>Ga0209042_1000004_pt1 | contig 417468 bp, 341 predicted proteins | sample SaaInlV_200m_DNA_6_FD_184649 | JGI IMG/M metagenome (GOLD analysis project Ga0209042, IMG submission 184649) | Marine microbial communities from expanding oxygen minimum zones in the Saanich Inlet - SI037_S2LV_200m_DNA (SPAdes) (version 2) | ecosystem: Environmental > Aquatic > Marine >... | reverse complement strand
AGTCGCCCTTCGGGCTCCTTCCGTTAGCTTTAATAGTTCTGTTAAATGATAGGGAAATCTAATTGTCGTTGAGGGTATATTATAGTTGTCGCTGGAGACTATTGCATTGCCAATATTTAGTGCATCTTCAATATTTTTATATTATTTTGCAGTCTAAAGACAGCTAACTATACTAAATTATTCGACAGTTATTAGAGAGTTTGTTTCCAATAATCTGACTGGTTCATCGATCATAAACAATATCAATTGTTTCACCACACAAAAAGGAATATATATGGACTTACGTTTCTGGGGGGTTCGCGGATCTTTAGCAACACCACTGACTAACGCCGCATTGAAGGCTAAAATCGCCGAAATTCTGAAACTAGGTGTTGAGGCAGGTTTAAATGCGGAATTCCAAATTTCAGATTTTATGAATAGTTTACCACCGTATTTATTGCAAACTGCCGGTGGCGACACAACCTGTGTAGAAATTAATACCGGTGGTGAAGTTATCATCTTAGATGCAGGTACAGGAATCCGGCCATTGGGATTGAATCTTTTGGAAAGGTTTAGCGGAAAACCAGTTGAAGCAAATATACTATTAAGCCATATTCATTGGGATCATATCTGTGGAATCCCATTTTTTATTCCTGGATATATTCCCGGCAACAATATAAACTTGTATGCATCCCACCCCAATATTGAAAAACGAATAAACAATCAGCAAAAAACACCTTATTTCCCTGTGCCGCTTGGGAAATCGTATAATTTCATACAGCTAAAAAATCAAGATGGTTCTGCCAAGAAGAAATTTAAAATTGGTAATGTGGATGTGGAAACAATGCCATTGCATCATCCAGGGGGATCTTTTGGTTATCGGGTTAGCCACAGTGGGAAAACTATAGTTTTTGCTACAGATGCAGAATATAAAGACCCATCATCTGTAGCATTGAAACCTTATGTTGAATTTTTCCGCAATGCTGATGTTCTTATATTTGATGCCCAATACACTTTTGTTGAAAATGTCGAAAAGGAAGATTGGGGACATAGTAATGTATTCACAGGTGTTGATATTGCCCTCGAAGCAGGGGTAAAGAATTTACTGATTACCCATCATGAACCAACCTACTCGGATTCGGTGTTGTGGAAGAATCTTCAGAAGGCTCGCGATTATCTTAATACCATGGATCCTGATAGTGATATGAATGTGGAAATTGCTATTGAAGGATTTAAACTATCACTTTAGATAAAAGAAGTAATTATAGTATATAGTAGTTATATGATTTTCAAACCCTCAAGAATATTAATTCTCCTCCTGCTCTCATTTATTATTCCCAATGATTCACTGATTGTGGGCATATATGACAATGAGCCTCTTGTATTTATGGATGTAGATGGAGTGGCAAAAGGGATTTATATCGATATCCTTGATAATATAACGGATCAGGAAAACTGGGTTGTTGAATATAAACATGGCTCTTGGGCTGAAGGCCTTGCAAGACTGGAATCAAAAGAAATCGATATTCTACTGGGGATTGCCTTTACAGCTGATCGAAATAAGATTTATAATTTCAATGATGTTGATATAATTACCAATTGGGCTCAAATTTATCTTTCAGAAAAATCTGATATAATGTCTATGATAGATATGACTGGAAAGCGTATTGCTGTACAAGAAGGAGATATATATTTTCAAGCAATGAAAGCGTTGGATGATATTATCAAAATTAATGCGACATATATTGAAGTTGCAGATTATGCCGAGATTCTTGAACTGGTTTCCTCTGGGAAAGTTGATGCTGGTTTGGTTCCCAGAATATTTGGCCAATACAACGAAAAGAATTATCAGGTAGAGAGAAGTCCAATAAATTTTAGCCCTGTTGAGTTGAGATTTGCGGCTCCAATGGGAGACAATGATGATATTCTGACAACAATTGATCAACATCTCATTCGATTGAAAAATAACAAAAACTCTGGCTATTATCAGTCATTAAATCTTTGGATTGAGGGCGTAAATAAACTAGTTCTACCAAAATGGATGAGTCCACTGTGGACATTGTTAATTATTGTATTCATTATAGTGATTATTGCTGGCTTTAATATCGTTCTTCAGTGGCAAGTGAGAGTTAAAACAGAGGCCTTGAGGACAACAATAGAGGCAAAAGAGAAAATAGAAGGAGAATTGCGAGTTGCCTCGGCAATCCAAATGGATTTGCTCCCCAGGATATTTCCTCCCTTTCCTGATAAGCTTGAATTTGATATTTATGCCGTCATCGAACCTGCTAAAGAAGTAGGAGGGGATTTATATGATTTCTTTTTAATTGATTCAAATCATCTCTGTTTTTTAATTGGGGATGTATCAGATAAAGGTGTTCCCGCAGCTTTATTTATGGCAAGGACAAAAACATTAATCGAGACAATAGCGACTCAAAACAGCAAATCAAATGAAATTTTAAATGTGGTTAATCAAAACTTATCAGTGAATAATGATTCAATGATGTTTGTTACTCTGATTTGTGCTATCCTAACAATTGATACCGGGAAAGTAATTTATACGGTAGCCGGGCATAACCCACCTATTCTAATACCCAAAAACAAACCACCTGAATATTTATCCAATACTGGTGATACTGCGTTAGGGATATTCGAGGACATTCAGTACAAATCAAGCGAATTAATTTTGAATCCCGGTGACACACTATTTCTATATACTGATGGAGTAACCGAGGCATTTAATGACAAGCATGAGGAGTACTCTGAAAAGCGTTTATTAATTGATATCAACAGCAATTCGGGTAAGAACGTAAAAATTCTAACCGATAATATTCTCAGAAAAGTAAACGATTTTTCTGAGTCGGTCCCCCAATCTGATGATATCGCCATTATCACTTTACAATACAAACCTGATAAACGATATGGTAGTTAAAAAGATTTCTCTAAAAAACCAGCTATCTGAATTAAATATACTGGTTGATTTAGTTTATGAATTTGGAAATGAAGCGCATCTCAGTAGTGAAACTATATTCGATATCCGTCTGGCAACTGAAGAGGTATTTGCAAATGTAGTTAGTCATGGATATAAAAGCCCGGGTGATCAGCTTATACATATCACATTTGAAAATTCTGGTGATGATATGAGCATTATTATAATCGACAGTGGTAAACCATTTGATATTGAAAAGGTTGAGAAACCGGATATAAATCTTCCCATGGAGAAAAGAAAAATAGGCGGATTAGGTTTATTTTTGATCTACGAATTAATGGATGAAGTAATTTATAATTCTACTGCCGGGAAGAATACAATGGTTTTTAAAAAGCAGTTAAAATCACATAACCACTAATTTTTAATTTTATATCGTCACAGCAAAAATAATTAAATACCAAAGGAGCATAATGGAACTTAACATTACTATTAATGAATACAAAAATAGCATGAAGGAAGTTCAACTCTCAGGTTCACTTGATAGTAACTCATATCAGCAACTTGACAATGAAATAAAAAATTTGCTCGAAAGCGCCATTCACATAATAGTGCTCAATATGAAAGATTTAGAGTATATCAGCAGTGCTGGTATAAGGGTAATTGTAAAAACTCAGAAGGCTCTGAAATTAAAAAACGGCGGGTTATATTTTATGAATTTGAAACCACAGGTGAAAAAAGTATTTGAGATTATCAATGTATTGCCGTTTATGCAGATTATCGATAACCTGGATGAAATTGATTTACCGTGAGGCAACATGGCAATGAAAATTTTGTGTCAGTATTGGGGCGGTCTTTTTTAATTGAAATTTAATCAGACCATCTTATGGATACAGCAAACATCAGTAATCACCAATATTTATTATATGACCGAAAATTGGAGAAATTGAGATCATTTGATTTTACTGTCAAAATCAGATTGTTATCTTCAGTCGTATTCATTCAATGCATGATATGCATTTAAATTCTAATTCTCAAATAGCATGATTGCAATTGTCACTTTATTTTTTGTCATATTTTTCTTTTTTGTTATTAAAGAATTTTGGTTCAAAAATAGATGGTTAAAACCAGAGATATCTTTCCCGAACGAATGGCGAAGAATTATTTTAAAAAAAGTTGTCTTTTATAATGCTCTGTCTGAGGAAGAGAAAAAACGCTTCGAGTATAAAGTTCATGAATTTCTTTTAAATTGTCGAGTGACAGGTATAAATGTATCTGTTGATGTGACGGATAAATTGTTGATAGCCGCCAGTGCAGTAATTCCCATATTTGAATTCCCGGAATGGAAATATAATAACATTCATGAAGTACTACTTTATCCAAATTCTTTTAATGAAGATTTTAAGACATCAGGGCAAAAGAGAAACATTCTTGGCATGGTAGGTTCCGGTTACATGGAAGGCAAAATGATTCTCTCAAAACCGGCCTTACACCATGGATTCTCAAACGAATCTGATAAGAAAAATACCGCTATTCATGAATTTGTCCACTTGATTGATAAATCTGATGGCACCATCGACGGCATCCCGGCATCTCTATTAGAAAGACAATATACCATCCCATGGCTAGAGCTGGTGAATAAGGAAATTGAAAAAATCTATGCCAATAAATCTGAAGTAAATCCCTATGGAGGGACAAACCGAGCAGAGTTTTTTGCGGTTATCAGCGAATACTTTTTCGAACGACCAAAAATACTAAAGAAAAACCATCCTGAACTTTATCAACTTTTAGAAAATATATTTAAGCAATCTATGATTTCAAGAAACATGAATAAGAGAAAGCAACAATTAGGGAGAAATAGACCCTGTCCATGTAATAGTGGAAAGAAGTTCAAAAGATGCTGTGGTGAAGTGCATTATAATTAAGAAAAATGTCACACTTTGGATCAAATCAAGAAAACTCCCGAGATCAATTTTGGAAATATTACTCCATTAATATATTTTTGATTATTACGATAATATAGTGAAGATCATTTTACCTAAAAATCAAAGTGATAATGATTCAGGAAAGGAATATTGAATTCAAAGTATATGGATGAATAGGTTATTAATTCAGTGGATCAATTCTCATGATTTTACAAAACCCCAGTCAACAAAGACGGGTGATTGGTACATAACTAATCACTTTAATTTTAATCACTTTAGAAGCTAAATTATACGCATACAGCTATTAACAAAGGAGTCAATATGCATGCCACACGCTGGATAAACAGGCGCTATATAATTTTGACGATAATCTCAATCATTATGTTATCAATCCAATTTGGACAAAATGATCCTGTACAATTATCTCATGAAAAAAAAATATATGTGGATGAAAATGAAAATAAATTGTTCTGGCCAAAAGCACTCCCATTTTTTGTTCGCTTAGCTGCTTCACCAGATAATGATGCGCCATCATATCTTCTGAATCGGGTTTCACCCGGATCAACTGTATCCAAAGAAAGTATTGAAAATGGCATAGAATTGGAATTATCAGGCAATCAATATATTCGCTGGTTTAATGCGGTAACAATGGATACTGTCCTTTTACAATTTTACTCTGATGGGCATAACCCAAAATCAGATTTTACATTTTCAGGTGGTCAATCTTTTCAATCAAACATCAAATCATTTTACGGACCCGGTATTCACTGCTCCTTAAGTGCAGGTGATGAGTTATCCGGTGTTGATCAAATATATTACTCAGTGGATGACGGAGACTTTGTAGAATATACCGGTGATATCAGTTTTAGTGTCGAAAAAGAATATAAGCTGCAATATTATGCTGTTGATAATGTGGGCAATGTCGAGGAAGTACAAAGCAAACAATTCACAATTGATACATCCCCACCCACAACAGAACATGTGAGAATTAAAGTCTATTCTAAAAATACACTTTCACCAATTACAGAATTATTTTTTAATGGATCAGATAAAATTTCAGGATTGAAAGATGTCTATTATCAATTTGATGAATTTGATGATCCAGGAAGATACCCGGATAAACACATCACCATAAATCATCTTCCCGATGGTGAACATACTATGTTCTATTACGGAGTGGATCAGGTTGGAAATAAGGAAAAATCCAATAGCTTCAAATTTTATCTGGATAATATACCGCCGGTGTCAAGAGTGGAGATTCAAGGGGATTTATATTCTGGAGATGATATGGATTACATCTCAGCCAGATCATTACTGAGCTTAGTATCAGACGATAATAAAGTAGGTGTAGATTATATCGAATACGCCATAGACGAAAGAGAATATTTTGAATATGAAGTTCCATTCGCTGCCCCTTTATTATCAGGTGAGTTTAGCTTAAGATACCGTGCAATAGATTTGGTGAGTAATTTGAGCAAAATTGAGAAGCGAACGTTTATGATTGACTCTAAGGCACCCACCAGTAGCTATACTATCGAGGGTAATCATTTTTCTCAGGCTCAGGTAATTTGGATGACAAAAGATACAAAAATTATTATGACAGCTACAGATAATGCTTCTGGCGTGAGGTTTATCGAATACCAGATTGGCAATAACCCAGTTAGTATATATAGTGATTATATTGCCATAAGTAAAGAAGGTCAATATTCGACAAAATCCTGGTGCATTGATATGGTCAATAATCGTGTGGAAAATGATGCCATGCTACTGATTGTTGATAATTCTCCACCAGAGATACTCGAGTCTTATAATTTATCACCAATCGACACAAAGGTAGATAAATCAGGAGAGACCATAAACATATATCCCAAACATTTATCCATATCGCTGGCTGCGTTGGATAGGTCATCAGGTGTGGAGGCACTTACCTATTCAATTAATGGCAAAGATCCAATTCGTTATAATAAATCAATCATGTTTCAAAAAGAGGGTACATTTAAAATATCTATCCAGACAAACGATAAGGTGAATAACTCAAGCTCAAAAGAAATTACTCTGGCCATAAAGGGCTAACATTTATATGCCCACTTCCCGTCTCGTACTGATCACTCTTACTATTTTGTGGAGTCAATTTCTGCAAGCACAGCCAGCCATTCAAAATCATAACAAGATCATTTTCGTTGATGAAGATGGGAAATATTATGCTCCCCAAGGTGATCCGGTATCCCTTTTTATTTCTACTGAGTCTGCATTACAGCTACAGCCTCTATTACTTTCTGCAGAAGGAAATGATGGAGAAAGTTCTTATTTAAAGGAAGGAAAAAATATCCTTGGGGCATTTGGGATCTCAGATCCTGAGAACCTATCTATTTCAGAAATTAATGGTCCATTCTTTATCGTTTATGGTGATGGAACATCTCCGAAAACCCAACTTGAATTATCTGGTGCAAATAGATTTGTTGATGGAAAATCTCAATATTTTGGTCCGGGATTAAAATTGGATTTTGAAGCAATAGATGAGTTATCCGGGTGGAAGAATACATTTCTGTCGATAAACGAAAGCCAATTTACTCCTTCATCCTCAACAAAATTTAATTTCACCTCCGATAAGGAATATTCACTTTACTACTATTCGGTAGATAATGTTGGTAATGTGGAAGTCCTGCAGCAGATAAATTTTTATATGGATGTTACACCGCCACGGACGTTTCTTGACATTTCAGGTACCCACAATGAGAATATTCTAGCCTTGGATGCTAGTATTTCGTTTAGATCTGAGGATAGCAGCTCGGGAGTAAAACAAATTTATTACCAATTGGATTCCAATGAAATAAGGGAATTTAAAAGTGAGATTATGGTTTCGGGTTTGGCAAATGGTGAGCATACAATTGTCTACTATTCTGAAGATAATGTTGGTAATCTTGAACATACGATCTCTTATATTTTCTATCTTGATTCTGAGCCGCCAACACTCAATGTTGATGTAAGGGGAAATAGGTATGTTACGAAACATGCTGTATTTGTTTCAGGGAAAACACAATTACAATTAACTGCAGACGATAACAAGTCAGGAGTGAATTCCATCTCGTACCAGATTGACGATGGCAGCATTAATGTATATAATAAAATGATTGATCTTCCACAACAAAGCGGTGCTCACGAGATAATATACTTTGCAATTGATTTGATGAATAATAGAACCCCTGATTTAATTCAAAAATTATATGTCGATCTTACACCACCGGAATCCGGATGGGATTTAACAGGATCGGGTTTCTGGGATAATGATACGCTGAGCATCACCAGTAATGATTTGATTTCTTTATATTCTGCTGATCTCGAAACCGGAGTAAAGTCGATTAATTATAAAATAAATGACGGGGATACACAGATATATAATGACCCAATTTCAATTGATGCAGATGGTAAGTACAAAATAACCTTTTATGGATTAAACAATATAGATAATGCTGAAGATATTAAGTTTCTGTATCTTCAAATAAACAATAGTTTAGCAAGTTTAAAAAATCGCTCAGGAAAATCTGAGCAGACAAAAAATTGGATTCATACAGATGAAAAAGGATTGACAGGACCATCCAACGAACCATTTTATCTAACAATATCTTCTTCCAGCGATCCGACTGCACAACAATATGTTCTTGATATGGCTACTTTTACAAAAACGGATGGTACGCCATATAATTTTAATAAACATGGTAAGAATATAATAAAAATTACAGACAGTTCTGAACCGACTATAATTGCAGTGAATATTGATGCGGAACCACCGAATACAATTATAAAATATGAGGGTTCGGAGAAGTTTAATAATGATGCCAGAAGTTACTATAATTCAAAGCTTAAAATAATTCTTTCAGCAAGTGATCCGTCTGAAATAATATCTTCAGGAGTACAAAAAACGAATTATTCCATAGATGGGTCACCGTTTAGCAAATATAACCGTCCACTGGATATTTTTATAAGGGAAAAAATCTACAAGGTATCATTTTTCTCACTTGACAAAGTGGGTAATATCGAAACCACTAAAAACACCGAATTCTATGTCGATATCACACCACCTATGACAAAACATATTGTTTCAGGGCGCTATTTTAGGGAAACAATTTCAGGGTCAACTAAAATTGAACTTGATGCATTCGATAATTTATCCGGCTTAAAAAGTATTTACTATTATATTGATGAAAATGATGAATCCATTTATAAAGAGGTTATTTCAAGCCAAAAATTTGCTATGATTGATGAAGGTAATCATATTCTATATTATTATTCAATAGACAATGTGGGAAATAAAGAAAGGGTCAAGTCGTTTTCATTTTTTCTAGACCACTCTCCTCCAAATGCCCAGGTTCTAATTCTAAATGAGTCATTTGAGAATAATGGAAATACTTATGTATCTTCAACCACCAATTTCAAAGTGATAGCAGAGGATGAAATGACTGAGGTAAAAGATGTAACATTAAAAGTTAATGGTAATAATTTTGAAGGGGATGAATTAGAATTTACGTTACCAAACCGTGCCGGTAATCATGAGATATCCTACTATTGTTCAGATATTGTGGAAAATGAGAGCAATGAAAAAGTCAAATCTGTGATAATGGATACAGAACCTCCAACTACGAGTTACGAATATGATGGACCAGTATTTACAAGAGAAAACCGATTGTACATCAGTGCATTTACTGATATTAATTTAACTGGATTGGATGATGCTTCAGGACTCCGGCAGACTCACAGCAGAATAGGTGACAGTGATTTCAAAGATAATATTAATACTTTTAATATCGATACTTATGGCAAAATACAATTTTCCTACTATTCTACAGATAATGTAAATAATCGTGAGGGAGTAAATGTTGTAGAGGTTTATGTAGACAATAAACCTCCTGATATTGAAGTAAAATTTAGCTCGTCTGAAAACGATGAATTGCAAAAGGTGATGGATTCTGTTCCCTCTGATGCGCTAATATATATACTCGCTGAAGACCAGCTTACCGGAAGAGAAAGAATTGTTTATACAATTGATGACGGCGCTGAACAGTTATATAAATCACCACTTACAAATTTTGCATCCGGTCAAATAGTAAATTTGAATATACGTGCCGTAGATATGGTCGAAAATGAAAGTATCCAATCACTCACTTTTAAAGTGCAATAAATGAAGAAACATCTAAATATCTTTATTATTCTCATTCTGCTGTTGACGACTTCAGAATATGGTAAGGCAGAGGAAATATCAGTTCTTAATTTTGGGATAAGAGATTTTAATGCTGACCGAAGGAATTGGGCCATCACCCAGGATAATAGGGGAGTGATGTACTTTGGAAATGAAGATGGTGTTCTAGAATATGACGGGACTACCTGGAGACTAATTTCTCTCCCGGAGGAGTCAGGAGTTTATAGCCTCGCTGTAGGCAAAGATGGACAAATATTTGTTGGTGGTAATGGTGATTTCGGTTGCCTTACCCCTGATGCTCACGGCACAATGGAGTTTATTTCGATGGCGAATAAACTACCTGATAGTTATCCTCAATTTGAAGGTCGTATATATAATATATCTGTAGGCATTGAGGGGGTGATATTTCTCACTGATAAATTGCTCATATATTATATTGATGAGTTAATACAGGTGATCCGGGCTGATGATTATTATTTTAGTTCTACAATGTTAAACTCAACTTTTTATGTAGCTGATGGTGAAGGTCTCTTTAAGCTTGATACCGGTGTTTTATTACCGGTAGTGACTGATGTATCAATCCGTTCAAATTATCTTTTACCTTATAATGACAGCCAAATTCTCTCAATTACGCAAAATCGGGGCGTTGAGACATTTAACCCGGCGGATAAAACATTGGATTTCATATCACTTCCTGATCTTGAAACGGAAAAATTTAAAAGTTTGGAATTATCTGCTGCAGCAATTCTCTCAAATGGCAATATTGCAATTGGCACCGTAAATCAAGGTATGATTATTCTGGAGCCCAATGGGAAGCAAATTAAGAGCTTCAATATATCTTCAGGATTAGGGTGCGGGAATATACTTGATATATTCGAAGACCGACAAATGAATCTGTGGCTGGCATTAGAATGCGGTATATCTCTTGTTTCCGATACAGGAATATTTGGAGATGGATATCCGGAGATAACTGACATCAACAGCCTCATTCGAGAAGTTGAGGGATTAAAAAATGACTCATTGATATTTGGCGGAGCTTTTTTTGAAATTCCTGGTGGTGTTCATCAATTAGACCAGCCAGAAAGTATGATTTATAAATTTCCATATGATTATAATGCATACAGATTTGCTTTTTCATCAAACTATTACGACACCGAGCCAAAACTCCAATTTCAAACATGGCTGGAAGGCTTGGATGAAGGCTGGGCAAAATGGTCCTCTAGAACGTCGCGTGAGTATACAAATTTGTATTGGGGAAAATATATATTCCATGTAAATACCCGATTATCAGATGAGACTATTGGCAAACCTGCATCCTATATATTTATCATAGAAACACCTTGGTTTGAATCATGGTGGTTTTATGGGACGCAAGTAACAATATTATTCCTCTTACTCACTGCTTCAGGATTACTGGCAAAAATGGGCAAAGCACTCAAACTTTCTAATTATCTCACGACCATTGTTGTGTTGGTCCTTTTTAAATATTTCCACATGGCTCTTGCACCATATATAGGTCATGTTTCTGCTGGTATCGCATTTTTTAAAATTGTCACCAGTGTGGTTATCGGATTTATTATCAATCCTGCTCAGGAGATTACCCAGAAAACCATGCGTAAAGTCTTAGGAACAAAAAAAGACATCTAAAAGAATTTTTACTCAAACAAATTTGAAGCAATGTAATACAATATCACTTCTCTTTATTAAAATGGTCCATTTTACGTAATCAATCAAATTCCAAATCCCAGAATAGTATCTATATTTATCGGTTTAAAAATTTGCTAAAGAGATACAATTTGGAATACTAAAAATGTTAGGATTTATCAATGACTAAATACAATTTTTATCTAACTGTTATTTGTTGCCTCTTTTTGATGAGTTGTGAAGATGACAATACTGATACAACTAATCAAATAAATTTAGAGTGGAAAAACATTCCGGCTGGCGAATTTACTACGGGGCAATATGATACCAGCAATTCACTGGATTATTCCTATGATATAATGGTGAATGAGATGAGCAATGCTGAATATGTACACTTTCTAAACGAGGCATATTCAAAGGGTAGTATTTCTACAGATTTGAATAGCTCAGTATTTGGATATTATCATGGTGATGAAAAATGGGGTGAAGATAATTATGAATTCCTTGACCTGGATGATGCAGATTGTCGAATTGAATGGGATGGCAACGAATTTATGGTTGTAAACGGATATGACAACTACCCTGTAGTTGAAGTAACTTGGATGGGGGCATGGGCAATGGCCGCCTTTTACGGATATTCATTACCTACTCAGACCGAATGGGAAAAAGCGGCACGTGGAAATACAGGTTGGGATTATCCATGGGGTGATGAAGACCCTACTTGTGATATGGCAACTTATGCCGGATGTAATGGTGGAGGTGGTGCAACTGACATAACTCAAACATCGGGTATGAGTCCTTATGGATTGCTTAATATGGCAGGGAATGTATGGGAATGGGTAGCTTCATTTTCTCAAGAATTTGATTACAAGAGAGAATATTGCGGTGGGGGATGGACAAATTATCAGGAAAGTATTAAGTCATGGAAGGTTGAAAGCGGCCGACCTGATGAAAGCAAGTACGATACGGGATTCCGTTTAATCAGAATGGAATAGCTGAAGTCGTGATAATGAGAAATATTATTGCCCAATTTACTGGTCTAATATTTTGTCTCTTATTTTTAACATGTAATTGGCGTCCGCTTAAAGATTACCAATTTCTATTGGCGCAGGAAAAACTGATCACGATTGAAGATTTCCATGCTAATGGACAAAAACTCGTAAACAAATATATCGATAATTTGGATTCGCTTGCCCGTTCAGATATACGGGCTGTAATTGACAGAACTTGCATGCCATGTGTTAGAATCGAAATAAAATTATCCAAATCTCCCTCCAAATTCAGTGAGATTATAACCCAATCGTTATATGGAATTGGTGTACTGATAAATTCCGGGAAATTTATAATAACCTCACAACATCTTTTTGATCATGTAGAATCACCTAATAAAATGAATATACATGATGTATTTGGAAACCAACTAGAGACAAAACTGATTGATAAAGAGAGTGTAATTAAATTTTCTCAATCGGAATATGACGATTGGGTTATAATCGAAAACCTGTCTGAAATCAAAAATTATCCTTACATCTACCCAGGAAAATAAATATTGGGGATATCGTGTATGTTTTTGGATTTCCCAAAGGGATGGGGATTGATACAGATGGCAGGATTCTCCGCTCTACCTGTGACAGCGATGTAAAGAACTTAAAACCTGTGGTGACAATCGGCAAGATCATAAATACAGATCCATTAGTTATTAAACCGATTATTGGTTCATCTATTACAGGAGGAATGAGTGGTGGACCAGTTGTCAATGAGGACGGTATCTTAATAGGGATTATAGCGGCATCCAGTTTTATCCCCATTGATCAGAAGACGATCCTGATCTATAGTGTGACAGGGGCGATGGAATTTGGATCACTCTTTTAAAGTAAACTAATTTGACAATAGTAAAATATTCAATAGTAATAAATAATACAATAATAGATTAATATTAAGGCTGATTATGAAAGTAAATAAACCAGGCGTCCACTTTGATCATATGCTGAGTATGTCACGATCACATCACATGAATTTGAGTGTAATGGCTGATCAAAAAGCGAATATGTTGTTAACTATTGCTTCTGTTGTGGTCACAATTTCAATTCCAAGACTGATCGATCCAGTTTTTAGTGCATCAGCTGCCGTTTTAATATTTTTTTGTTTAGTAACTATTATGCTGGCCACATATGCTGTTATGCCGAAGTTATCGCATGAAGTAAAAAGTAGCGATATTCCTGATTATCACCGATCTGATTTTAACTTACTATTTTTTGGAGATTTTATTAAGTTACCATACAATATTTATGAACTTGCAATGGAAGAAATGTTGAATGACCCTAGCTTATCATATCAGGCTCAAATTAAGGAAATGTATTCGGTGGGCATGTTTCTTTCAAAAAAGAAATATCGATTTGTCCGGTATGCTTACCAGGCTTTTATGGTGGGATTGTTCTGTACGGGTTTAACCTTGTTGGTCAAATTTATATGGTGATATTCTACCATTTGGAACAGGTACACTGTCATCACTGAATGTTTTAATAAGTATTTAAAAATAAAATCTTTTGACAACCATCATCATAATAAAATATTTAAGGAATTGTTTTTTTACAATCACAATAATCACATTCTTAGATAGAATCAAATTAAAAGGTACTCATGAAAAGTAGCGTTATTAAATGGCTCGTAGCCATTGGCATTCTAGTAGTTGGTGCAATTGTAATGACCACATTGGGCTCCACTGAAAAAGAAACAAAAAAAAGAGACCCAAAGGAAAGTATAAGAAAGGTTGAAATTCAAACTATTGAATTTAATGACTTTCAAATTAAAATTGATGGTAATGGAATTGTCAAATCTCAAACTTCCATCGATGTCATTGCTGAAGCCACAGGTCTTTTAGTATATACAAAATCCAATTTAAAAAATGGTACACTGGTTAGCGCCGGAGAAATATTAGCTGAATTAAATTCAGAAGAGGCACAGAATACAGTGAAATCATTGCGTGCTGATTTTATGAACACTTTATCTTCAATGCTGCCACCAATAAAACTGGAAAAAAACGAGTTATTCCAAAAATGGGAAACTTATTTCGCAGGATTATCCATAAAACTAACTGTCCCGGAATTACCTGAGCCTGTAAATGATCGCGAAAAATTGATGCTCAGCAGTTATAGAATATATTCTTCTTATTATGCGGTAAAGAATGCTGAGTTTAAATTGTCAAAACATACAATTTTATCACCGGTTACCGGCGTAATTCGATCAAATGGAATCATAACCGGCAGTTTTGTTTCAACAGGTCAGAAACTGGTGACGGTAATCGATTATAAACATGTTGAAGTATCAGTCCCATTATTGATTGATGATGCAGCATGGATCGATTTTGATACCCATCCACCGGTAAAAATATTTATTGGTGGAACGAAGATGAACTGGGTGACCGGACAAGTTGTTAGAAAAGATTTCACATTGAATCCCAACTCACAAACTGTAAATATCCATGTGAACTATGTAAACGAAGATGAGATTGACTCCCTTCTACCAGGCAATTATGTCGACATACAGTTTTTAGGTAAGATATTAAATTCTGTGGCAATTATCCCCAGATCAAATCTTGTAGAAGATACATTTATATATGCGATGGAAGATGGACAATTAACAAAAGTACTTGTAGATGTTATCTCATACCAGCAGGATATTGTTCTACTGTCAAATACTATTCCTGCTGGTACAAAACTCATAACCTCTCTCTTGCAGAAACCACTAATTGGCATGCCGGTGACTGATAATGGAATCCATGAAAAAGAGGATATTACTGAATGAATATTAAGAACCTGATTAAATATTTCATCCGTCATTCCATATTATCAAATTGGATTATGATTGTCATTGCAATTGCCGGCGTATTCGCTGTTTTCAATCTAAAGACCAGAATTGATCCGAAAATTGAGAGGAGAGAAATCAATGTCGATATACCCTTTCCAGGTGCTTCTCCCATCGAAGTAGAAGAAGGGATAATAACAAAAATTGAGGAAGCACTGCGGGGAGTAGATGGAATAGATGAGATAAACTCTACCAGCATGGACAATTATGGGTCTCTGGTTATTGAGATTGATGATGGTTACATAATTGATCGTGCCATACAGGATATAAAAAATTCAGTGAATTCTATCAGTTCATATCCAATCAACGCCGAAAAACCAGTAGTATATCAGAATACGGGGTGGAATCGGGCAATAATGTTGAGCATAAATGGGCCGGAGGATTTATATGTTATAAAAAAAATTGTCGATGAATTCAGAGATGAGTTACTCAAAACAGGGAAGATGTCCCAATTTATGATTTGGGGAATACCAACAAGGGAAATTTCCATCGAAATATCCCCGGATGAGTTGATACGTCATCAGCTTACTATCGAAGATATAACTTCGGCGATTCTTAGTTCAAATCTCAATATTTCAGCTGGGTCTGTTCTTACTGAACAGGAACAGATCATGATTAGATCATATGGTCGAAAATATTATGTAGACGAATTCGTAAATATCGAGCTAATCTCCTCTCTCAGCGGCGAGAGGAAAAAATTATCAGATATTTGTGATGTGAAGGAGAAATGGCCTGAAAATCGATTTTATTCTGAATTCAACGGGAATCGATCTGTGATGTTTAATGTGATGTACAGTAATAATGAAGATGTGGTTGAGATAGTTGAAATCACCGAAAATATTGCTGCCAAAATGGAATTGAAATATGGGGGACTAGTCAAATTTGATACATTTATAAGGGAAACTGATGATCTGGTTGAAAGGCTGACTTTATTGACCCAAAGCGGTTTACTTGGATTCGGTTTTATTATTATAACATTGGGGCTTTTTCTAAACTTGCGAATGGCATTTTGGGTTTCTCTTGGGATACCAATTTCCTTTCTTGGTCTGTTTTTTATTTTGTGGATATTTGGAATTAGTATCAATCAAATGTCCTTATTTGGAATGATCCTCGTCGTTGGAATACTGGTGGATGATGGTATTATTATTGGTGAGTCAATATTCTCCCATTATGAAAAAGGTAAAAAACCGATCCAGGCTGCTATTGACGGAACAGCCGAAGTGATAAAACCTGTGGCAATTGCTGTGATTACAACTATGATTGCATTTATGCCATATTTTTATTTTTATGGAGAATTGGGAAATCATGTCTGGCAGGTAGGTGCAGTAGTCATTATCAGTCTGGCATTTTCTCTTGTTGAAGCGGTTATTATCTTACCGGGACATATTGGTCATTCTGGAGCAATTCGGGCTACAAACACAAAGAATCAGCAGGGTGCTGCCAGTGAATTCAGGGATACTTTAACAAAATACTCAGATTATCTTGTTAATGTCTTTTATAAAAAGCTTCTTTCTTTTTCTCTGGAATACCGTTGGGGTGTTTCAGCGGGTATTGCGGCCATGATAATGGTTATTGCGGGATTATTTATGGGGACTCATGTAAAAGCACAATTTTTCCCTGAGATTGAATTTCCATTTGCTCGTATTAGAGTTGAAATGCCGGCAGGAACGGCTTCAGAGGTTGCCAGTCAGGTTCGATATAAGGTTATTGATAAAGCCCTCGAATTTGCCAAAATTAAAGAAGAGGAAACAGGGGTAAATCCGATTCAGAATTATTCATCATGGTATGGCGGTAGTGTAAATATTTTTCTTGATTTGATCCCCGGGGACGAAAGGGATTGGTCTGTTAGAGAATTTTCAGCAGAGTTGAGTGAATATATCGGCGAAGTTTCTGAAGCTGAGAATGTTATAATAGGCTCATCAAATTTTGGAGGAAATCCAATTTCTGTAAAATTCCTCAGTTCAAATTATGATCAGCTGATGCTTGCCAAGAAACTGATGAGATCTGAACTTCAGAAAATTGCCGGTGTCAAGGATATCCAAGACGATACTCCAATGGGGAATAATGAATTTCTTATCCATCTCAAATCAAATGCCAAGGCATTGGGTCTTACGCTGAGGGACGTAACCACTCAATTGCGGCAGGGATTCTATGGACAAGAGGTCATGAGGCTTCAGCGGGGTAGAGATGAAATGAAAGTCTGGGTTAGATTTGATGAGCAAAACAGAGTATCCATCAGTCAGATTGAAAATCTTAAAATTCGCACTCCAAATGGAGATTATATCCCATTTAAAAAAATTGCCACATATGAGATAAAGAGGGGAATTAAAAGGATTCGTCACGAAGATGGATATCGGTCTGTAAAAGTTTATGCCAATCTGGACTATTCAAAAAATGAACTAGGTGTGATTATAAATGAATTGAAAGATGTGATTATTCCAAGAGTACTGGCTCAAACAGATAATGTGACCCAAAGCATTGGAGGTCAGGCAGAATATGTGGACAAAATGACAAATTCGATCAAATTTACTATGGCCATGGCAGCAGTTGGGATTTTTACAGTTCTGATGTTTTTACTAAAATCTTATGTTCAGACGATGCTGATAATGAGCCTCATCCCACTTGGAATTATTGGTGCCGTATTTGGGCATTATTTGCGAGGAATTCCGGTATCGATATTATCTTTTCTTGGCATTGTAGCCCTCGCTGGGATTATTATTAATGATTCTGTTGTTCTTCTCGATAAATATAATAGAATGATTAAAAGTGGGTTGAGTGTAAAAGACTCATTATTAAGTGCTGGAATGGCTCGGTTTCGTCCCATCTTGCTCACAACAATTACAACCGCTGCTGGTTTATCTCCGTTAATTGCTCAAAGGAGTGAACAGGGGCAATGGCTTGTACCAATGGCTGTTTCTGTTGCAGCAGGGCTAGTTTTTGGAACAGTTCTTACATTGCTTATGCTGCCATCCTCCATATACTGCATTAGCGATTTACGGGTTTTATGGAATAAGTTCTTGACAGTATTCGGGAAGCCGATAAAAGATAGAGATGCATTGGAACCTGCTAATACAGGGTCATCAATTTGAACTAAAAACTTAACCGAGAGAAGTACCAACCAGCCTTGCTGAATTTACCCATGGATGATCTTTTGTCACTAATTTTTTAACACCAGCCACCTGTGAAAGTGGAATTGCTTTTGTACCATCGCCATCAGCGGCGACCATGACCCCATAAACCTTTTCATTAAGTAATTTTGCGCATGCAGTACCTAGATGTGTGGCAAGTACCCGGTCAGCTGAAGATGGCGTTCCACCTCTTTGCACATGTCCGAGAATTGTCAATCTTGATTCAAGTCCAGTGAATTCTTCAAGTTTATTGGTTAGCTCCATAGTATGTGAAACATGTTTTCTATGGAAATTTTTCAACTGGTCTGAAGCTAATATTTTTTCACCCTTTGTCTCTGCACGGTTTTTCTTTTCAACAAGTTTGTTCACTTTTGCAGCTTGCATAATTGACATAGCGCCTTCAGCAACGGCGACAATACTGAAGTTTTTCCCTTCTCGGGCACGTGTTAAGATAGTATCTGAAACATGATTTATATCATAGGGGATTTCAGGGATAAGTATTACATCGGCACCACCGGCAATGCCGGAACCAAGTGCGAGCCAACCGGCTCGATGTCCCATAATCTCCACTACGATTATTCTATTATGGCTCATAGCAGTTGAATGAAGTCGATCAATAGCCGATGTAGCGATACTCATGGCAGTATCAAATCCAAAAGAGATATCAGTAAATGCCACATCATTGTCAATTGTTTTTGGCAGGGTGATAATATTTAGTCCTGCCTCCTGAAGTTTTAGGGCATTTTTCTGAGTGCCGCCACCACCAATACAGACAAGTGCGTCAAGTTGATGCCGATGGTAATTCTCAACGATGGCGTCAATCATATTCATGATTTTACCACCAATTGGCATTCTATGTGGTTTATCTCGGCTAGTACCAAGAATAGTGCCGCCATCAGCAAGAATGCCGGACAGTAGCTTGTTTTCCAGACGGAGGGTACGATTTTGAACGATACCGCGGAATCCATTCAGGAATCCTATGAAACTCATATTAAAGTTTTGCTGCCCGGCACGAGCAACACCTCGGATGGCTGCATTGAGTCCGGGACAATCACCGCCACTTGTTAAAATACCAATTTGTTTTTTCATAAATCCATTGATTGATTACGTGAATGGACCTTGGGTAACATGTAGGTTAATTACGCCATCATCACGCCATTTTTCTGATCTTCTTTAACTTTATACATCGCCGCATCGGCAATTTGTACCAATCCGGCAGGGTCATTAGCATCTTCCGGGATAGCAGCAATACCAAAACTTGCAGTAATTTTCACATTAATGCCTTCATCGATCAAAAATTCAGTTGAATTGATTATTTCTCTTATTTTCATTGCTACCTGATATGCCGATTTTTTTGTGGTTTGCGGCATAACAATCACAAACTCATCCCCACCAAATCTGCATGCTATATCAACTCGTCTAATATTCTTGTGTAATAAATCACCAAATTCTTTGAGAATTTTACTGCCGCATAAATGACCATGATTATCATTGATAAATTTAAATCCATCAAGATCAATGAAAATTAATGAAAGACTGGAAAGATACCGACGACAAATTTCACTTTCATATTCCAAAAATCGATTTAGGTACCTGGAGTTAAATAATCCTGTTAAATCGTCAGTTATGGTCATATTTTTTATTTTACTCACATAACGGGCGTTTTCAATAGCGATGGCAGCGTAATCAGTGATTGTTGTTAGTAATGCGAAATCATTATGGATAAATGTTTCATCATCGACAATATTAATAAATTCGATTACACCAAGAATTTTATTCTTGCTCTTGAGCGGAATACAAACAATTGATTTTGTCTCGTTTCCACTAATATGATCCAACTTCGATGAGAATCGAGTATCGGTTGATACATCAGGTATGATGAGAAATTTCCCTTCTTTTGCAACCCAACCTGCAATACCTTCACCAATATTTAGTCTCTCGTCTTTGATAGAATCTGCATTATCACCGACAATTATTTTAAAATACAATTGGTTGCTGTATTCATCCAATAATAATAATGACCACTGCTGGGGATTAACCATTTCGCGAATGGTATCCACTATCGTTTTAATCACTTCATCAACATCCAGGATGGAGGTCAGAGCCTTTCCTACTTCATTAAAAATAGGTAATGGTTTTAATTGGTTAATTTTTAAATTTTTGGGTTGCTTATCTCGTCTATTCATTTAATCTCAATTTTGTTTTAATCAAACGCTAAACCGAATTTCAATTATATCACTTGGTTGAACTATATAGTCCTTATCAACCAGCTTGGCGACGCCCTTTGATTTACATTCTTTAAAATTGTAATATTTAAAGTATTCTTCAAAGGGGACTATATCGGCTCGAATAAAACCTCTTGCAAGATCAGAATGAATCTGGCCGGCGCATGTGACAATATCGGTATTTTTTTTGACAAACCAAGCATGTGATTCTGGTTGTCCGGATGTATAGAAGAACATGAAATTGCCCTTGTCAATTGCCAGAGAAATTATTGAATTGATATCATCATCCTGCTGAATTTTAATAACAGGTTTCAGACTAAAAAGGGCAAGTACAGTTAATACGTCTAATTCCTCTTGAGTAAAGGAACATTCTGAAAGGGGAATCTCATCTTCAAGATATTGCAGGGCAGTTTTGAGTATTTTTTGCTCATTTTCTTCTGTAATACGGTTGAGGCGTCCTTCAATTTTTTCCATATCAAAAATTAGTAAACTCAAGATATCATCTTCTGGTATAGCAATAACATCAGCATGAACAAAACCTTCAAAGATAAATTCTGCAAAAAATGGAGCAATTTTCTTTGGTTTATCTTTATTCACTAATGCCGTCAATTGGCTATCATTATATTTATGTTTTCCTTCCGGTAATTCTATACCGGAAAATGCTATTTTCATTCATTTCCCTTTTGCAATGTATATGGAATTGATTAAAAGTTTATGTTCTTCACTGAAGCAATGAGAATAGATTAATATTTTTATGTCATACATGACAAACCGCAAATCATCTCATTTCTTTCAAATTAATTGTCAAGGAAGATCAAAATCTGGCTTTATTATAGAATTTATCCTCAATATTAAAGCATCGTACTTTTTCTGACGATTTGAATCTGGATCATCAACAGAGCTATGTGAATCAATTCTATTGATATATGAATTTGGAAACTGATGGAATTTCCCGCCCAGCACAACTAGATCTTTGTACCAAGTAAAGGGTTTTAATTTCTTATCTATATAGCCTGGATGGGCGATATAGGTATAAACTTCAGTAATATTATCATTTATGGATACTTCAATATATTTGCGATTATAGCCCTTACCTTCAAATTTATCAAGAATGAGAGAATCATTTTCTGAGATTTTATATACCACTCCATAAACTTCATCAGTGGAGGATGAAGGTAGGAGGGAGCATTTAGAAGAATTATCCTTGCCAATTTTATTTAAAACTAATTGGTATCCTGATAATTTGCAGACTCCAATAAATTTCGCTGTGTGGATTCGGGATGTCAGTCTCAGTGGGTGAAGATTTGATCCATAGGTGAAATATAATAAATGTGACATTTTCTTGCGAAATCAATATTGGAAGACTAATTATATTATAATCATGACTAGAAATGTCATGATCTCAAATATGATGCTCCATTCACATCGATAATTGTACCTGTTGTAAACTTATTGTTTTCATCGGCAAGAAAAAGAACAGCCCTGGCAATATCATCCGGTTCGGCTACCTGATTCATTGGGCTTTGGGCAATAATCTTTTTTCCATCATCACCTTTGAGATATTTTGCAGCCATATCGGTTTTTACAAAACCTGGTGCTACAATCCCGATGTAGATATTATAAGGTGCCAATGCCTGTGCCAGTGATTGACTAAAGGAATTCAAACCAGCCTTACTTGCCCCGTAAGCTGGGTGTGCAGGCTCACCCCTGAAAGCTCCCCTGGATGAAATCTGAATGATTTGACCTCCGCCATTTTTCATCATATGTTTTGCTCCGCAATATGTGATATTTGCTGGTCCTGTGAGATTTACGGATATGGTTTTTTCCCATGCCTGCTGCCAATCATCATAGCTCACATCAGTTATGTTATGAGAAAGATAAATACCAGCATTGTTCACTAAAATATCCAGGCTGTTGAAATTCTCGATGGTTTTATTCACTGCGGAGGCAGCTTCTGCTGGATCGGAAATATCTGACTTTATGGCGATACATTTTGAAGAGGGAGATTCTGATATAACTTTATTTGCTGCCTCATCCTCCTTAGCATAGGTAAATGCAACTCTTGCACCTTGATTAAGGAACATTTTTACAATGGCTTTGCCAATGCCACGTGATCCACCGGTGACGAGAACTGATTTATTATTAAAGGCTTTCATTCGGTATTATTTTCCTTATACTGACTTAAAAATATAGTTACAGCCTGCCAATATTGCTCATTATCAGGAAATATTTCCCAAAGAGCCCTTGATCCATGATTTCCTGCAGTTTGCGGTAAAAAAAATGTCTTCTGCATTCCGGGTATACTCTCAAAGATATTCTTCCACTGGCCATGTTCATTAGATGCAGAGGTTATAAATGCAGGACATATTATATTTTTTGCAGAAGATTGAATAAAATTTGAGGATTCTCCAAATCGTTCAAAATATTCTCCTGGGGAGAAAGCTAATACACCACTGACAAACTTTTGATTATCTCCAGCAACCTTTAGTGTCAGGGAAGATGAATAGGAACTTCCCCAAAGGATAATTTTATTTTCAGGATACATTTTATGAATAAAATCTAATGCTGCAGTGAGATCAGGCAGAGCATCAAGATAATTCGTGGATAATCCTGCAAGAAGTGCTCGTGAGTTTGTTTGGTTAATTATGCTGTTTACTTCACCACCACTACGTTGATCAACAGCGAGACATTGGAATCCCATCGCATTCAACTTTGGAGCAATTTCAATATACTCACCCCGACTCCAACCTGCCTGATGATATAGAATAATAATTGGAGCCGTTGAATCGGATATAGAATACCAGTCGGCAGTTATCTCAAGATTATCTGCTGACTTAAAGGTTAGAATTTTGACATTAGATTCCTGACTATTTCCAATAACTATATTAATCCCACCAAAAATGATTAATAAACAGGCATACTTCTTTATTTTATGTTTCATCATATTTTGTTACCTTTTGTTATCCTCAATTATAAAATATTTTATACAATTTGCTGTTCAAACAAGTATGAAAGATGAAAAAGAATCAAATCAAAATTTCGCACAGTATTTCATCCAAATATTCTTTATCAATTAGAATATGTTTTTTTAATACACCCACAATTCTAAATCCGAGGGATTTATAGAATGATATTGCATCTGGATTATCTGAACGGATGATTGCTATTAGTTTGGAATATCCAAGTTGTTTAGATATTTTAACTGTCTCGTCAAATAGTTTTTTCCCAATTCCCAATCCTTGATGAGAGAATGAAACGAATGTGCCAATCTCAGCAACATGCTTTAATGAATCATTATACTTTGAGAATCGCTCGGTTAATTGAATTCCAACGGCTTTATCATCAGATTTCTTCACAGCGGTAAGGGATATTCCTGATTTTGAAACTTCATCAATCCATTCACTTAATTCTATTGTCTCGAGAGGATCAGTAATTGCAGAATATTTCCGGGATTCTATTATGGGGTTAAGGAAATCCAGAATTGAAGGCACATCTTTCGCATCTGTATTCCTAACGATAAATTTCATAATTTAATATTAATTCATATCCAAAGTTTTACGGACTGCTATTGAGAATTCCTGAAATTCAATTGGTTTCCCAATCACTCTTTTTACTCCGGATTCCTGCAGAATCTCTTTGCTAAGATTACCGCGGTTCCCGGTAATAATTATAATGGGAATCCCCTGATGTGCTTTTTGAATTTCCTGTGATAATTCAAGGCCAGTCAGATCAGGCATTGTTAAATCAGTAATTATCATATCATATTTATCCGGTTGCTTATTGAATGCACTCAATGCATCAGGACTGCTAAAAAATAAATCGACACTATAACCAATACTCTCCAGCATTCGGAGTAACATTCTTCCAACTGTTTTATCATCTTCAACAACTAAAAGATATTCTGTACCAGTCAATAATGATACTGTCTCAAGTTCTTTAGAATCCAATTCTGATTCGACAATTGGCAGATAAACATGGAATGATGAACCGACACCTGGTATACTGCTAACCTGTATATCTCCCTGATGGGAACGAATTATTCCATGTACAACTGAAAGTCCCAGACCAGTACCCTTGTCAATCGGCTTTGTGGTGAAAAAAGGTTCAAATATATACTCAAGAGTTGTCTCATTCATTCCAATTCCCGTATCAGTAATTGTCAGGCAGGCGTATGGTCCGGGATTTAATTTAGGATTTAGTCTGACATTCTCTTTATCCAGTACGATCTGCTTTAATTTAATGGTCATCAAACCGCCATTTTTCTCCATGGCCTGCCAGGCATTTGTGCATAAATTCACTATAATTTGATGAATCTGAGTTGCATCAGCCATCACATTGCCACAGGTTGGATCAATTTGCTTATTAAATTCTATGGTTGAAGGGAGGGTTGGTCTAAGCAACTTCAATGCCTCATTTATAAGGGGTTGAAGGCTCAGCGAAAAGCGTTCTTTTTCACTTTGCTTGCTAAACAATAGAATTTGGTTGACTAAATCTCTGGCTCGGTAGGTACCATTTATCACTTGTTCCAGATCTTTATATAAAGGGATTTCTACATCCAAGTTAAACATGGCCATTTGTGTGAATCCCATAATTGGTGTAAGGATATTGTTGAAATCATGGGCGATTCCCCCGGCAAGAGTACCAATCGTCTCCAATTTCTGGGATCTACGAAGCTGAACTTCAAGTTTGGAATTTTCTTTTTCAGCATTCCTTTGCTCGGTTATATCGTCTGCATATATATATGTATATTCTGCTCCGGTGGAATATGATGCAGAGATTGAGAAAAAATGAGAACCGCAGGGAATTTCTATTCTTTTAACTGGCTTTCCGTCCATCCCATCTATTATATCCCCCAAGACTTCAGGTATTGGTGAGCCAACTTGAAGATTCCATTCCTTTAACATAGAAAATGCTGGATTGTTGGCGTATAGAAGAATCCTATTTTTATCAATTCTCAATATTGGATTTGGATTTTCTGAAGGGAATTTGGCGAGTGCTTTAATTTCTTCCTCAGCCTTTTTGAGCATAGTAATATCTCTAATTATACCTTGAAAGCCAATCGCTTCTGCATCAGTACCTATTTTTAGAGAGGCGGTGATTAAACAGTCAATAATTTTGCCATCTTTTCTTTTAAGTTGTACTTCATAATCTTTGATGAAACCAAATTTTAGAATATCGTCATTCATAGATTTACGAATTTCCGAGTTGACGTGAAGAATTTCAACAGGCATAGACAATAACTCTTCCCGAGTATAACCAAATAATTCCACTGCTGAGGGATTAATATCAATAAATGTTCCTCTCCGGGAAGAGATATAAATTGCATCTCGGGATTCCTCAAAAAGAGTGCGAAGATTTTCCTCGCTCTGCTGCAGGGCGATCTCAGCTAATTTTCGCTCAGTGCTGTCTTCAATAATTGCCTGCGCACCTGTTACATTACCAAAATCATCATGGATGGGAACAATATTGTAACTCATAAAGGCGGTTTTACCCCATTTCGAGGTATACTCAGTTTCAGATTGAAAGGCTTTACCAGATCGAATAACTGATTTAAATGCGTCAGAAGCACCTATTATTTGCAGCGGTTTAAAATCAAAAATGTTGATACTCATAGTATCATCGAGAGAAGGTGAATTCAAAATTTCAAGCACTTTGGCGTTTACATTTGTCAGATTACCGTTATGATCTACGGAAAGAATGCCCATTGGTGAAGATTCTACTAATTGACGATACTGTTCTTCGCTTTTTCGAAGTGCTTCTTCATTCTTTTTTCGATCAGTTATATCTACTGCTATGCCTCTAATGCCCAAGATTTGGTCATCTCTAATTATTGCAGTTAAATGTAACAGAATTGGAATTATCGAGCCGTCTTTTTTTATGCCATTGTATTCAACTATTTGGATATTCTGACCTTTCAGAAGTGTTGATATCCTCCTTTCAGCGATCTCCCGTTCTTCTGGTTGAAGCATTTGAATCGCATTAATTCCACGATCAAAATCTTCGCGTGTGTATCCAAAAACTTCGTATGCCCTTCGATTCACATATGTTAAAATCTTTTCTATATTTGTTTCAAAAATTGCTACCGGCAGCATCTCAGTCAATTCTCTATATTGCTTTTCACTTTCATGAAGGCGTTCCGATGTATTAACTGCTCTAAATGCTTCGCTGCTATAGGATGTCAGTATTTCTCCTATTTCTCGGTCCTGCTCTGTAAAAGGTGGTTCAGATTTATTATGAATTGCCAAGATACCAATTGTGATACCAGATTCATCATGAAGAGGGAATACCAGTGAAGATCCATCATTATATCCATTCCAACCGCTGGAATCAATTTCGTGATTTTTTGAGATATCGTTAATCAATAATGAAGAATTTGTGCAGATAGCCTGTTGGAAAACTGATCTTTCACTCAAAGGATGGGGTATGAATTTAGGAGCATGCCCGGGATCAAGAGAGTACACAAGTTTCAGACCATTCTTTCTATTTAAATATAAACTACCGCCGGTAGCAGGCATATGTCGTCCAAATTCATCAAGCAATCGGGATCCAAAATCATTAACCTCTGAGCAAAAGGAGAGTGAGCGAATTGTATCAACGATGCTTCTTAACCGGCTATTGACATGAGACAAATGATTATTTGCCTTTTTTAACTCCTCCTTCTGGTCATCGACTGCATTTTCTAAATATTGCTGATATATTAAATTTTCTTTTTTCAGACGGGATTTTTCAAGAGCGCTTGTAATGGCATGACTTAATACAGATAAATTTTCAATTGGTTTGAGCAGGTAGTCCCATGCACCCATGTGCAATGCGTCAACAACGTCACCAATATTTCCTGTACCTGATATAGCAATTAATGGTGTTTCTGGAGACAATTTTGCAATGCTTGATAAAACCTTTAAACCATCTACCTCCGGCATTTTAAGATCAACTAATACGAGATCAACTGTATCCTTTTCGAACAACTCAAGACCGATTCTGCCGTTTTCTGCTACCAATGTTTGGTATTCCATATCCTCAAGGTAATCGGCAAAACTTTGCAGGATAGCCGCTTCATCATCTATGATTAGTATTCTCGGATTACGATTAGCCTTTAATCTATTCATCTATCGGTTTTGTCAAATGGTAATCTTATTACGAAATTTGCTCCTTTATCCGGATTGGAAATAACAGTCATCTTTCCACCAAAATTTTCTGTAATAATATAAAATGATACGCTAAGACCTAGACCAGTTCCAACCCCTGCTGATTTTGTTGTAAAAAAAGGTTCAAAAACTTGTTTGCGAATATCCTCTGTCATACCCGGTCCATTGTCTTCAATCTCGATTCGAATGAAATTTTGTTTTGTTTCAGTTTGAATACGTATTTTAAAAATTGGATTTTTCTGTTTCATATCATGCATTGCTTCTGCTCCATTTCGCAAAATATTTAGCAATACTTGCTGAATCATAGCATCATCACCCACCATTAAAGGTAGATTCTTTTCATATTCTTTAATAATAGTTATAATTTTAAAATCGAATTGTTTTTTCAAATCGTAGTCGGTTGCAGCAAGTTTGAGAGTACTATTTATGACATTCTCAATGTCAAACGTATTTTTAATATGTTCGCTTTTTCTGGCAAAGTTTAACATATTGTGGACAATGTCAGCGACACGTTTGCCTAACTGGTGAATAGTTGATAACATTCTCGGCACCTCGCGGTCATCCATGTACGAGGCAATTGCTTCCAGCGATACTCCGGAAGAATCGGCAGCTTTTTTATTGGCAGGCAATGATAAATTAATGAGACGATTATTCATGACATCAGCAGTTTGGAGGATCCCTGCAATGGGATTATTTATCTCGTGGGCCATTCCCGCAGCTAAACCTCCGACCAAGAGCATTTTTTCACTCTGGATCATCATTTCATCTAACATCACTCTCTCAGTTACATCGTCAACGCGGATAACTGCCCCTCTCATCCCATTTGCAGTAAGCGGATATATGGTTATGTCTTCATAACGAGTTTCATTGTTAACCCGACGCTTTCTCCTTGAATCTGTTTGGACCTTTTGGGTTTGCATTGCCCGGTGCAGTTTTGTTAATTCTTTGGAAAAATGTGGCAGAACTTTCTTCAGTGGTTTACCGATCGCTTTTTCAACAGTTATTCCCGTTTTCTGATAAGCCTCATGATTCCATTGAGTAATCACACAATCAATATCCACGCCTATTAGCACCGAAGGCATTGAATCTATAATGTTTGAAAGGTAGTTACGTAATTGATGCAATTCCTGTTCGGCCAGTTTACGATGGGTAATATCATTATATAATCCAAGTACACCATACACGTCACCAGAGGTATTTTTAAGTGGAATTTTTGAGGTCTTCAACCAAATAGTTTTACCTTCAGGTGTCGTCTGAGGTTCCTCATAATTTATCTTGGCTTGGTTGCTTTCTATCACTAATTTATCATCTTGGCGGTACATATCAGCCTCATCAAACCAAGCCATATTGTAATCATCATTACCAATTATTTCATCAGGGTTTTTTTTTCCTGCATCCTCGGCAAATAATTGATTGCAACCAAGAAATACACTATTTAAATCTTTCCAGAATACTCGCACTGGAATGTTATCTAAAACATCACCCAGCATTCGTTTTGATTCAATCAAATCTAATTCAATCTTTTTACGATCGGAAATATCTAGGCAGAATGCCATGAAACGGTTATTTGAAAGTGATGAAGCACTTATTGATACATAAATCTCTGTTTTATCTTTTAAGGTAAGAATAGATTCGCCCTTCGACTTTCCTTTATCCTGAAGTCTCTGAAAAGAATTGAGTGATTTAGAGAGAGATTCAGGTTTGACTAAATCAGAAATGGACATATTTAATAATTCATCTCTAGAATATAATGTCATCTTGCACGCAGTTTCATTTACATCGATGTATTTTCCATTTGAATCAGCAACAAATATTCCTTCTGGTGCATTCTCGAAATAGGTGCGATTTTTATTTTCACTTTCTAGCAATGCAGATTCGGCGAGCTTTCGTTTTGTAATATTTCTTACAACTGCCTGTATAAAGGATCCAGATGAAAGTTTAACAAGGTTTAGACTTACTTCAGCGTCAAATAGTGAACCATTAAGTTGTTTGTGTTTCCATTCAAATATTTGTGGTTTCCCATCCAAAACTGCCGAGATTTTCTCAACAGCTTTTTCATTAGAAGTTCTGCCATCTGGCTGAAGTAAAGGGGAGAATTTAATGGGCGAATGGCCAATAATTTCATCCCTTTTACATCCGAACATCATTAAGGTTTGAGTATTGCAGTCAATAAATAAATCACCCTTCATCAAAAAAATGGCGTCGTTTGCAGATTCAAAAAGGGTATGATATTTAATCTCAGATTCTTGCAGTTTTGATTCTACATAATCAGTAATTGTGTCTGGAAAATTATATTTTTCAAGTTGTTTTCTCAGTATTTGCAACTCATTTATCAGTTCAGATTTGGTTTTTGAATGATCGTTCATGAATTTTCTCTTAATATTGGAAGTCTTATTGAAAAATTAGCTCCTTTTCCAGGGGAGGAACTGACGGTCAACTCACCACAATGATTTTTAGTAATTATAAAATATGAGACACTCAAACCGAGACCGGTGCCGACTCCTACAGGTTTTGTTGTAAAAAATGGTTCAAATACCTGTTTGCGTGTTTTTCTGTCCATTCCGGGACCATTATCTATTATTTCGATTAAAATAAGATTTTTCTTTTTCTTGATGGACGTCCTGATTATAAATGTTGGATCTTTGATACCGGCATCCTGCATTGCCTCAGCGCCATTACGAAGTATATTCAATAGTACTTGCTGAATCATGGTTGCTTCACATGGTACAGCTGGCAGGTTCTTTTCATATTCACGGATGAGCTTTATGGTCTTAAAATCGTAATGTTTTTTCAAGTCATAATCTGTGGCGGCGAGTTCAATAGTTTTATCCAGTAGTATTTCAATATCAGATTTTGATATATAATCTCCAGTATTTCGTGCAAAACTGAGCATGTTATTCACAATAGCTGCAACTCTTTTCCCGGAATCATTAATTGTATTCAGCATGCGTGGTACTTCCCTGGCTTCCATATATTTATTTATTACTGTTAGGGATGTACCAACAGCCTCGGCAGATGCTATATTGGCTTTTATATTGAGATTATCAACTAGACGACTATTCAACACTTTCGCAGTCTGCATCAAACCCGCCAGTGGATTATTGATTTCATGGGCCATACCAGCAGCAAGACCACCTACAGAAAGCATTTTCTCACTTTGGATCATCATGTCCTCCATATGCACCCTGTCAGTCACATCATCAATCCGGATGACCGCACCCTGGATGTCATTCCCAATAAGGGGATAGATGGTGACATCCTCAAAATAGGTAGAATGGTTTACTTTATACTGTTGCTTGTGATTAATCAGAATTTCCCGACTTTCCATCGCTAATTTAATGCGGTTTGTTTCGCTGGCAAGGCGGGGGATTGCTTCGGACAAGTGTTGACCAATTGCTACTTTCTTTTTGATTCCACTTTTATCAACTGCCTCTTTATTCCATTGCGTGATTACGCAATCTGTATCAACACCGACTAAAATTGATGGCATTGAGTCAATAATATTGGAAAAATAGTTTTGCAGTTTATGCAGTTCATTCTGTTTGATTTGAATCTGATCAAGCATAATGTTGAATCCATCGAATAAGATACCTATTTCGTCGGTACCTTTTTTATGCATTCGAATTGAATAATCTTGATCTTCAGAAATCTTTTTTGTTACTTTAGCCAGCTTCAGTATGGGCTTGGAAATAGTGAGCTGTAGTAATCTGGCTATAAAATATGCTATGATTAAAAGAACGGCTGTCAAAAGCAACATGAAAAGTAAGTGTTTGAGAACCTTCTCTTCCAGTTCCTGGGTCGAACCTCTCAAATATAATGTTCCATATTGTTTATTTTCAAAATCAATAGAGTAAAAAGCGTGGATGAAATCACCCCAGAAACCGACTTGATTTTCATGAATTGGAGGTGGCGCCATAATGTCGTTGTCATATTTATGAAATTCAGCAAAAACAGTACTGTCCTTCTCATATATAAAAGCATCAAAAATAAATGGATTTGCTTTGAGGTTTTCTAATACCCTGATGGCCTCATCTTGATGTTTAAATTCTAGGCTTGATACACAGTACTGACTTATTAAATGAGCATTTATCTGCATATTGCTTTCCAATTCATCTCGAAAGGTTCGAATGTCATAATAGGTAAATAAAGATAAGCCGGTGATAACCACAGCTGAACAAGTGAAAACAATAATTAAGATTAATTTGTTCTTTATAGAAATATTATTTAGAAATTGCTTTATATAGAGGAGTGGATGTGGCATCGATTGCAATAGATTAAATTAAGTAAGTAATTTTGTTGTTTGAGTGGATGGCGGCACATTGACTTGATCTAAGATGAATAATATTACAATCTGTAAATATTTTGTGTAGGATTCCATTGGTCGTATTTTTTTTTGTTTTGCATTGGTTGCGATCAAACAGGAGATTAGAAAAATGATTTTTTCTTATATTATATCGAATAATTCAAAATTATTTGTCAACCACATTTTTACTCTTAGAGATTAGTTGGATGATATGGTCGAGATCTTCTTCTAACGCCATCATATCAGTAACTGGCTTACGGAATATTCGATTTGAGACATGACGATCATTGCGAAAATCATCAGGGAGTTGATATTCAGGAGAGCCGGTACATATAGCAAATGCGGTATCAAGATTTTGTCTTAGAGCTTTTCTTATAAAAGCATCACCATCCATACCCCCCAAACGGATATCGACTATTGCGGCATCAGGCGGATTGGTTTTGAGAATTGACAATGCCATTTCACCACTGTTTGCCTGTATTGTCTTCCATTCCAGGTCATCAAAAAAGTCGCTAAAGCTATGCCTGATGGAAATTTCATCATCTAATATAAGAATTGTTTTTATTGAATCATTCACGATGTATATCCTCCTGAACATTGAGACGATACCATAACTTACATTGAACTGCAAGAGTCAGGATAGCCTCCTAGAACGAAATTAGAAATGGTTTTGTAATATTGAAACAACAATGGAAATTACCTTCAATGATTTTCAATCCAGGTTGCCACCGTCAGGCTGACCTGAATTAAATGTGATCCTAAAAAATGTTTAAGAACTTATGATAATAATATCAATAATTATGGATAAATCAATATTATTTATCCAAAACTTTTCGGATTGCTGATGAAATAACCTTCATTTCAATTGGTTTACTTATAACTTTGTCAATCCCACTCTTTTTTCTAAGATCTTTAGTAATAAAACCACTGTTTCCAGTCATAATTATAATTGGAAAATCTGGATTGGATTTTTGTATTTCTCTTGAGAGATCAATGCCAGTCATATTTGGCATAGCCATGTCAGTAATTATCAAATTATATTCATCAGGATGATGCTTAAATGCTTTCAACGCCTCCGTACTGCTATTATATAAATCTACCTTATACCCTATACTTACAAGCATATGGTAAATCATATTACCAACACTTACATCATCATCAACAACTAAAATAGATTCATTCCCTTTGGAAACAATTTCTTTTTCTTCTTTGACAGAAACAGATTCTAAAGTTTCTATCGGCAGGTAAATATGAAAAGCCGAACCTTGACCCAAATCACTTAAGACCAGGATATCCCCCTTATGATTCCGAATAATTCCATGGACGACAGAGAGACCAAGTCCAGTACCTTTTGTTACTTCTTTAGTTGTGAAAAACGGCTCAAAAATATGTTCAACAGTATCGTCATCCATACCTGCACCAGTATCAATAACAGACAGCTTGGCGTAGTTTCCTTTTTCCAGACGAGGACATAGTTTTAATGTATCTTCATCTAATAATGTCTGTTCTAATTTAATAGTCAGTCTACCGCCTTTTTCTTCCATTGCCTGCCAGGCATTTGTGCATAAATTGATTATTACCTGGTGTATTTGGGTTGCATCAGCAAGCACTTTTCCACAATTAGTATCGATTTGACTAATAATTTCAACTGTTGCTGGAATAGACGGTCTCAGCAAATTCAGCGCTTCTTTGATTAAGGGTGGTAAAAGGAGGGAAAAATGTTCATTTTCACTTTGTTTGCTAAACAGGAGTATTTGCTCAACCAGCTTACTTGCCCTAAAGGCAGCATTCAATACTTGTTCAAGTTTATAATGCATTGGGTCATTTTCTTTCAAATTGATCAATGACATTTCTGTAAATCCCATAATGGGGGTGAGAATATTATTGAAATCATGGGCAATGCCGCCTGCTAAGGTGCCGATTGTTTCAAGTTTCTGAGACCGACGAAGCTGTTCTTCAAGTTTCTGTTTTTCATCTTCTGCTAATTTACGATCGGTGATATCTCTGATAATTTCCTGGAGACGACCATCAGGTAATATCCTGGCGCTGATTTCAACTGGGACCTTATTGGAGTCTTTTCGAAGCAGTCTATGTTCTGATACAACAATTTTCCCTTCCAATAATTTTTCCATGCGGAAAAGGGTAGAGGACAAATCCTCAGGTGGAGTAAGATCTGAGATATTTTTTGTCAGGATCTCACTATGAGAGTATCCTAACATGCTACATCCACTTAGGTTAACAGCGATGTATTTTCCACTATTATCAGAAATGAAAATTCCATCAGAAGCCTGTTCCAGTATTGATCGATAATTATTTTCACTGATACGTAAATCACGCTCAGTTTTCTCTTTTGCATCAATTGTTCTTAACAGGGCTTTCGTTCTTACTCTAACCTGCCACCTCAGTACAATAATTAGTATAGCGATAGTCATCACTATGAACATTAATATGATTAATACCCTGAGCGGACTTAGCCAACCAGGTATAACCAGTTTATTTACCCCTTCAATCCATTGATTAATTGATTGATAGTAGAATGAATTCTTATTACTTTTTAAAGTATTAATGTGTTTATCAATGGTTTTGAGAATTTCATCATTTTTACCAAGTGGGGCTGCCATTCGTAGTTCTACTGGTTTGAAATTTATAAAACTTCTCTGTACATCATATTTACTTTCATGGTACAACCCAAAAATTCTTGGTACTAATCCAGCATCAACCTTGCCCTCAGAAACAAGTTCAAGAACTTCTGAATAATCCTCTACTTCTATATATATTGAATTTATATTAAGTTTTTCTTCAAAAGATTTTAATGCAAGAAAATAGATATCTTCCTTTTGTGCTGCTATACGTTTACCGGACAAATCTATCATGGATTGAATCTCGGAATCCATTGGGAGATAAACTTGTCCCCAATTGGTAACAAGATTTGTTTCATTAAAATTATAAACTTTACCTCTTTCGACTGTAAATGCTATACCCAACAAAATATCAATTTCATCTGCCTTTAACCGGGCCAGCCCATTGGCCCAGGAACCATGTTTGTATTGGATAACCCAGTTTTCCTGTTCGGCAATATAATTTATTATATCAATGTATATACCCTTAAAAGAACCATCCTCTTCCATAAAAACAAGGGGTTCATTATCCCAGACACCAACCCTGAGTGAATCCAGTGAGTACAAAGGTGATAGCGATAATACTATTAAAATAAATAAGATTTTGAAATTCATGATGCCCTGTTCGTTGAGTTCAGTTTATAATTATAATGCGTTGGCAGCAGAAAATAGATATGCGGCATGTTTTTTAACAGATTGATGATAAAATTAATTTTCATTAATAATTTCCAGGACTTGCCAATCTTTATCAACCCATAATCCTATAGTTTCAACATTTACAAATTCTTTTTGAAGAGCTTGGATTGATTTATGGATATGTTTAATCTGCATTGTCTTTTGTGAAGGATTTCCAGCACAATCATGATGACCAACTATTGCTATACCAACAGATTTATGTTTTTCGATTGATATATTTAATCTGTTTATGATGGACTGAATTAAGACCGTATTAACATCATCTGACAATATCAGGTTTGGCCCAGCTTCAGTTATTGTATCTACATAATCGGCAGTAAAGCGTTTTTGTAGAAACGAAATTACCGGAAACTGTACTCGTCCATCCATGCAATTAATAGCGGTGCAGAATCGAATAGTATTTCCTTTTATTGTATATTGTATAATTCTATTGACAAAGAAAGCGTCTAGATAATTCGGAGTGGGAATAATCTATACTTGTCAAAAGGGAATTCAAATTATCGAAATAATTTACATCCGTTATGGGATTGAATTATATTCAAAATTCACAATGATATCCGGTTACTTAGATATTCTTAATTTTCCATTAGTTCACTGGTTCTCAAAGGATAGGAGAATTGGATGAATGTTACTAAAAAATTATAACAAATTATTTTTACTTAAAGTAACAATATTAGTTAGAGGTTAAAAAAGATCAAATACCAGTAGTTGTAGCAATATATTATAAAATTAATGAAGACTGCACTTTAATGATTAGTTTTTTGGCAATAGATATTTAAACACGGCTACAAAGTGACAAAAGCTTCCGAACAATACAAAAAGGTGAAATATGGCATGATTAAACTTAATTTTACGAATGCTGTAGACTAAGGCACCCAAGGTATAAGAAATCCCTCCAGCAAAAAGCCATTTGAGTCCATCAGCCGGCAGATTATTTATTAATGGCTTAATGACAAAAATAATTAACCATCCCATTAAAATATACATTGCCGTAGAAAATAGATCATACTTCCCAGTATAAAATAGTTTTAATGTTATTCCAATAATGGCAAAACCCCAGGATACTCCAAAAATAATCCATCCGATTGTACCATTCAAAGTAACGAGTGTAAAGGGAGTATAGGTACCAGCAATGAGTACATAAATTGCCGCATGGTCCACAATTTTTAATCTTTTTCTAACCAATGGCTTTACGGAACCGTGGTAAAGGGTAGATGCTGCATATAAAATTATTAAACTGGATCCAAAAATGGTGAAACTTACAATGTGCCAAACGTCTCCATAGAGAGCTGCAAAAACTACCAAAAATATCAACGCAGCAATGCTTAACAAAAAACCAATGCCATGGGATATAATATTAATTTTTTCTTCAAGAGGGGAGTAAAATGTTACTTTTTTATCGCTTTTCATATTTTTTCGACATATTAAATTTAATTCTGATAAAAATTACGTACCGTGAGATATCTTTAAACCGCAATAACCAACATATAAAACATAAACCAGATTGGCATTTAATTGTTATTTAAAAAATATCAAAATCATCAATTTTGACAATAAAACAAAAGGATTTTGAGTTTGATATATCAACTTCGCTCCAGATGAATTCGAATTTTATCAGTTTAAATATTTTATTGAGACCGAACCCATATTCAGAGTAAATATCAGTATAATTTATATGGTTTAAGTCATTGTTACCTGCCCAACCAGTATTATATATCATTGAAAATTCCCATGATGCAGGCAAATGGAGTGTTTTAAAAATAGAATTGTAAACATTGTATTCTAAATAAAGGGCAATTTTCTTCTTTCCATAAAAAGCATTCTGATCAAGAGTCGCAAACGATTTATATCTTCGAAATCCTGCAAAACCGCTGTTCAATTCAAATAAATATTGTCCTGGCAAGATACCTTTGCTAAACCCATAGAAAAAGGACATGTCCAGAAAACCGGAATGAGAAATATTTTGCTTTAAGTATAACGCCAAATGATATTTTGAAAAATTGAAGTCCCCACCAAATTCTGGTATTCCAGTTTGAATAGAGAATTCTGTTTCCCAATATGTTTGATTTGGTATCTCTCTTTTACCAAAACCTGAGTCCTGATATAAAATATTTGAATATATAAAATTCAGGTTTATTCCGATATTATGCCCTTCTGAGATTACAGGATTATCGAAATAGTTATTTTTATTAAAAATTCCATGCTCAATATTTTTTATCGCAGAAGAATGCCATTCGTTTAAATACTTTGCTGAAAGCGTAAACTGACTGATTGAAAAATCGGTATTAATACTAAAACCCTTCGCGTAGTAGTAATCAAAAAAATCAAAATCATTAAAAATGCTGGAATATGTATTCAGGTTTATTGGGTATTTTTCCTGATTCTCACGTGTTTCAATTCTATCATAGAAATCCAGAGCCAAGGTAGATACAGAATGCTTCCGCGACAGACTCAGCTCAGGTGAAAATATATATTTCGTTTTTTTGTCACCAAACCCATAACCATAGCCAAATCCCAATGAAAGGGGATTAAACTGATTTTTAGTATCAATCGAGATACCCAGGAAAGATCCTTCAACGCGATTAAAACGAAAGAAATCAGAAAAATTACCAATAGGCAGTGTCCTTATCCATGCATACTTATCCATTAGCTTCAACATATTAACCATAGCTGATATCTTTTTATTATTTTGAACCAGACTATCAATAGCTTCATAAGCCTTCAACTCATCCTTGTTTAGCGGTGGTATGTGCATGGTCACTGCATCAAAATCTAAAGAATTTTTAAAAACCACTGCATCCTGATCAGGATGAATAAAATTATCATCATTATCGATTAAATAATTCTCGCGAAAATTTTCTTTTTTTATTATTAGTACTGGATATTTAGGAATATCAATAACAAATTTGCTCTCACGAAATGAATATATCGGTAAAAACAAACTATCTTTAAACACTTTGTACTTCTGAATAATATGAATATCTTCGAATACATCATAATTGCATTCTGCATTTAATTGAACATCAATTTGCTTTATAAGAAAAATTTTATCGGCGAGATAAATTGACCCCCTCATTGATGGGATATCATTATTTAACGGTGTAAAATTTATTTTAAATATTCTGTAATTATCTTGAAAAAGGGTGTCAGCCATTATATACTTATAGTGATTTATTGCATCTGGAGCCGTGGGTCCAATAAGATTCTTATTTCCAATATGGATTCGATCTGAGTTAATATCTAAGAAAGTATTACCACTAATCAGATTTATAGAGTTTGGTATATTTGAAGTTTGTTTTTGACTCATAATAATTTGGCGCCATCTTTCAGGAGCATTGAAATAGAGTTCTGAATAGGTTTCAAATATTCCGCCATAAGCATTAATATTATATTGAGAAGATCGGTAACTCGTTTTTGTGTATGAATTACATGAATAATTATGCAAGTATTCCATTGATTTCCGCTTCTGCCTTGAAGCTTTTAAAATCAATAGTTCAATCGTAGATTTTTGCTCGGCGTAAACGGTAATTCCATCAATGGGCAGGACTTGAGGGCTCAACTCAATATTTAACTTAATATTTTGGTCTATTAATTGAATGTCAACGGTTTCAGAATGGTATCCTAAGTATTGAAATGATAATTGATATTTACCTGGTATTAATCTAAATTGATAATATCCTTCCAGATTGGATGTTGTACCACGATTTGTCCCCTGCAAAGAAATATTACTATATGGTAAGGCTCTACCTGTCTCTGAATCTCTAATATACCCAGAAATTGTTTGTCCCGTGAGACAAGTGACATTAAATAAAAATAAAATTATAAATGTGGAGGATTTCATCATTTTAATAAATGGAGTCTGATCAATAAATCTTTCAATAAAATTATATGTTAAATTAGCATATACAATATTGAAAGTAGCAATCTGAAAAACTCAAAAAAGCGCATTAGGTATTCTTAATAAAAAGTCAAAGATAAATATTTGAATTCTGGGGTAATTTTCACATCGATTTTTAGATTATTTTAATAATATTTAAACATTCAAATTTTCAACCTTTTGAACAACAATGGAATAATAATATCATGACATTCCTGGAGAGTACCGAAAAACCAATTACGATTTTGGGCCTAATGTCCGGAACCTCAATGGATGGTCTGGATTGCGGTTTATTTAATATAAAACTCGATAATGATTATAATCTTGCATGGCAATGTCTAGATTTTGAGACAATTGCATATAACAGTAAAGTAAAGGATATTATCCGGGCTGCATTATCAGGAGACTATCTTCGTGGGAAAATTGCCGATAATATGTTGGGTCAGATATTTTCCATTTATGTTGAGAAATTCCTGGATGGAAGAGCGGTGGATCTTATCGGCTCCCATGGTCAGACAATTTCTCACAATGACGGTAAGTCTAACTGGCAAGTTGGCGATCCGCAATATCTTCATAATTCATTGAACATCCCCATAGTATACAATTTTAGGACATCGGATATAAATGCCGGTGGTAAGGGAGCACCGTTAACCCCCTTTTTAGATTGGCTGCTATTTCGTAATTCAAATGAAGACATTATAACTTTGAATATTGGCGGGATTTCAAATGTAACCTTTATTCCTGCCTCAGGTGAAAGAGAGAAAGTCCAGGGGTTCGATACTGGTCCCGGTATGGCACTCATTGATGAATGTGCGCGAAAATGTTTTACCAGAAATATGGATGAGGATGGACAATTCTCAAAATCAGGACAGGTGGTGCCTGAAATTCTTGATACACTTATGAATCATCCGTTCATTCATAGGAACCCACCAAAATCCACTGGCCGTTCTGATTTTTCTGAAATGATGGTAGATCAAATACTAGCAGATTTTCCAGGAGAATCTCATGAAAATATCATCCGAACATTAGTTGTTTTCACAGCGAAAAGCATTTCTTTAAACATTGAGAAACATCTTAATTTTAACGCTCTGCAAACCAGAATAATTATTAGTGGGGGTGGCGTAAATCACCCTGTATTAATGGATGAACTTATCAAAAAATCTGGAAGGCATAGCATAACATCAAGTACAAAAATGGGAATCGATCCCAATATGAAAGAAAGTTTGCTAATGGCAGTGTTGGCAGCAGCATATCGCCGTCAATTACCTGCAAATATGGTTAATGTAACTGGTGCTAATGAATTGGTCGTCCTAGGTGAGTTATATAAAGGAAATTAAATGAACACATATATTTTTCGCGAATATGACATTCGCGGTGTTGTTGAAACAGATTTTACTGATGTTGTTGTCCGCAATCTGGGGCGTGCATTTGGAACGAGTGTTATCCGCAGAGGCGGTAAAACAATTGCCTTAAGCGGAGATATTCGTCTGACCACTCCTCATCTAATATCAATTTTTTCTAAAGGATTGCAAGAGACAGGTGTTGATGTGGTCCTGTTGGGCATTATCCCTACTCCAGTTAACTATTTCAGTATGTTTCATCTCGACGTTGATGGGGCTGTCCAAATCACCGGCAGCCATAATCCAGTAGAATTTAATGGTTTCAAATTGTCCTTTAATAAGATGGCATTCTTTGGTGAGCAAATTCAGGAAATGAAAACGCTTATCCAGAAAAATGATTTTGAATCGGGAAGTGGCAATGAGTCTGAAGCATCCATTTTAGATGATTATCATCAGATGCTGAAATCAAAAATTAAATTTGATAAACATTTGAAAATTGTCATGGATTCCGGAAATGCCTGTGCCGGTATTACTGCTCCTGCAATTTTTGATGAGATGGATTGTGAAGTTACTGAATTGTACAGTGAAGTTGATGGAACATTTCCAAATCATCATCCTGATCCTACCGAAGATCACAACCTGGCTGAAGTTGTTGAACTGATGAAATCAGGTGAGTATGATTTGGGAGTGGCTTATGATGGAGATGCTGACAGGGTTGTTGCAGTGGATAATTTGGGGCAGATAATCAGGGCCGACAACATGATGGCATTATTTCTTCCTGAAATTGTCAATGATGGCGACAGTATTGTATTTGATGTGAAATGCTCACAGGCACTGGAAGACATGATTCTCCGATACGGTGGTAAACCTATCATGTGGAAGACCGGTCATTCATTAATAAAAAAGAAAATGAAAGAAGAGCATGTAAAGTTTGCCGGTGAGATGAGTGGGCATATATTTTTTGGGGATGATTTTTTTGGTTTTGACGATGCCGTATATGTAGCATTACGATTAGCACAGACTCTCTCAAGAACTGATCGTAAATTATCTGATCTCACTTCAGAAATCCCCGTTTATTATTCAACTCCAGAGATGCGCCTGGAATGTCCCACTGACGAAGAGAAATTCAAAATAGCCAAAAAGGCTGAAGAATATTTTAAAGAAAACTATGATTGTATCACTGTCGATGGAGTCAGGATAAAATTTGGTGATGGATGGGGTTTAGTTCGTTCATCAAATACACAGCCTGTCATTGTTTGTCGATTTGAAGCTAATCGGCAGGATAGGATGGAAGAAATCAAAAAAATAGTACTTTCAAAACTCATGGAATTCGGAGAGATCGCAATCAGTGAATGAAGCGGGAATAACACAACTCAGATCACTTATAAATTCAAGGATAGGGGAGCTGTATCCAGAAGGTCCTATTTCCCTTACCAAAACCATAGAATATGTATTAACAGCTGGTGGGAAACGCCTGAGGCCATTACTTACAATGATATCGGCAAATTCATGCGGTGCCAACTTTGAGAAGGCTTTACCGTCTGCACTCGCCGTAGAGATCCTGCATAATTTTACCCTCGTTCACGATGATATCATGGATGAAGATCAAACCAGACATGGTAAACCTACAGTTCATGAAAAATGGGATGTTGGAAGTGCAATACTTACAGGTGATGCCATGCTTTCCCTGGCTTTACTTATCCTTCAAGAAGAAGAAACACCTCGTGATTTGATGACAGTTTTCACAAAAGGTTTGTTAAGAGTTTGTGAAGGCCAAGCATTCGATAAAGAATTTGAGACTATCAAAAATATATCTTTAGATGATTATGTAAATATGGTTGATTTAAAAACAGGACATCTACTTGGACTAGCTGGAGAAATGGGTGCAATAATCGCCGATGCAGATTTACCGGTTAGATATGGAATCCGTGATTATGGTCGATTAATTGGACGTGCCTTCCAGGTGCAGGATGATTTGCTCGAGATTTACTCCAATTCTGATAATATGGGAAAAAGTCTGAACAGCGATATTCTCCTGGGTAAAAAAACCTATTTGATGATTCTGGCAAAAAATAGGATACCTGTTGAAATTCAATCGGCAATTGAATTATGCCAGGAAGATATTAATGGCGGCAAGAAAGCGATACAAGAACTGTTTATTGAATCAGGAATTGTAAAAAGTACAAAACAGTTTATAATGGATAATATTGAAGAAGCAAATACGATGCTGACTAATCTGGATATTGACTGTTCAGATCTACTATATTTTAGTGATTTAATCACGAGGAGAAATAATTAATGTTGAAGAATTATTCAGAACTAAAGAAAAAACATGATTTGGAAAACATGTTCAATGCAATCAATGGATTTTCTGTTCAAATTCAGGATTCTGTGACGCAAATGAAAAATTGGAGCCCTGTAAACGGACCAGAAAATATTCGAAATATATTGATTTTGGGAATGGGGGGGTCTGCAATTGGCGGAGATATTGCCAGAGTGATTCTTCAAAGTGAATGTGAGGTTCCTATAAGTGTAAATCGATCTTATAATATACCTGCATGGGTAAACGAGCAGACCTTAGTAATAGCATCGTCATATTCTGGAAATACAGAGGAAACACTCAGCGGTTTGGATCAATGTATTGCTAGAAATGCTCAAATCATTGCCATGACCACTGGTGGGAGAGTTGGTGAAATTGCCTTAGAAAATAAATTTGATGTGATTCCAATGGTCGGTGGTTTGCAGCCAAGAGCTGCATTGGGATATTCATTCACACTCCTTCTCATGGCCTTAATTAAATTGGGATTTGGTCATCACGATTTAATCCATCAACTGGAAGTTGCCGTAAATAAATTAGAAGTGCTGTCAAAATCACTTAAGAATTTTGATGAAGATAATTACGCAATAAATATTAGTGAAAAGATTTATGAATCTATTCCGGTAATTTATGGCAGTGAAGATCTCACCTGGGTAGCAGCCTTAAGGTTTCGAGGACAGCTGGCAGAAAATTCAAAAATGATGGCTTTCCATCACCACATACCGGAGCATAATCATAACGAAATTGAAGGTTGGAATTCTTATCCTGAGTTACTAAAAAAATTGAGTATAATCTGGCTTCCTGATCAGCAGGATCATCCAAGGTCATTGGCAAGAATGAAAATTTCCCGCGAACTTCTATCAGATTTACCAAAATCTCAAATTAATATCACATCAGATGGAAGTTCACCATTAGTCAGGTTGCTCTTGTTGATTCATACTATTGACTGGATTAGTTACTATACCGCACTACTGAATGAAACCGATCCAACACCGGTAATAAAAATTATGTCTTTGAAGAATGAAATGAGTAAAATAGTTTGAGTTTAGAAATTATTCGGACTGATTCGGTTATGCTATCAAGTACAATTAATATATTAAAAACTTAATGGAATTTATTACTTAAGTCTTTGTAAGATTGCTTATGTATAAAGAAGAAATATGAAACGAGTTGATGTCATAAAAATAGCATACTTTCCACCAAGCAAGGGGTATGCAGTCATCCTGAAAGAATGGGGGGGAGATCGCCAATTACCTATAATTGTTGGGAGTACCGAAGCACAGGCAATTGCCCTTGCACTTGAGAATATTGAAATGCCCAGGCCCCTTACTCATGACCTCTTAGTCAATATATTGGATAACGTCGATGCTGAAGTAACCAAAATATCTATTTCAGAATTACGAAGCGGCACATTTTATGCAAATATTGAAATACGAATTGAAAATAACCGGGTAAGAGTTGATTCTCGCCCCAGTGATGCAATCGCAATTGGATTGAGAGCTGGAACACCGATTTTTGTGAATGAGGATTTGCTAAATATAGAAAGTATTGAAAATAAAGTTATTGAAAGCGAATTCAGTCCCATTCATCATGGTAAGCCTGTAAGAAAAGCTACTAGCGTCGAAGAGAAGATTTCAGGAATGAAAAAAGCTCTGAATCAGGCCATAGAATTAGAAAATTATGAAATTGCCGCCCTATTAAGAGATAAACTGAACCAGGTTCAGGAAGAAAGAAAATCCTAAATAATTAATATTGCTCGGTATTATTGAATTTCTAATAATATCAAATTAGCATAAATCAAATAAGGCCTTTTTTGCAGAATCCTGTTCTGCTTCCTTTTTACTCTTTCCACTTCCGACATAAGATTTTTCCTGACCTATTTTTACTACTACATTAAATAGTTTTTCATGATCAGGTCCTTTACTGACATGGTTTATGAAATAAGGACCATCTGTCTTGTTTTTATGGCAGAATTCAATAAGTTGGCCTTTGTAATTATTTTTTGGATTTGCTAAATGAGAATTTGGGACTATGGTTTTTAAAATGGTTCGTTTTGCAGCACCGATACCGCCATCCAGAAAAATTGCTCCCATCAATGCTTCAAATGAATCAGCAATGATATTATTTTTAACTTTTTTGTCGTTTAGATTTACACATTTCTCAGCGAGGACGTAATCTTTAAGGCTAATCGTACAGGCTACAGTGGCTAGAAAATGTTTATTTACAAGGGAAGACCGGTAGTTTGTTAATGTACCTTCATTTGCATCAGGATATTGGTGAAATAACCAATCTGTCAACACACTTTCAATGATGGAATCACCAAGAAACTCCATTCGTTCATAATTGTCCTGATGACCCTTTGCCAGCGATCGGTGAGTCAAAGCGCTTATTAATAATGATTTATCCTTAAATCGATAGTGTAGTGAGGTCTCTAAACTGGAAAACTCAGATTTAGACCCCTTTAACCAATCAATAAGATATCGTATTATTCCGTCCACTTTTTGAAAAGCAATGTAGCGTTGTGACCTCCAAATCCAAAAGTATTTGAAATAGCTGCTTTTAGATCCTTTGCCCTGGCCTGATTAGGAGTATAGTCCAAATCGCAATCAGGGTCAACAGTTTCAAAGTGAATAGTGGGGGGCACCAATGAATTTTTTAATGCAAGGATTGTGGCAATCGCCTCGATTCCGCCTGCAGCTCCAAGAAGATGGCCAGTCATCGATTTTGTCGAGCTAACCGATAATTTGTAAGCATGATCACCGAAGAGAGTCCGAATAGCTTTGGTTTCAGTCCTGTCATTGTATGCTGTTGAGGTTCCATGGGCATTGATATAATCAATATCTTCAAGCTGGAGTCCAGCATCTTTAACTGCCAATTTCATTGAACGAATTGCTCCATCACCACTTGGATCAGGTGTTGTAAGATGGTAAGCATCGGCAGTGGCACCATATCCTGATAATTCTGCAACGATATTAGCACCTCTTGCTTTGGCATGTTCGTATTCTTCGAGCACTAAAAGAGCGGCACCTTCTCCCATTACAAAACCGTTTCGATTAAGATCAAATGGTCGGCTTGCTGTTTCAGGATCAGGATTTTTTGTGAGTGCTTTCATATTAGAAAAACCAGCTACAGACATGGGATTGATGGTTGCATCAGATCCGCCGGCAATTATAATATCCGCATCACCATACTTGATAAGACGATGAGCATCGCCAATAACATGGCTGGATGTTGCGCAGGCAGATACTACTGCATAATTTGGTCCCTTGAACCCATATTTAATAGATACCTGCCCTGCAGCAATATCAGTGATCATCGCAGGAATAAAAAATGGACTAACCCTTCTAGGACTTTTCAATAGTCGGGAATGCTGTTCAGTAAATGTGTGTATTCCACCGATACCCGAACCGATAATTACACCAACTCTGTCGTGATCCACATTATCTGAAGTAATCCCTGCAGAGGTAATCGCCTGATCTGCGGTCACAAGAGCGTACGCGGTGAATCGATCCATACGATTCAATTCTTTGCGATCAATATAATCTTCAAAATTCAAATCACGTACTTCACCTGCAATATGAACAGCAAAATCAGTTGTATCAAATTGCTCTATAGGCCGAATCCCATTTCTACCATTTGAGATACCATCCCAAAATTCTGAAATAGAATTACCAAGTGGAGACAGGATCCCCATCCCTGTTATTACAACGCGACGGCTATAATCCATTTTACTTGAGACTATCCCATCTTAGTTGTGATATAATCTACAGACTCACCTACTGTGGTCAATCCTTCAGCATCTTCATCGGGAATTTCAATATTGAACTCCTCTTCGAATTGCATAATCAATTCAACAGTATCTAAAGAATCAGCACCAAGATCATCAATGAATTTGGCTTCGATTGTGATTTTGCTATCTTCCACGCCCAGTTTATCAATAATGATTTCTTTTACTTTATCAAAATATTCTGACATTTTTTCTCCGTTTTTATTAGTTACATTACCATACCACCATCAACATTTAAAACCTGACCGGTTATATATGCTGCTTCATCTGAAGCGAGGAACATTGCCAGGTTAGAAACATCCAGGGTAGTACCGAATTTCCCCAAAGGGATTAATTTTAATAATTCAATTTTAATATTCTCTGCAAGTCCATCAGTCATTTCCGTCATGATGTATCCAGGCGCAATGGCGTTTACAGTAATATTACGTGATCCAAGTTCTTTGGCGGCTGCTTTGGTCAATCCAAAAACTCCTGCTTTAGATGCAGCATAATTGCTTTGACCAGGATTACCTATTTGACCAATGACAGAGGAGATGTTAATGATTCTTCCTGCCCTGGTTTTCATCATAAATCTGGTCACAGCCTTTATTCCAGAAAATACACCTTTTAAATTTATATTGAGAACATCATCCCAATCATTTTCCTTCATTCTCATGATAAGATTATCACGGGTGATTCCGGCATTATTAACCAGAATATCAATTCGACCAAATTGATTATAGACCTTCTTTGCCGTGACTTCAAAATCAGATAATGAAGATACATCCATTGGGAATACATGTGAAATTCCACCAGATTTTGAGATTTGGGATTGAACTTCGGATAAAGATGATTCAGTTCGGCTAATAAGAATAACGGTTGCACCTGCCTTGGCAAAGTTAATCGAGATATCCTTTCCGATCCCCCTTGAGGCACCGGTGACCATCACAACTTTATCTTTAAAATTCATAATTTATAGTTTCCTCAAATTTGCCAAGACTAACATTAGTAGAATCCCTAAAAATTCTTCTATTTAGTCCATGTAGAACTTTCCCCGGACCGAGTTCAAAAAAGGATTTATGTCCATCCATTTTCATTTTTTCAATTATTTCCACCCAGCGTACAGGTGACTCCAATTGCAGGAGAATATTCTCTTTTATAATCTCAATATCCGTTTCAGGTTTGGCAGACACATTCTGATATACAGGTACAGATGGCGAGTTAAAATTTAACTGATTCATAGCATCGGAAAGTTGTTCACGAGCTGGTTTCATCAATGGAGAATGAAATGCCCCTGATACATTCAGAGGAATTGCTCTTCGAATCCCTAATTTCTTTGCAGTTTCGACTGCTGCAGATACCGCATCAACTTCACCTGAGATAACGATTTGACCAGGTGCATTCATATTTGCCTCAACAACAATACCTTCCTGATCACATATCTCTTTCATCTGTTCGTCATTTGCACCAATGATGGCGGCCATACTTCCAGGTTGTTTCTCTCCGGCATTGGCCATTTCAGAGCTTCTCACCTTTACCAGTTTTACTGCATCTTCAAAAGTTAAAACACCAGCTGCGACAAATGCCGTGAATTCGCCAAGGCTATGCCCGGCGACGCCAGAAAATGTTAATCCTCTGGATTCAAGAATTTTATAAATTACGATACTATGAACAAATATTGCAGGTTGGGTATATTGAGTGAGTTTCAGCGATTTTTCCGGACCATTAAAGGAGATATCAGCGATATCAAAACCCAGAATGTCTGAAGCTCTGAGATAACATTCCTTTGCCAGGTTTGAATTATCAAAAAGATCCTTGCCCATTCCGACAAATTGGGATCCCTGTCCTGGGAATAGTAAAATATCAGGCATTATTTGAAATACCCCATTTAATATACATTGCACCCCATGTAAAACCTGCACCGAATGCAGATAAAATAACATTATCACCTTTATTCAGTCGCCCTGATTCAAAAGCATCCACCAAACCAATTGGAATAGTTGCAGCAGTAGTATTTGCGTATTTGTCAATATTGATCAATACTTTATCATCCGATATCCCCAATCGCTTTGCAGAGGCATCGATTATTCTTTTATTGGCTTGGTGAGGAATAAAAAGATCAATATCTTCATTTGCAAGTCCATTTCGTTTGGCAATATCAAATGAAATATCTGCCATGCCTTTAACGGCAAATTTGAAGACACTCCGACCATCCTGATAGACATAATGCATTTTTTCATCAACAGTTTTGTGACTTGCAGGATGTAGGCTTCCACCGCCTTTCAGATTTAAAAATTTCCCCCCGCTGCCGTCCATCCGCATTTTGGCATCAATTATTCCAAACTCATCAGATGGCTCCAGAAGGACTGCACCGGCCCCATCACCAAAAATAATACAGGTATTTCTATCAGTATAATCTATAATAGAACTCATGGTCTCTGCACCAATGATGAGTACTTTCTTGTATCGTCCAGTTTCTATCATCATTGCACCTGTCTGTAAGCCAAAGAGAAATCCTGAACAGGCGGCAGATAAATCATATCCCCAGGCATTCACAGCGCCGATATTATCTTGGACGATTGCTGCTGTAGAGGGAAGCATCATATCAGGAGTTATCGTAGCAACAATTATTGCATCTATTTCATCGGCAGAAATATTTCTCATCTCAAGAACTTTTTCTACGGCTTTTGTACAGAGGTCAGAAGTGGTTTCACCCTTCGCAACGATACGACGTTCTTTTATACCAGTACGGCTGACGATCCACTCATCAGTGGTTTCAACCATTTTTTCAAGATCAGCATTGGTCAATATGTTTTCTGGTACATACATCCCAAGGGCTGTAATATTTGCATATATTTTCTTTTGGTTCATCAATTCTATTTTAGTCCATTATATCAAGGTGTGAAGCAACGCGATTTCCAATATTTTCAATTAAATTTGTATCAATAAGATGCTGAGCATTGATCAGAGAATTATAGATTGATACATGGCTGGAAGAACCATGTGCTTTTAATACAATACCATTGATACCCAGAAAAGGGGTACCCCCATAGGTTTCATAATTCATTAATTCTTTCATATCTCGAAAAGCAGGAGCCATGAGTGGTGCCGATATTCGACAAATGGGATGGGATTTTATACTTTCCTTAAACCAATCCATCATATGGACGATAACGCCTTCAATAAATTTTAATACTGTGTTGCCAACGAATCCGTCACAAATCACAATATCTACTTTTCCATCAAGTATATATCTAGCTTCAATATTGCCAACAAAATTATTGATATGTTCTTCCATGAGGGGGAAGGCCTTACGTGTCAATTCGTTTCCCTTATTATCCTCGGTACCAATATTCAGTAAACCCACGGATGGGTTTTTTTTGCCCATGGAAAACTCCATATAGGCACTTGCCATTATGCCAAAATGGACCAGGTGAAATGCTTTACATTCCATATTTGCCCCGGCATCACTTAGAATAAACCCACCGTTATTAGTTGGGATAAACGGCGAAAGTGCCGGTCTCTTAATTCCAGAAATATTTCCAATTGTAAAAAGTGAGGTGGACAGAAGCGCACCGGTATTACCGGCACTTATAACCGCATCAGCATCGCCACTATTGACAAGCTTAATGGATTTAACCAGGGAAGAGTTCGGCTTTGTCCGGTGTATTTTTGCAGGGCTATCATCCATGCCCACAATGTCCTGAGCATCATATACAGAAACTTTTTCCGGCATATGTGGAAAGGCAGTCAATTCTTTGGTAATTAGCTCTTTTTTACCCACCAGAATGATGTTAGCCGCATCGTCACCAAAGTGTTTTAGATACTCGAATGCACCTTTAACATTCGACAAAGGTGCATTGTCACCGCCCATTGCATCGATGGCGATATTCATATATGAATTTGGATTAAATTCCTTTTGCTGAAATTACAGGTCTATCTTTATAGTAACCGCAGGAGGGGCATGCCCTATAAGGCAGTTTTGGGGAGTTACATTGTGGACATACACTTACTTGAGGCGTTGTTGCCTTCCAATGAGTGCGGCGTTTTCTTCCACGCTGTTTTGATATTTTTCTTTTTGGTACAGCCATTAAAATCCCTCTGTTTATTCCTTTTTATGTATCAATTTGATTAATTTGACTCTTAGTAGAGCCTTGTAATTTAACTGAACTAAATTCCATTTTACAATATTTGTTTATACTAAAATACATAAAAAATGCAGAAGTTAGAAAGGATATGGAATGATAGGCTTTTTATGAGGTAAAATCAGGAGATTTTCAATAGATTGATATCATTTTCATCTTGCTTGATGCGGATAAAAAGTAAGGTCTGAGTTGATATAAATGAACTCAGCCCAAATGATAGTGAAATCAACAAAGCGGCAATGTACCAAAGCATAATTATTATGCTGGACTTTGGCATCGTGGCAATTTGGAAAATAAAATTATCCTGTAAGAATAGATCCAACCCGAATTTTGGAAAAACCTCATTATATGAAGCAAGAACATTTAAATCGGAAAATCTTCTTACAATCCAGAATCCCGCCTTAAATAAATAAAACAGTCCTGAAAATGAGATTACTGCATTCAAAAGAGAAACGAATAAACCACTAATAAGCAGCCATGGACGTGCCCATAGAATTGAATAGGACTGAAAGATAATTCCCATCATATCATGTCCCCATGTAGCTGCAATTGAAGGAAGAAATAGCATTCCATTAATCATCGCCAGAATTGTGTAAACAAGAAACATACCGATTAAACATAACAACGGGATCAGGAAAAAATATAATAATAAGCCAATCACAGGCAATTTGGTCAGCAGGGCAAGTAAGATGCTCAGGGCAAAAAAGAACATAATGATGACAACAAATCCTAATGGCGCAAAAAGGATATTAGTAAAATTTGTATTTAAAAATTTGCGAATATTAGGGCCAGAGAAATCTCTATCTCCTTTCAGATACTCTGTAATAGTAACTGCAATAATCGAAGAGGTTATGAGTATAGAGGATATTGCCAGAATATAACCTATGAATAAAATAACATTTGCCAGAATGGGCAAATCGATATTTGGAATTACAACAGGAATGATACCAATAAAAATAAAGCTTTCATGATAGTCTGTGAACAATAAAACAGTGAGAAATGAACCGGCTAACGAGAAGAAATAGGAAGTCAGGAGACCAACAAAACCAATGAATATTATCTTGAATTTTAGCGCATATCTCGAAGCAGAGAAGAGATCCAGGAAATTATTCCTAAGCCTTAAAACATTATAATACCGATCAATTTCTTTTCTTGACACGGTCGATCCAAATATCAGTTTTTATTTTCGAGGATACAAATTGTTTTGCCTTTACAGCATCATCATAGTTTTTAAAATTCCCAACCCTGACTCTAAACCATATTTGGTCAGAATCCATCATATAGGTTCGTTCAATATGAGCTTCAATCCCAACTATTTTCAACTCTTTTATATTTGCAATAGCAAAACTTTCTTTCTTCCAGGATGAAATTTGAAGACTGAAATATCCCTTACCAGGCGATGCAAATGCCGGCATTGATTGAATTATAACTTCTGCATGTTTGTTCTTTTGGGATTTCTGTAAATCTACTTCAGTATCAGAAGTATTATCTGAATTGATGACTTCAGTGTTTTCCTTATTTATGGTCCCATGATCATCAGTTGGGGTCGATTCTTCCTTCTCCTCAACTTGATGTTGGATAACTGGAGGTGAAGTTTCTTTTCCAAGCGGTTCTGGATTCTGGGAGATGATCTCAAAATCTGAAATATTACTATCAGTGTTGACAGCCAGAAAATGAAAAACATCCTGACTGAGTTTGTCGTTGGGAGAAATTACTGTGCAGACAATAGAGTATTCCCCTGGTAAATCAGGCGTGAATAAAACTTGATTATGATCGACAATGATTTTTGCCATGCTGGTGAGGGGCTTTTTGCCATATGACCAATAAAAAGTGATATCAGGCGAATCAGTGATGGCAAATGAAGAACGGACTTTTACGGTATTCCCAATTTCAATTTCTTCTGATTTGGGTTCCGAGGAACAAGCAATAATCAGAAGACCGATAATAATGGAAGTAAAGTAAATATATGTCCTGTTCTTCATAAATAAATGGCTAGTTATTGCTGATAAGTTCGCAATCTGAAAAGAAAAATGCAATCTCTTTTATTGCATTATCATCAGAATCTGAACCGTGAACAGCATTTTCACCAAGGCTGGTGGCGAAATCTTTCCTGATTGTGCCTGAATCGGCGTCAGCAGGATTGGTAGCACCAATCGTTTTTCGCCACTCTGCAACGGCATTTTCTTTTCTTAGGGCCAGGACCATTGCCTGTCCTGACGACATAAATTCAGTCAGTTCATTATAGAATGGTTTTCCTTTGTGAACAGAATAAAATCCTTCTGCCTGGGCCAGACTCATGCGTGTAAGTTTCGCAGACAGTATATTAAAGCCGGCTTTTAGAATCCGGTCATAAATAAGTCCAGTGTAATTATTTTTAACTGCATCTGGTTTAATTATTGCAAATGTTAAGTTTCCCATGATCTCCAATTAGTTATTATTTATTATTCAACGCGAGTTTTGTTTTCGCTCCAATTTCTGCAACGGATTCGCATACAGAAATCCCACATTCCTTTAAAATTCTCATTTTAGCCTCGGCAGTATCATCTCCTCCTGAAACTATGGCACCGGCATGACCCATTCTTCTTCCAGGGGGTGCAGTTTGGCCGGCAATAAATCCAACAACAGGTTTTGACATATTATCTTTAACCCAGCGTGCAGCTTCAATTTCCATTTGACCACCGATTTCACCAATCAATACAACTGCGTCTGTTTCAGGATCATTTTCAAATAGCTGCAGAATAGTTTTCATATCGGTTCCAATTATAGGATCACCGCCAATGCCGATGGCAGTAGTCTGTCCAAGACCTGCTTTTACAAGTTGATCTATTGCTTCGTAGGTGAGTGTTCCAGATTTTGAGACAACACCAACCGATCCTTTTTTTGTAATAAATCCAGGCATTATACCCAGTTTGCATTCATCAACAGTAATTACACCGGGACAATTTGGACCCAATAGCCGTGTACCATTTAAGTCGATTATCTTTTTTACTTCCACCATATCCTGAACTGGAATTCCTTCTGTTATGCAGACGATAAATTCAATTCCTGCAAATGAAGCCTCAATAATCGCCTCTGCTGCAAATGCAGGCGGGACAAAGATAATAGAGACATTGGCATCAGTAGCTTCTTTTGCTTCTTCTACAGAATTATAAACAGGAATGGCACCATCTAAGGCAGAAAGACCACCTTTCCCCGGGGTGACACCTGCAACGATATTTGTTCCATACTCCAGCATTTGGGTAGCATGAAATGATCCTTCTGAACCGGTAATTCCCTGAACAATTACTCGTGAATTTTTATTAACTAAAATAGACATAATATTTTCCTTTATTAACCGATAGCGGCTTTTACAACTTTTTCAGCCGCATCCTTCATGCTGACTGCGGGTATAATTGAAACTCCAGAATCCTCAAGTAATTTCTTTGCCTCAATTGCATTTGTTCCCTCTAATCGAACAACAACTGGTACGGATAATTTTAATTCCTTTACAGCTTGAATTACGCCAGTTGCCACTCGATCACAACGGACGATTCCCCCGAAAATATTTATTAACACAGCTTTTACATTTTGATCCTGAAGTATAATTTTGAATCCATTTTTAACGGTATCTGCATTTGCGGTACCGCCCACATCAAGAAAATTAGCTGGTTCGCCACCGGATAATTTGATGATATCCATCGTTGCCATTGCCAGTCCGGCTCCATTTACCATACATCCCACATTGCCATCTAATTTTATATAATTCAAATTATATTTACCCGCTTCAACTTCAGTGGCATCTTCTTCATGTAGATCCTGCATATCAGAAATTTCTTTTTGACGATATAAACTATTGTCATCAAAATTAAACTTTGCATCCAGTGCTACAATTTTATCATCCTCTGTAAGAACAAGAGGATTAATTTCAACCATAGAGGCATCAGTTTCATGGTAACAATTATACATATTCATAAAAACTTTAATTGCTGTTTTTAATGCTGCACCTTCAAGTTCTAATCCATAGGCGAGATTACGTGCCTGAAATGATTTCATCCCAATTAGTGGATCAATCCAGACTTTCGATATTTTTTCCGGGGTTTCTGCAGCCACAGTTTCTATATCCATACCGCCTTCAGTAGAAACCATAAATACATGATCACCGCGAGCACGATCCAATGTCAAAGCACAATAATATTCATGTTTGATATCCAAAGCCTCGGTGATGTATACTTTCCTAACTAATTGACCTGTTGGTCCAGTCTGGTGAGTAACCAAATTCATACCGAGGATATTTTTTGAATTTTCCATCGCTGATTCAAAATTTGGAGAATATTTTACACCACCGCCTTTACCACGACCGCCGGCATGAATTTGGGCCTTTACAACCACTGCTTCCGTATTAAATGTGTCCTGAACCTTCTTGATTGTCGCTTCAGCATCTTCAATGCAGTTAATAACAAAACCATCTTGAATAGGTACTTTATATTTTTTCAGCAAAGCCTTTCCCTGGAATTCATGTATCTTCACATTATTGTCCTTTATTATTTCGAATTATAATAATTTAATCCTTAAAAATTGTCGTACCAGCAGTACCGTCTATAGCTTCTTTCAATTTTGAAATGGATGTGATAACCACCTTTTCTCCGTGATATTTCAGAAAGTAAAGCGCTGACCGTATTTTTGGTGCCATTGTGCCTCTGGAAAAATGTCCATCCTTTAGATACTGTTCAATTTCAGAGGCATTTGCTTTGAGAACCGTTTTCTGATTCGGATTTTTGAAATTTAGAAAGATGTTGTCCACATCTGTTATAATAAACATCTCTTCTGCTTTTATAACCCTACCCAAAAGGGAAGCAGTACGGTCTTTGTCAACAACACCATTTAATCCTTCCAATCCTTTTTCTTCAGTGTAAAAAGCAGGAATACCTCCACCGCCGCCAGCAATAACGATGGTGCCAAAATCAACAAGATGTTTTATAGATTTACCATTAAAAATGTACAACGGTTTAGGTGATGGAACGACTCTTCGCCACAGATCCGGTTCCTGTTCTTTCACAACCCAGCCGAATTTTCGCTTATATTCCTTTGCCCGTTGTTTTGAATAACTGCGGCCAATAAATTTGACAGGATCATGAATGGCTGGATCGTTTTCATCTACCCGCATCTGCGAGATAAAACTGACAACTTCCCTTGGTGACTCTATAGATTTTAAGGCATTTTGCAGGGATTGCTGGATCATATAACCGATGGCCCCCTGCGTGTTTGCAACGAGGACTCCAAGGGGGAGTGGTGGTGTCACATCAGATGCTATTTCATTGCGAAGGAGCTCTGCGCCAACCTGGGGTCCATTCCCATGAGTTATGCAGATATTGTATCCCAAATTAACAAAATGGAGAACAGCGAGTAAACTTTCACGAGTATGGCTAAATTGTTCAGATATAGTTCCAGCTTCGTTTTTAGGAGATAGAGCATTTCCCCCAAGGGCAATCATTACAGTAGGTGTTTTTTTATTCATTAGAAAAAGTGGCAGGATTTCCCTGCCACTAATTATGTTCTTTGATTATTTTGTGTATTCCGACAATACATCATCAAGGGTTGGATGCCCGATTTCCTGCAGATCGTAAGTGACTCTTACAGTAGGATGCTTGATTTTTGCAATTCTGCTTAAATCAATTGGTGTTCCAATGACAACCACATCACAATCGGTATTATTGATAGTAGTTTCAAGATCCTTCATTTGTTCATCACCATATCCCATTGCAGGAAGAAGAGTGCCAATATTTTCATATTTCTCAAAGGTCTCAGAAATTTTGCCTACAGTAAATGGTCTGGGGTCAACTAATTCACTTATACCAAACTTTTCTGCTGCCACAATACCTGCTCCATATTGCATTTCTCCATGTGTTAGTGTCGGTCCATCCTCAACCACAAGCGCTCTTTTATTTAGTAGGAGCTTAGGATTATCAACGGTAACAGGAGATGCCCCATCAACAATTATTGCAGTTGGATTGATTTCTCTCACTGATTCACGAAGCTCAGTAACGTCAAATGAATCAGCAGTATCAATCTTGTTAATTAGCACAACATCAGCGAGCCGGAGATTTGTTTCACCAGGATAGTAACTTGTTTCATGGCCGGGTCGATGTGGATCGACAATAGTAATCAACAAATCCGTTTGATAAAAAGACATATCATTGTTGCCGCCATCCCACAGTATCACATCTGCTTCTTTTTCAGCTTCACGCAAAATTGCCTCATAGTCTACACCGGCATATATTATTGTCCCGGTATTTATATGAGGTTCATATTCTTCCATTTCTTCAATGGTACATTTATGCTTTTTTAAATCGGCAATTGATGCAAATCTTTGAACTTTTTGAGCCACAAGGTCACCATAAGGCATCGGATGACGTATAGCAGCCACCTTCTTACCGGCATCTTTAAGTATTTGAGCAACTCTTCTTGTAACCTGACTTTTACCACAACCGGTTCTAATTGCACATATACCGATAAGTGGTTTGGTGGATTTTACTGCTGTTCTTTTTGTACCCATCATCTTGAAATCGGCACCGGCAGCGTTTACGATAGAGCATTTATGCATAACTACTTCATGCGGGATATCTGAATAAGAAAATACCACCTCATCCACATCGTGTTTGGCGATTAAACTTTCAAGTTCACTTTCATCATAAATAGGAATTCCATCCGCATAAAGTTTTCCCGCCAATTCACTTGGGTAAACTCTGCCTTCGATATCTGGAATCTGAGTGGCGGTGAAAGCGACTACATCATATAAATCATTGTCTCGGTAATAGGTATTGAAATTGTGGAAATCTCGTCCAGCAGCACCCATAATAAGTATTTTTATTTTAGTCATTTTTGATTATCCTTTAATCTATATTGTTAATTGATTTTAATCCTCTTCCATAAACGGATATTCGTATTCTGTTGGTGGAAGAAATGTCTCTTTAATTGTTCTTTGTGAAACCCAACGTAGAAGGTTCAGGGGGGATCCAGCTTTATCATTTGTCCCAGATGCCCGACTGCCGCCAAATGGCTGTTGTCCGACAACAGCACCCGTGGGTTTATCATTTATATAAAAATTACCAGCAGCATTGATCAGGATTTTATGTGCTAATTCAATGGCATATCGGTCTTTTGAAAATACTGCTCCCGTTAAACTGTAAGGAGAAGTTTTATCGGCAAGTTCAAGGACATCCTCCCAGCTTGAATCATAGACATAAATGGTCAGTACTGGACCAAATATTTCTTCTTCCATAGTTTTGAAGTGGGGATTAGTTGTGACAATTGTTGTCGGCTCGATAAAGTATCCTTTAGACTTGTCAAAATTTCCGCCGGAGACTATTTCTGCTTCATCTGAAGATTTAGCGTAGTTGATAAATTCTACAATGCTGTCAAAAGCAGCCTCATCTATAACGGCATTCATAAAATTGGGGAAATGATCCACATCACCCATCTTTATAGATTCCACCTTTGCCACATATGATTGTTTTACGTCATTCCAGATAGACTTTGGAATATAACATCGTGATGCAGCAGAACATTTCTGACCTTGGTATTCGAATGCACCTCTTACCATAGCAGTTGCCAATTCTTCAGGATTTGCAGACTCATGGGCAATAATAAAATCTTTTCCACCAGTTTCACCAACGATCCTCGGGTAAGTTTTATATTTGGAAATATTGCTGCCAATTTTCCCCCACATGCCTTGGAATACGGCTGTAGAACCTGTAAAGTGTATACCGGCGAGATGCTCGCTATCTAGAACTGGATTTCCCACCTGACCACCTGAACCTGGGAGGAAATTGATCACACCATCTGGTAATCCCGCTTCTTTGAACATCTGCATTAAATAATAACCGGAATAAACTGAGGATGAGGCAGGTTTCCAGAGAACAACATTTCCCATCAATGCCGGGGCGGTTGGAAGGTTACCTGCGATCGAGGTAAAATTAAATGGTGTTACTGCAAATACAAATCCCTCAAGAGGACGGTATTGTACCATATTCCACATTCCTTTTGGAGAATATGGTGGCTGTTGCTGATAGATTTCCTGCATATACTGGCAATTGAAATTGAAGAAATCAATAAGTTCACAAGCAGCATCAATTTCAGCCTGGTAAACATTCTTACTTTGGTTTAGCATGGTTGCAGCATTTAGAATATCACGATATGGTCCGGCAAGCAATTCAGCCATTCGCTTGAATATGGCAACTCTGGATTGCCATGGCATTTCTGCCCATGATTTTGCAGCAGATAGGGCAGAATCAATAGCCATCTGCACTTCTTTTTCACCGGCTTTATGATAAGATCCAAGGATGTGTCGATGATCCGATGGTTTGACACATTTGCCAAGATTGCCGGTTCTGATTTCTTTCCCACCTATAATAATGGGGATATCAATATTATTGCCTGACATTTCATTCAATTTTGCCTGGAGAGAAAAACGTTCTGGAGAGCCGGATCTGTATTCTCTGATTGCTTCATTTACAGCAGTTGGTACATTTACAATTGTATTGTTCATATAAATTCCTGATCAATATTTATTACGAATTTGGTCCTAAAAAAGTCGTCAAATTTATTGTGCTTCGTCATTGCGTACCAAGCAGTATAGCAAAACCAAATATTAAATTTTTCCAAATTCAAAAATAAGAGTTCCACCCGGTCTTTATTGTTAAATCTATTGGTTCAGTCGGATGCTTTAATAACTGGCAAAAGTAGGGCTAATCTGTTTAAAATTGTTAGTTCGATAAGCTGAGCTAATTTTATTAACTGCAGATTTAGTAGTCTTCTCAATGTACACCCGGTAAGTCAACTGACATAGCAAAATATCATAACTCTATATCATTAATTGTTCATATATTTGAACCATCCCACGATTCTAAAATAATGAAGATTTAATTGAATTGGATCAATTAATAAAAGAATTGACCTATGTTAAAAGTATCAAATGAAGGATTAATTATGAATACTATATATTCAAAAATAGTTACTTTTATCTTTATAATAACCATCCCTGCGTTACATACCCAGAGTAATCCCGGTGATAATGATCAGAACAATAATCCCCGTGATTGTATTGAAGACAATTTTAATGATTGCTGTGAACATCCATTTGAGGTCTGGTTGGATAATGATGATGATGGATTAGGTGATCCGGATAACCCGGCGTTGGCCTGTAGCGATTATTTTGGATGGGTGGAAAATAATAGCGATCCTGATGATAACTGTTACTCAAATATCATCGATTGTCTTGATATTTGTGATGGAACAGCTTATTATGATGATTGTGAATTCTGTGACGATGATACTTCAAACGATGACCTATCCTGCACAGGCTGCCTGGATGAGGATGCCATTAATTATGAACCTGACGCCTTATTTGATTCCGGAAATTGTATCTACCCGAGCGATAATATTTGGCATGTCTCAGTTTCAGGATCTGATGAAACAGGTATTGGTACGATTGATAATCCATTTGAGAGTATTACACATACCATTGAGGCAGCAGTTAGCAGTGACACCATACTGGTGCAACCTGGAATATATTATGAGAATATCAATTACTCAGGAAAGAATCTGGTTATTTGTTCATTGCATTATTTTACCGGTGATACAAATTTTATCCCGATTACGATAATTAATGGAAATCAAAACGGTAGTGTAGTCACTTTTGAGAATGGAGAGGATTCGACAACTGTGCTGGCAGGGTTTACAATAATAAATGGTATTGGTTCTGGAATAACTGATATTTCTATGATAGGTGGTGGTATCACAATAAAAAACAACTCAAGCCCCCAATTAAAGTATCTTGATATAAAAAATAACGCATCCGTCAAGGGTGGGGGGGTGCTAATATTAGAATCTAATCCAATACTTCAAAATCTTACAATACATGGGAATAATGTACTAGGGGATATCTCTAATAATTTTGGTGGAGGGATATTTTGTAAGATTAGCAGCCCAGCAATTTCGAACACTAAAATATTTAATAATGAGACCACTAGATCAGGTGGTGGAATTGCGTTTAGGCTTTCAAATGCTAGCTTGAGTCGATCCATATTATACAACAATGTAGCTCATCATAAAGCAGGTGCAATAGATTTTTCTTCAAGCATGGTAATGGTAAATAATGTAACAATATTTGGTAATCATGCCGACCATGGAGGTGGGGCATTTCAATCATATTATTCTGATTCTCATCCAATAATTATTAATTCTATTATTTGGGGAAATACACCCAATCAGATTTTAGTTGGTTCTCAAGGTCAAGTTGATTTGCATCACTCGGTTATAGATGATAGCTGGTATGATGGGATTGGGAATTCGTACGACGATCCAATGCTTAATGATGCATCAAATTGTGACTTTTCTCTTGCTGCATCATCTTTATGTATTGACAATGGCACAAATACTTTTGAGAATGATCTAATATCCTTTTTTATGAGCAATGAGGAATATATTGGATATCAACCGGATATGGGTGCCATCGAATCAAATTATTCAATAAATCATGTTGGAGATATAAATGGAGACTATTTAACTGATATTTTGGACTTAATCGCTTTAGTTAATATCATTATTTACAGTCTGGAACTGTCAGAATTAGAATTTTGGATAGCTGATTTAAATGAAGATTCAATTATAAATATACTCGATGTCTTTATGCTGATTGAAAATATATTGTGTACTTAAATTTCCAATTTGTGCTCTTAAAATTATTTATAATTGGATAATTAATTGGGATATTGAGAATTTTTTATAATTAAACTATAATTGGAACCTATTTTAGGATTTCCATTATTGAGAAAATTTGAAATAAAATTAATTCAACTTATAATATTCTCAAATAGAAAATCTAAAACACTAATATTTAAAATTAATAAAAGAATATATGGTTACATCATATATTATAAATAGTCAAACCGATCTAATTTTAACAAATAAGTGAATCTAATATAATTATTTGAAGGACACAATATGAACAATATATACTTAAGATTATCCTCCATAATCATTCTCATCCCACTTATATCTGCTCAAAATATTATTGAAATAGAGAACTTTAAAAATAATCTCAATGGCTGCATAGAAGACAGCTTTGGTGATTGCTGTGATGTCCCATTTGAAGTATGGTATGACAATGATAATGATGGCTTAGGTGACCCGAATTTTCCCGCATTGGCATGTCTGGATTATGTTGGGTGGGTGACAAATGATAGTGATCTGAACGATAATTGTTTTTCCAACGAATTGGATTGTGCTGATAATTGTGATGGCACGTGGGTTGAGGATCAATTCGGAATGTGTTGCTCAGAGCTGCAAACATTCTGGCAGGATTTGGATGGCGATGGTCTTGGTAATCCAAATATTAGCATGGAGGCATGTGATGAACCGGAAGGTTGGTCGTCATTTCCAGTAGACTTAATGGACAATTGTTTTTCCAACATAAAGGATTGTCTCGGTATATGCGATGGAACTGCGTATTACGATGCCTGTGGTATCTGTGATGATAATTCTGAAAACGATAATACAAGCTGTGTGGGCTGTATGGATGAGGCGGCAATAAATTTTGATCCAGATGCATTAATTGATTCAGGAAACTGTATTTATCCCAGCGATCATATATGGCATGTTTCAGTTTTAGGGTCGGATGAATTTGGTTTTGGGACTGTTGAGGATCCATATTTTACAATTCAACATACAATTGACTCTGCAAGTAATTTGGATACAATACTTGTTCATAGTGGTATTTTTTATGAGAATATTAATTTAAATGGAAAAAATTTACTAATATGTTCACTTTATGCTTTTACATTAGAGGAACATTTTATTTATGAGACTATAATCGACGGTGGTTATAATGATACTGTGATATTAATTGAAAATGGCGAAAGTGATTTAACTTACATAATTGGTTTCACAATTCAACATGGTGCTGGCTCAGGAATATCCAATTCTAGTGTAAAGGGTGGAGGAATAACCATTAAAAATCATTCTAATCCAAATATTAGTCATTTGGATATTAAAGAGAACACATCTATAAAAGGTGGGGGAATAGTAATACTAGAATCTAATCCTTCGTTAGAAAACCTTTCGATATATGAAAATATGCTATTTGGAGATATTTCAAATAATTTTGGTGGTGGACTATTCTGTAAGCTAAGCGATCCTATAATATCACATGTTAGCATATTTAATAATGAAACGGATAGAACGGGTGGTGGTATATATTTTAGATTATCCAATGCCAATTTAAGTCACTCATTAATATACAATAATGTTGCTCATCATCGTGCCGGAGGAATAGATTTTTCCTCAAGTACCGTTACTGTTAACAAAGTTACAATGAGTGGTAACCATGCAGATAATGGTGGTGGTGGCTTTCAGACATATTATTCAGAATCTCATCCGATAATTTTAAATTCTGTTATTTGGGGAAACACACCAAATCAACTAATAGCTGGTAGTGGAGGTCAATTTGATTTACATTATTCTGCAATAGAAGATAGTTGGAATCAAGGGGTTGGTAATATTTACGAAGATCCATTATTTGTTAATTCATACGGAGGAGATTTTTCACTGACTGAATCATCTCCTTGTATTGATTCTGGAACTAATTATTTTGAGAGTGAATTAATCTATTTTAATATGAATTCAGAAGATTATTATGGTTACCAGCCAGATATGGGTGCATTCGAATCTGAATATTCGAATTACTTGGTTGGAGATGTCAACTATGATAACGACGTTAACATATTAGATATAATAATAATTGTAGGATTTATTTTAAATGAAATTGATCTGACCGACATAGAAATGTGGTTGAGTGATTTAAATCAAGATGGAGAAATAAATATTCTTGATATTATTATTATGATAAACATTATCACTGGAAATTAACCATTTTTATTAATTATTTATAAAAAATATCATCTCTAAATGATTAGGGTGAAAATATATGTTTTCTCTGATGGATTTTTTGTTTATTATCTTCATTTCATTTAATATAAAATGATTTAAGATTAAATAAAGAATACTAATATTCACTAGAATTTTAATTTAAATTTTAATCATATGGGAGAGAAGTGAGAAAGATAGCGTTAGGTAAACCTGCAGAATATGAAGATTTCATTATTTCGCGTCGAATAAGCATTTTAAAATCGTTTGATGATTTTATAAATATTAAGTACAGTCTAATAGATATAGGATGCGGTAATGGGGGAAGTCTAATTATACTTTCTGATTTGTTTAGAAAATGTCATGGGATAGATATTATTGAATCTAATCTTAAACAATTATCCGAAAAAATTTCTGAATATAAAATTCTAAATTGTACATCTAATTTAGAAGATATCGACGCTATGGAGGAGTCAGCAGATAAATATGACAGAATTGTATCATTTGAAGTTGTTGAACATGTGAAAAATGATTTTCAAACGGTCAGGAATATGTATACCAAGTTAAATGTTGGGGGTAAAATTGCAATATCAGTACCAAATAAATGGTGGATATTCGAAACACATGGAGCATATTTACCAATATTGCCTTGGAATAGGGTTCCATTATTTTCCTGGCTACCGAAGTTTATTCATTCAAGATATGCAAAAGCTAGAATTTATCGTAAAAAAGATATTAATAAAATTGTTGAACATGCTGGATTTAAAAATATAAAAATTCAATATATTACAGCACCAATGGATGTGATAAAGTGGAAACCATTACAGTCATTCTTACGGAAGACAATTTTTAGCAAGAATACAACAAAAATTCCATTTTTATCTACATCGATTATAGTATACGCAGAAAAATGATATACAATTAATCACTCTTCAACAATAGTGTGCAAAAAAAGTCAGTTAAACGTTTTATTAATTGAATTCGAGTTCAGAGTAGATATCAATTCGGGTTAACCGATCTTTGTTAATAAAAAAGCTAATTTACTTTACTAATCATCATATAGTATTGAAAATTTTATTTAGAGGGTGTATTATGAATAAATTATATTTGAAAATATTCTTTTGCTTTCTGATTATTATCCTTCTCCCTGCACAGACTATCCCAGATATTAGTAATAATAATTCACACATCCGCTTTGGGTGCATTGAAGACAGTTTTGGAGACTGTTGTGAAGCACCATTTGAAGTTTGGTTTGACAATGACAATGATGGATTAGGTGATCCTGATTTTCCCGCTTTAGCTTGTATGGATTATGCCGGATGGGTAACTAACAATAGTGATCTAAATGATAATTGCTTTTCTAATGAAATTGATTGTGCGGATAATTGTGATGGAAGTTGGATTGAGGATCAATTCGGAATGTGTTGCTCTGAGTTACAAACATTTTGGCAGGATTTGGATGGAGATGGCCTTGGTAATCCAAATATCAGTATGGAAGCATGCGAAGAACCAGAAGGATGGTCATCATATCCAGTAGACCTTATGGATAATTGTTTCTCCAATATAAAAGATTGTCTCAGGACTTGTGATGGAACTGCTTATTATGATGCCTGTGGTGTCTGTGATGATATTTCTCAAAATGACAGTACAAGTTGTGTGGGTTGTATGGATGAGGAGGCAATTAATTATGATCCGGATGCTTTAGTTGATTCAGAAAATTGTATATATCCAAGTGATCATATTTGGCATGTTTCGGTTTCTGGTTCGGATGATACTGGTACGGGTACAGTTGAAAATCCGTTTGAAACCATCAATCATACAATAGGTGTAGCCGTTACTACTGATACGATTCTTGTCCACACTGGTACCTACTATGAGAATATCAATTATTCTGGGAAAAATATTTTAATCTGTTCTATGTTTTATTTTACCGATGATACGAGCTTTATATCGCTCACGAGCATTGATGGCGGGCAAAATGGTAGCGTAGTTACAATTGAAAATGGGGAGGATAATAATGCAATATTAAGTGGGTTCACATTGACAAATGGATATGGGAATTTTCGAGATCCGGATGGAAATGGGGTATCCAGACATTTAGGGGGAGGTATATATTGTGATGGGACAGAACCAATGTTGGAATACTTAATAGTCAATGGAAACTTTGCTGAAGGAGGAGGTGGAATTTATTTAGGAAATGATTCGAGTCTGATTTTGTTAAACTCTTCAATAATAAATAATACTGTCACAGGATATGGAGGAGGAATAAGATGTGAAAACTCTAATAGCACGTTCTCAGACTTAATTATAAAAAATAATAGTGCCGATTCAAAGGGAGGTGGAGTATATATCGTTTACTCAAATCCATTTATGATCAATTCAAAGATTATAGATAATTCAATTAATTCTTGGCATGCTGGAGGTCTTTATATTGGTCATGGGTCAGATCCTATTTTGCAAAATTTATTGATTTCTGGGAATTCTGGTGAATATGGTGGTGGTGTATCATGTGATACAAACACAAATCCAGTATTTATCAATACCACTATAACTGCTAATGTTTCGGTATACGGTGGAGGAATTCTATGCATATTAAATTCCAATCCAATTTTCATTAATTCAATATTATGGGATAATAGCCCACAAGAAATTTATTTATGGGATAGCACAAATTCAATAGCTTTAGCATACTCAGATATCCAGGGTGGTGAATATTCAATTGTTAACTATCTTGACAATGAAGTTAACTGGATGGAAGGAAATATTGATAGCGATCCATTCTTTCTTGATATTAACAACGAAAGTTTTTCATTGTCTGAGAATTCTCCATGCATTGATACTGGAACGGATTATTTTGAGTATCAGCAAGAAATATTATTAAATCTTCTTCCAGAAGAATATGAAGGTTATAATCCTGATATGGGATCCATAGAATCAGAATTTATTGGTTTAGAAGGAGATGTTAATCATGATGAGGATCTTAATGTATTGGACATAATCCTAATAGTCAATTTTATACTTGAATTAGACAACTTAACTGATTATGAACAATGGATTGGCGATTTAAACGACGATGGTGAAATCAATATATTGGATATAATTATATTAATCAGTCTTATCTTGCAAGGAGGCTAAGTAGACAGTCCCTAATACAAATATCTCATTTAATAAAGGAATATTTCCGATAGGAGATATTCTTGTTCTCCATCCCAAACGTATTTCGTGGGACGGTCTAAATGTGAAGAATTTTTTTTGATTGATCTTGAATGACAAACTTTTCATCAGTTTTATAAAATTCATATTTGTCATCTTACATTTTTTAATTTCAATAATATTATTTAACGCTTCTTCAGATTCGTGTAAGAGATGAAGAATAGGTAACAAAAAGATATTTGGGATCATTCCCAAAAAGGGTAATTTTTTTAAAAAGGATTTCAAAAATGTCTGTTGATGAAGTCCAAATGGTGAATAAAAAGGTGGAAATGTAATTAGAAAAACAGTGTCAGGATTTGCAAAAGATTTTAAAGAGGATAAGAAGTCAAATTTATGGTCCAGTAAAATATGTTCAATAACATCACGTAGAATGATAATATCATAATCACTACCAAGATTATTTACCGCATTCTCACTGAGAATATCCTGAACTTTATAAGTTACATTATTCGATTCTTTCCAGTTGAAATCTCTGATTTCAACTCCTACACAATCTGCTCCCGAATCGCCAAAAGCAGCAGTAAAACCACCATTTCCACAACCAATATCTAGCACTTTTTTACCTTTTACTTGTACATTCCAATTTTTTAACAGTGGGATGTAATATTCTTGTGCTAAAAGGAATTGATATTTCCAATAGTATTCCTGCCATGTAGGAAAATCTTTCACATAAATGTGTGTTAGGCTCATTATTCGTCCCTCTTAATTGTCCTAATCGGAAATGGGATTTCGATATTATTTTCATCAAATCGTTTTTTTAATAATTTGACAAATTCGCTTCTTACTAAATGCTGGGCGCTAAAATTGGCGGCTCTCATTACCACTGTAAAATCAATGCTGGATTCACCAAATGTATGAAAACGCATTCGCGGTTCAAAATCAGGAATTGCTCCTTTCACATTATGCATGATTTCCTTCGCAGTCGAAATTACCAGTTCCTCAACACGATCAAGATCACTATCATAGGCAACGCCGCAATCTACCTTGACCCGTAAGTTGGGAGTTGGAATGCTATAATTCACAATAGTGGCAATTGCCAGTTCAGCATTTGGAACTACGATTGTATTGTTAGACCTGTCGATAAGTGTCGTATTCCGCAGTGTAATATCGGTGATTGTACCTTCCATCCCGGAGCTTAATTGTATAAAATTCCCCACATGAAGCTGTTTTGACATGAGAATCTGTATCCCGGCAAAAAAGTTTGCTAGCGTATCTTTTAAGGCAAAACCGGCAGCCATACTGCCTACCCCTAAGGCACCAAGAAGGGGTGTGATTTTCATACCAAATGTCTGCAGTAGCATTAATACTGCAATACCAATGATGAGGCTACGCAGTATTATCATTAATATCCCGAGATTATGAAATTCAGTATTATATTTTCCAGTATAACTTGCTACTGCGGTTCCAATTATATTTGATATCGCAAATGCAGCACTGATAACAAAAAGCACTAAGAATATCTTACTGGCAGGATCCGTAATGGAAATGGGAAATACACCGGTTTCAAATGCGAGATAAAATCCTCCGATGATCAGCCAGAAAGATATGTATTTTTTAATATTTTTTAGAAAGATATCATCGCCACCCCAGGAAGTGAGATTTGCCAGTTTCTGCAATTTTACTGCTACAAACGAATTAAAAATTCTTGAACTGATTAATCCAGCGAGTATAAATATAACCGGGAGGATGTATGGTTTTGCGATATTAAAATATTCCATAATCAATTACCACTTAATTTATTGAAATCAGATCCTGTTGGAGATTGATACACCGATAAATCAAATCCATTCAAAGCAGCCATGATATGGTCAAAAATATCAGATTGAATATTTTCATAATCAATCCAATCTACCGTATTCGTGAAAAAGTAAAGCTGTATAGGTAACCCTGTATCAGTTGATTGAAGCTGCCGAACCAGCAATGTCATATCCTGCCTTACATTTGGATGATTTCTGAGATAAGATATAATATAAGCTCTGAAGGTTCCAATATTGGTCATGCGACGTCCGTTTACAAGTTCATCCATCCCAGATTGATCTTGATTATTATACTGGGTCAGTTCATCTGACTTTGACTGGATATATTCTGAGATATAGTGAATTCGTGAGAATCTATCCAACATTTCCTGTGTGCAAAATTTTATTGAGTTGATATCAATATGGATTGATCGTTTGACCCTCCGTCCGCCGCTGGAAGACATACCTCTCCAGTTTTTGAATGATGAATCTATCATTTTGTGTGTCGGTATGGTGGAAATAGTCTTATCCCAATTTTGAATTTTGATATGATGAAGGGCAATGTCAATAACATCACCATCAGCACCAAAGGTAGGGGATTCGACCCAGTCGCCAACCTTTACAAGGTCACTGGTTGATATTTGCATACTAGCAACAAATGAAAGAATGGTGTCCCTGAATACCAGCATCAATACAGCAGTTAAAGCACCTAATCCACTGAGCAGAACCAGAGGCGATTTTCCTATTAGTATGGATATGATAACCAGCGTACCAATGATATAAATAAATATTTTTACAACTTGCAAATATGATTTAAGGGGGAACTTTTTTGATATTGCTAAACCGGAGTAAATCTCATAGAGGGCGTTTAAAAGCGATCCGGTGACTGCTAGCATAATAAAGATGATAAGCGCTGAAATGATTGGCTGATATCGAGAGACAATATCTGGAAGAACCTCAATATACTGATGAAGTATAATGAGCGGACCTAGATATGATAGCTTCGATAAAACACCTTGCTCTAGAATGACATCATCAATTTTTGATTTGCTTCTTTTTGATAAAACTTTGATAAGACGAATGAGATAAGTTCGCGACAGATAATAGACAACAATACAGGCAAAGATCACTAATATTGGGTCCAGCCATTCCATGATTATTGGATTTGCATCCATCCATTCAGTAAATATTTTCATTTTATTTCACTCCATGTGAAGTAAATATTACTACCACCCCATGAGATAGAGAAATAGTAAAACTGGTTGAGGTTGATTCGTTGGATATTCCTTTATTAAGACCATTTAATGATGTCTTATTCAAGGGATACATTAAGTGCTCAGATGTTATTTTAACTGTGGCATCAATACAAAAGATAGATACCTGTTGACCTAAAAAGCTCTCAAATATTTTTTCTGAATAAACGGGTGAAAAACTTCCATAATTAGTAATCATTGAGATGTGATCAAAATCCTGACAGTAACTTTCTAATAGAAATATATTGGATATTAAATGGTCTTCTCTTAATCCTGAAGCACCAAGAATGACCACGGATTTTATTGAATATTTATTACACCATAATAATGCTTTTTCCAAATCTGATGTATCCTGAGTTTCTACTCTGACGATTATTTCCCGGTATTTATCATAAACATCTTTTTGAATCGAATCTAAATCCCCGATGATAATATCAGGAGCATACTTATCTAAATGTGATCGTTTTGCTGCCCCGTCACAATAAATATTAAAGTTAGATTTTTGTAATATTTCCAGCGGAATAGGATGATCTGGAAACAAACCATTGGCAATTACCACAGCCTGTTCAGGTAATATTTCGGGGAGTAAAACTTCATCCATGGTTATTTATCTTTGCTCTCCCATTTTGTATAGAGCCAATTCTCATATAGGGTTTTTGCCGAAGCTGAAGGATTTTCCACCTGGAGAATTTCATATTTATCAAATGGTTGATCACCAGGGGTTACTTCCATAGAGCGAATAATCCCCCGACGGGAGACTATAAATTTGGCTGGATGATCTTTTTCCATTCTGGCAAGATGTTTTTTATAACTATCAGATGTTAGCCTAAAACCATTTAATGAAATGATTTCGTCATGCACATTCAAACCATCTCGATAAGCAGGGCTTTCTGAATTTATTCTTGTGATTTTCATTTCTTTATTCAAAGTGATACCAAACCAGGCCTCATCCTGTTTTTCATCATCTTTATAAGATTTCTCAAGTTTCAAACCAAATGGGCTCAGATACCGATCATAGTCAATCTCGTTTGTGGAATGAAGATACTCCCAAATATCAGATAAATTCTCTCCTGAAATCCGGTTTGAGTAATCGATAACATTTTCTTCGGTGAAACCATTGCCGGTATCACGATAATCCAGCCACAATTCCCTGAAAACATCATCTAGACTGCGTTCACCACCTGTGGCATGACGAATCTTCAAATCAAGAACCCAGCCAATCAAACTACCTTTCAAGTAGTAGGAGATAGTACTGTTCATGGAATTTTCGTTGGATCGGTACAGTTTTATCCAGGCATCAAACGACGATTCTGAAACGGACTGAACTTTACGGCCCGGCAGTGCATCTAACCTTTTTAGATCATCAGCAATAAAACCCAAATACTCATCAACGGTGGCGATATCTGATCGTCTCAAGAGATGATTATCATAGTAACTGTTCAAACCTTCTGACACCCATAATAACGTTGTATAATTTTCATTATCATAATCAAATGGACCTAATTCTGTGGGTCGAATTCGCTTGATATTATATACATGAAAGAACTCATGAGATACTAAACCCATAAATCTTAGGTAATCTTTACGGTCTTTAAATTTCCATCTGTCAAAAATCAAACTGCAGGAATTTTTATGTTCCAGGCCGCCATAGGCACCATCCGCTGTATTTAGAAAAAATGTATAATGATCATATGGGACATCATTAAAAATATTGTTTGCTGTCTCGACGATTTTTTGAGTATCCGGAATGATTTTATCCATATCAAAATTTCCGGTATCAGTAATGGCATAGATATGTTGCACGCCAGATGCAGAGAACTTATAGGTATTGTGGTTCCCGATTATGATTGGGGAGTCCACCAGCTGATCAAAATCTTCCGAAATAAATTTGTTATAACTCCCTTTGTATTTTGGGAGTTCAGTCGTTGTTTTCTCCCATTTATAATAGGGCTCTATGTCAACAATGAGCTGTGTGTCATTATATCCATCTGGAATAAGGAAAATACTGGCACCATTTAACATAGCAAAATCCTCATCCATAAAGCTGGTTCTGACAGTCATTTCAAATGCATAAACCTGATAGTCAACAGTTATCTTTTTATGCTTGTCAAGAAAAATACGCCAGGTATTTTTATCGGTTTTGGAAACTGTCAATTGAGACTTTTTATGATGGGCGGATACTTTCATAATATTTTTGGAGTATTCTCTTACCAAATAAGATCCTGGCGTCCATACCGGCATAGACAAATCGATATATTCTCCATCTAAGCCGTTAATCTCTATTTGAATATCGATCAAATGGGTGTGGGGGGCTTCCATAAATAAAGTGTATTGAATATCCCTGGCAGACATAAGAGCTCCTGATATAAAAAGTAAAAAAATGATTAACTGATTTTTGTTCATTTAAATGGTAAAGTCCAATTGAAATAGAAAGTTAAAATTTAAAGACGGGAATGTCAAATTTCTTAATGAATATGATGGAAAATAATGATGAATATTCTATTCTGGCATGATAAAGTCAGAAGGTAGAATATTTGATAGCTCATTGAGAAAAACTGTATGATCCCGGTAGTGGAAGCTTTTTATCCCTAAGGACTGAGCACTTTTAATATTCTCCAGTTTGTCATCGATAAATATGGTATTTTCCGTTGATAGAGAAAATTTTGAAATGAGATTATTATATATTTGTAAATCTGGTTTAATACATTTTTCTTCGTAGGAAAAAACAATTCCAGTAAAATAATTAAAAAATTCATATCTATCGATAAGGTAATCCCCAAAGGATTTTGAAATGTTTGATAAACAGAATAGGTTATAGCCGGATTCATGCAGTGAGGCCAATAAATCAGACATGGGTTTATTGAGGATTAGGGATTGTTTCAACATTTTAAGTGCATGTTCTGCTTTATCTAAAGAAATGCCAGCGAGGGTTGATATTTTTTCTATTAATTGTAATTCATTGAGATCTCCTTTATCAGATTGTTCCCAGACGTCTTCAAATAAAGTAAAATCAGAGTCCAGGAATATCCTTTCAAATTTCTTATCCAAAATCGGTAATACCGATTCAGGTGACCATTTTACCATGACATTTCCAAGATCAAATATGATATTGTTAATTTTCATTTAAATCCGTAATAATATTTAGAATCTCCAAAGGATCATTTACAATCCAATCTGCATTGCTTTCAATTAGTTGTGAAACTGGATTTAACCCCCAGGTGACGCCAATTGATCTCATTCCTGCATTGTGAGCTGTGTGGATATCTTCACATGAGTCACCAATAAAAATGGTGTTTCCTGCACCAACATCGATCATATTTATTATATGTAATGCGGCTTGCGGGTCAGGTTTTTTTGGGAAGTCTGAGTTGGCACCTCTGACATGAAAGAATTTATGTGCCGGGAAATATTTTTCAACTATTTTGACAGTAAATCGATGTGGTTTGTTAGATAATATACCATACTGGATATTCATCTTTTCCAAACCTGAAAGTGTTTTGTTTATTTTAGGATATGGCCTTGTATTAATCCACCTATCAGGATAGATATTACGGAAAGAGTTGATTAGGTTTTCAACCATCTCCTGATTACGGTTTTGCTCGGGTAAAACTTTCCATACAAGTTTTTCAAGACCTTGGCCAACGAAGACTTCATAGGTCGGAATCGAATGAATAGGAAAATTATTGTTTGTCAAAACAATATTCATTGTATCGGCAATATCCTGGATTGTATCCAGTAAAGTCCCATCCAAATCAAATATAACTGCCTTTATCGGCGTTACGTGATTATTGGCTGGATTCAAGGGCTTGATTCAAAGCTGATATAAAATCAGGGTGGGCTTTAAAACCGGAGGCAATAACGATTTGTAAATCTTGATCAGACATTTCATAATTCTTAAGAAAATAATATGCCACAGCGCGATTATTCCTGGCAAGATGATAATTTGGATTTATTAATAGTGCATTTGTAAACTCATCTACGGCATTATGATAAAGTTTTTGTTTCAAAAATATATCACCACGATTATTATACGTATCAGCAGCATTTGCATCTATGGCTATAGCAATATTATAATTATCTAAAGCCAAATCCGGTTGATTCTTTAATCGGTAAATATCTCCAAGAAGTTTATAAGAACGGGAATGAAGGGGAGAGTCATTAATTGCCGCCAATCCAAAAGATAATTCATCCTCATAGACATAACTGCGAAAATGCGCTTTGAGTCCAAATAAAATTAAAAATACCAGAAGTAAATTGCGAACCATCAAATTCTTGCTGTTAAGAGAGATATGCATAATATTCAACTGTGATAGCATGATAATAAATCCAACTACAGGAAAATACATCCGATGTTCAAATTGCTCATCCTGAATAGTTCCCCAAAACAATGGGATTAAAACCATGGATAGATACCAAATGAGCCCCAAGTAAAAGAAGTTTCTGTCTTTCAGTCCCCATCGATATATGCTAAATATGATAAATATGATGATTATCGTACCGGGGATTATGCTTTGGATTTCAAAAGTAGGCATTACAGATTGTTTTGAAGGTACTATAAGCTTCCCGGTAGAAATGATCAATGCAGAGAAAAGATTTTTAATGTATTCAAATTTATCAGGAATATTGATTATCAAACTACCAGTGACAAAATGGGATCTAACAAGTAGAAACAGTAATACTGAAAAAGTCCAGATAATCGACAGAGGGAATATTTCCCATTTTTCTAAATTCATAAAAATAATAACTGATACGAAAATAATTGGGAGGAAAATCATTTGCTCTTTTGTAAAAACTGCAAGCAGCAAGAACAAGATATTCAATACCAGCCATTTGTTATTCATAATGGATAGATACTTATGCAGAAAATATATGGATAATAATGCCATGAGAGTAATCATTGTATCATTTCTGCCTGGAATCCATGATACTGCTGAAGTAAGTAGAGGATGAAGTGCAAAAAACAGACTCCAAAACAATGCGGATCTTGGATGTTTCAGCAAGGCCATCATTCCAATATAAATACCCAGTGTCACCAGTATATGCAGGAGGATATTCGTCAGATGGTAAGAAATGGGGGAGCCATTGCCAATAATGGCATCCAGCATAAATGACAGGACCAAAACAGGTCTGTAAAAAGGGGTTGGTTCCATTCCAGCTTCTAATGTGGCTGTGAAAATAGCAGGAATATTTGTAATATCTGATAACCATTCGATTTTATCGGCGAACAGTTGGGAATCATCTAATGGTGAAAACTGATAACTAACAGAATAGCCATAAACCAATAGTATGATGCCGGCAATGATAAAATGATTTCTATATTTGCTCATATTAATTTGAGTTTATCATTCAAAGTTAATTAGTTCTTCTTCTATAACCAATGGTTTATGGATGCTTTGTGTATATATTTTTGAAATGTACTCGCCGATTATACCGAGGAATATCATTTGAATCCCAGAGAAGAATAGAATAAAAATATAAAGTGATGTGAGTCCTGAGGGAGACTGCTGATAAATAATTTTCAGTAAAGAATAGACAATTATAAGTAGAAAACTGATAAAAGCCATTGTCATCCCAAAGATCGTTGAAAGTCTCAAAAGAATTGTAGAATGACTGATAATACCATTAATTCCATAATCAAATAAATGATATAAATTGGTGGATGTTTTACCCTTAAACCGTTTATCACGATGATAGGGAATGCCGATCTGTTTGAAACCCAGGTTGGCAACTATACCTCTTAAATAGGGGTTGAAATCCTTGATTTTTTCAATTTCGCTTAAAATCCTTCTATCCATTAATCGGAACTCACCCACATCCGGGATAAGGGTTTCATTGGATATAGTTTCTGCTATACAGTAAAAATATTTCCGCACCAGTTTCATAACAACTTTTTCATCTCTGTCCTGCCGAATACCGTAAACAACTTTGAAGCCATCTTCCCATTTTTTAATAAATTCCAGGATCATATTTGGCGGGTCCTGCATATCCGCGTCAATCTGAATGACCGCATCACCGGAACATCTCTGCAATCCATTTAGAGTAGATTTTGTAACCCCAAAATTTCTTGAAAGGGATATTACTTTCACATGCAGATCATGTGAACAAATTTTACCGAGCATTTTTAAAGTGTTATCATTACTTTTATTATCTGAAAATACATGCTCGTAATCAAATTTATCTGAAACGGATTCCATTATATTTTTTACGGAGCTCCAGATAATCTGGATGTTATCTTCTTCATTATAAACGGGAGTAAATATGCTGATTAAAGATTTCGGCATCGCTGAATTAAGAATTCATTAGTTTAATAATAGTGTTTTTGATTTTTTCAGATGTCATAGATAATTTGTGACGAATAAAATCCTGACTGCCAATGGAATATATTATGTCATCACTAGTGCATAAATTTACAACTTCATTAACATTGATTTGATATTGGATTATAGCCTTGTTTACAAGTTGAGATATACCGCCAAACTCACTATGTTCTTCTATGGTAATAATGATGGGTGTATTTAATACTGCTGCCAAACTCTTTAAATCAATTGGTTTAACAGATGGAAGACTGATTACTGAGACATTGATGTCTAAGTTGGCAAGTAATTTAGCAGCTGTCATTGCCTGATTAACTACTCCTCCGGTACTGACAATTGTTGCGTCCTTTCCCTCAAGAATTCTTATTGGATTACCAATCGAATAATGGGGTGTTTTGTCATGAACAGTATAATCACAGTTTTTTTCTAATCGAATATATGAAGGACCTTCAAATCCATATGCATTTTCTATACATAATTTAGTTTCAATTGGGTCGCATGGTACAAAAATTGACATATTGGGCATGGGCATCAAAACGCCATAATCCTCTACAGCATGATGGGAGTAACCTGCTGATCCATAAGTGAAACCACCGCCAACACCAACGATATTCACATTGAGATTATGATAGCAAATATCATTACGAATCTGTTCTAAGCATCGCATGACGGTGAAATTAGAAATCGAATATGTGAATACTATTTTACCGCTTAAAGAAAGACCTGCGGCAACCCCCATCATATTTTGTTCGGCGACACCAGTATTGATATAGCGATTGGGGAATTGCCTAGAAAATTGCTCCAAAACAGAATATCCTAAATCACCAGACAGCAGCCATACATTTTCATTATCTTTCGCAATCTTGCACAATGTATCAATGAAAGTCTTTCTCATTGTGTTTTCTCAATTTCAGAGATGGCTTTTTTAAGTTCATCAGAACTTGGAGAGCGATAATGCCATTTTAAAGAATCTTCCATAAATGATACACTCTTGCCCTTGATAGTATCCGCGATGATGACGGTTGGTCTATCATTTTCCATCGGTAATTCCGATAACGAATTATGAATCTCCTGAATATTGTGTCCATCGATTCTCACTGCAGACCAGCCGAAGGCTTTGAATTTATCTTCGAGAGGTTCAAGGTTTAGTATGTCTTTTACATCACCAAATCCTTGAATTTTATTATAATCAACTATGGCTGTCAAATTTGATAGTTTGTGATGTGCTGCAAACAATATCGACTCCCAATTTGAGCCTTCATCTAATTCACCATCGCTTAATAAAACATATATCTTATAATTCTTTTTTGATGCTTTTGCCGCCAGGGCCATACCGCATGCAATGGGCAATCCATGGCCAAGCGATCCGCTTGACACTTCTATGCCGGGAATATTATAGCTATTTACATGAGCAGATAATTTTGAATCATTCTCAGCATAAGTGCTTAACCATTCTTTTGGAATGAATCCTTTCTCTGCCAATACAGCATAGTATATTGCTGCACCATGTCCTTTACTCAAAATAAAGCGATCCCTATCCTCCCAATCAGGAGTTTCACATTTTACTCTAAGAATATCTTGGTATAGCACTGCAAGTAATTCGGCCATACTCAGGCAAGATCCAATATGACTTGCTTTGGCATTTGAAGTCATCTTCAGTGCATGTATCCGAATTTGTTTGGCAAGTATTGAAGTATTATTAAATATCATCAAAAAGGGAAATTATTTATTTAAGTGAAGTTTTATTGATCGACAAATATAATCTACAATTTCTTCGCTAAGATTATGACCTCCCGGTAGATTAAGGGCATTTTTGCTGATATGGGTGGCAATTGGATTATCCTGTTCATTCCACATCTTCATGACACTCACTTTCGGAAATACAGGGCGTGTATCTATGAGGTCTGCTTTTAATGCTGTGATAAGTTGATTTCTAGTTATTGGGAATTCTCCATTAAAGCATATTGACGGCATCCAGTAAATACTCTTTGCCCAGTCTGCTTCAGTATTAAGTAATAGCCCATCAATATCTTTCAGTCGATCACGATACCAGCCAAAAATAGTTCTCTTTTTCATGATTAATTCATCCAAGCGCTCAATTTGAGCCAGACCAAATGCCGCTTGTATATTGGACATCTTATACTTAAATCCGATACAATCAATCCAGAATGGATTACCCTCTTTGGGAGCCCTGCCATGATCACCAATCCTACGCACTGCATCTATGAGGGATTTATCATTTGTACAAATCATGCCGCCTTCACCGGTAACGACCATTTTTGCTCCCTGAAAACTAAATACACCAAACTCGCCAAATGAACCAACATGTTTATTCCCAGACATGGCACCTACAGCAGGGGCAGCATCTTCAACCACATATAGATTGAACTCATTGGCAATATTCATAATTCTTTCCATATTACATGGATGACCATAAAGATGCACTGGCATAATTGCCTTGGTTCTCTTGTTGATGGCAGGGATTATTTTATCAGGGTCAATTGTCCAGGTTTCAGGATCGACATCGATAAATACTGGGTTTGCCCCGGTGTATTTAATGGCATGAGCTGTGGCTACCCAGGTCAGATCTGGTAAAATAACCTCATCTCCTTCACCGATACCTAAAGCGAGAAGGGATAGGTGAAGAGCACCCGTTCCGCTGGATGTGGTAACTGCGTATTTTGCACCAATAATTTCTGCAAATTTGGATTCAAATTGATTCAGATATCCGTTCCAGTTTTCATTCCAGCCATTTTTTACGGCGTCAGAAGTATATCTTAATTCTAAATCTGTAACACTTGGACCCGCAGTTAGTATAAGCTTGTCAGGTTTGAACATCAATAATCTTTATGTTGTAATTAATAGTAATCTTAAGAAATATCGAAAGAATTTAAATATTCTCCAAGATATGTGCAGAAGTTTTATTTATCAAAATGAGTCCGAATGGAAGAAGAGAAATGATAAATATATTACTATTTAAAAATGACCAAAAATCCTGCATTATCAAAATTGAGTTATAAGTTTTTGTATACCATTTCTAAATAAAATTTATCTGGATTTTTGTGTGTTTCAACTTCACTAGATTCAAAATACTCCACTCCAGGTTTCTCAAATCGATACAATGGAATCAGTCTCAAGTCAATAAATCCTAATTTTCTATAAAATGAAATTGCATGTTCATTATCAGAGAAGACTCGCAAATATATTCGTGCAGGACTAAAATTATCTAATCCCCATTTTAAAAGTGACTTCATCGCATAGGTCATAATACCGCTGTCGCCTTCTTTTACTCCGCGCACAACATTGTCAATCTCCATAAAATTATTATCATTAATACAATTTGCATAGCCGAGATGTCCAATAGGAACCCGGTGATTATTTAACACAAAAAAGAGGATTCGGGCTTCATTTTTATAGACTATATTTTCCAGCCAGTTAATAGTGCCTGCCTTGGTGATTTTAAATTTTGTCGGAAAAGCAAATGAATTATTGATTCTCCAATCAGCCAGTAGTGAGATTAACTTATCATTATGGAAATGCAATTTGCATGCTGGCAAGAGAAAACCGATATCGTCATCCAGCGGTATGGTGTATTTTGTCAATTTCTCAAAACTATCGATGGATTTAAGAATATGAAAATGCTGCGATATTTGGACAATGTATTGAAGATTGTTCAACCTGAAAATTTCCTAATTATGGTTTTTTATGAATAAAAGTATTAAGTGACTCGGTAATATAATCAATCATGGCAAACGTGATGCCAGGGTAGACTCCCAACCAAAATACGTTTTCTTTGATAAAATTTGTGAAAGGTAAATCCGTTAAAGTATGAAATGAAAATTCTTTGTAAGCAGGTTGCTGAATCAAGTTACCACCAAATAATAATCGAGTGTCAATTTTTCTTTGATTAAGAAAAACCTGTAATTCATTTCTTGTAAAGTCCGAATTTTTGGTAATAACAATGGGAAACCCAAACCATGAAGGGTCTGAGTTTAGTGTCTTCTCTGGTAAATGAAAATAGTCCTGTAGTCCAGATAGCCTATTTGTGAGATAATTGAAATTTTCTTGACGTTTTTTTATAAAGTCTGGTAATTTTTTCATTTGTGATACACCAATAGCCGCTTGCATATCTGTAACTTTCAAATTGTATCCGATATGTGTATACACATATTTATGATCATAGCCATGTGGTAGATTATCAAATTCCCAGTTAAATCTTTTTCCGCAAGTATCATCATGACCAGGTTGGCACCAACAATCACGTCCCCAATCCCGGAATGACATGATGATTTTGCTCAATTTTGAATTATCAGTACAGACACATCCACCTTCGCCCATTGTAATATGATGGGCTGGATAAAAACTAAATGTCGATATATCACCAAATGTACCAACCATCTGGTTATCGTATTTAGATCCCAGGGCATCACAACAATCTTCTATAAGCCAAAGATTAAATTTATCAGCAATTGCCCTAATTTGAGATATTTGGAATGGATTACCAAGGGTATGGGCAAGGAAAATTGCCTTTGTCTTTTTTGTAATGGCTTTTTCAATCTCATCTGGGTCCGCATTGTATGTGTGCGGTAATACATCAACAAAAACAGGTACAAGATTATTTTGGATAATGGGATTAAGGGTAGTTGGAAATCCAGCTGCAACGGTTATTACCTCGTCACCGGGCTTTAAGCGTTTATTACCTAACTTAGGAGATGTAAGTGAGGATATTGCCACTAAATTTGCGGATGATCCAGAGTTTACAAGATTGGCATATCTAATTCCAAGAAAGTCTGAGAATACTTTTTCAAATTCTTCAGCATATCTTCCCGTTGTGAGCCAAAAATCCAGTGAAGCATCAACAAGTAACTTGATATCATCTTCATCAAAAACGCGACCTGAAACCGGAATCTTGCTTTGTCCCGGGATAAAAGGTTTATCTTTGAAAGATTCCTTAAAGTGCGTGTCTATAAGGTTTAATATTTGCTGACGTGAAGACAAAAATTAATTAAAAGGATTTTGATTTTCAATTGTGGATATGTAATTATCAATTTGATCCGTTGCCAATCGAAACATGTTGGATGATTTGTAATTTTTATACCATTCTACCGTTTTACGTACTGTGGTGTTAAATCCCCATGTTGGCAACCAGCCCAAATGAGAAACAGATTTAGTATTATCCAGTTTCAGGCGTCCGGTTTCAGGTTTATTATGAGGTTTAGAACTTTCATTCCATGATCCTTTGCCATAATCTGAAATCAATTGATTGACTAATTTTGATACTGTTTTATAGTTTGAGTTTTCTGGTCCAAAATTCCAGGCAGAAGCATACTTCAATGGATTTATATTCAGGTGCATCGCCAGAAGCATATACCCATATATTGGCTCGAGAACATGCTGCCATGGTCTAATTGAATTTGGATTTCGAACGATTATTGGCCTGTCATCCTCAATAGATTTAATGCAATCAGGTACAATTCGATCTGTTTGCCAATCGCCACCACCAATAACATTACCGGCTCTTGCAGTTGCCAGAGTTATCCTTGTTAGCGGATTTATATAATCTGAAAAAAAAGAACTCCTATAAGAATTACAAATTATTTCTACAGCACTTTTACTGGCGCTATAAGGATCATGACCACCGAGAGTATCTATCTCACGGTAACCCCATGCCCATTCTTTATTTTCGTAACATTTATCAGAGGTAACTACAATGATGTCAACGGGTTTGGCATGAGATCTGGCACATTCCAAAATGTTTAAAGTCCCATTTATATTTACATCAAAGGTCTCTAGTGGATGATCGTAAGAATACCGAACAAGTGGTTGGGCAGCCAGATGAAAAACAATATCGGGGGACAAATTGTTATATAATCGAGACAATTTTTGTTTTTCCCTAAGATCAATAATATGGTGGTCAACAAAATAATCTAATTCGCACAAAACAAAATTATCTTTTAGCGTATGTGGTTCTAATGAAATACCAGTCACTTTCGCACCGAACTTATTTAAAAATAATGACAGCCATGATCCTTTGAATCCGGTGTGTCCCGTTACAAGAACATTTTTATTATTAAAATATGATTTTAACTCTGTCATGAGAAATCGAACCAGGGCGGGGGACTTTCTTTATGTAATCGGTTCAATAATAAATAATCTCTGTACGTATCCATCGCAGACCAAAATCCATCATGTTTAAACATTCTTAATTCATCCTCCAAAGCTAGATTACTCAATGGTCCTTTTTCAAAAACACAATCAGGATCATTGGGAATAGAATCAAATATTTTGCTGTTGAAAACCATAAATCCGCCATTGATCAAGTTTTTATTGTTATCTGGTTTCTCGGTAAACCGGGTAATCGCATTTCCATTCACAACCATTTCACCCCACCGACTATTTGGACTTCCTCCTGTAATCGTTCCTTTCTTTTGATGTGAATTATGAAATTCAACCAATTGAGTAATATTAACATTTGAGACTCCATCCCCATAGGTAAGCATGAAATTTTCATCATTAATAAATGGCTGACATTGCTTAATTCTCGATCCGGTCATATTGTCTTCTCCAGTTTCTACCATTGTGATGCGCCAACCTTTTTCAATATGGTTGTTGTGCATAGTTATATGGCGTTTTTCACCTAACTGGATAGTGAAGTCACTTGTATAATAATCATAATTTAAAAAGTAATCTCGGATTATATTTCCTTTGTACCCCAAGGCAAGGATGAAATCAGTATACCCGTAATGAGCATAGACTTTCATTATATGCCATAAAATGGGTTTACCTCCCACATTCACCATGGGTTTTGGCTGATAATCTGTTTCTTCTCTCAGCCTTGTGCCTTTACCTCCGCATAAAATAATAACTTTCATTTTTTACTCATCTGTTCATTTTTGGATAATCGATGTTAATAATTTACCATTCAATTACTTCCATTATTTCTTCTATAAATTTTGATAAAATAGAGATAAAATAGTAATGAAATAAAACTAACGAAACATCCGGACTTTAACCATGGCGGGAAGAAATTTAAAGATATTGAATATTTACCGCTGCCAAGGGGAATACCCAAAAAACCATAATTTATTCGAAGTGGATTGATAGTTTGATCATTTACTAATATTTCCCATCCTTCATCAAATGGAATTGAAAAAAATAAAATTCCAGGCATATCTAAAAATATATCACCCTTTATTAAATTATCTGAGAAATATGAAGTCTTGAACGAGTTTTCCTTTAGTATGTTAATATCCCGACTATATTCATCAAGGGTATAGTTTGGATATTTTTTTATATCTGAACTGATGTATGAATCCTCAAACTGTACAAAATCTTGATCAGATAATATGCAGAGCTTTAAAATATTTACATCTTTCTGGAAACTGGATAATTTTTGGTGATCTGATTCTGCTGCTATGCGAGTATATGCAAAACCCAATGGCAATACATTTTCATTTTCATAAACTGTTAAATTCTTAATCGAAATTTTTTTCCTAAAATACATTTGACCAATTTCTGAGATAGGTTCCATAGCAAAATAATATTTTGATCCCAAGAGGGACAAAAGTAGTAGACGGGAATTTGGACCTTTAATCCAAATCGTAGATTGTGTGTCATTTGCATTAATGACGTTCACACGATCCAAAAATCTCACATAATTCCATTGATTAAATGAGTTATATGAAGAAATTCCATAATAATTCTGAACCTTTGAGTCATTATAGCTGATTTCGTATGTATTGTTAGAGAAATAATCTTTTGTAATTCTAAAAAATCCGTCATCTATTTTATTAATCTCATTTAAAGCATCGATGGTAATATCTTTATAATTCTTTCCTTTTTGAAAATCAGATGGTGTTAGTGCTATTCTATCTGAAACAGTTATCTTTGCAAAAAGCGCTGCTTCTATTATAATAATTATAAGCAGACCATTCAGCCAATAAGGTGAACCTAGTTTTTTAACAGCAAAAATAATTGCAGTATATGCTGATAGCAGACCAACTATCAAAAATGTAATATTATTAGTCATCTCAATGTCATTTGAGAAAAATATCACAAAAAGTCCGCAAGATAAAACACAAAATGTGTAGACCAATAATTTATAATTTATGGTTTTATTTATATAAAATCTTTGAAGCGCTTTCAGAGAACCAATAAGCAACATCATGGATATAATAAAGGAGTATGTGCGATAATAATTTCCTGTAAATAGCCAAAGTGCATATCGAAAAAAAGGAAAGAAAAATGGGATACAGGCACACAACAATATAATGATCTTTTTTTTATTTTTGGAATTTTGGGCGATGTACTGCGGGAACAGAAGTAGGCTAATTAATCCAGTGTACAACATTGGGGATTCGAGATAATTATCCCAACCTGAAAATAAATTTCCATTTCCTAAAAGGTCGTTTGAAAATAGACGGGCAATCACTGTTAAGGACTCAACAGTGCCAGCATAGCTTAAAATTGCCATGTCGGAAAGATGTGTCTGCAAAGATGATTCACCCAAAACTCGTGAACTATAGATATATTGATGCAAATTAGGAAACAGGAAAATAGCTGCTGTAAAAGCACCAAGAAATGCAAAACCGGTAACTTTTGAAACGTGAATATAAAAATTGCGAGACATTATTTTATTTTCAAAACGAATCAATGCATAAAAAAGTATCAGTAAACCATACCAGTAAAGATTGAATGGCTGATAACTTGCAATCAGAGCAAAAGGGATTGGCAGCAAAAGCGGATTATGATCCTGTAGGTATTTTTCATACGAATAAAGCATCAAAGCAGCATAGACTGCTTCAGTAGAAAATTGATACCAGCTCCCACCCAAAATCATATAACTGGACATGGAGAACATCACAGCCCCTACAATGCTTATAGTTGGATTGATCTTGATTTTCAATAAGAAGAGATAGAAGAAAAATCCACCAAGTAAAATTTTACAGGCCTCCACATAAATGATGACTTTGTGAAGGTGATTCTCACCAGCAATATAGAGAATATTTGCAAAAGGCTCACCAAGCATAAATGGGTAAATGTTCTGTCCGATTCCCTGGTTAAATGCCCAGCCTGGTATACCTGATTGCCTGAGATACCTGCTGATCTGGATAAAATTTGTATAGGCGTAATTGATTGTATCTGAGCCGATATCCTTAAAAAGAAAATATTTATTAAGGATAAGAAAATCGAAATAAACATACCAGAGAATTAAGAATTCCAGGAGTATAAATATCAGAACTGATCTTTTTGGAGTTATGAATTTTGATTCTGGATTGATATTAGATTTCCTTTTGCAGAATAATATTATGGAACACAGTCCCCTGGGTAGACAGCAATGCATTTCTTCCAGCAGTATTTGGTAGTATTACTTCAGTATACAATTTGACATTATTTAATTTTCGAAAAGATATGATTTAATAGTGAAATCCGGATTCATTTTTATTAACTCTGCCATTTCAATTTGAAGATTTGTTGAATCATTAGTATAATAATAAACAAGGGCCTTGCCAATACGGGGGGAGGAGTAAAGTGAATCCAGTGTCAGGGCAATTGAAAAATCCTTGAGTGCATGTCCATATTTTTCAAGTTTCAAAGATAAATGTCCGCGATTATTATAGGCATAGACAAAATTAGGATTAACATCAATGCACTCGGAAAAATACTTTTGGGCAAAATCATACTTCCCTAATTTAAAATAATTCAAACCGATATTATTTAGTGTGGTAAATGATTCAGGTCGATTCTCCAAAACTACATTGAAGTCTGATAGTGCGCTTTCATAATTTGCCAAATTACCATAGGCGATTCCACGATTATTGTACGCATCATAGTAATCCGGTTTAATGGTAATTGCCTTATTGAAATCATCGATTGCAAATGTGTAGTTTTGAGTATAATAATATGCTAATCCGCGGTTATAGTATATTTCTTCATCACTTGGATTAATCCCCAGTGCATTATTGAAATATTGAATAGAGTTCTCATGATATCCTCTCTCGGATAAAACCACCCCCATAATCTTATGGGATCTATAATGATCTGGAGATTCTCTGATTATAGTTTCAGCAAATGAGATATTATTAGAATATAAATTACTTCTGTTACCTGTTTTAATAAAAAATACCAAAAAGATTGCGATGAATAATATCGGAAAAGTTCGATTAAATTTAGTTGAGATTTTTACAGAAGTTAAAATCGAACATGTCATAATAATCATACCAGTTAATGGAAGATATAATCTCTGTTCATAGAATTCTCCTAAAGTATCAATTGAACTCCATGCTGTTGGAATTATCATGAACAATAACATCCATGAAGCTCCAAATAGCAACATTTTTAAATTGTTCTTCCTATTCAAAAACAAAAATAAACAGAATGCAGCAACGAGAAAAATATATGATTTCATTGCTGAGTCAGCCATTGTGGATAGAATAGACTGGTGGAAAGGAAAAATAATTTTACCAGTATTGATTATCATCGCTTTTATAAAAAGGAATACAGAACCAGGAATGTTGGAGAAATCCATCTGTGCGAACTCTCCAACTAGTAAACTTCGATATACGAACCAGGCAAGAGTAATGGTAATCCAGATCGCCACAGGGAACCAATAATTCTTATTTATGCCATCCCTCGTAAATATGGCAACATATAACAAAAAGAGAAATGGAAGTACAATTGCATTTTCCTTGGTCAAAAGAGCCATGGAATAAATAAATACATGCATAAATAAGTGTAATGATGAATATGATTTTGAATATTTAATAAACGCAATGAATGAGGAAATAATAAATATTGAGAGCAATATATCATTCCTGCCGGGTATCCACGAGACGGCCTGGACATTTATTGGATGTACGATAAAAATTAAAGTTGAAAAAAAAGAAAAAATTCTTGAACATTTTAAGGCAATCAGGAAATAGAATAATAAAATTGCCGATATAAAATGGAGTATGAGATTTGTCATATGAAATGAAAAAGGTAACCCTGCCCCTGAAATGCTATCAGCCATGAAGGATAAAAACAAAACTGGGCGGTAAAAACCTGCAATATGATCGCTAAAAATATATATAATATTCGATGGGTTCTGAAACCAGGCAAGGTTGTCCAGAAACAAAATATTATCATCTAAGGGGGAAAAATCAAAATTTAATACTTGAACGTAAGTAAGTAAGGTTATCAAAAAAAACCACAATAATGGCTTCCAAGAACAAAGCAGGAGACTCTCTGGTATTCTGGAAGAATCCAGCTTAGGCATTTTTATGAAACAGATTTCGTAAAAAGTAGGAAATAGCAATTCCGACTGTCCCTAATCCATACTGTACACTTCTTTTAAAATTAATACTGGATGCTTCTTGAAAATAACGGACGGGGACAGGTATTTCTCCGATTTTAAACCCATTCTCAACGATTTTAAAAAGTGCCTGCGAATCAAATACGAAATCGTTTGAAAAATCCTTAAACTTTATTGATTCGAGCACTTCCCGGCTATATGCCCTCATGCCCGTATGCCATTCAGATAAATTTTGACCACTGAGTATATTTTCGAAAATTGATAACCCCCGGTTGGCAATATATTTATAAAGCGGCATGCCACCCTCAAGGGTTTCCTTTCTGGATCGAATCCTACTGCCCAGTACCACATCAAAATAGTTATCCCGAATTAACCCGACAAAGTAACTAATCAGGCGCGCATCGTATTGATAGTCCGGATGAAGCATTATAATTATATCAGCACCGCGTTCAAGGGCAATGGAGTAACAGGTTTTCTGGTTGCCGCCATAACCAAGATTAAATTTATGTTCGTATACAAATAATCCAAGAGATTTTGCCAATTCAGCAGTTTTATCATTACTGCAATCATCAACGAGTATAATATCATCTACTATATCAGAAGGAATATCCCCGACGGTTTTTTTTAAAGTTTCTGCAGCATTGTATGCTGGCAGCACTACTGCGACTTTTGGAGTAGCTGTTTTATTACTGGGGGACATGTGTCATACCTATTTGTTTGTTTAATTGTTGTGTCTATAAGTGATAAACTATCACCGTTAAAAATATCTTTAAAATTAGAGATTATATCATAGAAAATAAAATTATTTTGTCCCTTTACAATCGCTCATTATGAGAATATAACATCGACTTTCATAAGTTTAGCATAACCGATACAAATACTCGGAACAATTCTATCCTGTTTTTATCTGGATTAAATCTGATTTTATATAATTTCCTATTAATTCATCCTGTAACAATTGCGGTAGGTCAGGCAGAAATCGCCGTATTAATTTTTACATTAGCATATTTTAGCGGTATTTCTTTTGGATATCTAATTTCTGACAAAATATCATTAAAATTTATACGAAACCTTTTCCCATGGATTTTTCTGGTTCAGTTGTTAATGGTGATATCACTACCTTTGATATTCAGAAAAATCGATAAATATTTTGATAATCTGATTGGTAATAGTGGCATCATTCCTGAGGTTATATTATTTTTATTTATTATGATCGCCGGTACATCGTTATACGCTGTTTTTCTCCCCAGAATTATAAACGTCGAAAATAAAGATATAAAATCTTGCTACAGGATAGAAGTGATTGGTTCAATTTGCGGACTGATATTGATTCCAGTTGCCAGCATTCTGTCATTTAGTGTGATGGTAATGATATATTTCTCGTTACTCCTGTTGATTTATTTCTCTGTCAACCCAAATCGGAGCATGCTGACGGGACTATGTTTTATCGGTATTTTATATTTTGTGAATTTTAACTCTCTTGATGCAGAATTTTCCAAGTTATACTATCAATCCAGAATGAAATCTCGGCATATAGATTTTGTGGAGCATATACAATATACACCTTACCATAAGATAGAAGTACTTGTTAGCACAAATGGTAAAAGAACGCTTGTCCTAAATGGGAAAACACAATTTGGTGAAAGCTCTCATCATAATTACAGCTATTTTCTTGCAGAGTATCCAGCAAAATTATTAGGTAACCCATCAGCATGTATATTAGGATGTGGTTCCATGTCCACTGTGGGAAGAATAGGGGATATGTGCACATCTATTCAAATTGTTGATTTGGATGAAGGTGTATTCAATACGAGTCGGAAATATTTTCAAAAATATAACCGTCTTGATTCATTGGAAAACTGGCAATTTGAAGCTGATGATGCAAAACATTTTCTTGCCAATAATAGTGAGAAATATGATTTAATTCTCCATGATATTCCCCCGGCAAAATCAAGACAGATAGCCTTAACCTATACCCGGGAATTTTTTCAATCTGTAAAGAATAATTTAACGGACAGAGGAATATTTTCTATTTCTTCGCTCACTCCGCTAAATTCAAAATCAACATATGGCTTAAGAATGATGGCTACATTAGCTGATGTTTTTGATGAATATTTCATTTTAACATATAAAAACGGCGTGTATTTTTTTGGTGGAAATGAGACTTTAATAATTGCTGATGTCAATGGTATTCGTGAAAGTATAAATCATACTGACAGCAAAAGGGTAAGAATCTTGACAAAAGAAGAAATTGAGGGAATTGTAAAAGGGGCTGATGTAATTACGATAAACAACCTGAGGGACTTGATTTTTGACTAACACGGGCAATATCACTGCGGTATTCAACCGATTAATTTTGACAGCCAGCATATTTATGATTGGCGCTTATTTCGCAGTCCTGCAGTTTGGTTATTTCTTCATGCTGGAAGTATTTCTAACAAGTCGTTCGATCTCATATTTTATTGCCTTATTTTTCTGGCTTCTTGGATTTTTAATTGGTTTGAATCTAAAAAAAACAACCAATTATATAATCCTTTTATGCGGAAGTATAATTGCATATTATCTATTTTATTTTATCAATATCTTGTTTCCGTTCAAATCCGGCGCTCTGATATTTCTTGGTTTATTAATATTAATTTCCGGGATCTGTCCAGGTTATTTCTTTATCCAATTTCAATCAATTTATAAAAATGTAAAACATCTGTTTTTTATCGAAAATAATGGTTTCATTCTTGGTATAATCATATCGTTGCTTGGTGCAATTAATATGGGAGAATGGTTTATTAAATTTGCCCCTGGAGCAATGGGTCTAATCGCATTGCTTCTTTCATTATATACCATTATTCTATCACAACATGCTAAAAACAATATTACAGAAAATTAACCCCCTGGGACAATTCTCCTATAAATATGCTCTTCCCTTATTAATCTCTGGGATGTTTTTTGGTATATTACAGTCCTCACTATATTTTATGATTCAAGTCTATGTGACTGCAACTTATATGGGTTATTTTGCCATGGTCATGGGGTGGATGGCTGGCAATATATTTATACTCACAAGAAAGTCATCTCTATCGTATGGTGTTTCCCTTGCACTTGCAATTGCAACATATTACCTGCTACTTTTTATTGTAAAAACCGGCGGCAGTTATCCTGCGGTTCAATACATCATTGTACCTATCTCAATTTTTATTATTTCGTTTCCTTCAGGAGCATTTTTCAGACAATTGTCTGGGAGGGTGTCAGGGGATTTAATATTTTTTCACGAGAATAATGGATTTGTTTTTGGGATGGTCCTAGGGTTAGTTCTATTTGTGAAAGTAGGCATTTACACAGTATTATTTTCGCCGGCAATCATAATACTACTACTCATTCTATCAATAAATTTTAAAAGAATTCCAGCAATTATTTTGGTTGCCTGTTTAGCATTTATCGCCTTTTATAGCAGGCAGAATACTCTCTTCATTATTTTAGTGATATTACTAATAATTGTCATAATAACAGCATTTTTAAAAATGGGTACTATCGGCATAACTGAACATGTTAAAGACATAATGCCTCGAAATAAATCAGATCGATTTGTTTTATTTTTCTCTGGATTCAATCTTATAGTTCTTCAATTTTTTATTACGAGAGAATTCTCAAATATTTTATCTGCAAATGAATTAACAATTCTCATCGTGGCCACATGTTATTTTGCAGGATTCTCCGTTGGATATGGCTTATCCCGATTCATCTCAATGAGGATTGTCAAATACATATCAATCTCAATGTTCTTCATCCATGTTTTCATGTTTATTTTCACAAAGGAAATTGCTGGTATATTGCTAAGTGCAGGATATGGAACTGGCACCTTAATTGGGCTTCTCATTTTTGTTTCTTTTTTTACATCGTCCATCTACTCGATGTTTTTACCAAAACTGATCAAATTAAATGGGGAAGATTCACTCTCTTGGTCCTATTCATGGGATTTAGCCGGGGCAATATTAGCCGTTGTATTTACAGCCATATTCATAATTTATTTTCCATCAATCATCCCAATTATATATCTTCTTGTAATGCTGCTAATTATACTGATGCAGTTTTCAAATCCTTACTATATTTCTCTGATAGCAGGATTGGGATTATATACTATCCTGCTATTTGGATTGCATCAAGATGATATACATAGAGTAAGTACTGAAGATTATTATGCATCAAGAGGTTTTGATTTTCCAAAATTAATTTTTAGTAAGAATTCATTTTATCATACCATTGATGTTGTTGAATCGTATGAGGATAACACATATACTATACCTGATTATCGATCATCATTTATCAACGGTATCAGATATTTTAACAATCGATATAATAAAAAGGGTGAATTTTCAGGAAACACATCATTGAGCGAATTCACATACTTCCTTGCTGAGGTACCGGCAAAATATCTCTACGAAAAGTTAGGTCGAAAATTACAGATTTTGATTCTGGGGGCAGGATCAATGTATTCGATAAATCGGGTGAGTCCATATTCTGAAAAAACAACAATTGTGGAAATAGATCCAGTGGTTATAGAATCGGCAAAATCATGCTGGGCAGATTTTAATGAATGGGATACTATTGATAATTATGACGTTGTGATAGACGATGCAAAACATTTTTTAAATACTACTGATGAGAAATTTGATTTGATAATTATGGATATATCTGCTCCGTATTTTCTCGGCACTGCATTGCTGCATAACAAGGATACTTTTGATCTCATCTCTAACACATTGAAGAATGGGGGTCTATTTTCTGAATCAACACAGGCAAGACCCGTTTCAAAGAGACCAAACTCCATGGCTATGAAAATTCTGAAGGGGGTTTCAGAAATCTATCCAAATTATATCGTCATAGACGGTAGAAACTCCCCCAGAGGGAAACACGGCTATGTGTATGCGTCGTTGGAACATGAATTTAATAAGGTCGATTTTGAACGGTTAACTGAAATAGACGATATGCGAAAAGGTTTATTTTTATATATACCAGAAGATGAAAGATATAATTTTAATCTGACAGAATCTTACTCTCTAACCAATATGGAAATACTACTAACCGGCAACAAGAGATTATTAGAGAGAAGATTAGGATTGAATTCTAACCGCAGCAGGAATGAAAGTATTTATTCAAAATTGATCCGGATCATTGAGGAAGATATGAAATTGCCAATGAAGATTCTCAATAAATTATCCTCAATAAAGTTCTATATGTACTATCTATTCATCACGATTATGTCAATTGCTGTTGGTTATTTTATAGACAGATACAATAAGAAGAAGATTATTCAGCCCTGATCTCTGATTCAATATCCGAAAATTCATTCTTACCTTGAATATAGACCATAAAGCCAAAGAGGCTGACCACGATAAATGCCAGGTGAAGGATGACCATTATTTCGCTGCCATTCGACGATCCAAATGATCTGAATAACCAATCTGCAAACAATTCACCTGATCCAATTCCCCCAGGACTAATAGGGACTGCATTCATTATTAGTGAAATTGGTGTTAGAAAAAAATAATGTTGAATTTGAATATTCGATTCATTTGCTGATAATCCAATAAAAAACAATGTAAAGACAAATGCTCCCTGGCTCAACATCGATAATAAAAAAGTAATTAATAAAGACTTTTTCTTTTTTCGAAAGGAATGGATTGTATCGTACACTTTACTAAAAATTACATGGCCAGGTCCTTGAGTAGTAAGCCAATTAAGCAGTTTTGTTTTTTTCAGGTATTTATTCATGGCCGTTAAAAATATAATAAGAATTGAAATTGTACCACCTGAGATAATAACTGCAATTGACTTAAATATGGTTACATGATCGCTGTTAATTAATTCAGGTCTAAAAAGGTACATTGAAATCATTGCAAGTGAACCAGTAAAGAACATTGAAAACAGACCAATCAGCCTATCTAATCCTATCGTTGTGATTGCGGCTGTACGAAGATCCTTTATTCCTTTTGCAACATAGTATGCTTTTACAATATCTCCCCCAACCCCACCAGGTATAATCATACTAAATGCAAATCCTATAAATGACAATTTCGTAATAGATAGAATCCCTGGATAAATTGTCATGGCATTAAGAAGGACATTCCACCGAATAATAGAAATACAAATAACAATAAGATAACAAGCAAATGCCGGGATCACCCAAGTACTAAATACCATTTCAGAAATTCGAGATAAGTCTATTGCATTTGTGTTTAGTAAATATAAAACAATTGAGAATACTATTAGAATTCTAATTATTGTGAAGGAAACAGATTTGATGGAAGCTTTTTCTTTCATACTATCGATTTTTAAAAACTATAATTAGATTGGATGTAGAAAACCTAATTCGTTTGTTTAGTACAATAAACCGAATTGATTCTAATATAATAAACATAATTAATGTCAATGATATCTTTGGATAATACTTTTTACCATCAAATGAAATCTGACCCCCATTGCATAGTTTACCCAACCGTTTGTCAACTATTTCCTCGGAATTATACAGATCATATATTTCATTTTCCATCATGCCGACTGGATTTTCAGATAATTCAGATAATATTCTGACTCTTATCGCACTGACTGCAACATTGATAAATGAAAAATATCCAAGGCTTATGAGAAAATATATAATCAGATTAGTTAATGATAAAAAGACACCATTTAGGAAATCTGCATCTTGAAGAAATATTAAGTAAAGTTCGACAGCAGTAAGTAATAAAATCCCTGTGATAAATCCAACTGCAACTGATTTCAAATATGATTTACCATCCTTACAGCGAGCGTAGCATATCTGAATAAAAATATTAACGATCACACAAATTGGTGCAGCTGATAATTGTATTAATTCACTTAGAATATGATTATCGTTCATCCTGAAATCTTTGATAATTTTAATGTATTTTGTATAAATCTAAATACATTCAGAAATTTTTGACCCTTTGATAAAATGATAATTCGACTATCCTTGACTGATGCCATTTCCTCCTCAATCAAAAATTTAATTCTTGGACCAATAAATGTATCATTTGTGATTGATTTGTAAAGTTTGCTTATTTCAATTCCATCTTTTCCGGAGTTTAAAATTTGCAGCAGCAAAAACAAAGATGGACTTTCGTCTTCTAATCCTGTATATATAACAATATAAATAGTCATCATAATTATATAAAAGAATGAAATGTGAGATATATGGATTATACTACTGACAAGGGATTGGTTATCTCCGACAATTATATCAGTGAAGTATAAGATAGCTGACAAACCAGTCAATATTACAGCCGAGAAAATGATCAATATTGATAACACTTCTCTTTTGGGAATTCTAATCCTCCACCATGCGATATGGATCATGAGGGAGGTAAAGAAAAAAAATAATCCGCTGAAAAAAATATTCATAGATTGGTGACTGAAAAGTTACTGAACTCGTTCAGGAGATTTATTATATTTATTTCTGCCTGTTATTTTTATTTCTACAATAAGTCGGATAAAAGAGGTGCAAACTTCCAGAAGATTTTTATATGAAACTGCAGTACTGCCCTGAGCACCTTTTTGCATATAACCGGGAATTTCATAAAATGAACAACCGGAATGCAGTAATTTCACAGCCATTTCAGCTGCAATGCTAAATCTATTCGAATAAAAATCTAATTCTCTAAGTTTTTTAATTGGTAGAACGCATGGACCATTGATGTATTGCACATAGATGCTGAAAAATACGAAAAAAAGAGAATTATATAAGGTAGATAGAATATTTCTAAATCGACCTCTCATCTCTTTGTTTAAGAAATATAAAAACACCATGTCCGCTTTGTAGGCATTATTTAACATCAGCGCCAGATCAACAGATGACATATCCCCATCGCCAGGTACAGTCAGAAGTTTTTCACCTTTTGCATTCAAAATAACCTGCTCAAAACATTTACCGAGACCAAAGTTTTTAGAGTTGTGAATTACTCTCACGTTTGAGAACCTGGATGTAAGTGCTTCAGCAATATTTCCAGTATCATCCGTACTTCCATCATTGACAATAATTATTTCAACATTTACATCATTCGAACTCGATACTTTGATAATTTCTAAAACTACATCCTCTAAAGGACCTTCTTCATTGAGGGCAGGAACCATTATTGAAATCATATTTTGCTTACCTCATTTTCAATGGAATTCATATTTATTAATGCTCTCCCGTTTATCCCAGCTTTTAAGTTTGAGATGGCAGTATTGATTTCATGAAGCGGGAATTCTGCAGATACAAGTTTTGATAAACTTATTTTCTTAGATTGATGCCAATCGCAATATTTAAGAATATCTTTATCTGAATCCGTTTCACCACCCCAGGACCCAATAATGCTCTTTCCTTGGATTAAATCCATTGGATTTATTTTAATTTTTGATTTGGGACTGGCATTGCCGGCTATAATGCATAATCCACCAAATGGTTTTATTGAAGAATAGGCTTTTTCCATAACATCTGTTGATCCAGTAGCTTCAATTGCAAAATCTAATAACCTATTATTTGTGATATTTTTAATTTCTTCAATAATGTCAAAATTATTAGCATTTATGGTGTGGGTTGCTCCGAGGGTTTTAGCATATTCTAATTTAGAATCATTTATATCAATTGCAATTATTACTTTTGCTCCAAATGCGGAAGCCGCCATAACGGCGCTAAGTCCGATACCACCAATCCCAAATATTGCGATTTTAGAATTCGCTTCAAGCTTGCATGTATTATTAATGATACCTGCACCTGTTGGGAAAGCACATCCCAATAGTGCCGCCTCTTTTAATGGCATAACCTTTGGGATTTTAATAAGTCTATTTTCACTTATTATAGCGGTTTTCATAAAGGTACTGATTGCCCCAGAATTTACCGTCTTTCCAAGATAAGAATATTGAGTAGACGGTATTTCTGCTCCATAGCCTTTGATCCATGTTAGCACAACCCGATCTCCAGCTTTTACTTTAGATACATTTTCTCCAGTTTTAAGGACTATCCCTGAGCCTTCATGACCAAGAGTGTGGGGGAGATATGGATCCTTTCCTTTTAAACCATCAATCTCATTAATCTGTGTGTGGCATATACCGCTATAAGCTACTTTTATGAGAACCTGACCCGATTTCAATGGAGGGATATCCAACGAAATTAATTGTAAAGGAGCATTTAGCTCGACTAGTATGGCTGCTTCGGTTTGCATTAAACGTATCTATTATCCTTCATAATCATATTTCAACTCAAATATAATTATTTAATTCTAAGATAATAATGGAAGATATAATTTTGCTAAATTTGAGATTGTTAAAACTGTTATAGGAAATTATTCTCTCCAGTATTTTGATTTTCTTAATTCTTTTAGTTCTGCATCTTTAATAGGATACGAATAATCCTTCCCAGGAAAAACTCTGTTTTTAACATCTTCAATATATTTAATTACAGCCATCTCTGCTAGAACCAATAATCCATCACTACGATTTTCCCGACCAACTATTTTTAAATCACCAATGGACTCGATATAATTCGAAAATCCTGAAATCACATCTGGAATATAACATTTAGCAAACCAAGGTCTAAAGGGCTGATAAAATCCCATAATATCATGCATTATTACCAATTGTCCATCAACTTTGTCACCTGCACCAATTCCATAAATCGGAATATCCAACTGTTGTGCAATTTGCTGTGCAGGCTCAGGTGGCATCGCCTCAAGAAGTATAGCAAAAACTCCTGCATCTTGCAAGGCAAGCGCATCTTCAAGAATTTGCTCAAAACCAATAACATTTTTTCCTTGAACGCGATAACCCCCAAATGATACTGCACTTTGAGGAGTAAGCCCTAAATGTCCCATGACTAACATACCTGCATCAATAATTGCTTTAATATGGTTGATAACTCGTATTCCTCCTTCGCATTTAACTGCATCACATAAGGACTCTTTTACAAACCGTAATGCATTGCTCACAGCATCTTCTTTTGATACTTCGTACGTACCCTGCGGCATATCACCAATTAAAAACGTATTTGGGGCTCCTCTACGTGCTGAGCTAGCTAAAATAATCATCTCATCCATGGTAACTGGGTTAGTAGTTTGATAACCAAGTTGAACCATCCCTCCAGAGTCTCCAACAAGTATCATATCAACACCAGCTTTTTCAGCTACGTATGCAAATGGCAAATCATAGGCTGTTACCCATGCAACTAGATCTCCATTTTTTTTCATTTTTTGTAGCTTCAAAATACTGATTTTATTTTTTTTAGAGTCTATTACTCCAAATGCATGCTTTGTAAATCCATTCTTTGTTTTTGTTGTTGACATAGCGAATTTCCTTAACGATTTTAGATTCAAATTACTTTTTATTATTCAGTGATCATAATATCATTAAATTCTAATCTAGGTAAAAATGGATACATATCTTCAAGAGGTCTCGCAGAAAATGTGCCATCAGAATTTTTATCCCAGCCCTGTTGTGGAATAAGTTTTTGTTTTGGCGAAATCTTAATCTCGCATAGTGAAGGACCTGGATAATCCAATGTCCATTGAATCTTTTTTTGAAGATCACTGTAATTATCAATTGTAGTTGTCTTTATTCCATATGCTTCGGCGATAAGGGTAGAGTCGGGAAGACTCATTCCACCTTCTTTTGCAGAACCAGTGAAATTAGAATCTAAAAAAATCTCTTGTGTATGGCGAATAGCTAGATATCCATCATTATTCATTACAAAAATTTTAATTGGAAGATTATGATGCTGAATGGTTTGTAATTCCTGAACATTTAATTGAAAGCTACCATCTCCAATAAGACAAATGACTTTGCAGTTAGGCGAAGCAAAACTAGCACCAATACTTTCTGGAAATCCAGTGCCCATAGCAGAAATAGCAGATGAGCAAATAATTCTTTGATTATTTTTTAATTTAATCCCTTGAAAACTCATATATAAATTTGTGCCACCCCCATCCACAACAACAATATCACCATCCATCATTTCAGTGGATAATTTATTTAAAAATATATAAGGATTTATAAAACCAGAATTTGAGTCTACGTTGCAAGGAACTTCATTGTACTTCCGAAAATTATTGCATGATTTCCGCCAAGAATCAATATTATTGATATTAAAATTATTAATGCAGGAAAGGAGTCCATCCAAAAATAATTTTGAATCACTCAGAATTGGAAAATCTACGTGCACTGTTTCATTTGAAAGCTCGTTTTCATCAATGTCAACCATTATTATTTTTGCATTTTTTGCAAAAGAACTAAACATTGTACCAGTGTGTGTAATTCCTAAATGAGATCCAATACAAATAAGCAAATCGCAATTTTGGACAGCAATATTAGCACCACGTTGGCCAGATATACCCACACGACCAATATTCAGGTTGTTCTCGTCAGGAATAATGTCACTTGCAGTCCAAGTTGAAACAAAAGGGATGTTTAATTGATCAATTATTTCTTTGAATTTATCCTCGGCATGCCCCAAATGAATTCCATTGCCTGCAAAAAATAGTGGCCGTTTTGAATCAGCTAATAAACTAAGGCAAAGATCAATCGATTCATGAGTGAGTTTATCAAAATGGTTCTCAACTTTATCTGGTATTTTAAAACTGGTAAGAGTGTTAATATCAATATCGGTCCATTGAAAATCGAGGGGAAGATCAATCCAAACTGGACCAGGTCTACCATCAAATGCTAAATAAATCGCTTTTTCTAATATGTATCGAATATTTTCAGGATCATCAACCATTACTACATATTTTGTAATTGGTTGAACAACTGGTAGAATATCCATTTCTTGTGTACCTAACTGTCTTAGTTTTGTACCGTGAGATGTATGTTCCTTCCGCGCTTGCCCAGAAATAAAGATGCATGGAATAGAATCTTGCCATGCTGCAAGAACACCTGTAATAGCATTTGTACAGCCAGGACCAGTCGTCACAATAGCTGCTCCTATGTTATTATTAACCTTTGCATAAGCAACAGCAGCTAGAGCTGCAGCTTGCTCGTGGTGGCAATAGACAGCTGAAATATTTTCGGTTTTTGAAATGGAGTCAAAAAGGTGAACAACCCCTCCTCCAGTCACACCAAAGATATTATCAATTCCCTGATCTACGAGAAAAGAGGTTATGTAATCAGTTAATTTCATTTTGGTCCTTATGTTGGTAAATTAGCTGTGATAAATACATCCAAAAAAAATGAATTAGGAATATCTAATTTTATCAAATCCATTTCAAAATTATTAAGAGATGCTGTAATATTATTTCTCCGGTGTTACACAAAGTGCAATTAAATATTGGCACATCCTAGGGAAACCAGTATGTAAAACTTCATCGTTCATACCAAACATAAATACATTCCCAAAATATTTTTCTAAGAATATTTTCATATCTTCAGACGATTTACAATTTATATGCTGAGCTTTTGAGACTGGAGAAGCATACTTTTGCGATTCAATTGATGGAATACCGATTATTGCTACACCATTACAATTTAAACTCTCAGTTAATTTTTTAAGCAAAAGATCTTCTTGTTTTGGATCAATATGTTCTAACACATCCATTAGAACAACTCCATCATATTTGCCATCATCAGTATATTGGCAATTGGGTAGACCTGACAGTGCATCATGATGTAGAAATGAGATGTTTAAATCCAATTGGTCATATAGCTCTTTACAGGAATCGATAAAAGTTTTATAGTAGTCGATGGCAGTGACATGTTTAACTTCTTTAGATAATATTAGTGTTCCCGTAGCTTCATTGCAGCCAATTTCACAAATATATTCTTTCCCAGTCAACATCTTACTCAAGTACTTATATCTCGATAGGGTAAACAATAGATGTTTTGGATCTCTCATCAATGTTGCTCTGTTTATTGGCCCAAGAGATGGACCTTCACAGGTATATCCTTCATGCTCGGTCAATTTATCTTTTGCTAGTTTTGATGAGGGTCCTTTTGCAAATTTCAATTTTACTTCTCCAGTTAATTATTATTTTTAATTCATTTTGGCGAAAATAAATTAGATTCGGAATGTGGAAATGATCGCCAATCATTACTGTATCGCCTCAATTTGAATGCATTAATTTCAGTTTGCAAATGTTTGCTTAAATCTTCATCTCCCCAAATATCTCCACGTATTGAAAAATTACGTCCAGAAATAATCGACTTAGACTGGTCGAGAGTCCACAATAGGAATTTATATATATTCTCTAAAGAGGTAACTTGATCACTTTGAATTATTTCTTTAGTCCTTGAATAATTTGATTCCGCCGATTCTCCAGCCTCTATTGTCTCATTATGAACTTTTGTATTAACCCATCCAGGTCCGACGATCACAGTTCTTAAATCACTAAACTCGACATCAAGTAATTCACAAAACTTTATTTGGGCTATTTTTGCTGTAATCTCTGCTGAATAGTATAAAGGCGCATTATTTGTGCCTGGTCCTGACCATAAGAATAAAAGAGGATCCAATTCTGAAGATCTACTTTGGTATTTCAGCAATCCATGTACAATCTGAAATTGTCTTAAACAATTTAGCTTAAATGATGATTCCCACTCATTCCATTTGCATTTATCAAACCTAGCGATTGGTTTCATTGTAGCAGGTGAAACCATGAGGAGATCCCATGACTTGAGTGAAAAGCCTGATAATAAAAAGTTCTCAATTTCTTCCTTAGAGCTACAATCTAATCTCTTTAATACAGCTCCATTCTCCTGAAGAATTTGGGTAGTCTCATTCTCAGTTCGGTATGTGCCATGGACTGTAACACCTTTAGCCTGCAGTTTCTGAGCAATATAACCTGCAATATCGCTCGAAATAGAAATAAAATAAGCATTATTTATCAAAATATTTTCCAAAAATATCGTTTAGGTAAAATCGAAGATGAATTTAATTTCGTGTACAATTATTAAAACGGTCCCTTAAACCAATCACCAGGAACATCATGGGGGAGATCTTTCCTATCAACCAATACATATCCATCGAGATCTTTATTCATCATTTTGGATACTGTGTTGATTATAGTTTCAGATCTTTTATAATAGGCCTTCGTCAATGAGTAGCTGGTTGGTGTTGGTGTACCAGGAAGACATATTCTGTGTGGCTGCTCTTTCAAATCATTCCAACAATTTTCACAAACATTGGCAATGATCTCACCGGCAATAGAGCCTTCAGTCACACCTGTATCCAATACCAGTAAACGTCCAGTCTTTTTGATAGATTTATGAATCGATGACCAATCTATGGGTTTCACGGAACGAAGATCAATCAGGTCGCAATTTATATCGTGATCCTTGAGGATCTCAACAGCGTGGATAGCTTCAACAGTCATGTATGACATTGATACAATAGTTATATCATTTCCTTCATTAATTTGGCTCGATTTTCCAATTTCAATCCTATAATCATTCTCGGGTACATCACCTTCCATATTATGTAGCCATCTGTGTTCAATAAAGATAACAGGATTATCATCAAAAATACTTGAAAGTAGAAGTCCTTTTGCATCGTAGGGTGTAGTTGGCATAACAACTTTTAATCCAGGGATATGGGCAAATAATGCCTGCAGATTTTGAGAGTGGGTGGGACCCTGCCCCCAACCCCGGCCGACAATCATTCTTATTGTGATTGGAATTTTGTGCTGTCCACCAAACATATAATGGAATTTTGCAGCATTATTAATAATCTGATCCAGGGATAATAATGAAAAGTCCAGTCTCTGATGAGTCATTACTGGTCTAATCCCAGCCATGGAAGCACCAATGGCGATTCCGGTCATGGCATTTTCGGAGGCTGGTATATCAAATACCCTCTCTTTCCCATATTTTGTCTGGAGACCAATAGTGGTTCCAAAAACGCCCTTGGGATCATCAACACCAAGACCGTAACAAATCACATTTTTATCAATTTCCATCGCCTGAACAAAGGCTTCATTGATTGCTTGGGCGAAATTAATAATTCGAGGCATGATTAATTTGTATCACCGCTATATATGTTTGAATAGAGCTCTGAAACATCTGGAAAAGGTGATTCGTCGGCAAATTGAAATGCTTCAATTACTTCGCGTTTTATTTCAGTTTTAACTGTGTCAATTACTTCTTGTGGAATTTTTTTAATTTTGATGAGCTGATTCTCAAAATTCAGCAGTGGGTCCCTAAGTTTCCATGATTCAAATTCGGTCTCACTGCGGTAGCCAATATCATTATCGAAAAAAGGTCCGCAATGCTCCCGCCACCGATAGGTGGATAACTCAATAAATCGTGGACCGTCGCCATTTCGAATCTCATCAACAAATTTTTTGGATTTATAATAAGTCTCAAGAGCATCATTGCCATTTCCTGCAACTGAGGGTATGCCAATCCCATTTACCATCTCAAATATTTTCCTGTTAACCGGCTGTCTGCACTCAAGAGGGGAATAGACAGAATATAAATTATTTTCGCAAATAAATAATATTGGTAAATTCTTTACAGCAGCGAAGTTGATAGTCTCAAAAAACACCCCTTCTTCTGTAGCGGCATCACCAAAAAACACACAGGCAATCTTTGATTCTTTTTTTAATTGACTCGAGAGGGCTAATCCTGCTGCAAGTGGGATAGTGCCTCCAACGATGGAAGTGCTTCCCATGAAACCGACATTTTTATCAATGAGGTGCATAGAACCGCCTCTTCCTTTTGAACAGCCGGACTCCTTCCCGTATATTTCGGCAATCATCTTATTTAAATCACCACCCTTTGCAAGATAGTGTGCATGGGAACGATGTGTGCTTAAAACATAATCGTCTTTTAAGAGCGCTTGACAAACCCCGGCAGCTATTCCTTCCTGCCCGGTAGATAAATGGGTTGGACATCTCATTTCCCATTCAGTGTATTTTTTGGCAATAGTTTCTTCCACCGTGCGGATTTTAAACAATTTCGTGTAAATCTCTTTTAACACTGAAGTGCTAGTTTGATGAAGATTGGACATTTTATTTGCGTCTTTTATGGAATGAACCAAAAGTAATCTCCAGTATAACCGACATCTCTAAACAATTTTTTCCAATCATCTACATGTAAAATTGTTTTAGCAGTGAGATTCCAGGCAGCCATGATTTCTTTTTCTTTATCATTTCTGAAAGCATCAACCGTAATAAAACTACCATACCGGCTAACACGCTGAATTTCAGCTAATGCTCTTCCGCATTCGTTTATTTCTAAATTATGAACTGTATTAATAGCAATGACAACATCAAATGAATTATCCTCAAACGGTAGTGATTTTGCATCGGCAACCTGGACAAATGATTGCATTTCCTCAATAGTGTTTTCAATAGCGTATTGTGAAATATCAATTCCCCTTACTTTGATACCAGGAATTGATTTAGCTAAATCATACATCATAAATCCCTTGGCAGATCCAACATCCAAAAGACTTGATTTTGCAGTCAGACTGAAATGTTTTTGCAATGTAGGGATGACAGGTGTCCAAAATCTTGGATTATAGGAAAACCCACCATATCCGTACAATCTGTCACCGTCAAAAAATTCTTTTTCAAATTTACGGGCGATAGTTCTGACTTCATCGGTTTTTGATTCCAGTCTACCGCTAATATCCCTTTTAGTTTTGGGATAATTCTTTAATAAATCTATTTCATTTCCCATAATAATAATTTTTAAGGATTAATTAAGTTATTCATGGTTTTGATATTATAATATTTATCTTCATCCTTCAAAAGACCACTTTCAAAAACCTCAATGATTTCTTCAATTGCAATTGAAACACCAAACTGTGGTTGAAATCCAGTGTTTAATAATCTATCTGAGTTCAATCTATACGATCTTGGATCATTTGATTCAGTGACAATAATCTCGGATGGAATTTTATTGCTTATAATATTAGCGATTTCCAAAATTGAGAGATTTTCAAAACCAGCATTAAATATCCCTGGATTATCCTTCCCATGATCAATAAAATGAAGATAAATATTTACAAGGTCAGCGATATGAATATTCGGTCTGGTTTGGTTTCCACCAAACACAGTTATTCTTTTATTTCTTAAGGCCTGCATTGTTAACATATTGACTGATAGATCCAGTCTCATTCGGGGGGAGTAACCGCAAACTGTTGCCGGTCTGATACATTGTAAATTAATTTTGTCTGAGTAACTAAGGAAAACCCTTTCGCTAATCATTTTAGTTTTATTGTAATCAGAGATTGGTATCAGGGACAATTCTTCGGTTACCTGGTCTTCATCTTTGACTCCATAGACACTGCCGGAACTGGCATAAATGAATTGTTTGACGCCACTGTCGATGGCCTTTTCAACTAGGAGTTTGCTGGCCAATACATTTACTTCCCAGGTCAATTTTGAATCTAAATCCCCAGAAGGATCATTGGCAATATTCGCCAGATGAATGATGCAGTCAATCCCCTCCATGGGGATATTATCTATATTGCGAATATCTTCTTTTATAATTAAAAGGTTTGGATGATTCTCCAGATAATTTCCAAACCACATGGTGTCAACAACTGTGACATTATATTTCCTGGTGAGGATTTTATTTACTAAAATGGTGCCTACGTAACCACAACCTCCAGTAACCATTATATTCATGTAGTTATTCTTTCACTTTTTGTGAACATAGTTAAAATTTTCATTTTTTAATATATCTAAATTGTTTGTCACCCAGGAAATGGTTTCTTCGATACCAGCATCAATATTTACGCTGTTCGTCCAATTCAATTGGATTTTTGCCTGACTGCTATCCAGTAAATAGGCTGAGTCTTTTCCGAGGCGATCCCCGACGATTTCAACATGTTTATGAAAATCAATATTCATTTTTGTGGCAATCTTTTCAACTAAACTCCGTATTGATATAATTTGACTTGTTGAAAAATGAAAGATGTCTCCCGGGTTTCCTTTTTGGCAAGCAAGTAGTGTACCATTGCAAACATCGCTGATGTGAATAAAAGACCTTTCCGAATGTCCACCGCCATGAAGACTTAGTTTCCTTCCAGTAAGAAAATATATTATTGTCCGTGGGATAATCCGGTATAATTGCTGTCCAGCTCCATATACATTGGCAGCTCGTGTGAATATAACGGGGAAATTATATGTCTTAATAAAACTCATCAGACTCATATCTGCTGCGGCTCTTGAAACTGCATATGGAGTACTGGGATTGTAATTTGTATTCTCTTTGACCAATCCTGTGCAGTTTCCGTACACTTCTGGGGTAGAAATATGGATATATTTTTTAATGAATGAGCAATGTCGCAACTTATCGTGAAAATTAATCGTGGAGACTGTATTTGTCATAAACCAATTTTCCGGTTGATTCCAGCTTTCACCAACCATGCTCTGGGCGGCAAAATTGACGATATACTCCGGCTGAAAATCATTAATAACCTGCATTATATCTTTTAGATGCAAATTAAGATCTAAACTATAAAATTTAAATCTGGAAAAAGATCTCCACTTATACGGCAGAAATACTGGTGATAGTTCACTACTTCGGCTGATGCCGACGACATCAAATCCTTCTAATAAGCAGTGTGTGACAAAGTGAGAACCTGAGAAAGAATTTGATCCGAGAATGAGAATCCTATTGCCCATAATGATATTTACTTATTGGCTGATTCGAATATTATCAATTCAACAACTGCCAATAGCCAAATCTGATGGACATTTTCTATAATATTATAATTCTCACTATGAATCCATAAATTCACATCACCGAGTTTCCTCAACGGATTATCAGGATTAAATCCTGAAAGGGTTATTATACTGTCAAATCCCTTTTTTCTGGCGGCGTGGCATCCATTCAAAATATTTTCAGACTGACCGCTGGAAGATACCGCAATCAATACATCATCTTTATCCCCATAATATTGAATGGCTTTTTCAACCCAGTATTCATAGCCAAAATCATTCCCAAAACACGTCAAAAGATTTGGCTCATTGAATGTGACACATCTCACCCCAGCACCTTTTGTTAAATCAATGCTTACATGACTGGCGATGGAAGAACTGGCACCATTGCCGACAATAATTACTTTTTTGTTATTTTGAGATACGCGGATAAGGTTTTCCTTGATCTGATAAAGCTGATCGTTTAGCTTTGCATCTGGAATTATTTTTGAAGATAAATCAGTGAAAAATTTGTTTAAAAAGCTTTCTTTCATATATCCTTACTTAAGAAGCGCTTCAAGACTTCTAATTAAATTAACTTTGGTCACCTTGTTTTTATTACCAATAGTGGCGATTTTTTCTGCTGCGGCAAGATTACCCAGAAAAATTGATATATCTGTTGGTATACCCGATGCAAAACACAATGAAGAAATTGCAAGCAAAGAATCTCCCGCTCCAACTCTATCAACAATCTTTCCTGCATACGCTGGACAATTTATAAACTCATCGTCTCTATGAACTAATGAACCTGTATTTCCGCGAGTGATAATAGTGATATCAGATTTAAGCTTTTCATGCAGTTTTTGAGTAAGAACCTCGACAGAATCAGTTCTATTCCGATAGTCATGTCTTAACTCCCCTTCATGAATGCAGATACAATCAGCATATGAGTATTTCGAAATAGTATGATAGCCAATATTTGATGCATTAATCTGAGTGTTTACAGCGAGGAATTTTGCATATTTTTCAAGAAATTTGACAATATCCGGTGTGATTAATCCATGTCCATAATCAGTTACAATAACAGCATCATAATTTGAAATTTCTGTATCAAGGATATCAAGTATTTTAGATTCCTCACCATTTGATAATAACTCATCATTTATGTCATAGACACCCAATGTTTTAGTTTTGGAATAATTATCAATAAAACGGGTTTTTAATATTGTTGGTGAATTCTTTTTTGAAATAAAGGATGTTTGAATGGCTGGGTCCAATGCTGAATTTATAAATTCGTCATGATCATCTCTGTCACCAATATAACTAACAATTTTTCCCTGCTCACAAAAATCTGAAATATGATTGGCTACCGCCAGGATTCCACCTGCATATTTTTCAGAAAATAAGCGTTGGGTCACAAGAATGGGTTCTTTTCCAGATTTGCCAATTGTATCGCAGAAGATATATTCATCAATAATTACTTCGCCAACTAATAAGACTTTTAGCGAGGAGAGTTTATCCAAATATGATTTTATTTTATCAATTGAGTATTTAGATTTTAATTTTTCAATAAATATTTTTTGTTCATCCTTTAAGGGGGAAAAATGTTCATTTATCAAACTGGAAGAACTAAACGTATCATCACTTGTAAAAGCAATTTTACCACCATTCGCTTTCACCGCATCTTCTTCCAAAATTATGTTGCCCGTTAAATCATCATCAGAATTTTTATAATCAGGTCCCTTAACATAAATATCAGGCTTTATAATGTCGATTACTTCAATTGCGGTTGGATAAGAATTAACTAAAACAAAATCGACCATTTCCAAGGCAGAAATAGCTTCGGCTCGAAGGGCGCTGGTGAATGTTGGGCGGGAAGGACCTTTATTAACAAATCTATCAGGAGTAATTGTTACTACAAGAATATCTCCCATCGATGCTGCTTCATTAAAATATTTTATATGTCCGATATGAAGTAAATCAAAAACACCGTGACAATGTACAATAATCTTCTCTTCTGGAAGAGAGTGAAGCTTTTTCTCAATTTCTTGTATGGAATGTATTTTACTAATTATTAACTCTTGTTAGTATGTTATTATTTTTGCAATTATAATTTTAAATACCCTTGAATTCAATGGATTATAAACTATGAAATTTTATAATAATTAATTTAGCAATCAATGCCTACATTTTACTTGTTAATTATCAGATTTCTCATAAACATTTTCAAGTCTGGAAAATGATAATTGGCAATTTCCTGCAGGCGAGGAGAATCACCTAAATAAACTGTCACCAGGCCTTGCGATAATCCAAGTCTAATATCGGACAATGAGTCTCCAATAAATATAGATTTTTTTAATTGGATATCCGGAAATTGCTGAATTGATCTTTGTAACATACCAGGATTTGGTTTTCGACAATTGCAATTATTTTCCTGCAAATGCGGACAGCAATATATTGAGTCGATTTCTCCATCAACATTTTGGATCGTATTTATCATAATATTATGCAAGTTGATTAGATCGCTAATTGTCATTAGCTTCTTCCCGATACCCTGTTGATTGCTTATGATTATCACTCTAGAAAAGATAGTATTTAAAATTTGAAATATCTTGGGTATATCGATTAGAAAGTAAAAACTGCTCCAATCGCGAACATAATCACTGTCAATTTTTTTATTAATAACTCCATCTCTATCAAGGAATAATGTCCAACCATCACTTACATGTATTTTTCTCTCTGTCTGCATCAAAACCGTCTGGTGATTTGATTTAATAGTTTTTTGTTTCTTTCCAGTAAAATAAGCATAATATAAATAACAACGGAAAGAATCGATATAATGAATCCAATTTTTAAAAGTTTGGGCTGGTATGATAATTCAATATTATAACTACCACTTTCCAGGGGTAAACCAGTAAAACCACAATTCACAAGAAATAATTGCCGGGTTTCGCCATTTACTTTCACATTCCAACCGCTGTCAAATGGAATTGATAGGAAAAGAATTTTTCTTGTATTTAGGGATATATCCCCAATTATTGATTCGGGAGTAAAGTGCGATACAACAAGAGTATCGGATTGCAATTTTTTAATATAATCTTTAAAGTTTTTTACAAGGAACTCCTGATTTAATTCTAGATCATCAATACTGGTAAAATTATCAAAATAAGATTCTGTGTCCTCCTCAATAATACAGGCTTTAACTGTTGCAAGATCTTTTTGATTAATAGGTAATTTGTTAAATATTTCCTTTTCAAGAATACGGTCGTAAGTAGAGCCAAACGGCGTGAAGAACAAATTTTTTAATATTTTTATACTATCGAGAGTGGCGATTTCCTGATAACCATAACCAAGTGACTTAGGCTTTAGATCTTTACTTAAAATATATTTTACGTTCATAACAGATTGTAGAATTGGTCTTGATCCAAGACCCCGTGCCCATCGCGAACGAAATTCGCTGCCAATTGGAATAATCTCAAAATCTTGTAAAAAATTGATATAACTTTTTTGATTGAATGAGTCATAAGATGAGGTGCCAAAATAATCCTGAACCATACCATCATTCATGCTCTTATGCATTGCCGGGGAAGATGAATAATCTTTCTCAAGTCTGAAAAATCCATTGTCATTGGATTTTAAGTATTTCACTGCATCAATAGTATAATCATAATACCCTTTGTCATTAAAAAAATCGGAGGCCGTTGATGCGGCTCTTTGATTGACAGTTATATTAGTGAAATAAACGATTTCAAATCCTACAGCAACTAATATAATCGATAACGTAACTTCCTTGGGAAGGTATTTAGTTGCAATGAGAACAAGTACATATATCATTACTAATGCTCTTACAATTAACAACAACCTTTGATCTATGTACTCCTGTGTTGGAAAGAAATTGTGTACGCTTAACAATAACTGTAAAACACAGAAAGTTATTATTAGCAGTATGAAATTTATTTTAGTATTGAGGATGTTCGTCAGGGCGATGGCAGACCCGATCATCACAAATATGGAAATAATAAATGAGAGTGATCTAAAATAATCACCGGTAAATAGCCAGAATGCATGCCGAAAGATAGGGAATAGGGTCATGATTGAGAATACCGTAAATAAAACAAAAAATATTCTCTTGATCCTGTCCTGTGAATGAACTATCAATTGGGGAAGTAATATTAGATTTAGAACTCCGCAATAAAACATCGGTGCTTCAAAATAATTATTCCATCCTTTGAAATCACTTCCAGTCCCTAATAAATCGTTTGAAAAGAATCTCATAATTGATGTTAATAGCTGGTTTAGGTCTATGATGGTTAAATTATGGAATGAAGCTAAAACGCTGAAATTTGATGAATCTCCTCCTACTCGTGGACTTTCCAAATATTGTAACGCATTTGGGAAAAGAAATACAGCACTAACTAAAACACCAAGAAGATATAATGGGATAAACTTTCCAATTAATCTAATAAGTCCTTTAATTTGAAAACCATTATTATAGTAATATCTCATTATTAGATAAAGAAACGAGATAATGCCGTAAATGTATAAATTGAAGGAATAATAAGCTCCGAATAAAAAGAAAGGAATTGGCAGTATAAAATATTTTTTATTCTGGTAAAATAATTCCAGGGCAAAAAGCAAAAGAGCCACATGAGCTGCTTCAGTTGAGCAATTTAGCCATGAACCTCCAATGATATTGTATGATGAGAAGGAATAAAATATGCCGCCAAATATTGAAGAAATATTTGACATTTTTAACAGTTTTAGGTACAAAAAGAAAAATATCCCGCCAATAAATATTTTTAAAATTTCAACATATGCTATGACAAAAACTAGATATGGAGCGCCAAATAGATACAAAATAAAATTAAATGGATCTCCAATTGAAAATGGATAGATATTTTGTCCCATGCCCTGATTAAATGACCATCCGGGAACGCCGTATTCTCTAAGATATTGTGAGATGTGATAAAATTTTGGCAGGGAAGCGTTCAGAGTATCGCTGCCAATATCATGGAATAGATATAGTTTTTGGAATGTTAGAAAATCCCAAAATACGAATAGAACAATGCCTGAAATCAACCAAATGAGTGTATAGAGAGGCCTATTAGATATATAGTTATTTATACCAGCATTAATCCATTTTAACGATCTGATAATCATTTTCATCGGATTTTACAGTTTTTAAAATATATGTTTCTCACGTAGCACAATATAAAATTGATAGGTATCAAATACTCTCCGGTTAATAAATAAAAATAAGGCAAATTTATGAAAGGTTTAACCTGTAACGAAATATTTGAATAATTGTATTTGAAACAAATATAAAATCAATTGTAATTTATGACTGACTAGATAGTCAATAATAAAGAAATTTGATGCCAAGAACAAAAAAACAATTCGAATCAATGAGAGAAAAGAGCCGAAGATCCATTATGGATTCGGCAATTAAATTATTTGCAACCCAGGGGTATCACACAACGACTATGGAAGGTATTGCTCGAGAAGCAAATATTTCAAAAGGTCTAATCTATAATTATTTTTCCAGCAAAGAAACACTGCTATCAGAGGTCATCCATGAAGGGTTATCAGTTATTGAATCACTGGCTGACCGAAATACTGAAATAAGTGCTAAAGAAAGACTAAAAAATGAAATAGAAGTAATTTTCTTCAGTCTGGATTCTAATTATGAATACTGGAAATTCTTTTCGCAAATCCTCTTCCAACCAGAAATATCTGAGTTATATCGAAAAGACTTAGAGAAAGTATTCATGGAGCAGATAGACTGCCTGACTTCAATATTTATCGAAATGAAAGATCCTGCACCAAGGTTAAAAGCTCTCTCGATTGGGGCAACATTAGACGGCATAGGATTCCATCTTGCCATTGATCCAGATTATCCCCTTAATGAGATGAAAAATTATTTAATAAAGCAATTTTGTACAAAGGGAAATATTCAATGAAGAATGCCATTGGACTAATTCTATTATCTGCACTAGTAGCCAACGATATTTCTGCTGAGGCTCTCCTCGATTCGATGACAGCCGTAATTTCTCCAGAAAATGTTAAATCTACAGTTTTGCAAGTTATTCAAACATCATCAGGTAAGGAAAGAACATTCGAGTACGAATCCTTTTCATCTGAAAAAGGAAAAAATGTTCTTCTCAAATATACCAAACCCAAAAAAGTGAAGGACAATGCATTTTTAATGAAAAATAATGCCGATGATCTCTGGGTCTATTTTCCACGGACTCGTCGAATAAGAAAACTTGCATCTCATTACAAGAATCAGAAAGTACAAGGGAGCGATTTTTCATATGAAGATTTTTCAGGAGGTGAAACCTGGAAAGAGGATTTTAATATAAAAAGACTTCAGGACAATAATGATAATTATGTACTGGAGTTTACACCAAAACCAGATGTGAATTCATCTTACAAATCAATGACTGCATATTTACAGAAATCTGATTATTACCCAGTCAAAATCGATTATTTTGATAAAACAGGTTCTCATTTAAAAACACTGCTTCTGAAAGATATAATATCTGTCGAAAACATTCCTACATCTATGGTGATGGAAATGGTAAACCATATTGAAGGTACGAGAACCAGAATGGAAACCATTGCTATAACCTATGATATTTCCTTCCCTGATGATTTCTTTACTGAAAGAAATATGAGAAAGTAGATTTAAAATGTCAAAACGATTCTTATTGATTCCCTTTTTAATATTTCCGCTTTTCAGCCAACTCGATTATTCAGGTTATTTTGAATCTGAATTAGACGTTGTAGATTTAAAAACATCATATTACTACGGGTATAACAAACTTAGGATTGATCTTGAAAACAGTTTTGAGATTGGTTCACTTTACGGTTCAATTATTGGTTTTCAATATTGGGGTAAGTCAAATTTTTTAATTTCTGATTTTATCGATTTAGAGATACAGGATGAGCAAAGCTTTTCTTTTGGCGATACTTTATATCTGGATAACCTGTTTCTCGACTTATTCACAGAATTTGGAGAATTTATTATTGGAAGGCAGCCATTATCAGTTGGTGTTGGTTATGTATGGAACCCAATGGATATTTTTAACCAAAAAGACATCCTCGACCCATCATATGAATTAGGAGCATCAGATGCATTCAGATGGATGTTTAACACATCATTGATCACGACAGATCTGATTTTGAGTCCGTCCGATCATGGTCATCGTCTTGATATTTATTCTTCCATTAAAGGGACTTTGGGCAGATTTGATATCACTGGATCCGCATTTCAGTATTCGGTCCAAGATATTTCATTCTTAGAAAATGAAGAAATATCCGGTATTGGGTTTGCATGTACCGGCGAGGTGTTTGGGGTTGGGTTATGGACTGAGTATACCCAAAATGATAACAAATCTTTACATTACTCCTTTAATGAGTGGGTAGCTGGTTTAGATTATACGACGACTAATTCCATGTACTTTTTGATTGAGAGATATCACAATGATGATGGTGCGTCATGGGAAAATGGATATTCTGATGAATCATTAATATTATATATGCAGGGTCAAGTTAGATCATTATCACGAAACTATCTCATGGTGCATACATCTTATCCATTCAATCACTGGGCAACCTGTTCATCTTCATACCTTAAAAATCTTGAGGATGACAGTAAAATACTCTCTATCCAAGTTGGTTTAAGTATTCTAGAGAATTTAGATATATTATCAACATTTTATCTATTTGACGGTGTTACACATTCCGAGTTCGGTATTCAGGAATCTGCATTAAGTATTCGAATGAATATATATTTTTAATATCAAATTAGCAGGCTTATTATGAGAAATTACTTTTTAGAAAAAGTTGCATTATTTTCAGTACATAAAACATGGCAAATGTTATCGGGGCTTCTTCTGATCTCCATATTTTTGGGATATTTCGCAGGGCAGCTTGAAATTTCAACAAGCTACACCGAGATGTTGCCAAAAGGTAATGCCAAGGCATTAGAATTTGAGCTGATTCTTGATGAATTTAATAATGCCTCAAATATAATTTTACTTGCTGAGGGTGATGAAAAAGAATTAAAAGCATTCGCTGATTATTTAAAACCCCGACTCCTTGGATTAGACCACTGGATAGATAGGGTTGATATCAAAATCCCCTATGAATTTTACCGTAGACATGGTTTAAAACTGTTGAAATCCAATGAAATGAAAAATTTTAAAACCGTTTATGAAAACCCAAATCTAATACCATTCCTGACAAATCTGAATGATAGTTTTGAGAGGGAATATACTGGTGATGAATCAATTGGTTCAAAACGTAAAGAGATGGATGCCGTAAGATTGTTGGATGGTATTGAGATTTTCATAGATATACAACAATCTGTAATGGATGGTAAACCCATCGATAATCCTGGCTTGAAAGCTGTGGATGCTATGACAGTTGGTGAAACCTATTTCCTGTCTCAGGACAAAAAAATGATCATAATAATGATTGAACCAGTCTTTAATATGATAGATGATTTTGCCATAGTGGTTGAGGCTGTTGATGGAATTGAGATTGTCATTAAGGAGGCTGCTGAGAAATTTAATGTTGAGGCAGGTTTGACAGGTTCGCTCGTTCTTGGAAGAGATGAAATGCATGCTGTTGAAAGTGATTCGATGCGAATTACTATCCTGGCACTTATTGGTATTTTCCTGCTATTTGTAATTTCTTTCAGGATGTGGGCAAGTCCCATTTTAGCTATTATCACCGTATGTTTTGGCGTGTTATGGGCACTTGGGATTTCGAATTTCCTTGTTGATAATTTGAATATGAGTACGGCGATGATGGGGGTTATATTAGTTGGATTAGGGATTGATTTTAGCGTCCACATAATATCATCCTATACTGAACAAAGATATTCGGGTCTCGATGCATATTCAGCAATGCTGAATGCACTCACAAAATCTGGTCCTGGCATAATGACTGGTGGATTTACAACGGCAGCGGCATTTTTTACGATGATGTTTTCCGAGAACCGAGGTATGTGGGAAATGGGGCTATTATCTGGATTTGGGATCACTACAACCATGTTGGCATCCATTTTGATTTTACCTACACTTCTTATAGCAAGGGAGAGGATACTATCAAAATCAAAAATGATCTATCAGCCTAGAGATATATCCTACCACTTCCTTGGTAATATAGCCACTCATATCAAATCAAACAGTATCCCATACGCAATTGTATTTTTGATAATTACCATTGGTGCCGGATTTCGCGCTTCCAAAATGGAGATTGATTATAATTATCTAAACCTTGAACCTGAAGGATTAGAATCCATAAAACTACAGGATAAGTTAATCGACGGTTTCGATTTGTCATCGGATTTTGTTCTATTTACATCCACGGATATAAATGAGATAGAAAAATTAACAAAACTTGGCCGCGAATTGCCCTCCGTAGGCTGGGTAGAAAGTATAACCGACTATCTTCCGGAAAAAGAAACGTCTTCAAATATATTCCGGTTTCTCCGTGATATCAGAAATGAAATAAATACCGCTCAGCTAACAAATGAAATATCGCCGTTAGATATCATCAAATATCAAGACGAAATAGAACGGCTGCAGTTTAACATAATCGAATTGCAGGATATGGCCTATATTGGTGGACAGGATAAAATTTATGATAAGGCAATACGTCTCGTTGGTGAGGTAGATGACACCACATATATTGGTAATATGATCAAGTTGTTAAATAGTATCAACTCACAGGATGTATCTCCACAGCTTTTATATTTACAAAATGAGTTTTCAAGAGAATTTAAATCTGCTGTCATTGATATGACCAATACAGAACCCTTGAGCGAGGAGTCGCTTCCAGCTGAAATCCGTAACCGGTTTATTGGGAAATCCAATGAAGTCTACCTGGTATCAGTGTATCCAAAACGGAATATCTGGGAAGATACTAAGTTTTTATTTCAATTCACAGCTGATGCAGAAAAAATTAGTCCCAAAGCCACAGGGTTACCGCCAATATTCGTTGAACTGCTTGAAGTGATGGGGAGGGATGGCTATCGATCTACGATGTTTGCAATTATTGCAGTTTTTATTTTACTACTGGTAGATTTTAGAAAAATTATTTGGGCGTTTATTGGAATGATCCCATTGCTCTTTGGTGCAGTGTGGATGGTTGGCATCATGGAAATTTCAGGTTTGAAACTAAATATGATGAATATAATGGCAATCCCGCTCATAATAGGGATTGGTATCGATGACGGAGTCCATATTCTGCATCGATATAAAATCGAAAGGAATACGGGATTGGTTTATCGATCCACAGGAAAGGCAGTGTTGCTGACAACTCTCACTACAATGCTGGGTTTTGGGTCCTTATGGTTTGCAACTTACCGTGGTCTTGGCAGCATGGGTATATCTCTATTTATCGGCGTCGGCACATGTTTTTTAAGTACATTATTTATCGTTCCAATGGTATTTGGAATAAAGGAAAAACTATTTGCCTCGCCGGGGGAAAAGTAAGAAATGAAATCTGAAAGAATTGATAGGTTATTTTCAAGACTTGGCATCTGTCATCGAAAGGATATTCAGTTAATGTTGAGAGATAAAAGAATCTTGTTTCAAGGGATGCCAGTTAAAAGAAATAATCAAAAAGTAAATGCAGAAGATATTCTATTTGATGGTGCAAAAATTCAGCATTTATTTCGTGTTGCAGTAGTTTTTAATAAACCGCTTGGTTTAATATGTTCACGTTTGGGAAGCGACATAATTTTTGACGTGTTGCCGTCAGCCTGGATAAATCGAAATCCACCAGTTAATTCAGCAGGAAGATTAGATAAAGATACTTCCGGGATAATTATTATCACAGATGACGGTGAATTAAATCATAAATTGACTTCGCCAAAATATGGTCTGACAAAAACGTATGAATTAGATACAGCCCATCCCTTCCAAGGTAATGAACCTGAACTATTTAAAAATGGTATTCAATTGAGAGGGGAAAAACAATTATGCAAACCAGCAGAACTTGAAATAACTTCTGAACGTAATGCCGTATTGAAAATAAATGAGGGGAAATATCATCAAGTAAAGAGGATGATAGGTGCAGTTGGAAACCGAATTGTGAGTTTACATCGTTCCCATATTGGCACTTTGGGATTGGGAGATTTACAGCCTGGTCAATGGCGTGATTTAGAAAATGAAGATATGCAATTATTGGGTTTGAAAGATCTGGAAAGCTAATATTTATGTATATTCACAACTACCCTGCGGTTAATAGCTTGATTTTTTGAATTGGCTGATCCGTCAGGATTATAATTTGCAACTCTGGGGCGTGAATCTGAAAAACCAGATGCAACCAATCTTTTGTTCGGAATTCCATTTTCAATAAATAATCTTACTACTCCAGTTGCCCTTGCTGCTGAAAGCTCCCAATTCGAGGCAAATTTTTCATTATGGATTGGAATATTATCTGTATGCCCTTCCACATTGATAATATAGTTATTAAATGATGCCTCTTGAATTGAATTTAGAACAGACTTGCTAATTTCCGCCATCACCGGTTGGATATCCGGGAGGACTTCAGCTGAACCCAATTCAAAGATAGAATTACTTGAAAATTTAATAACAATACCCATCGGATCCAGTCCAACATCAACATCATTTGTGAGACCCTTTTCCATAAGTATTACTTCCAACTGATCTTTCAATTCTTTAAATGGCGGCTCTTTTTCCTTCTTAAGCAATTCTTTATTCATTCCCTCCATAAATTGCTCGACTTTTGTCTGATCTATTGTAGACATCGACAACAATATAACAAAAAATGCCATGAGGAGGGTGACGACATCAGCATAGGTTACCATCCAATCATTGTCTTCTGTTTCATTTTTGACTATTTTATTCTTGGTGACATAAACCTCACCAATACTTTCATCAAAATCCTTTGAGATTGCCATGCTATTTGTTTTCGCCTCGTTTTATGGCAATATCATAATGAGATGCTGGAGCCAAAAAACTATTTAATTTATCCTGAATGAGGAATGGGTGGGTTTTTTGAGACAATAAAATAAAACCTTCTACCAGTAAAATATCTCTGAATCTGGTAATTTCATTTTTTTGCTGTAATTTTTCCGCTGCAGGTTTGAACACTAGCTGCGTAATTAAAGTACCGTACAATGTTGTGAGCAATGCAATAGCCAATCCTTTACCCATCTCTGAAGGATCACCACCCATACTGTCTAACATGATTATTAATCCCACAAGAGTGCCTATCATACCAAAAGCGGGAGCAAATCCTGCCATAGATTTAAGAATGTGGACCTGCACACTTTTTCGTTCAAAGGTAGTTTCAACAAAGTTCATCATCAAGGTTTTAATTTCGGCGGAGCTGTAATTTACTTCTAAAAGAGTTGAGCCATAATTTAGAACTTCATTATCATGTTTATCATCTTCTATCACTTTTTTGACACTTGTATCAGTTTTACGAACAGTATTTCCCCAGCGGATTATGCGTCCAACATCTTTGTATAATGATTTAGGGCTAATATCAAGATGGCTAAAAATACTGAGTAAACTGCCAAGTGCGCGAAAGACATAGAGTTCCTTATACGCAATGAGTGTTGATGCGAACGTTCCCCCGATGACCAGAAACAGACTGGCCAGATTGAGGAACATTAAATAATTACTCGTTTTACTTAAAATTGAGTAAATGAATAAAGCAATTCCGATCATTACGCCTGCAAGTGTTCCAAATGAAATCATATATTCCCCGTGGTTATTTCATATTATACTATTATCGGTTGTCTGTATATAAATGACAACGATATTTTATTATTTCACAAACAAGTTCCAAAAGTTTCATAACAATCACATGAAATTAATTTGATTAAACCGATAGAAAATAAGAATTATTTTTACTTCCCGCTTAACAAAATAAAAGATTGAAAAATGTTCAATTTCTAATAAATGAATATTCCAAATCCCTTTTAGAACAATGAGAGTGCATTGATGATCGAGGAATTGGGAATACTATGGATATAATAGAATATCGAGATTAAGGTAAAATATTGAAAGACAAGATAAACGGAAAAAATATCGGTAATAAACCATTTATCAAAAGTCCAGGTTTTTCTTTTTGAACGACCCCTGTATAAAAATATATTCTCCACGTCAAAGGCCTGCAGGAAGTTGGAGATTTTCAGCTTAAATCTTTTAATGTGATTTTCATTCAATTATACATGCATAATTTACTAAGTAGAATATCATTGTTCGCTTAAATCTCTTTATTTATTATACTATTTCTATCTCATATATTATATAAATTTGACAAAGATAATAAATACTGAACAGAAGAATATCCAAAAGCAATTATCGCTTATTTCTTTTTTCATGTCTCACAAAATATTTTAAATCTTTTAAATTTCTCATCCATAAATCAAAGGAAACTATTACATGGCAGAGTCCAATTCATTTATGTCTTCAATAGATGCACTTATGATAATCTTCGTCGATTTTATGTGGGGAACACCACTGGTTGTCCTGCTATTAGGCGGTGGTCTATTTTTTACTATTTATTCAAGATTTACACCTTATAGATATCTAAAACATGCTGTTCAAATTGTTATGGGGAAGTATGATGAAAGCGATGATCCCGGTCAAATAAACCATTTCCAGGCATTGAGCAGTGCCCTGGCAAGTACCGTCGGGATGGGTAATATCAGTGGAGTGGCTATTGCGATTCATACTGGAGGACCTGGTGCAGTATTTTGGATGTGGATGAGTGCAATTGTTGGGGCAGCTACAAAATTCTTTACCTGTTCACTTTCTATAATGTACCGTGGGAAAGATGATAATGGCGAGACACAGGGTGGCCCAATGTATGTAATCCATGAAGCTCTAAATTCAAAATTTCGTTTTCTGGCTGTGTTATTTTCAGTGGCAGGATTATTTGGTTGTCTTGCTCTATTTCAGGTAAATCAATTAACCCAAATCGTCAGGGATGAAATTTTTATCCCAAATGGAATGTTTGTTGATTCAGCCATGACTGGAAATCTAATATTTGGTATTTTTGTGGCAATCCTTGTTGCCATGGTTATATTCGGAGGTATTCGGAGAATTGGGATTGTTGCCTCGAGAATGGTTCCCGCTATGGTTATCCTGTATTTGTTCGCTGGTTTACTGGTTATATTTCAACATTTCTGGGCTATCCCATCTTTGATAAAATTGATTGTTGTGGATGCCTTTACAGGAGATGCCCTCTTAGGTGGAGCGGTGGGAACTGTGATTCTCATGGGTGTGAGGAGAGCTGCCTTTTCAAATGAAGCGGGCATTGGAACTGAGGCAATGGCCCATGGTGCTGCAAAAACTCAAGAACCAATCCGTGAAGGACTTGTGGCCATGTTGGGTCCATTTATTGATACCATCGTTGTTTGTTCGATAACGGCTCTGGTGATATTGGCAACTGGTGTTTGGCAGAGTTCTGAAGCAAACGGTGTAACGCTGACAGCTCAGGCATTTACCCTCGCATTACCCGGCATGGGACGATTCCTTTTATTGGCAAGTGTTGGCGTATTTAGTATTTCAACTATGATTGGATATTCTTATTATGGTGCCAAATGCACTTCGTATCTATTTGGGACAAAATGGAAAAAACATTATCGGGTATTTTATGTAATTACCTTAGTGATTGGCGCAGCTATATCGATAGATGCTGTTATCAATTTTCTTGACGGTATGTTCGCCTTAATGGCTATCCCGACAATGGTTAGTAGTCTAATACTCGCCCCGAAGGTGATGAAGGCATCCAAAAAATATTTTAGTTCACTTGAGAAAGAAAAAGATATAGATATATATCCCAAATAAAAAACTATTTTCCACCAATACGATTAATATCTCGATTTCCTAAATATTTTATCTTTTCTTCGTTGGCAACAACGTTTATCATCGCCCTACCAAGGAAAGTTGTATTTGTTGTTAAACCAGGAAATAATTTGAGGAATCTATAGAAAGGGCTCAGAATTGTGTAAATCATGTTATAACTTTTTGTTTTCGATTTAATTCCTTTTAACGGCTGAATATAACCTGGTCTAAACATATATGAAGATTTGAATGCTAATTCAGAAATGGCGTTTTCCGTTTTGCCCTTGACTCGAGCCCACATGATGCCACCCTTTTCTGATTTATCAGTTCCGGCACCGGTGACATAACAAAAAACACTATTTTTATTTTGAGATAAGAATACCTCGGCAAAATTGATCGTCAATTCATAGGTAATCCTATAATAATCTTTTTCCTTCAAACCAACGGCAGATGTACCCAAACAGAAGAAACAGGTATTGTAACCAGTCAACTCATTAATAAAATTACCAATATCAAAGAAATTATTGACAATTAACTCTTTCAATTTCGGATGTTCTATCCCCGATGGAGATCTATTTATCATTAACACAGATGAGACTTTAGAGTTATATAAACACTCTAAAAGGACTCCTTTTCCCACCATCCCAGTTGAACCGGTGATAATAGCATTAATATTTAGTTTATCTTTCATCACAAACTTTTGATTGGTGAAAATAATAAATTAGGATGTTTGCTTGCCTTGAGAAATAGATAACGGTAGTAAATACTGAGGAAAATTTATATTTTAAGTAACTCAGGCATTTAGCAATATTGATATTTGATCGATCCGCCTTGCAGTTGCTTTGCGTATGGTAACCAATCCAATTGGTAAATAGAGCTTTTCGCCTTTATTTGGTATCCTGCCAGCGGCGTGAATGATATACCCTGCCATTGATTCATAATTCCCTTCAGGGATAATTTCACCAAACTGTTCATTAAATATTTCCCATTCCACTTTCCCATTTACAACAATTGAACCATCTTTTAGTTTTTCGAATGTTCCTGAATCCTCGTCAAATTCATCTTCAAAATCTCCAAATAGTTCTTCAAAAAGATCTTCGGCAGTTACCAGACCGGCAGTCCCACCATATTCATCATGTACTATAGCAATGGAGTGGTATGCCGTTTGAAATTCCGATAATGTTGTAGTTGCTGCTTTTGAAAAAGGAACATGATGGACAGGTTTTAAAATTTCCTGAATATTATCAGGGGTTTTAAACAGGTCGTAAAGATGTATGACACCAATAATATGATCCAGATCATCTTTAAATACCGGGAGTTTTGAGTGGCCGGAATCAATAAACATCTGTTTTACCTCTGGTATAGTGGTATTGATTTCAACTGCCGAAATATCGGTTCTTGGTGTCATGGCATCCTGTACATCTGCCTCGCTAAACTCGAACACATTTGATATCATTTCCTGTTGCTCTTTTTCAAGGGAGGTATGATCAATCTGTTCGTAAACATTTTGTAAATCATCCCTTTCAATAGCGATTTTATCTTCAAGCGATTTTTCAGAGATAGCCGTCGATACCCAACCTGTCTTTCTCAAAATGCGGTTAACGGGGGAGAATATGATTCCAAAAATATATAACAATGGTGCCACAAGAAGTAGAGTACTATTAGAAAATTCACGGGTTATTGCTTTTGGCAATATCTCTCCTATTAAAAGAATAATGAAAGCAATAATAGTGATAATTACAACTGGGTGATAATTTTGCTTTGTAAGATAAACGGTTGCAAAAGATGTGGCAAGGATATTCGATAGATTCGTGCCTATCAGAATGGAAGAGAGGTATTCTTCTTTTCTTTGTATAATGGCAATTGCAAGTCTCGCGCCTCGTTTCTTTTGTTTTAACCATACCTTGATCTGTAATTTATTTGCCGAAATGAGAGCCATTTCGGTGCTCGAGAAAAATATGGAAAAAACCAAACCTAATATTGCGAGAGATATTACCAGCATTTATAAATAGTGTCAATCATTAGCTGGTAAAATTAAAAATAAATATTATCATCATTCAAATATTTGATTGCAAATGATCAATAAAATTACAGAACAACAGAACCCTAATAGTCGGGATATTGATAAAAAAAGTATTATTGATATTTTACATGTTATCAATGACGAAGATCAAAAAGTGGCTATATCCGTCAAATTAGCCATACCATCCATAGAAAAATTTGTTACGAAAGTTATCAGCGGATTCCAGAATCACGGCAGGCTTATTTATATTGGTTCCGGCACAAGCGGTAGACTGGGAATATTGGATGCTTCAGAATGTCCTCCAACATATTCGGTTACTCCTGATTTGGTGCAGGGGATCATTGCCGGAGGTAAGGATGCTGTATTTCGCTCAATAGAAAATGCTGAGGATGATGAAGACGCGGCTATTGACCAGATAAAATCCATGAATATTAACTCCAATGATTCTGTCCTTGGCATCACAGCCAGTAGTAAGGCTGCATTTGTTATGGCGGCAATGAAAGAAGCAAAAAAATCCGGTGCATTTATTGGTTTGCTGGTTTGCAATAAAATTGAAAAGCCTGAGTTTGTGGATTTATTAATCGAAGCCCCGGTTGGACCAGAAATCATAACTGGTTCTACCCGTATGAAAGCAGGTACAGCCACAAAATTGATTTTGAATATGATTACAACAACAACCATGATCAAAATGAATAAAACCTATGGAAATCTCATGGTGGATCTGAGGGCATGGAATCAGAAATTATGGGACCGGGGAACTGGCATTATTTCCCTCTTATGTGGATTATCGCAGGCTGAATCTCTAAACTTATTGGTGAAATGTGATGGAGAGGTAAAAACTGCTGTTGTTATATATAAGTTAAATATTTCAGTAGAATCTGCCCGTCGTCTCCTCGATGAAAATGATGGCTCCTTAAGAAAAGTTATTGATCCCAGATAACAATATTTCATTGTTTCAATTCAAGTAATTTTATAAATTAGTTATGATTTGAAAAGATTTGCAGTTATGTAATTCTGTCATTTTACCGTTATAAATAAGTAATGTAAATTTAGGGTCATTATGGCAGACTTTAAGTTACATTCATCTTATAAACCAACTGGTGACCAGCCAAAAGCAATCAGGGAAATTGTTGAGGGACTCGGTAAAGGTAATCAATTTCAGACATTGCTGGGAATTACCGGTTCAGGTAAAACCTTTACAGTCGCCAATGTGATTAATGAGATACAAAAACCAACATTAATTTTATCCCATAATAAAGTATTGGCAGCACAGCTTTATGGTGAATTTAAGGGTTTATTCCCTGAGAACGCTGTCGAATTTTTTATTTCATATTATGATTATTACCAGCCTGAGGCATATCTGCCTGTTACCGATACTTTTATCGAAAAAGATTCATCTGTGGACGATGAAATAGATCGTCTAAGATTACGGGCTACTACATCATTAATGAGTAGACGGGATGTCATAATTATCTCAAGTGTGAGCTGTATTTATGGAATTGGATCTCCAAAAGATTATAAGAATATGTTGGTCCCTTTGAAAGTTGGTGAAATTATCGATTTGAAATCCACTTTGAAAAAACTGGTGGAAATTCATTATGTCCGTAACGATATCGCCCTGGAGCAAGGAGTTTTTAGAGTGAGGGGAGATGTTTTGGAGATCTTTCCTGCTTATGACGAACATGCTGTTAGAGTGGATTTATTTGGAGACGAAATTGAAGGTATCAGTATATTTAATGTCCTTACCGGAGAAGTCCTCACTACTTTAGATTCGTTTCATGTCTATCCTGCAAAACATTTCGTTACTACACGGGAGAATATTAACCGGGCTTTAGGGTATATTCGGGCAGAATTGGCACCGAGACTTGAAAATTTAAGGGAAAATAATAAATTACTGGAAGCGCAGCGATTGGAACAGCGAACACTTTTCGATATGGAAATGATGATGGAACTGGGCTATTGTTCTGGTATCGAGAATTATTCCCGGCATATGGAAGGTCGTCAGGAAGGTGAAAGACCATCTACTTTAATGGATTTCTTTCCAGATGATTTTCTCATGTTCATTGATGAATCCCATGTAAGTATTCCACAAATTGGCGGCATGTATAATGGGGACAGATCACGGAAATCAACATTGGTTGATTATGGTTTTCGACTACCTTCAGCCCTTGATAACCGGCCTATGAAATTTGAAGAATTTGAGCGTGCTCTAAATAAAGTTATATTTGTCTCTGCTACTCCGCGAGATTATGAGTTGGAAAAATCTATGGGTGTGGTAGTTGAACAAATCATCAGGCCAACTGGTCTGCTTGATCCTGAAATCCATTTGAAACCTACAAAAGGGCAGATTGATGATGTCATCAGCGAAATCAACGAATGCCTAAAAACAAAAACCCGCGTACTTATAACAACATTAACTATACGGATGGCTGAGGATTTAACCGATTATTTACTTGGTGTCGGTATACGGGCAAGATATCTGCATAGTAAGGTTGAAACATTGGAAAGGGTAAAAATTCTTCGATCGTTACGACTGGGAGAATTTGATGTTCTTGTTGGCATAAATTTGTTAAGGGAAGGATTAGACCTTCCGGAAGTCTCACTTGTGGCTGTATTTGACGCTGACAAAGAGGGATTTCTTCGCTCAAAATCTTCATTGATGCAGGTCTCCGGACGAGCTGCCAGGAATATAAACGGTAAGGTGATTTTCTATGCCGATAAAGTGACAAAATCAATGAAATATGTACTGGACGAAACAAAGAGAAGAAGAATAACCCAGAGAGAGCACAATCGTAAAAATAATATCACACCTGAAACAATTTATAAATCTGTTGAAGAAATCCGTATCTCAACTTCTATTGCTGATGAACAAACGGATTATTTAATATCGGGGGAAGGTATACTGCCTGAAACCACCCTTGAAAATATTGAAGATAAAGATCTTCTTGAAATTTATAAGAGGAAGATGCTGAAGTTTGCAAAAAATTTACAATTTGAACAGGCTGCTATCATGCGTGATAAGATTGAAACAATTGAAGACAAGATCACACAAAAGGTATGAAATAAAATGAGTCAGTATAATGTCATGGTTTTGGGGAGTGGGGGACGTGAACATACTATGGTCTGGTCCTTGGCAAAAGACAATAATGTAGATAAAATTTATTGTTGTCCCGGGAATGGTGGTACTGGGGAACTGGCAGAAAATATCAATTTGGATCTAAAAGATTTTGGAAAAATATCTGAATTTGTTACAGAAAACAAGATAGACTTTACTATTGTCGGTCCAGAAGTTCCCTTGGCTGATGGAATTGTAGATTATTTTGAGCAGAAAAAATTGCTGATATTTGGTCCTTCAAAGTACGCAGCAAAACTGGAAAGCAGTAAAATATTTGCACGGTATTTCATGATGAAAAATCAGATACCTCAGCCAGCATTTTCAGTATGTGATGACCGGCAATCTGCTTTGAAATCCAGAGAAAAAATATCATTACCTTTAGTTGTAAAGGCTGACGGTCTTGCAGCAGGAAAAGGGGTAATTATATGCAATACCGAAGCGGATTACTCAGATGCACTTGATATTATGTTTTCGCAACGAAGTTTTGGCGATGCCGGCGATAGAATTACAATTGAAGAATGTTTAATAGGTGAAGAATTATCCGTGTTTGCTATTTGTGATGGTGATCATTACAAAATATTGAATTCTGCACAGGATCATAAACGAATATTTGATGAGGATAAAGGACCAAATACAGGTGGTATGGGTGCCTACTCTCCAACCCCTCTATCAACATCAGAGCTTCTCGAAAAGGTTGAAAAACGTATCATTCAGCCAACCTTGCAGGGGATGAAGGAAATTGGCACCCCCTTCAAAGGATTCCTATACGCAGGTATAATGATTGTCAATGGTGATCCATATGTCATTGAGTTTAATGTGAGGATGGGAGATCCTGAAACACAGGTGGTACTGCCATTATTGAAATCATCTTTTTCTGAATTAATATATGCGGCTATTACCGGCGAAATAGACAAAACTGATATTAAAGTCTCTCATAAAACTGCGGTTACTGTAGTACTTGCAGCAAAAGGATATCCTGGAAATTATCCAAAAGGAATGAAAATAAATAATATAGATCGTCATATTGACGGACTAATATTCCATGCTGGAACGACTGGTAATTCGGATGCTGGATTTATTACTTCAGGAGGCAGGGTTCTCAACGTTGTCGGTTTCGGAGATAATTTGAACGATGCTATAAAAAATACCTATGATATAGCTTCCGATATTCATTTTGATAATATGTATTATCGCAAGGATATCGGCAAAAGAGGATTAAAATATTAACTGGGATATCTTATGATTGATATTGGAAAAATTAGACGATCCGTTGGCATGATCGGGGAATCTGAAATTATTCGGGACATGCTTTTACTTATAGGACAGGTTGCTGATACAGATATTTCGGTTTTGATACACGGAGAATCTGGTACCGGCAAGGAAATGGTAACCAAAGCGATTCATAAAAACAGTCGCAGAAAATTTGAACCGCTTGTAGTGGTAAACTGCAGTGCTATCCCGGCGGGCATTATTGAAAGTGAATTGTTTGGTCATAAAAAAGGATCATTTACCGGTGCTGGTGATGATAGAAAAGGTTATTTTGAAGCGGCTCACAAAGGAACAATAATTCTTGATGAAATCGGAGAAACTCCTATCGAGACCCAGGCCAAACTACTGCGCGTTATTGAACAAGGTGAATTTATGAGGGTTGGCGGCTCTAAAACCGAAAAAATTGATGTCAGAGTAATAGCTGCAACTAATCGGGATTTAACCGAAGAAGTAAGACAAGGCAGATTCAGGAAAGATCTGTATTTTCGACTTAAAACAATAACTATCAATGTTCCGGCTTTAAAAGATCATGCCAGCGATATTCATCTGTTTGTTGAAAGATTTGGACTCGAATTCTGTGCCAAAAATGATATTGCTTTTAAGGGATTTTCTGTGGACGCAATAAAAGTATTGAAATCATATCATTGGCCTGGGAATATCCGCGAATTAAAGAATCTTGTTGAAAGCCTTATTGTCATTCATAAAGGAATACGATTACAGGAGGACCATGTAAATAAGGCACTGGGGTTGAATGTCCAGGATTTGAATATGAACCTTCCCATATTACTTGATGGAGAATCTGATAAAATGGAGAGGGAATTAATACTCAAACAGCTTTTGTTCGTTCGACAGGATGTGAATGAGATTAAGCAGATTCTATATGCTGAAAAGGACAATCCAACAGAATCAATGTATCCTTCAAATCAGGCCTTATTTCTACCTCAAACCAATAAAGATCCCGAAAATATCCATGAGGATTATCAGGAAATTGACGATGATAAATTTCAGGCGATACATGCCGATGCTGTTGGGGAAATTACCATTACAGATTTGGAACATGAAATGATTGAAAGAACGCTGGAGAAGTTTAATAATAACCGGAGAAAAACAGCGAAATCATTAGACATATCCGAAAGAACACTTTATAGAAAGATAAGCGAATATGGTATTAAGAAAATTTAAACTAATACTATTGGTATGTGCCTTTTCCTTTAGTTGCGGATATTATTCTTTAAAAGGATCTCTACCGCCGCATATTAAGAGCATTTCTCTCTCACCAGTGATTAACGAATCAGCAGAATTTGGTGTATCTGAAAACCTGGAAACAAAAATAAACGAAATCCTGATTTCTGAAAATATTTTGGAAGTAACGGGAGAAGATATTGCCGACAGTCGGTTGAATATTACCATAACATCTATCAGGGATCAGCCTTATACAATCTCAGCATCGAGTACATCCAGTTACGAGCAGGTAGATGAATGGCGGATTACCCTGTCCGCTAATGTGGTATGGTATGATATCACCAGGGATGTACCATTATTTGACAAAAGGCTTTCAGAATGGGGTGCCTATGGTACTGGACTTGACATTCACAGTGACAAAATTGATAATGATAATGACGGTTTTATTGATGAGGAAGACGATGATGAATTCGGATCACCTCGGGAAAGTGCGTTGGAATTCGCAATAATAAAACTAACTGAAAAAGTTATAACTGAAGTTACATCAACATGGTAAAAGGAATTATGAACAAAATATTAATTAAAAGAGCAAATGAACATCAGGATAAAACAGTTCTGTTAAACGGCTGGGTTTATAATTCCCGCAGAAGTGGAAAAATTGGATTTCTCATGCTCAGGGACGGTACTGGCATAATTCAATGTATCGTGGTAAAAAATGATGTTGGAGAGGAAAAATTTGAGCAATTCAAACGGCTCACCCAGGAAACATCAATCTCTGTAAGCGGCAAGATTGTAAAAAATGATCGAGCTCCAGGAGGTTTTGAAATTCAAACCAGCGATTTCACTATCCACCAAATTAGTGTTGATTATCCCATTACTCCAAAAGAACATGGGACAGAGTTCCTCATGTCTAATCGACATTTGTGGTTGAGATCCAAAAGGCAGAACGCCATAATAAAAATCCGTCATCAAATCATAAAAGCGACGCGGGATTTCTTTGATTCACATGATTTCACCCTGGTTGATACACCATTACTCACGCCAAATGTTTGTGAAGGCACAACTACATTATTCGAAACAGATTATTATGGTGAAAAGGTATTTTTAGCACAATCAGGTCAATTATACGGCGAGGCCAATGCATTCGCCATGGGAAGGCAATACAATTTTGGTCCCACTTTCAGAGCTGAAAAAAGTAAAACACGACGTCATTTACTGGAGTTCTGGATGGTAGAACCGGAGATTACCTATTGTGATTTAAATGAGAATATGGAATGGGCCGAAAACATGCTGGCATATATTGTTGCCCAGGTTTTAGAACATAAATCAGAGGAGCTCGCCATTCTTGAACGGGATATATCCGTTTTGGAAAAGATAACAGCACCGTTCCCCAGAGTCAGTTATACTGATTGCGTCGAGATTCTTAAAAAAGGCGGATTTGATTTTGAATGGGGTGGCGACTTTGGTTCTCCTGAAGAGAGTTATATCTCACAACAATTTGATAAACCGGTTATCATCCATAGGTATCCTGCCGAGATAAAAGCCTTTTATATGAAAAGGGATTCAGAGAACGAAGATCTGGTTTTAGGGATGGATATATTGGCACCGGAAGGTTATGGTGAAATCATCGGTGGCTCTGAAAGAGAAGCGGATTATGATACTCTACTAAAAAGGTTAAAAGAAGATGATTTACCTGTTGAGGAATTTCAGTGGTATCTTGATTTAAGAAGGTATGGTTCAGTACCGCATGCCGGTTTTGGTATGGGGATTGAAAGGACCGTTTCCTGGATATGCAAATTACCGCATGTGAGAGAAACTATCCCATTTCCACGCATGCATGGAAGGCTGAGACCATAGAATATAAACCCAATCACAATTTTTGCGGATACCAACTCTTTACCTGTACGGTATGGACTATTTATTTAACGGGATGATATGAAAGTTCTCCTGGCTCAGATAAATTCTATAGTTGGAAACCTGGATTATAATAGAACCCTGATTTGCAATACGATTGAAAAATATCAGAATCAGGTCGATCTTATTATTTTCCCTGAATTGGTTGTCACCGGATATCCCCCTCAGGATTTACTCCTGGAATCAAGGTTTATTCAATCCACAGCAGAATCTTTGGATGCGATAGTAAATGTCGTAAAAACATGTACAATTATCCTTGGTACAATTCGACGTGATGGTGAAGAATTATATAATACTGCTGCTATTATTAGGGAGTCAGAAATTCTCGCCTTTCGGGATAAAACATTGTTGCCAACTTATGATGTTTTCGATGAAGACAGATATTTTACCCCTGCAGTTGAAAATAAACCACTCGATGTACAGATTGGCGACCGCAAAGTAACAATTGGAATTGAAATCTGTGAAGATTTATGGGATTCTGATTATGATCATAAGATCACAAAGGATCTGTCAACTGGTGGTGCTGAACTAATAATTAACGTTTCAGCTTCTCCATTCAGCTTAAATCGAATTGACGAAAGAATTGCTATTGTATCAGAAAAGATAAAGTATTTAAAGAAACACTTTATATACTGTAATCTCATAGGTGCTCAAGATGAGCTCATATTTGATGGTGGATCATTTGTCATATCACCGAATGCATCAGTTATGGCAATTGCCTCCCAGTTTGAACAAGAATTTCTTCTCTTCAATATAGATGAACCGCAAAGCATCAATTATAAACCAATGATAGAAGAAGCGCAGATTTATCAAGCCTTGACACTCGGTGTTAAAGATTATTTCCAAAAAACTGGTTTCCATGACGCTGTCATTGGATTAAGCGGTGGAATCGATTCAGCATTGGTAGCGGCGATCGCCTGTAATGCATTGGGATCGGACCATGTCACAGGGATCACCATGCCATCAAAGTATTCTTCTGATCACAGCATCGATGATTCAGAAATACTTGCTGTCAATCTTGGATTGAATTTTGAAAGGATAAGCATTGAGGATCTCAATACAGGATTTCTGAATTCCTTGGATCCCTTTTTTGGCAATACTGATGCTGGATTGGCAGAAGAAAATCTCCAGGCAAGGATCAGGGGGAATATTCTTATGGCAGTAGCCAATAAAAAGAATGCCCTTGTATTAAATACTGGAAATAAAACCGAAACTGCCCTGGGGTACTGCACCATGTATGGTGATATGTGTGGAGCTCTTGGTGTTATCAGCGATTTGAATAAATTACAGGTGTATGCCGTGAGTAAATGGATAAACTCACATTATCGTCAGGGAATTATTCCTGAAAATACTATCATGAAACCACCTTCTGCAGAACTTAGACCAAATCAGGTAGATCCATTTGACTATGATCTAATTAGTCCATTGGTGGATGAAATTATCACCAATAATCGACATCTGAATTCATTGGTAATCGAAGGATATGAAGAAGAAATTGTCAAAGATATTTTGCAGAAAATTAGGATAAATGAATTTAAAAGACGTCAGGCTGCTCCCGGGTTGAGAATATCCATGAAAGCGTTTGGAGTGGGAAGACGATATCCAATTGTAAATGGATTCAGAAATATTTGAGTAATTATTGTATTTTATTCTGAAATTGTTTTCAGATAAGATCCAGCTGTTTCAATCTCTGATAGTCGTTGTTTTTCATCTGGGTGAGGCTTCTAGCGCTAACCAATACAGATCACCAACTAAAGTTAACCCCCAATAATTACATTCACCATTTGCACCACATCTAATACATCAAGAATCCCATCATTGTTCATATCCGCTGCCAGGAATTCTCCATCGTCAGGTTCTGCTGAGCCCATTATAAAATTGACCAGATTTACAATGTCCAACACATCAACAACACCATCGCTATTGACATCTCCAGGAACATGATCAAATAAGTCAAAACTAAGTGTGATGGTGGGCTCACTTTCTACACCAAGGATATTGGATGCCGTAAGATAATAACTGTAAGAATTCCCCAATTGACTATTTGTATCAATAAATTCAGATTCAGGGAAATCCAGATCAGTATAAAACTCAAATAGTTCTGCATTCACACTTCGATAAATATTGGTGTAACCCAATAATGTGTCAGGGTTAGTCAAGACCCATTGCAGTAAAATATCTTCACCAATAATCTCCCCGGTAAAATCAATAGGTGGATCCGGTATCAATTGAATTTCAGGGGCTGTCATGTTAAAGCTGCCATTTGTCACAAATACCATAGGGGGGGGGAATCCTGCCTGAAATAATGTGCCATCGAAATTACCAGTCATTGACTCCATATCAATCGATTCCAATTCTATGCCGCCGGCAAGTGGGAGATATGCTTGAGTCAATAAGTCTGTAAGGGTTTCAAGAAAAAAATCAGAAAAATTAGTGGAGTCAATTTCACCATCAAGGATGGGAGCAATAAGTTCAAATATCAGGCTGGAGTCAATTTCAGGGATGAACAAAAATGTTGCCGGTGTACTTAAAGGATCTTCCAGGTCAGGTATGGTAACATCCCATGACTGAGGTTCAATTTCTTCTCCTTCATCTATCATCCATAAAAGGAATAGATCGAATTCGGACATTTCCTCATTTGAGGGTTGGAATGCTGGGATGGTGATACGATTTGAAGTCGAATCTGATGTTATAAATGCCACAGCACCATTAAGTGTTGCGGCTAGCGAATCCAATTCCATCAACTCAGCATGAAAGCTGCCATTGAGAGTACCGCTATAATCAAATGACAATTCCCCTGTATAAAAGTCAGAATGTGTTTGGGCCGCAATCACAGTAAATAGAATGGAAAATATAAATAAAAATTTTGACATCACTTCTCCCTTTAAATCAAAAAATAAAAAATATTATTGCAGATGTATAGAAATTTACCCGACAAAAACTTATCTCACCAAACCAATTCGAATTAGTTTTTGAAATGCATTGTTATCATCAATTATAAGAGAAGAATTTGATTTGCAGTTGATTACCCTATAGAAAATAGCCTAAATTGAATTATGTTGAAGGACAAAACTTTTGCCATTCCCTGGTAAAAAACTTATAGAGAATAATTCCACCTCATTTCCATACTTGGGGATAAAAATCTTTTTAATAAAATTGAATAGGGATATTCCATTATTGAAATTCCTCATTCTCCAGATAATGGCGATTTTATTCGCCAATCATTTCATTATTCCCATTTTTTCTCTCATAATAATAATCATTCTATCAGTGATACTGTCGACTAGCCGTTATTATATTTTGACAATTCCAGTTATAGTAGTCAGCATCATATCGCTTCGATGTCAATTGGTGGCCCTGGATTATTTTGAAGATGAAATTGAAATAATCGATCAGCCGTTGATAGTAAAATATGTCGCTGGCACCGGTATAAATCAGAAGCTAACCCTTGGGCTCACCAGCTTGAATGGCGATATCATATTTTCGCGAAAAGAGGCAGGTCAAAATTTCCTCCCAGGCGATACTTTGTGGATGTCAGGTATACTTATAATCCCGGATTATCCCACAAACCCGGGTCAGTTTAATTATCGTCAATATTTACTTCAAAAAGGAATTACAAGTATCCTGGTAAAAGGTGAGATCAACCGGTTCAGTGAAGGCCCCTGGTCTCTGGGAAGATTATTTACAAACTGGCGCTTTTATGCCGGTGAAACGATAAATAAAAATGTGGACGAGCCTTTTTCCGGTATTGTAAAAGGTTTGATTATTGGTGACAGACTTGATATAGATGATGGTATAAAAAAAAGATTTATGGATATTGGTATTGTCCATATTCTTGCGGTTTCCGGTCTCCATGTTGGATACATTTATTTGATTTTGTCATTAACCGGTAAGATACTCAGGATGCCGCCAAAGGCAGTATTTATATTTATATCTATTGGGTTGATTTTTTACATGGGGCTTACTGGTTTTACAGTAAGTGTGATTCGGGCAGGCATAATGGCAATACTATATTCCTGGGGTAAAATGAGGGAAAAAAATATCAATCCCTGGAATATTGTCATCTTCTCCGCTATATTTGTTTTATATCTGAATCCATACCAATATGATTCACCAGGGTTTTTGTTATCATATGGTGCAGTCTCAGGTATACTTTTTTCATACAGTCGGCTGGTAAATCTGATCTGTTTGGTTCCACTGTTAAAAAGATCTCGCTCAAACAAATTTATCAGAGGAGTAATAGATTTAGTACTTGTCACTATAAGTGCACAGGTTGGCACCTTAATTCCATCATCCGTGTTTTTTCACACGATTCCCGTCTGGGGTATCCTGGCAAATTTGCTTATTGTATTTTTATCCGGAATAGCAGTTATTTCCGGGATTCTAACAGTATTAACCAACGCCCTTTCAAGTATAATTCCTGATCTCTTCGGTGAAACTGCCTGGTTCACCTTGTTCATTATGAATCATATAAGTATGTTTATATCTGATTTACCATTCAGACATATTTACCTTGGTGAAATTCCATTAATCTTAATGAGTTTAATATTTATAACTATTTTGCTATGGATATCATCTATAAATATAAAAGTTTTGAAACTGGCGATTTTTTCTACGTTGATGATATTGAACATCTTTATGTGGAAATCAATGATTTATATAGATTCCGTTAAATTCTGGTTTCTTGATGTTGGGCAAGGGGATGCCTGTGTCATTATAGATGGAAAAAACACTATTCTAATTGATGCAGGTTATGCAGGTTTTGGCAAGGATTATGGAAAATATGCAATTCTTCCATTCCTGAAATCGGAAGGGATTAACCAACTGGATCTTGCCGTAATGACCCATCCGCATGCAGATCATATTGGGGGATTTCGTAGCATCATGAAAGATATAGAAGTAAAAGCAGTCTGGGACACTCGAAATGATTATCAGTCCAGTTTATATGATGCAATAAAATTAAAATGTGTTGAAGATGAAATTCCAATCGACTATCCTGAACCTGGTAATATCTACCAGATTGGCAGAATTAGGATCACCATACTATACCCAAATGAGAGCCTATCAAAATCTGTTCATAACATAAATAATGCATCTATCGTATTTCGAATCGATGTGGATAAAGATTCGTTTTTATTTACAGGGGACATTGAAAAGGAAGGTGAGCGATATCTCTATAAATTAGATGAGATCAAAAATGTCGATTTGATAAAACTGGGACATCACGGATCCATAACCAGTTCTACGGAAAAACTCTGTCAGTTAGTTCGTGCAAGATTTGGGATTGTCTCACTTGGAAAGAATAATAAATATGGACATCCATCCATAGACGTTTTGGAAAGGTGGGAATCGGTAGACACATATTTGTACCGTACTGATTTGAGGGGTGCAGTTCTGGCTGAGACTGATGGAAAAGGATTAAGATTAACAGCAATGAAGAAGTAAATAAATCTAGTTTTATAGACTAAAAATTCAGATAGTAAAAAGTATTTACAATTTTATGAAGTATGAAATTCATCTATGTGGCACTTATTCGGTTATGTGTATTCCACAACATATTTTGTTGTGATTTATTGAAAAATTTCTATTTAAAATATTTATTTATTATTTGATAAAAAAGTAAAAATAAATGATTGTTGTTTCCCTCGTGAAATGATTAATATATGCTACATATTTATTACTAACCAAAGAATTTAGGAATGCAACCAATGAATACTGCCCAGACAAAAAAGATAAAAGATTACATGGCAACTTCTCTTGTCAGATTGGCCCCACAATTAAATGTATATGATTCTATCACATTATTAATAAAACATAAAATATCCGGTGCGCCTGTGGTAGATGGTGATGAGAAATTAATTGGTGTTTTATCTGAGAAGGATTGTCTGAGAATATTGGCGAATGGATCATTCCATGATTTGCCTGCCGGGGAAGTAAAAGATTATATGAGTACCAAATGTTTTACACTTCGTGCCGATGATGATGTATTTCGTGCAGCTGATATTTTTCTTCATCATAATTTTCGTAGAATTCCTGTTATCGATGAAAATGATAAACTTGTTGGGCAAATCAGTAGAAGAGACATTCTTCGGGCAATTCAAGATGCATCCGACATAAAATCTCCCGATGCATTTCCATCCAAATATTTATCACCTGAAATGAAGGCTTCATTAAAAGACTGATTGTTCAAAGGAATATTGTTTAAATAGATAGTATTTCCCGTCTTTGCTGACGATTTGTAATTATCATATAATTCATTTTTCTATTATATGCAGAACTGCGTAATTAAATTATAATATGCATTATTTAATGCCTCAATTACGAAGTAAATTTCCATCTTGATTTCATCATTAATATCATAAATTTTAAATAACAAATCATGAACCCTCAGTCACCAGCAAGACTTTTTTTGATCGATGGCATGGCCCAATTATATCGGGCCCATTTTGGCATGATTCATAATCCATTAATTACCCGGGACGGTCGCCATACATCTGCCATCTTTGGTTTTATGAATATGCTTTTCAAACTTATCAGGGATGAGAACCCTGATTATCTTGCCATCATCATGGACAGCCGAGAACCGACTTTCAGACATAAATTATATACCGATTATAAAGCAACCAGGGAGCGGATGCCGGAAGAACTGGTACAGCAATTGGAACCTTTGAGAGAGGTAATTGCCGCATCCAATATTCCCGTTATTGCCAAACCGGGATATGAGGCTGATGATATTATTGGTACCTTTGCAAAACAGGCGGAAAAGGAAGGATTTAATACATTTATCGTTACTGGGGACAAGGATATGATGCAGTTAATATCAGAATCCACATTTATGTTCACAACGGGAAACAGATTCAAACCAACAACCATATATGATATCCAGGGTGTGATTGATAAATGGGGGGTTTCTCCAGACAAAATTATTGATTTTCTCACCTTATTGGGTGACTCATCAGACAATATCCCCGGTGTCGATGGAATTGGTAAGGTGGGGGCAGCCAAACTTTTAACAGAATATGGAACCCTTGATAATATAATCCTCCATACCGGTGATATTAAAAATAAGCGGGCACGAAATGGATTGATCAACAGCAAGGATATGATTCATCTCTCAAAGGAGTTGGTTACCATCCTGACTGATGTACCTCTTGAACTCCATGTGAATGAAATCAAACGAAAACCCATGAAAAAAGATGCCCTTTCTGCGCTCTTTGAAGATTTGGAAATATATTCACTGATCAATCAGATTGAAGGAGTCACATCCGATGAAACCAATCCTGGTATTGAAGTAAAAAAAGAATATAAAACAGTTTCTGATATGGCTAATCTGGATGAGATGATCAATCAACTTATGGATGCACCGCTCGTGTCTTTTGATCTTGAAACAACATCCGTCGATGCCCTCACAGCCGATATAGTCGGTTTATCATTTTCTATCCATGACAATTCAGGATGGTATATACCCGTTGAATATCCTGAAAAAATCAATAGTATATTTGATGAATTTGGTCTCGATCTAATATTAAAAAAATTATCATCACTATTTGAAAACGCTAAATATAAATTCTGTGGTCAGAATATAAAATATGATGCCCTTGTTCTATCAAGATATGGTGTTGCCTTAAATGGGATCGAATTTGACACCATGGTTGCAGCTCATTTAATCCGTCCTGAAAGTGGTCGCTTTAAAATGGACTATCTCTCAATCGAATTTCTAAATTACCATATGAAACCGATAACCGATTTAATCGGGACTGGTAAAAATCAAAAATCAATGGCCGATGTGCCTCTGGAGGAAATATCATTTTATGCTGCAGAAGATGCTGATATTGCTTTCCAGCTTACCGGGGTATTTAAAGAAAAATTGAAAGAGAAACATCTTGAAGATGCTTTTCATAAAATCGAACTTCCCCTCATACCGGTATTAATTCAAATAGAGAAAAATGGCATTGTTCTTGATTTAGATTTTCTCAAAAAATTATCTGTGAAGATTCATGCTGAATTGGGTGATTTCGAAATCAAGATTCATCAGATGGCAGGAAAAGAATTCAATATTAATTCACCAAAGCAATTAGCGGAAATACTTTTTGATGAATTACAATTAAAGCCAATTAGAAAAAGAAGTACCGATGTGAATGTATTGGGCATCTTAAAAAATCATCATCCGCTTCCAGGTCTGATTCTCGATTACCGTCATCTAAAGAAATTATCCTCAACCTATATTGATGCTTTTCCTGATTATGTGAACTCAGCTTCTGGGAGGGTTCATACATCCTTGAACCAGACGATTGCAGCAACTGGCAGATTGTCCAGTACGCGACCAAATTTTCAAAATATTCCTATCAGAACTTCTCTTGGCAAAGAGATTCGTAAGGCATTCATTTCTGGGAAAAAAGGGTGGAAGATTATTTCGGCGGATTATTCTCAGATTGAATTAAGGGTAATGGCTCATTTTTCAAATGAGAAAGAACTTATCCGGTCATTTAATAAAAATGAGGATATCCACACAAGGACTGCCTCAACAGTTTTCGGTATCTCGCCAGATGAGGTAACAAGTGATCAGCGGCGAACGGCTAAAATAGTAAATTTTGGTATTATGTATGGCGCCGGCCCATACAGGATGAGTCAAGAACTCAACATTGGCATGCAGGATGCAAAATCGCTGATTGAATCCTATTTCAAAACCTATTCAGGGATACGGGGATACATCGACAAAACACTGGAAGCGGCGCGGAAAGACGGTTATGTCCAAACATTATTTGGCAGGAAAAGATACACCCCAAATCTGCTCTCTGAAAGTGTACAGGCTGTTCAGGCTGAAGAAAGAATGGCTATCAATATGCCAATTCAGGGAACCGCAGCTGAGATTATCAAAATTGCCATGTGTAGGATTCACGATAAGTTGATATCAGGGAAATTCAAGTCCATGATGATTCTGCAGGTCCATGATGAGCTTCTTTTTGAAGTTCCAGAAGATGAAGTTAGCGCTTTAACTGAAATGATTGTTTTTGAAATGGAAAATGCAGCGGAATTAGCAGTCCCTTTAAAAGTGGAATATGGTATTGGTGATAACTGGTTTGAGGCACATTAGATAATAATTATGGAAGCATCAGTAACATTAAAAGCGATAGCTAAAATATACCGGAACCGGACAATTCTTGCCGATCTGTCATTTGGAATTGAAAAAGGAACTACCTTTGTTATCCTGGGTGAATGCGGATCTGGAAAATCTACTATTCTCAAACTTCTTGTTGGTATTATTGAACGTGATGCAGGTACTGCCTATATCCATGGCAAAGATATTTCAACAAGATGGAAGGAAACACGGACTATTACCGGCTATTTACCTCAACGGAATGAACTGGATAATGAACTGACAGTATTTGAAAATCTGACTATTTATGGGCAATTACACGGACTTTCCGCCAGGGCTGCCAAAAGGAAAGCGGTTGAATGGTCCATAAGATTAGGATTTAAGAGAATGCTGAGACAATCTCCAGAAACCCTTTCTTATGGTGTCAGAAGGAAAGTCTCGTTTGCCAGGGCCATTATTCATGATCCTAAAGTTCTGCTTCTTGATGAGCCCACAAAAGGATTAGATCCAGCCAGTAAAAGAACAATTTGGAAAGTAATTGACTCAATGAAGGGTAAAAAGACCATTTTGTTTATAACTCAGGATTTCCCCGAAGCAGAAAGATATGCCGATAGAATTGCCATTTTAAATCATGGAAATATCAAGATGAATGGGACTTTAGACAGACTCATTGAAACCACTCATGGCCTGACCCGCTATCATCTTATGTTTCAAAATGCACCTGGTAAAGGTCTACTGGAAGAATTGAAAGAAATTCCAAAAGTTATTCGTCCATCATTAAATGGGAATGATTTGGAATTTTACTCCCGTGAAAGGACTCAATTTTTTAAAGTGCTCGAAATTGCTCTAAGGTATGGTTTGAAAGATATTGATACCTCACACTGTCAATTACAGGATCTTTTTACCGGTCTTATCGAAGGCGGTCTTGAATGAGATCTGTTTTTGTTATTTTGAAGAAAGAAATATTTAGTTTCAGGAAAAACTTTATAGGCAAGTTATCTCTTTGGTTCTTCTTCCCTTTGATACTTTTTGCCGTGTTAGGATTACCGTTATATAAACTCGTCCATGAAGTGAACGGTTTAAATTATCTTCATTGGGCCGCACCAGGTATTTGGATGGCTTCAGCTTTTATCACTACCTATATTACTTCATTCCAGAGGAATAACTATCTTGTTACCACTACACATGTTTTGGAAGTATTCCTTAAGGCTCCGGTATCAATTTGGTCACTTCAGACTGCAATGGCAATCTGGGCTGTGATTTCCGGTATGTTACAGTTATTATTGGCTTTACTCTTGATAGGATTGATTAATCATGAAATTTATACACTTGTGAAATGGATTGAGATTTATGTCAGTATTCTCCCGATCATTATTTTTGCAGCAGTTCTTGGTAATTTTTTTGGATTCTGGGTTCGCAATTCAATAAACGCGACCTATTTGAATACGGTTATCATTTTACTGTTTGTTTTTAGTACAGGAATATTTATTCCATTTACATACTTCCCTGAATCTTTTATATCTGCAATTCAAATACTGCCAATTATACAATGTATAAATGCTGTCCAGGATCTGGTTATTTATTCAAATATTAGTTTATCCGGTGCATTTATTCTTATGGTTTTTACTGCATTTTTATTTCTAATAAATGGAATTTTATTCCAAAAGCTGATTAGGCGATAATCATTATGAATTTAGATGACAATTATTTTATAATAGGAATAGATGGGGGAGCATCCAAAACACAAGGTGTTCTATTTACTCAGACTGGAGAAACACTTGCTAACATAATGGAAAAAGGCACCAGTCTAACAGCAAATGAAGATTCTGCTCCAGACCGAATCATCGGTTTGATTACAAAACTTTGTGAAAAAGCAGGAATTGATTTTGATTATCTTGATGCTGTTGGATTGGGTCTCGCCGGTGCCAGTAACGAGCGGGCAAGAGATGTCGTTTTTGGTAAACTTGATAATTTGTCAATCTCAAGACATACACTCATATCCAGTGATGTGGAAGCTGCATTTGAAGTAAATTGTCCTGGCAACGAGGGTATTCTCGTTTCAGTCGGCACAGGTGTTATAGCAATGGGTCGTAATTCTGACGGCAGCACGTACCGTGCTGGTGGACTTGGCCACGACAAGGATGCAGGTAGTGGATATTGGATTGGCAAGGAAGCCATGTTGAAAATAGCAATAAAAGAAAATAATGTTTACGGCGCCCTTGAATTGCAGGAATTGGTTAAAATGATAGTTAAGCAAACTGGTGAAAATGACTTCGATTCAGCTGTAGAAAAAATAATGACTTCTGAAAAAAGTGTCTTTGAAATTGCCTCACTTGCAAAGGAAGTATTAAGCCTTGCTGAATCTGGTAATGAAGCCGCCATGTCAATCATCCAGGAGGCAACCCTTGCAGTTTCAGATTTAATTTTAGAATTGACACATAAACTGGGATTCGGGAAAGAGTTTTTTTTATTTTCAGGTAATGGCAGTATCCTCAAAAATTCAATCTATAGAAAATCACTCTCAGATTCATTAAAATTTAGTTACCCCAACGTTAAATGGACCTTTTCAATCATTCCACCAGCCTATGGCGCTGGATTGCTGGCTGCCAGATTTAGAGATGTCCCTGTTACACTTCAGTCTATCGCAAAACATTTGAATGAGAATCACGCCGATAGCGGAGATTAATCTCCAGCATCTCAAAGAAAACTTTCAACAGATACGTAATATGTGTCCGGAATCAGCTGTTATGCCTGTTGTAAAAGCCGATGCCTATGGTCACGGTATAATTCCTATAACAACTACATTATTAAATGCAGGGGCATCTGGGTTCTGTGTTGCATTAATATCTGAGCTTGAGAGTCTGATAAACCTTAACGTAAATGTGCCAATATTACATTTAGGTCGATTATATAAAGAAATACTTCAACTAACAATTAATCGTAATATCTGGTGTACATTGAACTCAGTTGATGATTTGCAAATATTGGATACTCATTTCAGGGATACTGGCTCCAAAACCACTGTTCACATGAAAATTGATACTGGTATGGGTCGACTGGGGGTTCTTCCGGAAGATGCATTAGATATCGCAGACAGGTTAGTAAACCATCCAGGTATCAAACTTGATGGATTGTGGTCCCATCTTTCAACGGCTGAAGAAAATGATCCATCTTATTATAATTATCAAATTAATCTTTTTAATGAAATTACTGCACGGATAATAAACAAAAATCCAGGGATTTCTTACCGTCATATAGCCAATAGTTCTGCAATATTAAAATACCCCAAATCTCATTTCAACATGGTAAGACCGGGCATTGCTCTCTATGGTGCATTGCCATATGCTGATGCCAAATCAAACCTCAAACCTGTAATGGCATTTAAAGCGCCTGTCACTCTGATAAGGAAAATGTCAAAAGGAAGCTCCATCGGTTATAATCGAAAATATAAACTGGATACTGATAGGATGATTGCAACGGTTCAGGCAGGTTATGCCGATGGTGTAAACACAGCGCTTTGCAATATAGGTCAGGTATCATTCGGATCAAAATTATTGAATATTGTCGGAAAAATATCAATGGATCAGATGGCAGTTGATGTAACAGGAGTAAAAATTAATCCCGGAGATTTAGTAACAATATGGGGAGGCGATAACCGGGAAACCAGAGTAGAAAAAGTTGCATCTGGAATCGACAAAATCCCCTATGAGTTATTAACATCCCTTTCAAACCGGGTTGAAAAAAAAATTATTCAGGAGAAGAATTGAGAAGAATAACTATTTTGATGGCAATAGTCCTACTTACAGGATGTCAACCTCCAGCTAATCCAGTACCTGAACCACCTATCCAGACGAAACCGTCAGAAGGATTGATGGAAACAGATAGTTTGTTTACCGACAAGGCGAATCCAATCCTATCACAGAACAATGATTCAGCTTTAGTAAGTTCAGTTATTACAACTGATCCAGCTTTTGATAATAGTGGATGGGAATCATTGAACTTAAGAGAAAAAATTGCCCAAATGATCATGGTGAGAATACGAGGGGACTACTTCCATGAAAAACATTGGATGATGACAGATATGAAGTATTTTACTGAAAATACTGGCATCGGTGGGGTCATCATTTTTGGTGGTAGTATCCATGGAGCTTACAGCAATATCCAGCAATATCAGAAATGGTCAAAAATCCCGCTTCTTGTTGCTGCAGATTACGAAAGGGGAACCGGTCAATGGTTTGATGGTGGAACGCTGTTTCCTCCCAATATGGCAATGACCGCAACGGGCAATCCTCAATTGGCATTTGATCAGGGAAAAATAACTGCATTGGAAGCAAAATCTCTTGGCGTTCACGTCACTTTTGCTCCCGTAATGGATGTCAATAACAATCCAAATAATCCAATAATCAATTTTAGATCATATGGTGATAATCCTCAGCAAGTTTCAGATTTTGGTAATCGGTTTATAGAAGGATTTCAGAGCCAGGGACTGATTGCATGCGTAAAGCATTTTCCCGGGCATGGAAATACGTCGGTAGATAGTCATAGCAGTTTGCCAGTCATATCTGGAAATCGGGATGCCCTGAATAAAGTAGAATTCCTGCCATTTAAAACTGCAGTTGAAAATGGTGTCAAGATGGTTATGACAGGACATATTGCTCTACCAGAAATAGACGGGAATGTACCTGCATCCCATTCTTTTAAAATGACATCAGAATTATTAAGAGAAGAGTGGGGGTTTCAGGGGCTGGTTGTAACTGATGGAATGGAGATGGCAGGTCTTACAAAATCTGTCTGGGCCGGTGAATCAGCTGTCAGGGCAGTTGAAGCCGGAACCGATATTTTGCTACTTCCAATGAACGTTAAACAAAGTATCGATGCCTTGGAACAGGCTGTGCAAAGTGGTAGGATTTCAGAAAGTAGGATAGACGAGTCCGTTGCCAGAATCTTCAAGGCCAAAAAGGATCTCGGTTTATTTACTAATTCAGGGAAATCTACTTTTAAAAATTTGGAATCAATAGTTGGCATCAAATCCCACATGGATAAGGCAAAAAAGATTGCCAGATCATCGATTACAGTTGTAAAAAATGATGGATCACTTCCTCTCAAACCAGAAAAAATTGAAAAACTTGGTCATCTTATCCTAACGACCGATGATAATGGAAAAGACAAGCTTTATCCATTTATAAGGGGTATTTCACAAACTCACGGCAATGTAAGCGAGTATATAATTACTGAGGCAATAAGTGATATTAGAATAAACGAAATTCTTTCACAGTTGAAGAAAATGGATCAGGTAATAGTATCATTATTAATCCGCATCCATATGGGAAAAGGCAGATCAACGATTGATGATTCGCATGATAAATTGCTTACAAAGATGAAAGCAGCTGGAATCAAATTTGTTACTGTCAGTTTTGGCAGTCCATATCTAAAACACTATGATCACCTAGCGACGTATATGTGTGCCTATGGATATGGGACCGTATCATTAAAAGCAGCAGCTGATGCAGTGTGGGGCAGGATTCAGGTAACAGGGACATTACCAGTTACCTTAAATAAATATTTTACAAATGGTTATGGCATTGAAATTCCGGCAAGATCAAAAGTATTTACTAAAAGCACTGATAATTATGATTTATCAAAAGCATGGGCGGTCCTTGACAGTGCTATAGAGAATCGAATTTTTCCAGGTGCCCAAGTATTCATTGCAAAAGATGGTCAAATTATTTCTTCCTATGCAGTCGGGCATCAGACCTATGCAGAAAATTCTCAGAAAGTCACAACATCGACTATTTATGATGTTGCATCTCTGACAAAGGTTCTTGTGACCACTCCTGTCACCATGAAACTATCTGCTAAAAATTTACTGGGTATTGATCAAAAAGTAAGTCAGTTTTATCCCGAATTTCTAGATTCTGAAAAAAAAGATATTACTATCAGGCATCTCCTTACTCATTCATCAGGACTCAAACCCTATATTCGATTTTTTCTGGATGAAGATATTCACGATCGTGACGATGTACTTCGAGAAATTATCAACTCAGACCTGGAATCCAAACCTGGTGAGAAATACGCCTATAGTGATCTTGGTGTTATTTTGCTTGGTTCCATAAACGAAAAAGTTTCCGGGTCCAGTCTGAAAAATTTGGCATCCAGGTATATTATTAAACCATTCAAGATGGACCGTACAATTTACAATCCAAAAAATTCGTTTTTAAAAGATATTGCCCCCACTGAGATTGATGAGACCTATAGGAAAAAACTAGTACATGGAATTGTTCATGATGAAAATGCATTTTTATTAGGCGGGATTGCCCCGCATGCCGGTATTTTCTCAACAGCGGAAAATATTGGTAACTATTCCCAAATGCTGATTAATGGCGGCACATTTCTTGGCAAAAGATATTTTGATAAGTACATTATAGATAAATTCACCACCAGGCAGAATATGCCAAGTGGGTCGGATAGAGCCCTTGGATGGGATACACCGTCACAGAACGGCAACAGCTCGGCAGGTGATTATTTTTCACCATCGTCTTTTGGGCATCTCGGTTTCACTGGTACCAGTATGTGGATAGATCCGGAACAGAAGATAATGATTATCTTACTGACTAATCGTGTTCATCCTACCCGTGAAAGAGGCGGTATATATTCTGTTCGAAGACGATTCCATACCGAAGTAATGAAGTCTATTTTGAAATAATCATTTTCAGAATTCAGTATGAATTGGGATTTGAAAAGGTAACTGGCTTTAAATAACAATATCCGCATAATTAAATACTTGAGGTAAATCCATAATATAAACTGATTGGAAAACGTATGGGTATAATTGATCAAAGTATAATAATCATTTTTCTTCTGGCTATAATTGCATTTGGAATCTGGCAGAGTAAATTTAATACTACAACAGATGACTACTTTCTTGCCGGAAGAAATTTACCGTGGTGGACAGCCATGTTTTCAATTGTTGCAACAGAAACCTCAGTCCTGACATTTATAAGTATTCCAGGTATTGCATATCGGAATAATTGGCTATTTTTGCAACTGGCAATGGGTTATATGCTGGGCAGAGTTCTTGTCTCAATATTTTTACTTCCTGGTTATTATGGTAAGGGAATAACCTCAATTTATGAAACAATTGAGATAAGATTTGGACCATTGGTTCAGAAAATTGCCTCGATGATATTCATGATTACCAGAGTGCTGGCAGATGGGATAAGATTTCTTGCAACAGCTGTTATTGTACAAGTTATCACAGGTTGGTCCCTGACTGCTGCAGTCCTTGTAATTGGTGTAGTCACCCTCATTTATACCTGGTCGGGCGGCATAAGAACAGTTGTTTTAATTGACAGCTTTCAATTTATACTCTATCTATCCGGGGCAGTGATTTCAATTTTGTATTTAATCAATTATATTGATAATTCATTTATGCAAATATTCTCAGAATTATTTGATAGTGGAAAACTAAAAACCATTGACGCTACAGGGAATATTTTCATTGCACCGTGGAATTTTATTAGTGCTTTTATTGGGGGGACCCTTCTTTCATTTGCTTCACATGGTGCTGATTATATGATGGTGCAGAGAGTTTTAGGATGTAAATCTTTGCATGATGCCCGTAAGGCAATGATCGGCAGTGGTGTGTTTGTATTTATTCAATTCACATTATTTTTAATTGTTGGCTCATTATTATTTATATTTTTCGGAGGTGCGGAGCTTGAGAAAGATCGTGAATTCTCAACTTTTATTGTCCAGCATCTACCTGTTGGTATAAAGGGAATTTTATTGGCAGGTGTTTTATCTGCTGCTATGTCTACATTGAGTTCATCAATGAATGCACTGGCATCAACCACGGTGATGGATTGGTTTAAAAATAAAGCTTCTCTGGCGTTTTCAAAACAAGTATGTATCTTCTGGGCTGCAGTACTCATTTGTATTGCTTTAATATTCGATGAATCAAATACAGCAGTGGTGATTGTCGGTTTGAAAATAGCCTCTTACACTTATGGTGGGTTGCTGAGCATTTTCATATTATCAAGAATTAAATCTGATTTTCATCCGGCGAGCATTATTACTGGATTAATTTTTAGCATAATAATTGTATTCGCTCTACAGTATTATGGCATTGCCTGGACCTGGTTTATCGGTATCTCGGTTTTAACCAATCTAAGTATCACTTATACTGCAAATGCTGTTATTTCCAATTTTATATTAAAGAAATAAACTGTTGAAGGTATTCATCAAAAGTTTTGGCTGTGGTATTATTTTTATCATATTGCAGTTTTATTCCTGCCATCGTCATACACCGATATTACCATTTGAAATAGAGACGGAAAATATTGTATTTACCGGTTTGGATGTGTTAGCAGCTAACAATTTTGAGCAATTTCATGGTAAAAATATCGGATTGGTGATTAATCAGACCAGCATAAACCAAAAAGGCATCCACATTATTGATTTACTCATGGATATCGACGAAATCAATATTGTAAGAATTTTTGCATCTGAACATGGTTACAAGGGTACACTTCAGGCAGGCGAACATTTTGATGACTCAAAAGATGACGATAACAATATCGAGATCATTAGTCTTTATGGAAAATCCAGAAAACCGACACCTTCTCATATGGAGAATTTGGATGCAATAATATTTGACATGCAGGATGTGGGATCCAGATATTATACTTTTGTTAGTACATTGACTTATGTTATGTCTTCATCAGCGGAAAACAACGTTCCGGTATATATTCTTGACAGGCCCAATCCAATTAACGGGATAACGGTTCAAGGTCCATTAATGGATGAACAATATAGTTCTATTGTCGGACTTCATCCAGTCCCTATCAGACATGGAATGACCATTGGTGAAATTGGCATGATGATTAATGATGAATTATGGCTCGATAATAATCTGAAATGTCAGTTGGAAGTTATTACCATGAATTATTGGGATAGATCTGATTATTATATTGACACAGGCTTACCATGGACCCCGCCATCGCCAAATATTCCAGACGACAGCACTGCATTGATTTATAATGGATTCTGTTTGATGGAAGGAACAAATGTTTCAGAGGGAAGGGGAACAGATTCTCCATTTAAAATATTTGGTGCTCCATGGATCAATGGTAATGAACTTGCTGAAAAACTCATGGAAAAAGAATTACCTGGAGTTATTTTTAAAGCAATTCAATTTACACCTGCAAGTCTACCGGGAAAATCTAAGTGGCCAAAATACCAGAATGAGAATTGCTCAGGCTGTTATTTAGAAATCACTAATTATCAATCCTTTGATCCGCTGATATCATGCATTTCAGCTTTATATGCCTTACGCCAATTGTACCCTGATAATTTTGAATTCCTTGATTCTGGTTTTATAAATAATCTCTACGGCTCGATAATTCTTCAGGAATCTGTGCAAAATAATGTCGCCATATCCGACATAATCTCCCAATGGTCAATTGATAATAGTGAATTCATTTCGATGCGCCAGAAATATCTATTTTATCCTTGAAACATAATAAGACTTAACTCTATTTATTATAATCGATAATATGATTGGTAATAGATGCATGCGTATTCTAATATTCATCCCTAATCGCAATGGAATATATCAAAATTACTAAAACATATATTGAAATCTTGGGCTGGTGAAAATTCCTTACCAAAAACGCGTTATATTCTCATGGTCTTTGTACGACTTCGCGAATCAGCCATTTACCACTTTAATAGTAACATTTATCTATGGCACCTATTTTACACAGGCCATTGCTGAAAATGAAATTATCGGCACTGCCTTGTGGTCAAGGGGCATTACGATTACAGGAATAATAGTTGCCATCCTATCACCAATCATGGGTGCAATGGCGGATCGAGGTGGATTCAGGAAGTTCTTTTTAATATCATGGACATGGGTGACCGTTATTGGCGCTGCAATGTTATTTGGCGTATTACCTGGCGAGGTGACAAAAGCATTATTTTGGTTTGTGCTGGCAAATATCGGTTTTGAAATGGGCGGTGTATTTTGCAATGCATATCTCCCTGATATTGCACCTCATGAAAAAATCGGTCGAATATCCGGCTATGGCTGGTCATTTGGTTATGTGGGTGGATTAATTGCCCTGGCATTATCATTTATATTTTTTATTCAACCAGATATCCCATGGTTTGGATTTACCAAAGAGCTTGGCGAAAATATCAGGGCTGTAAATCTCCTTGTAGCAATATGGTTTGCAGTATTCAGCCTGCCAACTTTTATATGGGTTAAAGAATTAAGAACAAAACCAAATAATAAAAAGAAAATATTTTCCCGTTCATTAAAACAGACAGCTAGTACCTTCAGGGAAATAAAAAAGTATCGTGAGATTGTTAAATTTCTGATTGCAAGGTTGATATATAACGATGGGTTGATAACCATATTTGCTTTTGGTGGAATCTATGCTGCCGGTACATTCCAATTTACTATGGAAGAAATCTTTTTATTTGGAATAGTTCTGAACATCACCGCAGGTATCGGAGCATTTTCAATGGGGTTCCTGGATGATATCCTTGGCGGTAAAAAAACAATCCAACTTAGTCTCATAGGTCTCATCACGGCGACAATCATCGCAGTTACCTGCCAGAGTAGAATGTGGTTTTGGGTTGCAGGAGTAATGATAGGGATTTTCTCAGGACCGAATCAGGCATCCAGTCGTTCACTTATGGCTCGATTTGTTCCTGAAGATAAAGAAAATGAATTTTTTGGATTCTTTGCCTTTTCGGGGAAAGCAACTGCTTTTATGGGACCATTACTCCTTGGCCTATTTACTGAGATGTTTGATTCCCAGAGAGCAGGGATAGCCATAGTCTTGGTTTTCCTGGTCCTCGGTGCAATCTTGCTCACTTCAGTTGACGAAGAGCAGGGCATGAAATCTGCCAACCGAAACAAATAACGGTTAATACCTGTTTGTAAATCCTAGCAAATATGCAGATTACGCTGCCAAAATAATATTGATCAGTTGAACGATATCTAAAACGGTAATATAACCGTCTCCATCAATATCTCCAGCAAGAATAACTTCATCTGGCGGATCAGGAAATTCGCCGGTTATAATGTTCACGATTAAGACAATATCCAGGATGTTTTGCGCAAAATCGAAATTCACATCACCTGGTAATGAAGTATCACCAACATAAATAAAAGACGATTTAAACTCAGTTATTAACTCACCATTATAATCCATCACAGATAAACTGACATCATAGGTACCGATAGTCTCATAAATGTGACTCGGCGATTTTTCAAGACTTGTCTCGCCATCTCCGAAGTCCCATTCCCACCAACCAATTAGTCCTTCACTTGTATTTTCGAATGGTACCGTAAATGGTGGTAGTCCACCGGGTATGACCACTTCAAAATCAGGAAGGGGTGATATTAAATCTGTACTATAAACCGTTTCAGTGAAGATTGTGGTCAGTTCATCAAGTCCATCTTCTCCCTGATACTGCAAAAAATAATATTCGTTGGGATTAAATATGTAATCGGTTTCATTGTTTGTGAACCAGTCTGTCCATTCAATTACAGAGACATTATCAAACCATGATCGAGCTTCACCTGAGTTGGGCATATCGCTATTAAGGCGGATATCAAAATATTTTGCGTTTCCCGGAACATCTAAAGATTGATGGTAATAAGTCCAGTCAGTATCACCATCCACACCACTTGTTAATGATTCCTGGCTTAAGATATTGCCGCTTGTTCGAGATGAGTAGAATCGAATTTCAACGGTGACATCATCACCATTGTCTGTTTTTATCCACCCGGCAAGGGAATGAGGTAAATCGTTGTTTATTTTAATTCTGTCTTCAAAATTTGTAACAATATTATCTCCTGAAGCTGGGGTTCTCAGATGGGTGATGGACTGGTCTCCAAGGAATGATGTTTCACTGTCATACCATTCATCATCACTATTTATATTCCACAAAGTACAACCTTCATTTTCCATATTCCCAAACCAAATCAGCTCCCTTCCAGTTCTGAATTCAACATTGGATGCAAAAGGAAGGGACTCAATTGAAGATATATTCCCAGTATTATGGATAGCCAATGGATCTGATATCCAAGGATTATCATTTGATTTGTTTACAGCCATTCTGTTTATGATTGAGGTTGTTTCCATGGCTAAAGTATCAACAATTACCATTGCCTGATTTGTATTGTAATCGACATAAAGATATGTGTCAAGTAGCCGTGACTTGTGTGCGATGTAATCCAAAAGATGTAATCCAAGACCACCCTCGGCAGGAAGGGGGATATAATCATCAATATAAACAGGTGTTATTGAATATTCGTAAAAGCCCGTTTCGTCTATTTTAGTATTGAAAACCATAGTTGGATATGTTTCGGGGTAATTCAAATCAAAAACATAATTTCCCAGCGAATGGGCGATCACTTTGCCATTATACACCTCAATACCCTGTATGATATGTGGATGATGGATTATTACAAGATCAGCTCCTGAATCGATGGCAAAATGCCGTATCTCGCGATCCCACATGTGAGGAACATCCAAATATGGTGAATAATTCTCATCTTCATCTGAGATATCCTCAATATCCCAATCATATTCAATTTCCCTTGGCGGATTATACATTTCTGGATCAAGATATTCCTGCGAATCCCATGAATCATATCCGGCTCCAGGTGCAGTTGAGTATTCACTTCCAGCATGCCATTCAAGGACTATAAGATCAGCAATCTCCTCAACTTCTTCAATTTGTTGAAGAACATAATAGGGTGTCATATAAGCAAAACCCGGTTTATTGTACCCTGAGTTTAAATATGGTTGATAATTGTTATACTGTCCAGTTCTGTCACTGGCAGCAAGAAATGCTATATTTACACCTTTCTGATTATAATACAATGGCAGGTAAGCCTCGTAGGAATTGTCACCTGCCCCTGAAAATAAAATATCGTTATCTTCAAGGACATTCTGAGTATTCCTTTGTCCCGTTAATCCATAATCAATTGTATGGTTATTGGCAAGAGTGACGATATCTATCCCTGCAGATACTAGTCCGTCAACATTATCAGGGTGACCCTTAAATTTTATTGTTTTAGTGGGATGAGGGGTCCCATTTACCGTCAGGGGACATTCGAGATTGGCTATAGTAACATCTGCTGCATCTCCGAGTAGAGATAATGTAGGTTCAAAAATAGATTCTACACCATTTGTCTCAATAATTCCACCATTATTTTCGTATCTCCGGGCAAGCATAATATCGCCAACAAAATTTAAAGTCAGGGGGAAACTGGAATCACCAGCATCCACAGATATCTCAGCTGTGAATTGGCCCCAATGTTCTGAATCATCCACTACCTGGAGTAAAACTGTATATGGGTGATCGTCTTCAACAATGAAGGTATGACTGGGATTTGCTTCATCACTGATTGATCCATCGCCAAACTGCCAATGATAATCAAAATCATCGCTATCGGGATCATCTACTGAAGAATAAAATTGTATGTCCACATCTCTGCTACCATCCTGATTCCGCATCAATTCACCCATATTATATGTAAATGATACATTGGGTGAAATATCAAGAATTGGGGTGATATCAACAATCTCATCAAAATATACTGAAGAACTTGCATCTTCATCACGGTCATTAATAAATATCAGTTCGGTAATTTCCGGGTAATATTCAAACCTCGCAAACCAATCATCGGCAATAGGTAAACGATAAATATTCCAGGTATAATTTGGAAAGTATCCCTGGTAAACTGTTATCCATTCTTCAATATCCAATAATTCAGTACCTTTTAGGGAGTAAAATAATGTGTTTATTGAATCCCGAACGGCAAATCCGTGAATCTCACCTTCACTTTGGCTGCGGCAGGATATCTGCCATACGTTACCTTCTGTAATTGGATAAGGCTCAATTGCTTCAGATTTCCAGGTATTGCCATATAACCTGAGGCTGTAATTGGAATTCAAATAGGTTATAGAAGTAGACAGACTCCATGAATCAGGATCTTCATCTTCACCAATATATGAACCGAGATCTATTGTACCATCGTCGAAATTTTCAATAGTTATGTGACTTGACTGATTTGCAACAGTATCAGAAACAGAAGGGGAAAGCGGTCCAATATTGTCAAAATAATCAATGGCATCAATTTTAAAAACATAATCGAGATCTTCATCCAAATTTGTTATCGTCGTCGTTCTGGTTCTGATATCCTGCAAGTCAGAATCGTCATTTAAATCCCAATAGGGGGATTCATCGGTGATTTCTCCAGTATCATAAAATATTCGATAAGATTTAAAATTTGTATCCTCGGCGGGAAACCACTCCAGTTCTTCGTAATGGTAACCATCGTAAACTGCCTGAAAATTCTGGACAGAATCGGGTGGTGTAATATCAGGGACAGTCTCCCAATTCACAAAATATGCCTGGACTGCATCTACAAAAGGTTGGAAGTAATCGAGAAGAATAGAATAATTTTGGTAAGAAGTGGGGTACATTGCCGGGTATAGTTCTTCATTTGGCATTTCCATTTCTGTAAACATAATCGGTTTCTCAAATAACTCAACTTGCACCCAAGGTTCATAAACACTTCCACTATGAATTCTTTGATGAAGGTAATTCATCTGAACGCCTGTATTTGGTCCTAATAGTGTATACGTATGAGTGATTGGATAATTCTGAGTTTCTCCGTAATAGTAAAATAAACCAGAATAATGGGCTTGATAGTAGTCTGTCACATGAAGGGCATCGTGCTCACCAAATTGATTGATACTCACGGGATATTCTGTGGTAAAGTTCACAAAATCTAAATGATCATCTGTTACATCGCGGATTGGTTTATTGGCATAAGAGGCATCCCAACCGCCTGATAGAACAATGGACTTAAAATCCTCATGACTACTGTTGTCATCAAAACTATGGACATGAAGTACTAGAGGTGAATGAGGCGAAAGTTGTAATAGGGAGTCACTCAATACGGTGTGAAATATATGGAACAGGGTATTGGTATTTCTTGCTGGATCACTTTTTGATTTATTATTACTGTAATCACCGGATTCAGTCCATTCTACTTCTCTGCCGGCACCGGCAATCATCAGGGCAAAAGCATCGGTTTGATTGAATATTTCTGCACCCATATACGGGGCGATAAAATCATCACAAGGGTGGGGGACTTCAATTACCAAATTTTGGCGTGCAGCCTCAGGGTTAAAGATAAATAAACCCCATCCGTTATTAAAACTTCCGATCACATCATCTAACTGAGTTTCAGGAAGGTTCTCATCAAAATATGACATATCCAATCTTTCCCGAAGCATATAATAGACTCTTTGGGTCTCTGAATCTGTAAATTCCACAATATCATAATTGTAAACATCCAGTGACTGAGTCAACATTAGATCAACAGTATCAATATCCAATCGGATTAATGATAAGAAAATCTGTTCCCAATTTGTTATTATCTCAGAATCACTGTCAATAATGGTATAATCCCCAAATCCATTAGATTGAACATCTAACCATTCAGGACCATAATCATTATAACCGGGTGAAGCAATCCCTTCAGAAATGTGACTGACGTAATTATCATATTCTGTGGTAGCTGAGCTCCCGCCAATGAATTCAGAGATACTCCCAGTCTCATAGATGACCTCAGCAGAAATGATGGATAAAACAATCGAAATGCATAAAGAAATTCTTCGTGCAAAAAACATATAAATATTCCCCCTCTAATTATAAAATTTACATTAATCCGGAATATTAAAAGGGTTGAATTACAACTTATTACAGCTGTCCAATCAATTATTATTCTGAATTTCCTGCCATTAGATTTCCGTGAATTTGGTTTGGATTTATCTAAACCTCTATGGGCAAATGATAATAAATTAATACCATGAAAGTAGTAAAAATTATTCAATGGGATATGGGTCACAGGGTTCTAAACCACCGGTCAGTTTGTAAAGGACTGCATGGTCATCGATATCGGGCCGAGATTTGTTTTGAAGGTGATCTTATCAGTACCAAAGGGCAGTCTGAAGAAGGAATGGTAGTCGATTTTGGTGACATCAAGAAACTTGCAATGGAAAGAATTCATGCAAATCTGGATCATGGATTTATGGTGTGGGATAAAGATGCAGAATTATTGGATTTCTTTAATGAAAGTGATGGGCATAAACCAATAGTTGTATCATTCACTCCAACGGCAGAAAATGTTGCAAAATACATTTTTGATGAACTTGACGGGAGAATGAAAGACATTTTTGGAAATGGTTTAACTCTGGTTTCAATAAAACTCTGGGAAACACCCTCAAGCTTTGCCCTTTACGAAAGAGAAAATGATTCCAAATGAAATCTGTTCTGGTGATAATTGCCGATGGAAGCGAAGAACTTGAAGCAGTTACCGTTATAAATCTTTTGAGAAGAGCAGGCATATCAGTTACGGTGGCATCCATATCAAATATGCAAATCAAAGGGGCCAGGGGTACAAACATCGTTGCAGATATTCTCCTGAAAGATTGTATAGAAGATACATGGGATATGGTCGTACTTCCCGGTGGGATGCCTGGTGCAGAAAATTTAAGTAATTCTGAAGATTTGATAAAAATTCTTGATCAAAGATTTGAAAAGAATGAGCTTATTGCGGCTATATGTGCCTCTCCTGCAGTGATATTAAATAAGCACGGTTTTCTAGGCGGAAAGAAAGCAACATGCCATGAGGACTTTTCTCATCAATTATCGAAAGAAATATTTGTCGATGCAAAAATGGTTAATTCAGAAAATTTGATTACTGCAGATGGTCCGGGATCGGCAATTAAATTTTCGATTGAAATAATAAAAACATTAATTGGAAGAAAAGAATCAGAGAAGATTAAAAGGTTAATGAGTTAATCTAATAATAAATTTGTCTTTTATTAATTTTTATTACTCATCTTCAATAATGAGTGGAAGTTCACATTCAGGGCAGATCTTTTCGTCGGTAATTTTGTAACCGCAAGCCGGGCAGAGACCTGCTTCAATCGACCGATCTGCCTGTTCAAATTCCGGAAATTCCTCATATTTCAAATTTTCGATAATTTCGTGAAATTTATCGAAATCGGATTCCCTAACCATCAACTGCATCTCCAAGGACAGCTCGGATGTGCTTTCCATATGACCTGTCTCTTCATCTATTCTATATGGAATGTTAAATTCAACCAGTATATTCACCAGAGATGTAATCGTCCCCGCTGGACCCCTCGCAATCGGTACTGCTTTGGCATCATTTGGTAATTTTAATCCTTCAATTAAAGGCTCTATTAATTTTTCATCTAAGGGTATTAAGCAATCAGCGCATGTGGAAATATTGGCATTGTATTCAGCACCGCATTTGGGGCATTTGTGAGAGTCCATTTAAGTTATTCCGATTATTTAATTTTTGGTTAAAATATTATGTATCATTGAAAATTCAATAGATTAAGATGCTTTATGAGACAACTGACATCGTGTAAATTTATGACCTTGGATTTGATGGATTTAAACTTATAATAATATTTAGTCAGACTTCTACAGGAGGGTTATTTGGATAAAATTGGCAATTGGAATGTTTATTCACTTGAAACAGGTGGATTCAGATTGGATGGCGGGGCAATGATGGGTTCTGTTCCAAAGGTATTATGGAGTAAAACAAATCCATCAGACGAATTTAATAGAATTGACTTATCACTTCGATGCATGCTTTTAGATAATGGGCAAGACCGTGTATTGATAGAAACAGGCATGGGCAGCAAATTATCTGATGATATGAAGTCCATGTTTTATGTAGCTCAGACTGAAAATCCCCTTGTTGATGCCTTGAATGATGTTGATTGTTCCAAGAATGATATCACACATGTTATTCTCACTCATTTACATTTTGATCACTCTGGGGGCGCCACTGAATTCAATGAATCAGGTGAAATAATTCCTACTTTTCCAAACGCAAAATATTTTATTTCAAAACGAAACTGGCAGGCCGCAAACAGACCAAATCCGCGAGATAAGGCCAGTTATTTAAGTGAAAATTTTGAAAGTTTAGAAAAAAATGGTCAATTGGTACTTCTGGAAGATAATTGTAAAATATTAGATAGTATTACTACCATCACAGTTGACGGTCACACGATGGGACAGCAATTGATAAAAGTGGAAAGTGACGAATCGACTATTATATTCATCGCTGATCTTATTCCTTTAAAATCACATTTAAAGCTCCCCTGGATAATGGGTTACGATCTAAATGCCCAACTGACACTATCTGAAAAAACTGATTTTCTCAATGATGCATGTAAATTTGGCTGGTGGTTATGGTTTTATCATGACCCGGAGACAGTTGCCGTAAAAATTACAAAAGGTGAGAAATACTATGATATTGTCAGTGAATTAAAAAGAAAACCTATTTAAATATTATTAAAAGTGGAGACCTGATGAAAAGAACTGTTACTATTGTTGCAGTAACTGAAGACATGATCCTTTCTACCCGCATTGCAAAATTATGTAATGACAGTGATGATGAATTAATATTTTCATCATTTGATAATTTGGTGCAGACCTGTAATAATATTGAACATGGTGTTGCTTTAATTCAGTTAGATTCTATTTTTCTGGATATGCCTGAATACATGAATGAAATTAGTAAGATAAATCATATGACCATTATTGGATATATGGTGGATTTTGATAATGACTTACGAAAAAAAGCAATTGATAGCGGATTTGAAATTGTTTTCCCATTATCCGGTATTATTCAAAACCTAACTGTTATTATCCAAAAAGTTAAACTAAGCTTGAATGATGGCATTAAATAAAAAGCAGCGATTAACAGAAACTATCTCTCGACTAAAAACTGAGTATCCTTCCTCAAAATGTTCTTTAATCTATCAGAATCCATTTCAATTGCTGGTTGCCACTATACTTTCTGCTCAATGCACCGATGAAAGAGTAAATAAAGTTACGGCTATTTTATTTCAAAAATATCCAGATGTATATTCAATGGCAAAATTATCACGTCAGCAAATAGGCAAAGAAATTTATTCTACTGGATTTTATAATAATAAATCGCGATCAATTAAATCTTTATCTGAAACCCTGATCATGGAATATGGGGGAAAGGTCCCACGTTCATTAGAAGAATTGGTTAAACTCTCTGGAGTGGGAAGGAAAACAGCAAATGTAGTTTTAGGTAATGCCTTTAATATACCGGGAATAACGGTGGATACTCATGTAACGAGGATATCAAATTTATTAGGACTGGTCGAAACAAAAAATGCCGTAAAGATTGAATTTCAATTAATGGAAATTATGGATTCAAAAAACTGGACTCAATCAGGGCATTTGTTTATCGATCATGGTAGAAAGGTGTGTATTGCCAGAAGACCCCAGTGTGCCAATTGTGTGTTAATAGATTTATGTCCATCCGCTAATTAGTCTGATACATTATATTTTGAAGGTAAACCGAATTTTAATGATATTTCATTTACTTCTTGCTTTAACTCCATCATTTTCTTTTCCCTTCCAGTCATAAATTTATTCATATTTTCAAGTCTGGTCATTTTATCGGAAATATCTTCTTCTGCCTGATGTTTTTCACTAATATCACGGTATATGCCCCAAATTCCCAACTGTCCTTCCTTAAACAGTACCGGGATTCCTTCAATAACAACATGTACTAATGATCCATTTTTCTTATACCGAATTGTCTCAACACTTACTCTAGTGCCCGCTGATATATCCTCTGATATTTTTTTTGCTTCTATTTGACGCTTTTGATCTGTCAGAAGATCATCAATGATACTACCAATCGCTTCTTCCTCAGAATAGCCAAATAAGTTTATAAAAGCGATATTTACTTGAATAATTTTGCCAACATTATTTGTCATTGCTATCGCATCTACTGATCCATGAAACAGGTCTTCGAGATATTTTTTCTCAATTTCAAGTTTATTGAGTGCTGAAATTTCCTTTACTTTGGCTTTATCTATTTTTTGGATACCTTCGTCAACAATCTTTTTGAGATATGTCTTTTGTCTTTTTACTTTCCTAATTCTATATTCAATATATAAGTATATAAGAATAATAAAAAACATTCCAGCTGTTATCCTAAACCATAACTTCTCCCAAACTGGTGGCGTAATTACAATCGTAAAAGCATCGGCTTCATTGTTCGTAGAGAGATCTGAATTTAGACATTTTACCTTAAAAGTGTATCGACCAGGGTGAAGATTAGTATAATTGGCAATTCGCCTTGGGCCAATAAATTGATATTGATCATCAAAGCCGTCTAACTTATAAGAATAAGTAATCTTCGAGGATGCTCTGAAATCAATAGCTAAAAATTCTATTGATAGAAAGTCATTGCTATAATCTAGAACTATCGAATCATTGTTGAAATTTTCAAAAGTGTTATCATTGTTATTATCTAAGGCATTGCTATTAGTTTTGCTTTTAGTTATATATACCGGGAATGTATAATCTTTGTGTTCTAACAAATGGGGATAAAATGAACTAACCCCATTAACGCCTCCGAAATACATTTTACCTTTTGAAGTCTTAAATATTGCCCCGGCGTTGAATTCATTACTCTGCAAACCATCCATAATATCAAAATTTATGAATTTATTATTATCCATATTATATTTTGAGATCCCACTATTTGTGCTTATCCATAAGTTTCTGCTGGAGTCTTCAAGAATTCCATTTATAGTTTCATTTGGTAAACCATCTGCAATGCGATAATTGATTAAATCCTGTGTCTCATAATCATATTTGAATAGCCCTGACTGAGTTCCAAACCACATTGTATGTGTATCGTCCTGGTATATTATATAAACGGGATTATTGACAAAATTAATTGTATTATCAATAATCAAATCCTGATGGTTAAAAATACCTGTTTTTGGATTGAATATTTCCAAGCCGCTATCGGAACCTGACCAGATGATTCCATGATCATCAATGAAAATACAGTTAAGATAATTGCTTTGTATACTATTTCCATCGGTAAGATTGTTCTCGTATCGTGTAAAGATCCCTCTTTGGCTATTGAATTTATTTAATCCTCCACCATAGGTAGCGAGCCAAAGAATGCCGGTCTCACTTTCAGTCATATGGAATACGGCATTTTCGCCAAGGGATTGGGGGTTATCAGGATTAGACAAAAATCTTTCAAAATTATTTGATTCAGGTTTAAAGCGATTTAGCCCCCAGTCTGTTGCAACCCACATTACCCCATAGCCATCCTGAATAATATGGAATATTATATTACTGCTGATTGAGTTATCATCATCTTCATCATATAAATACTGAATATATTTATTTGAATAAGGATTATATGAAATTAATCCATTACCGTCAGATCCGTACCAAATAATACCATTCTTATCGGTAAAAATAGAATAAACAGATTTGGAAGATAATAGCGTCAGGCTTTCATCGGAAAATTCAAAATGGTCAATTGGATTATTTCCAGGATCAAAATAATTAATTCCATCACTTCTTGTACCCAACCATAACAAATGAGAATTATCTTCAAAAATATCCATAAGATAATTTCCAACCAAACTATATGGATTTAGAGGGTCTGATGAGAAATAGTTTATTTTACCATAGTCAGCATCATAATAATATAATCCTGCAAGAGTGCCCAGCCAAAAGATACCATTGTGATCCTGAATGACATTAATCACCAGATGGGAGGGATCCAAATCATCCATTTCAAGATTTAAATTGATATTTATGAATTGTCCAGATAACTGATTAAAAGTTACTAATCCACCATCAGTGCATATCCAAAGTAAACCGCCCCTATCTTCATAAATATCATAAATCATATTCCCAGGTAAACCATCATCATCATCTTCATAGCTATAATAATTCGTAAATGTTTGATCCTCAGGGTTAAATGAACTGAGCCCATAAAGTGTGCCAATCCAAAGTATTCCAGAATGGTCAATAAATAATTCCTGCACATCATTATCAGGTATTGAATTGATATCATTTTCTTGATGCATATAGCGAATGACATTTCCTGTTTCAGGATTAAATCGGTTTAGGCCATAATCTGTTCCAATCCAAAGCTCGTATTTTTCATCATTTGGCAGAGGGTTTACGAGCACTTTATAAATATAATTTGATGTTAATGAGGATTTATCATTGGGATCGATAAGATAGTGGGTTACATTGCCATTATTTAAATTAAATTGGTTCAATCCACCACTGTGGGTTCCAAGCCAGAGGTATCCGTCTTCAGATTCAGCAATGGAGTAAATAGTGTTATCATTTAGACTGTTTTCATCAGAAAAAATATGGCGATATACTTTAATATCATATCCATCATATTTATTTAATCCATCTTCAGTACCAAACCACATATATCCATATTTATCCTGATGGATGCTATATATAGAACTTTGTGACAATCCATCAGTCACTGAGAGACGTCGAAATTTATAATTCAAGGACTCGGATGGCCATAACATAGAGCCACAAAAAACGACCAAAACCATCCGAATTGAATTTGTTCTAACCAATAATTTTAATTTAGTTTGAGATGAATTTAATTTTGAGACTAACTTGATCATGGATACTTTTGCATATATAAATAATTTAGATTATACCAGGAAGAATTATTTCTTAATTATGTTTATATCATGGGTAGGATATGGCATATGAATATTTTCTTTATCAAAACTTAATTTGATCATTTCATTTAAATCACAAATTACACTAAAATAATCTTCCTTTTTGACCCAGGGTCTGATAGAAAAATTTACACTGCTATCACCAAGTTCAGTTAAGTAAATATTAGGAGCAGGATCGGATAGTATTCTGCTCTCATTACTTAATAAAGCTTTTAAGATAGATTTTGCCTTAATAATGTCATCATCATAGCTGATTCCAACTACTATTTCAATACGTCTTTGCGAGTTGGCAGACATATTTGTAATGATTCCACCAGTAATTTCACTATTTGGAACATAAACTCTCCTGTTATCGGCAGTATTAATTATAGTATTAAAAATATTTATGGCATCAACTTTTCCAGAAATACCAGCAGCCAATACTGAATCTCCCACTTTAAATGGTGGAAATAACACTAACATAATGCCAGATGCAAAATTGGAAAGTGAATCTTTTAATGCAAGTCCAATCGCCAGACCAGCCGCACCCAGAATTGTAAGAAAAGAAGTTGTATTGATACCCAGTTGATTGGCAGCTGCAATAATTACTCCCACCATTAAGGTGTAGTAAATAATATTCTCAAGGAATTTGCCAGTTGTCAGATCAACATTATTTTTACTAAATATTTTTTTAATTAAGAGAGTAATGCGGCGAGAGAACCACCTACCAAGGATAAAAATAAGAACTGCTGCAGCAATTTTTACTGAGTATTCTCTCAGCAACTGCAAAAGGGTCTCTGTAATTGTATTAATATCCAATTATGGGCATTCTCCAGAAAATAATTAGATTTTATTCATTGGTATGAACAAATCAAAATGAGATGGACACAATACATTTGCAAAAACACAATTCTATATATCGAATTTGGATTCTTGATTTTTATATTTGCTTCATCTGTTTTTAACGTATTTCAGTAATGTTTAATTTAGAAAAAAAAATGATTATATATACAGTTCCAATTACCTGAAGTTTATACTATAAGAATAAATTCCAAACATCCATTGATACATAATTAGAGAGGTCACCTCAACGATAGAGCATTGGTGATCCGAACCCAAAAAAAGCCCGGGTTATCCGGGCTTTTTAAGCATAATTGAATAATAGAATTTTTTATTTTTCAGGCGCTTCCGGCATTGGGTGACTTATTTTTGCCAGCATTTCTTCAAAATTAAACTCTTTTGATGTGGGGCTTTTCTCATTGTGACATTCGAGACAAGTTTCTTTTGAGACTTCATTCATCCCAACATCCAATCCCTTTGTTGCGCCTGTATAAATAGCCTGCATAACCTTTTTACTTTTGTATTTACTTCCAGGACCATGACAGGATTCGCAGCCGACATTTTGGAGATTCAGCATTCTTTTTGCTGCTTTTTTCCCTTTTTTGTCATCATCAGCAGGATTATAAAATGCTTCATCCTGTACTTCATATCCACCTGAACCAAAACCAACAGTATGACAAATTAAACATTCAGCCGATTCATGTGGAGCAGTCTCCAATTTCATCTCCTTGGCGATGGCTACCGCTTTTTCAGTTAAAAGGGTTGCAAATGCTTTTGAATGAGAAGATGCTTCCCACTTCACATATTGCTCTCCCTTTTTAGCGCTTTTATGACATGATTTACATTTATTTGTACCAACGTATTCAAAATCGGCAGCTTGAATAAAACTGCAAAATATGAATGCTAGTGATAATGTGATAACTTTCATTTATTTTTCTCCAGTGATTTAATTTTTAGATATAGTAGTATTGCAAACATAGTTAAAATTATTGAAAATATTAGAAGACCTGTCTTACGGAAATCAAATTCTTCCATCGCTTTTTCAGCACCCAATATTGCTGCATCAGCAGATTTATAACCACTTGAAGCAGTTTCACTTACATGTTCCAGGTTAAAGCTATGAATACTTGTTCTTGTCTGTATTAGAATTTTATGTGCTTCTTCAAGGTCAAAGAACAAGTCTGACACTTCCATTCCCATATTCTCAGCGCTGGCTACTTTTTCATTAGCCAGATCAATTTTACTTTTTAATTCGGTAATTATATTATTGAACTTTACACCCATCTTATTAGCAACATCTTCAATCTCCTGATGACATTCAACGCAATTATCCTTGTCATTCCAAAGTAAATCTTCATCAGTCGGAGTTAGAATGTCATGATAATTGTGACATCCTTCACATTGATTAAGGTCTGCATTAAGAAAGATATCACTGAGATGACTGTCCTTGAACAGGTCCTTGTTATTTACATGGCAAGATCCGCATATATCCGAGATGCTAAATACCGAAGGAGGAATTGCGCCATGATTGCCGTGACAATCATTACAGGCTGGAGCGCTAATATCCATATCATCTAATAAGGCGACTCCATGTACAGATATGCGGTATTTATCATATTGATCATTTGATAGCCCCGATCCTTCCATAACCTCTGAATCACCGTGACAATGATTGCATGTTTCAGGAACATTTAATGCGTAAACTGAAGATCTTGGATCATTAACAGGAAATATACCATGGACGCTGTGACAATCGGTACAAACTGCAACATTCTGATTACCTTCTTTCAAGGATACCCCATGCTGGCTTGTCCAGTATTGTCCAACTTGGTCAGTTTTGATATGTGCAGAATATTGACGCATATAAATAGGATCACTATGACAGACCCCACAGACTTGGGGTTGGTCGACTCTCTCGATAGTACCAAGAAAAGAATCAACATCCCACATCGCTTCGTCTTCATCATCAAATGCTTCAGGATTACCACCGTGGCAATCAGAACAGCCCAATCCTTTTTGAATATGGATATCATCTAAGATATTTGTTAAACTTCTCTCATCAACATCTTTGTCCTGGTCAATTTCAAAATGGCAGGATACACAGGCATCTTGAGGCAGATCAGTAGTAAAGATAATTGCAGACATAGCTATTGATGAGATAAATATACTAAAATGTCTCATACCATATACCCCCAAACAGTCATAACAATGATATAAATCACGAGCATAATCCCAATCCACTTCCAGAGTTTTGAACGAATGTTTTGATTTGCTTTTTTATCCAATACAGGAACAAGGAACCATATAATACCACCCATGGCAAACATAAGAATTCCAAAAAGTTCACCTTCAATAAATAAAACATGGGCCGGAATTAATTTCAACGTTTGGAACATAAACATAAAATACCATTCAGGTCTTATACCTGCAGGCGCTGATGCTAATGGATCCGCTTTTGTACCAAGTTCCCAGGGAAAGAAAACGGCAAGGAGAGCGATGACATTAAGAATTATCAACCAGAATAGTAAATCTCTCAATGCAAAATTTGGAAAGAAAGGCATATATTTTCGTTTATCTTCGGCTAAATGTTCCTGCTCTGGTGGAACGCTCATCCCCTGAGACTGAACAAGGGCAAGGTGAATACCAAGCAAAACAGTGAAAACTGCAGGGAGTATGGCAACATGGATTCCATAAAATCGGGTCAAAGTTGCTCCGCTAACTTCATCCCCTGCTCTTAACAACCTTAATAGGAAGTCACCAACAACGGGTATGGCTCCGGCGATATCTGACCCTACTTTAGTTGCAAAAAAAGCGAGTTCATTCCATGGTAATAAATATCCTGAAAATCCAAAAAACATTGCCAGAGCGAGAAGAAATATCCCGGAATACCAAGTGAGTTCACGTGGTTTCCGATATGCTTTAGCAAAATATACTGTAAACATATGGAGAAAAATAAAAAGAATAAATAAATTCGCCGACCAACTATGAACCTCACGCATCAGCCATCCAAATTCGACTTTGCTGACAATAAATTTTACGCTTTCAAATGCGGTTGTGGCTCCAGGCTGATAGTATAAAATCAAAAGAATCCCTGTGACTACCTGGATGATAAATAGAAAGAGACTTACGCCTCCCAAATAATACCAAACTGTTCCGTAAAAAACTGGAACCTGTTTCTTTTTTGCAAACTTGGTCATCGATTCTAAAGCGATTCTTTCATTGAGCCAGTTATATAAACTCATGCCATATCCTCAGAGCTGATTACAATAATTCCGCGGGCAACCCTCACAATATATTTGGCTAGGGGACGGGGAGGAGGTCCTGATATATTTTTACCTTCAAGATCATAAAATCCATTATGGCATGCACACCATATTTGCTCAGTTTCATTTTTAAATTGAACATTGCAATCTAAATGGGTGCATGTGGCGGCGAATGCTTTTAAATCACCATTTTTTCGACGAATAATTATTACTGGTTTACGACCAAATCGGACAATTTTTGAAGAACCGCGTTTGAACTCAATTTCCGGACCAACTTCGATGCTGGTAACATTGGCATCGGCAATATCTGGCGGTATAAGGTATTTACTAATCGGGTATAATATTGATGCAAACCATGCTGTAGCTCCTGCACCTAATATTATATCGAGGAATTTCTTTCTATTCTGCTTGCTCAATATTTCGACTCCATTGATAATTCGTTTAAGAAAATGAATTTAATTACTAAAATGTAGAAAATGAATCAATACCATTGACTAAAATTAACGCTATTAGGATAAGTATATCAAAAATCTTTTTATAGTCAGCAAATTAAAAATATTGGGTGCAGATATATTTTTAATTTCAAGCTATAAGTTTTGTTTATAGATCGTAAATCGATTTAAATTTAAAATTGTATAAATTGAAAGATTCTATGTCCAAAAAGAAATTTTCTTCAGTGAATAATCAAGTGGATTTTATTCAATTGGAGCACAAAATTCTCGATAAATGGGAAACTGAGAAAACATTTCCCAGACTTGTTGAAAAAAACCGTGGAAAAAAGAAATGGTCTTTTCTTGATGGTCCTATAACTGCAAATAATCCCATGGGGGTTCACCATGCATGGGGCCGTACTCTAAAAGATATTTTCCAGAGATATCATGCCATGAATGGTTTTGATATGAGATACCAGAATGGATTTGATTGCCAGGGTCTTTGGGTTGAGGTTGAGGTTGAGAAGGAACTTGATTTTAAATCCAAAAAAGATATTGAAAAATTTGGTATTGAAAAGTTTATCACGCTTTGTAAGGAAAGAGTGCATAAGTATTCCGCTATACAGACTGAGCAATCAAAACGGCTTGGATACTGGATGGATTGGGATAACTCATATTTTACGATGTCTGATGAAAATAACTATACGATCTGGGCATTTCTTAAAAAGTTATTTGAGCGAGGTAAAATTCGTACTGGATTAGATGTAGTCCCATGGTCTGGAAGATCAGGTACATCGTATTCGCAGATGGAAATTATCGAAGGAAGAAAACTGGTTGCCCACAAAGCGGTATTTGTTAAATTCCCACTGGTCAACAGGGAAAATGAATATCTATTAGTTTGGACTACTACTCCATGGACATTGACATCCAATGTTTCGGCTGCGGTGAATGTTAATCTTGAATATGTCAAATTGCGAGCTTCTGATGGGTCGCTATACTATTTTGCCGATGATAATTTGGATTATCCCAGGCTTGAAAGACAATTTAAAGAAAAAAAACAATGGGTGCAGGGCGTTCCTAAATTAAAAACCATTTCTCAGATTTTTAAAGAACATGGCGGATTTACCAAAGAAGGTACCCTCAAAGGTGCAAAAATGGTTGGCTGGCAATATACTGGTCCATTTGACGACTTGCCGGCTCAATCCATTCCAGGCGGTTATCCATTTCCAAATGATGAATTACAGGATATCGGGGTGACGGCAATATCATGTCACAAAGTAATTGACGGTGGTAAGGATGCCATCGGTAACGATATAGTTGTAAGTGGTGAAGGAACTGGAATTGTCCATATTGCTCCCGGTTGTGGTGATATTGATAATAAGCTGGGGAAAAAACTTGGACTTGTGAATATTGCCCCTCTTGATGAAGAGTCACATTATTTGTCTGAAATGGGATGGCTGGAAGGATTGCTTGCCACCGATGAAACTACTACAGATAAAATACTCCAAAATTTGAAAGAAAATAATTTCCTCGTTCACATTGAGAAATATCCTCATGTATACCCACATTGCTGGAGATCAGGCGATGAATTGGTCTTCAGGATGGTAACTGAATGGTATATTAATATGGACTGGCGAGATGAAATAAAGAATAATGTCAAGGATATTAAATGGATTCCTGATTATGGATCTGACCGTGAGATGGAATGGCTCACGAATATGGGCGACTGGATGATATCCAAAAAGAGATTCTGGGGTCTTGCCCTGCCGATTTGGGTTTTTGAAGATGGGTCTTTCTATGTTGTAGGATCACGGCAGGAATTAAAATCACTCGCTGTTGAAGGTTGGGATAATTTCAAAGATAAGTCCCCACATAGACCATTTATAGACCAGGTAAAAATTAAACATCCAGATTCAGGACTCATTGGAACAAGAATTCCAGATGTTGGCAATCCCTGGCTTGATGCTGGTATTGTACCATATTCCACCTTACAATATAGCGACAATAAAGAATATTGGAATGAATGGTTCCCAGCGGATTTAGTACTTGAATGTTTTCCCGGTCAGTTCCGAAATTGGTTTTATTCATTATTGGCTATGTCTACTATTATGGAAAATAAAGCTCCTTTCAAAACATTGCTGGGTCATGCCCTTGTTAAAGCTGAAGACGGACGCGAAATGCATAAATCCTGGGGCAATGCTATCTGGTTTGAAGACGCTGCTGAAAAAATGGGTGTAGATGTGATGAGGTGGATGTATACTGCCCATAATCCTGAGCAGAACCTGAATTTTGGTTACAAAGTAGCAGATGAGACTCGAAAACAACTCATAACATTGTGGAACTCTTATTCGTTTTTTGTTACTTATGCAAATTTGGACGGATATTCTCCTGGTGATTCTCTTCAAAATCAGAAATCCATGACACCATTGGATAATTGGATACTCGCAAAAGTGAATGAACTGGTGAAGAATGCAACTGAATGCTATGAGAACTATCAAGTCTTTAAAATTATGAAAATGTCCAATGAATTTCTTGATGATTTATCAAATTGGTATATTCGGCGAAATCGTCGACGGTTTTGGAAAAGTGATAATGATAGTGATAAATCTGCGGCTTATGATACATTATATCATACTTTGATTAAATTTATAAAAATATTGGCTCCGGTTATTCCATTTGTTAGTGAAGAAATATATTGTAATTTGATGTCATCATTCAGCGGTGGGAATAGTAGGAGTATCCATCTTTCTGAATTTCCTGCTTACGATAATGCACTTGCAAATGATGAATTGATCAGTGAAATTGATTCTGTTAAACAAATTGTTAGTCTTGGCAGATCTGTGCGGAATAAAGCAAATATAAAAATTCGACAGCCGCTATCAGAACTGGTTATCAAATCAGAAAAACAGATAATCACCTATTTATCCCGTAATGAAGATCAGCTAAAGGAAGAGATAAACGTCAAATCAATCCGTTATATTGAAGATGATTCTGAAGTAATCCATTACCAAGTAAAACCAAACTTTCAAATGCTTGGTCAAAAATATGGTGCCCAAATGAAAAAAATTGCCGGGTTATTGAGTTCTATGGATGTTGATATTCTTTTGAATGGAATAAAATCCGGTGAGGGTGTGCATATAGATTTGAGTGGGAATCAAATCAAAATAGTTCCAAATGAGCTTATTATTGAAGAAAATCCTGTAAAAGGTTTTTCTGCAACATCCAATTATAACAGCACCGTGGCATTAAATATAAATCTGGATACTGAATTAATTAATGAAGGAATAGTGCGGGACATCGTTAGGCAGATACAGAATTTAAGAAAGGAATCTGGCCTTAGAGTAGAGGATCGGATATCAGTGGCGATTGAGAGTGGGGAATTAGTAAATCGAGCAGTTGAATCTTTTGGAGATTATCTGCTAAATGAAGTTTTAGGTACTGAATTAACAAAAGATATAGAATCAGCCCAATATAAAATATCTTTTAAAATCAATGGCGAACCTGTAGACATAGGTATATCCGTTGTTAGAATGGGAGAATAGAATGGCAGTAAAAGTAAAATGGTTGAAAAGAGATTTAAATCGATTCAAGAAATTAATCCTTGCCAAGCGGGAAGATTCACTTGAGGCAATAGATCGGGCAAAAAAAAATACAGATAATATCCTTGAAGGCGGATCTGTAAATGCGATTTATTCATCGCATATGGCTGATGCAGGCTCTGATCATCAAGAAAGGGAAAAAGCTTTCTATTGGTTGAAAAGAGAAATGGATTATTTGCATTATTTAGAAAGGGCCCTGGATATGATTGATGATGGTTCATTTGGAATATGCAAAGATTGCGGTGAAAAAATACCAGAAACACGACTAATAGAAGTTCCGCATACCACAACGTGTTACACATGTAAAACTAAGATAGTATAACCTTGAGAGTTCTAATCGCATCCGCCCTGGTTATTGTCGCGGATCAATTCTCCAAATATTGGATAAAGCAAAACTATGTTCTGCATTCCACTCAAGAAGTTATAGGTAATTATTTTAAGATTACTTATGTAGAAAATCCAGGTGTTGCTTTTGGCATAAGCGTTGGAAAATATCTTCCCTTTATAACTTTAATATCTGTTTTTGCTATTTTGCTTGTTGTGTATTATCTTTATCAGGAAAGACATAAAAGTTTAGAAATCAGATTAGGATTAGCGCTCATTCTTGGTGGTGCAATCGGCAATATGATTGATCGTTGTTTAATGATAATTATGCCCGCTTCTTATTCAGGTGTTGTTGATTTCATTGACGTAGGATTTAATCATTACAGATGGTATATTTTTAATGTCGCAGACTCAGCGGTAACAATTGGAATTGTCCTTATAATGATTCATAGTCTATTAAATCAAAAGAATACAGTATCTGCTTCTAGTTGAACTATAACTTTCAGATCAGGAGTAAAGCTTCTAATATCCGATTGGATATCTTTCTTGCTCACGAATATCCGGAAATTACCAGATCAAAAATTCAATTTCTGATAAAAAATAAATCTATTTTATTAAATGGGGAAGTAACTAAACCCAGCTATTCGGTATGCATAGATGATGAAATTATCTGTCAATATTCTGAGGTTCCAAGAAATGAAATTCTACCAGATAAAATTGATTTAAACATATTATTCGAAGACGATAATATTATCGTAATTAATAAACCTTCGAATCTGGTTGTCCATCCTGGTAACGGTAACTGGACAGGAACTCTCGCCAATGCTTTAGTATATCATTTTGAAAAATTATCTGCTACAGGTACAATTCGACCTGGAATAGTCCACAGGCTGGATAAGGAGACTTCAGGTATTATTGTTGTCGCAAAAACAGATTTTGACCATCAGCATATTTCCTCCCAATTTAGCAATCGCACTGTGAACAAAGTATATAAAGCCTTAGTCTGGGGAAAGACCCCTAACGAGGGAATTATAGATGGTATGATTGGACGTAATCCATCACATCGCCAGAGTTTTAAAGTTGTTCTGTCAGGCGGAAGAATAGCAGAAACCAGGTATAAGCTCGAGGAATATTATCATCCCATATCATTGCTTACTGTTACCCCCTTTACGGGAAGGACTCATCAAATTAGGGTTCACATGAAAGATATTGGGCATCCTATTTTTGGGGATAAGTTATATGGTGGGGGAACAAAAAAAATTAAATCTTTTCATGAAAAATATTCAAAAAAAATAAAGGCATTGTTTAAAATACTTCCCCGGACCGCATTGCATGCTTATTCTCTTGAGATAACTCATCCGAGAACAGGGAAACAAATAAAATGGACTGCACCCGTCGCCGATGATATTCAAAATGTAATAGAGACATTGACTCATGAGTAGCGACAATAGTGAACTGATTCAGAATTTTGTCTCGTACATAAAAATTGAAAGAGGGTACTCTGAAAATACGATCAGATCTTATAATTGTGATTTAAACGAGTTTAATTTGTTCCTCAAGTCGTATGATCATGGGATTAGTATTTTACATGTTGAAAAATCGACAATCCAATATTTCCTGCAAAAAATAAGCAAAAATAATCGATCTGCTCGGACTATTGCCAGAAAACTATCTTCAATTAAGGCGTTTTATAAATATTTATTTATGAATGGTCTGATACCCCACAATATTTCACATTCTATAAAATCTCCAAAGATGCCAAAAACCTTGCCAAACTTTTTGAGAAAAACGGAGGCTGTACAACTTATGACTGCACCCGATCTGTCAAAATCTGATGGTCTTAGGGATCGATTAATATTGGAATTATTTTATTGTACAGGCATAAGAATCTCAGAATTATCCGGCATAAAGTTTAAACATATACAATTCGAAAGTAAGATTATTCGTATATTGGGAAAAGGAAATAAGGAACGATTAGTGATATTTAGTGACATAGTATCCACATTGATAAAAAAATATTTAACGGACCTTCAGACAAATAATCCACAAGATTCCCAAACTTATCTATTCCCCCAAATAAGACAATCAAGAAAAAATAATTCACCAGGACATATCAGCACAAGAACTGTATATAATATTGTAAAAAAATATTTAGTACAGGTTACTGGAAACGAAAAACTGAGTCCGCATACATTAAGACATACATTTGCAACTCACCTCTTGGATAATGGGGCCGATTTGATGGCTGTAAAAGAATTACTGGGACACAGTAGTTTGTCATCCACTCAAATATATACCCATGTCCAAATAGAAAAATTGAAAACAGAATATAAAAAATCTCACCCCCATTCAGGGAAGTAAGGAATATTATTATGATAAATGGAAAAACTCTTGGTTTACACAAACTTGGAATGACAGAAGTTACAAGAATAGAGAGAAATCTTTCGGTAGAGAGTCTCATTGAAGATTCAATCCGACTACACGAAAGTCACCTTGGAATGAAGGGTGCAGTTATGGTTGATACTGGACGATATACCGGCAGATCACCTAAAGATAAATATTTTGTTGAAGAAAATTATTCAAAAGATAACTTGTGGTGGGGGAGTGTTAACCAAAAAGTAGAAAAAAAAGTTTTTGAAAAATTATACAAAAGGATTATCAAATATTATAATAATGCTGATGATTCTAATACATATGTTTTTGATGGTTTTGGTGGTGCAGATCCAAAGTATCGACTGTCGGTGAGAATTATTGCAAAGAGAGCCTGGCAGGCCCATTTTGCCCATAATATGTTTATACGGCCTGAAGCAGGTGAGCTGGATAATTTCAAACCAGATTTTACCATTATAAATGCATCCGATGTATTCGATCGAAAATTTGAAAAGCATGGTTTGAATTCAAAAACATTTATTATCTTCAATTTAAAAAAGAAAATTGCTATTATCGGTGGTACTGAATATGGCGGTGAGATGAAAAAAGGAATTTTCTCGGTTTTAAATTATCAGTTACCACTTCAAGGTGTCCTGGCGATGCATTGTTCAGCAAATGTAGATTTTGATGGTGAGAATTCGGCGTTATTTTTTGGCCTCTCTGGAACAGGCAAAACTACTTTATCAACTGATCCCAACCGCCCCTTAATTGGTGACGATGAACATGGCTGGTCTGATGATGGTATCTTTAATTTTGAAGGCGGCTGTTATGCCAAGGTTATAAATCTTGACAAAGAAGCTGAGCCAGATATCTATAATGCTATTCGACACGGTGCCTTATTGGAAAACGTTGTATTTGATGAAAAAACCAGAAAAATTGATTTTACTGATGGATCAAAGACTGAAAATACTCGTGTATCATATCCATTGAATTTTATTAAAAATTCGGTGTTCGCAAATTCAAAACCCAGTATGGCGGGTCACCCCAAAACAGTAATTTTTCTTACCTGTGATGCTTATGGCATATTTCCTGCAATATCTAAACTTACAGTTGAACAGGCAATGTATTACTTTATTAGTGGTTATACGGCAAAAGTGGCTGGCACAGAAAGAGGCATCACTGAACCACAGGCAACATTTTCACCATGCTTTGGTGGTCCATTTCTTACATTACATCCATTAAAGTATGCTGAATTGTTAAGGGAGAAATTAAATACCCATAAGTCAAAAGTCTATCTGGTCAATACTGGCTGGGTTGGTGGATCTGCTTTGGATGGGGCAAATAGGATAAGTATCCAAAATACCCGGGCAATGATTACAGCAATCCTGGATGGATCTATCGAAAATTCTTCCTTTGAAAAATTCCCGATACTTGGCTTGGATATCCCTCAGTCTCTTGAGGGTGTAGATCAAGATGTATTAAATCCTCGAGATGCCTGGGATAATACTGATGCATATGATAAACTGCTAAAACATTTGGTTAATTTATTTAACGAAAATTTCAAAACTTACGGTTCTGAAGTAGAATATTTATTATCAGCAGGACCAAAATTATAATAATAAGGAGAATTCATGACAATTGAAATCACATCGAGACATTTTACACTATCCCCTCAATTGCAATCGCTTATTCATGAAAAAGTGGGTAAGATTGAAAAGTATTCTAAACTGACGAGTTGCAATGTTATACTTGAAAAAGATAATACAGGTGAGGTTGTAGAAATAAAAGCACATTCAAAAGGGCGGGAATTTTTTGCTCAGGATAATTCTCCAGTTTTTGAAAAATCATTAACTCTTGTTGTGGATAAGATTATCATTCAATTAAAAAAGTATACCGATAAAATCAACGGTAAAGGTAGAAATAATGACAAAATAGAGAATTTGGATTTAGAATTACCTGAAGATTAAAACTTAAATGAAAGCTATTATACCTGTAGCCGGGATTGGTTCCCGGTTACAGCCCTATTCAAATCACATCCAAAAATGTCTGCTCCCAGTAGCAGGCAAACCAATTCTGGAACATATCCTTGAACCTCTTCATGAGATTGGAATCACAGAAGTAACATTGATTACCGGTCATTTTTCAGATCAGGTGGAAAAATTCACAAAGCAATATCCACACTTCAATTATAATTTAATAAAACAAGAAAAACGTCTTGGCCTGGGACATGCTATTTTTATGGCTTGTCGGCAAATTGATGAACCCCTTTTGGTTATTTTAGGAGATTCAATTTTTCAATTAGATTATAAATCTTTTATTTCTACCGATCACAGTAAAATTGGTGTACAGGAAGTAAATGACCCGCAAAGATTCGGCATTGTCGAAACACAGAATGATGTCATTATCAAATTAGTCGAAAAACCCGATAATCCACCAACGAATTTGGCAATAGCCGGAATATACTATTTTCAATCAGAGAACAATCTATACAATAACTTAGAATATTTAATCTCCAACAATATAAAAACCAAAGGAGAATATCAGCTCACCGATGGTATGCAAAAAATGTTGGATAATGGTGAGATCTTTAAAACCTTTAAAATTGATAATTGGTTGGATTGTGGTCTGAAAGAAACACTCCTCACTACGAATAAATATTTATTGAATAATGAGAATTATATATCAAGTGATGCTCATGTAGAAAGTTCGAATCTCAAATCATGTACTATAGGTAATGGCTGCAGCATTGAGAATTCAAACCTGGATAATGTTATTATGCTGGATGGAAGCTCTGCAAAGGACACATCATTGAAAGATGAAATTCTCGATTTTAATCAGATTATCTGAGTAAATACCTTTAAATATATTTACCGTAGAATCAGGATCTTGTTTTTAGAAAAAGGAAGATACCTGTGGTAAAAAATATAATATTCCCTATCCAAACGGAAAGCAAAGGATCCATCTCGCCTTTATATCCCATGCTTTGCCCGAATTTTATTGCCCCATAGTAAAGGAAAATAATAAAAATACTCACACCCAGACCTACGGCCATGCTTGACCGCGGTTTTCTTACTGAAAGTGATAACCCAAAAATAACCATAATTATACTGCTGAAAGCAAATGCCGGTTTAAAGTGCAAGTTGACGGTCCAACGAGGTTCAAGTATGCCATTCTGCCGCAAGCGCTCGACAAAAGATTTTAGTTCCCAATAATTCATTTCCTCAGGTTTGACAGATTGTTTCGTGAGATCAACTGGTGTAAAATCCATTTGAATTAATGTGTCCGATGGGGAATACCCATACTTAATAAACTCCGGACTCAAATTTGATCTGGTTCTATAAGTAGGAATTCTCCACTTTCCAGAATTGTCATCCCAGGTCATCATCGGAGCATCAATTCTAAGGGAGATATTATTTCCATCATATTTCTGAAGTGAAATGTTGTGAGCTGTATTATTTTTAAAATCGAATCTTTTTATATATAATACCTGATTCTTACCTACTTGTAAATAAATATCCTGATTTTTAACCTTACGTTTATTCCTTGATTTCTGAAAATACTCGACTTCAATCTCAGCACGTTTATGAAGACTGGGTGCAACTAAAATATTTTCAAAGTAAAAGCTAAATATTGAAGTAATAAATCCAAAGATAAGAAGTGACATACTAACTCTTCTTAAACTTATGCCGGATGCTTTAATCGCAGTGAGTTCGTTGCGACGTTGAAGTAATCCCATACAGAAAACAGTTGCCAGCAATAAGGACATGGGCAGCCCGATGCTCACATACCAGGGCAGGGTATACATATAATATTGGAATATTTCATCCCGAGTAATTTCAGTGTCAATAAATTTATCAAGATGATCAATAACATCAACAATTATAAAAATAGAAATAAACGAAATCATTGTGGCGATGAATTTGCTGAGAAACTGCTTGAGAATATAGATGTCCATCAATTTTAGCATGTTTAAAATTACGCTGAATGACATTTAAGAGAAAAATGATTAGAGATAAATGTTTGATGTAGTGATTCAAATATTTTTATAATCAGATTTAGATATATTGTAAATTGTCACTTATAAAAATATTCAGATAATAGTAACAACTTAATTGGATAATAATGTCAATTCCCTCAACTTGATTTAATGCACAAATGATGTATTGGAAAGTATATGAGGTTAATGGAATGTTCTTGTTGCTTAGAGTATTGACTCAAATTATCGTTAATGGACGGAATCTAATGTAAATGTCAGCCTATAAAAGTAAAATCTGCAGGAAATTGTGATAAATGCGTATAAGTAATTGACTATAAAAGGATTGTAATGAAAATATACCAGGTAAATACAACAACAGATAATAAAGAGATCGCTACAAATATTGCTGAGTTATTGGTAAATGGGGGACTTTCACCCTGTGTTCAAATCCATGATTCTATAATGTCTATCTATAAATGGAAAGATAACATCCAAAGGGAAAGTGAATATTTATTGACAATAAAGGTTAATGGCGAAATGATATATGACGTAAAACGTCTCATTATGGAAAACCATAATTATGATACACCGGAACTGATTATAACCAAATCAGAAATTATAAGTGATGGTTATGCTCAGTGGTTTACGGAGTATTATTCACAATAGATCAATAATCTATTGATATGAATTAATAATCTTGAAAACGGTGATACTTGGTGATCACCAAAATGCTCAGTTCTATTTATTCAGCCTATCGATTTTCTTAATTATGAAAAATGTACAGACCAGCATCAATGCAGATAACCAAATGGTATGATAAATCGTGATATTATTAAGAGCTTCGGTAATAATATCCATGTATTCCATCAATTTAACTTTTTCCATAATTCATCCTTTGTTTTTTTTGCGGTTAATCTCTTTATTAAATTTTATAAGATCAATATATATTAAGCAATATAAATATTCAGCTTACTGATATATTTTCCATATTAATATTTAAATAAATTGATCCTATCTATATTATCGTCTTCTAAAATCTATATTTTAGGGTGATATTTACCAGCTACATCAATAATGCTGATAATATATATTATGTATAGTTAGGTATTTTATATATAATCCATTAATATGGCTTTGTCTTTTACCTCCTCTTGCCTCCAGATCATTATGTATGTCAAATCCTCTACTTCAAAAACGAATTATCTCATTTCTTGAACACTACCAATCAGAGTCTATCACTCTTCCTTTGATGTGTGCTCATGGCGATGATGTAAATCCGGCCAATGGACATGACGATGAGAAATTGAATAATGACTATGAGCATGACGATGTTTGTCTGAAGGTTTTGAATCTGGATGGAAATGATCATGGTGACCGTCATTATGACTATGCAGATGGTTATGATCCATTGAATCGTGATGATGTAAATGATTATGATCTTCAATGATAAGGAATCCCACGCCAACAATAAATAATACGGCTGAAAAAAAGTGGATGATAGTCAATGACTCATTTAGCATTATTACGGATAATAACACACCAAATATTGGCGCGCAGGCAAATAACACCTGGGCTCTTGTTGCACCTAATGACTGGGCCGAATGAATATATAATACAATGCTGGTGCCATACGATAAGGCACCGACAATTAAGGCAAATAACACATAATTTAATTCGAAGTTGCCATTCGCTGGCGCAAAGATCATACCGATGGTAAGATTTACCATGCCGGCAGCCAATCCTTTCCAAAATGTACTTTGGCTCGGTGTTATACTATCGATTAGGGCTGTGAAATGATTATCGAGACCCCATGAAATACATGCCAGCGCTACAAGAATACCGGGTATTAACCCGGCAAGACCGGCTGCTGAATCAGGACCCAAAACAAGTAGGACTGAGGCAATTAGCGCTGCTGCCACACCAAACCAGCCCTTTGCACTGAGATGATCTTTGAATATAAATACACCGAGGACAGCCGTTGCTGCTAACTCGAGGTTTAACCAGAGTGATACCGATGCTGCCCCAGCATTTTGCAGTCCTATTAGCAAAACTACAGGTGCAAATAAACCACCAAAAAATACTGCACCAAGTAAACGAAGTTGATTTTTATGGTCTCGTTTTGGCGGTAATGCAAATCCCCCACTCTTTAATGCTGCCGGTGCCACAGCCAGAGCTGCGCCCAAATACAATAAACCGGCAAGCTGGAATGGTGGTAGTGAATCAAGGAGATATTTACTGGCTGGTGTTGCCGCCCCAAATAAAAAGGCGGACAGTAAAGCCATAAGTATTGGTGTTAGATAATTTGACTTCAATATGTGGGCCTTGAAAAATTAACGACTAAGAATGATGCCGGTAGCTGACCACTGCCAATATAACCATGGGTAAGATAAAAATGGCCGGCAGTAATTTGCCATATATTTTTATGCATTTTTAAATTTTATAATTTTCATAGAACTCATGATTTATTTCGGTTATTAATTAGAAATGTTATATTGAAAACAAAGGATAAACCCAATAACAGACCTGAGCAGAAGGCAATAATTGAATTATTGTCCAAATAAAGATGATTTGATAAAAAACCAATAAAACCTAGGGCTAAGGAAATTTGACCAACTACCAGAAATATTTTATGCTTCTCCATGTCACCGCCGTTTATTTATTATGAATTATATAAGTGAAAATTACAAATCGCCGCTAAAATTATAGCGAATTTATAGTATAGGATTTGAAAGAGGATAATTATATAAGCAGATGGCTGTTATAAAAAGACTATTAAGTCCCCCACCTCATTTTGCAAATTTGATCAATTCTTGAATTTATCACAGTCGTAGACCTGACAGAAAATGTCTATTTAATCTTTGTATTTTTCAATTTTTCATTGAGGACATCACTAAACATTTTATCGAGATGAGATTTTTTAACCATCCAGGTACCGCCTACTTTTAAGCCAGGCAGTTTTCCGCCTTTGAGCAAACGATAAACGGTTTGTTCTTTTAGTTTGAGATAATTTGACACATCCTTTATATTCATTATATCATTCATGTTATCCCTTTAATTATATTTATAATTATTTATCTAACAACAAAATTGACCAGCCTTTTTGGTACGACAATCTCCTTGACGATGGTTTTACCATCGAGATATTTTTTAATATTATCGATATTTCTTGATTCAGTGAGCAGATCATCATTGCTGATGCCGGCATCCACTTCGATAGTACCTCGTAATTTTCCATTTACCTGCAGGGCAATTTTACAGGTTGAGACTTTTATCATGGCTTCAACATGGACGGGCCAGTCAGTATTAAATACTGATGGTTCATTACCGATAATCTGCCACATCTCTTCGGCAATATGTGGCATGAATGGCGCTAATAACAAGACAAAGGTGTTCTTTACTTCCTGTGAAATGGTCTCATAACTGATAAAGTGATTGGCATATTCCATCAACCTGCTGATAGCAGTATTAAACTTTTTATTTTCTAAATCATGGGTCACTGATTTGATCGTATAGTGAATGATATATTGATCTTTCTGATTCAATTCACCATCTACCTGCTTACGTATAAGCTTCAATCCTTTATAATAGAATCGTTCAATGCCGACAATACCAGTATCGGTCCAGTCACCCCCATCTTCATAAGGACCCATAAACATGAGGTATGTCCTGAAAATATCGGCACCATGTTTATCGACATATTCATCCGGTGAGACGGTATTGCCTTTTGATTTTGACATTTTAGCGCCGTCACGGGTGATGGTGCCCTGGTGAAACAAATTGGTAAATGGTTCGCCAAACGAGAGATAACCGGCATCGCGCAAAACTTTGGTTACAAATCGAGCATATAACAGATGCATGGTGGCATGTTCAGCGCCACCGATATATTGATCCACCGGCAGCCAATCCATCTTATTATTGTCAAATGGTCCACCCTCATAACCGGCATTGGGATATCTGAGATAATACCAAGATGAGCAGACAAATGTATCCATGGTGTCGGCATCCCTCTGGGCTGGTTTGCCGCATTTCGGACATGGGGCATTTATGAATTCATCATTGGTAGCCAGTGGGCTCAAATCTTCACCGTAGGTTTCAGATAATTTTATATCCTCCGGTAAAAGAATGGGAAGATCATCAAAACTCACCGGCACAGCACCGCAATCATCACAATGGATAACCGGTATTGGCGCTCCCCAGTATCTCTGTCGGCTGATAAGCCAATCATGAAGTTTAAATTGGACCTTGGCACCGCCAATCTCCCGACGTTCTAATTCCATATTGATTGAGGTGATGACTTCTTGTGAAGGCTGGCCGGAGTATTCGCCCGAATTGAGTGATATACCATAATCAGAAAAACACTGGTCTGCGCCATGTGGTTTGCCATCTGGGGAGACTACTTCAATAATGGGTAGATTATACTTTTGGGCAAATTGGAAATCTCGTTCATCACCACTGGGAACTGCCATGATAGCGCCAGTCCCATAAGATGCCAAAACATAATCACTGATCCATATTTGTACTTTTTCATTTGTAAATGGATTGACAGCATAGGCACCGGTGAACGTACCGGTTTTCTCGCGATCTGCTGAAGAGCGGTCGATCTCAGACATCTTTTTTGTGGATAGTTTATACTTTCTGATGTCTCCTTTATAATCATCTGTGACGATGATGTCAACAAGTTCGTGTTCTGGGGCCAGCACCATATAGGTGGCGCCGTAAATGGTATCCGATCGGGTGGTGAACACCTCGATGGTTTCATCAAAACCATGGATATCAAAAATAATTTTGGCCCCTACGCTTTTACCAATCCAGTTACGCTGCATGTGGATGGTTTTTGCCGGCCAGTTCAATTTATCCAGTTCGCTCAATAATTCGTCGGCATATTCTGTTATCTTAAAAAACCATTGTTTTAGCGATCTCTTTGTCACTTCAGAATGGCAACGGTCACAGGTCCCTTCTTTTACCTGCTCATTGGCCAGTACCGTGGCACAGCTGGGACACCAGTTAACCGGCGAGACCTTTTGATAAGCCAAACCCATTTCATGGAGTTTCAAAAAGAGCCATTGCGTCCATTTATAATAATCGGGAGAACTGGTATTTACTTCATTTTTCCAATCGTACATGGCACCAATTCTGAGAAGCTGTTCCTTCATTTTTTTCACATTTGCTTTTGTACTTACGGCAGGGTGAACACCATGTTTTATGGCATAATTCTCCGCCGGCAGACCAAAGGCATCAAAACCCTGGGGTTGGAAAACCTTATAACCCTGCATCTTCTTGAATCTTGCAAATGTATCGGCAGGTCCATAATTGAACCAATGACCTATATGCAGCTTATCCCCGGAAGGATAACTGAACATCGACAGATTATAAAATTTATTTTTGGGAAATGAAAGATTGATATCATGACAATTATTCTCTTGCCAGTATTTCTGCCATTTTATTTCAATTTCGTTTAAGTTTATATCATTCATCTGTATTATGGAGTATGTTTATGTATACCTAAATATTTAATTAAAGATTAGTCGTAAAATATATATTAATACATCTAGGGTATTGAATTATGGGTATAAATAAAAGAAAATACAATTAAGTGGCTTGCCTGCCGGAGGGTGAAAAGTATACAGATTTAAATAGACAGGTTCCAAAGACCAGTTCTTCATGACTGGTCCCAGGAATGATAAAAAGTTTATTTTTTGGACCCCCTCTAACTCCCCCTCAAAAGTGGGAGAATTATAAGGAAATTTGAAAATAATTTTGTTTTCCCCTTTAAGGGAAATGTCCGGAGGACAATGGGGTCATAATTAAGTAGCCTGCCCGCCGGAGGAGGGCCCGCCTTCCGCAGGTGGGCCTGTCTGCCGTAGGCAGAAAAGTGTACAGATTTAAATATACAGGTTCCAAAGATCAGTTCATCAGGACTGGTCCCAAACAATTGCCAGATCCCCGAGCAGTTACAGTATTCAATAATTTATGTTATGATTATTTTGGTTGGTGGATCAACTGTAATTTTATAGCGGTACAAACAGACGAAAAAACTGATATCCATTTTCCAAATAATTGAGGGGATCAATATGTGTGGTCGAAAAACACTGACAAAAGGCAAGCTCGAAATTCTTGAAGAACTGGCCATCGATGAATGGGAGGAAGATTTTGATCCATCTTTTAATATTGCACCTACTCAAAAGTCCCCTATCCTCCGAAATATTCAAAACAAAAGAGTGGTGAATATGATGAATTGGGGATTGATACCATCATGGTCAAAAGACAGTAAATTTGCTGCAAAAATGATAAATGCCCGCAGTGAGACCCTATTTGAAAAACCATCCTTTAAAAGATTGATCCCCCGACAGCGATGCATTGTTATCTCCGACGGATATTTCGAGTGGCAGAAAACATCCACAGGAAAAATCCCCCATTATATTCACAGTAAAGATCATAGCCTGATGCAAATGGCAGGATTATGGGATATGTGGAAACCGCATGAGGGTCCCCCACTTCTCTCCTACACCGTAATCACCACAACACCTTCTGATCAATTATCCCATATACATCACAGAATGCCGGTGATACTCACTGAGAAGAATGTAATAAACTGGTTAGGGAATGCAATTCAATCCAATGAAATTGCTGATTTACTAAAGCCATACCCACATGACCTGGATTATTATCCTGTGTCCACATTTGTAAATTATGCCGCCAATAATTCACCAGAATGTATCAAGGATTTAGACCATGGAAACTAATCAACAGCGTCAAGTCATATACGAGATATTTCCAAGAAATTATGGAATCAATGGAAATTTCACAGACATCATAAATGATCTGGACAGGATAAAATCCCTTGGTGTAGATATCATCTGGCTTATGCCCATCCACCCTATCGGTGTTTTGTCGCGGAAAGGATCAGAAGGCAGTCCATATTCAATCCAGGATTACAGCAAAATACATCCCGATCTAGGTGATGAGCAGGATCTTTCCAGGTTGATTTCAGAAGTTCACAAAAGGGATATGAAAATCATTATCGACGCAGTATTGAACCATACATCTGTTGATTCAGACTGGGTCACATCCCATCCATCATATTATCTCCAAAATGAGTCTGGTGACATCATTCGAAAGGTTTCTGACTGGTCTGATATATTGGATCTAAATTATGAAAATCAAGAATTGTGGGCTGCAATTGCCAATGCAATGAATGGCTGGGTTCAAATGGGAATTGATGGTTTTAGATGTGATGTTGCGCCAATGGTGCCCCTTGAATTTTGGCAATATCTCAAGTCTACAATTGATAAAGACAATGAATTGGTATGGATTGCCGAAAGTGTTCATTTAAGTCACATCAGGGAAACCAGGAAATCAGGGTATATATGTCACAGTGATGCCGAGCTACACAGCGTATTTGATTTTACTTATGAATATGATTCATTTGAGTTGTTTGAAATGGTTCTTAAGGATAAAACAAAATTGGTTCAGTACATATATTTTATAAAAAACCAGATGTACCAGTATCCTGATCATGCCCTGAAATTACGATTCCTCGAGAATCACGATATTGCCAGGGCTGCCAGTATATTTGATAATTTCGATCAGTTAAAAAATTGGACGGTTTTCACTTTTTATATCCCTGGTGCAAGCCTGGTATATGCTGGACAGGAATATGCCCTGAAAAAGTTGCCGAACCTCTTTGAAAAGGATGTAGTTGATTGGGAGAATAGAGATGAAAATTTCCTGATTTTCTTCAAACAGATCATAGAACTGTCAAAGGAAATTACCGCTTCAACATTAGAATTTGATATTGATGATCTCGGTGACAGCCTTGTAAAGATTGAATGGAATCACGTCCAAAAAACAGTTATATTTCTTAATCTTGGCAGGGAGAAAAAAATATATTCTGTCATTGAAAATATAAAAGGGAAAGACCTGTTAGAAAACCGTGATCTTTCCCTTAAAAAAGGTGAGAACCTGGATAAATTCCCAATAATTATTCAGCTTAGCAGTTGATATTTATCAAATCTACTCGACGAAATCTGCAATATACACATGGGTAGCGCGAGGATTCTCGGCATCCCGGTTTGAGCCAATAACCAATTTCTTTCCGTTGTCAGTAAACATAGGGAATGCATCAAATGTATCATTATGGGTGACACGTGCTAAACCGCTGCCGTCAAGATTGATGATATAAATTTCAAAGTTATGGCCAAATGATTGATACTCTTCATTCCAATCATCCATATTTGAGGCAAATACGATTCGCTTACCATCAGGATGCCAGGAAGGGGCCCAATTTGTCGCGCCGTTATGGGTGAGTTGGACTTTATCAGATCCATCGGCATTTGCCGCATAAATTTCAAGGGGTACTGCCTCAACATAACTATTTATGATATTGTCAGCCCATTTTGCCCTCTCCTCATCATTTTTAGGATACCAGGCGCGCCAGACAATTTTTGAGGCATCTGGTGAGTAAAATGCCGCCCCGTCATATCCATATTCATGGGTGATCCTCTTGACATTACCGCCATCATAATCCATCGTATATAAATCCATATCACCTTCCCGCAAAGAAGTAAATATGATTATATCTTCAAAAGGATGCACAGTGGCTTCAGCATCATATCCATCATTAAAGGTAAGCTGTGTCATATTTGAACCATCAGGATCTGCTTTGTATATTTCAAAATTTCTTAGTGGCCAGATATATTTTCTCGGGTCATCAGAAACAAAGACTTCAGGACAGGCTGTATTTTCATGGACAGTTGATGAATAGAGAATAAAATCACGATCCTTTGAAAAGTATGAACAGGTATGAGCGCCCATATCAGGAGATACCATCACTTGCCCGTCACCCTCCATTGTCATAGTATAAATCTTATCACATTCGTATCCGTCACGCTTTGATTGGAAGATAAGCATCTTTCCATCAAAACTTGGATAAGCTTCGCCATTATCACCGGAGAATGTGAGCTGTTTTATATTTTGTAATATTGGCGGATTGGATTTTTGAGAACATGCTGTGAAACACAACAATAGAGCAACTACCGGTATAAATAACCGTGCATAAAATTTTTGCATGTGTGGACTTTCTTTATTTAATGAATTTGTTGAACGTGTATTTGGCAGGAGGACATCCCCATTTCAGTAGGACCCTATCAATCACCTGTTTATTTACTTTTGAATCATCATATCTAAGGGTAATTGTCCTGTTTAATGTTGTAACGTCACAGGATGAGATACCTTTCAAATTGGTGAATTCCATTTCCAGATTTTTTTTGGCATCAACTGTTGTGAGATTAGGGATATCAATCACTACTTGGGTGAAATTTTTGGATCCGCTAAAATCCGAGGATAATACTGCAAAGGATAGTAGTATAAACGACAGTACTAATAACTGTTTCAAATGTTCTTCCTTATAGTTAAATAACGTGCCCAATATTAAATAATATCAACCATTAGCACCAACTAATATGATGAATTTATGACTAAATAATAATGAATATTTTGCTTAAAGTGATAAGCATATCTGAAATAGTTCTAGATATCAGTATTTATACTGTTTTACGATAGCACATACTTATATTGAGTAACTTTTTATAGAATCAAAGTATATGCAGGAAAATTGCATAAAAGATATTCAGATTGTCAACACCCAGACTGAGATGCAGGCAATCGTTATATAAATCAATATATGTTAATCCGTATTATTATTACACCTCAAAAATCTCTTAATATTGATGTTATGCAAGAACTATTTCTTACTTGTCCGGGAGGACTTGAAACCATATGCGAAAATGAACTGAAAACAATTGGAATCCTCAATACCAGGATTAAACCAGGTGGAGTAAGTATTTTCGGTGAAGAAGAGACAATATTCAAAATAAATCTTTGGACGCGAACAGGTGTAAGATTATTGGTAAAAATTGACCATTTTGAATGTCGTAATAAAAATGAACTATACCAGGGTGTTCATCAAATTGACTGGAATAGCATTTTTACAACGCAGAATACATTTTCTGTAAATGGATTTTTCCGAAGTGAGGATGAGTCTCTACGGAATACTCATTATGCAACCCTCGTCTGTAAAGACGCCATAGTTGATCGATTCAAGAAAGAATGCAACAGCCGGCCGGATGTGAATAAACTTGATCCTCAATTTCATATTTTTGTCCATGTTCATCACAATCGGGGTACCGTTTATTTGAATAGTTCCGGTTCACCTTTATATAAGCGTGGATATCGTCGTGGTAAAATGCATAAGGCATCGATGAATGAAGCCCTTGCCGCCGGTATAATGCTGTTAACCGGTTGGAACGGGTCCACACCCCTCTATGATCCCATGTGTGGCTCTGGCACCCTCTCAATTGAAGCTATGATGATTGCTGCAAATTATGCACCGGGTCTGATACGGTCTAAGTTTGCATTTATGAACTGGAAGTTTTTTGATCCCCATGATTGGAATAACCTTATCAGCAATGCGAAAGACTCAATCAAACGTCAGATAAAACCTGAAATATTTGCTTCAGATATCCGCCGTGATGCAATTCAGATGGCAAAAGAAAATTATCGCAATATTAGAGATCTATCTCATAGTATTATGTGGGATGTCCAGTCGGTTACTGATTTGGAACCGGATGAAAATCCAGGTATGATTGTTATGAATCCACCCTATGGAGAGCGAACTGGTGAAATGGAATCCCTAAAAATTCTTTATAAAGGCATTGGAGACATGCTGAAGACTAATTGCCAGGGATATTCAGCGTATTTATTTACCGCCAGCAGTGAACTTATGAAACAGGTTGGTTTGAAAACATCAAGACGTATTCCGTTACGAAATGGAAATCTGGAATGCCGATTGCTAAAATATGATTTATATGCCGGATCTAAAAAGGGCAAATATATGGATAACAAAAGCTAATGGATATTTATTTTAGCGGTGCTATTCGTGGTGGAAGAGATGATGTCAAAATCTATAAAACAATCATTGATATTATATCAGAATACGGTCATGTTTTTACCGCATACATAGGTGATGAAAAACTCGATCCCATTTCAGGCGAAGGCGAAAGCGATGAATTTATTTGGGAAAGGGATGTAGACTGGATAAAAGAATCAAATGTTATAATTGCCGAAGTTTCTCAACCGTCACATGGTGTTGGATATGAAATATCTGCTGCCCATCAGTTAAATATTCCAGTACTTGCTCTCTCAAAATTCAAACTAGGAAAAAGAATTTCTGCCATGGTATGTGGTGACTCAAATGTAACCTGCCAGTACTACGATAGTCTTTCTGAATTGGAAAAAATTATTCGAGAGTATTTTAGCAAATTATAATATGAAGATAGGTGATCTCAGCATTGACAATCCAGTTTTTCTGGCCCCAATGGCAGGTGTCACAGACCATGCTTTCAGGGTAATTTGTCGATCAATGGGAGCAGGTGTAGTTTATTCAGAATTTGTCAGTTCAGAAGGAATCATCAGAGAGAATCAAAAAACTCTGGATATGATGAATTTTACTGAAGATGAAAGACCTATCGGCATCCAGATATTTGGCCATAATCCAGAAGTCGTTGGTAAATCTGCCAAATTGATCAGGGAAAGATTTAACCCGGATATAATCGATATTAATTATGGTTGTCCAGTTCCAAAGGTCGTCAAAAAAGGGGCTGGTTCCGGAGCCTTGCGTGATCTTGTGCTGATGGAGGATATCACCCGTTCAGTTGTGGAAAATGCCGGGGATATTCCGGTGACCATAAAAATGAGAGCAGGAATCGATAACAATACTACTGTCGCCATTGAAGCCGGTGGTTTATTAGAGAATTGCGGTGCACGCGCCATAACTCTGCACCCCCGATCGATGAAACAATTATATACAGGCTCAGCCAATTGGGAGCTTATTAAAGAATTAAAGAATGCCGTGAACATCCCGGTAATTGGCAATGGAGATATCCAGAATGCCAGCGATGCCATGCGGATGTTTGATGAAACGGGATGCGATGGTGTAATGATTGCCCGGGCAACACAGGGTTATCCCTGGATCTTCCGTTCGATCAAAAATCAGATGGATGGACAAAGCACACAGCCAATAACCATATCTGATAAAATCAGGATGTGTTTAACCCATTTTAAATTGATTCGACAGGAAAGGAATGACTTCCTTTCATTAAATTTGACAAAGAAACATTTCAGTTGGTATTTGAAAGGATTTCCTGAAGCAGTAAGATGGCGGAAAAAATTTGTAAGGGCAGAATCAATTCAGGAAACTGAGGTTCTTCTAAAGGAATTATTTAGACACTTTCTTATCGATTATCCCAATGATAATTCTGAACCTCAGGATATCTGAAACAGGAAACCAGATGATCATTTACTAATCCTGCCGCCTGCATGATGGAATAACATATTGTTGAACCAGCAAATTTGAATCCTTCCTTTTTAAACGCCTTACTCATAATATCAGATTCCTTTGAAGTAGCCGGTATTTGATCTGACTGCTGCCAATTATTTAATATTGGTGCCCCATTGGTAAACTCCCAAATGTAATTATGAAAACCGTCATGCTTTTCCTGGAGATAAAGGAATATTCTTGCATTTGAAACGGTGGAATTAATTTTTAATTTATTACGAATTATTCCTTTATCAACCAGGAGTGATTGGATTTTTGATTCATTATAACTAGCGATAATTTCAGGGTCAAATTTATCAAAAGCCTCAGAAAAGCCTTGACGTCGATTTAATATAATTGACCAGCTCAATCCAGCCTGAAAAGTATCCAAAAGAATAAATTCGAATAGTTTATTGTCATCTCTAATCGGTACGCCCCACTCTTCATCATGATAACGAATCATCCTTTTATCACTGCTTGGCCATGGACATCTTTTTTTATTCATTGTCATTATTAATTTTGCCGTCAACTTTTCTAGGCGGTATGGCATTTATTTCATTTGCCAATAAACCACCGGATATAACCGCTTTCAATCCTTCTTCAATCGTCAAGTCGGAATCGACGGCATCATCCTTAGGGATAATAATCATATATCCTGAGGTTGGGTTTGGCGTTGTAGGGACAAATAAGTGATAAAAATCCCTACCACTTTTATCCTTACTGCTGCCAGTGACCATTGTTATTGTCCACAGACCCCTTCTGGGGTATTGAATTAGAACTACTTTTTGGAAGGTATCGTATTTTGAATCACTGATTGAAGATGTAAACTGTTTTATCGTATTGAAAATAGTATTCGCTACCGGTATTTTAAGAATGGCTTTTTCAATTTTTGAAAATAGTCTTTTCCCCAGTACATTCCTCACTATCATTCCCAGTATATAAATGACCAGAAATGTGAATAAGAATCCAATGAGTTCAGGTAAATATTTAGGGATTTCTCGATCTGCCAAAAAGTATTCAAAAAATCGTTGTCCTGGTTCTGAAAAAAATTTGAAAAGCCAAATTAATATATAAGAGGTTAATACAAATGGCATAATTGCAAGTATTCCTGCAATTATAGTCTGTTTAAATATTTTATTCATTATTACTGTTACTCAATTTATACTCAAAATCTATGTCTATCTTATTCAACCAAGTGAGTTGTTTCTTGGCAAACTGACGGGTTTTTGCTTTGATGATTTCAATGGCTGAATCTATATCAGTTAGTTCTTTAATGACATCCAACAACTGACGATAGCCGAGGCTTTGCATTGGATGACTATCCCTTGAGATACCGCTGTTCAATAATTTATTTACTTCATCCAACCAACCTGAAGATATCATTTCATCAGTTCGTTTATTAATTCTCTCATACAGTGCATCCCTTTCAGTGGAAATGGAAATATAAAAATACTTATTCCTTTTTTCCTTATCCAATATTTTCTGTTTAAGGAATATCTCAGTAGGTGCTTTGCCAGTCACCTTATATATCTCCAAAGCCCGGACCATTCTCTTTGTGTCATTCTTATGGATAATTGCACCATACTTAGGATCAAAACTTTTAATTTCTTCAAGAGCGCTATCAAGTCCAATCGACTCAATATATTGATAAATCTCCTGGCGGACTTCAGGATCACTGTCAACTTCCTGGATGATACCCTGTGTTATTGACTGCAGATATAAAAAAGATCCACCGGTAAGAATAATGCTTTTATTTCTAGAGATTATATCGTTTTCACAATCGTTTACCCAATCAGCATACTTCCCGGACGATATAAGGGCATCAGGGTCTAGGACATCTATCAAATGATGACGGATGAGTCCTAACTGATACCTGCCCGGCTGAGCGGTCCCAATCCTGAATCCATGAAATATTTGACGGGAATCAACGGATATTATTTCACTGTTTATTTTTTGTGCCAGTTGAATTGCCAGGTCGGTTTTACCAGATGCAGTAGGTCCAACCACAACGGGTATTCTACCCTTAGCCAGCTGGATTATTTCTGATAATTGGTTCAAATCCTCTCAAATCTTCTGTCCAATTCATCCATTGACAGACTGATAATAATCGGTCGGCCATGGGGACAATAATACGGATGTTCAGTAGCAAATAATTTATCTACCAGATTTATCATCTCATCATTTTTTAATCTTTCACCAGCTTTTATGGCTGATTTACAGGCATAAGTCGCCGCCATATGATCGAGAAATGAAGCATTAATTTCAAGTCTGTCGATATATTTATCGAGGATGTCGTGGAGTATCTCCTCAACGGTGCCTGAATATATTTCAGATGGGATACCTTCAATAATTACAGTATTCTCACCAAAATCTCTCATTCTGAAACCGATTTTATTCAGATATGGTACGATATCAATAAACTTCACATATTCCTCAGGCTGGAATTTTACTGTTTGGGGAAACAGGACGGTTTGGGATGGCAATCCATTGCCATCGAGTGCCTTTTTTGCGGATTCAAATAATATTCGTTCATGGGCCACATGCTGATCGATGATGATCAATCCATTATTGACTTCGGTGATTATATATTTATTCTGTAGCTGCCAGACATTATCAATGGGGATATTCTCATCCACCAACTGATTTTTCATAATAGATTCAATTCTTTTATGAGCCCGTTCGATAGTATTTTCATTAATAGGCGATGCAGTATGTTTATCCAGATTATCAAATTGATCAACTCGTTTATGCGGTGCTGTTTCAGCTGAAGCTGGATTCACCGGTTCAGTAGGAAGGGAAATCTGTTTTGTCAGATGCGTATCGGCATAGGTTCCTGAATATCTGTTGTAGGGTTGAAAATCCGGTATGGCTTTCAATAAATCAGACAATGCTTGAGCAGCGGCGGATTTGACAACATAGAATACCCGCCATTCATCCTGAAACCGAACTTCTGATTTTGCCGGGTGAACATTTACATCCACCATATCCGGCGGCATATCAATACTCAAAACGAAAAAAGGATACTCACCGCGATTCAGAAGGGATTTATATGAGCTGTAAATTGACGAATTTAAGAGACGGTTCTGAATTGATCTTCCATTCAAAAATAAATATTGCTCGCCTTGTCGTTTTTTAACCAGGTTCAAACTACCAATATATCCATTGACTGAAAATCTATCCTTGGATAGGGATACTGGCAGAATTGAGGATGAAAATCGTCGGCCATACATCTGGGTTATGCGATGATGGAGGTCCCCCGCTTCCAGTTTATAAATCTTTCTATCGCCTTCCAGAAGGGAAAAAGCAATTTGCGGATATGCCAGCATAAAATGTTTAACAACCTGATAGATGTTTCTCTTTTCAGTCTCAGTCTTTTTTAAAAACTTTCTTCTGGCCGGTGTGTTAAAAAAGAGATTTTTAACCTGGATAAATGTTCCGGTTAGAATAGATGACGGGGCTTCAGATTTTACAACTCCCCCATGAATAATTATCTCACTTCCTTCACTCCCTTCAGTTGCAGATCTGGCAACAATTTGAGATACAGAAGCGATACTTGGTAATGCTTCACCCCTGAAACCAAGAGATTTAATATTTATCAAATCTTCCGATTCGGCAATTTTGCTTGTTGCATGCCTTTGGAAACTCAATTTTAAATCATCCTTTGACATACCACAGCCGTCATCAATAACCTGGATAAATGATTTACCGCCATCATTAAATTTTATGGTTATTTTTTTGGCATCAGCATCGATGGAATTTTCAACAAGTTCCTTTATGATAGAAGCAGGTTTTTCAATAACTTCGCCAGCGGCGATCTGATTGATAAGTTGAGATGGAAGTAGTTTTATACTCACTGTTCTATCCTAATCTGAAATAAGCTTTCCAGATACAAGCTTTCTCAGTTTTATTAAATTCCCGTTGACATTATCCAGAATATTTTCTGTTTCAAGATTCATTTTATCAACAAATGTCTTATCATGTATACCGTTGAGATTGATCTTGACATTTAGGGCGGCACCATGAGCCCCGGCATGAGCCATCTCTCCCGCAACCCCGGCATCCGATATAGAATTTGGATTTCCCTTTTCAGCTGCTTCAAATGCCAGTGGTAATATCTGACTGCAAGTCTTTAAAACTTTAAAAGGAATTTCCGTCGCATATTTATTTGCCGCCTCAATAGCTTTTTCTTTTTCCACCTTTTCCTTATCAGATTTAGCAGGAATTCTGAAAGCATCCATAACTTTGTTAAAAGCCTGTGTGTCTTCATCGATAAGAGTAAGCAGCAAATCTTTTATAATTTGGCTGTCAACACTGATTCGGCACATATCATTATATAGTGGTTCCCATTTTTTCTTACCAAATGTGAGATTCGCCACCATAGCAGAAAGCGCTGAACCCATTACACCTGCTGCTGCAGAAACACTGCCACCGCCAGGCGCAGCTGACTCACGTGATGTTTCATCGGCAAAATCAACAATTGACAAATTTGACAGATCTCCAAAGCGATTGCCAATCCTGTATTCAATAATTTTTTCCTGTGCATTAAATGGTGCCAATTCGTCAAGGCCGAGAGACTTAACTGCAATATGGATGAGGTCAGACTCGGGTATGCCAGTTGATCTCTTTTGTTTCTTAAGATAGTATCTGCCGGCATCCAGCATAGCATTTAAGGGGATTAATCCAACTAGCTCACTCCCAGTTACCCTAACCCCTCTTTTCCTTGCTTCAATTCTTGTTTCTTCGAAAGCAATGTGAACCGGAGTTACATTATAATTCACCAGGTTCATTGAGATTTGAGCCACAGAGTATTCATCAATATACCACCCCACTGCTTTAACATCTTTCAGTTTGCCAGGTCGTTTTATTGGAACACCATTCTCATCACGGATAAATTTGTTGGTTTTCGGGTCTCTCTTATTTCGACCCATTTCACGTAGATCAAGAGCGATATCTGTAGCGATACTTTTTGACTGGGTATTCAGATTAACATTATAGGCAATCAAAAACTCACGAGCCCCAATAGCGGTTACACCGGCTGTAATATTCAATTCATCAGGACCATAATCCGGTTTCCATTCACTTAGCTTTAATTTTTGAGACATGCCCTCATATTCACCGGCTCTGACGGTAGCAAGATTTGATCTTTTTGGAGTCGTGGCAGAATGTTCATACATATAAACCGAAATGCCCAATTCATCACCAACGCGTTTTGCCAACTGATGAGAAAATTGCACACAGTCTTCCATTGTAACATCTCTTACCGGAACAAATGGACAAACATCAGTAGCACCCATCCGCGCATGTTCCCCCCTGTGAGTTCTCATATCAAGCACATGGGAAGCCATTTTTATCCCCTGGAATGCAGCTTCGATAACGGAGTCCGGATTTCCTACAATCGTGACTACTGTTCTATTTGTATCAGCACCGGGATCAACATCCAATAAACTCACATCACTTACAGCACTCATTGCATCGGTGATTAATTTTATTTTCTCGAGATCGCGCCCCTCGCTAAAATTGGGAACGCATTCAACTATTCTCATCCTTCCTCCTGAAATACTAATATGTTGAAGAGACAACTCATATTTATGATAATGTCCCGAACAGGTAAATTAAATAGGATATCAATCCAAGTATCAATAGATATAAAATCATCTTTCTAGGCGAGCTGTTCTTTCTAAAATGCTGGCTTAGCAGATGTTTAAAATTTGGTGATTCGTTCGGTTTTGTTGTTTTTAACATGAAACTTAATTTAAAAGCTTATGCCGGCAAACAGATACATGAAAACTTTAAGGAATGGTGTGATGACCCACCCTAAAATATGAATATTAGTAAGCATGCCCAGTAGTATTACACCCATAAGCACTTTCGGTCCATGCATTTGTATTTTATAAGCAAGATCGGGGTTTTTTCTGGCAATAATTCCAGCAAATATTTGCGATCCGTCTAAAGGTGGTATGGGGATCATATTGAACACTGCCAACATTATATTGATCTGAACAAAAAAAGCAAGTAATTGAGGAATAACGCCAGCGACCATAAGTCCATAATATGTTTGAAAACCCATAAATCTGATGATAATTCCACCGGCAAGGGCAAGAAGGAGGTTTGAGGCAGGACCGGCGAACGCAACTTTCATCATATCTGTTCGCGGATTCCTCAAGTTCATTGAATTCACCGGTACTGGTTTGGCCCAGCCGAATCCAACAAAAAGAATCATCAATGCTCCCATAGGATCGATATGGGCAATTGGATTTATTGTCAGTCGCCCCATTCTGGCAGCAGTTTCATCCCCCAGTTTATAGGCCATATAGGCGTGGGCAAATTCATGAAAACTAAGGGCAAACAACAATGATGGAAGTAATAACACAAGAACTTCTGCAGGTAGTCTAAATAACATTTAACCTCTTGGGTGAAATTGTTTATGGATTTCTTTTAAATGGGATTTATCAAGATGAGTATAAATCTGGGTGGTGACAATACTGGCGTGACCAAGCATTTCTTGAACCACACGCAGATCTGCACCGCCCTCCAGCATATGAGTTGCGAAACTATGTCGCAATGTATGAGGACTTACATTCTTGTCTATCCCCGCCTTCAAACAGTGAGCATGAAAGATATTCCAAATTGTCATCCGTGATAAAGGGTTTCCCCGTAAATTTAAAAATGTATATCCCCTACTTTCACCTTTGCGGGCAAATCGGGGTCTGTAGACATTCACATATTTGATTAAATCATCAAGAGCCGATTCTCCGATGGGGACGATTCTTTGCTTATCTCCCTTACCAGTTATTCTCAAAAGGGCATCGTCAATTAATATATCTGTTAATTTCAAATTTGTCAGTTCTGATACCCTGAGTCCAGACGCATATAAAATGGAAATAATCGATTTATCTCTATAACCAGATGATAATTCCAAATCTACGGATTGAATAATGCTTTCAATTTCATTAACACTCAAAAATTGAGGTAATTTTTTATCCTGCTTTGGAGCCATTAATTTGGTAGTAGGATTTTTATCACATACGCCTTCGTCAACAAGATATGAGTGAAATCCTCTTAATGTTGAAAAAGTGCGGACGATACTGCTTTTTCGCAATCCTGGTTCAAGGGAGGCATTCAGGGGGATTATTGACAACATTTTAACATAATCCCGGATTTGATTTAAACTGATAAATTTCGGATCACTTATTTTAAATGATGAATTCATATAATCTGTGTATCGTCTCAAATCCTGCCAATAAGCATTAACGGTATTCATCGCTAATCTTCGTTCAAACTGCAGATGCAGCAAATATTGTTTGGCATATTGATGAAGGGGATTAATCGTATCTTTATTTTCAGACATCATCAATTGGCGGATCTACGATGATGTATAACCCTAGTGATTTCTTTTAATTTATAAGGGTCATCACATTTCTCAAGCAAGTTTCCGATTACAAGATAATCGGCGCCGGCTGTGACAAGATCATTGGCAAATTCAGCAGAGGTAATTCCGCCGCCGGCAATGATTGGAATTGATAATTTACTTTTTAATAAAGATAGCAAACTTTTTGATATAACTGATTCAGCCCCACTTCCAGATTCAAGAAAAATTACTTTCATCCCCATATATTGTCCGGCGAGAGCATGAGCGAGAATGATATCTTCTTTTTCAACTGGCAACGGATTAGTATTACTCATAACTTGAACAGATGATTTCACACCACCATCTAATAGAATATATCCTGTAGAAATTGCCTCAAGACCTATGTGATAAATTATGGGTGCCGATTCAACCTGTTCACCAATCAAATACTGGGGATTTCTACCACTGAGGAGAGATAAGAATAAAACTGCATCAGCATTTGCCGATAATTGCCTTGAAGAGCCTGGAAAGATTATGACCGGTAAACTTGAGTTTTGACGTATTCTGGAAATCCGATCTTCAAAACCATTGTCCATGATGAGACTGCCACCGACGAGGATTGCATCAAAATTTGCATCAACAACCCGGTTTACCAAATCAGTAAGTATGAGATCATTTTTTACATCAGGATCAATCAATGCAAGTGCACAGGCACCATTTGCTTTTCGTGATTCCTCAAGTGACTGGAAAACACCATTCATATTAGATTTTTGCTCTTTTATTATTTTGATTAAATATTTGCAGTTGAAAATAAAATCAATTGGTCACCGGGTCAGATAAAAAATCAATTAGCATATCAATTTCATCTTTTGTTCTTTTTTCAGTAACAGCGATCAGTAATAATCGATCTGTTTGATCTCCTGCTAATGATGATAGGAAAAATCCTTTCTCCTCACCCATACGAATTATTTCTTTGGCAGAACTGGGACATTTAATCACAAATTCCTTGAGAAATTCATTGCCAAATTGGACTGAAAAGCCTGGAATTTGAGATATCTTATCAGCGGTGTAATGTGCTTTATATGTACATAACTCAGCAAGTTCAGGATATTTAACTTTACCCATTAAAGAGAGATAAATTGTAGCCCTTAAAGCAAGGAGACCCTGATTCGTACAAATATTAGAAGTTGCGTTTTCTCGTCGAATATGTTGCTCCCTAGTCTGGAGAGTAAGAACAAATCCTTCTTTACCTTCGATATCTGTTGTCTTTCCAATAATACGACCTGGCATTTTGCGGACATATTTAGTTTTTGTTGCTATTAACCCGAGATAAGGTCCGCCATAAGCCATTGCATTGCCCAGCGATTGGCCTTCACCGGCATATATGTCGGCTCCGCATTCTCCTGGTGATTTTATAATCGATAGATCCAATGGATTTGAAACAGCAATTAACAATGCCTTTGAATTTATCATTTTTTCCTTGAAAAGACTCCAATCCTCCAGCTGCCCATAGTAGTTTGGAGATTGAATTATAACACAGGCTGCATCCTCAAGATTTGAAGAGATCCAGTCAATATCAGTTTTACCGTTGTTATCAGGAATGTACAATAATTCAACACCCCTGTTCGCCATATACGTTTTTATAACGTCCTGATACTGCGGCGTGAGGAGTGATGATAAAATAATTTTTTTCTTTCTGGAGATTGCCAACGCCATTGAGCATGCCTCCGCCACGGCAGAGGCCCCATCATAGAGAGACGCATTTGATGCATCCATCCCGGATAATTCACAAATCAAGGTTTGAAATTCGTACATTGCTTGCAAGGTGCCTTGACTCACTTCAGCCTGGTATGGCGTATAGGCTGTATAGAATTCCGATCTTGATGAAATAAAGTTTACTGCTGCTGGTATAAAATGATCATAAACACCACCCCCGATAAAATTAATCTTTTCAAAAGCGGATTGATTCGTTTCTGCGATTGAATTTGATAGGTTTAATAATTCCATCTCTGAAAGTGGTTTACCTATGCCGACATCAAGTCTGCTTCTTAATTTATCTGGTACAATTTTGATTAGGTCATCAAAATTGTCTAGGCCCATATTCTCAAGAATATCTCGTTCTATGTTTTCAGTAGTCGGAATATAACGCATCAACTTAAATGATCCTTGTAACTTCCTGCATTCATGAGATTATCAAGTATTGTAGTATCGGTTATTTTCATTTTTACCAACCATCCTTCTTCATAAGGATTTGAATTAATCAGTTCAGGTTGATCCTCAAGTTTTTCATTTATGGATATAACTTCACCCGATACAGGTGAAAATAAATCTGCCACAGTTTTAACAGCTTCGACGGTGCCAAAAGAATCCCCATCTTCAAATGTGTCCCCAGGTTCTGGGAATTCAATGAAAATGATGTCACCCAGTTCACTTTGGGCGAAATCTGTTATCCCAATTGTGACTGTATCATCTTTTAAAAGAACCCATTCATGATCTTCCGTGTATTTTAAGTTTTCTGGTATATTCATATTTATGACCCTTTCTTTGGTTCATAGTCAAAATTTTCTAAAAACCCAGTATTGATATCACCGCTAATAAAATCTTTATGCATCAATAGTTGTTTTTGAAATGGGATAGTTGTGTGGATTCCTTCGATAATGGCCTCATCCAATGCCCCTGCCATTCGTTTAATAGCGTCAGCTCGTGTTTGCGCATATACTATGATTTTGGCAATCATTGAATCATATGTTGGCGGGATATGATAACCGGCATAGACATGAGTATCAACCCTGACACCGCATCCACCCGGCATGTGAAAGCTAGTAATAGTTCCTGGTGAAGGTCTGAAATTTTTATCTGGATTTTCTGCATTGATACGACATTCAATGGAATGGCCTCTTAAATTAACATCAGTCATCCATTCTGGTAATTTTTTTCCAGCATGACAACGAATCTGGTGTTTGATCAGATCAGTCCCGACGACCATCTCTGTCACGGGATGTTCTACCTGAATTCTTGTATTCATTTCCATGAAATAGAAATTGCCATCTTCAGTAAGCAAAAACTCAATTGTACCGGCACCGACATAGTTTGCAGACTTCACCCCTTTTATAGCAGCATCATATAATTTCTCTCGAATTTCCGGAGTGACAGCTGACGATGGGGATTCTTCTAATAATTTCTGATGACGTCTCTGAATCGAACATTCCCTCTCGCCTAAAGCGACAACATTTCCATGCTGATCTGCGAGTATTTGAACTTCAATATGACGTGGTTTGATCAGATACTTTTCAAGATACAGGTCTCCATTGGCAAATGCAGATTCAGATTCTTGTTGAGCCATCTGATATGCACTGAGTAAATCTTCCTTTCGTTCTACCATTCTCATTCCGCGTCCACCGCCGCCTGCAGTTGCTTTTAAAATTACCGGATAACCGATTTGTTCTGCCATTGCCAAAGCTTGATTGTGCGAAATGAGTACACCGTCTGAACCAGGAATAACTGGAACACCAACCGATTTCATCGTATTTTTTGCATTAGCCTTATCCCCCATCGCATTTATAGTTTCCGGAGGTGGACCGATAAAATTGATTTTGTGCTCTGCACAAATAGAAGAAAACTCAGGACTTTCGGCGAGGAAGCCATATCCAGGATGTATGGCATCTGCATTTGTTATTTCTGCAGCCGACATAATTGCCGGGATATTGAGATAACTTTTAATACTTTCTGGAGGGCCGATGCAAATGGCTTCATCTGCAAATTTTACATGGAGGCTTAATTCATCAATTGTTGAGTAAACAGCCACACTTTGTATCCCCATCTCTCGACATGATCGGATAATTCTAAGTGCTATTTCACCCCTATTGGCAATTAATATCTTTTTGAACATTTACTCAGGCAGTCTCTAAAATCATCAGGGTTTGATCAAATTCAACCGGCTCTTCATTTTGGACAAGAATCTTTACAACTTTGCCGGAGAAATCAGAGTCAATTTCATTAAAGATTTTCATGGCTTCAATGATGCATATAGTTTGACCGACATTGACCATGTCACCCAGTTTCGCAAATGCAGGTTCACCTGGTTTCCCAGCAGCATAAAATGTTCCTACCAGCGGTGCTTTAACTTCAATCTGATTTGCCTGAAGTTCGGCACCTTCTTCATTCACAATATCTTGGCCGACAGTTGAAGCGGTGGTCTGCGGTTTGCCAACTGGATTAACCTGAATTGGCTGTGCCACCGACGTAGTGGATATAGAGCCAGTTTTGGATATTCTAATCCGTTTTAAGCCCCAAAATGATGAAACGACAATTTCATTTATGTTAGATTCCTCAACCAGTTCAATCAGTTCTTTTATTTTATTCTTACCAACCATGATTCCCTCGATTAATGTGGTTTTGACAAATTAGATGATTTGTAGTTTAGGATTTTACCCGTTCGATATATCGACGGTCTTTTGTATCCACTCTAATTTTTTCACCTTCCTGAATAAAGAGAGGGACTTGAATAGTAACACCTGTTTCCAGTACTGCTGGTTTTGTTCCACCCTGGGCAGTGTTTCCTTTTTCACCGGGGTCTGTTTCCTTTATAGTCATTTCCATATGCTGTGGTATCCGCACTTCAACAGGGTCGGAGCCGTTAAACGCAATAACCGTTGGTGTATTTTCAATGAGAAAATCAAGGATATCAGAAATTTGTTCTTCAAGGAGTTGGATCTGGTCATAGGTTTCGGTATCCATGAAATAATAGAATTGACCATCGTTATACATGTAATTATAATTTCTGGCTTCCAAACGAACTGTTTCAATTTTTTCACCTGCCCTGAAGGTTTCGTCCACAACTTGCCCGGTTTTTACATTTTTTAATTTTGTCCGTACAAACGCAGGACCCTTTCCTGGTTTTACATGGAGAAATTCAACAATTTTCCAAAGATTTCCCTTTTTGACTATGATGACACCATTTCTGAAATCAGAAGTACTGGCCATAAATTTTTCCTCTAATTATTTATATTAAAAAAGTCGGTAAATTTACAATTATATGCCATTCGGAAACAATAATATGCACTTCAAAATAGAAAAGAATTCAAGCAATAAATTTTAATTTAAAAAAATATCCAACAACTTTTATTATCTATTAATCACTCGAAGTCATATTAGTTTAAAACATGGATTTAAGCCATATATTTACAGATAACTATTCAACTATTCCATTCGTTGCCGCCTATGCAGAAATGCACTACAGATTTAAATTCATGGGCAGCCGATATTTCCTGAATGAACCGGAGATTATTGCTGATATTCCGTATAGGATAAATCCAAAACAAAAAATGCCAGTATTGATTCTTGTAAAAGACTCCCATCATTTTCCGGTTTTATTAAATAGCTATACCATTAAAATCGCTCAAAACGGTGAGATAATCTTTTCCAGTTCTGATTTAATTGATAAGGAGATAAAACAGCCTTGGTGGCAATTAGATGCTTTTGTAGATGTAATTGGCATTGCTGGTCTTATCTCAATTGATGTAACTGTTGATTATACAATAAATGAGAAGCGGAAATCCTGTATAAATCATAATCTGCCTCTTCTTCCAAACAGAGCGCTTAGTTGCCTAGTTGCAGAATCAGGTTTGCCAGGGCCAAGTGGATTGGTTTGGGGTGATCTTCATTACCATACAAATCTTACGGATGATATGGTAGAATTTGGCGCTCCATTGGATTCGACGCTATTAGCAGCTCGTGCTATAGGGTTGGATTTTTATTGCTGCACAGATCATTCATATGACTTGGATGACTTACCTGGATCGTGGTCAAAAACTGATCCTGAATTGACAAAATGGAATCACTCCCGTCAACAAATAATCGAAATTAATGAAAATAATCCAGAATGCATAATAGCCTCTGAAGAAGTTACCGTACGTAATAAAAGAGGTCGCAATGTTCATGCACTTCTGTTAAACAACAAAAAATTTATCCCTGGATCTGGTGATGGGGCTGAGAAGATGATACCTTTTTCCTCTGAGCATTCTACATCGGATATTTATGAACTCATTGAAGATAATTCCATTCTCATCGCTGCCCATCCATTAACACCGGTGCCATTGTTTCAATGGTTATTTGTGAAAAGAGGTAAATGGATGTGGGATGATCTCACTCAGCCTGGATTAACTGGCATGCAGATCTTAAATGGCGCTCTGGATACTGGTTTTTATAAAGGGAGAGATATTTGGATTAAGTTACTCTTAAGTGGATACAAAAAATATATATTTGCCGGCAATGATGCCCATGGTAATTTTAATATCTTTCGCCAGATAAAAACACCGATGATCAGTCTTCATGAAAAAAACGAGCAGGTATTTGGTGATTGTCGTACCGGTATAATCTCCAGTAGCAGATCACAGCCTGATATTCTCGACGGAATTAAATCTGGAAATTGTATTATCACCAATGGTCCATTTATAAATTTAGTCATATCCAGCAATGGTATAAATGCCAAGCTGGGAGAGACGGTTTCATTTGATATTTTTGAAATAAATCTTGATGGCATTTCATCAAGTGAATTTGGTAGAATAGTTGACTTTAAGTTATTTAAGGGGATTATTGGAGAAGATTTAGAAAATTGTATCATTCACAAATCAAACAGCCATGCCACTTATAATATTTCCATAAAGGATAATTTTAGATATTCACAGGATTGCTATTACCGAGGTGAAATTCTTACAATTGATTCCGGCGGGATAGAACGAATGGGAATGACCAACCCGATTTGGATTAGAAAAAGTAACTGATTAGTTTAAAAATTCAGTACTCCCTTTACCCTGCCTTATCAATCTGATTTCATTATCAATAATTTCAATAATAGTTGAAGGCTCTGAAGCACTGATCCCATCTGAGAATACGTAACTGATTTGTTTACTGTATTTTTCATTGATGGTATCCGGATCTGATACAACAATTTCCTCGTCAGTTGTAATTGTGGTTGATATTATTGGGCTGCCAAATTCTTTTACAAGCTGCATAGCGAATTCATTCTCCGGTATCCTGATTCCTACAGTTCTCTGTTTGGTCTTAAGCATTTTTGGTACTCGGTTAGTTGCCGGTAATATTATAGTGTATGGACCGGGTAGTATACTTTTCATAATTTTAAACGCAAAGTTCGATATTTTTGCATATTCAGCAACCTGCGAATAGTCATAACAAATAAAACTCAACGGTTTTTTTTTGTCCATCATTTTTATTCTATAGATCTTCTCTATGGCAGATTTATTATGGATATCGCAACCGAGACCATATAGCGTATCAGTAGGATATACAATTATCTTTCCATTTTTTAACGCGGTTGCACCATGCCTTATATGTCTCAAATTGGGAGTGTCTGAATGTACCGATATGAGCAACGTCACCTCAAATATAATTATAATGAATAAAAATAATTAATACCTGGATTCACCAAATCTTAAATGTACTCCCAGACTCAAATGCACATAATGTTCTCCCCCGCCGGCTGCATAAATATTTACATCAGGAAAACTGGTAAACGGTATGCTAAATTCCTTCATATAGTCTTTTATTGAAAAATCTATAAATAGTTTGTCTGCAGGGGAAATTCTGAATCCAATACCCATCATAATATAAATTTTATCTTTATTATCAATAGAAAGACTGGCTGCACCGATGGTTGTAAGAATTGAGATATCCTCTTTGGTATATTTTCTCATATGTTTGTATTTTGAAAAATATAAACTAGTAAGACGGACATCATATTCTTCAATTAAACTTAAATCTTCTCCAGGCTGCACGACAAAATTCCTATGGTCAATCCCAATACCAATGGCATTTGAGAAAAGATACTCAGCAGATATTCCCAGAACATTTGTATCATTATAGTTTGATCCAGCCATATATTTCCCTCCAATTAGCCCAATATTGTAGGGATAATAATCGAGGGATCCTGCCTGCGAAAATGTTATTATAAATAAAAAGCTAATGAAAATCTTTTTCATTTTCTATGTCCTTATTTATTATTATAGTTTAGTTCGTTCAAACTGACGTTATGATATATTGTAATTAGTTTCAAGGTATGTTCTTTATCATTGTCGAATTCTGTATTTTCAGGAGTATGTCCGGCAAATTTGGACATATCGAATTTCTGTAGCATAGTGATTGTTTCCTCAACTATTTTATCATCTAAAATCATCTCGTGTAAATAATCACGGATTTCAACAGTTGTCATTTCCAATGCTTTTACAAAAAATTCATTCTCGAAATATTCTCTAAATATCCTTGAAATTTCTACATAATATTCTTCAGAAACTTTTCTATTTATAGGATATGGGCAGTTCAATATTTCTAATGATTTTTTAGCATGAATAAAAGGTGGATCTTTTGGTTTTACCCATTTTTCTGCTTTTTGAATATGAACTTCCCTGCGCCTATACAAAAAATACAATGCAGCTGCTGATAATAGAACACAAACAAGATAAATAAATTTTAAATATGGATTACTGATGTTGATATCGTGCATTCCCTTGATATCTTTTAATCCATCACCTTCTGCTGAGATATTACTATTGACTATAATCGTTAATGGATCAGTTAACAGGGTCATTTTAGTCCGCCCTCTTTCAAGGATATCAATGGGGATTGCTGGAATTTCAAATTCTCCAGTTTCCCACATCACTATGGTGTAAATAATTGATTCAAGTTTTATCTCTTCCTTGATAACCGATGCAAATGAATCATCAATGGTCAAACTCTTGAAACTGACGGTTTCTGTTTCCAGGTTCATTACTTGAATTGATAATTCAATATGATCCCCTATGCGAATATTTTCAGAAGATAATTTGCTCTCGAGAATGATTGAAGAGAACGCAAAAGATGGTAGGACAAATAAAAAGGAAAGTAAGTATCTCAATGGCGTGTAATTCGTTTATTCATATATTCTACAAGTGGTTCGACATAACCATCCGTTGTATTTATGGAAATTAAATCAATTTCATGCCGCTGACAAAAAGATTCATATTCTAAATTATTCTTTATATAACGATCAGCAATTAGTTTTCTTTTCTTATCGGAGCCAACATCAATCCAGTGAGATGTCTGATTCTCTGCATCATGAATTTTAATCAATCCCAAATCAGGAAAGTTTAGTTCAGCATCGTCGACAACTTTTATACATATTAGATCATGTTTTTGATTTAATATTCTTAAAGCAGAATGAAAATTGACATCAAAATAATCTGACAATATAAATACTACTGCTTTTCTTTTCATTGTTTTAATGAGGTGCTCAAGTGCAGTAGTTATATTAGTTTTTCTGTCTTTTGCTTTATAGTAGATGAGTTCTCTAATAACTCTGAGGACATGTGCCTTTCCCTTTTTCGGGGGAATATATTCTTCAACTTGGTCTGAAAATAAAAGCAATCCCACTTTATCATTATTTCTGATGGCACTAAATCCTAGCACTGCTGCAATCTCAATCATGATATCGGATTTTAGTGAATCTCCAGTTCCAAAATATCCTGACGCACTTACATCAACGACCAGCATGACAGTTAATTCACGTTCTTCCTCAAATTTCTTGATGAATGGTTTACCAGTTCGAGCAGTCACATTCCAGTCAATGCTCCTGATGTCATCTCCTGGCTGGTATTCTCGTACTTCAGCGAACTCCATTCCTAATCCTTTAAAGGCAGATTGATATTCACCCCCGAAAAGTTCATTAACCAGCCTTCTGGTTCTGATTTCAATCAATTTAACCTTTTTTAGGATTTCTGCCGGGATCATAATGATTTACGGAGTGGGAATAGATTCAAAAATTCGCGTGATAATATCTTCTGTGGTGATATCCTCGGCTTCGGCTTCGTAGGTAAGAATTATTCGATGTCTCAGTATTGCCCGCCCCACTTCTCTGATATCCTCAGGTATAACGTAACCCCTTTGAGACATAAATGCAGCTGCCTTGGCAGCTATGGACATATAAATTGTTGCTCTCGGTGATGCGCCAAATTCTATCAATCCTTTGAGGTCTTTCATACCATAGTTCTCAGGATTACGTGTTGATAAAATAAGCGAGACAATATATTTTTGAATGTTTTCAGCAATATGTATCTGATCTACAACTTTACGGGCATTTAAAATTTGCTCGGCTTTAACAACTGGTGCAAGGTTTGCCCGGTTCTCAATAACTCCCATTGTCTGGAGAATTTTTAATTCCTCTTCCTCTGAAGGATAATCTACAATAATTTTAAACATAAATCTGTCAACCTGAGCTTCAGGAAGAGGATATGTACCTTCCTGTTCAATGGGATTCTGAGTTGCCATAACCAGAAATGGAGAATCAAGATTAAAAGTAGTTCCTCCAATTGTTACTTGTCTTTCCTGCATGGCTTCGAGCAAAGCACTTTGGACTTTGGCAGGTGCCCTGTTAATTTCGTCAGCCAGAACTATGTTTGAAAAAATAGGTCCCTTTTTTACTTCAAAATTTAGTTTCTGTGGATTATAAATCAAGGTTCCCAGAATATCTGCCGGTAATAGGTCAGGTGTAAATTGTAATCTTTGAAATTTTGTATCGATTAAGTCCGCCAGGGATTTGACTGTAAGGGTTTTTGCCAAACCGGGGACTCCTTCAAGGAAGACATGTCCGTTAGCAAGTATGGCTAGAAGTAGTTTATTTATTAAATCATCCTGACCAATGATGGTTGATGAGAGATTGGTCTTAATAATATTAAGAAATTGAGACTCACTCTGTATTTTTTCATTTAAGCCGGCAAGGTCAAATGAACTCATTATTGATTTTCTCCTTTATTATCGCTTGCAATAACATTGAGGTTTTCAATTTCTGTTTTAATATCCGCTAAATTCTCAAGTTCATAATCCACAGATTGAATTAAATCGCTGTTTGGATACTTATTTTTAAAATCATTATAGTACGCTATTCCATCACTATAGGCATCAAGATAATTTGTATATACATAACCAATCATAAACATCGCTTTTTCAGCCACTTTAGATTTTGGGAATTCACTGATTACAGTATTGAATTCTGTAATTGCAATATCATAATCCTTGATGTCATTTAGATAAATCTCACCAATCATAAATTGCGACTCAGCTGCTTTTTCATGCTTATGAAATGTATTTTTTATTTCAACCAATTTTTCAATAGATGATTTTAGGTCGTCTTTCATCCTAAATTCTTCAGCTTCAGTCCATAGAGCTTCAACTGTAGAGTTATTGTTATTGCAACCAATTGATACAAATAAAACCAGAAATATAATTATTAGATTTTTCACGAATTTTGTTCTCCTGTTAATAAATTAGGCGTCAAATATAAATATTTTCAACGGCTGCAATACAAGCATGAAATTTAATTGTTCCAGCCCTAAATTCTATAATTAGAATAAATATAGAATTGCCAGACTCACGGTTGGGTTTGACCATTCGGCATATGGAAACGCCGTATCAAGTCTTGTTGGTCCAATTGGAGTTAGGAATGTAATACCAAATCCAACATCCCAGTTCCAGTCATCGAATATCTTATTATCAAATTCATTTGCCAGTTTTCCTGCGTCGAAAAAGACTTCCCCACCGATAAGTTTATATATTTGAAATCTTATGTCAAAATTTGACTGCAGTCTAATCAATCCGCCATCTTCATTTATACCATCTGTTGTCTGCCAACCTCGTAAAGATGTACTGCCCCCCAGTTTATATTTATAGAATGAAGGTAAATCTCTATTATTCATTTCCTTTTTAAGTACATGCAAGTAACCGGCCTTGATTTGATATCCACCGACAATTGAATTTCTTAAAGGGTAAAACTTTTTGTACTGGGTATCAAATTTAATATAATGATGTTCACCACCCAGTATCGATCCGTTTAACTCTGTTGTTACGGTATAATATTTTCCAGTAGAAGGGATGATAAAGTTATCAAGTTCATTGCCTATGTATGTTATCTGAATACTTCTTTTTTCATCAGTAACACCACTTTCAGCATTTGTATCATTATTTCTTTCAATGAATTCAAGATTGATGCTTCCGGATAAATTATAGTTCTCGCCAGTTTTGTAAATAAATGATGATTCAAAAGCGTCAATTTTATCATTTGAAATTTCGTCGTGAAAATATTTAAGACGAAGGGGAATTCTCAAATTAAACAACCATGGGTTGAACCAGTTAATCTCGTATTTAAAATCAGGGGATGATATAGATTCATCAAGTCTGATACCGAGATTCCCGCTAATTTCAAGTCTACCGGCCGAATTAAAAAGTGTACCTGGCTGCCATTTCGTTTCTAATTCAAATACAGTAGCCGGTGGAGCCCCTTCACCCAACGAAGATGGTTCCTGGCCAACACCAATATCGGTATTTATTTGTCTGGTTGAGTATTCCCTGACTTTAATCTCCAAATTGACAAAATCAGTTCTTGATACATTTATAATTGGTATAATTTCCACAGCTGTGAAAAGACCAGTAGAAAATATTCTCTTCTGCGACTTTTCTATTTTTCGTACATCATAGATATCACCGGTGAAAATTGCTAATTCCCGTTGAATATACCTTTCCCGATATTTATTAAGCCCGGTAATTGTAATATCTCCGATTGAGTAAGTATTACTTTCTTCAATATTCAAATTAATAGCAACAAAATTATCTTCTTTTATGACGTCTGCTGAGACGCTTGTTAATATCTTGCCCATGGAAAAATATTTATATTCTATCTCTGATATAAACTTAGATATAATAATAGGATTATAATGTTGATTAATTTTTTGCTCGAACTCTTTAAGAAGCTGCTCTTTCGAAAATAACACATTTCCATTAATAGTAATTCTATTGACAATGTAACGATCTCCTTCGATAATATTATACTGTATGTTAACCCATGAATCTTCTTTCTGTATAATAGCATAAGTAACAGCCACATCAAGATAACCTTCAATTATATATTGATTCTTAATAGATATCATATCAAGTTTCAGGGCCCTGGTATTAAATTCAGATCTTCTTAACCACCGGCTCTTTTTTATATTTAAATATTTTAATAGAGTTTTTGTAGTGATGCTTTTGTTGCCAACAATAGAAACATCATTCACATGCTGAAGATTCTGGGGAATAGCGATTGTTAATGAAATAATTGTATATAATAAGCTAATAATTAATATCCGCAGTCTACCAACCACTAGTGCAGACTGGAATAATAATAATTTTTTAATTGAGCTCAAAAGATACATTTAATAGATTTGCTTAAATCTATATTTCACGTGTGGGAGACCGTCTTCATCGAGCCGGACAACAAGGGATTTATTTTTATCTATTTTATAGATAACCTCATACTCATTTCGGACCTGTTCTGAGAAAATATCGCTTTTTATATTCATGTAAATCTTTCTGGACAATCTTTTTCCAAGATATAAATTAATATCTGAGTTTGTTGGGTCAGCCAAGAGAGAGCCATCGCTGTTAATTTGGAATTTATCAATAGGGCTGTTTTTTGATATATATCTTTCTAATTCATTTTCAACATAATTTGAAAGGATACTCGTACTTGTATTCTGTAAACTAAAATTATCACCCGAGGCTGCAGAATCATCCCTGGCAAGAAGAATTCTAAGAATTTCATCTTGCGAATAAGAATCGCCTGGCAACTCTGACTCGAATCCAAGAACTGGATTATCCATTGAGCCGGTAAACAATATTTTGTATTGCGTACCATTTATATCAATATATGAAATTAAATCGATATAAGGATATTCACTACTGGGGTCAAAGGTCATCTGCCCTTCAACCTGATTAAAATCATTACCATTCAAATAAAATGTACCATCAACAATGTTGACAGTACCGGCGAATCGGAAATTCTCATTCCCTATTGCAGTAATAGTCACATCCCCTTCAACTTCTAAATCCATAATATCGTTTTCTACTCTTATACCATTTTCCATCGGGATATTTATGTCATATATAATTATTATTCTGCCAGGACGGATGTCAACCTCTGGTAAATCCTCTATATCAAACAATGGTGTCAATAAAAAATCATAGGAATCTGGTTCAAATATTCCTGATACTAGAAGCGTATCTCGTCCAGTGAGGGATAATTGAACTTCTCCAGGTCCTGAAAATTCAGATTGAGAATCGTTTAAATAAATATCTTTACCCCAACTAACTAAATTAAAATTTGGTTCAAAAAATCTTGTCAAATCCATCGTGCCTGATACATGTAAGTTTCGTTCTTCAGTTTTTACTTTTCTTTTATCTTTCTTAAAAAGGGATAATAAACCGCCACCCCTATTTGAAACAGCATTATCATCAATCACCTTTGCATCAAATGTATTTATTGTTAAGAGATTATCATCTATTGATATGGAGCTTTCAATGTCTACAATGGAATTTTTTAGAGGCAAAACATTTACCTTGCCATCATTAATAATTACCTGACCATTTCTTATTGGATTCGCATAGGTGCCATCTAATGATAGCTGTAGTGTACAATCGCATTTTAATGAATCAACAATTTCAAAATATGGGTAGAAAAACTCTAATTCTTCAGCTGTTCCACTTATCGATAAATTCATTGATTTATTTTTCATGGAAAATTTTTCATCATAGACTAAATCTAGATTTAATGGGATGTTTCCTGTAATGTCGTATTTACCATGGTTTAATTTTATTGATGTATCATGGAAAAAAAGTTTTTTATCCTGATATACTAAATTACCAATGGCTTCAACTCCAATTATCTCATCAAATTGAGGGTTTTGAATTGTAATGTTAGAGTTTAAAAATAAATCTTTTGGATTTCCGGAGGCAATCATATACCCGTCAACATTCCCGGATGTCTTAAGCCTCCATGGAAAATATTTCGAAAAATCGCTCAGATTTGCATCGGATAATGATATTTCTAACAGCATAGAATTGATATTATCTAGAAATTTATCTTCCTCAAATGAACTGTCAATATTAATCCACCCGGATGTTTGTCCAAATCCTGAACTTGATTGAACACTCAATTCTGTCAACACTAATCTATTATCCCTGTAAATCATATTACCGTATAATGTTGAGAATGGTATATCCTTAATTACTCCATTATTGACCTCTGCTTTTAAAACCATAACTGGTTTATCGTTTGAGTTTATAAACTCAAACTCCCCATCTATTTTCCCAGTTAGATTATGATCAATCTGAAAAAAATCATTAATTTCCTCAAGGGAAATATCAGAAAGGCCAATATTTAGATTATACTGATCTCTGTCCAGGTATTTTCCGGCTATTGCCAAATATCCATCATTAATATCTATTCTGGTAGAATCAATTAAATAATAATCCTGATCACGGTATACATCAATTCCACTAGATGTTATATTGATAGACCTGATTTTTGTGCTTAGTGAGTCAAGGGCAATCTTTTGGAAAGATGTATCAATCATCCCAGATGCATAAAAAGATTCTCCTCGACTATTTATCCCGATTAACTCGTTCAAACGAATTATGCCATCTTTATATTCTGCAGTTATATTTGAATTATCCATTGACAGGAACTCTAATTGTATAGAATCTGCCTTGGCGGATAAGCTTAAATTTTTAAGAGTTTTGTTTTCTATTTCCGCTGAAGTTTCCCAAAAACTGTCTCCAACATATAAATTATTATAATAGAATGGTTTTAAGGTTATTCTTGTATTTAGTTCACTCAACTCATTATTATGAACATAGTTTATGTCTCCAACACCGGTAAAACTCATAGCAGGTAATTCATCAATATATTTTTTTGGGAATAAACTGCCAAATGCCATTTGCCCATGGACAAAATATTCTGCTCCGAAATTATAATTTACGGTATCAAATAGGAATGTACAGTTTGGAATTTTTATTTCTATTTTAGAAGAATTCACAATGGATGAATCTGATAATAAAAACTCTCCATTAATCAAATCGATTTCATGATCATTGATTTTTGCTTTTGTATTATCAAATGAAATGTTTATTGGAAAGTCTGGTTGTTGTCCCGATAAATTAAATTTGCCGTCAACAATACAAATTAATGAATCGAGTTCAATTTTTACATTTTCAGGAATTGCAGTAAAATTCCAACTTTTATCTGGAAGATTATACATTCCTTCAATATTGACATTTCTCTCGTTATATAATAATCGAGAGTTGATCAATTGGAAATGATCAGGTTGAATCTTAATTTGTAGATTAATGGAATCCACTATATGTTCATTAATACTGGAATATCCAGATAATTTTATTTCATCAAATGATCCGTCAACCCTTTTAGAAGAGGATATATTTATATTCCCCGTTAATGTGCTAAACATATCGGAGTCAAACTCAACATTATTTAGTTTAAAACTATTATTACTTAAAGTAAAAATCGCATTGTGGATATAGGATTTATTCTGATTATGTTTAACAACTGTAGTGTCAATACTTACTAGTAATGAATCGGAATATTCTAAATTACCTGACATATTAACAATTAAGGTATCAATTCGATTATCATTGATTCTCAGGGATTGAATGTCAAACTTTTCAATCTCGAATTTTGTATTTCTGCTAATCTCAACGGACTCATTTATTAGACCTGTTTTTACTTTATTTATATTATCCAGGAATATATCACCATTAGTGAGGCTCGTTTTTGAAATATGCAGTTTTCCGGTGAATAAGGAAAGTAATTTTAATTTTATAGAGAAATTATTAATATTGGCAATTGTCTTTGAATCTGATGAAATAGTTAATTCACTTATCAAAAATCCACTATTAAAATTCCCTGAAATTTCTTGAATGTTGACTGTGTATGGGGTGTGACTGGTTAAATATTCAGATGCGAGTTTGGAAGGGTTTGGGATTACCGTGCATGTAAAAAAATATCCCAAAAACGGAAGGATGCAGATGATTAAACAAACTGGCATTAAAACGCCAAGAAAAATATATTTTCGGTAGATTCCAAACATAGTTAAGACATAAAATTACATAAGAATACAAGAACGGGCAGTTAAATAACTGCCCGTTCCATTACATAATATTTATAATTAGGGTTCCCTAATTATTTTTCATCTACAACTTCAAAATCAGCATCTTCAATGTTTTCGGTATTTCCTTCATCTGATGGCCCCGATTCATTATCAGTTTTTGTCTGCTCAGCACCCTTACCAGGCTCAGCCTGAGACTGTTGATACATTTTTTCCGAAATTGCTGACCAAGATTTGTTAAGTTCATCCATGGCTGATTTAATGGCTGAAAGATCACTACCTTTGTTGACTTCTTTCAAGTTATCAACAGCACTTTGAATTGCATCTTTATCCTCTTGATCAATTTTATCTTTCAGTTCTTCCATTTGAGTTTCAGTTTGGAAAACCAATTGATCAGACTGGTTCTTTATCTCCACAGCTTCCTTTTTATCCTTATCTTCTTTTTCATGGGTCTCTGCATCCCTTTTCATATTTTCAATATCGTTGTCACTCAAACCACTTGTAGCTTCAATCCGGATGTTCTGTTCTTTATTTGTAGCTTTATCCTTGGCGGAGACATTTAATATTCCGTTTGCATCGATATCAAATGTGACTTCGATTTGTGGAATACCGCGCTGAGCTGGAGGTATACCATCTAAATGAAATCTACCTAAAGATTTATTGTCAGTAGCCATACTTCTTTCACCCTGTAGAACATGGATTTCAACAGAGGGCTGATTATTAACTGCAGTAGAAAATATTTGAGATTTCTTGGTTGGAATGGTTGTATTCGCCTCTATAATTCTTGTGGCAACACCACCAAGAGTCTCTAGTCCTAATGATAATGGAGTTACATCCAAAAGCAAAATATCATCAACCTCACCAGAAAGTACACCACCTTGTATAGCTGCACCTATGGAGACAACTTCATCAGGATTTACACTTTTATTTGGTTCCTTTTGAAAAATTTCTTTTACAATATCTTGAACCGCAGGAATACGTGTCGATCCGCCAACAAGAATAACTTCATCAATTTCATTAGGTGAGAGACCGGCGTCTTTTAAAGCCTTTATACAGGGTTTCTTTGTTCTTTGAACAAGGTCGTTAACAAGACTTTCAAACTTTGCTCGGGATAAATTAATATTCAAGTGCTTTGGACCACTGGAATCTGCAGTGATGAATGGTAAGTTGACATCAGTTTGCTTGGATGATGATAATTCAATTTTTGATTTCTCGGCAGCTTCTTTTAATCTTTGCAATGCCATAGGATCTTTTCGAATATCGATGCCGTCTGATTTCTTAAACTCATTTGCAAGCCAGTCAACGAGGGCCTGGTCAAAATCATCACCACCTAAATGGGTGTCTCCATTTGTTGATTTAACTTCAAATACACCATCACCAATTTCGAGTATAGAAATATCAAATGTACCGCCGCCAAGATCAAACACAGCAATTTTTTCTTCGTGTTTTTTATCGAGACCATACGCTAGAGCAGCTGCTGTAGGTTCGTTGATGATACGTCTAACATTCAGACCGGCAATTACTCCCGCATCCTTTGTAGCTTGTCTCTGATCATCATTAAAATAGGCCGGAACCGTAATAACAGCCTCGGTTACCGTTTCACCCAGATACTCTTCAGCAGTTTGTTTTAGTTTCTGAAGGACCATGGCACTAATTTCAGGCGGCGTGTAGTTTTTATCCATTATGTTAAATACAACTTCACCTTTACTACCTTTTACGATATTATAGGGCATCTCTTTTATTTCTTGTCCTACTTCTTTATGAAGTCTTCCAACAAATCTCTTTGATGAGGAAATTGTATTCTCAGGATTTGTTACTGCCTGTCTTTTTGCTGGCTGGCCGATCAATCTTCCATCGTCTTTGGTAAATGCTACAACAGAGGGTGTTGTTCGTCCACCTTCACTATTCTGGATAACCGCAGGAGTCCCACCTTCCATCACGGAAACACATGAGTTGGTCGTACCAAGATCAATACCAATTATTTTTCCCATTATTACTCCAATTATTTAAATTTTAATACTTATTTGTCGACAATTCTTAACAAGAATGATGCCGGTACAAAAATTCAGCCTTTTTGACAGCAGAGATAATCAGGTTACAAATTTGGCAGTACTAATTTGATTTTGCAGTAATTTTCTTTTTTGATTTCTTATGTATTTGGGTAAACAGCAGATTCCCTTTTTCAGTTTTGACGTTGATCACGCCACCTTCAGTAAACTCACCAGTCAGAAATTTTTCAGAAATATAATTTTCCAAACGATTCTGTATTACTCGTCTAAGAGGCCGAGCACCCCACTCTTTATAATTGGCATCTTGAATTAATAATTCTTTTGCTCTTTTTGATATTTTGAATTGAATATTCTTTGCAGAAAGATTTTTAACTATATTTTGCAGCTGGATGTCAATAATGTGACTCAAATTATTAATAGTCAACTGATTAAATATAATTACTTCATCAAGTCTATTTAAAAATTCTGGTTTAAATTTCTTTTTAATATCTGCATGGATATTTAATTCCAGTTCTTTCCTATCATCTTCTTTTTTTGAAAATCCTATTGAGGTTTCGGTAATACTTTTTGTTCCTAAATTGGTTGTCATTATGACGATAGTGTTTCTAAAATCAATCATTCTTCCAAGGTTATCTGATAATTTTCCTTCATCTAAAATTTGCAGCAAAAGATTATAAACATCAGGGTGCGCTTTTTCTATTTCATCAAATAAAACAACTGAAAAAGGATTTCTTCTTACCTTTTCAGTTAACTGTCCACCTTCATCATATCCAACATATCCGGGGGGCGCACCAATTAATCTTGATACATTATGGCGTTCCATGTATTCTGACATATCCATCTTAATCAGTGAATTCTCATTACCAAATAAATGCCTTGCCAGCGCTTTGGCCATCTCAGTTTTTCCGACGCCGGTAGGTCCGACAAACATAAATGATCCAATTGGATGCCTCGGATCCTTGAATCCAGTACGTGCCCGGCGGATTGCCTTGCTGAGTATTTCAATCGAATTATCCTGACCAATGATTTCTTTCCCAATTTCCTCGGTCATATTGATAAGGCGAACAGATTCAGATTCTGCTACTCGATTAATAGGTATACCAGTCATCATCGAGATTACGTTTGCAACATCTTCCTCGTTAACTTTGGGTTGATTCTTGGAGTTATCCTCATTCCATCTTGCCTCAAATTCAGAGAGTTTGTTAATAAGTTTCCTCTCCTTGTCTCTTAAACTTGCAGCTTTCTCAAATTGCTGTTCTTTGATCACTGCCTCTTTTTCAAGGCGAACAACACGAATTTCATCTTCAAGTTTTACAATATTGTCGGGGACGAAAATATTGTTTATGTGGATTCGTGCACCCACTTCATCCATGACATCAATGGCTTTATCCGGTAGAAATTTATCAGTTATATATCTTTCACTTAATTCCACACATGCATTTATAGACTCTGGTAAGTAGCGAATTTGGTGATGAATTTCATATTTCTGCTGCAGTCCAAGTAATATTTTAACTGTGTCTTCTGTAGAAGGCTGGTTAACAATAATTTTTTGGAATCTTCTTTCAAGAGCTCCATCTTTTTCAATGTATTTCCGGTATTCATTCAACGTAGTAGCACCAATGATTTGAATATCGCCGCGCGCAAGTGCTGGTTTAAATAAATTGGCTGCATCCATAGATCCTGAAGCAGCCCCGGCTCCGACAATTGTATGCAGTTCATCAATAAAAATGATAATTTTTTCAGATTTTTCCAGTTCCATAAGTAACGCTCGGATACGTTCCTCGAATTGACCTCTGTATTTAGTGCCTGCTATTAAACCGGCGAGATCAAGCGCAACAACCCTCTGTCCCCAAAGAACTCTCGGTACAGTTTTTTTCTGGATTCTAATTGCCAATCCTTCAACAATTGCTGTTTTTCCAACACCTGGTTCCCCTATTAGAACAGGATTATTCTTTTTCCGTCTTGACAGTATCTGAGCAACTCTTTCTATCTCTATGTTTCTGCCAATGACAGGATCCAGTTTATCTTCAATTACCATCTTTGAAAAATCTCTACTAAATAAATCCAATGTCGGTGTTTTTGAAGATTTTCGTTTTTCCTTTAAATTTGCCGGATTTGACTCCAAATTTTCTTTCATTGTTGAAGCAATAAATGTGTATATCAGTTCATAATCAGCATTAAAATAATCAAGAACTTCTTTGGCGATTCCCTCAGTTTCCAGTGATATGGCTAAAAGCAAATGTGAATCATCGGCCGTTAACAAATTCATTTTTTCTGCTTCGGAAAATGAGTTTCTTAAAATTTTTTCTGACCTTCTTGTCAGTGGTAAATGTCCTAAGGTTAATGTGCCTCCAGTAGGTCGTAGCAGGCTTTCAATTTTATTCTGAAGTTCCTGTAATGGGATTCCAATAGATTCTAATATTTTTGATGCTTTACTTTTGTTATCAAGTATGATACCCAATAACAAATGCTCTGAACCAACGTAACTATGCCCCAGTCTAATTGCTTCCTCTTTTGCATATTTTAAAATTCGTTGGACACTTTTGGAAAAATTCTTCTTCATTTAGTCCTCTATATATTTTGTGAGTTTTCCACCATGCAAAAATAATACCCTATCAGCAATTGCAGCAACTTTATCATCGTGGGTTGCTAATACGAATGATTGATTGTATTCAGATCGCAGTTTTAGCATGAGGTCAAGTAATAATTGTCTATTCCCTGCATCCAAATTCCCGGTAGGTTCATCGGCAAGCACAAGTTTGGGATTATTGATAAGAGCTCGGAGAACAGCAATCCTTTGACGTTCACCACCGGATACTTGATTTGGATAATGATCAACCAGATTCACAAGATTTATTTGTTCCAGCAAATTCATCGCTCTTTTGATGCTTTCTTCATTCGAGATATCAATGTTTAATTGAGGTATGATCAAATTTTCAAGAATTGTAAACTCTGGCAGTAGATGATGATGTTGAAAAACAAAACCCATGTATTTTGCTCTGAGGGCACTTCTGTCCATTTCCTTATCAATAAGCTTCCCGTTTATGAAAACTTCACCCTCATCTGGGGTATCTAGTGCACCCAGGATATGTAGCAAAGTTGATTTTCCACTGCCGCTGGGACCCATGATCACAACAATTTCCTTTTCAGAAATTTGAAAATCTAGAGAATCAAGAACGTTGATGCTTTCTGTACCAGTTTTATAAGTTTTTTTAATATTCTGTGCAGATAATATCATTTGATACTGTTGATAGATTGAATTGGGTTTAACTTCCTGGTTTGGACTGATGGGAAAATCCCAGATAAGACAATCAACATAAATGATAGGCAAATGATCAAAATTGAATTATGAGTCTCCAAAATTAATGGGAAATTTGAAATGGGAAAATCTTTTAGAATAAAGTGCAATAGTTGATATTTATCATTTAGAGTTATAATTGTTCTTGCAAGGAAATATCCCAGGAGTGATCCAGATAATCCAGTAAATACAGATTGGACGATAAAAATAGATGTGATTTTATTTTGCGAAAATCCAATTGCCTGCAGAATACCTATTTGAGGAATTTTTCTCATAACCGTCATGCTCATAATACTAAGCATATTGAAAGCAGAAATGATGATAATTATAAAACCAAAGATAGAATAGGCAAATTTCTCCAATTTCATCGCCGAGATAAGGGCTTCATATTCGTTCTCCCAGCTATAATAACGAATATTATCGGTTAAGATTGCTGCTGTTTCTAAAAAATCACTTGATAATTTTTGATCCAGAAATATTATTCGTTCCTTATGTTTTTTAAATAAACCTATCCCCAGATCATATGGAATTATCACATAATTCATATCAACGTCAATTAAATCAAAATCGAATGTGTTATATATGGTCACATCTCTTGATGGAAAGATACTAGTAGCAAGACTGATATCAACTGGAGATAATAATTGACAGGATTCACCATTATGGACGGATAAATAAAAAGAAAGCTCGTCGCCAATCAGAATTGCATCCTCATTCTCTGGTTTTGATAAATCAATAGTTCCGCTTTTCTCATCATTTGCGAAAAATCCCTGAACATTATTAATGGCCCTAACGGTGATAAATCGAAAATTATCTCCTGCTTTAATAATGGCGTTGCGTTCGAGCCCTAATTGATGACCTACACCCATTTTTTCAAGTTCGTCAATGACATTTATTAATTCAGATTCATCAGGATCGCTCAATACAATCCTGGCTGGAGAGTAAAATTCTGTTAGTTTTGAGAAGACTTCAAACTCCAGCCCATTCATAATGGCAAGTGTCAGTAAAACGGTTGAAACCCCAAGCGTTATACCAATAATTGGAAAAAATATACGTTTATTTTTTAATTTTCCATCCCCTTTTGATGAAACAAATCTTATGACAAAAATTAGCCAGTTCATTCGTAACTAATTGCCTCAATTGGGTTTATATTCTGTGATTTTATAGAAGGGATAATTGAAAATAGTATTGATATTATCACAGCAATTACAGGGTATAATAATATATTGTTTATAGACCAATGTACAGGGAGATAATCAATAAAGTATATATCAGAAGATAATGAGATTACATGATAATTATCCTGTATAAATAATATTATCAATGTTATAAGAATTCCTAAAATGGAACCCGTAACACCAATATAGAGTCCTTCAATGAGAAATATTTCTCTGATTTTCTTTTTCTTGAAACCAATCGCTCTGAGAATGCCAATTTCACTATTCTTTTCTTTTATAGTCATCCATAGTGAAACTGAAATATTAAATAAAGCCAGGAGCGTAATAAAAAATATCACAATTCGAATCGGCAAATCATAAATTGTCAGCCAATTATATAGCGAGTGATGTCTCTCTCTCCATGTAGTAGTAAGATATTCATAATAGCCTATTTGATCTATAACTTCCTGATCAATTCGTTCAATATCAGCCGGTTCACTTACGGTACAAATAACACCGGAATATTTCTGATCCATTTTAAAAATTTCTCTGGCTTTATTAATGGGGATAAATGCTAAAATTTTATCATATTCAGCAAATCCGGATTTATATATTCCTGTAACTTTATATTTCCTGCCATTAATTTCTCCGGAGCCAACAAGCTTTTCGATATCAATTATATTAAGTTTATCACCAACGCTGACAGAGAACATATTGGCCAGAGAAGATCCAATTATAATACCATTATCAAAATTGTCAGTAGATCCTTCGATTAACATCGAATTGATTTTATAAACTGATGTAATAGCATCAGAGGTTGTACCATAAATAATTAACCCTTCAGATATATCGCCTTTTTGCACCATTGCTTTATGTTCGATGTATTTATGGATATTTACAATCTCTGGGATAGAACTCAGTTTTTCAACGATATCGTCAATGTCCTCTTCAGATAGATCACCGGAGGCAATCCCATAACTTGTTATTCGAAGATGACCATCGAGGGCGGTAAGTTTTTCCTGAATTGAATTTTTAAATCCCTGGGAAAATGACGAGATAATATTTAAAGACGCAATGCCAAGCATTAAACCAATGATACTCAATTTTATTGAGAAGGAAATATACTTGAAATCATGCGATGAAAATATATGGTTTAACGCTATCTTATGTGCCAGTCTCATTCCGTATCAAAATTTATGATGTATTGATTATTTCTCTTTTTCGGTTCTCATTGCAGGAAAAAGGATTACATCTTTTATGGAGTTCTGGCCGGTAAGCAACATAACGATTCTATCAACACCGATTCCAACACCTCCTGTCGGCGGCATCCCACATTCCATCGCTTCAATGAAGTCATTGTCAACATTCTGTGCTTCTTCATCACCAATTTCTCTCAATTTGGCCTGGGATTCTAATCTTTGACGTTGATCAATTGGATCGTTTAATTCAGAAAAAGCATTGGCAAATTCAGTACAGCCGATAAATAATTCAAATCGCTCAACTATGTCCTGATTCCCATCCCGTTTTCCCTTAGCAAGAGGTGATATTGCTTTTGGGTAATCATAAACAAATGTTGGATTTATTAGGGTCGGTTCAACAAGATGTTCAAATATCGCATCAAGGAGTTGTCCATAATTCATTTTTTTATCAATTTCCAGCTTCAATTCCTTGGCATACTCATACAGGCCAAGACGATCCATGGTGTCTACTGATTTACCGGAGGCGTTATTTAATAATTCAAACATGGATTTTTTTTCAAAGGGTTTGGACAAAGATATTTTAAATGAATTAAATTCAACAGTATCAACATTCAACTTTTGGGCGATGGTTTTTATCAACATTTCGGTAAAATCCATCATATAATAGACATCAACATAGGCTTGATAAAATTCGAGAGAAGTGTATTCAGGATTGTGGCTTCTATCCATTCCTTCGTTTCGGAAATTCTTTGCCAACTCGTATACTTTTTCAAATCCACCGATAATCAACTTTTTGAGATAAAGTTCATCTGCAATTCGCAAATATAACGATTCGTCAAGGGTATTGTGGAATGTTTTAAATGGACGTGCAGACGCACCACCATATATTTGTTGGAGAATTGGTGTTTCAACCTCAAGGAATCCATTGGAATCTAGAACAGATCTCATTGCTGAAATAATTGTGGCTCTTTGTTCAAAAATAATTTTATTCTGTGGATTAGCAATGAAGTCAAGATACCGATGTCGATACCTGAGTTCCTTATCCCCATATTCATTGAACGCCACCCCATCTTTTTCTTTTAAGTTTGGCAGTGGACGCAGGTTTTTTGATAATATTGTTAGGAATTCGGCATGAACGGATATTTCCTCTGTGCGGGTAACAAATACATAACCCGTCACACCGATGATATCACCGAGATCAAGATTTTTGAACAAATTGTTGTATACGTCGACACCAACATCGTCCCGTTTAATATATAATTGAATTTTTCCGCTTTCGTCTTGGAGGTGGGTAAAACTTGCTTTGCCCATCTTCCTCATGGATACAATTCTTCCGGCAATTGATACCTGTTTCTTATCACTATCTGGATCATACGACTTAATAACATCATCGGCATAATCGGTTCGATCAAAACTATAGGGAAAGGGGTTTATTCCAGAGTTTTTAATAGCGTCCAGTTTCTCGTGACGAAAATCAATGATTCTTTTTAATGATTTGTTATCTGTTGACAAAATTTATTTCTCCATATTAAACAGTAAGTATCCTCTGATAAATTGATCGATATCCCCATCCATAACCGCTTGTATGTTGCCCATTTCAACTTTTGTACGGTGATCCTTAACCAAATTGTAAGGATGGAAAACATAGGATCTAATTTGACTTCCCCAGGCTATTTCCATTTTTTGATCTTCAAGATGTTGTTTCTCTTTTTTCTGTTCGTCAAGACGTAGCTTATATAGTTTTGCCTTTAACATTTTCATTGCCACATTTTTATTTTTTAACTGGCTTCTTTCATTTTGACATTGAACTACAGTATTTGATGGTAAATGGGTAATACGAATTGCTGAATCTGTTTTATTGACATGCTGGCCACCAGCACCACTGGCGCGATAGGTATCAATTCGAATGTCTTTATCATCTATCTCAATATCAACATCATCATCCAATATTGGATAAATAAAGACAGATGCAAAGGATGTATGTCTTCTGGAGTTGCTGTCAAATGGCGAAATTCTCACCAGCCGATGAACTCCAGCTTCAGATTTTAGATTACCATAGGCAAAATCGCCGATTACTTCAATGGTTACATCTTTTAATCCGGCTTCATCCCCAGGTTGAAAATCAATTATTTTAGTTTTATAACTATTATTCTCACACCATCTTGTATATAGGCGATACAACATGTTTGCCCAATCCTGGGACTCAGTTCCTCCAGCTCCAGGATGGATGGTAATAATGGCATTTTTTGAATCATCCGGTTCATTCATCATCAATTTAACTTCAACTTGAGATAGGTATTTATCAAATTTAGCAAACGAAGACGTGAAATCTTTATCAGGTTCGTCGCCTGAATCGATAATTTCAAAATGTATTTCTACTTCTGAGAATAAGTCATCAAGAGTTTCCCACATCTTTTTTTCAGCAGTGAGGATACTGATTTTCCTCAGTACATTTTGAGCTTTTTTTTGATCAATCCAAAAATCCGGATGCGTTGTTTTCTCCTGTAAGACTGAAATATTATTTATAAGGGCATCCCATTCAAAGATACCCCCTGATTTCATGATACTTACTATTTAATTCTTTAAAATTCTCTTGATATACTTGTATGTCCATAATTAATTACTCAGTATTAGATAAATTGTTGTGAAAAGATTTAATATATTTAGAATTGAATGATTTGAATTTAATTTTCCCAAAAAACTCTTCCCGATTATGATGGTATCATTGGGTTCGATATCAATGAGAGAATTGTCATTTCCTTTATCAAGAAAATCAGACAAATTGACTAAAATGGTAATGCTACCATGGTCATCCGAGACCCGGACAATCCGAATATTTTTTAAATTGGCATTGGATGTGGGTCCACCGGCAATAGATAAAAGAGTGATCATATCAGGGTCAACAGAAAATGGAATGATATATTGACCCGGTTTTTCAACTTCACCCCAAATATTTATTTTCATGGCGATATTATCGTTTTCCTGGATAACATAAAGTGCTGGATTTGAATCAGAGTCTTCACCCGAAGGTTTTTGCCAGAACTGACTACCGGATACCAGGGATAGTAAAATCAGATAAATAATTGTATTGACGTAAATATTTCTATTCATAACTGATAATCTGGCTGCGATCCATTTCAAATCGGGTATAGATCTCGATGGCTTTAACAGTCTCTTCAATATCATGAACCCGAACGATATTTGCTCCATTTGCCACAGACATTATCATTGATACAATACTTCCGGTCAATCGATTTTCTGCCCCATCGCCATTGAACTGCAAAAAAGATTTTCTTGATGTTCCGATAAGGATTGGAAGACTAAAATGCTTAAACTCGAGAAGATTATTAATTATCTTATAATTATCATCAATACTTTTCCCAAATCCGATGCCAGGGTCGAGTATAATACTGGATCTTGATAAACCAACACTTTCAGCAATCGAAATTTTAGTTTCAAAGTATTGATTAATATCTTCTATAACATCATCATAATGGGTATGAAGTTGCATTGTTTCAGGCGTACCCTGCATATGCATAATGACCATTTCGGAATCATGATTATTGATGATTTGATACATCAACTTATCACCACCGGTTATATCATTAACAATGCTAAATCCATTATGTAATGCATAATCGGCGATATCAGGTTTTTGGGTATCTATTGAAAAAATGGTATCATTAAAACTGCTAATATAAGGTATTATCAAATTTAGTCTATCAAATTCTTCATCCAATGAAATTGATTCAGATCCGGGTCTTGACGATTCAGCCCCCACGTCGATAATATCAGCACCGGAATTCACCATTGCTGTCAAGCGATTTCTAACAGATGAATTATCCATGTAATTCCCGCCGTCATAAAAAGAATCAGGTGTGAGATTCAGAATTCCCATGATGCGTATATTATTATTTTGGCGAGGAATCATCAATTTTAGATTTTTTTGTATTTGGTCTTTTTGGTTCTCTTGGTTTATTTGCTTTTACATCAGCTTTCTCATTGCGTTTTGCAGATCGTCTTCGTGAGTTTCTTCTACGAGGTGGTGGTGATGTTTTTATTCTATATTCCTTTATGGATTCACCTTCAATTGCCATTTTCATTTCTAAACCACTGATTGTTTCATATTCAAGTAATGCTTCAGCTAAACTGTGTAATTGATCTATTTTCAAATTTAATATTGAATCAGCATTCTTTTCAGATGTTTTTACTAAACCAATAATTTCATCATCAATTAATTGTGAGGTTACATCACTATAATCTCTTGAATGGCTTATTTCCCTACCAAGAAATACTTCTTCAGATTTCTTTCCGAATGTTAAAGGACCTAATTTTTCACTCATACCCCATTCACAGACCATTTTCCTGGCGATTCCCGTAGCAGACTCAATATCGTTGGCAGCGCCAGTTGATGTGTCTTTGAATATAATTTTTTCCGCAGATCTGCCACCCATAAGTATATGTAGTCTTCCAATTAGAAAATCTTTACCATAATTATGTTTTTCATGGTCCGGCAATTGAGCAGTTATTCCAAGGGCGCGACCTCGAGGGATAATTGAAATTTTATGAATAGGGTCTGAATTTTTTGTATAATGCGCCACTAGTGCATGACCGGCCTCATGATACGCAGTAATTTTCTTTTCCTCAGGGGTAAGCATCATACTTTTTCTCTCGACACCCATCATTACTTTATCTTTTGCTTCTTCGAAGTCAATCATTGAAACACTTTTTTTATTTTTCCTGGCAGCTAAAAGTGCTGCTTCGTTGACTAGATTTTCTAAATCAGCTCCCACAAGTCCAGGCGTACCTTTTGCAACTATTTTTAAAATAACGTCTTTATTTAGTGGTACATGTTTTGAATGAATTTTTAGTATTGCTTCCCGTCCATCTATACTGGGATGGTCAACAATAATTTGTCTGTCAAATCGACCGGGTCTTAGCAGGGCTTTGTCAAGTACATCAGGTCTGTTTGTTGCAGCAAGGAGAATAACATTGGCATCAGTATCAAAACCATCCATTTCAACAAGGATCTGATTCAATGTCTGTTCTCGTTCATCATGTCCTCCCCCTAGCCCGGCGCCTCGGTGTCTTCCAACTGCATCAATCTCATCTATAAAAATGATAGCTGGGGAGTTTTTCTTTGCCTGATCAAATAGATCTCTAACCCGACTTGCGCCAACTCCAACGAACATTTCAACAAATTCGGCACCACTAATACTAAAAAATGGGACACCAGCCTCTCCAGATACTGCTTTAGCAAGAAGTGTTTTACCCGTTCCTGGAGGGCCCAGCAATAATGCACCCTTGGGAATTTTTGCTCCCAATCTGCTATATTTCTTTGGATTCTTAAGGAATTGAACAATTTCCTGAAGTTCAACTTTTGCCTCGTCACAGCCTGCAACATTTTTAAATGTGATTTTTGGATTGTCAGGCGAAATCATCTTCGCCTTGCTTTTTATAAATCCAAATATTCCGTTTTGACCTCCTGATCCTTGCATTTTCCTTATGAAAAAAATGTAAACCAGAATAATTATTAACCATGGCGAGAAATTAATCAGGTATTCTAGCATCCCGGCAGTAGGCTCCTGGAACTGATAGACAATTTTTTGATCATTCCATTTCTTAATCATATCAGCATCGATATACGGTAATGTTGTGGAGAATTTCTCTGTTATTTTTTTAACAGCACCACTTCTCCATTCTTCTGGTTCTTTAAAGGTTCCAATAAATTTGCTTCCAATAATCTCGGCGGAACTGACCCTTCCATCATCTATATAGCTTTCATATTCTGTAAAAGTTACTATTTTCGTTTTAGAGTCACTGTCTAAAAATTGAGCTACAGTGATGGCACCCAGTATGACTGCAGTCCAAACAAGGGCTGTTCGACCACCGGAGTAAAAGAATTTTTTAAATCCAGTCTCATCATTTGGAGATTTATCATCCTTGCCATTTGGTCGATTTGGAGTTTTATTTGGTGTTTTTTTGTCCATTTTAGACATCCCCTTCTCTAAATGCGAGAATATTTTTTAGACCTCTTAATTTTTGGTCGTAATCTAATCCGTATCCTACGACAAATCTATTTGGTATATTAAATCCTATATAATCGATTGGAAAATTTAATTTTGCAACATCAGGTTTGAATAACAATGTGACGAAGGTAACAGATGCTGGACCGGCATTTTCCATTCTTTGCTTTAAGAATTGTATTGATAAACCTGTATCAATTATATCTTCAATGATGACCACATGCCTGCCTGTAATATTGGCACTAATATCCTTTAGCAATCTGACGGTACCAGTTGATTTTGTCGCACTTCCGTAGGAATCAATTTTCAAAAAATCAACTTCAAAGTCTATTGATAATTCTCTAAGCAGATCCGCATAGAAAAGAAAAGAGCCATTGAGCACGCCGATAAATATTGGCTTCTCTGTTTTAAATCTTTCAGATATATCAACTGCCAATTCAGCGATACGATCTTTTATTTCTTTTTCAGAAATTAAAATATCTAATGATTTTCCTTCAAAGGGATATCCTTTTGGGATTGTGAATTCTTTCAAATTTTGTTCCATTTTATTTTATAATTTTCTTGTTGGGTTGATCCAATTTTATCTTTTAAGACCCCATAGCGAATACCGGGAATCCATAGAATATTATCCATTTTATCGACGACAATTGGATAATTATTTTTATTCAGCAATGGTATTTTATATTCAATAAATAATTCACTGACTTTTTTAAAATTTTCATTTGGTGATAACATAATCCGGTCACCTGATTTCCACTTCCTTATAAATATTCCTTCTTCAAACTTAACTCTTGAAAGGATGAAAAATATTCTTTCATTAGAATGTGGAAAGTTTTCAAAATCGATATTTTCAACTGTAAAACGATTTTTGTTCCAAATATTTTCACTATCTAATAATATATTTGTTTTTTTATCCGCAGGCATTTCTGACAGCACCAATGTAAAAAACGATCTATCTAAATAAACGCGAATTTCATCGCAAAGGTCAAAAACTGTACCAGTACTGCCAGACATGATAAAGTGCCATAATGAACGCCAATGAGACCCTGAGATATCATTGGAAATTGAGATATTCATTTTTGAGATTGAGTCCTTCATAATCAATTTCTTTTCAGTATCAGGAAAATTTAATATAAATTCTTTATAAATATTTATTCTGGAAGGGCTGACAAATTCAATATCCTTATTGCTGACAGCCAATTTCTTTTTAAGGTAATCCAACTTTTTTCTTGCGTCTTTATGAGAATCCATCAGTTTTTGGATTATAGCAGTATCTTTCCTTTTGGCCTTGGGTAAGATTTTGTTTCTAATTTTATTTCTTAAAAATCTATTATCATCGTTAGTACTATCAAAAAACCATTGAAGATTCTTTGAGCTGGCATATGATTCAATTTCAGTCTTTTTAATATCGAGCATTACTCTCTTAATTCTACCATAATTATTTCTGATCCCAAGCATGGTTATCCAATCCCCCCCTTGCTGATACCTCATAAATAGTGTTTCCAACTGATCATCAAAATGATGGGCTGTAAGTATCCAATGGTATCCAAATTTGTCACACAACTCATTAAAAAAAGAATAACGCACATCCCTGGCCCAGGCCTCAAAGGACGATTTTTCTTTTTTAGTGTACTTGACAATTTTATGATGGAATTGCACATTGTTAAACTTAGAGTATTCTTCACAGTATTTATCTACTTCGTTAGAATCTAGACGGGTTTGATAATTAACATGTGCAAAAGCAAGTTCATAATTTTTCTGGCGTTTTATTGATAGTAACTGGTCAGCAAGGACCATGCTGTCAACCCCTCCGGATATTGCTACAAGAATTTTTAAGTTGTCATAGGCGGTATTATCATTTTTGATAATCGAATCCATCCTTGATATTATGTTTGCTTCAAACATGTTTATTGCAAGAAGGGATTATTCATCTTTTCATAACCTATTGTTGTATCAGGTCCATGTCCGGAATGAACAATAAATTGATCATCAAGTGAGAAAAGTACATCTTTGATAGAATCAATCAATTGCTGATGATTACCACCGGGTAAGTCGGTCCTGCCGATGGAGTTTCTAAAAAGGGTATCCCCGACAAAAATATGATTTTCCAAAACGAAGCAAATTCCCCCAGGGGTATGGCCAGGGGTTTCAATCACCTGGATTTCATAATCACCTGTAGAAATTAAACTATCCTTATCAAGATTATCTTTGATAGTTGGAATCTCAACGCGGGGCAGGCCAAACATTCCACATGCCTGCGGGAGTGTTTCAACAAGAAATGTGTCTTTTTCATGGATATAAAAGGGAAGGTTTCGGTCTTTTTGAATTTTAGAAACTGCACCAATATGATCCAGGTGGCCATGAGTTGCATATATTCCCAATAATTTGACTTTTTTGAGGTCAGCAGTATGAAGAATCCTCTCAGGCTCATCTCCCGGGTCAATCAGTATAGCTTTATCGTTCGAAAAACTTATTAGCCATGAGTTTTCAAGAAATGGTCCGTTTTCTATTTTGGTTATTGAATAAGGAATTATTAAACCTCATCAAAAAATAAATGTCTCAAGCATTGGATTTTGCTCTCATAAGAGTGTGGATATAGAAACCACATGCTTGCTGCAATAGATGACATTAGTGAATTACCATCTTGAGGTGTAAAACAGAATCCAGAGATTTCTGTACCATCGTTGCTGACATGCAGAGATGGAATAGAAACGACTGTGTGATTAAGGATTCTTCCAAAGTGACCCTGATCCCGGCCAAATGAAAATACCTGGCAAGCATCTATCTTATCGGTTGTGGCTATTTTCATGTTACCATCTAATTTTGCTAAAACTTTTTGCAATGATGTTTGATTTTTTACACGGAGATGGAAATGAATTGTATGCATGTACTGTGTATTCATTTTCATTGCCGATGAGAAAAGATTCAATTTTTCGCCTATAGTTTCAAATAATAATGCTGCATCCCTGGCATGATGAGTTCCGTATTGTTGGTCACCATGTTTTCCAACCTGTGGTGATGGAATAAAGGAACCTGCCTGGCTTACATCATTTGCACGTCTAATCATTACAAACCGTCCATTGGCGAGATTACCTTTTTCTTCATTATCCAAAGTAAGTGTTTTAATAAGGGCGCATAAGTTATGAGTGTTACATGAGACAATATGTATAAACCTATCTTCCTTTGAAACCAATGCATCATCATTTATACCACGAGCATACATTTTTCCAAATCCAAACTCACTGCCCTGGGCAATAAATCCATCTGTATTATGGAGGAAATTTTCATAGTAATCAGTTTTATTTTTATGACCAATGCCGCTGGGTGTACAGTCAATAACAACTGAAGCGCGGTTAATTGCTTCTTTTGTCGTGAACTCCGGCTTGAGTCCAAGAGCGTTAAATCCATCAAAGCGATCTTCAAGTGTTGCCAGACGAGCCCCTCTTTTTAATAAGGCCTTAACTTTTGCCCTGTCGCTTGTAAGAGGTGTGTTTTTATGAAAGCTGACACCGTCAATTCCTAATTTATCTTTAAAATCACAGAGTAAACCGATTAATGGTTCACCAATAGTACCTGTTCCAACTACGTGGACGATTTTGCGAGGCATGCTTTCACCTTTCTAAATATTTATGGTAATTTAAAATTAATCTAATTGAATTGGACGTTATCCATCAAAAATTTCTGTAACCCGCTCATACCGGCTGATTTATAAACCTGTTTCTGTTCAATAGCTTCACTCCCAATTTCTAATATTTCTTTTACAGTATCGATAACATCCATATTATTAAAATATTTAAGTGCAGGTTCTGCATAATCCACCATCCTCAAAATGAATTCCTCCATCGAAAGAATGTCCATAGACTTTGGATCCATTACTTTAACATCAAAACCAAATCTTGATGCTTTCCAATAACAATCGTCTATATAATCCAGCCTAAAATCTTCTGCCAGGGTCCCATCTTTAAATTCAGACCAAGCACGATGAACCAGTGATTGAGAAAGTGCAATTAATAATCGGGTTCTAATAAGGGAGCGCTGTATGTCAAACATCCTAAATTCGATGGTGCCAAAATCCATTGACGGTCTGATTTTCCACCAAATTTGTCTTGGTTTTTCAATACTCCCCATATCGATAAAAGAATTTACCAAATCCTTATACTGGTCATAGGACTCAAAAGTTATGGGAACATTGGTTCTTGGGAAAGCGCCAAATTGAAAAGATCTGGAGGACAGCATGCCAGTTTTAACCCCCTCAAAAAAAGGAGAATTTGTACTAATTGCTAACAGTGGACCGATCCATCTTCTCATTGCGTTTGTAATATGTATGGCTGATTCTGCATCTGGAACTGCCACATGTACATGAGTGGCAAAGGTGATATTTCTTTGTGCATAATAGCCCATTTGATTGGCTACCCATTGATAACCAGGTGCAGAGACAAAATTTTGTTCTATGGGTTTTGCTGTTGGGTGAGTGCCACTAATTCCCATGCGGAAATTATTTTGTTTACCAATATCCCTAATAATATTCCGAAGTCTCCTGATCTCACCCATAGCTTGCTCAACATCTTGACAAACAGGTGTATTTATCTCAACTTCTGTTTTTATTAATTCATAACTAAAGCGGTCATTGTCACTGGGATCAATTAAATCCATTATGACATCTACCTTATCAACTAAATCACCCGTCTTCGGATTACAGAGCATATATTCTTCTTCTACCCCGATGGTGAAAGGATGCTTATGATTAAAAACTTTAGGAGATAATTTCATTTTATTCAAGTATTATATGACGCTTGTTTCGGTCCATTCGCCAAACACTGATTTCATGGCATCCACCATCTCTCCCAGAGTGGCATAGGCATTGGCGGCATCTATGAGAAGTGGCATAACATTCTGGTCACCTTTGCATGCATTAGATAATTTATCCAATGATATTTTTACTTTATCATTATCACGCGATTTTCTTAAAGCACGGGTTTTTGCCAATTGTTTTTCTTCGACATCAGCGCCAATTTCCAAAATCGGTATTTCGATTTTTTCATCCTTCTTAATGAATTCATTTACACCGACCATTATTCTTTGTTTACTATCGAGTAGTTTCTGGTATTCAGAGGCTGAATCAGCAATTTCTCTTTGTATATATCCTTGCTCAATAGCTGGAATAACACCGCCGAGATCTTCGATTTTTCTAAAATAATCTCTGGCTCCTTCTTCAATTTTATCTGTGAGCTCTTCAATATACCAGGAACCACCTAAAGGATCAATTACATTAGCCGCCCCGGTCTCATAAGCGATCAATTGCTGTGTCCTCAAGGCTATTTCCACCGCTTTTTCAGATGGCAAAGCAAGAGTTTCATCCATAGAATTTGTATGAAGGGACTGAGTACCGCCAAGGACTGCTGCCATCGCCTGGAATGCCGTTCTGGCAATATTGTTTTCAGGTTGCTGGGCGGTTAAAGAAAAACCTGCAGTCTGAGTATGGAATCGTAGTTTCCATGAATTTGGATCTTTCGCACCATATTTCTCTTTCATTGTAGTTGACCAGATCCGTCTCGCCGCACGATATTTTGCGATCTCTTCAAAGAAATCTAGATGTGAATTAAAAAAGAAGGATAATCGTGGGGCAAATTTATCCACATCCAACCCCCTGGCAATTGCATGTTCAACATATGTGAACCCATCTGCGAGAGTAAATGCCAGTTCCTGCACTGCTGTGGAACCAGCTTCACGGATATGATAACCACTTATTGAAATTGTATTGTATTTTGGCAAGTATTCTGTACAGTATTCAATCATATCAGTAATGATTCTCATAGATTCTGCCGGAGGGAATATCCATTCTTTCTGGGCAATATATTCCTTGAGGATATCGTTTTGAAGTGTCCCTCTTAAGGCAGAAATATCCACACCCTGCTTCTGAGCGACAGCAATGTAAAATGCAAGTAAGATTACTGATGGTCCATTAATAGTCTGGGAGACACTGACTTTTTCCAGAGGAATACCTTCAAACAAGTCTTCCATATCTTTCAGGGAACTCACTGCCACACCGCATTTACCAACTTCACCGTCTGATAATTCATGATCACAATCATATCCCATTAAAGTGGGCATATCATATGCAACTGATAATCCTGTTTGCCCCTGACTCAATAGAAATTTGAATCGTTGATTTGTTTCCTGGGGAGTCCCAAAACCGGCAAACTGTCTCATTGTCCATAATCTGCCACGATACATATTCGGGTGGACCCCGCGGGTATATGGGTATTGACCGGGAAATCCCCATTTATCCATATAATCATCATCTGGATGATCTGGAAGGTATAAGCGATCTACCGATTCACCTGATGCAGTTTGAAAGTTATAATCCCTTTGATTTTTACTTTCAACTTCTTCCTGCCATTTTTTCCATGATTTTTCGAAACTACCGCTCATGACTTACCTATTATTTTTTGAATTGCAGATAGAATACCATCTACACTCAAATTTAATGAATTGAGTTGATCCTGCCTGGAGCTTTGTTCAATATATTCGTCCGGTATTCCAAAGGATTTGATGTCTAATTTGGATTCAACATCACTGAAATATTCTAGTACACTTGATCCAAATCCGCCCTTTTTCACACCTTCCTCTATGGTAATAATATGAGAATGATTTTCATTAATTGAATCCAAATATTCGGTATCAAGAGGTTTTATAAATCTTGCATTCACAACCGTTACTGAAATATTGAATTTATCTTTTATCGCAGATACAGCATCCATGCCAACCTGTACCATACTCCCTACTGCGAGAATAACAATTTTGCTGCCAGAACTAATTTCTTTCCATTTACCGATTTCCAGCAATTCGGGTTTTCTTTTTTTATCAAATCGATGACTTGTTGCTTTTGGGTATCGAATCGCAAATGGTTTTTCAAGCTGGGTTGCAGTATATAATAAATCGTAAAAATCATCACCATCCATTGGGGCAGAAACAATCAGCCCTGGTAGCGTCCGCAATAGAGCGATATCAAATACACCGTGGTGAGTTGGTCCATCTGGACCAACTAATCCAGAGCGGTCCATGCAAAATATTACTGGTAATTCCTGGAGCAGGACATCATGAAATATATTATCAAAAGCTCTTTGCATAAATGTTGAATAGAAGGCGACGACTGGTAAAAATCCCTGAGTGGCAAGACCGCTGGCATAAGAAACAGCATGGCCTTCGGCAATCCCAACATCAATATATCTATCGGGAAATTCATCGGTAAACTGCTTCATTCCTGTCCCAATTGCCATGGCCGCAGTGATACAGGATATTTTTTTATTAGTCTTGGCAAGTTGTCTGATACAGTGTCCAAATAATTTGGAATAATCGGGGGTTGGATCCTTGACCTTTTTTGTATTTTTCCCTGGCAGACTATAATATTTTATGGAGTCAATTTCTGCAAGTTCGGAACCCTTTCCTTTTTTTGTATAAACATGCACAAGTGTTGGATTTGGGAAATCTTTAACTGAGTTAAAAGTTTGAATAAGCAATTCTAAATTGTGTCCGTCAACAGGACCAACATATCGAAGTCCAAATTCTTCAAATAAAACACCGGGTGTAAGAAATCCCTTAATGCCTTCTTCAGTTTTCCTTAGAAATGTTCTTAAGAATTTTGATGGAAGTGATGGGATCTTTCCGGTAACGGACCAAATATCATCTCTGATTTTATTATAGGTTGGATTGGTTACAACGCGGGTTAGATATCTTGAAAGTGCACCAACACTTTTTGAAATTGATAGCGAGTTATCATTTAAAACAACCGTGAGTTGTGTTCTATTATAGCCTAGATTGTTCAGTCCTTCAAATGACAGACCACCTGTCATGGCACCATCACCAACAATTGCAAGGACTTTTTCATTTGAATTTCTCTTGTCTCTTCCATGGGCAATCCCCAAAGCTGAAGAGATAGCAGTGCTTGCATGACCGGCACCGATAGCGTCATGATCACTTTCGCTTCTTTTTAGAAAACCGCTGATGCCGTCTTTTTGTCTGAGTGTATGGAATGCATCTCTTCGCCCCGTAATTATTTTGTGGGCATATGCCTGGTGGCCAACATCCCATACGAATTTATCCGTTGGTGTATTATAGACATAATGAAGTGCCACAGATAAATCTACCACTCCAAGCGGGGAGCTGTAATGTCCGCCGACATCTTCAACAGTGGATCGTATAAAATGACTCAGTTCTGTACAATAATTATTTAATTCCCTAATACTGAGTTTTTTTAAGTCATCCGGACCATTAATTTTATTTAAATAAATATAGTCTATCACTTTATCATTCCCATAAATAATTTATGAATGCGATTATCATCGCCAATTTCGGGATGGAAGGAAGCCATTAAATGTCTACCATCTGATAGCAAAACAGCAGAATCGCCATATTCAGCAAATGATTCTACTCCATGTCCCATTCGACTAACCTTCGGGGCTCGTATAAAAGTGGCATTAAATGGATTGTCATTGTCAAAATTTAAATTAACTTCGGCCTCAAATGAATGCACCTGTCTTCCCCAGGAATTTCGATCCACTTCAATATCAATTACGGATAGCGACCTATTTAATTTATCAGAGCTTCGACATGACGAGATTATCATTCCTGCACAAGTCCCCATAATTGATTTTTTATTGGCAAATTCTATAAGCGAATCAAAAAAATTATTTTTCATAATTTGCTTCATCAATGTCGTTGATTCACCGCCAGGAATGATTAAAGCATCACAATGATCAAGTTGTTTAGGATACCTGATGAGTTCAGATTTAATCTGCAAAGATTCCAGCGAAAGTTGATGCAAATGAAAACCACCCTGGAGCGCGAGAATCCCAATAATCAATTTACCAGCCTCTCTCCTGCATTCTCTGGTCAGCTGGAATCTCACTCATTTCAAGACCTTTCATAGCAGTGCCCAGCTTTTCAGAAGCAATAGCAAGCTTATCGGGATCATCAAAATAGGTTGTGGCATCAACGATAGATTTTGCCCTTGTCTCAGGATCTTCAGATTTAAATATTCCTGATCCGACAAATACTGACTCCGCTCCTAATTGCATCATTAGAGATGCATCTGCAGGAGTTGCAATACCTCCAGCACTGAAATTCGGAACGGGTAATTTTCCATCACCTGCTATTTGTTTTATTAAATCAAAGGGAGCACCTAAGTTTTTTGCTTCTGCCATTAACTGATGATCATCAAGAGTTGTCAGCTTTTTCATATCATTAACCAATGTTCTCATATGACGAACAGCTTCGACAATATTACCGGACCCTGGTTCACCTTTAGTCCTAATCATTGCAGCACCCTCACCAATTCTCCTAAGCGCTTCTCCCAGGTTCCTGGCACCACAAACAAATGGTACTTTGAATTCATGCTTCCATATGTGGTTATATTCATCCGCAGGTGTTAGAACTTCACTTTCGTCGATAAAATCAACTTCTAAAGATTCAAGTATTTGCGCTTCGGCAAAATGACCAATCCTGCACTTTGCCATTACAGGTATGCTTACACATTTCTGTATTTCTTTTATCATTCCAGGGTTGGACATTCGGGCAATGCCGCCATCCTTACGAATATCAGCTGGAATTCTCTCAAGTGCCATAACAGCAACAGCTCCAGCATTTTCAGCGATTTTAGCCTGTTCAGGATTTGTGACATCCATAATCACCCCACCCTTCAGCATTTCAGCCAAACCGATTTTAACTTGTAAAGTACCTTTTTTCATTTTGTGTCCTTCAAAGTTGATAGTTTATTTTTGACATCTTCGATAATATAATCCGGTGTAGAAGCCCCTGCAGAGATTCCCACAGTGCGAGCATTGTTAAACCATTTTATATCAACATCATCCAGGGTAGTTACCTGGTATGATCTGGGATTAATTTCAAGTGAAAGTTGTGTGAGCCTTTTCGAATTTGCGCTGGTAAATGAACCAATAATTAACATGACATCACATTCTTTTGCCAGTTGGCGGATTTGCTCCTGATTTCTTTTTGTTGGGAAACAGATTGTATTTACAAAATGTAGATCAAATACTTTTGTCATTAGAATATTGATTATTTCCTGCACATTATCAATGATTTGGGTAGATTGACAAACAATGCCAGCCCGTTTCATTTTTTTTAATTCTTTTGCTTCAGTTGGATTTGCCACTACGATGGCATTATCAACCTGGCTGGCAATGCCAATAACCTCATCATGCCCATGATCTCCAACAATAATAATCTGTCTGCCATCAATGGAAAGTTTTTTTACTTCACTATGAATTTCATGCACCAATGGACAAGTAGCATCTATAATTTTCAATCCTGCTGAATTTGCCTTTTCCCATGTCGAGCCAACTGTTCCATGAGCCCTGAACAATACTGGACTATCACTTGGTATTTCGTCGACTTCTTCAACTACTTTTGCTCCTGCTCGAGCTAAATCAGCAACGACTTTTTCATTATGGACAATATCACCAAGCATATATACTTCGCCATGTTGATTTATGGTATCGAACGCAGTATTCACGGCATCCCTGACCCCAAAACAATATCCAGCATCTTTGGCGACGATTATTCTCAATTTATTTCTTTTTCATCCTGGGAAGAGTTATACCATTTTGCTTCTGATACTTCCCTGCTTTATCTAAATAGGATGTTCTGCATTCTTCATCACTTTCAAAAAATATAACCTGGCACAATCCTTCATTAGAATATATTTTTGCAGGCAGGGGTGTGGTATTTGAAATTTCAAGAGTAACAAATCCTTCCCATTCCGGCTCAAAAGGAGTGACATTTACTATTATCCCACATCTGGCATATGTCGATTTCCCCACACATAAAGTGATTACATTCCTCGGGATTCTAAAATATTCTATACTTCTTGCAAGGGCGAAACTATTTGGAGGGATTATGCAGACATCACCTGAAAATTTCACAAATGAAGCGTCATCAAAATTCTTTGGGTCAACAATTCTATTATTTACATTGGTGAATATTTTATATTCATCCGCCACTCTTAGATCGTAGCCGTAGGATGACAATCCATAAGAAATTTTGCCACTTCTAATCTGCTCAGATTCAAATGGTTCAATCATTTTATGATTCCTGGCCATCTTCTCAATCCAGTAATCGCTTTTAACTGACATCATCATCTCCGCGAATTTTTTTATTTATCAATGTTAATATTGTTTTCTCTGCGTCAGTAACTGACTGATTTAAAATGTTTGCTCCAGCAGCCAGAGGATGTCCACCGCCATTCAGTTTTTCGGCAACATCATTTATAATGTATTTGCCTTTTGAACGGAAGTTAATTCTGAAATTATTTTCTGATTCCTCAAGTATCATACAGGAAATTTCAACGCCTCTGATAGATCTGCAGAAATCGGTAAACCCTTCAATATCCTCATGAGTAGCTCTGCATTGCTCAAGATCAAATAAGGTAATTATAAAAAGTACAAATTCACCATTGTTGTAAAAATTAATATTTTCAATTACCCTACCCAGCAATCGAACTTGCTCAAGCGATCTATTCTCATAAATATGCTTATGAATATCATAAGGTATAATCCCTGAGATGATGAGATCGGAGGCCATCTGATGAGCTTCCTCATTGGTATTATAATACTTGAAGGAACCAGTATCAGTAACAAGTGCAGCATATAGTGCGGTGGCAATCGGAATAGTCAATTTGCTTTCACTATCCAGTGATCGCAAGTATTTCCAAATGATTGATCCTGTAGATGGCTCATGGAGATTAACCATTGTGTAAGTATAAGAATTACCTTTCCTGACTGGATGATGATCGATACATATAGTCCTCGTATTTTCGAATACAATTTCTTTCATATTTCCAATGCGGTTGGCATCGCCAATGTCAAGAAGTATCGTAATGTCAGCAGATTTAATCCAGTCATCCATATCAGGTGAATACTTTTCAGTATGACCTTCTAAGTCAAGGAAATTATACATATCCCGCATACCGGAAGTATTGATAATTCTACATTCTTTTCCTATAGACCTCAAGTGATGATATAAGGCTATTTCGGATCCCAAACCATCGCAGTCAGGATTAATATGTGTGGTCAGGAGAATTGGTCCTGCTGATGAAATCAATTGCTGAAGATCACTAAAATTAATATTATTCATATCTCTCATAAATTAACATAAAATTTACCTTATTTATTAAGATATAAACAATTACATCCAGTCTCAATAAATAGAATTCCCATTAGGTTATACTTAGCCTAATCCAAAAAAATGGCTCAATCTTTTTTGTTATTTTGATTAGGTTTCTTTCTCTTATTGTATTTTCTTGGCTTTTTTGCGGATCTAACACTGGTGATTCTTCCACTGTTCATGGTGATAAATATTGTAACTATTTTTTTCAGTATTTCCGGATTCTGAGTTGTGATGATAACTGTAATTCCGTCATAATTACTTTTCCTATAAAGGATTCTGACAAGATTATTGATTGCATCTGGTGAAAGATGCTGTTCAATTTCATCAATAAGAAGAACTTTAGCATCAGCGGCAATCATAGCAGATAATATTACCCATCTAAGTTGACCAGGTGTTAACTTTCTCATTGGTCTATCGAGAAGATGTTTAATTTCCATCTGGTTGATTATTCTGGCCAGTCTCTTTTTCTTCTCATTTCTTGTATGAGAATAGCTATCCAATACTTTTAGTATATAGCTTTCAACAGTCGTCCATCTTGGTGCTTTATTTATTTGCCTCACAAAAGCGATCTGGTCGGATAGCTCGGAATTGGATACCTGTGAAATATCTTTGGATTCAAATTTTATCTCGCCGGATGAATGTCTCAAATTTCTCGACAATACATCAAGGAAAACTGTCTTCCCTGATCCTGGTTTCCCGGATATTGAATAAACGGTACCTCTGTGGACTTCAAACTTTTTTACATCCAGTGGTCTAAAATTTCCACTCTCAAAAATGACATTATTCAACTCATATAGAGGTGATTGCATATCACTCTCCTTTCTAAATATTTAATATTACTTTACAATCGATGGCATATTGGCAATGTAACTGTTATTGAATGGTATATAATTCCAATTCGGGTCACACAATCAATTACGCCCAGTCGTTTTTATTTAAGTTATAATCACAAAGTTGTGAAAAGGGACAATCAACGCAAAGAGGGTTCTGAGATCTGCATCTTTCCCTGCCAAACTTAACAAGCTGGACATGGAGGAAATGGTCTTTTCCAAAAGGTACAAAAGGATTAATTAAAAAATATACTTTATCCGGAGATAAACTCTTTCTTGTAATACCCAATCGGGTAATAATCCTATGTACATGCACATCGACAGGAAATACATCTCTGCCAAGAGAGAAACATAGCAATATTGCTATGGTTTTATAACCGATCCCATTAATTTTTATTAACTCACTAGTAATCTTTTCATCATCCCAGGACGAAATATTATCAAGTGAATATTCATCGAAGGTCTGCTTGCACCATTTTAATACTTCCTGAATGGCAGAGGCTTTTTTCTTTGCTATTCCGGATACTCTTATGGTTTCTGCAATCCTATCAATGTCATCTGAAACTACTGAACTAAGGTCAGAGTAACGATTTTTAAAGGATCGGAATGCATTATCACGATTTGCATCTGTGGTTGATTGAGACAATATTGTACGAATCAAACAATCCGTAGGATTGTCAAATATTTGTAATACAGGTTCCCCATTTACCCGAAAATGGGTAATGATAAAACCTATTTTATCCTTTCGTACCAAAATTGTCCAAACAGAAGAATGGACGAGAAGTCATTATTTAGGCAGGGTTACTCCTGAGATTCCAGCCATCTTTCAGCATCAATAGCTGCTGAACAACCGGAGCCTGCGGCAGTGATTGCCTGACGATAAGTAGAGTCCTGAATGTCACCGCAGGCGAAAACACCTTCAACAGAAGTATATGTAGATCCTGGTTTTGTAATAATGTAACCGTTTTCTTTCAAATCCAATTGTCCTTTAAACAAATCAGAATTTGGTCTGTGGCCGATGGCAATAAAAACGCCATCACATGAGAAATCAGAAAGATCTCCAGTAACCGTGTCTTTTAAGACGACACCTGTAAGACCACCACTTTGTGGGTCTCCAACCATTTCATCAACGGTTGAATTCCATTTAACGGTTATTTTCGAGTGTTTGATCACACGGTCCTGCATGATTTTAGAGCCGCGCAATTCATCTCTTCTATGAATAAGAGTAACTTTAGAGGCGAATTTTGTAAGATAGATGGATTCTTCAAGAGCTGAATCTCCACCGCCAACAACGATTACATGTTTATCCTTATAGAAAAAACCATCGCATGTGGCACATGCTGATACGCCATAACCCATTAGTTTGGTTTCAGATTCTAATCCTAGCAATCTTGCAGAAGCACCAGTTGCAATAATTAATGATTCGCTTTCATACAAATCATCATTCACCCAGACCTTAAATGGTCTTGATGATAGATCAACTTTATCAACGTGTAAAAAATGTGTTTCTGCCTCAAACCTTTGAGCTTGTTTACGAAAAAGGTCCATAAGGTCCGGACCCATTATTCCTTCTGGAAAACCAGGGAAATTTTCCACATCCGTAGTGATCGTTAGTTGACCACCCGGTTGCATACCTTCAAAAACAATCGGTTTTAAACTTGCCCTTGCAGTATATAATGCTGCTGTTAAACCAGCCGGGCCTGAACCGATAATAATGACTTTTCGTTTCATATTTCTTCTGTAATTCCTATAGATGTTTTGATAATGCGTCTGTTATCTGTGCTTTTGGAACTGCACCGACAATTTGTTCCTGTACTTCTCCATTTAAAAAGATCAACAGACTTGGGATACTTCTAATACCATATTTACTGGCAATTGATGGGCTATGATCAACATTTAATTTTCCAACAATAATTTTCCCATTATATTCTTCAGCAACTTCATCTACTGTTGGACCTAAAATTCGACATGGACCACACCATTCCGCCCAAAAATCGATCAGAACCGGTTTGTCTGCTTTTAAAACAGCAGTGTCAAAATTTGATTCTGATATCTCCATTGAAAATTGTCCCATTAATTAACTCCATAATTACTACTTTATCGAAATAAAACGTATTGAAAATTTATTCTTAATAAAATTACATATCCGAAACATATTTTCATTTCTAATGACATTTGGATAAATAAATTATCTAGAGGTTACATTATTTCTATAATTTATTTTCAATTATGGATATTAAATTATCATATCCGCTTTTGGATATAGTTTGTATAATAAAATTTTGTGTGAAGGAATCACGGTGAGAATCCGGAACTGACCCGCAACTGTATTTCTGTTTTCAGATAAGTCAGACACTTCCACATCTACGAACCTTCGAGGAATGAGGTGTAGATTGATATCGTCTCGCACCCCAAATATTCCCTCACCGGTTATTTGGGGTTTTGTATTTTATTTTCTGTTTTCGTTTACTTATGCTGAGGATTTATCGGAATATCTTCGAGGCATAGTAATCGATAAAATTTCTGATCAGCCCATAAAAGATGTGCTGGTTTCCAGTGATTCGACATATCAACATTCTGGGATTGATGGTGAGTTCCAGATTGTAATTCGCAACCAGTCATCTCAAACTACTTCTGTAGAATTTTCTAAAGATGGATACATAGATTATTTTGTTACAATAAATTCTGGAGATAGTCTCCCCCATTTGAGAATCGAATTATATCCAATTATTTACTCTGGATCGGAAGTGCTGGTAAAAGGCAGCAGGGCAGATTCTGATTATGTTAGTTTTCCAATAAGGACATACAAACTAGCAAAGGTTCAGATTGATAATGCCGTCCACCCACAGCATATATTTAAAGAACTACCGGGGTTGATTGTTAAATCATATGGTGGACCTGCAAGTGTTACATCTATTTCTTTTAATGGATCTCAAGGAGATAGACTTGCATTGATGCTTGATGGTATAATTATAAACAGTGAGCAAAACGGAATTGCCGATATCTCTCAAATCCCCACTGCACTTTTGACCAACATTGAGTTTTATCCCCAGGGATCATCTGCCCGTTTTGGATCTTCAGCTTTGTCTGGAGTAATTAACATGGTCCCGGGGAAGTCTGGCTCCTGGGTTTCTCATTCATTTGGTGAAAATAAATTCACGTCAGATGCTGCTAATTTAAATTGGAAATATCGTTCATCAGAATATTCAATCAGTACTGGAATCATGGATTATGTAAGCAGCAATGATAATACTGATAATGGCGTTGACTTTCAGAATGCTATCAATCAAAAGTTTCTATATTTTAAGAGCAAATATATGCTTGATCAGTCATCCGATATAGATTTTCAATTATTTTCGGTATTTAATGAACGTGATCTTTCAGGTTTCATTTATTTAGGACCAAATAAATCCAAACTCGAAGATGAGCTGCAAACCCTAAATATTCGTTATAAGGATGCAAAGGTGAGTGCTCTTATAACCATCAAGAAATCCAGAATGGATTACAATTATCCTGGGAACCCTGGCCCACCTCTAAATAGCCATTTTGACCTTTCAGTTGTTTCCGAGAAAATTAGATATAATTTTGAAAACTATTTTTTTGTCTTCCAGCACTCTCGGGAAAAAAATAACAGTTCAAATACATCATACATTTCAAGAGATCTTATCTTCGGTTCAGTTGAATATTCGACCTCAATTGGCTGGATTGATAATGTTACTGTTTTGAGGATAGATCACGAGTTAAATAATGATAAAATTCTTGTTGCAGCTGAATCAATTCTGCAATTTCAACCAGGTGAGTATTGGAGCCTATCGTCAATATCATTTTCATCCAATTTTAAACGACCCGGTTTTAATGATATGTATTGGGTCCCATTTGGAAATCCCAACCTAAAAGTAGAACAATCAACAAATATTTATTTTAGAAATATCTTCAAAATCGACGATATCACTCTGGACATAAATACTTTTTATGTAAGATACAGGAATTTGATTCAATGGCTCCCAAAAGAAACAGGGATTGTTTATTCTCCTGAAAATATCGATAAATCTGAGTCTTATGGATACAATGCATCTTTTAAATTAATTAGGTCACCTTTTTACAGCCTACAGATTAATTACGGGTACAATGTACATAAGCATAGAAATCCTGAATTACCTTATCATAGCGGCAAACAAGGTAGGTATTCACCAAAGTATACAGCATCAGTTACTCAGAATTTATTGTTTAATCAATTTAATTTTACAATGGGATACAATTTTGTTTCATCGCAAATACGTTTTTATAGCTATCCAAAAGATTTATACATAAGTGAATATTCCCTTTTTAATTTTTCTATGGCACGAAATTCAACGATTCTTAAGCATAGGGTAAATAATGTATTATCAGTGAATAATGTTTTTAATCTTAAATATGAAACAATATATGGATATCCTGAACCTGGTAGAAGTTACTCAATAAAAACAATCATTTATTTTAATTAAGGACAAGTATGAAGCGACTATTAATAATATTTTTTATACTGATAGCCATTAACATCAGTGCCCAAGAGCAAATATTCGTTTTGTGCGAGGGTAATTTTATGTCTGGAAATTCCTCACTATGGTATTTGAATGAAAGTGATAATCTTGTTGAATATGGTGGTAATCCAATTGGTGATACCGGTCAATCATTAAAAGTTTATGGAAATAAATTATATGTTATTATTAACGGAAGTGGCATTATCGAAAGCTATGATATTAGCGAAACAGGTGAACTGAGTCTGGACCAAACTCTTTCGACAAATTTTTCTGGTCCACGAGAAATCGAAGTCTATAATAATATCGGTTATATAACAGAGTGGTATACCAATGCCATACTGAAAATTGATATAGAAACATTTGAAATAATTGATTCAATTGCTGTTGACGGATTACCAGAGGATATGGTTATTGAAAACGGTATTCTTTATGTTTCGATAACGTTGGATTCTGCATGGCAAAATAATAATAAAATTATATCAATTGATGTAATTACGGATGAAATTATTAACGAATATTCAGTTGGAATGGGTCCTGGTCAAATGCTTGTGAATGATGACAAACTGTATATTTCAGGAGTATACTATGATGACAATTGGATCACTTACACTGTAAGCTCCATGATAAATCTTATTACTCAAGATATTCTTATTACCGACTATGGCAACAATCCTCTTTTTGGCAATGATCTGACTCTGATTAATGGAGAAGTATACAGAACCTATAATGGTGGTGTCATCAGGCTGGACGAAAATTTAAACCCTATTGAAAACACTCAAATAGGCTGGTATAACAATGTGTATTCAATGAGTTCATATGGGAATAATATTTATTTGGGAATCTCTGATTTTGTTGCTCCCGATCAGGTCATTGTCATTGATCTAAACGGTGCTGAGCTGGCAAATTATACCGTAGGGGCAATACCAGGCGATTTTGCGTTTATGTATTACTCCGATTGTGACAACAATGGGGATTTAAACTTAGATGGCTCTCTGGACATCCTTGATATAGTCGAGATAATATCAATAATTATTGATGAAGATGAAAACACTTCCGATCAGTCAATATGCATTGTGGATAGCAATAATGACGGGAGTATAGACGTTGTTGATGTGGTTTATTGGATATCTATCATTCTGGCTAATCATTAAATAACCAGAAAACATCGAGAAAATTCATTTTATCAACAGGTAGAATTTCTGGTGATACTATTGAATTCTTGTCAAATATCTGTACAAATTTAAACGAGACTGAAAAATGCTCAATTTTGATGCCAATAGACATATCAAGCAAACTATAGATTTTTGAGTCAGGATAATAAGATAATTGATTTGTCTCCAGAAAATTAATATTATTATTTCCACTGCCATTCAGGTTAGTATGAGTCCCTTCTAATTTTATAAAAGGACGATACCGTTTGTTTTTTAGTGTAGGAATTATCTCTATTGAAAAACTTGATTGCTCTGAAATAATACTGGTTTCTGAATTATTATAATGACCTGAATAGACAAGCTCAAACCAGTTTACTAAATATGAAATTTGAGGATTTATAATTAAATAATTCTCATTTTCATATCGAAGCTGGATTATTTTTAGTTTCGAACTAAATTTGCCATGATTAAAATCACTCCATACAGATGAACTATGCCAATACTTTTTTTCAAGGATAAAGTCCGACTCATGGTAAAATGAAGAAAATACATTCCTGCTGATACCAAAAGTTAATTTGTCATATTTTTTGAATGCAGATCCTACTGGATATATTTTTTCATTAGATAAATATATTACACCTATTTTTGTCTCGATACCATCTTGCCATCTATAATTCAGATAACCTTGATAGTCAAACAAATCCTGAGATTCCTGAGATAAATTCTGAGGACTGATATTTACTTTTTTGATCGAATACTTGACAATGTATTCTGAATTGTCCGAAAGATTATATATCGCTTTAGAATCTAACCAATAGGTGAAATCCTCATATGAGATATTTGTATTTTCATCAATATCAGTTATTGTCTGAGTGCTTGTATGAAGGAACTGAAAAGCACCGCTGAAATCATATGTGACCATATCCCCTGATAGACGATAGCTAACCCCAGCATTATAGGACCTGGATTTTCTATAAGAGTTATTGGTTGCGTTTACCGGGATCCCTGAGTTTTCTCTATGATGAAAAAATGAAATAGAACTGGTACTCCGATCAGACTCTTTGCCAAATGTGATTAAATAATTTTGAAGCACATTATCAGAGGAGGATCCAATTGTATTCAGGTGATTATATTTCCCGGGAAATGATCGGCCCATTCCTTTAAAATTTATCAGAGTACCATTCAGATTGATTGAGGACAATCCAACTAAAATTTCGCGATAGCTGAAATCACCTTGATGCCATTTAAAAAATGTAAGAACAGTAGAATCAGGTTTGATATCAGGAATTTTTGAGAATAAAAATCGACTGGTAGGGTTGTTAAGACTGCCATTAAAATTGATGTTGTCGACTTGAGCATCATCAAAGATGAAGGGGTTATCACTGCGAAAATAATATGATGATTGCCCTAGCTGATCGGTTCTTAACTGTAATTGGTCAGAATACTGCTGTGAAATTAATGGATTGAATAAAAGAAAAATAAATAGAACTATTAATTTCTTACAGATACCCAAAATCATTTGATATATTGTTTGATAAAAAATTTAGAGAAATAATGAGACCCGGAACGCCCCTGTCAAGCTAGCTAGCAAGTTTCTCGGAGTTTTCATATTTATTTTCTAAATAAGGATTTATGTATTTTTCATACGATAGATACATTATAGAATAATATCCCATGGTACTTAACAAAGTATTTTTAAAAAATGGAATAGCATCAATATAACAGGCAATCAAACCGCCAAATGTTAAAGGATGAGAATAGCCGCCTCCTGTAATCCACACGCCAAAATTTGTAAGTATAAAGAATAAAACAGCACCGCCAATTCCTCCTAATCCTACAGTAAGAATATTTTTCTTTTTTGCGATAATTGTTCCCAGCAATACTACAAGTAAAATTGATAAATATACCCAAACGAGAGTAGCATGTATGCCAATTATTAGATCGGTAGCAATCATTATTGAGATTGGGATTATATACGCCAGATATTTTTTATTGAAATAAGTCCCGGCAAACAATCCTGCGGCAAGAATGGGTGTAAAATTTGGTGGATGCGGTACAAATCTTGAAATAAATGTTATAAAGACAATGAGAACGAGTGCAAATATTTTATGATTCATTGAGAGAGTATTCCTTATTAATTAAGCGTCATAATTTAGGATGAATTAACGTTTATTCCACAACTCAGTCCTGAAATAATTTTTTCTGTCTGACCATTCCTCTATATCACTTAAATTATCAATTGCATCCTGCATAAGATTTAATTTTCCATCCATATTATCAATGAAATGTACAAGCAGTGCTTCCGGAAATCTTGGTGTGACAGTAGACCCTTTTTGAGGATTACCCTGGTGAGATAAAATTATATGTAATAGTTTTTGTTTTATTATTCCATCCAGCTTTGGATATTGAAGAGATTCTTCTAACACAATATCCCTCCCCATTATAATATGACCTTCCAGTCGGCCTTCTGTTGTTTTCTCCGGATCAAGCCCATCGCCAATACTTCGTACTTTACCAATATCGTGGAGCAAAGCTCCAGCAATAACAAGATCGCCTGAAAGATTGTCATAATGACCGGATAAGGAGACAGCTATTTTACCACACGATACCATATGTTTCAGATATCCACCTTTGATAGAATGATGAAATCCCGTCGATGCCGGTATGATTGAAATTTGTTGCCAATATTTATCGATAATAGTGGAAACCAGGTTTTTTAGGTTTGAATCCATAATTGAATTCACAACATTTAAAAGAGCATTATGTAAATCTTCTACGGACTCTTTTATTGAAGGGACCAAATGATTGGGATCGAAACCATATTTACCATATCTTTTTTCATCAGCATAATTGATGTGAGAGATTGTCAATTGAGTATCATTTTGGTAAGAGGATGGTATTCCTTTTACGGCGACTGGATCGCCCCTATTAAATGCATCCATATACTTATCAGTATAATCCCATAATTTCCCGGATATTCTACCGCTACTATCCTGGAGAATCAAATCCAGATATAGTTCTCCAGATCGAGTCGTTCTAACATGTTTTTCGCAACATAGAAAAAAGCCCTGAATTTGTTTACCTACTTTGAATTGATTAATTTTTGTGACCTTCATGGCTGTGAAACTACGATACCATATTTGTAATATCCATAAATAAAGTTTAAAAAAAAGAGGGACATACGTCCCCCCTTTTCTGATTACTATTAAAAGAAACCTATTTTGAATATGGAATATAATATGGACTAAACATCGAATTTTCCACAAAATCTTCTAAATTCTCAGGTTTTTCCAATCTCGCCAGTCCCTCACTATAAGCAACTTGGCACACTGCAACAGCGATTTTTAAAGAGATTTCCCTAATATTTGATAACTTTGGGTATAAATTTCCGCAATCAAGGGACTCGTCAGTAACCATTTCTGCTAAAGTTTTTGCAGCAATGTAGAACATTGAATCCGTTACTTCAGTGGATTTACATACGGATGCGCCTAATCCAACGCCTGGGAATATATACATATTATTTCCCTGTCCAGGTGATAATAGTTTTCCCTTATAATTCACCGGATCAAAGGGGCTTCCGCTTGAGAATATCCCATTTCCATCAGTCCATGTATATGCCTGCTCGGCTGTGCATTCGGCTTTTGACGTTGGGTTTGAAAGTGCGAAAATCAAGGGTTTATCCACATGACGATTCAATTCTTCAATCACCTCTTTTGAGAATGAACCAGGCTGACCGCTTAAACCCATTAGAATTGTTGGTTTCACCTTTTTAACTACATCCACCAGAGCCTTAACATACTCTTCATCTCTTGCAAAAGGTATTTTGTGATCGGCAAGTTTATCACCACGATTATTTGTCACTAAACCTTTTGTGTCTATAAACCAGAATCTCTCTCTTGCTTTTTCAACTGTATACCCCTCTTCTACCATACCGGCGGCAATCATATTAGCAATACCGATAGCTGCAGAACCAGCACCAAGGAAGACAATTCTCTGATCGATTAATTTTTCGCCGGTAATCCGTAATCCGCTGAGAACTCCAGCTAAAGCCACAGATCCGGTGCCCTGGATATCATCATTAAAACAAACTATTTTGTGTCTGTATTTTTCAAGTAATGGAAAAGCATGGTCATTTGTGAAATCCTCAAACTGGATTAACGCATCAGGCCATTTGTCAAGTGCTGCAGTGACAAACTCATCAACCATCTCATAATAATCGTCACCGGTAAGGCGACGATGGTTGACACCAAGATACAATGGATCGACCAGTAATTCTTCATTATTGGTTCCAACATCCAAAACCGCCGGTAATGTTTTACTCGGATAAATACCAGCACATGAAACATAGAGTGCCAACTTACCAATGGAGATCCCCATACCATTACAGCCAAGATCACCAAGCCCTAGTATCCTACTGCCATCCGTTACAACAATGATATCAATTTCATCCTGAGCCCAGTTATTCATCATCTCCCTGAAATGTCCCCGGTTACGGGTAGAAAAGTACATTCCCCTGGCCCTTCTATAAATATGTCCATAATGCTCACAGGCTTTCCCCACAGTCGGTGTGTAGACAATTGGGGTTAACTCTTCAAGATTATCAATCAAAACTTTAAAATAGAGTGTTTCGTTTCGATCATGTAATGCTTCCAGGAATATGTATTTTTCAAAAGGACCTGGTAATCTGTTAAAATTTTCCTGTATCCTTTTCACTTGATCGTCTATGCTGACTACTTTGGGAGGTACAAGACCCAATAAACCAAGTTCTTCCCTTTCTTGCTCTGAAAAGCCAGTCCCTTTATTCAATAACGGATCATGAATCAGGCTACCGCCACGTTTATTTATTTTCCACGAAGATTGATTAAGATTGTCCACCTCATACCTGTATGTTGGTTTGACAACACTTTTATTGTCTGACATATTAACTCCAATTATAAATATGTAAAATTAGTTAGAAATCTTTGGCCGAAATTTACGGTTACATGACATTACCAAAGAATAATATTAGATAATAAAGTATTAATATATATTATACTATCATTTTATTAAAATTAGAGCAAGATATTAGGACATGTTTGTATTATAGAAAAATATGAATAGTTATAATGAGGTATTTAACTCTAAATTTAAGCCTCATTTGTTATAAAATTCTAAATCTATATATCGCTTAATATATATTGTAAAAGGAGGAATTATGAAGTCCGCAAAATTAATTTTAGATAATCAAACAATAGAACTTCCAATAATCGAGGGCTCTGAGGGAGAAAGAGCTGTAGATATCACAAAGCTGAGAAACAATACTGGTTTTATTACTCTGGATCCGGGATATGGAAACACGGGTTCTTGTGAAAGCTCTATTACCTTTATTGATGGAGAAAAAGGTATCTTAAGATATCGTGGCATACCTATTGAACAGCTTGCTGAAAATGCAACATTTTCAGAAGTTATGTATTTATTAATCAAGGGCGCATTGCCCACAAAAAATGAAATAACCAGTTTTAATAACGAGCTTACATATCATACAATGATACATGAAGATATGAAACGGTTTTTTGATGGATATCCCATGAATGCCCATCCAATGGGTGTTCTGGCATCAATGGTAGCAGCACTGTCAACTTTTTATCCTGAAAATTCTGAAGGTGATGTAGATAATAATATTATTCGCCTGCTGGCAAAGATGAAAACCCTGGCTGCATTTGCATATAAAAAATCTGTTGGCCAACCGTTTATGTATCCTAAAAATAAATATTCATTTGAAGAAAATTTCCTCCAAATGATGTTTGCTGTCCCATCAGAACCATATGAAATTGATCCAGTGGTGACTGATGCACTTAGATTACTATTAATACTGCATGCTGATCATGAGCAGAATTGCTCAACTTCAACAGTTCGTATGGTGGGAAGCAGCCTTGCTAACTTATTCATTTCTGTTTCTGCAGGAATTTCAGCACTGTGGGGACCTTTACACGGTGGTGCCAATCAAAGAGTAATTGAAATGTTATCCAAGATTGAAAAGGATGGCGGCAACTATAAGAAATATGTAAATATGGCAAAAGATAAGAATTCTGGATTTAAGCTGATGGGGTTTGGACACAGGGTTTATAAGAACTTTGATCCTCGGGCAAAAATCCTTAAATCAGCATCTGACAGGCTGTTGAATAAACTTGGGATTTCTGATCCAATGCTCTCCATCGCAAAAGAATTAGAAGAAATCGCTTTGAATGATGATTTTTTTGTTGAGAGAAAATTATATCCAAATGTTGATTTTTATTCTGGTATAATTTATCGTGCTCTTGGAATTCCTACCCGTATGTATACAGTAATGTTTGCGCTTGGCAGACTACCTGGTTGGATCGCACAGTGGATGGAATTACGACAGGCAAAAGGTGCAAGGATATCCAGACCAAGACAAATATATACCGGTAGTACTTTGAGAGGATTTGTTCCAATTTCAGAAAGATAATTTAATTCGGAGAATAAAATGGCAAAATCTAAAATTGCATTAATTGGTGGCGGGCAGATTGGTGGTAATCTGGCTTTGATTGCGGCTCAGAAAGAACTTGGGGATATCGTGATATTTGATATCCCAAATGCTGAGGGAATGGTTAAAGGTAAGGCCCTTGACATTACTCAGTTATTACCACATGGTGGATATGATTCCGCAATCACAGGTACCAGTGATTATAAAGATATTAGCGGCTCAGACGTTGTAATCATTACTGCTGGCATCCCAAGAAAACCAGGGATGAATCGCGAAGACCTACTTGGCATAAATCTAAAAATAATAACTGATGTAGCCAATAACGTAAAAAAATATGCATCTAATGCATTTGTTATTGTCGTCTCAAATCCCCTGGATGCAATCGTATATGCCTTCTACAAAATATCCGGTTTTTCAAAGAACATGGTTGTTGGTATGGCTGGCGCTTTGGACAGCAGTCGTTTCAGAGCATTTATAGCCATGGAATTAGGGGTATCATTCCAGGATGTACAATGTATGGTACTCGGTGGGCATGGAGATACAATGGTTCCTATTATCCGTTCTGCTACTGTTGGTGGTGTTCCTATAACTGATTTAATTGATGCCGACCGATTAGAAGAGATTGTTAATAGAACCAGATTTGCTGGCGGAGAGATTGTAAAATTATTTGGTAATGGATCGGCTTTTTATGCTCCAGCCCAATCAGCAATTGAAATGGCTGAATCTTATATTAAAGATAAAAAAAGGGTTATCCCATCTGCCTCACTTTGTGAAGGCGAATTTGGAATCGATGGATATTTTATTGGTGTCCCAACTGTCATTGGGTCTGGTGGTATCGAAAGAATTATCGAATTCCCTTTAACCGATGATGAGAATACCTCGTTACAGAAAACACTCGGAGCTGTTCAAAAAACGGTAGCCGAAACCAATCTTTAAATTATAAAAAACAGAATCGACGGGTAGGTGAATAAATTCGCCTACCCCCGATTTCGAATCTGAAACTCTTCTTGGGTTTCAAAAACTTTCCCCTTAATTTTCATTATCAAAAATAGGTTAATTGTTATGAAAATTATTTCTGGCACATTAAAAGCATTAGGACCGGGTATTTTGTTTGCCGGGGCTGCAATTGGCGTATCTCATCTGGTGCAATCCACACGTGCCGGTGCTTCTTATGGCTTTTCATTATTCCTTCTTGTAATTGTGACAAATTTTTTGAAATATCCATTTTTCGAATTCGCCAACAGATATACTGCTGCAACTGGCGAAAGTGTTTTGAAGGGTTATAAGGACCTGGGGAATTTTGCCCTGATATCATTTTTGATTCTGTCATTTATCTCCTCCTTTATCAATATTTCAGCAATTGGCTTGGTTACGACTGGTCTTGCAGAGAACCTATTTCACACTGGCATCCCTATTGTTTCTCTCAGTGGAATCCTGGTATCATTAATTGTGGTTATCTTAGTTGTTGGAAGATATCATGTACTTGACAAAATGATGAAGATACTGATCATTGTATTGAGTATTACTACAATTGTGGCATTAATTGCGGCTATTCAACACGGATCATCCATTACCCCTGATTTTGTTGCACCAAACATATGGACAATCACCGGTATTGGGTTTATGGTAGCATTGATGGGCTGGATGCCGGCGCCGATTGAAGTTTCTGTTTGGCCATCGCTATGGATGTTAGAACGTTCAAAACAGACTGCCCATAAACCTTCAATGAAAGAAACTCTATTGGATTTTTATGTTGGTTATATTGGCGCTGCAGTTCTGGCTTTGGTATTTCTTAGTCTTGGTGCTTTAATAATGTATGGCACAGGAGAAGCATTCTCAAATAGTGGCATTGTATTCTCATCTCAACTTGTTAACTTATATGTTCAGACTCTTGGTAGTTGGAGTAAAATATTTATTGGTACAGCCTGCTTAATAACCATGTTCAGCACTCTGATAACTGTAATGGACGCTTATCCAAGAGTTATGTCAGAATCAATACTATTGCTTGTGCCCAGGATGTCATATCGGAAAGATATTCTCTACTGGTTTTGGGTTATTTTTCTATCAGTTGGTGGAATACTGATACTGGTTTATTTCCAAAACAAAATGAAAACACTTATTGATATTGCAACTATTATGGCATTTCTAGCTGCACCAATATTTGCCTTCATGAATTATAAAATTATCCGAAGCAAATCAGTTCCGACTGAATTTAAACCACCAAAATGGCTGATGAGGATCAGTTATGCAGGATTGGTTTATTTAATTAGTTTTGGCCTACTATATTTCGTTTTGAAATTTATTTATTAATCACAGCTACATTTTTTATTTTGTAAAGGAAATTTAATGAATCAAGATCATAAGAAAATTGCCCTTAGAATGATCCCTTATGGATTATATATCATTACATCTGTATCGGATAAAGGGGAAATTGCAGCATCCACGATTGACTGGCTTACACAGACCTCATTTAAACCACCTTTAATTGCAGCAGGAATAAAAATAGATTCTTCAGCATTTAAAATTATAAATCAATCCAAACATTTCGCCTTGAACATTTTGACAAAGGGACAGCAGAATTTAGCCGTATCATTTTTTAAAAAGGTCACACTCGAAAATAACCTGATTAATGGACATAAATTCCATACTGATTTGACCGGCTCTCCTATATTGGATGACATAACATCATATATTGAATGTAAACTCATTGAGATTGTGAACATTGGTGATCATTCGGTATTTATTGGTGAGGTAATAAATGCTTCAATAAACAGAGAATTTTCTGGCCGTCCAGATGACCATACTCTTACATTGAGGGATTTGGGTGAGAAAGTATTTTATGGCGGATAAAATATTTTACAATAAAAAAAGGGGCGAATATCGCCCCTTTTTTTATATCAATAATTAGATAAGTTTATTTCAGCAAAGTAATTTTGTGTGTTACAACGCCATCAGTGTGCTGAAGTTTTACAAAGTAGATTCCCGAAGGAACTGACATCTGCTGATTGTCCATACCATTCCAGGTTACTGAGTAATTACCGGCATCAACGATATTATTGGTTAATGTAGTAATCTGCTGACCCAGCATATTATAGATACTAACATTAACCTGTCCTGAAGTTGGCAGATAATATGATATCTCTGTTACTGGATTAAACGGATTTGGATAACTGCTCAGTAGTGCATATGAATTAGCTATCGTAGCAGGGATATATTCGTTACCTGAAACAACAGTATAATCAGTTATGCTGAATGATCCGTTTATAGAAAATAATTCAGATCCTGGATGTACCATCAATACCCTTGTCTCGTTACCATCAGTGTGATAATCAGCTATATAGGCATCTCCAAGTTCAATGCTGAAGTCCTGACCATGAGATATAGTTATATCTACACCACCGATAAAGCCATCTGCATTTAGATTAACCGTTCCATCATTTATCTGGATAGTTGCTTCTGTTGCATCATCAATTCGCCCTGGATTCAGGATGAGATCAACCATGATCACAATATCAAGAATATCAAGCGAACCACTGTTATCTACATCACCATGACAAACAAGGTTTTCATCAATTGGATTTGTACCAAGAATATGGGCAACAACACCAACAATGTCAAGAACATCTAGTGAACCGTCACCGGTTACATCACCATCAGAAGCACAGACACCAAGACATTCGAGTGCATCAGCAAAATCTGCTACAAATAGTGGTGGTTCTTCAGTCCAGGTATCCATATCATGATCCCAGTCTGTCCAGACACCATCAGCAGGACACATATAACGTGCACGGAATCGGCCAAATCCAAATCCCCCACCTTCTTGAAGGGAGAATTCTGTTCCGACAAATTCCCAGGCATACAAACTATGCCATGGCGCAGGTCCTATTAACGTTATGGAGGCAGTATAAGTACCGTCACCATTATCTACTGCAGGTGTGGTAAACTCATTACCAAATCCCTGTAGATAGTTATTCCATTTATCCTTGTAAACAAGATTTACAATATCACCAGGGACAAAACCCGAGGCATCAGCAGCGCTCATGTCAACTGTAAAAGTCTGTGTGACAGATGCTCCGGCAGGAACGGTTCCGCCTGATGGTAGATCGTAAAATCCGGCAAGAGGTAATTGATATATCTCATTCTCAGTATCACCCATGGAAAATGTCCGGTTGGCTCCACCAAATTGTGGTGAATCTTCCCAACCCATATCCACATACATTGGACCCCAGGTTGCTTCAAATAATGCAATTGACTCGGCTGAATGTTTTATGAAATATTTGTATTCCATGGTTATGCTCGGGAAGTTGGTAACACTTACGGCCAGATTGAATATGTTGGTTCCCGGTTGACGTACCATGACGCTGTTTTCAACTTCACTGTCATTCCAACCATTAAATCCACCACGGACTTCCATTGTATCATTCCTGGCAAGACTGAATACTGGCATTCCAGTTGCCCCATCTTCATCAAGCCATTCAGCAAGATCAACCTGGAATATGACTGTTTTGGTCACAGCTTCTTCTGTTGAAGGAGCCTGGTCATCCCAGTAAACAAAGGCTATCGTAGTATCCTGGGTGATATTGGCTTCACGATTATCAGTGGATTCCCAACCGCCGGGACCATGCTGAAATTTATATTGTACAGCTGTAGCTTCATCAAAACTATGTGAAAGACCCCAGTATTCAGAAGTACCTTCATCTGTCATTAGTGTACCTGACCAACCTTCAAATGAACCGGCAGTATACATCTCTTCGCCACCATAAGCAGCAATACCAAGTGTGGAAACTCTGAAGTATACATCGATACCATCAGTTTCAACATATGGAGGTCCAGCTGCATTAAAGTAGTCCAGTGGATTATTCTGGTCACCATCAACACCGGTGACAGTCAGAGGACGATTATCAGTAGATTCCCATTCGTCACCACCTGGAGTAACATTGACGAATTTGTATTCATAATTTCCAGGTTCCAGTTCTGTAGCAGTTGTATATGACCAATAGTCACCACCAACATTTGTCAATTCCCATTCATTTCCGCCCCAACCATTCAGGCTGCCACGTATAATAATTGTGTTTGTGGAATCTGTATATCCCGGCATGGTAGATGTATTCAGGTTGAAGGTCACATTCACAGGAGCTCCACCAACATCTTCATAATCATCAAAAAATACGACGTCAAGGACGGTATCAACATCAGGAACTGTCATAGCTCTATTTGATGCTTCATCTGTGCCCCAGGCATTTCCATTTAGATATTTGTATTCATGCTCTTCGCCAGGATTTAGCTCAAGAGTAACGGCCCATATTTCACCACCCATATCAGTAAGAGGTGTGGCTGCAGGGTCCCAACCTTGGAAACCACCGGCCATATGGACACCATCAACGCTAACTTCCTGATACTGCATGTCAACCTGGAAAGTGATATTTACAGCTGTGGGTGGATTTAAATCAACAACATCATCGGCATTTCTAAATACTGTCTTATACGCACCAAATGAATAATGAACAAGACCAGTAATATCATATGAACTACCAAGAGTTGGTACAAAATCAGCAAGGAGGTCATCCATTACGGTACTACCGCTGCCATCATCGGCAGACCATTCACCAAAACCAAGATCAGCATTATCGCATGTAGCATTTGAATAAGATACTAAAACGCCTTCCCACATTTCACTTGTGTCACCAGTAGAAATAGGAGTAGCTGCAATGACTTGTTGTCCTGCCACAAGAAGTGCTGCAGATCCATCAATTTCAGTTAGACCGAAGTACTCAGCAACGGTACCAGAAACTTCTACAAGATCACCAATAGCCAAATCACCAGAATCACCGGTATAGACCCAAATACCATTCCAGGCACCGGCTGCATCAGCGATATAAATACCATTATAATTCACACCAGTTACATTTCCAACAGTTATCACAGGCATCCCGTCATAGGGTGAAGCATCCGCCATGCCTTGAATTTCAGCAATTGTTAATTCTACAGGAAGTAGAACTGCAAAGCTCACCGATGCTTCAACAGCAGGATCTAAAGGTGCATGAGAATCATCAACGAGCCACATGGCTATGGTATGATCGCCTTCTGAAAGACTGGTCAGGGATATAGGATCTGTATTGTATATCATTACGGTACTTCCATTATCAACTTGATAATGAACATGTCCATCACCTTCACCGGCATTACCAACAACAAAATTCATTACTGAGAAGACAACATCAACATTATCAACGTTTATTGTGCTTCCATTACCAGGAGATGATATTGATAAAAGAGGATCTGTTGGAGGGCCACCGGCACCAATCCATGCAAATGGATCAAATCCGTCAGGAGCATCCTGGAATCCATCTCCACCACCTGAGTCATTATCGATATACCATTCATTGGCATCAAATACATCAGTGCCAGTTATGACGAATTCAGTACGTTCAGCACGACCATCTTCAAATTCATGATCTGTTCCGCTACCGTCTTCACCGGGTACACCAAAGAAATCAATAATTTGACCGGTAGGGTCAACTAAATAGATTTGATCATCACCATTACTATCTGCAGGACCGCCAGTACCAATATCCTGGTCGGCATCGACACCATAGGCAGTTAAAAAAGCACCACCATTTGGACTGATAACATAATATCCGCCAGCTCCAATGACGCCTGTTAAAGCGACAGGACTTTGCGGATCGACATTTCCATTAGTATATCTTTGTAACATCCACCCAGTACTTAAATCAACTTCTGCTCCATTATTATATAATTCGACAAATCTAGCGCCGGCATTATTGTTTGGATCAGCTAATTCAGTGATAAAAACATCGGGAAAAGCTAATGTAACGAAAGCACCCATCACAAAAAGCTGTATCAATATTTTTCTCATTTATTTTCTCCTTTTTTTGTTATTGTCTTCATTTTATTTAATTAGTGATCAGTTTTCGGGCCCTGATCAATGAATTTTAGTCCAGATATTTCTGACTGGCTGCATCAAAGAAATGAAATGATGAACCATCAAATATGAATTCGGCTTCAATACCCTCAATAATATTTTCGATCGATTTAATGCTCGCTGAGAATCTAATGCCATCACTATTTAGATGTAATAGTGAAACGGCTCCTAATGGCTCGATCAAATCCACCACTGCTTTTATAATATTATTTGATGACTTATTCTCACTTGTTTTTAAAGAGATGTTTTCCGGTCTTATACCCAATATCACTTTACTGGGAATAGTATTAAAATTATGTCCACTAAGGTCTAAATCAATTTTACCAGATGCAAAATGTAGGATGCCATCAGATGAACTAACATTTCCCTCAATGAAGTTCATTTGAGGTGAACCAATAAATCCAGCGACAAATTTATTCACAGGATGACGATATATTCTATCGGGTGTGTCTAATTGTTCAATAACCCCTTTATTGATCACAGCAATTCGGCTTCCCATTGTCATGGCTTCTGTCTGGTCATGTGTTACATACATCATTGTGGTTTTTAAAATTTGGTGTAATTTTTTTATCTCAACACGCATTTCCGCACGTAATTTCGCATCAAGATTTGATAATGGTTCGTCAAAAAGAAAAACTTTGGGATTTCGAACAATGCATCGACCTAACGCTACTCTTTGTCTTTGCCCACCGGAAAGTTCTTTTGGTCTTCTTAATAGCAAATCATCAATCTGTAATATATCAGCCGCCTCTTTCACCCTTTTTGTAATTTCGGCTGAATCTAATTTACGTATTTTTAATCCAAAAGACATATTTTCAAATACACTCATGTGCGGATAAAGGGCATAATTCTGAAAAACCATGGCAATATCCCGCTTTGATGGCTCAATTTCGTTAACTACTTTATCTCCAATGAATAATTGACCGTCAGTTGGGTCCTCCAATCCAGCTACCATTCTCAATGTTGTAGATTTTCCACATCCGGATGGACCAACGAGTACAAGAAATTCGCCATCCTCAACATCAAGATTAATATTGTTCAATACCTGGATGTCACCATAGAATTTATTGATATTTTCAAATCGAACTGTACTCATACTTTATCCTAATATTAAATCGACAAGATATACAATATCCAATACATCAATAGTACCATCTTCGGTTAAATCCGAATTGATGAATTGGAGACTTTCTGAGGGTGGATACTCATCATTTATGATGAATGAAACCATCAGGACAATATCCAAAACATCTATATCATTGTCCAGATTTACATCACCGGGAATAAGACTACCTTCATCAAAAACCGGTATTTCATTTAAGAATAATAATGCCGTTGAGGATGGTATTTCATAATCGTTTAACCAGTTTGTATCGATGGTTATGCTTTCACCTGTATTGTAATCATACCAGGTACCTGCATGAGGAAACTCAATATTTATGGTTTTTGGGTTTGGGGCAAAATTTGCAACAACAATGACTTCTTCCGATCCATCTAAGCGCCAATAAACAATACTTTTATTGAAATTGCTCTGATATTTGATATCAAAAATATCACTTCTTAAAACCTCATAATTTTTCCGGAGCAATATCAGATTTCGATAATGTTGATATAATTCGGCACCCATATCTGTTTCAAGATTTCCCCACTGCAAAGGCTGTGGTTGTATGTTACCTCCAGAGTGACTGGTTCCATTCTGACCAAATTCCTGACCATGGTACAACATGGGTGTGCCCTGAGATGTGAATAAAATGGTGGAACCCAATTTTGATTTTTTATGGGCTGTTTCCAAGTTCATACCCTGATAGGTAATTGCTTCATATATGATACGTGTCTCATCGTGGCTTTCGAGATAAACTAATGGTCCGGTAAAATCTGCATACCCTTGTGAAGATGCCACAATATGGCTTCCTAAATCATACATATCACCAAAACTATGTCCCCCATCCTGGGTTTCCTGAAGATTGGCTTTCATCATATGGAAAAAGCTGTAATCCCAGCCAGCATCAAAATTTGATTGATTGATTCTATATGAATTGTCTTCTTCGGCAATGATAATAATCGCCGGATTATAATTATGCAATACATTACTATAATGGGTATTACCCCATGTCCCTGAAGCATCCCACCCAATACCCTGTGTATGGTCAAATCTAAAACCATCCATATGATAATCTTGTACCCAAGTCATTAATACGTCATCAATATGCTTACGTGTTCTTGGGTTCCAATGCTGAAGTTTATATCCCCATTGTGATTCCTGATTATGAAAATACGGGTCATTCACATAATCATGATCTTCATAATCCCAGCTATTTGTAGGTTGGTACATTAAAAATAATGGCGCGCTTCCCCACATGTGATTAAATACAACATCCATCAAAACTGCAATACCGTGTACATGTGCTGTATTTACCATTTCTTTTAATTCTTCAGGAGTGCCATAAGTTGATTCAGGTGCCATATAAAAAGTCGGATTATATCCCCATGAATTTTCACCTTCAAATTCATTTACCGGCATCAATTCAATTGCCGTTACACCGAGATCTTCAAAATACCCTTCTTCAATTTTATCGATAATATCCTGGTAGGTACCAAAAACCCCAGGTACACCTTTGAAATCACCAACATGCATTTCATATACAATGACATCTCTTTGATCGGGGATAGTATAGTTTTGATCAGTCCATTCAAAAGGGTCTGTTCCAACTGTAAATACCGTTTTTGCATCCTCATAGAAACCGCTTTCCCAATTACCGGATGGATCTTTCCATTCAACATCCTTTGACCACGGATCTGCCATCAATCTATCACCAGCGACATCATATTGGTACGAATAGTCACCATCAGGCAATTCAGTCTGGTACCACCACAAAGTGTCACCGGAAAACTTCATCATTTCACCATCAGGGAAATTAGAGTTCCAATTACCTTTGATGGCCACATATTCTTTTGCGGGAGCATACAGGGATATAATGACTGTATTACCATCAATGTTTACACCATCGTCAACCCATTCAGGCACCGGCTCTTCGACAATTAAATAAGGAATGTAAACATTGCGGAATAAAAATGTCACCCGACCATTTTCACCTTCGGCACGGGCAATAATTTGAATATCCCCAAATAGAGTTGGATCTGGTTCCCATATAACTGTAAACGGTGATGATGTAGCTTCATCAATGAAAGAACCATTGGCCCAGAACTCGACATAATCTGCAGTACCAACAATTGCAAGTTCAGTTTGCCCAATGATTTCTACACCTTCATCAGGTGATGTGAAAAATACATATGGATCATCCTGATAAAATGCATAATCGAAATATATATCATAATAAATTACCTGACCATTGCTACCTACATCCCAATTGCCATCATCCCAAAGTATTCTGAATTTTATGGATTCAACAACTTGCTCACCTGAGTTCATTGCCTCAAACAGCAGATTTAGTGTCCCGTCACCTGAATTTAACAATGACGTAAGAGCATAATCGTCTTGAACTATTGTACCATCGGGCCAGTAATCACTTATAGGCAACGTATGATTATTACCGTCATCTACAGTCCAGGCGAGAGATCCACCCTGTGTAGTATTATTTAGTACAATAGAAATTTCATCATTGGGAGTAGGATTGAATGGTATCCAGTAATAATTCAGACTGATATGCCAGTCGATGCCTATACCTCCGTTATTATCCCAATTATTGTTCAAATCAGTAAATACAAAATCAATAGTACCGGCATTTACGGGAATAGAATATTCATATGCCCACCAGCCATTCCCTATTTCAGGCTGAAAGGTCATTGCATAATCTTCTGTATCTTGCCAGCCATTGTATCCAAGATGAATATAGACGGGCATGGTATTATCCGGCAATGCGCCTTCAATGGTATTATAATAGATAGTGATTTCACCACCGGGAATCGGGATTTCCGGCTCCCAATAGACATATTGTGCATTCATAGTTGATGAAAGAAGAATCATCAATGTAAATACAAATAAATTAACTTTTTTCACATTTTCTCCAAATTATAAAATTACCGAAACGATGATAACAACATCGAGTATATCTATGGAATTATCCTGATTCAGATCTGCCTGGCAGTTCTGCAACTCATCGAAATTAAGGGAATCGAATATATAGGCCACAACGGCGACAATATCCAGCACATCAATTGAAAAATCACCGTTAACCTCTCCATACGGAATACAGATCTGATCTTCATTTATTGAAATAAGCGTATTTACTTCCATGGGAAAATAGGTGATCTGATTCGATGGCCATCTAACGACAACTGAGTCGACTGATGTCAATTCATTCAGGCCAAAACCAATAGTGTAGGAATCCTGCGAACAAAATCCTGTACCCGCTTGCAAAACATGCTTTTGTAGCTCCCCGTCTATCCAGATTGTAATTACCGACCCTATTGCAAATCTATTCGGGGTGTTACCGGAAAGTCGAAATTGCAGCCAGTTCTTTTGAGGGCTCTGATTTTCAAATAATAGAATACCATTTTCAACATCATAACCAACTGCCACCATATCTATATCACCATCATTCTCAAAATCAGCAATTGCACATCCATAACCACTGTTCCATAGGTACAATCCTGAATTGATGGCTATATCTGAAAATGTACCGTCACCTAGGTTATGGAAAAATGATGTTGGTACTCCACCAAATCCAGATTCATTATTGCTGAATATATCCAACCAGCCATCATTATCAGCATCAAAAAAGGATGATCCCCAGGCCATACTCATGGGCTGATCCTGGGTGCTTGATTCTGCTGACACATCGGTGAACATGCCATTTTCATCCTGTCTGAACAAGATATTTTCATGTAAATTGGTAAAATACAGATCAAATAGACCATCCCGATTATAATCACCAGCCATCACCCCCATGCCCTGTAATATATCATCAGCTTCAATTCCCACCATGCTGGCAATATCAGAATACATGTTGTTTGGCTGCATAGTTAGAAGATAATTACCTCGATAACCATCCTGTGTCCCTATAATCTCGAGATCACCATCTTCATCATAATCAAGGAAAATAGCCTGCATGCATAAATCATTCATGGGACCCTGAGCCCCAACCTCAAAGGTGACGTCGGTAAATAAGCCATTATTATTCTCAAAAAGGTAGTTTCTGTTATTAAAATTAGCAATGTACAGATCAAGCCAACCATCATTATTATAATCACCCCAGGCGGCACCGAGTATATTGCCAGTGTAAATCAAGCCCACATCAATACTGGTATCAGTGAAGGTATCGTTGCCGTTATTTCGATATAATTTGGCGAGGTTATTGGATACACCGACAAATACATCTACAAAACCGTCAGAATCATAATCGGCAGCTACAGCCACCTGAGACGCTCCTGAATAAGCAATACCGGATTCATCGCTAATATCTGTAAATTGAAAATTATCATTATTCAAATATAACTTATCATTTCCTGAGTGATTGCAGACGAAGATATCGTCCAGATTATCATTATTAATATCAACTATACAGACCCCCCTGCCCTGGATTGCTGATTGAACGCCAGCGAATTCAGAGACTTCAATAAATTGAGGTTGAGTAAAACTCAAATTCAATAAAAAAGAGATATATAAGAGTCTTATAATTGTCATTTACACCATTTCAATCAAAAGTCGTTTATGTTATAAGTATCGTGTGGCACAATCCGGATTCTCTGAATATCAAATGAATTATTTGAATATGGTTCATCATTTGAATTATCAGCCTGATCATCCACAGCACAGTAGATGTATTGATTTTCTGAATCAATTACAAGGACACTTTTTGCCAGTCGGCCTGCAGTCAGATAATAGTTTCTCTGAAGAAAGTTTTCAGTATCAAATTCAATGATGAATGTGCCGGCTCCATCCTCTTTCGAGGGTGAGACAAATATACTGGATCCATTATCTAAAGAAGCTAAAGCTAGGGGTGCAGATTTACTATCGAGATGAGCCAGTAGGTTTAAACCATCTGGTTCAAAGAGAAATACATTTTTTATCTCATTGCCCTCAAAATCCAGACCACTAATTGCCACGGCCACACCAACATTATGTACATAATGAAGATCATTGAACTCTGCAGGATGTAAAGCGATATCTGAAGATTGAATATTCCCTTCGAGGTTATTATTTAAAATATCATAGCGATAAAGACCAACTCTTTCAAAAGATTTATCGAGAACAAAAATGGAATTCCCCACATCAGATTTAGTAATCAAACCAGCCTTTGGTTTGTTGGCCAGTTCTTCATGGGACGCAATATTATACAATTTTGTCCTGTGATATACGGATTGATCAGATATAAAAGTTGTGATAAACAAATCACCCAAAACTTCCACATCCATGGGTCCATCTTCTTCTAATGGTATATAAGAAACTTCCCTGGATGCAATTTCCACCACTGCAATACTTGAGCTTCCGCTTAGAGATACATATACATAATCATCATTAGCTGAAAGGGTCAATCCATTTGGTTTGGATCCCACTACTAAAACATCGGTGAGGAACATTTCACCAGACACATCAAAAAACATGATCCGGTTATTTCCTGCATCAGAAGCAATAAGGGTATTGCCATCTTGAGATAATACTAGGTCAATTATATTTGAGCCGAGACGGAGAATTTCAAAATTGACTGGTTCGTAAAAATAGGTGGGTGCATCTTCTGAGCAGGATAGAAATAAAGAAGTAATAATTATTGTTAGAAAGCTAGTTTGCTTCATTATTCACCTCCTAATTCATAAGAGATGTTCATTCTTAAAAATCCCGGTGAGATTAACTGGCTTTCGTTCACGTACTGATAAACAGGGATGGGATACTGCATGTCAAGAATAAAATCTGGTGTGAGACGTAAGCTAATACCAGGCGTCCAATATAGCCATTTGCCGCCTCTTTCCCGTTTAATACGATGACCATACTGATCAGTATCCCTTTCAGTATATATAAATTCTATACTACTTTGCAGAAAAATAAAATCTGTCAAATCATAATTTGCGCTAAATGTTGAATGATATTCATTTCCGTATTTATATCCATAGATATTTTCATCACTGGAAATTCGGGTAATAAAGTTTGTATAGAAAAACCATTTTTTATTTAGAGAGGCATGCGATGCATATATGGACAATACAGGATCAATCGTTCCTGATCCGATTTGAAGATTATCACTGATTCTGGATCCACTGCCATCCGGTTCTTCAAGCCTGCCATTTGCCAGTTTGACACCGGCCCCAATTGTGATGTTTGCCCATTCATCCATGACAGGGAATCGATATTTTCCCATAAGAATAGCATCTCCAAATCCATGGGACATTCGAATAAATTGCCTGGAATCATAGGTGAACTTATTATTTACAACTCGCCGCCAGGGCAATATACCCTCAATAGAAAAATTATTTGTTATTCCATAATTCAGATAAAATATTAATGTTGAATTAATTGTTTTCTCGTAATTGGGGTTTGGTGCTGTGCGGTCTTCATATTGAACCTCATTTAGATACTCGTATTCATATCCGCTGCCAATTACCAGAGTCCCCTTAATCGTATCATTTCGCTGGTTGAGTCCCCCACCTGGGAGAATGGGCCGACGTCATGATACACCGGCAGATACTTGCGTAATAAAAATCAAGATTAAGAACAAAGCAATTGATTTATCAAAGATGTTAGATTTCCAATCCATAATAAATTCCTTACACTATATTTATATTGTTTGAATGCATTTGCAATTCAAAAGAATGAGTTTTAATATTCTCCATTTTATCCCTTTACGCTGCCCATTGTTAATCCTGAAACGAGATAGCGGGCCAGTGAAATAAATAAAATTGTTACGGGTATACTTACCACAACAGCACCGGCGGCATACAATCCCCACTGAGTTGCCAGACTGGCCTGAAACGATTTCAAACCAAGGGGAAGTGTATACAGTTCAGGGTCTTGAAGTACTATGGCGGCGACGACATATTCATTCCAGCTTGCCATGAAACTAAACAATGCCGTAATCACTAAAGCTGGTGATGATAATGGTAATATTATTTTATAAAATGCCTGGAATTGGCTGCAGCCATCCAATCTGGCAGATTCTTCTAAAGCAGCTGGAAGGGTATCATAATAACCCTTCATTTGCCATATACAGAATGGAAGTGCAGTTGAAGAATAGATTATTATCAGGCCAATATATGAATTTATCAATCCCAGCTTTGACAACAGTATAAAGAATGGCAGCAGGAGCATTGTTGCCGGAAACATCTGCGTTGTTAAAAGAGAGATCATGGTAAACTGCCGGCCTTTAAAATTGAAACGTGAAATGGCATAACCACCTGTGGATGCCAGGGCTACGCCGGTAATGGTTACCACAAGAGTTACCAGAAAGGAATTCCAGGCCCATCGCAAGAATGAGGTTTCAGTGAATAATGTTTTATAAGAATTCAGACTGGATCCAGAATCCCAGGAATTGTTGAAATTCTCATCATTAAAAGGCTCTCCTTTATCCCAGTTTCCGTTATTATTTATGTCAGTGTATTCTTCATCAAAATCGAGGAATGAAAGTGACTTTGTCTGGAAAGCATTATCCGTTCGTAAAGAAACACTAATTATGTTTAAGACAGGATAAACGGTAAATAAGGTAAAAATGGTGAGAAAGGTAAAGATCAACCAGGTTTTTAATTTATTATTCATTAGTAAACATTACTCCCGGTAGCATCGGTCTTTTTCATGAATACAAGACCAAAAGTAAGAAGGATAAGGAATATCAACATGGACATCGCCGCTGCATATCCATATCTATAAAGATTAAAAGCGGCTTTATATACATAACTCACAAGAATATGTGTTTGATCCGAAGGCTCTCCGGCATTACTGACAAGCCAGACCACATTGATATTATTGAATGTCCAAATTGTGCCCAGTATTATCGCAGGTATCATTACCGGTTTCAACATGGGAAGTGTAATCTTGACAAATTGCTGCCAGGAATTAGCACCGTCAACCCTGGCTGCTTCATACATTTCCCTGGGTATGGACTGCAAACCGCCAAGTGCGATAACCATCATGAATGGAAATCCCAACCAGATATTGGTCATAATACATGCGGTGAATGCTTCAAACGGTTGACTCAGCCATTGGATGGGATCCATAGCAAAAAATTTATTTAGCAAAAGGTTGATCGAACCATATTCCTGGTTAAACATTCCCCGCCAGGTCAGAGCTGAGATATATTGAGGCAAAGCCCATGGAATAATCAGCATAGTACGGAGTATTGGTTTTGCCGGCATTGTCCGGTTAATTAAAAGGGCAAGGAAGACGCCAAGAGTTACATGAAAAATGAGGTTTACAGATGTCCAGACAACTGTTTTTATAAATACCCAATAAAACAATGGTTCTTTGAACACGCTGATATAATTATGAAATCCAACCAATTGCCAGTCTCTGAAAGTTCTCAATGAAAAATTCGAGAGTGAAATAAAAATGTTATAGAAAAATGGAAATATCACTACAGCAAAGATTCCAAATACTGAAGGTATGATCATATAGTAGGCAAAGCGATTTTTTTGAAATTGCTGAAAGAATTGGGTAAAATGTTTTTTTGAAAACCACATGATGAGAAGGAATACTAAAGGTGCTAGAATTTTTATTATAGTTGCCTGATAGGTCGGTTGAATGATCAGATTCATTTCTTCTATCTGTTTTTCGGCATTCATCTGGCTCAGCTTGGCAGCGTCTTCCGGTGTGACATTACCGCCCAGTACCGCTTGATACTGGGTTCTTAAAGCATCCCAGATAGCTCTCATTTCAGGCACTATAGGCATGGGTCTTCCAACTTCAATGATCTTTGCTGAGTCTCTCAGAAGCTCGTTCTCAGTTACGAGCGGATCCAACAGAGCAGCTTTGCTTGAAGGCTGTGTATTGAGTTTATCCGTATAATACAATTGCACTTCATCACTGGTTAGATATTTAACTAGTTTTATGGTCTCATCTAACTCAATACCGCCAGTATTAACATTAATTGAATAACCTTTGGTACTTACCATTGGAGCGGGCCATTTACCTGTTTCAACAACTTTTGGAATTCTGGCAATCCCAAAGTCAACAATACCTTTATAATCTCCCCAACTCCAGTCACCATTGATAATCATGGCGGCAGAACCGGTTTTAAATAGGGCATTGGCAGTTTCATAATCACATTCTTTTGGGAGAATTTTGTGTTTGTCCCGAAGGGATTTGATAAACTGAAAACCGGTGATATTTGCCTGAGTATTTAGATTTGGCCTATTATCGTCGGTTATGAGCCACTCTCCAAAACCAGCAAGCCAGGGTGCATAAAAGAATGGTTCGGTAAAATTCCACACCAGACCAAATTGATCTGGTCTACCATCGCCATTCTTGTCAATTGTGAGACGTTTTCCTATGTCGATTAGTTCGTCTGTATTTACCGGTGGGGAATTTAGTAATTCCTTATTATACAGAAGCATGAGGTGGTTGCCAACAACATCGCCGATCATCCAAATACTGCCATCAGATTTGATTATAGCATTATTGACAAATTTATCAAAATAATCCGCATCAAATAAATTATCAAGGGGCTGAATAATGCCCATTGTTGAAAATGGACCAACCTGATCAGATGGTCCGTAGATCAATTCAGGGCCACTCCCACCCATTGCGGAGGATTGAAAATTAGATCTGAGTTCCTCAGTTTCGCGATATGTTAGATTTATTTGAATATTTGGATTGTCTGCTTCATATCTGTCACAGACAGCCCGGAGAGCCTTGCGGTTTTCATATAACATCTGATGCCAGATGTTCAGAGTCAATTTACTGCTTACCGATTGACATCCCATAAATAGGATGAAAATCAAAATCGACAGAAATCTAATAACTCTCATAGTTTTTACATTAGGCCTTTAATTTGTTTAACAGTTATAGGATAACTTACGGTAGTCATTCACCATTCTCTGTGCTGTAAAATCCGCAGAAGTTATAATGGATTCCCTCATGACTGATATCCACTTATCCCGATCATCGTAATAAGTTGGGATGATTTTTTCCTCCAGCAATTTATAGAGTAATTCTGCATCATGATCATCATCGCCGGTATTTTCATTGCCACCAATCGCCCATCCATTTATGCCATCGCGGCATCCTTCAGCCCACCAACCATCGAGGATTGAGAAGTTCGGCACTCCATTCATTGCTGCTTTCATACCACTTGTACCGCTCGCCTCATTTGGCCTAAGAGGTGTATTCAACCAGACATCAACACCTGAGGTTATTAATCTGCCAAGCCACATATTATAGTTTTCCAAATAGGTGATCAGTACATGGCCAAACAATTTATTGGCTGCCTGAACAACTTTATGGATTATCTCCTTACCCTGCTCATCTTTTGGATGTGCTTTACCGGCAAAGACAATTTCCAATCTACCTTCAGATATTTTTGCCAGTCTTTCAGGATTTTTGAATAATAACATTGCTCTCTTATAACCAGCGGCACGACGGGCAAATCCCAGCATAAGTCTCGATCCTTCAAATCCCACATGCATATGGGCATTGGCATAATCCAGTAGCCTCCTCTTATTTTCACTGTGCATCTGCCACAATACATCATCGGGAATATCAGCTGCATCCCGTAATAATAATGGATTCTTTCTCCAGCCAGGGATATATTTATCAAATATCTCACGTGTTTCCAGGGCCGTCCACGTTGTATGATGGACACCGTTTGTAATGCTTTTTATTTTGAATCCGGGAAACATTTGACGAGATACTTCACCATGCAGTTTGGATACGCCATTGACAAAACGGCTATGATTCAAGGCCAAGCGCGTCATATTTAATTTTCCATTTACAATGGACTGATCTAAATCATCCGGTAATAAGTCACCAAGTATATCTTTTAATATTTCGGTAGGAAAAACATCATGCCCAGCAGGTACAGGTGTATGGGTGGTAAATACACAATGGGATTTTACTTTATCAAGGTCATGATCAAATTTTTCTCTTAGAGCAAGAGTGAGAAACGCCGCATGGCCTTCATTTAAATGATATGTTTCAATTTTGGCATAACCGAGTTTATCCAAAACCAGGCATCCGCCAAAACCAAGAATTGCTTCCTGGAGAATTCGGCGTTTTGTGCCACCGCTATATAATCGCGATGTAATACTTCGATCTGCCTCTGTGTTATCTTCATGATCAGTGTCAAGAAAATAGATTGGGATCTTATGACCGTTGATCCCTTCAATTATATATCGCCAAACATATATCTTTACCTGGCGATTCTGCAGTTTAATAGAGATATCCACCTCGACTGGTTTGAGAATTGGCCTTGGATGAAACCGGGGATAGTCCTCTGTCTGTTTTCCATCAGGATCCAGTTTTTGTTTCATGTATCCTTCTTTATACAGCAAGGTAATACCGCATAGAGGCAAACCGAGATCTGCAGCAGATTTAATATGATCCCCGGCAAGGATTCCTAATCCACCGGAATAAGTGGGCACATTGGGTGAGAATCCAATTTCAGCAGAAAAGTAGGCTATTTTTGTATTATCATTTATCAATCAGGAGATCCTTTCAAAATATCATCGTAATTATTATCGTTGATGTAATCAAAGAGAACTATCTTATGCCCACTTTGTAAAATCTTTTTATATTCGCTTCCCAAATCCGGAGATTTTTAGCGGGAATTAGTCTTTTATAATTCTTTAGTAACCAGCTCTATCGTAGTTTTGAATTTATCCCCGGGGGCAAGTTTTAATTCCCAATTTGGAACAACAACAGAACTCTGGTAAATCCGCTCAAAACCACCTTCAGACATGGATATTGTTTCAACAGGATATCTAAATACCGATGTTGTTTTCGGCAATATAATGTTGGTTTTAATTTTTTCCCATTCAGTAACCAGGGAGATGGTTTTAGCTGTAAATGAATCCTTTGAATCCAAGTATGGATCGACGGGTTTTTGGCCATCGACTAAATAATACCTATCGAATGAATGCCCACCGAGAAGAGAGATATTAAATTCACAGCCGTAACGGATATGTAGAAATTCGTTCCCGTTATTTGTTATAGAAACTTGTAGTTTAATTTTATTGTCTTCGAGCTTTACATTTTTGCAAATTTCAATTTGACTTTGAAGGATATCGGCAGAATGATTGAAATCTACGTCGCCGTTTTGTATATTTCTTGTGTAATACTGATTGGGGAGATCACCAATGTCCTCAAAAGATCCGGAATATAACTCATCGAGAGTTGTGTCAATCTTGAAAAAATGATCCATAAATGACCATCGATGATTTTTATCATAATGCAGAAAGTTTTCAAGTCCATCTTCTTTTGTTTGGACCAAATCATGAATGGATGCAGTCCCAGATGATTTCTTACCATTATTGAGCTCATGCAATTTTTTGTGATAATATTCTTCATAGCGGGATAAAGTGTTGATAAGATTGAAGTCCGCAGGCAGAAAATCCATCTCCCTTATTGCTCCACCTTTGCATGTGAGGAATAATCTTATAGATTTACCTGAAAGGATAATTTCCTTTTTACCGTCATGGTCGATGTCAATTTCTTCAACTGGTTCATAGTTTATTGATTTTTCGGCAGCAATGAGATTTGAATACAAAGCATGCCTTAAATGTGGAAGATATAAGCCGCCAAATACTCCATGCCAGTAAGCGCAATTGCATTGGGCTTTCCAAGAAGATTCTCTTGCTGATGAACTGGCATTTTCCGGTAAGTTGGCTGAAACAGCATTTGCCCTCTTCAGCATCCAATTGGATTCATCATATTTGGTGAGGAAGTTTCTCCAAAACCCTCCTTTGACGTATGATCTTCCATTCATATTTTCTATCGAATCGACTGCAGAATTGACCAAGTTATATTCTTCACTTGATTTTGGTGTGAGTGTCCATTCTCCCATTTCAAAATATGATGATGTGGGTAGGTATATTCTGCCCCGGGAAGATGAATTGTGAAATGCCTGTGAGAAGGTAGTAGTATCCACAATATGAGAATTATCTTCAAGTGATATTAAAAATCGTTCCATCCAGTTCTCTTCGCCATAACATAATTCATTGGATCCAGGCCAAACCCCAAATTTTTCGCCATCATCAGCCATCACCATTACAGACTGGTCATCAATTGCATGTTGATTAAATATCTTGATACTCTCTTCAGGAGCACTGAATGGGATTGTATATCTTAATTTCTGTGATATCGGGAAGACACCAAGAACATATCCCTGATCTTCAGTTAAATAATAACCATTTAGCTTGTCCATAGGTATTCCTGAGGTGGAGAAATGGGTATCATCTACAGCAACGTATTTAATACCGGCAAGAGATATGGGTTTTACCAGTCCCGGCTCCCAGACTCTTTCTGTAAGCCATAAACCTTCAGGTTTTACACCAAATCGCCGTTGGATAAAATCATTCATCATTTCAATCTGTCCAATTTTATCAGAGTCCGAAATTGATGCCAAAATGGGTTCGTAATAACCAGATGAGATCATCTCCACCCTTTTTGATTCTACCAATCTTGAAACTGCATCAAAATATTCGGGGTGATGAACCTCCAACCAGTCAATAAGCGGTCCGCTTACGTGTAATGAAAAATGTAGAAAGGAAAATCTTTCGACCATTTCAATAAATGGTCTATAAGAATTTTGGTAAGCTTCTTCAAATACAAAATCAAAGTTGCCTACCGGTTGATGATTATGTATGCCAAAAATAAATTTCATATTTTTTTGTTTTAAATACCAGTCTTTTAAATTTTAATTTGCAAAATGTCGCAGTCTCACTCAAAGATGGGAGTCGAGAATTTTAATTATTGAGAATAAGTAATTTTAAGTTGATGAATTCTTTATTACTAAGTGACCAACATTGCAATTACACTAAAAAGATATTCCTAATGTGAATTTATGCACATTGCCAAGATGATTCATCAATTCAAATGCGTAATCAATGGTAAGATCAGATATCCCTGAAATAGGATAATTTATTCCCAATCCAACGGTATAATCTTCTTCTCTGTCCTTCATATAGATTCCTTTTGAACCACCGCGAATAAATACCATTTCGTTTAGTAGGGCGATTTCGATACCAACATTAATATACTCAGTATTATCATTTGGATGGTTTGCATCAATAGCCCACGTAATTCTGCCAATATTTCCAACTGTTATGTCATCAGAAACACCGACTCGAAGAATAAGCGGTAAATCGAATTTATCTGTATCAATCTCACCGACAACGCTTTCATTATCGCCATGCATATTTGGTAACAAATTTATTGGATACAATAAATCAGGACCATCCATTTGCATTTTCGGTCCAAAATTTGAAATGCTTGCTCCCAAACGAAATCCAAAGGGTGTGTCGAAAAGTGTTCCAACATCCATGGCAATCCCTGAAGCACTCTCATTGGCAATAATTTCCCGCAGGAGCTTCCCATTAAATCCAATAGAGAACCTATCCGTTAACCGAGTAGCAAATGTCACCCCGAAAGCCCATGAGGCAGCTTTAAAAGTCTCACCGGTATTCTCATTATCGTATCTGGTAATCTCCATTTCACCCATAGTGATTGCAGTCAAGTTAACACCTAAGGTTGTACTTGGAGTCGTTTGTATGACCACTCCTACATAATCGTAACTTATGTCAGCCAGCCAATTTGTATGGTTGACGAGTAAAGCGTTGCTTTTAAGAGTAGCAATTCCAGCTGGATTCCAATACATTGCCGACGGATCATTTGCTATGCTCGTGAATGCCCCACCCATACTGACAGCTTTTGCTCCGGCGCCAATTGATAGAAATTTTGCTGCAGTAGTACCCGTTTTATCAACAGGGTATAATGAAGTTGTAATAATGAGCAGTATGATTAATTTTTTAAACATTTTAATACTCCTTATTTGATAATGGCAAATTTGCCAATATGGGTTCCGATGCCAGGAGCATCAATGTGATAAATATAAATTCCATAAGACGCCGAGAGATTATCCTTTGTGAGTAAATCCCAGGCCTCCTGACCGTCGTTCATAACCGATTCATGTTGGAGTGTTCTAACCAATTCTCCAGAGATGGTATATATGCGAATAGTGCAATTTTCCGGTAACCGTCTAAACTGTATTTCCCTGTCACCTCTCCCAGTTGTATAAATATTTTGTCCTTCAAAACCACTAGCACCAAGATAGGGATTTGGCACAACTTTTATGTTCTTAAGGTCAAACTTTGCAAGTTCCTGATCAATATGTGACGGGATTGTAGTGAACTCATAGACATCTTGAGCCAGGAATGGTTTTTCTATAAATACATAGGCGGTGTCTCCAGCCTGAGGCACATTATATACATGTTGTAAATCCCCCTCTACCGGGTTTTTCAACCTGAAATACCAGGAAGGTGCCGGGTTTCCTTCACTATCTTCAAAATCCATAAATATAATTGCATCAAAATCAATTTCTGAATTACTAAATATTCCATCACCATCTGTCGGTACAAAATCTCCAAACAGGTATGGAATATCAAGCCAGTCCTGTTCATCAATACCAGTTACAGCAATTTTTTTCTGAACATTGAAGTAAATTGGAGCCCCAGCATAGTAATTTGCATTACAATAGATGGAAGAACCGAAATCCCCACATGGATCGGGATTTGGTGGAAATGGCCATGGAGGGTCTGGGAATGGGTGTGCACAAAAACAATCCGATTCAAATTCATCCACATCGCTAAAGATTATTCTGTAATCACTTGGAACCGGTGTACCAATAACCCATGGCACATCAAAATTATATATTCTAAGTTCAAAAGAAACCAGACTATCATTATTCCAATATGATGTTTGATCATTAAATGATAGACTATTTACATTCTCAAACCTCATTCTGAACCCATCTATAATATCGGAGTCGGTTCCTTCTGGCAAGGGGTTATTATATGTTGAATCAATATAAAATTCTGTATATGGTCCATCAGGGCCAATTGCAACAGAATCTGCTTGAAAATAATCAAAAGTGGGTTCAACTAAAGTATCCGGGAAAAAAGGATCAGTGATGTCAGAGAGATACCAATATTTAGTGGTGAGTGTATCAAAACCAGCTGCCCCTTGAGTATTTAGAAGGGTATCCTGTGTGAAAGTTATTTGGTATCGGTGATTGTCTTCAATCGCCATGGGGTCAATTATTTCGTATAATACTCTGCCACTAGATGTCCCCTGCACATGTTCCATCTCTATTCCAGTATCTGCAGATACAAAACCAGCTGCTGGTTGTGTTGGGGTAATTTCTACGACATTTGGCCCGAGCTCAATTTCTCCAGTGAGTGAGTTTACTCTTAATCGCATTGGTGAGTCACTTGGCAGGATATTGTTACTGGTATCACCACCAAAATCATAAGCAACAACAGCATAAAAATATCTTTGACCATTTACCACATTGCTGTCCACATAGGTATGCTGTAGTCCTGTTTCATCCCCAAGATAAAATAAAATTCCATTTAAGTCTACTGGATGATAACCGGATATATTATCTATCAAATCCCATTGCGCTTTTTTACCATTCTGAATATATGGAGAAAAAAATGTGGGATTTCCATCTCCATCAGTGATAGTGTAAGCATCCTTAAATTCAAAATCAGTTGCACGATATATTTTATAGCCCTCAAAATCCTTTAAAATTTGACCGTTTGTAATATTTTCCATGTATTTATCTTCAGAGTCCTCAGAAGTCTCATCCCAGTACAGCGTAACTTTTCCATCACTGGCCACCGCTGAAAGAGTTGGTGCCAATGGAGATTTTGCAAATTGATAGTCAAAATCATAAGTAGTCTGGGCGACATTTCGATTTCTGATAGCATCTGCCTCATTATTACCAAGGGCAACAGCCATCGCTATTCTTTCGGTCTGTCCTGCTTCTAATGGAAAAAAACTTGAAGTGACGAATAGGTCATAATCACCAGGTGGTTGCCCACCCTCAGGCGGCTGCCAAAAAGTTCCTGGAGACATATAAAAATACCAAAGCTGGGCGCTGTTATCCACTGGAATTGATCCGGCAGGATCATATCCTACAGCAGTCAAACCCATTTGATCAGATTCAGATACATCTGTTTTATCAATATTTGGTTCTCCGGGGAATCCAGCAGTTCCAGTACCGGATGTTGGTTTTGAATCACCGGCACCAGCGCCCATTCCACCAGAACCATCACCATTAATACCAACATCATTGGTTATATTCCAGTCGCCATCGTTGTCAATGCCATCATCACGGGATTCATCAATCATCTCATCAATATTTTCGTCAATACCTTCATCAACGGCTTTGTCCTCATCATTATCTATTCCATCTGCATAAGGTTTGCCAATATCCTCAACGCCAACGTCATAAAGGATTATACCTGTCCAAACGCCATTTTCATCCAAAACCTTATAGCGATGATAAGGGTCTGTCGAGGCTGCATCAACCATTTCCTCAGTAACAAGGGGTGAGTCAAGCTCCGCACCAAATCCGAATGGATATTCCTCTGCGTATGGACTTTCCGGATCAGCATTATTATCGATTCCATCCGCAAATTTCATCCCAATTTGATTTTCATTTAAAGCAATCAGGTGAACGATTCCCTGTTGAAAGTCATCGTCTTCAGGATTTTGAGGCCATCGAGACCACTGGTCATCTTCCGACTGTGAAAACATATCAGTGGTAATTACAGGACTTCCTTCTTCACCATTGTCATTGTCATCAATTCGGTTGGCAAATGAGACACCTTCCTGAGCTCCGAATGCGATATGAGTGTTATTCTCATCAATGAGTCCATTATGGTTATTATCAATGGCATCCCCAAGAATTTCCCCAACAAGATATTCTTCCAAAATTATCGGACCACCAGTTTCTCCATCGCCATCATTATCAATCCTGTCAGTATTATTTCCAGGCGTTTCAATAAATGAGGTTGCAGCAACCCCAACAGGATCAGAGCCAAAGGCAGCATTACCAATCCCGTCACTATCCATAGACCAAGCTACATCTTCCATGAGATCAAAATCAGGGGTATCATCCATTGTGTCACCGTCACCACCAACCATGTCAGCAAGCCACAGTGAAAATGAAACTTTTTGAAGATCCTTAGTACCGTCATTTTTTACTTCATGTAGAATAAAAACGACATCTTCGATGAGTATCTGTTTCCATTCCATAATACGCACACCCGTCTGAAGACCGGCTCCTTTGCGTCCATAGTCCGTTGTATCCGGGTAATATGTGGATCCAACATTGAAATTCCTGTCATCAGAAACCTTGTAATATATTTCCTGTTCAGCATTAAATTGATTTTTACCAAAGTATCCATTCCATGAACCTGACCATCCAGGGTCAAATTCGTCATTCATTTTATCGGGCCAGGTGGGAGGCCATGATTCATAGTCATCACTTATAGCAATTTTTAATGAATTTGGATTTAGATAACCTGGTACAGGCTCCCATGCTTTTGTATTACCAGCCTGATCGGCTCTAAAAGTGATTGTTACTAGCGGTAACTGTTCACCGTCTTCCGTAAGAACCTCTGCACCCACCGATAATGCTGTCATAGCTATATAATGCTTGCCTGAGTTCACCGGCCATTCATAAGGTATTTCACCTGGGTTGGCACCAGTTCTCCCGGTTATGCCATAATTAAAAATACTGGTTCGTACTTTGTTAACATCTTCATTTGTTGCCCGTCTGTAATTCGGGTCACCTCGTTCAGTTGACGGTATATGCTCACCATTTGTATCCTGGGGTATGATCATCGATGTTAATAAAACTATAATTAATCCATAAATCATTTTCATTATATTTTTTACCATTGTAATTCAAATCCTATTTGTATATTCCTGGGTGATGAATACCACTCCGGTCTACTAAAATATTCTGCAATTGTATTTGGCCTGAGAGGTTCTGTGTGAATATCTGCAATGGCTTGTGCTTGATTTTCACCGAGAGTTCTATTTGTCCTGCCGGTATCCGACCATATAGTAATTTCGTTCCTGCGGTCGAACAAATTGTATATGTTTACATAAACTTTACCATGCCTGCCATTTGGTAAAGAGAGTGTTTTAAATAACTTCATATCAAAATTCAGCGTCGGCTGTTTCCGACGGCTATTGTTTGATAATAAAGTGGAAATTGTTTGACCTGATGTTTGAGCGTACTGCAGGTCAGGTGTGTATGGGTAACCACTGCCGAATTGTACAAGAAGATCCATTCCGTATCCTTCATAACCAAAATAAATATCACCGTTCAATGTCTGCGATTGATCCCAGTCAAGTGGAACAATAAATCTGGCAGGTTCAGCATTATCCAATCTTGCACCATATTCTGCACTGGGATCAGAATTGGATCCCTCGGCCACCTGGTAGGTATAATCTATATGCCAGCTGTGATAGTCACTGAATCGTTTATCAAATGACAGAATTATACCTCTCACATTTGAATAATCCTTATTAACAAATGTATAGTAGGATGCGCCGCCAGCAAGATCATTTGGAATTCCAGATGCCACCCAATCACGAACATCCCGGTAATATCCGGTGACTTCCATTTTTATCTGACTTGAAATTTCCTGTTGCAGACCTAGTTCATAACTCACAGTTTTTTGAGGTTCGAGATCAGGATTTCCAAAAACACCAAATTGCCCGCTGGCATCAGACATCTTATAACCAGAATCCTGATATAATAACTCAAATTGAGGTATTTGGAAAAAATAACCATAACTGAAGTGGATGACTCCTCTATCCGATATTGGATATGCGATCCCTAGTCGCGGGCTGATTAAACTTTTCTTTTTGGTCTTTTTATAAAAACCTTTTTCATTCCTTAGATCAGGCTGATCGGTATATCCACCAAAATCAGCATAGGTATAATATGTGGTATCAGAACCATCAATACTTACGACATAATGCGAGGTATCTCCCCAGTTGGTATTAAATAATTCATCGAACCTTCCATCAACTATCAGGGAATCCAATCGAGGATTTCTCGGGTTAAACCAATAAGGCTCGTGGATATTGGTAGGAACCCATGAATTTGGATCAAACCAGTCATAGCGTATTCCAATATTGATAATCATATCACCGTATTCGATTTTATCCTGAAGGAATGCCGAAAATTCTTTTGGTTCTTCTTTATAATAGGTCCTGTTCGGATGGAATTTCTCCACCCATGAAGGAAGATCATTCGGTAAATCAATATCAAAAATTTCTTCTATTATTGATGGTACATCAATCAATTCAGGAATAAAGGGCGTGAATACCTGGTCACCCTGATTTTCATCTAATAATGAATAGCTATCTAATTCAAGGCTATGTTCCTGATAGTCAACTCCAGCTTTAATCAGATTAAATTTATTTACCTGTGAGGTTATCTCAAATTTATATTGAGTACTCATAGTTTCCCTGAAAAACCGGTCTGTAGCCACACCCCATCTTCCAAAAGAATATTCTGGCCAGTAATCTATCTGGTAGGTTTCGCCCCATTCATCAATTACACTTTGGGGAACCTCCCCCTGTTCCTGGGCCCAGTAAAGACTGTCGGGTGTGGAATATCTTGGATCATGAGGATCTTCAAATAAATATGATTCATATTTTTTCTCAACTTTTGTAATATGAAGATCCATGAAAGTTCTGGCCGACAATGAGTGAGAAATACTAACCCCAATAAACTTTCCATCTTGGTAACTGGTACTTCTGCCTTCTTGGGTCATAATTCTGTCACGATCATAATCCTGATATTCTTCATGGCTGAAAATAGTATTCAACCTGAGTTTAGTCATTGGCGTGAATCTCAGTGTTATTTTATTTTGCGCAGACCATTTCTCCCTCCAGTTCATTGCCCTAAATTTCGGTGTTTTTAGTGTTTCCTCTTCATCCCAAGTGCCATTGCCCTGATCCTGGAAAGCTTCTCCAAATTCGTACATCCCGTTACCGAGATCTTCAAATTGTTCATTTTGATCATAAATACCATTACCAGTATCAATATAAGGTTCCCCAGGACTCCAAATGCCATTCCCCTCATCTATAAATATTTCACCCTCGGTATAAAGAGTATCATTATTAGCATCCCAGAAGGCCTCTCCATCGTTCCAGTATCCATTTCCATTATCAGTAAAATCTTCACCTATATCGTAAACACCGTTGCCAAGATCTGTAAAATATTCTCCGCCATCGTAAATTCCATTACCGTGGTCCACATATTCTTCACCTTCATCCCATATACCGTTCCTGCCATTACTATTTGTATCCCAGAGGAATTCGTTATTGTCCCACTGACCATTTGGGTTTGCATCAATAAAGTCTTCACCTGGATCCCATTGACCATTTGATTCATCAATATAAATCTCACCTGAATCGTATACTCCATTGCCATTCTGATCCCAATATTCTTCATTTATGTCCCATATGCCATTACCGAGATCAGTAAAAGATTCACCTGGATCCCATATGGCATTTCCGGTATCAATATATTCTTCAGCCAGCTCGCGGTATCCATTACCATTCAAATCATGAAATATTGTATCGCCATACATTGTGAAGGTATTCACTCCTCCCAACCAGCCATCAGAGCTGTAATAACGTCCAGAGCTGTAGAATGAAAGAAAATCGCCAAGAGTTGGAACAGGACCACTAATATTCATTTCGTAGTTTTTGTCAGTAGAAGGATTATAAGAATCAACATTCCTGAAAATTTTATCTTTTGTATAATGATCACCGAAAAAGCCTTTTAAACCGAGCTTAAATTCATGGCCACCATCTTTTGTCACTAGATTTATTATGCCTGACATGGCACGTCCATATTCGGCATTAAAGGTACCGCTGATAACCTGCAATTCCTGGATATTATTATTTTCAATAGGAACAGAAATCGCTCCGTCATATACATCTGTCATTGATACTCCATCTACCATATACATAACTTCAGAAGTACGACCACCCCTGATGTGAATTCCACCCCCGGCATCGACAGTCACACCTCCCTGCAGTTTTATGACATCAGAAATATCAGTAACTGGTAAAACTTCCAGATCAGAAGCTGTCACCCTGGCTTCAGAATTTGTTACATCAAACTGTATAATTTTTGCAGATGCCACCACTGTCACTTCAGAACCAATTATTGCCTGTACATTTAATTCAAAACTCACTTTAGTAGTTTTATCTACAGCGATAAAAATACCAGTAATAGTCATTGGCTCATAGCCAATCATCATCGCTCTTACAAAAATGGTACCTGGAGGGATATTTAGTATAGTATAATCCCCGTTGAGATCCGTCGCCGTCCCCATCTCTGACTGCTCAATGAGCACATTGGCGCCTATAAGGGGGTCGCCAGAGCGGGCATCAATGATTTTTCCGGAGATTTTTCCTGTTGTTCCAGATATTAAGAAATGCATCATTAATAACAGAAATATTAATCTTGACATTTTCATATTCATTACCTCATAAGATAAAAGACTTTAATAAATCCCTGTCAATCGAAGCTTCAGCCTCCGATCGCAATATTTTAATAAAAGCAAAATAAGCTGACCTGGATTCGTTTAAGTCTTCCGGATTATCAAGGTCGTTATTTATTTGATCTATTAATAACCGAATGACCCGTCGGTTCTCAGCTTCATTTATAGTTTGCTCAACATCTTGATCATTTCGCCAATTGGCATTCTCGATCCGCTTAAATAATTCTTTTCTAACACATAATCCTGACAGCATCATATAAAGATCGTCAGGACTTTGAACCTGCATCCGCTGATTTTCAGTAGTGGCCTTAAGTGCCTGGAGGATTTCATCAAAATTCCAGGAAAAAGTTGCTGTATCAATATGAATATTTCTCAGGTCAGAATCCTGACTCACAGAATTGCTGATAATATCGGCAAACATTGAAAATAATAATTCTAAGTCATCCGAAGATATTTCAAGAGATAATTGACTGTGAATTGTACTCGTATATTCTTTGACTTCATCCTTTAGCATTCTTTGTCTCAAAATGATTTCAATGTCTTCCCGATGAACCTGGTAGTCATATTCTGTAATAATAGGTTCATATACTCTTTCAATTACCTGGATAATACTAAATCCATTTTGAGTTTTTACCGGATTTGAAATTTCGCCATCCTTTAAGGCATAAGCTACTTCTTCAAATGCAGGGTCCATTTCATTAAATGTAAAAAAACCAAGATCACCGCCATTTCCGGCCAGTTGAGGATCCTGGAATATTTCAGCTGCGAGCTCATTGAAAGATTTACCCCTATTGAGCTTCCGCTTTAGTTCCTCAGCACCTTCGATAGTTGGACTGTATAAATGCCGAGCATGAATCTGCACTTTAGTTCGACGGAATGCTTCACGGGTGTCTTCGATTGACACCTCAAATGGACTATCAATCTCCCGAAGATAAAATTCGTTCAATAGAGTCTGCAATCTAACGGATTTGAGCTTTTGGGAAATATATGGTCTGTTTCGAAATCCGCTAATATCGGCATGGTGAAGCAAGTACAAACGATCGATCTCGCTATTTAGCAATCCTGCTCTAAAATTGAGGTTATCCTCCACACCGGTAAATCTGAGAAAGTCATTATAATTATTGATAAATGAATCAAGAGAAATTTCACCGAATTCGGTGGTAACTATATTAATAGAAGAATTAGCCTGCTCATTGCTGGAGCAGCCAAAAAGCAATAGAAAAATCGCTGCGTGTTTAATTCTTAACGTATACAATGAAACTTTGGCCGTCAATTTTAAATGGTTTTGTTTTGCCCGCAGGGCTATATACACTGGCATTCCATGTTTCATCATTTTCACCGTTAATGCCTAATTCATTAAAAGAAAATGATTGCTGTTCTTTGCCTGAGTTGAACAGGGCTATAACGCCGCTGTTATTATACTCGCGTTTAAAGGCAAATAATGATCTTTCGTCATCGGCGACGAGTACCTTGTAATTGCCTCTTTGCAAAGCAGGATTTGTACGTCTTAAGCGAATCATATCTTTATAGAAATCGAATAGAGACTGATCAAATTTTATCTCATCAACAGGACGGGCATCACCAAATGGATGACTGGCTTCATCTTCATAAGTGAATTCTTTCCAGACCATTGGTTTTCTTTCATCAGGGTCATCTGCTCCCCACATCCCTGCTTCATCTCCATAATAGATAAATGGAACCCCGGGAAAAACCATCTGGAATCCAACAGCCAATTTCTGTTTATTTCTCTCGTACCCATTTGGTTTTCTAACCAGATAATCTTTACTGTGCTGTAGATTATTGTCATGGTCAATTAGTCGATCAGGATTTACACATGCAGATGCCAAACGCTCAGTGTCATGGGAATTTATTAGGTTTTGCATATTTAACAGGGTTGGCATCGAATAATCAGCAATGATATTTGTTAGCAGGGTGTCGAAGGCAGTAGTGGTAATTCGGTCATTTTCAAAAAGAAAATATTTATACACCGCATCTCCAAAGCGATAATTCATGACAGAGTGAAATGCATCACCTTTGATCCATGGAGCAGCATTATACATTACATTATTTGAATAATCCTCCCACCAAACCTCACCGGTTATGTAAGCATTTGGATTGATTTCCTCAACCCAACCTCTAAATTTTTTCCAAAACTCAAGATTGACCATTTCTGCCACATCAATTCTCCAACCGTCAATCCCATCTGAAGTATCACCATCACCATTGGGATCCATCCACCTTTTGACTATGGCGTGAACATGATCTGAAATGGGATCAATTAAACCGTTTTCATCCTCACGCAATTCTGGAAGATCCCTAATTCCATACCATCCTTCATAATCAAATTCATCTTGAGGAGTATCAGGGTCATCCCAGCTGGTTATCGTAAACCAATCAGCATACTTGCTGTTTTTCCCATTCTTCTTTACATCTTCCAATGCCCAGAATGGTATCCCCACATGATTAAATACGCCGTCGATTATTATATGCATACCTCTGGCATGAACCTCCTCTATAAGAGCAATAAATAATCTATCTGCCGAGGTAAATTTCCAGGTAGATGGATCTGCTGGATCCTCTGATGCCCAGATCATTGCGTCTCCATCAGGGCTGGGTCCAAAATTATTATCGATATGATGGTAATACACTGCGCCGTATTTGTGAGAAGATGGCGATTCAAATACAGGATTAAGATAGATAGCGTTGATACCCAATACTTTCAGATAATCTAATTTCTCTATAATTCCGAGGATGTCACCGCCATAACGGCGCAGTTGAGCATTGTAATAAAATCCCCTTTTATTTGACTCCTCCCATGGCTGAGGTTTGTACCAATCATCGGTCCATGGAGTAATATCCCATTTTAGTTGAAGATCATATGGCCAGGTACCGGCGAGACTTTGGATATCAGGATCATTTTGGGTATCCCCATTCCGGAATCTTTCCGGGAATATCTGATACCAGACAGCATCGGTTGTCCAATCTGGGAAAACAGGTGCATTCGGGTCGATCTTTTCGACAGTCTGAGGAAACAGAAAGTTAATTGCAATTATTATAGCACAAAACCTTTTAATGATATTCATAATTTGTATTTAGTTTATTGTTGTGTCAAAAGTGTATTTTAATTTAGTAACTCTACTGTGAGTTACCAACGACTTTTTACTAATTTTACGGCACCAAGCATGGCAGAATGTTCCTTTTGTTTACTTTCGATTATATCTATATCATAATGATTATAAGCTGGTGAATGTATGGATATTTCATTCATCAATGATCCTTTAAAAAAGGGAAATGCATGGGAGATTCCACCGCCAATAGTAATTATGTCAGGATCAAGCATATTCACTGATTGTGAAAGAAATTTCCCCAATCTTTTTCCGTAAATTGACCAGATCTTTAACGCATTTACATCACCATCGGCAGCAAGATTATAGATAATTTCAGGAGAATGAATCACCTGATAATATTTCTGTGAAAGCTGATATAACCCCCTGATGGCAAGACCATTTTCCCATGTTGATTCTCCATTGGGAGAGATTCCATATTCGGCAGCCATACCATGTGAACCATGGAATATCTCGCCATTTATGACGATGCCAAATCCCAAACCAGTCCCCAGGGTGACACTGATCAAAACTTTTAAATCTGGTGTATAATTGTAGGTCCATTCACCAAGAGAAAAGAGGTTGGCATCATTATCGATAAAAACAGGAATGTTTAGATATTTTTCAATATTTTCAACTAGCGGAAAGTTGGCAAACTGGGTGAGATTGGGTGTATCCAAAATTAGTCCCCGGGAAGCATCCAGAGGCCCAGGGCAGGAAATTCCAATACCGCCAATTTCATTCATGTCTATATCATTTGATTTTGCCAATTGCCTAATCTGGTTACATAAGGCCTTGAGTAAATCTTCACTAGCTTGATGATTTTCTACATTTTCTTTTTCAGAAGTATCTAAACATTTGAGATTTGAATCAAATATAGCAGATGTAAAAGTAGTGCCGCCTATATCGGCACCAACGATATAATGATTAGTTGATGTCATCGACGCGGTTTCTCCAATAGATACATTTTTGTTTCATAGGCTTCTATTTTAATTTCGGCAGTTCCGTTTATCAATTTATAGAATGATCTATCGATCAAAGAATTAAGTTTAGAATACTCACTTTCTATATGGAAGGTGAGTATTTGGGTAGAGTCAGAATTATTGAATAATATGATGAGTCGCTGGTTAAAATATGATTTCAGCCATACAGTTGAATTTAGATCTTCATATATTACCTGATGATCCCCAATGGAAAGAGCTTCATAGGATCGTCTCAGTTTTATCATCTGGCTCATCTGTCTTTTAAAGGCGCGTTCTCTTTGTGTCAATTCATTATCAAAGCGCATCATCCGACGGTTATCGGGATCATTGGCACCAATTTGACCGATCTCCTCCCCGTAATATAAAACAGGGACACCCGGCAGGCTCATATTCCAGGCAGTGAACATAAATAATTTGTTATAACTGGATTCATGCTCCACAATAAGCGGCGGACTTGAGAATGCCCTTTCAGTACCATTTTCATCAAAAGCCAATTGTCCATCAGCGAATCCCATGAAACGTACTTGATCGTGACTACTGGTAATTGTCCCCATAAGATTAACAGGCTGGAAGTGGTCAAGGTTAGCAGATACAATTTTATTTAAACTTAGAAAATCAGGATTATCTGAAAATTGCCATCTGGCTGGGAAATATAGTGAGAAGTTGAACTGAGAATTCAACTCACCGGGGTTGACAAAAGAACTGATTAGTTCATCACTTCCAAACGATTCACCTATTTGGTACAATTCGCGATCAGGTATGGAATACTTCATTTTTGACGTGAGGGTTTTCCAGAATTTATGCGGTACATGTTTAGTGGCATCCTGTCGAAATCCATCAAAACCATATTCGGTCAACCACCAGACTGCATCTGAAGTAACCTGGTCAACAGCATCGTCGCTGCTCATGAAATCATAAGATGGGAGAAAAGTATCAAACCAGGTGGTGAGCATGGTTTCACCTGACCAGTTTCTTAGGTTCAAAGTCCCATCATCCAATTGTATTTTTCCATACCAATCATGGTGCTTTTTGAAATATTGATGCTCTTCATGTGTATGATTACTTACAAAATCCAAAAGAACCTTCATATCATGCTTATGTGCGGCATTGACAAAATTCTTCAGCTGTGATTCGGTAGTAAAATGGGGGTCAACAGCTCGAGGATTCACCGGCCAGTATCCATGATAGCCTGTAAACTTCCGCTTTGGTTCAATATATTCTTTATATGCTTCTGATGGATTTTGAATGATGGGTGATATCCATATAGCATTAATACCGAGTGATGAAAAATATCCCTCATCAAGTTTTTTATAAACACCGGGGATATCACCGCCCTTGAAGTTTGCAAGATGATGAACTTCAGAATCATCTACCGGATCATTATTGGATGGATCTCCATCATAAAATCGATCGACTATTAGAGAATATAAAACAGAGAAATGCCAGTCTCCTGGATTATTTGCAATCATAATTGGCAGACCATTGCGTATTAGTGTGTGATTTTCCCGTATAATTTCACCAGAGTTCGTAACAGCCATAATTCTCAGGAGTCCATCATAATTTTGTAGCAACGATGAGAATAACAGGACAGATCCATCAAAATGATAATATTCCTCCGGTACAATATTATTGTTAAATAGGATCCATATTTGATGCGATTCTATCGATTCATACTCGTCAGCATGATAATAATCAAAACTCAGATAGATAGAATCTTGATTTACAATTTGTTCATTTTTTATAAACATCGCCGGTTTATTATGATCGTTATTTCCTATTTTCAAGATATTATTAAACCCACCCAGGCCATTGGGTAATGAATCCTGGTTTGCAGGATCCAGAAGTTCGATACTATCTCTGACAAATTTGTATTCATAGTTTCCTGGTTTCATGTAATACTTTAAATGCCAATTGTTATCATCATCTATTTCAAGGGGTAATGATGTTCTATCCCAGTCATTAAAATTACCCATCACAAATACTTTTTTGATATCAGGTTTAGCAGGATAATTAAATTCAACCAGAAAAGTTGGTTTTACTTTTAACATAACTGTGAATGCGTCAGTCCCGTTATACATAGTTAATGCGGAATATCCTTTAGCGCTTGAAGATGGAGTAACATATAAACTATCAATTGAGACTTCGAATGCAAAATCATCCGGGACTATCTCACCAAGAGAAATTACATCAAGTCCTGTTTTCCGATAATTGCCAAGATCAAGACCGGTTGTTTTACCAAATTCTACGGGAATGGATGGAATTATTTCCATTGAGCCACCGATAAGGAATGCCCCAATATTAAAAAATACTGCAGCCAATATTTTGGGGTTCACGATTCGTTCCTTATAAGGATGATTCCAGTGGATGGTGTCAACTCGAACCTGTCATTTCCCTGAAAAGACTTTTTTAATTCGGGAGAATCTGGGGCAAACAATATCCACCAATTACCCTCTGGAACAATGAATTTAGCATTCTTAACACGATCACCATTTACACATACAAAAAGGGCATCTTCACCATCGGGGTGAATAAAATATCCAAAACTATGTTTGTTCTTTGGCAGGTCAAATTCAATGTCATCCAATTTAGCCTGTCTAAGGGCAGGATATTTTTTACGCAATTTTATAAGGTCACGATAATAATCCACCAACAACGAATTCATTTCTTTGTGATTCCAGTTGAGCCAATTGGTTTCATTATCCTTTTCATAACTATTGTGATCCATTTTTCCAATATTAGGATCAGGCACATTTGTGGATGCAATGACCTTGCTTCTTCCCCACTCCTGGCCCTGAGCCATCATCACTGTTCCCTGGGATGTTAAGAGCATAAGTGCTGCCAGTTTATGAATCTTTAATTCTTCAGGTGTTATCAAGGCATGTTTGTTAATATCGACGATGACATCATCACTGCTATTCTTATGAAGTCCAATTCTGATGAAATCGCCCAATGTGTAGTTATCATGTGACTCGAGATAATTAACAGAATGGTTTACAGATGCATACTGTCCACCATTCTCTCTCGGTGAACCTTGAATAAATCTCAAAAATGGATCCCGGTACAATTCACCCTGCCATTCACCAAAAATGAATCCAAGGCCATCAAGAGGGTTTTGACCTTTTACGCCGTTTCGAAATTGATCATTCCAACTTGACCAATCCCGGTCAGAAAAACGATTTGGATCATAACCGCCACCCCACGGCTCGCCGGTGATAAACACATTAGGATTAATTTTGCGGGCTTCATCCCGGATCATTTCAAGAGTTTGCCAATCAATTAACAAAGCCAGATCAAACCTGAATCCATCGATATGATATTCTGTCATCCAATACTTAACGCTGTTTAGAATAAACATCCGCATATCTTCATCTTCAGTTTTCAAGTCGTTTCCACAACCGCTGACACTGGTATAATCACCATTTTCATTTGTACGAAAATATTTATTTTTCTCGATTTGCTTCAGAGGCTGATGGTCATATTGAGATACATGATTATATACAACATCGAGTATGACTGAAATCCCGGAATCATGAAGCTTTTTGACCATTGTTTTGAATTCATTCACCTGCGCCCCACCAACACCATTCCACTCGCCTGATTCGGTGGTTCCATTGGAAGAAAATTGTGATTCAGGGGCAAAAAAGTGAGTCGTCATGTAACCCCAATGATTACGTTCATAGGGATTCCAAGTATTCATGATGAAAGTCGTTGAGTCTTTAAATGGCAATTCTACATTTCCAAAATCAAAAAGAGGAAGAAATTCAACAGCATTATACCCCATATCCAATAAATGATTTATGCCGCCCTTTTGATTGGTGTCGAGGAATCCTAAATAGGTGCCTGGAGATGAGGATCCGGATGCAGGGTGAGCAGATATATCCTTTAGGTGTGTTTCATAGATAATCATATCTCTCGGATGATAATTTACCCATGTATCATCGCCCCAATCAAATTCTTCTGAGACAATAAGTGATTTTGCAACGGGATTATAAATATTCTGGGTTGCAACTGCCAGTGAATACGGATCGGCGATGATTACACTCTCCGGGAAACTTTGGGTATTTTTATCATAGTTAAAAAGTCGATATCCATAATACCTGCCAGTGAGGTCTTCAGATATTTTCAAGGAGAAATTCCCGTTCCCATCACGGATCATTTCAAATGGTTTGCCGTCATCATCCAAATAACTTTCAAATAGGACCATTTCAACCCTGTATGAACCGGGGGCCCTTAATGAAAATGTTGTTTCACCATCTATTATATTTACACCGTTTGGCAGAGTTGATGATTCAGAAAAAAGCACAGATAAGATCATAATTAAAACAAGATAACCTCTAATTTTCATGGTAAATGTCCATTATTATTAATTGTAATTACAACAGCAGTCCTTTATTCGGGAATGGTTCCTTATTCTTTTTCGGATTTCTCCAACAAATCTTCCAGACCTTTTGATTCTTCTGCCATGAAATAACTGGGATAGGGTTCAATATCTACTTTTTGGCGTTGAGAATATAAAGTCATATCTAGGATAATGTAGTTTAAAGCAATATTCCTCAAAGCAGGATTGTTCGTCCAAATAGATCGATTTTCGAGAGATTTTTCAGCACTCCCCAACAGGATAATCCTTTTGTCAACTATCATAACAATTTGCCGATGCCAGATTTCCCTGAGATCATCTTCGCTTAGTCCATAACTAAATAAGGTGGAAACTGGATTATCAATTTTTGTAAAAGAAAAACAAACTGTTTTAATACCTCTACCAACCGCTTTTTTTAGTTGAGATTCTATTTCATGATATTCGCGATTCCAAATTGAACATAAAATTGATTCCTTCGAATTGTCGATGAGCGACCGAGCCTGATCAATCATTGCCTGGTAGCCTTTGATATTCCAGGTATTTTCCTGTATGGAGTTTGTATTATACTCTTCGAAAAGGGTTCTCAGTTCGTGGATATTATGTTCGAATTGACTGGATAATTTTATGGCAAGCTGATCTGGTGGAATTGGATTGTAACGAACTGGTTTTCCGCCTTCGGGACTAACAATACCATTCAACTCAAGACGATGCATTATGTCATAGATCGCGCTTCTTGGGACACCAGACCTTTGGCTAATTTCATATCCGGTAGCAGGAAATTGCTTTATTAATGTGATATAGGCTTTGGATTCATTTTGCGTAAATCCAAACGAATTCAACTGTTGTATTAAATTTGATTCCATGGGTTGTGATTAATATTAATAGTAACTCTAAACAGAGTTAATAATAAGGATATTTCATTATGCAGACAAAATCAATTAATCTATTTAATAGATTTAACTCTTCATATTATCAAAGAAATATTCCTTCAGATATGGACCAATTATTGATAATTAATATAGTATGAGAAATTGTTAATAAAATAAAAAACCATTGATTGCTTATATCTGTTTATAGAAACGTATAATTCACACCTAAAGAAAAGAATTGGCGAATTTGTCGCTTTGAGGATATATCAGAATCGTAGAATAAACGCAAGTTAAAATTGACATTGAAATGTTCAGTTAATTGGGAAGTCAAATCTGTTTCCCATTTAGTATCAATTTTATTAAAACTCTCAAGATCAGAAAACAGCTCACATCTGGAAACAAGATTTACTGACTCATTGAAAGTTTTTTTATAATCTCCGACAATTTCCAGCCCCTTTTCGTATTTTACTTTCTCTATTTTGGATGTTTCAGGGTCATCGGTATATGTGATTGGATATTTATCGGCAATTGTTTGTTTTAATGCCAGTCCCAATCTTGTTGATAGGCCAAATGGAAATACATAACTGATACCTACACTTTCGGTAAAATAACCGGGATCAAAAAATCCGGAGACTGACAATTTTTCATTATCGGTATATTCGTATCCATTAGAGAATTGTGTTTCTCCAATAATAGAAATATAGGGATTTGCCCATTTCACTGATTTAAAGGTTAATACAGAAGATAATCTTAACTCATCAATTGATTTCCGCGCTTCAATATCCCCAATACTTGACATGCCATAGGCCAATTTGATACTGTGTTTCAAATTATATCTGTCAGTTTCACGTGTGATATCAGTTAATATCCCAGCCTGCCAGGCAAAAGTATTCTCACCTCCCTGCTGCCAATTATCCATTTGCGTCTGTGTTAGATTTAAATTACCTATACTGGTAATATGGATGCCATTAGATGTTTCTTCAGCAATGACTGGATCAGTCACAAAGATTGAAAATAACAGTAATAAAATAAAAATTCTCACAGAGATGCCCTTTCAGAATTTTGTATTGGTTTTGCAAACTTATTTGTCTTCTAATAGATGGAAAATTTATTAGTAGAATAGGTCATCATGGAATATATTTTGAATAAATCGTTCTAAATAATTTCGACTTACCGATACGAAAAGTTTTAACGTTAAATAAAGTAATTACCAATCAGGCTCTTGACTGTTTAAATAATCCTCCGAGAAATTCATTGGCAACAATGTATTCGTTGCATGTATTGTTAATTCCTTAGAGGTTTGCCTTTTGTCAACATAAACTGAATTCTTTCCAATGTCTTTTTTTCTCCGCATAAGCTAATAAAAGCTTCCCGTTCAATATCGAGAAGATATTGTTCTGATACTGGTGTGAATGGACCACCCTTTTTTCCACCTGTTAGAACGAAAGCCAGCTTTTTGGCAATAAGGGCATCATGTTCACTGATTTTTCCTGATTTAAGAAATCCTTTTATACTGCTTTCAACAACAAGTCGGCCACTTACGCCAGGTAATTTGAATGTTTCCTCCTTTGGACTGACAAAATCTTTTGATAAATCGATGGCAGTTTGACGAGCCTCCCACAGGAGATGATTTCTGTTGAGTATAATTTTATCGTCTTTTTGGAGATATCCTAAAGCCATAGCTTCTTTTGCAGATGAAGAGATTTTAGCAAAACCTACCGTTTCAAAAACTTTTTGTACAACAGGAAAAGCCCCGGGCATAGGCGATTTTATCCTTTTGCTAATATTTGATAACATGCGCAGATTGCCACCAGAACCGGGGATTAGCCCTACACCCACCTCCACTAAACCACAATACAGCTCAGCAGATGCTACTATTCTATTTGAAGCTCCAATAATTTCGAATCCCCCGCCCAAAGTCATGCCGAAAGGGGCTGCTACAACTGGAAATGACGAATATTTTAATCCCTGCAATACCTGTTGCATTGACGCCGTCATTTCATCAATACTGTCCCAGTCTTTTCTCATGGATGCATTGAGAATTAGATTCAGATTGGCGCCAGCCGAAAAATGAACTGCATCACCGGATATCACCAAACCCTTATATCCATTTGATTGAACCCAATGATTGGCATACTGGAGTGTTTCAATGACGGATCCGTCAATGGGATTTAGTTCAGGTTTTAACACGGAATGGAATTCCACTCCGGCAATTCCCTCACCAAGATCAACAATTGAAGCAGACCAATTTTTCTTTATAACTTGCTTATTTGCTTTTTTGGATTTGAAAGAAATTTCTTTTTTATGAGTTGAAACCAATTGATATTTTTCTGATTCCTTATCATAATACTGTAAGGCACCATCAGAGTATCTATAAAAGGATGTGTGACCATTTTTCAACATTCCTTCAATCCAGCCTGGTATGTTGCGACCTTCACTTTTCATGCGTTCTATAGAATTACTAACACCAATTGCATCCCAGATCTCGAACGGACCAAGCTCCCAGCCGAAACCCCATCGCATTGCTCTATCGATATTGACCAAATCATTGCTGATCACACCATTCAGGTTGGCGCTGTATAGAAGGGTTTTTGCAAAAACCTCCCAAGTGAATTCACCAGCAATATCTTTTGACCAGGCAAGGGTTTTAATCTTCATTTTCGAATTGATGTTTTGCCGGGCAAGCCGAACACCGGTAAAGCGCTTCTTTTCCTGTGGACTGTATTCAAGGGTATTCAAGTCAAGAGAATGGATATTTCCCTTACTGATCTTTTTGTAAAATCCTTGTCCGGATTTTTGCCCCAGCCAGCCATTATCCAATATAGTTTTTAGATAATTTGGAATATCAAAAATCTCTCGTTCTGCATCATCAACACATTTATCAAAGGCATTTTTGGCTACAAATGCCAAAGTATCAAGACCGACAACATCTGCAGTACGAAAAGTTGCACTTTTGGGGTGTCCAATTAAAGATCCTGTCAGACCATCAACATCTTCAACACTGAGATTTCTCTTTTTAGCTTCTCGGAGGGTCACCATCATACCATAAACACCGATGCGGTTTGCAATAAAATTTGGCGTATCACTTGCATGCACAACACCTTTGCCCAGAGAATCTTCAAGAACTGGAATCAACATATCGACATAACTTTTGTCAGTTTTGGTATTGGGAATAATCTCTACCAGTTTCATGTATCTTGGCGGATTAAAGAAGTGCGTGATGAAAAATCTCTTTTTGAGATCATCAGGTAGTTTCTCAGCTAACTCTTCAGTGGAAATACCAGATGTATTTGAGGTAAGTATGGCATCATCTTTTAAATAGGGTATTACCCTTTCATACAAAGCCAATTTCCAATCTATTCTCTCTGTTATTGCTTCGAGAACCCAATCACAATCCGCTATATTTTTTAGATGCGTATCATAATTCATTGGTGTGATTAGTTCAGCAGATTTAGGATTATAAAATGCGTTTGGTTTTATTTTCCTGGTGAATTCAATTCCTTTCTCTGCTACTTCCTGGGTCATGTCATACGCATAAACCTTATAACCGGCATTGCTCAAATGAGCCGCAATCTGACCGCCCATGACCCCTGTGCCCAGCACAGCAATCTTTTGAATTGTTTTCATATAATTATTCCTATAAAAATGGTGTTAGCTAGATAGAATTCTATTTTAATCAGGATAAGCGCTCAATTATAGTTGCAATCCCTTGTCCAGTACCAATACACATGGTGGCCAATCCAATTTTGGCTTCTTTCTGTCTCATGACATTCATTAATGTTACGAGGATTCTGGCACCGGAGCAACCGAGAGGATGACCAAGGGCGATGGCACCGCCATTCAAATTTATTTTACTCATATCCCAACCGCCTTTTCGAATGACATATAATGACTGGGCTGCAAATGCTTCATTCAATTCAATAACATCGATATCTGCCATGGATAAGCCGGCTTTTGCCAATGCTTTTTCTGTTGCAGGAAGAGGTCCCGCCCCCATTCGCTTCCAGTCTACCCCGGCTACTGCCCGCGATAAAATTTTAAATTCAGGCTTTATACCTAATGATTCCGCTTTGTTACTACCCATTAGTAATAATGCAGCAGCGCCAATTGAAACAGGACTTGCAGTTGCGGCAGTGATTGAACCGTTATCATCAAATGCTGGTGAAAGGGATTTGATTTTTTCTATATTCGGTTCACGTGGTCCCTCATCGTGCCTAATGACCTCATCGTTGAATTCAATTTTATGGAGTTCATTATCAAATCTGCCATTTTCAATTGCGGATAAGGCTTTTTTGTGAGAGTCTATTGAGAATTCTTCCTGATCCTCTCGGGAAATTTCCAGGTCAGCGGCAAGGTTTTCTGCCGTTTCACCCATACCCATATAATATTCCTCTTCGTATAACACTGGATGAAAGCTCGGATTGAAACCTCCCATAGGGACACCAAACATATCTTCCACACCACCTGCTATCCCGGTTTCGATATCACCTGTATCAATCGCTTGGGATACCTGGTGAACGGCATCCATCGAAGACCCGCAGAACCGGTTTACAACCTTTGCCCCGGCTTCTACAGGTAGATCTGCAAGAATAGATATCCCACGGGCAACAAGCATTCCCTGAGAACCCTCAGGGAATGCACAACCAATCACTACGTCTTCAATCAATTCTTTGGGGACTGATGGATTCCTCACCATCATTGCTCCAATAATATCAGCTGCCAAATCATCAGGCCGAATTCCAAGCATTTTCCCTGATTTTATTCCTATTGGACTTCTAAGTCCATCGACAATTACAGTATATTCTTTCATTTTTAAAATCCTTAATAATTAATAAGATTATATTCCAAAAAGGAATGATTTAATCCAGGTAGTATTTTTTGTTTTTATCAATATCTTTCATGATTAATTTCATTGTTGATATTCGCGAGAATTTTATTTGCAACTTTTGTTTTTGGACTGTTAATTCATTTTTTCTCTCATGATTATCACAACAATCTAAATGAGCAAGAATATTTCCGCCATCATTGAGCATGTTCTCCAGCCTGTTATGTATAACCAGATCGATAACTGGCATCATGGCAGATTTCAAACTGCTATTTTCTTTTATATTTTTGTTTCTTTTAAATCCTGAATCCATAATTGCCAGAGAGATAAGCATATCAGCAATGGGTTCAAGAATCCATTGCTCATTTTTGAGATCCTGACCATAATAATTAATAGATTCATTCAATGTGAAGAAGAAAAGTGACCTGGAGAACTCAATTAATTGGGCCAGATAATTCAATCTTTCATCTTCATTATACTGACGATCAGGAATCCAATTTCTACTTCGGTTTGAAATCATTTCCCTGATTGGAAGTTCTTCCAGAACAGCTTTTTTTAGGATGGTCCCACCGATGATGAGTCGGTTTATCTCATTTGTGCCTTCGAATATTCGATTAATGCGATCATCTTTATACATGACTGCAATCGGAAACTCTTCAATAAAACCATTGCCACCAAATATTTGCAGTGCATCATCGACATTGGCTGAGGAGGCATCCGATCCAACAATTTTGCAAATAGATGTTTCAATTCCATGATCTTCAATTACCTTTTGGACAATTTCGTAGTATTTTTCGTCATTGGGATCCATATGAGTTAATCCATCATCTATTGACCCTGCAGTCATATAGGTAACCGCATCTGCCTCCCATGCTCTAACAACAAGATTTACCATTTTTTTCTGAATCATACCAAATGATCTAATTGGAACATCAAATTGCTTTCTATCTTCAGCATACTCATAGGCAAGTTCTAAAGCGCCTTTTGCCCCCCCCATTGTTATTCCGCCTAATTTGTACCTGCCCACGTAAAGTACATTAAAGGCAACTGCTGAGCCATTTCCAACGCGACCAAGAACATTTTCAACAGGGACCTGGCAATTTTCAAAAAAGTAGGTTACAGTAGATGATCCTTTTATGCCAATTTTCTTTTCTTCGGCACCAACCACCCACCCTTCACAATCTTTATCTAAGATAAATGATGTAAACTTTTTGCCATCCACCCAGGCAAAGGTTACACAGGTATCGGCCCAGCTACCGTTTGTTACGAATATTTTTGTTCCGTTAAGAATATAGTGGGTACCAGCTTCATTGAGTACTGCCTGAGTTGAACCAGCTAATGCATCAGAGCCAGCTCCCGGTTCTGTTAGGGCAAATGAGGCCATCCATTCTCCAGAGGCTAATTTTGGAAGATACTTTTCCTTTTGAGCCTTGGACCCATACCATACAATTGGGAGTGAACCAATTCCCGTATGATCAGCAAAAGTGACCATGAATGAAGCATTCAATCCAACCATTAATCCTTCTGCAATGATAATGCTGGTAACTTTGTCCATGCTCATACCGCCATAAGCTTCAGGGAAATCAGCATTAAGAATTCCCAGTTCACCCATTTCAAGGAATAAATCACGGTTAAGCTTTTCGTTGAGGACATTTAAGTCTGAATTTATCGGCAGGATCTGTTTTTCGGCAAATTCTTTTACCGCGTCAAGAAACATTTTATTTTCTTCAGAAAACATATCTCTGGAATAACAATTCCCCTCATCTACAGGCGAGACCAAAAATTTCCCACCTCTTCCTTTCAGGTTGGAATAATTAATTTTCTGAGTTGGCAATAATTGTGGTTTATTCATAAACTTTGAATCCTCTTTAATTGAGAGACTATATTTTTATTTTTTTAGAAATCCATGGATAATGAAATCCATAACATATTTTAGATACTTTTCACCTTTAAAGGAATTTGACTCAAACAGAGTAAACCAAATTATCCCTTGTATTGCTGTCATGATTGACAGGGCCGAAACTTTTGGGTCCAGCTGCTTAAATTCGCCGGAGTCTATCCCCCGTTTGATAATATTTTCAAAAAGATTGAGAATGTCGCCATACAACTTTTTAACTTTTATACGGACTTCTTCATCCCGGTTTGCCATCGACCAAAATTCCAACTCAGCTAAAAATACGGCAGGATTTTCTCGAAATTTTTCAGAGACTTCATTTGAAAACTTTTGAAATATTTGTGAGGATGATAAACTCTTGTCATCATATTGATGAAAATCTGGGAAGTGAGTATTTTGCCAATGATCGATAAGGGATAGAAAAAGATCTTTTTTATTTTGATAATGGTGGTAAATAGCGCCTTTGCTCAAACCAGTTTGGTTCATGATATCACTCATACTGGTATCTGTAAAACCTTTTTTGACGAATACCTGCATAGCGGCATCCATGATTTCTTGTGTTCGTATATTTTTTGGTTTGTTTTCTGCCATAATAAAGACCGACCAGTCGGTATAAGTTATACTCTTTTATTATGATTGTAAAATATAAATATTAGATAATTGCTTACATTCTGTAAATATTACCTGCTTTTCAATAATGATGAATATATAATACCTTCCATCTATGGATATTACTATTTATCCCTATACATTGGATTCCCTATTGAGTTATAGTTTGTATAAAATATTTGGAATTTGGCTTTGATGAAATTTTTCAGAATATCGCGGATATTAACATTATTGCTGATTGCCTACTTTTTATTACCTATAGGTATAAGGGCACTTTCAGAATATGATATGAATAATATTATACTCGGTGAAACACCTATTTTTAGTATTAAAAGTGAAGATTATAATAAAAATGGTGATATCTATTACGGTTTATTATATCGGATTATCTCTGTTAAAAAGGTTATGAACAAAGATGAGGCAATCCAAAACACCATGATTATTGGCCCCATATTAAATTATCATTCAGTTCTGGATTTTTTATATTTCTGGACAGGTGAATTTTTCTCTGAAGTACAATCTCTAAAAAGGGTATCAGCTCGTAAAAAGGGCCCAATTACTATCTAATAACCAATGATATTTTCTTAAAGGGGTTTTGTATCCTCAAGAAAATAATTTGTGATAACCTGATTCAGCACCTCAATCGCAGCTGGAATACATATCTCATTTACGTCAAAATTAACTGTATGTACATCTTTGCAAATTCCATTGGAGCAACCAAGTCTGAAATAAGCACCTGGGACTTTTTCAAGGTAATTACCAAAATCCTCACCTCCCATACTGGATTGCTTGAGGATTTCTACATTATCACTGCCGAGTGTCTCTCCAGCGCTACGAATAACCAATTCGGCTGTTTTATCATCATTAACGATACCAGGTCCTCTTCCCGGGATGGAATAGGTTATTCTGGCACCACTTGATTTCTCCACCCTGTCTATAGCTCCCTTTATCAGATCATGTATTGTTTGACGAATTCCAGGATCAAGATACCTGATGGTACCTCTCAGATTTATTTTACCCGGTATAACATTAATTGCATCACCACCTGCAATAGATCCAAATGCCAGTACAACTGGAGTCCGATGGTCGATATTATTTGACAGGGTTTCATTTAATTCCATGATGAGATGTGCCTGTGCGAGTACAAGATTAGCCGTTTGATGGGGTCTGCTGGTATGGCCGCCGTCACCGGTGAGCGTAATTTCGATAATTTCTACAGTCGCCGCCATGGCACCATAACGGATACCAATTTTACCTGCATCCATTTTTGGTAATACATGATATCCAACGATATTATCAACATTGTCAATAGCTCCACCCTTGATCATATCCAGAGAGCCGCCTGGCAATTGTTCCTCGGCAGGTTGGAAAAGAAATCTGATTTTTCCTGATATTTCCGTTTGGTTTTCTATGATCCATAGTGAGATACCCATTGCAACTGTCATATGAACATCATGACCGCATCCATGCATCACGCCTTTGTTATGTGAATGATAATCAACTGTTTTATCATCATCCATGGCCAGGGCATCAATATCAGAACGAATACAAATTACAGGTCCACTGCCAGTTCCATAATCGCAATAAAACCCGGTACGCATATCACTGTTGGATACGATTGAATATCCGGCATCAGATAAAATATTCTTTAGATATTTACTCGTTTCGAATTCATTAAACCCAGTCTCGGGGTACTGATGTAAATGTCTTCTTATTGTGATTAGATCATTATATCGGCTATCAAGCCATTTCTTAATATGCAATTTATAATGAGCCTTCCAGCTGGTCTATTGAATCTTGAATAATCATATTTAAATCATTATATTTTTCATATAGTCGGATTTGTCTTTGATATGAAATGGAATTTTTATCAACCATGTCACCAAGGGTCTGCAATTCTTGTTCTGAACCTAAACCCGATGCAATAGGAATTAATTTGTCAATACTTTCAAGAACAGCTGACTTTAATGATTGCTGATTTCCGGAGGCATCGACAATATAATCAGCATCGATTCCGTATCTTGTTGCCCGCCATTTATTATCCTTTATTATCCAGCGATCCATCAATGGGAGCTGTGTTCCATTGTCATAATGATTCGATAGTCCAACTACCAGTGCCTGGGTATAGGCTGCCAGATTTACTATTTCGTCAAGAGTGGATACACAGTCATAAGTTCTTATTTCCACAGTACCGAATCCGGGATGAGGTCTTATATCCCACCATACCTCACGAATTGAATTTATTGATTTTGCTTTAATAAGCGTGCGCATATATTTCTGAAAAGTTGAATAATTTAGTAATTCCGGTGGCAAACCGGTAGTTGGCATAGCTTCAAAAAGTTTTGTCCGTGTTGACGCCAAACCTGTGAGAGCGCCATATTCAAAAGGTGTATTGGCAGACATACCGATCATATGCGGTATATACCTGGTAAGACCGTTTGTAATGGCAATCGCCTTTTCACCGGATTCGACGCCAATGTGAACATGTACACCGGTGATAAGCAATCTCCTCGCCGGCCACTGAATCTTTTCAACCAGCTGGAGATATCGATCCTTATCAGTAACTTTCTGATCCATCCATTTTGCCCTTGGATGCATCCCCATGCTTAATATCTTCCAATCGTGATTATTTGCTATTTCAATCACTTTTTTTATTCTGCCGCGAAGATCCTCTCTTACTTCAGAAATATTATCACATATGCCAGTATTTACCTCAACAATAGATTCAAGGAGTTCCTCTTTCACATGGATATCTCCATCAAATTCCTGTATAATCGTTTGCGCTCCAGGGTGTAGATCTAAAGTATCCTTGTTCAAAATGAATAGTTCAACTTCAACCCCTATCGTGGGATCAGGCGACCCCTGAAAAAATATTCTTCCTCTTGACATATTATCCTTTCATAATATTTTCAAATGACAAATTGTATGCTGATTCCAACTTTGGTCTTTCAACGCTTATATTTTGATTTACGGTTAACAGGTTGTTGTCAGTGACACGTCCAATAGTTTGAGTTGGAATATCTAATTCCTGGCTAATCATGATAAGGTCAATTAAATTGTTTTCAGGTATAGTAATGATAATGGCACTCTGACATTCGCCGAAAAGTAATTCATCTGTTCGCAGGCGCCTTTCACAATCGATTTTTGCGCCGATACCTGGTTCAGCTGCAATTATGGATTCAGCGATATTTACTAACAATCCGCCATCAGAAATATCGTGTGCAGAATTAACAATTCCCTTTTTGATCGCTTCAAGGCATACTTCCTGTACGCGCATTTCAAACTCGATATTTAATGGAGCAATGGGACCTTCAATTCTTCCATGAATAGTTTTTAAATATTCAGATCCGCCAAGTTTCCCATTCAATCCACCTAAAACAATGATAAAATCATTTGGCGTTTTAAAGCTCATTGTTGTGATATGCTTTGTATCTTCAATCAGGCCAACCATACCGATAACAGGTGAAGGATATACAGCACCAAGGCTACTTTCATTATAAAAACTTACGTTACCTCCAGTGACGGGTGTATTTAATGTGCGGCATACTTTACCGATACCCGTGACAGCTTCTTTAAATTGCCAGTATATTTCGGGATCATTTGGGTTGCCAAAATTCAAACAATTTGTGATTGCAATGGGTTCAGCACCAGTGCAGACAACATTTCTTGCCGCCTCTGCTACAGCTATTTCTCCTCCCAATCTTGGGTTTAGATAAACATATTTCCCATTACAATCTGTACTCACCGCCAGGGCCTTTTTTGTACCCTTTATTCGAATGACTCCAGCATCGCTCCCGGGTCCGATCACGGTGTTTGAGCGTACGGTAGAATCATATTGCTGGTAAACCCATTTTTTACTTGAAATATTGGGGCTGGCAAGTAGGGTGAGTAAGACTTTATTGTAATCAGCGGGTTCAGCAAGATTATCAATGCTAAAAGTATTTGCAGTAGATATATATTCAGGCTCTTTTGCCGGCAATTCATATTCAGGAGCACCACCTCCAAGAACGAGTGATTCAGCAGGAATATCAACAACTTTCCTACGTTTTTCAAAAACTTCCAATCGGCCTGAAGAATTTACGACTCCAATTTTGGTACAGTTTAAATCCCATTTATCGAATATAATTTTTAGCTCTTTTTCGAATTTTTTTTCTATCACCACCAACATACGTTCCTGAGATTCGGATAATAATGTTTCATAGGCATTCATACCTGGTTCACGAAGGGGAACCTTATCAATATTAATGGTTATGCCAACATTGCCTTTTGCCGCCATCTCAGATGACGAACAGGTGATTCCTGCCGCTCCCATATCCTGCATACCGACCAACCAGCTTTTACTGCATAATTCCAGTGATGCCTCCAATAATAATTTCTCCAGGAATGGATCGCCTACCTGAACATTGGATTTTCTAGATTCTGATTCATCAGTGAGTTCAACAGAAGCAAAAGTGGCACCATGAATTCCATCCCGTCCGGTTTTGGCTCCAACTATAAATACTGGATTGCCCTCACCCTTGGCAATTGCACTGGCAGTCTTCCCTTTTTTTACCAGACCAAGACTAAATGCATTAATCAGAGGATTACCTGAATAGCTATCCTCGATGACCACTTCTCCGCCTAAAGTCGGGATTCCCAGACAATTACTATAATCGGCAATTCCTTCCACCACATGTTCCAGCAGGAAACGATTTCTCGGCTCATCCAAACTACCGAAACGCAGAGAGTTCATCGAAATAACCGGTCTTGCACCCATAGTAAAGATATCCCTCATGATGCCACCCACTCCCGTGGCTGCACCCTGATAGGGTTCCACTGCTGACGGATGATTATGAGATTCTATTTTAAATGCCACTGCCAGGTCATCACCAATATCGATGAGTCCGGCATTTTCCTCTCCAGCTTCTACCAGAAGACGACCTCCGGACCGGGGAAGGGTTTTTATCATTTTAATGGAGCTCTTATAGGAACAATGTTCGCTCCACATTACTGAAAAAACACCTAATTCTACATAATTAGGTACTCTTCCCAAAATAGATTGTATTTCATCAAATTCTTTTTCTGATAAGCCGTGATCAATAGCGGTTTCTAAAGTAACTTTCGGGTATCGGGCCACTTATTCTCCAATTTTGTGATTAAAATGATGGGCAAACTTAATATTTTCAGGATGACTTTATTACAGAATATCTTGGTAATAACAAACAGATCCAGACGCAAATATTTGCACTGACATCACGTCGGGAATATAATGTAGATAATCTAGAATATTTTTACGAGTATAACTTCCGGTAGTATTAAGATTATAGAGGCATAATGGATTGTTAAAAGCTCACTCTTTTGGTTCGGTTTCCCCAGGAATCCGCAGAAGGATTAAAATGACCTGGACAAACAGTCCCACATATTTTGCATTCACCGCTATCAAGCGACCATTTAGAAATATTATAACCATTTCGCTCGATCAAAATACTACCGCATTTATGGCATGATGTATTGGATCCTTTTTCATGTTTTACATTCCCAAGGTATACATGATTAAGTCCGCAATCATTTGCTATCTCTTTGGCATAAATTAATGTGGATATTGGGGTTGAGCTTTTATCCATCATTTTATAATCTGGATGAAATGCTGAAAAATGAAGTGGAACATCCGGACCTAAATTCTCAGATATCCATTCGCATTGTGAACGTAATTCCTTTTCGGAGTCGTTTTCATCAGGAATAAGCAAGGTGGTGATCTCAATCCAGGTATCTGTTTCGTTTACTAAATATGATAATAGTTCTAATACAGGTTGAAGGAGTCCGCCACAAAGTTTATGATAGAAATTTTCGGTAAACCCTTTCAAGTCTATATTTACGGCATCCATGACTTTGAAGAATTCAATAGCAGGATCAGGGTTTATATATCCGGCTGTCACTGCAATGGAATTAATATCTTCTTCACGGCATGCCAAGGCAGTGTCAATTGCATATTCATAAAATATTACCGGATCATTATATGTAAATGCAACATTTCGACATTGATTGTTTATCGCTGATGATACAATCTCTTCTGGTGCAGCCTCCGCTTGGAGAATATCCATCATCCTGGCTTTACTCATGTCCCAGTTCTGACAGAATTTACAGGTTAAATTGCATCCGGCAGTGCCAAATGACAGGATAGATGAACCTGGATAATAATGATATAATGGTTTTTTCTCTATCGGATCAATGCAAAAGCCACTGGATCTACCATATGTAGTGCAAACAATATTCTGATCAAGATTTTGTCGCACAAAACATAATCCCCGCTGGCCATCATTCAACTCACAAAAACGAGGACAGATATCACATCGCAGTTTTCCAGAGTCAAGTTGAGTTTGGAACTCAAACATTTTGATCATCATCTAATTTCAAAACTGAGTATCGCTGTATTTTTATTTTATCCGACCAATAATTAGCCCCTAACCCTGCTTTCCGTTTCAACTGTCTAATAAAATCTACCGGATCTGAAAGGGAGTCCCAAACAGACGGCAGGAATGTGCTTCTTTTATAACCCTCCTGCAGAACAATTCCATCAACATAAGGATTAATCTGGTTTAGTAGATCAGATTCTGAATCCACTGACATCTTTTCCAGATTGGATAAAATGGAGATTTGAATATGAATCTCGTCTGCCTCATCAGCTGTGACCTTGCCAAATCGAGGATCGTTAAACATTGCAGAGATGGTATTTTTAATTACATCCCTAAATAAGGGTCCAGTAGGCAATAAACTGCCAATACAGCCGCGCAAATCATCATTCTTCATCAATGTTACGAAACTGCAGGCAGTTTTTTGAATATTCGGCATCTCAGGCCCAGGCCTAGAGGTAGACGGTTTTTCACCAATGCAGGCTTGTTTCATAGTTTGCATCGCTAAATCCATGAGATAATATTTTTCAACAGTTGAAATATCTTTTAAAACCAAGGGAGAATCCATTATAATACTTCCTCTATTGAATTATATATCATCCATGAGCCATATCCAACGACTTGATCGTGAGACCCTGCTGTATCTCCGGAATTCATGAGTGATAATCTTTCAATCTTTAAGTTTGATTCCCTGGCATACCTCAAGGCCCCTGTTAATGGGTGGATACCACAGGCAATATTATCTCCAACTGTATCCAATTGATACTTCTCTATCTTCTCAGCGGTCACATTATCTCTGGCAACGGATTCATTGTAACTCAAGTAATGACTCAAGTCTGTGGTGATGACCACAAGTGTATTCTCATATTCAAGGATAGATGCGATAAGTGCTGAAGTATCCATGGCAGAGATATTTCCCATAAGTAAAGGAATTATTTGAAAATCAGACAGAATATATTGTAAGAATGGCAATTGCACCTCAAGGCAATGTTCACTTATATGTACCAGCGAGTTTGATTTTAATAATTTATGGGATTCTTGGAGTTCAGTTATGATATGGTGATTGATGTCAGTTTTTCCCAGCGGGGTTTCAAATTTATCCTCAGTTGGATAGGCGATTGTTTCAAGATAATTATGATGACTGGGACCAATGATGGCAACATTCTCAATATGATCGGCAAAATTAATAAGTTGTTTATATCCTGCCCCTGCCGCTAAACCTGAATAAATATAGCCAGCATGTGGTACAATAAGTATCTGCGGATTTACATAATTCTTTTGCTGATGAACATTCAAAAACCGACGAACAGATTTTCTAAGATGACTGGAATTATCAGGATAGAACATACCCGCCACTGCAGGTTTACGAATGTTGTAATCATGTGGAATGCTCAAATTAATTTTTCATTATTTGAGTTGGACTGTGCAAGAATGATAAATATGGTATAATTCCTCTTATTTCGACTACAGATTTTACGATCATTCTTAAGTGTGATTCAAAGATGATGAGATAAATATGGGTAAAAATAAAAGATTCTAGATAGAGCAAGAGGCTAATCGGACTTTTCTGAATCTGACACGGCTTTGAATATTATGTGATATCATATAATATTATCTCAGTAATTGGAATTATAAGGTTTAGTCTTTTTATAATATTCCCTGCTGTTTTAAACTTGAAGCCATGAAAAACATAAAATTACACTGGCAAATACTAATTGCAATGGTTTTGGGCATAATTTTCGCCCTTATTTTTAAAGAACAGACTGTTTATGTCCAACCGCTCGGTGATATCTTTATGAGGTTGTTGAAAATGGTCATAGTTCCACTCATATTTTCCTCTATTACTTTTGGTGTTGCCGGGTTGGATACAAAAAGTTTAGGCAGATTAGGTTTGAAAACTTTTGGTTATTATGCCCTTACCTCGTTCATTGCTATTATCATCGGATTATCGCTGGCAAATATCATCCAGCCTGGAATGGGCGTTCAGTTATCTGACTCAACAGAAGCATTCGATGTATCAAAATTGACAACACCCAGTTCTCTCGGGGGAATAATTTATAGAATGATCCCTACCAATCCAGTCAGTGCAGCTGCTGGCGGAGATGTACTAGGACTCATATTTTTCTCCATTGCACTTGGACTTGCAATTACTTTATTGGATTCAAAAAGAAAAGAGCCTCTTCTTAAATTTTTCGATTCCTTCTTCCATGCAATGATGAAACTGACACAGTTAATTATTCGTTTGGCGCCTATTGGTGTTTTCGGTTTAATTACCAAGGCAGTAACCAATACCGGTTTTGAATTATTTAAGGCAATTGGCATGTACATGATTACCATTGCAATTGGGTTATCCTTTCACATTTTTATTATATTGCCATTGATATTTTATATTTTCACCCGTATAAATCCAATTCACCATTTTAAGGCAATGGCAAGTGCCATGGCGATGGCTTTTTCCACCAGTTCCTCTGGAGCAACTCTGCCGGTTACCATGGATTGCGTCGAGAATAAAGTTGGTGCTTCGAATCGTATTACCAGTTTTGTGCTTCCTCTCGGAGCCACAATAAATATGGATGGAACTGCTTTATACGAGTGTGCTGGGGCATTGTTTATTGCCCAAATTCTTGGTCTGGACCTTTCACTAACCATGCAAATAACTGTGGTGATAACTGCATTCCTGGCTTCGGTTGGAGCAGCGGCAATCCCTTCAGCCGGTCTCGTCATGATTTTTATTGTATTGAATTCAATTGGATTGGGCGATCACCCTGAAGTGGCCATAATTGTCGGTACTATGCTGGCCGTTGATCGTCCTTTAGATATGTTCAGAACCATGGTAAATGTTTTTAGCGATAGTGTGGGAACTGCCATAATTGCTAAAAGTGAAGGTGAAAATGATCTCTATCCAGAAACACTAAAATAGTCATCTCTAGCAAAATAGTTGGGAAAACCAGATATTATCTGTAAAGAAAGAACCTATTAACGGTAACATTTTCATGTTTCGTTTCTATAATCATATAAAATCTCGGTGGAATATGTGTAAATTAGTGAAGGTTTTTTGAAACAGTTTTAGGGACGGACGTTATCAGAACTTTCAAATTAAACTTATGGGTTTTTGATTTCCTATTTCCAAAAGCAGGCCTTATCATTATGATTCAAGGAAACTTGCGGTTCTAGAACGGATTCCCACATTATCAGATATCTAAGGTCTCTGATAATTCCGTCCCTGAATTTATCCTATACTCTCTATTCCTTCAATTTCGCAATTACCGTTGACAAAGCACCCTTACTTCCCTGAACATCCATCCTAATATATTCATCAAGATGTTTACATTCATTGACAATTAGATGTGAATATACAATATCCATTATGCCACTTTTGGCATAGGGTATTTCAAGGATTTTATGGACATATTCCTGTTCGATAATTTTGATAATATTATCCTGAAGATTGTCAAATTTCAATTTATTTAAGGCAGATATAAATATGGCATCAGGATATTTTGTTTTAATCTCCATTATCACTGATGGGTCTGATATTCTATCTATTTTATTAAAAACCAGCAATGAAGTTATCTTTTCCAATTCAATAGATTTTAAGACATCATGTATTGTTGTTAAATGCTGAAGCCACTGTGGTGATGATGCATCAACTACCTTTAGAAGAAGATTCGCGTCAGCAGCTTCCCTGAGTGTTGATTTAAAGGATGCCACCAAATCATGGGGTAGCTTGTGAATAAAACCAACCGTATCGCTCAATAGAACTTTTAGCCCCTTTTTAATGTCGAATTGGCGGGTGGTTGTGTCCAATGTCGCAAATAATTTATCTTCAATTAATACATCAGCGCCGGTAAGGGCTTTCATCAATGTTGACTTACCGGCATTAGTATATCCAACCAGGGCAACCTGGTATTCATGATTTCTATGACTTATTCGCGTATATCTTTGTTTTTCAATTTTCTTTAAGTCGGATTTCAACTTGGTTATTTGCTTTGAAATAAGCCGACGATCTATTTCGATCTGTGTTTCTCCAGGTCCACCCCGTGTCCCGATACCTTTCATCTGTCGTTCTAGGTGGGTCCACATTCGAGTTAATCGTGGCAACAAATACTGAAGTTGGGCTAATTCAACCTGAGTCTTGGCTTCCCGGGTTTGAGCATGCTGATTAAAAATATCAAGGATGAGATTCGTGCGATCAATCACTTTCAAATCTTCACCGGCAATTTTCTGCACATTTTTTAGCTGATTAGGATTCACCTCATCATTGAAGATGACCAGGGAACATGACAATGCAATTGCCTGATTGATAATTTCGTCAATTTTTCCCTTTCCAAAATATGTAGCAGGGTCAATATCGCGACGAACCTGAACTATTGAATCAAGAACATCCGCTCCTGCGGTATCTGCAAGAAGTGCTAGCTCTTCCATCTGCTCTTCAACCTGTATCCGAGTCTCACCCCCGGTTACCAGGCCAATTAGCATAGCTGTTTCTCTGTTAGAGTTTTTTGGAACCGTATACATTTGCAATTATCATTTCTGTTATAAGTAAAATAGAAAATAAAATCAAGAACCATTTCCAAAGTTCAAATCCGGTTCGAGCAGATATTACCATATCCTCCAATGATTTACTATCGTCAATAATAAATAAATTTCCTGAGAACCGATCAGATAATTCGTCATCTGATAGAAATGGGGATATCATTTCGGATTCAGGTATATTCACGGCTCTTTCATTGATAATGCTGCCGGATTCCATGATTTGGTGAAAACCAGGTATTTTAACATCATTGAGTACCGCATCTTTGTCAGATTGTATTTGAATTAGTGATGCCCTACCGTCAGGAGAAATATGGGACAGAATTTTTCCAGTTATGTCTGGAATATTAGAAATATCCCATGGACTTCCAGTGGTAAGTATTTCTTCGTTAATTTTATCAGTTGTTGAATATAAGAGCATATGCCAAAATGGAATATAATCACCCATTAAAGGAAAATTTGTCCATTTGAGATCCATCGAAACTCCGAATACATCGACAATTCCATCTGAACTTTGCAACCGATTCCAAATACTGATTTCACTGCCTACCATCAATCGGGTATTTTCTCCAGCCAACAAAGGAATAAAACTGAATAATTTCACATCTCGTTTTTTTCTACCGGAGAAGAGATTTGAAAATGTTTCTGATTCCAAATTTGAAAAATTCATTAACTGAAAGGATTCATTGCCCAGATCGATACGGCTGCTGGTTCTATCTATCCTATCTAGCCAGGTTAGATCAGGTAACTTATCATTATCTCTGCCTGGAAAAATAATCAAATGCCCCTGCCTGTTTAAAAAATCCTTTATTTGATTTTGAGACAAAGTGGAAAATTCATCAATACCCTGCAAAATCAATATATCCTGATCTCTAAGGTCCATGTTATATTTGAATTCCTGATCTGTAATTTGTTTGATTGAAAATAGCTCATCATCCTTATTTAATGAATTCATAGCATTTAGAATAAACAACATCTCACCAAAAGTTTTACTCGCCAATAGGAGATTCAATTTCCGCGGAATATCAATCTGGAAGTAAAAGGAATTATCGCCAATCTGATCATCAGTTTGTAATTCAACTATGCCCTGCTTCAATCCAGTGCTGTGAAACGCAGTTTGAAATTCAAAGGTAGATGATTCTGAAACATCCAGGGTTACTACCTGCTGTCCAACGCTTATTCCATCAAAAAACAGCTGAAGCAGTACATTTTCGACCTTTACCGAACCGGTATTTGAGACAACAGCCCGAATGGTTATCGGGAGATTAGTCACAACAACTTCATTTTCAACACTCACATTTGTTAAAGATAAGTTTCTGTTCAATTGCGGCAGTTTGATAAAATATTTATTCCAATCAGAAAGCGATGAGTTTCCTACTTCATTCTTGTAAAAGTTTGAGATCTGTCCGTCAGAAATGACAAATATCTCATGGTTAATATATTCTTCTTCCATCGATCGTAAAATCTGTCCGAATACATCGTCAAATTGACCTGTCTGATAGCTTTCCATCTCAGCAAGTCCCGTCGCTGGGATATCTTTTTTTAAACCATGATAAATAATTCCGCCTGATGTTGTGGAGATGTTAATTATCGCTGTTTCATCTATGGTTTTCAGGATATTCCTAAAGGCATTTTCCTTAACATCTTTTCTATCGATCAATTCCCCCATACCGCCTGTAGAAAAGGTGTCATCGATAACGATGGCTGAAAATGTGGATTCTGGTTCGTCTACCCAGGAAAAGAAACTTTGCATCACTGGTCGGCTCATCATCAGGATAACCAGTAATATCATTATTGTGCGGATAATAAGCAGCAGAATTTGGAGTATCTTCAATTTTCTAATCGATTCATGTTCCATTTTCTTTAGAAAATAAAGAGTACTGAAATCGATAATCTTTATATTTCTTTTATTCAGGAAATGAATTATAACTGGGATACTTATCAGAGGTATCATCCAAAGGAGAAACGGAGAAAGAAAACTCAAATTAAATTCCTTGTCAATTGTATAAAGAGGGCTGTCATTAAGGGAATGCTGATATTATCATTAATTTTACGAATGGGAAATAATTCCAAAATTGTTGCAAAAAGTGATGTCATAATTATGGCCGCAATACTTAAGTAATTACAAAATGATAATATAATCAGTGTGCAAATGAAAAATGCTGCGGATCCTTCGAGACTCTTGCTACCTATTTTTGTTTTACCAATCTTTCGACCGACAATTGCGGCGAATGCATCACTAAAACTAACAATTAGAATCGCCGGGATAGCAATACTGTTTTCAAATAACAATACGGTTAAGGCTATGCCTATAAAGGCGTTTGCTGCCCCGGTGAAACGAGTTGCTTCTTCATTTCTAACAACCAGCCCGAAAAACCGATAAAAAATATTGCCGATCCATTCAATCCGTCTTCTGAATAAATCAACTAAAAAATATATTACGGCAATGGTTATAAATACCGGGAGCAGAATCTGTTTGTCCCAAAATAGCAATGCAAATGCAAATACTGAGAGAAACATATGAGAGATTTTCCTATAGACCTCACGCCTGTATGATATGGGCTCAACCAATAGATAATTCCTTAAATCTTTGCGGTATATTTGGTGCTGAAAATAACCCGGACCCAACAATCACTATATCGATACCGGTATCAAATACACTGTTAATAGTATTATTATTTACACCGCCATCAACAGCTATTACCGTTTGTGGATTTTTTCTTTCAACCAGGTCTCTCATTTTTTGCAATGTAGAGGATATAAATTCCTGCCCACCGAATCCAGGGAATACAGACATGACAAGGATATAATCAGCAATTTCAAGGACAGATTCAATTTTATGTATTGGTGTATCAGGATTTATACATACTCCTGCAGCACAATTCAATTTTTTAATATTATTTAAATCAGTCATAAGATTAGCACTTGCTTCCTGATGGATAATGATAGTGTCAGCACCAGCATCAGCATAATCAGCAATGTATTTGTCTGGATTATTGATCATCAGATGACATTCAAGGTGACAATCAGTCAATTTTCTTATTCCGTTGATAACAATTGGACCAAAAGTAAGATTTGGTACAAAATTGCCATCCATTACATCCAAATGTAATCTCTCCGCGCCAGCCGATTCTACTGTTCGGATATCAGATTCTAATCTGGAGAAATCTGCTGAGAGCAATGACGGAGATATAATTCTTTTCATAGATTTATCTATTCTTTCTGATCGGTGCTAATTACCAGATCAATTCTAGCCGGGATTGTGAGTCTCATCCCAGATGTAAGACTCTGATCAATTACCGTATCTGATATCAGATCGGGATGATATTCGTAAACGATATCACCCAGTTTCAATCCGGCATCCAATATCTTTCCTTCTGCTTTTCTCAAACTGAGATTTAACAAATCCGGTACCCGAAAGAAATCTGGTGGATCACCCTTACTGACCATTAGTGTGACAAGTGTCCCTGATTTGATCACTCTCTCTGCTTTTGGCATCTGATAAGTAATGGTACCTTCTTCAAATTGAGTGTTATATTCTTCCATAAGTGTATCAACTTCCAAATCTATACGATGTATTTCAAGAATAGCATTTCGAATAGATGTCCCGGTAAAATCCGGCATTACAACATCCCGGCGTTCACCGGCAACGGTCATCTTAATTGTTCGCCCTTCCTTTACCTTTGTAAAGGGTCTGGGTGAAATATTTATTATTGTCCCCGGTTCATGTTTATTGGAATATCCTTTAATAATTACTTCCGTCTGAAATCCAAGTCTGTTTAGATCAATCTGTCCAGCCTCCCTGAATTTGCCTCTGACATCAGGCAGATAATGTTCATTATTATTGCCAACATAAAGTGGCAGCAGCACATTCTCAAGAAGATAAAGCCCCAATGCTATCATCAAAATAAAAGAAATGATATATTTTAGTAATGTTTTAATCATGTTTTCTTAATCTGACTGCAAATCCACCATCAATATTATGATCAGGAGGGAATGTATTTAAAGCCCCAGATTCATCAGTAAACTGATCGGAAATATATTTATCGGCTTGTTCAATTGAGAAATTACCATGTGTTTTAAGGAATCTGTTAATATTTTCCCAGTTTTCCTCCGGTTCCAATGTACATGTGCTGTAAACTAAAATACCATTCGGTGTCATTTGTGAGGCGCAATTCTTTAATAATTTGTACTGCAAATCGGCAAATTCCTGAATATGTGTTTTCTGTCTTCTCCACCTGAGATCGGCTCGTTTTGACATCACTCCAGTACCACTGCAAGGGACATCAAGGAGATATTTATCACATTTCTGGAAAGACCCTATTGTGGAATCCATCAATTGGGCATTGATATTTACTAATCCAATTTTTGAACTATTTTGGGCGATATCATCCAGTCTTCCACTATTGATATCATAGGCCCATATGGTACCTGATTTACCAACCTGTTGAGCCATATCCGTTGTTTTCCCACCAGGTGCGGCACAGGCATCTATAACCTGATTCCCTTCTTTTATATCAAGTAGTTTAACCACCAAACCTGAAAACGGATTCTGAACATAAAGATATCCATCGGTAAATAACTGACTCGCCAGCAGTTCAGAAGGTTTATCGATGTTTAAATAACGAGTATCTTCTTCGAAATATGTGGGTTGAAAATTCATTTGAATAATTGAATCGTGTAATTTATCAGACGAAATGATATTCTGATTTCTCCTAAACCAAAGAACAGGACGAGAATTATTCCACTCCATTAACTGTCGTGCTTTATCAATACCCCAGGTGGATTGCCATTTTTCTACCAGGTATGAGGGATGACTCATCCATTTGGAAATATCATCAATTTTGGCATTATTCCCCGGTGGCTGAATTTCCGAGTTTGATAATTTTCTCAGGATAGCATTTGTAATACCGGCAAATTGACCTTTGATCTTTTTGGCTAGATTTACGGTAGTTGATACAGAGGCATAATCAGGTACTTTATCCATATAGCGAATTTGATAATAGCCCATTCTCAATATAATTTTCAGAGATATTTCCAGTTTTGAATACTTGCCTTTATACAACGGGGATAACTCGTAGTCTGCTCTTGACTGCATTCGAGTAGTACCCTGAACCATCTCGGTGATGAACCGAATATCCAGATCGGATAAAGTCTTGTCACGCAGCTCATCATATATATCGTCATTTAATTGATGATTTGATGAATAATTTTTTCGAAGGATTTTAAAGGCAACTCTTCTGGGGTTGATAGTCGCAGGATTATTCAAATTTCTTACCTGAGGAAATTCCATAACCTGATATGAAATCTTTTACATACATCCTTCGTTTACCCTCAATTTGTACTTCATCAATATTTATCATATCTGTATTGCACTGTACCTTCAAGCCATCATTGCTAATCACAATATTACCAGGTGTTATATCATTAGTTAATTCTTCAGAGCTAACCGAACTTGAAAATAATTTTATTCGTTTTCCATGATAATTGGTAAAGGCACCTGGGAATGGAGAAAATGCTCTGATTTGGTTGTGTATTGACTCTGCACTATCCTGCCAGTTTATTTTCGTTTCGTCTTTTTTAATCTTTGGTGCAGGTGATGCCATTGAATGATCCTGGATTAATGGATTCAGGGAGTGATTGCTGATACCTTCAACCGTTTTAATCAACATGGAAGCACTTAAATTAGCAAGTTTATCCCACATCAACCCGGTAGTATCATTTTGGAGAATGGGGATTTTCTCCTGCATCAGAATGCTTCCAGTATCAATATTTTTTGCAATCTGGAAAGTGGTCACTCCTGTATACTTTTCACCATTTATTATGGCACGATGAATGGGTGCTGCGCCTCGGTACTTTGGTAATAATGATGCATGGGCATTAATAGAACCAAATTCAGGCATGGAGAAAATTCTTTCGGGAAGGATTCTAAATGCCAAAACCACCAGTATATCAGGATAGCAATCCCGTAGTTGTGAATAAAATTCATCTGATTTTAAAGATTCCGGCTGGAGAACTGGATATCCTAATTCGATTGCTTTTATCTTAATTTCAGGTGATCTCAACTTCAATCCACGACCTGATGGTCTATCGGGCTGGGTTACCACAGCAACAATCTGATGATGAGAACTATGAAAGGCTATTAAGCTGGGGACGGCAAAGTCCGGCGTGCCCATAAATACAATTCGCATAATATCAATAAATTAGTAAATGATGAAAATGTATAACCGTCACGTTAAAGTGACAGATACTGAAGGGAAACCGGTTTCGGATATTTCTTTGAGCCGTTTCTGAATTACCGTTTTTTGAGACGTTGGAAGATAATCGGTAAAATATTTGCCGATTAAATGATCATTTTCATGGAGGATGACCCTAGCAGCAAGACCCGTAAATATCTCTGTTTTGATATTACCTTTTAAGTCCTGGTATTCAATGGTAATTGTTTCTGCCCGAACTATTGAAGCCCTGATATCAGGGATACTCAAACAACCTTCTTCAATCTCAATTTCGCCCTCTTCCTTAATAATATCGATATTAACAAATACTCTTGGATCAACATCATCTTCATCTTCAAATCCGGATATGTCCAAAACTAGAAGATTCATATCCATTCCTACCTGATTTGCGGCTAGCCCGATACCACTCTCATTCCCCATCGTATCAAGCATATCCTTAACTAGATTGTCAAGATTGGTAAAATCAGTAACAAGCTTCACTTTCCTTCTGAGAATAGGATCGCCATATTTTACGATTGGGAGAATTGCCATTAAGAATTCTCGGGATTTTCAGGGGCGTTATCGGCAAGACCGGCAACGTATGACCGGGCCACTGTAATTTTTACTTTATTACCGACATCAATTATAAGTTTATTATTATTTTTACCAGTGACTTCGACGATTTTCCCATAGATTCCACCGCGGGTTAAAACACTATCTCCCTTTTTTAATTCCTTTAGTGTACTCGCATGAACTTTTTTCTGTTTCATCTGCGGACGCCAAATTAAAAAATACAGAATACCAAACATGACGATGATAGGTAGAAATGCGGCTATTCCTCCGCCTGTTGTTGTTGTTGCATCTTGTGCAAATAAAAATTCCAAAAAATACTCCTTATTTAGCCTAAAATTTAAGGCAGTTGTTTTATATATGTAAGTATGAAGATTGTGTGAAATTCATTTATTATCTTCACGAATTTGAACCTGCAAGGCAATAGGCCATTGCAAATGATTTACGTGACAGTAATAGAGATTTCATAATTTCTTAATTCAGCTTCTTTTTTAAATTTCGTTCCAGTCATTGCCTTCTCAACAGGAATAACACCTTTTTCTAATTTACCATGAGCGGCTGCTATGAGTAAAATGGATGCATGCCAACCGGTCCATTTCTCCATTGCTGAAAAACCAGTTTCCTTATCATAATATTCTACGGTATTCACCCAAACGGTTTGTGGTTTATCTTTATGATTACCTTTACAACAGATTCGCATAATACAGACATCTTCAACTCTGCCATTATCAATCTGTGGCTCTAATAGAGCATGATAAAACTCACGTGGAATGATCTTCATTCCTTTGAATTTTACATTATCCTGACTAAAAAGTCCCAGTTGCCGATAGGCTTTCATCCATTCCCAATGTCCGGGGTATCTAAGCGTCTTATTTTCTAATTTTGTCAACTTTCCTTTGAATGTCCAAGGCATAGTGGATAAACCGCCAGATGTGACGGCAGCTTCCAGGTCCCCCAATGGCTGAGGAAATTCAATGATTTCTAATCGATCAAAACATGGCACACGAACCAATTCTTTTTTCTCAAGGAAGTAGGCATCTCCGTCATATTCATTTGTGAGACCGTCAATATTAAAAAATATTGAATAATTCCAGGGCGCTTGCGGATTCTGAGGTAGACCCCCATCCCAAATTGAAACTTCCTCAGGAGTATCCATTTGCTCCATGGCCAGCAATGCCAGGGTAATATTCATCCCAGGTCCCATCCCGCATTCAGGCACAATGGTGATTCCTTTTTCTTTTGCCAGATCAGATAATTCAATTTGACGTATAGCATTGTCTGTATTACCGCCATAATCTACCATTGGAGTGCCGCATTCGATAGCGATCTCTGTCAATTTAGGTAAATATTTATAAGGTATACCTGCAAGGACAGCATCGGTGTCTGACAGCATCTTTTTTAACTGATCAAAATTTGTTACATCAATTTGATGAGCAGTAAATAAGTTTTTGCTTAACAGTTTATTTAGGCGTTTTGCACCTTGACTAGCAGCATTTATATCCAGATCAAAAAGTTTAATATTTTCTGCATCACCAAATTTTCCAATATCATAAGCTGAGGCAATGCCCTGTCGACCAGCCCCGATGATTGAATAATTCATTTCAATATTTCCCGTTTTATATTTATTTTGTTTCCATCAGAACATTGTCCATATGCTCTCGACAATTCATAACCAATCACTCCAGCTGCAACAGAAACATTCAGACTCTGTTTTATTCCCCGCATGGGTATTTCAGCATGGATGTTGCAAATAGATAACAATTCCTCTGATACTCCTGTGACCTCGTTGCCAACAATGAAACATATGGGAAATTTCCAATCCATATCATAAATGGAAGGTGAGTTGATTGTCTGCTCCAACCCGACGAGCAAAATACCTCTTTCCTTTATATCTTCTGCTGCTTTAATAGGGTCCTGGAAATATTCCCAGTCGATGGATTCTTCAGCTCCCAGTGCTACTTTATGCAAATCCTGCCGTGGTGGTGTTGGTGTATATCCAGTTAAAAATATTTTTGTCGCACCAAATCCATCTGCTGATCTAAAAATGGATCCCACATTATGAACTGATCTGACATTTTCAACCAGAATATAAATGGGTAGTTTTGAAATGAATTTCATTTCTTCCATCGTAGGCCGGCAGGCTTTCAACTCATCATTGGAACGCTTAATTCTCTCAGCCATTATTATTCTTTAACCTAAACTTATTTTCCCTTTGGAATGAATAGATCAAGATCTTTGATAGGTTCATTTGAATAGTCGGAAATAGTGATATTTATCTGAAGCTTTTTCTTTTTATCCTCTACCGCAATATTTTTATAAATAAGAAGTCCCTTATAATTTTCTAACTGAGTGCATTCTATTGCTGAGAGCTCACGGCCCCTGTGGTTAAAAAATATTACTTTCAAAATAATTGAGTTTACCGGGTCAATCCATAATCGTTTTCGAGCGGATCTCCCTGAAGCGTTCTCTGGTTCAGTTAAATCAATTACGACTACGTCTGTATCAAGTAATTTCTCCTGCCCAATGATTTCATGAGTATGAGTTTGAATCATCTCCTGGGTAATTTCAAGATCGGAGTATTGAAATCCTCTCCCTTTCATGGAGTTATCCGAAATGTCTGAAATATCTTTTAGTTTACCGGTGATTGGCATAGTGCGCCATCTTTTTGTAGTTAGGTCCGTCATTCTGTATTCCCAATAAATAACACCGACCATTTCTTTTGGAGCCAGGTATTCCATGCGAATTTCTTTTTGAATATCTTCAACCTCCGGCCAATGTATGAATGACTTGAATTCTCTATGAACAACCGGCTTACCCTTTTGCTCTTGAGTCATATCTATTTTATATGATTGATCAATTCCTTTCATACGGATCATAACACCGGTAAGAATTTCGATTGGATCATCTTTTTCCTCAGCAAAGCCATGGCCAAGACTAATAATTAGTATCAGGAGTATATTGATTATGAAATTCTGTTTTATCATTGGGCGAAATTTAATTATATGTTAGTTCCAACTGAAATGATTGATTGACATTCTTTTTGTTATTTTTTGTAGAAGGGATGTTCCAATTGAACACGTACAACTCAAATTGGGCAATTTGCTTTTGTTCATGTAGATGATAAATATTAGTGGCATAGATTATTTACTTCTTAAATTTAGCGCCTTTTTGAAGGTTTAATTTTGTCGGGGCGTAGCGCAGCCCGGTTAGCGCGCGTCGTTCGGGGCGACGAGGTCGATGGTTCGAATCCATTCGCCCCGACAACGATCAATCCAGATGATAGAACCTACATCGCAATCCACTCATAATACATACTTCAAAAGATAAAAACTTCCAAACAGCAATATTGTAAAAACAATAGCCAGAATATTAAAATATTTATCTATGAAATCTTTTATTGGTTTACCATATTTCCAAATTAACCCTGCTATGAGAAAAAATCGAGTAGCCCTACTCACCATAGAAGCAATCATAAACATCGGGAAATTTATGGCATAGGCTCCAGCAGTCAATGTGAAGATCTTATAAGGAAGAGGAGTAAATCCTGCAGTAAAAATGATATAAAAATTATACTGCTCATATAATTGTTGTATTTTTACAAATTTATCAATTGTAAATCCGGGAATATGATTATAAAAAAAATGAGCGAATTGAGAATAGACATCAATGGATTCCCACCAAAGATTGTATCCTATAATATATCCAATTATGGCTCCAATGATTGACCCGGCAAAACATACTGCACCAAAGAATAATGCTCTTTTTCGGAAACCGATTGCCAAAGCAATAAGCAAAACATCCGGTGGTATTGGAAAAAACACTGATTCGGACATGGCTATAAAAAATAGAGCAGTTGGACCAATCTTTTTCGTTGAGAGGTTTAGGACCCAATCATAAACAGTTCTCAAAATTTTCATGTGATTATAGTTCTAATAATTAATTTAATAAATTTCATGGTGTCAGAAATATTTCTAATATTACTCTGCCCATGGTTATATACGGTATCAATAAATATATAATTAAATTTCAATTTTTGTTTTCTAAAAAACGTAATTAGTACTTCACTTTCAAACATAAAACCGTTTTCATTGTAGGGATGATTCAAAACAGGTTCAAGTTTGTAACGTCGGTATCCGCTCTGGCTGTCTGGTATTTTTATTTTGCATAACCACGATAAAATTCCCGATGTAATGGTATTAGAAAACTTTCGATGCATAGGCATTGATTTAACAAATGACCTCGATCCAATTATTAAATCAATATCTTCATCATTATTAATAAAATCGGAAATGTATTTTGGTGGATGCTGTAGGTCCGAATCAATTGTAATTGCATGGCTATATCCATGATTTATTGCATATTTAAATCCTTTTAATAAACTATAACCCTTCCCTTTATTTTCGCGGTTTTGCAATATGGTGACATGATCACCAAAAATATTGTTAATTGGTGGATTGGATCCATCATCAATTATCAAAATGGGAAAATCGCAAACAATAGAAATCTGTTTTAATAATTCAGGCAGACATTCATGGGTATTGAAGGCTGGTGAGATAATGATCGGTTTCATTCTTTGGGAATATTCATTTTTTGATTAATTAATTTTTCAATTCGAAGGGGTGGAAAAGGCATGTCTTTCCCATGAATCTATTTAAATAATTGTTGGGAAATATAGACTTATCTGATGGTGTTTCGACAAAGGGTTCTTTGATTTTAATTGTAAATATTTGACTTGTTTCTAAAAACGGAAAAAGGGCTGGAATAAATCCAGCCCTTTTTTAGCCCGAAAAACCGTGTAAAAGGTTTTTGTATTTATTCTTATCTGAATAAAGACAATACTATCTGTGGGGCGGAGTTGGATTGCGCAAATGAAGATACAGCGGTCTGCTGCAAAATTTGCAGTTTGATCGCATTCATTTGTTCTTTCGCAAAGTCGGCGTCCTCTATCCTACTTCTAGCAGCGTCTGTGTTGGCAATGGAAGTTGAAAGCATTTCTTCTTTAGAAGATAGTCTTACCTGATAGTTACCAACAGCCTGGACATCACTAGCAAGCGTACTTATTGCTGATTCGACAGTAGTAATAGCAGCTTCAGCTGAAGCAACGGATGCAACACTGACTGTACCAACAGTTGCAGAATCGAATCCTGTTAAGGTTACTGCTAAGTTATCTGAAGCACCGTCACCAACATGGAATGAGAATGATGCATTTGAGCCATTTGCAGTAATCAATGCTGTTCCCTGCCAGGTAGTCTGACCCTGAATATCATCTATTTCGTTCATTAATGCTGTGATTTCGCTGCCGATTGCAGTTCTTTGTGTACTGGTGAGCGAATCATCAGCGGCTTGAACTGTTTTTTCTTTAACATTCAATAACAGATCCATCTGAGCTTGATATCCACCTTCTGCAACACTCAGCAAGTTTTTTGCCGAGCCTACATTATTAAGGGCAGCACCAAGGCCACGAACACGACTTGTTAAGCCTTTTGCTACGTGGTATCCAGCAGTATCATCTTCAGCAGAGTTAATTCTCTTTCCTGTTGACAAACGTGACTGGATTCGTCCGATTTGACCGTTTATTGATTTTAGTGAGTGAAGAGCTTGTGCGGACTGAAAATTTGCCCCAATTCTTGTTAGATCACCAAATGCCATGATATACCTCCGTGTTTATTTTAACTTTATTTAGTTTTGGGCTTCCTTGCCCATTTGAAAGTGTCTACTTTTACGCTTTCACTTTCATTTTCGGAGGTTAAGAATTGGTATTAAATTTTCTTAATGCTAATATTGATTAATATATATGTGAATAATACACCTTTTCATTTTTTGTTATAAAATTCGATAAATATAGATAAAATTCAGTGAGGAAGATATTTCCCACCAAATATTTTACTTAATGTTGCAGAATATTTCATTCTCACCCTGTGCTTCTAGGCATGATTTGGAACTCCATTCTGATAAATTGTCATAATTTCTTGGGCTTTATTCATGTCACCCAATTTTGCATATAGTCCGGATATCCGTTTCAGAACATCCTGTTGTTCGGGAGTTTTTCGATAAATACCCCAGTAAATATCCAGTGCTTCCTCGTACAATCCAAGTTTGATTTTTACTACGCCATACAAGTTTTGATTTTCAAAAGTGTCAAATCCAAGTAATAGCAACTCGTTGAGTAGGTCACCCAATGTTTTTAAATTTTCCTTTCCAGGAAGTAATTCTAAAATCGCTTGCGGATATTTTATATTTCCTGTGGTCAAGGCTCCTTCCTTCAGGTACTCTACCGCATCTTTATTTTCACCTGCCGCAACCAGTTCTTTTATCAAGGTATCCAGAACTGAAATACGATTTGGAACCGTATCCACTATAGGTGCAGGGTAGTTTTCTGAACCAATCATATTGCTATATAATGATTTCAGATGTTTGATGCAATTTGATTTTTCATCAAGTGCTTTTGAAATTTTATATAATAAGTACCAGGCAGAACATTGTTTTGGAAATAGTTTTTTTGAGAGCTCAGCATATTTAAAAGCTTTGGAGTAATCTGAAGTTTTTAGATAAACTTCTGATATACAATTGTAAATATATGCCAACATTTCTTTTTTCATCTTTCCTAATGATAATGCAATATGGAAATGTTTTAAAGCTTCAGTATATCCGTTACATCGTGAATAATTCTGAGCTAAGGTAAAATGGGAATAATAACTGTTTGGGGTTTCCTGGACCAGTTTTTCTAATAAAGGCTGATTCCTCTTTAATTTTTTGTCAAAATCAATTACCTCAGCATCATAGCCAAGATGATTCAAAATAAATTCAGCTTTCTTTTCCAGGGCATTTACACGTGAAGCAGATTTTGTAATCTGTTCATGAATTCTTCCATCGAAGGAAATTGAAGATCCATTTGAAAATAATCTTTGGGAATGAGAGTATCTCTCATATTCTGCATTATTTTCATAACTGCGAATTTTTACATTGTATACAATTGGTCTTTTTACTGGTTGGATACATTCCACAAGTTGATTTACCGTAGTTCTATCCAACCGTTCATCAGCATCAATCCAAAGGATCCAATCTGATGATGCATATTTTATTGATTCGTTTCTAGCCACAGAAAAATCGTCGCACCATTCAAAATGATGAACTTTAGCACCATATTCGTTTGCAATATCAACCGTATTATCTACTGAACCAGTATCGATGATTATAAGCTCATCGGCTATATCCTGGATACTCATTAAACAGTCAGGAAGAAATTTTTCTTCGTTTTTTACGATCATGCAAACTGATAAAGTTGCTTTCTTTGTGATTATTTTGGCTTTTTCCATTATTTATTTCTTATTTTTTAATGATACTAGCGTCCCGGATATACCGGGACGCTATTGTTATTTGAATTTGAGTTATTTTGCGTTGAGAGCATTCATTTTCTCAGCAAGAACCTCGTTGAACATATTATCAATATGTCCTTTCTTAATCATCCAGGTTCCGCCGATTTTAACACCTGGCAATTTACCACTTTTTAAAAGTCTGTAAACTGTCTGTTCTTTCAAATTCAAATAACTTGATACCTCTTTGATATTCATGATATCACTCATCGGCCGCCCCTTTCTTTAGGTAAGTAATTAGGATTTTCATCCATAATAACCAGTTTATTGGTTCTACCTAAATAAGGAGAGTACGAGTTGAGGAGCTGAGTTCGCTTGTGTGAAGGCAGTCATACTGGTTTGCTGCATGACTTGCAGCTTCAATGCCTCCATCTGTTCTATGGCAAAGTCAGCATCCTCGATTCGAGACCTTGCTGCCTCCGTGTTCATGATTGAATCTGACAGCATACCTTCTTTTGATCCCAGCCTTATCTGATAATTACCAACAGCCTGTATGCCTGATGCTAATGTATCAATTGCTGTCTCAACAGTACCAATTGCTATCAGTGCACTAGCTGTTGATGAAACCTCAATAAGTCCAACCGTAGATGAATCAAAACCATTCAATGTAACAGTGAAATTATCATCCGCTCCATCTCCCACATGGAATGTGAGACTGATGGGGCTAGATCCGCCATTAAGCGCAGTTCCTTGCCATTGTGCTGAATCTTTCAAATCATCAATTTCTGTGAGCATTGCATCGATTTGATTCTGAATAGCACTCGTCTGGGTACTTGTTAAAGCCTCATCTGAAGCTTGTGAGACTTTGTCTTTGATACTCAATAACAAGCTCATTTGTGCTTCATGATTGCTTTCTGATACATTCAGTACATTTTTGGCTGTACCAACATTATCAAATGCTTGTTTGAGTCCTCTGACGCGACTTTCCAGTCCCTTGGCTATCTGATAGCCGGCTGTGTCATCTTGTACACGCACAATTCGTTTTCCCGTCGATAGTCTGGATTGAATTTCCCCAATCCTGCCATTTATTAGCTTTAGACTACGAAGAGATTGTGCTGCACCTAGATTCGAACCGATTCGCGTTAATTCTCCAAATGCCATATGATACCTCCTTGTTTTGTTTCCATGACTTCCATGTCATTTATGTAATTGTTACAGTAAAACATTGTTGTTTCGCTGTCTTTTCCGGGCTCAACTTCCATGCCCAATTACATTATCGGTAACTATTTATTAGAATTGAGTAATATAATTATGTATACATCATTTTTATTGCATATAACCTGATATACCCTTCTATAGAATAGTATATCAATATTTATCATGTTATACTACAATATATAGTTTTATATACTGTTATTAACAAATATAATCGTTTATTACTTGATATAATACTGTATATCATGATATTGATTTTTATTATTTAATATTATATTAGATATCCCTATATTGCTCTAAATATGATGCTATATGCCTGTATCAGTCATTATACTTGTATTTTATGCTGTTTAACACTTTATACGTCATAATATAATTAGATTTCATTGTAACAGTCTATATACTCAATTATACACAGTTATTAATATTAATAGTATAAAATTATATAATATATCATCAATGATTACAATCAAACTGAATTCTAGACAGAGCATCATATTACATTATGACAGCATCATTAATTTTTATTGATATCGGGGGAGCAGATAACTACTTGCGCTCTTATATAATATATAATAAAAAGTATTTATCTTGAGAGGATTGTTCTATCTATTTGTCAACTGAGATGGATTTCATTGTTTTTAGGACTCTTTGGACTTTAGGCTAAGTCAAAGATACCGTCACCTCATGGAACTATATTCTATAATCATAAATCCATCTGTATTCTAAAATCCTATTATGACCTGCAAGTTAATTCTCATTCAAAATGAAATCACATCTATTCACATCTTATAATTGTTGTTTTTGGGAATTAGCCTATCAACAAGGCAGGGGTGTTGTTTAAAACTTATTAAGATTGGAGTAAAATAATCTAATGCGAGATGTAAAAGACTACTAATAGCGGGGATACAGTCCAATTGAAAATAACACCCTGGCAGATAAGGTGGGCCTCACCTGCCAGGTTGGACTTGTTATTTGGCTTTTAGAATTTGTACGTCATATATGATTATCTAAATAAAGATAATACGAGCTGCGGTTGTGTGTTCGCCTGCGTGAATGAAGTCATGCTGGTCTGCTGCATGATCTGAAGTTTCATTGCCTCCATTTGCTCTAAGGCAAAATCGGCATCCTCGATTCGAGATCTTGCTGCCTCAGTATTCATGATTGAATCTGATAGCATGGCTTCTTTTGAATTTAATCTAATTTGGTAATTACCCACATTCTGAATATTACTTGCCAATACATTAATTACGTTCTCAACTGTAACTATTGCTGCTGAGGCAAGTGAACTGGTTGATACATCTATAGCCCCAACAGTGAGAGAATCAAATCCGGCCAGTTCTACAGTAAAACTGTCTGATGCATTGTCGCCAACATGGAATGTGAGACTGGTAGAGTCATTGTAACCGGCATTCAGTTCTGTCCCCTGCCAGGTTGCAGAATCAGCAATATCATCAATTTCATCAAGCATTGCTGTTATCTGACTTTGGATGGCATCTCTTTGGATTTGAGTTAAAGAGCCATCAGCTGCCTGAGATACTTTATCCTTTATGCCAAGGATTAAAGACATCTGGGCCTCATGACTGCTTTCAGCTACATATAATACATTCTTGGCAGTGCCAACATTATCAAATGCCTGCTGCAAACCTCTTACCCGGCTTTCCAGTCCTTTGGCTATTTGATAGCCGGCTGTATCGTCCTGGGCTCGATTGATCCGCTTTCCAGTGGAAAGTCGGGATTGAACTCCTGCTAATTGTCCGTTGATTTTATTAAAAGCCTGGAGGGCTTTCATTGCGCTCAGGTTTGAGCCTATTCGTGTTAGTTCTCCAAATGCCATCTGACACCTCCCTGTTGGTAAGTTTGACATCCATGTCAAAATATTCTAAAAACCTGCAGACCTCCTGATCTGCCTGAGCATATCCATTGCTCAATGATATTATCGACAAGTATTTAATAATATTTAGTAATATAATATAAAATATGATAAATAATGATTATATACGATAATATACAGTAATATTGTAGCATTGATGATAGCAGGGATATTATTGTCTATCATTACAAGATTACAATTATTTGGAGGTTAATAGAGAATTGATAAGAAGTACCAAGAAATCAGCCTAATTAATATTAATGAACTCAAAAAGGTCAGACCTCCCTATACCTATTATATATATACATAAATTGAAAGGTATATGATCTGGTTCACATTCGTTTGGGCAATAGAATCAAATGATGTTTTTTAATGGAAGGTAAACTGTAAAAGATGTGCCTGACCCCAATTGAGAATCAACTTCGATCTTTCCAGAATAAGACTTGAGAATTTCACTGCACGAATGAAGGCCAAGTCCGGTTCCCGTGGGTTTATTATCAGTTTCATCACCAATCTTTGATTTAGTTGTGAAAAATGGATCGAATATCTTTTTTATTATTGATTGATTGATCCCGGGACCATTATCTGATATTTTGAACCATACATTAGATTTTTTCATGCCCGTAGAAATGGGAATCTGTGGATCTGTGTGTAACAATAAGGCATCAGAGCGATTTACACTGATTGTCAAAATGGACGTCTTCGCATTTATAGAAAACAAAAATCCCGGAGACTTAGCTTCGGGATCCCTGTAAAGTAGAGAAGGTATATCATAACCTTTTGTCCAATTGAAAATAACACCCTGGCAGATAAGGTGGGCCTCACCTGCCAGGTTGGACTTGTTATTTGGCTTTTAGAATTTGTACGTCATATATGATTATCTAAATAAAGATAATACGAGCTGCGGTTGTGTGTTCGCCTGCGTGAATGAAGTCATGCTGGTCTGCTGCATGATCTGAAGTTTCATTGCCTCCATTTGCTCTAAGGCAAAATCGGCATCCTCGATTCGAGATCTTGCTGCCTCAGTATTCATGATTGAATCTGATAGCATGGCTTCTTTTGAATTTAATCTAATTTGGTAATTACCCACATTCTGAATATTACTTGCCAATACATTAATTACGTTCTCAACTGTAACTATTGCTGCTGAGGCAAGTGAACTGGTTGATACATCTATAGCCCCAACAGTGAGAGAATCAAATCCGGCCAGTTCTACAGTAAAACTGTCTGATGCATTGTCGCCAACATGGAATGTGAGACTGGTAGAGTCATTGTAACCGGCATTCAGTTCTGTCCCCTGCCAGGTTGCAGAATCAGCAATATCATCAATTTCATCAAGCATTGCTGTTATCTGACTTTGGATGGCATCTCTTTGGATTTGAGTTAAAGAGCCATCAGCTGCCTGAGATACTTTATCCTTTATGCCAAGGATTAAAGACATCTGGGCCTCATGACTGCTTTCAGCTACATATAATACATTCTTGGCAGTGCCAACATTATCAAATGCCTGCTGCAAACCTCTTACCCGGCTTTCCAGTCCTTTGGCTATTTGATAGCCGGCTGTATCGTCCTGGGCTCGATTGATCCGCTTTCCAGTGGAAAGTCGGGATTGAACTCCTGCTAATTGTCCGTTGATTTTATTAAAAGCCTGGAGGGCTTTCATTGCGCTCAGGTTTGAGCCTATTCGTGTTAGTTCTCCAAATGCCATCTGACACCTCCCTGTTGGTAAGTTTGACATCCATGTCAAAATATTCTAAAAACCTGCAGACCTCCTGATCTGCCTGAGCATATCCATTGCTCAATGATATTATCGACAAGTATTTAATAATATTTAGTAATATAATATAAAATATGATAAATAATGATTATATACGATAATATACAGTAATATTGTAGCATTGATGATAGCAGGGATATTATTGTCTATCATTACAAGATTACAATTATTTGGAGGTTAATAGAGAATTGATAAGAAGTACCAAGAAATCAGCCTAATTAATATTAATGAACTCAAAAAGGTCAGACCTCCCTATACCTATTATATATATACATAAATTGAAAGGTATATGATCTGGTTCACATTCGTTTGGGCAATAGAATCAAATGATGTTTTTTAATGGAAGGTAAACTGTAAAAGATGTGCCTGACCCCAATTGAGAATCAACTTCGATCTTTCCAGAATAAGACTTGAGAATTTCACTGCACGAATGAAGGCCAAGTCCGGTTCCCGTGGGTTTATTATCAGTTTCATCACCAATCTTTGATTTAGTTGTGAAAAATGGATCGAATATCTTTTTTATTATTGATTGATTGATCCCGGGACCATTATCTGATATTTTGAACCATACATTAGATTTTTTCATGCCCGTAGAAATGGTAATCTGTGGATCTGTGTGTAACAATAAGGCATCCATTGCATTTCTGATTAGATTTTGAAAGATTTGAGATACATCTGATGGTACGATTTCAACTAAAAGTTTTTTATCACTCAACTGAATATCCTTTATGATATTATTTTTGAAATCCAGGTCAGCATTCATGAAATCTAACTCACCGTTTAGAATATAATTGAGATCAATAATTTCATGTACAGTGCTTTTGTCAGATCGGCTTTTTGCCATCAAGGAATTGATCATTGTGGTTAATTGTCTTAGGGTGGACATTATCAAGCTGTTATAATGTTCAAAATTTTTACAAATCTCATCGATTTTTTCTAATGCGTCTATATCCTTACTACTTATAACGGATTGAATTTTTGCATTCTGCATTGAAAGAAAGTCGGAATTCCACATCAGGTTGGTTATTGGATTTTTGAAATTATGGATGATTCCCTGTATCATCAAACTAAAGGCAGCATGTCTCTCAGTTTGAATCAGTTCCTTTGTTCTTTCCTGGAGCATTCTTTCCAAATCAAGATTATATTCATTGACCCGATCAATCGCCAGCTTCAATCCAAGATGTGTTTTTACCCGTGCTAAAACCTCCATTGCATCGAAAGGTTTTGTTATATAATCTGCTGCACCAATTTCAAAGCCTTTTATTTTATCTGTAGACTCAGTTTTGGCTGTAAGGAATATTATAGGAATATTTGACATATCCAGTTTTGATTTCATGAATCTGCATACTTCATAACCATCCATATCCGGCATCATTATATCTAATAGCACCAGATCAGGTTTTGACTTTTCAGCAATCGATATTGCCTGTTTTCCATTTGTTGCAACGGCAATCCGGTATTTTTCACCAGCAAGGATTTGTCCAATAAGTTGCACATTATCTGGAATATCATCAACAACAAGAATAAGTGTTTCTTCTGGTTTTATAAGAGATGTAATTAATTGTGTCATAGAATTAAGTTTTGGTTATTTGGGATAAGATTGTTAGCGCATTAGTCGTTAAATCAATATTCCCATTTTATTTTTTGTTATCATTGAGGTATTCATTTACAGCAGCTGTAACTTCTGCAACAACCTGAGGAAATTCATTAAGTATATCTTCAATCATATTTATTCGAAAATTACTAGCATGATTTTCAAGTGTTTTCCCCCATCGAATAAGGCCAGACAAATTATATTCACTACCAAAGGATTTTATTTCAGTTCCAAAGCTCTGGACTTCATTCATTATCATAGTACCGCAAATTTCCTTCCATTTAGGTAAGAATAGTATATCAAGATTGGATATACTCCCTGCCAGATTGTTCATTTGTTTTAGAGAAAGGGATCCTAGATCATGTTCAGAAATATTAATGTCTTCATTTCCATTTTTCATTTCGGAGCTTGACGAAGAATGTGGAAGATATTTTATCAGAGTACTTATTAGGTTTTCCTCTGATACAGGTTTGGTCAGGAATTCATTACATCCGGCTTTCAAGGCTTTCTCTTCTGCTCCCATCATTATACCAGCAGATAAACCAATTATGGGAATATGACTAATCAGTGATAATGATTTTATCTGCCTGGCTGCTTCGTATCCATCCAATTCAGGCATTTGCATATCCATGAGGATAATATCAGGCTGGTGTTTGCTTGCCAGGTCAATAGCCTCCCTGCCATTCACCCCTGATAATACAGTGACATTTTTACCAGCCAGATATTCCTTTATAAGAAACTGATTTATTTCATTATCTTCGATTAATAGTATAGTTGAATCTTCAAATGAATAATGGGCCCTCTGAATTTCAACAGTAGGTTGAGTTGTATCAAGGGATACACCAATTTCTACATTATTTAAATTAATTATAAATGTACTACCTTCTCCAAATTGGCTCCGTACGGATAATTTTCCACCCATTTTCTCAACCAGCCTCTTGGAAATGGATAATCCCAGGCCAGTACCGCCATATTTTTTAATATCCTGACTGCTCTGTTGAATAAATGGCTCGAATACTCTTGCCATCTCATCTTTTGGTATACCAATACCTGTATCTGAAACTTCAAAAGTAAGATCCACATGGTTCTCATCAGCAGAAGGTTTGCGAAGAATACAGATTTTTAAATACCCTTCATCTGTAAACTTAATAGCATTACCGACGAGGTTTATCAGAATTTGTCGCAATCGCGTTTCGTCTAAAATTAATATTGCAGGAATGTTATCATCAATTTCTATGAAGAATTCCAACCCCTTATCTTGAGATTTGAATTTATAGATATCTCTGATTTCGTTAACAACTCCATGTAGATTTACTGCCTCATTACTGATATTGATTGCACCTGCTTCAATTTTGGATAAATCCAGGATATCGTTAATAAGAGTTAACAGATTCTCCCCACTGGAAGATATAGCATTTATATAACGTGATAGTCGGTCATCGGAGATGGACTTATTCAATAAACCGGAAAATCCAATGATAGCATTCATAGGTGTTCTAATTTCATGACTCATATTAGCTAGAAACTCACTTTTGGCACTGTTGGCCTTCTCAGCAGCATCCTTAGCAAGTTTTAACTCTACTTCAGATTTTTTCCTGAGTGTTATATCCCTTAAAACACCTTCGGTATGGACTGTTTTTCCATTACTATCCAGAATAACTTTAATATTTGCAGAGACAAATACTTTTTTACCATCTTTATTTTTTAATCGGATTTCATAATCATTTATACTTTTAAATGACCTTAACTGATCCATCAACATCTTACTTTCATGTGAATCAAAATAAAATTCTGTCACGTTTTTGCCGATGGTCTCATCAGTACTATAACCTGACAATTTTTCAACTGATGGACTCACAGCAATAACATATCCTAGTTTATCTGTTTTAAAATATAAATCTGTAAATGAATTGAATATGGTACGATATTTTTCTTCACTATCTACTAAAGCTTCAGCCGAAAATTTTCTTTCAATTACATTTCCAACCTGCACACCGATATTGGTAATTACATCCAAAAATGATTTATTTGAAATTCCTTTTTCCCTAGAGAAAAATTCCAAAACAAGAACAACCTCCCCATCGACTTTCACAGGAAATGCAAAAGCACCTTTTAGGTCGATTTCCTTTAATAAACTTGAACGCGGATATTCAGGAGTTTTTGAAATATCAAATATTAAAGCAGGTTTACCCGAATCAAGGACTATTCCAGGTAGGCCGTTACCCTTTGAGAATATATTCTTTTCTGTGGTCTCCCTAAATTTCTGATATTTTGCACTATCTCTTAAATACCATAAGGTTGTCGGAAGTAACTCTCCTTCTTCAATGTTTTGGCGGGAATATTGTGAAAACGAATTTTTCAATTCCTTTGTATCCCGATGGACATAAACATGACCAATAGCCCAATTTGTGTATTTACATACTCTGTTTAAAGCGAATGAAAGCGCATCCTCAACATTTAGCGCTTCGTTTGCAGATACAGCAACCTCCTGGAGAAGATTTACATATCGTGATTCTCTTTTCAGTGCTTGTTCAGTCTTTTTGCCCTGAGATATTTTGTTGGCAAGAAACCCAGATGCTACAATCACTAGTAATATCCCAATAATTATCCAATCCCTAAACATCCTTAGTTTTTGGTCATGCATTCCACGATCAATAAAAGAAACAATTTTCCAGGTGCCACTTTTCCCGTTGAAACCGTCTTCTATTATATCTTTAGTTTCTATTCTTTGGTTTTCAGAGATGGAGGGGAAAATAGTCATCCACGTAAATAAATCGGAATCTATATGCACTTGTCCCGATAGCCGATGAGAAATTTTTTCCCAGGCGGAGGAATATTGTTTTTTAAAAGAAATATCAATTTTGTCAGGATACATAAACGCCCACTCAACATCCGCATCTGCCCCTTTTAACCAGTATCCATTTTCATTGAGTAGCATTAATGTCCCAACGGTATTTAGTGAGGGTAGGTCCAATTTCTGGAGGATTTCGTCTGCAGCATAATTAAGTATAACGATGCCTCGCCTTTCCCCTATTTCGTTAAAAACAGGCGTGGCAATACGAATGACAGGATTTATAGGATACTCAATCTCGCCATCAATAGCTTGCAACTCAAATGGCGATATATAGATTTCTTTCTTCTCAAGTACAATGGTGGATATAAAATACTCTTCGTTAAATCGATTTTTAAGATATTCATTCTCAGCAAAATACGGGTCACCATTATTATATTTCACTTTGATTAGCTCTTTGCCAGCAGTATCGATAAATCTAATCTGATCATAAAATTCTTCGTGAGCGCAAAATGCAATATATTCCTCAGTGAGTAGATGTTTATTCTCATCTGAAGGATTTTTGACAAATTCCGAAAGGACTTTCTTCCCTGAAAGATATTTTAAATCTGAAACAATTTCGATAAAATCATCAGAAATATTTTCAAACAGGTAATTTAAATTTAATTTTTCATTTGTTTGAGAAAGTACTTCATCTAAGCCTATTGTGGAATGATATATCATCTTGCCAAGAAAATCGCCTACTGTCAAAGACAACGTCAGAATTAGAATAAATTGAGTTGCCATATGAGTATAAAATTCATCAATCTTTCTATTCCTTTGAAAGAGAGAGTCATCATCTGCATGTTTGTAAACAAAATAATATAATATTGGAGATATGGATGATATAATTATTGAGTTAATCACTATTGATAATACATTCATTCCCAGAGTCATATTTTCTGGCAGTAACAGAATAACCCAGTAGCTAAAGGAAAATATTATCATGCAGAATTTTGATAATAATTTGAGACGGTTCTTTGAAGAAGTATTGGATTTTGATAATTGAATGGAAGGGATTTTTATTTTCCCAAAATCCAACGATTCAAGTATTAGGTAATATAGAAATGGTGCTGAGATAAAAGTCAATAATCCAGCCTTTAAGAATGACTCAATCCAATCCTGTGAGGAAATACCTAGAAATGGTTGCAATAATAGTACTGAAATCTCAGAGAAAAATATTATTGCAAATATTTTCAATACGACTATCATAATTGCTTTAATGAATTCAAATTATTTTCCTGTTTCATTGATTAAATTCGTTTGCAGAAATGCGAAAATATTCTATCTAACCTGTCTTTACAATGCATAAATTTAGTTTACTTATTTCATTTCAATGTATTTAATAAATAAAAATAAATATTTAATCTTTCTGTTAATATTCTGGTCAAATATTCTCATTTCACAATCATTTGAGGATTTTTTAAATCTTATCAATAACTCTCCTGACTCTCTAAAATCATCCATTATTGACAGCTTTATTGTATCCACTCCCGAATTTCCGCTAATTGAGCATGACACATTGGTCCATTTTATCTATCGAAATGATGCCTCAAATGTCTCAATTCCTGGAGATGCAACAGGCTGGGAGACAGGTATTTACAATATGCAGAATCTGGATAATACAAATTTTTGGTATTATTCACATGTGTTTGAGGCTGATGCCAGATTGGATTATAAATTTGTTATTAGTGAAAATAATTGGATTCTGGATCCATTGAATCCACATACAATGCCGAGTGGGTTTGGTTTTAATTCTGAACTGAGAATGCCGCAATGGGAATTCCCGGATGAAATCAGTTTCCATCCTGATATTGCTCACGGCTCATTAGAAGATACCGTGTTTTATAGCATAAACCTTGGAAACTCTCGTCAGATTCGAGTCTATTTGCCGCCGTCATATCATTACACAAATGAGAATTATAACATCATATTTTTTCATGATGGACTTGAATATATCAGTTTGGCTAAAGCAGATAATATTATTGATTATATGATTCACCACCATCAACTCAACCCTATAATTGGCATATTTATCCCACCTGTTGAAAGAACAAGGGAATATGGTGGTGATCTTCAGGATGAGTTTTCAGCATTCATCGTAGATGAAGTGCTCCCTTGGGTTGATAGTCGATACCGCACAAATCAAACAGCTCTCTCTAGAGCAATGGCTGGTGCATCATACGGTGGAAATATTTCATTGTGGATCGGAATAAATCACCCGGATATTATCAGCCACATATCTGCTCAATCCAGTTATGTCCAATCATCTATTTTTGATATTTTCCAAAATAGTTCCTTTTTGAATCTTGACATGTATATTGATATAGGGACCTATGATATACCATTACTTATCCCTATGGTATTCAGTCTGGATGAAATACTTACAGAAGAAGGTTATATTCATCAATTTCAAGTATTTCATGAAGGGCATAGCTGGGGCAACTGGCGGTCAAATATAGATACTTACCTTCAGCAATTTTTTCCATATAATGAGAATTACTGCATCGATTTATATGGGAATGAATCCTTCCTTGATGAATGTGGTATATGCGTAAACGGTAGTTCAGGATATTTACCCGGTGAAAATATTGATGAATGCGGTGTTTGTTTTGGATTGAATGACTGCATGGGCTGTACGGATCCATCAGCATTAAATTTCAATCCATATGCCACTATTGATGATGGCTCCTGTATTTATCCTCAGATTGTCCAATTGTATTTTGGTGCAATTGACTATACATCTGGATCAGTAGAAATAATGATGAATAATCCAGGACCTGAGAGCTGTTGGGGATTTCAATTCAACATAAGTGGTCTTGGTCTAATCGATGCATATGGTGGTAGTTCACAGGATTATGGTATTTATCCCGTTGCAGTCGGGGAAAATGGATCAGTATTGGGATTCAATTTTGGTCAATCCTTTATCCCGCCAGGTAATGAATTGCTGACAATTTTGCAATTTGATAACATAATCAGTGATACAACCTGTATTTCGCAGGCGACAATTTCTGGTCCGTTGGAATTTGGTAGTCTTGAAGTTGAACTTGGAGAATGCTTAATACATGAGGATGGCCTGACAGGCTGTACTGATCCTATTGCTATTAATTATTTGCCAGATGCCGTATTTGATGATGGAAGCTGCTTGTATGGCTTGCAAGGTGATATTAATCAAGATAATCTTGTTGATATAATAGATATTGTAATCCTGGTTGATATTATTTTATTTACAACACCATCGCCATATCAATTATGGGCTTCTGATATGAATGAAGATTCAATAATTGATATATTGGATATCATAATTATGATATCAGTAATTTTAAACGATACAATGGAAATGGAGAATATATGGTAAGAGCTTTAGGTACCCTGGCAGGATTATTTGTAATCGGTGTTATTTTACTTGTGTTATTAAAAATATTTGGTATCCTCATCATTGCCTTTACAGCAATCGTAGCGACAATTATTTTTGCTATCCCGGGACTGTTGATATTATTTGCTGCCGGGGTTTTGTTATTTACTGGGTTTGGTACTGCAATATCAATAATCACTGCAGTTATCGGCTTTATCGTTCTTGTTCTAATAGCACCGATTTCAGTACCATTTGTATTTGTTATACTCCTGGCGGCATTTTTTCTAAAAAATAGAGATGATAATCTCCGCAAACAATTTATATCCAAATGATTTAACATTGACAGCAAAACCAATAATATTATTAACCAACGATGATGGCATATTTGCGCCTGGCTTGCAAATATTGTATGACAGTATTTCTACTTTTGGTGAGACCTGGGTTGTGGCTCCGGATAAGGAACGAAGCGGTGCAGGCCATGCAATAACATTAACAGAACCATTACGCGTCCAGGAATTGGATAATTATAAAATGTCAAATGCATTTCAATGCAGCGGAACACCGGCTGATTGTGTGAAACTTGCTATCCAAAATATTCTTCCGCACCCTCCCGATATGGTCATCTCTGGTATAAATCAAGGTGCCAACTCCGGATCATATGTAATTTATTCTGGGACTGTTTCTGCCGCCGTCGAAGGGATGATATCGGGGATTCCATCTTTTGCAATTTCGTTGGACTCCCATAATAGTCCTGATTTTGACTTCTCTGGAAAAATAGCAAGAAATATTGCTGAAAATATTGTGAGGAATGGACTACCGGAAAAAACGATATTGAATGTAAATATTCCATCTGGCGATATCGATGACATAAAAGGAATAAAGATTACCAAACATGGAAATTCGATGTTTCACGACTCTTATGATAAGAGATTGGATCCGAGAAACAGACACTACTTCTGGATGAACGGAAAAAGAGCAGTAATTGATGAAAATGATGATGTGGATAACGAAGCATTAAAACAGGGTTATGTGAGCGTTACACCATTAAAATTTAATTTCACTGACAAAGATGCAATGTCGATAATTTCAAAATGGGATTTAAACATATAAAAACTTTAAGATGATATTCAAAATAAATACCTTTATGACAATTCCCGTTTGGAAATATTTTTGTTTTGCCATAAGTATAATTCTGGCAAGTTGCTCAATTAATTCATTTATTGAACCAATCATAGTTGATCAGCAGACATATTATGATAGCAATTATCCGGCTGGCCACAGTTCAGAATATCTTAATAGCTTGGTCGAATCAGTAAAAAGAATATCCAATACTGCATATTATAAAACATATATAATTTCTCCACAATATAAACTAACTGATGTAGATATCATTGATGTAGATTTAAAAAAAGCCTCCTCTGATATTATTTATTATAACGAGTCCACCTATGGGACTTCAACAATTATCTATTCGAATTTACAAAAGATGATGTTACTTACCTGTGCTCATATCATATCATTTCCAGACACTATTGTAAATTATTTCATAACTTCTGAATCCGAAACGGAAAAAATAATAAGTGATATTTCTATTAAAGTAAATCAACATTACTACATTAATGATATTTCCGTGACAGGAAAATATCAATTATTGGCAAAGGATAATAATCTGGATATAGCTCTCATTGGTGCCACATTTAAAGACAAACCGTTTATTAATTATAATGTTTTTAATTATCCATTTGGCAATTCATCAAAATTGGACTGGGGTTCTTTTGTGTATATCATTGGATTTCCGATGGGTAGCAAAATGGTCACAACTGGAATTGTCAGTTTAATCGATCCATCTGATAATTCAAGTGATTTTTTAGTGGATGCATTATTTAACCGCGGTTTCAGCGGCGGAATTGTTCTTGCGACCCGGAATGGAATTCCAAATTTTGAATTGGTAGGATTGACAAAATCTGTATCTTCTAACTCAGCAAAACTTCTGAAACCTTCCCAAACAGGTGATGAACCTCAAATATTGCATATCCCGTTTGAAGGAGAAATTCTCATCAGTGAACAAGTCACTCTGAATTATGGCGTGACCAACGTGGTATCAATAAATGCAATCAGAGAATTTATCAGTGATAATTCTGATATTCTAATCAAAAATGGATATGTTGTGGAAGATTTTATTCAGACAAAATGATAAAAAGCCCCTGCTGATTTACTCAACAAGGACTTTTATGTCGGAGCGAATGGATTTGAACCATCGACCCCCTGGACCCCATCCAGGTGCGCTACCGGACTACGCCACGCCCCGATAATTATTGAATTATTATTTATCCAATAAAATGAATATTAGTATAAATCTGTTATAAAGATAAAATACCATCCAATCTGAATTTATCGTTTTTTTGTTTCCTTTAATTCAGACAGTAAATCATCTATTCCCTTCAAAACATCCTTCAGTATGAGATTAGATGCAGCAGTAGTATTTTGATCCAACTGTGGCTCAGGAGCCAAATCAATACCTTTGTTTGACTTCAAATACTGCCGTGCACCTGCGATTGTATATTTATCGTTATAGAGTAGATGTTTGATTCCATTTATGATGGAGATATCAGATTCTTTATAAATCCGGTTCCCAGCACGATTTTTCTTTGGTTTTAATTGGACGAATTCTGTCTCCCAATATCTTAGAACATATTGCTCAAGAGAGGTAAGTTCGCTAACTTCGCTAATTGAATAATATAATTTCGGATTTTTCATGGTATTACATTGATTGATATTACTTAAAGTATTACTTTAAATTTATCCCTTTCTTCAAAATATTATCAAATCAATTTTTTTGTTCCAATCGTTGCATTTGAACAAAAGTGAATTATATTTTCCTTATATATTTCATATCGTGATTTATTTTCGATCTTTTTTATTAAATTTTTAACCATATCAAAACTATAAACAGATCTTCTTTCAATGATTTTGACCTTTGTTTTATTTTCAGAAATGGTCGATAACGGTTTTTGAAGAAAGATATACTTATATGCTAACTCTTCCGCTATTTGATATATAGTTGGCACCATCATGTTAAAAGGAGCAGTAAAACTATGAACTTCCTTTCCAATAAGATTTTCAAGTTTTTCTTTGGATACTGCCATATCAGCATATATCTCACTGTATTTTAGGCCCGAATAAGCTTGATGATGGCAGCCATGACTACCAATTTCCCATCCGGCTTCAACAAATTTTAAAAGCTGATCTTTAGAAAGATGCAGATGATTATTTTTATAAAAATTGATATCCCAATCATTATTGATCCCGATATAATCTGCCAGTTGAAATACTATCGCCCGGAATCCATAATTTTGACAGACAGGAAATGCATTTTGAAAAATATCTTCATATCCATCATCAAATGTAATCATAATTGAATCTTCATCTGGGGAATCAAAGGTTGTAATTCCTTGCATCCCAAAACGTGCAAGTCCGGATATATGTTTTTTAAAGCGGGAAGGTGAAACAGTATTTAAACCCACCTGAGTTCCCGCTGAGATATTATGATAACCTAATGTTGGAACCTGCAAAATATTTATAAAATCAGCTTAATACATTTTCTGCATTGTGATATGGAATATTGAATGCCTCAGACACACCTTTATAAGTAACTTTGCCTTTAAAAATATTTAATCCGCCTAGGAACTCTTTACTATTTTTGAGATAATTCATGTATCCAAGATCGGCAATTCTCTTTATATATGGGAATGTTACATTTGTTAAAGCCAAAGTTGATGTCCTCGGTACAGCTCCAGGCATATTGGCAACACAATAATGAATGATTCCATCAACATCATATGTTGGTTCTGCATGAGTTGTTGGTCGGCACGTCTCTATACAACCGCCTTGATCCACAGCAACATCCACAATGACCGAACCTGGTTCCATAAGTTTCAACATGGATCTGGTTACAAGTTTGGGAGCCTTTGCCCCTACAACCAGTACACCACCAATTAAGAGATCTGTCTGTGGAAGTAATTCATTTATATTCATTGAGTTTGAGTACAAAGTAAAAACATTGCGATCCATGATTTCATCTAGATATTTTAATCTTTCAGGATTAATATCCAGAATATAAACTTTTGCGCCGAGGCCGGAGGCAAGTTTCGCAGCATTCATTCCGACAATACCACCACCAAGGATTGTTACAGTTGCCGGAGCGACACCAGGAACACCACTAATTAATAAACCCCTGCCTCCCATATTTTCTTCAAGACATTTTGCACCCTCAAGTACAGCCATTCTTCCAGCAACCTCGCTCATTGGGATGAGGAGCGGCAATGAACCATTATCTGCCTGAACAGTCTCGTAGGCAATGGCAATAGCTTCAGTATTAATAAATGTTTTTGTGAGGGTTTCGTCTGCAGCAAAATGGAAATATGTAAAGACAATTTGATCTTTTTTAATCATTTCCAATTCTATCGGTTGCGGTTCTTTTACTTTGACGATCATATCAGCAGATTGAAAGACTTCTGCTGCAGTTGGAATTAGATTAGCACCAGCGGCTATATAGTTTTCATTGGAAAACCCACTACCACTTCCGGCATTATTTTCAACAAGCAGTGTATGACCCGATTTAACAAGTTCTTCAACAGCAAATGGAATCATTGAGACCCTGTTTTCGTGATTCTTTATTTCTTTTGGTATACCTATAATCATTTATATCTCCTTTGATTTGGAGTAATTAGAAATTAAAAAATAAAGGGGAGAAACCCTCAAAAATTAAGACATTTTCTCCCCAATATAATTTGTAAAACTTCTTATCTTCTGTTGGAATCTCGCCGTGGACCAGAATTCCTTTGTGATCTATTATCAGAGCTGATTCCTTCAGGTTTTGATGAAAGTTGCTTGATACTGAAGTTCAACCTTCCAGAATCATCAATGTTGATTAACTTCACCTTTACATCTTCACCAAGTTTCAAAACATCAGTGACTTTATTGACGCGTTCCCATTTCAATTCTGAAATATGTATCATCCCGGAAATCCCAGGACCAATTTCAACAAAAGCACCAAAATCAAGGACTTTTACAATTTGACCATCATAGTTCTGTCCCGGTTTAGGTACAATACTTAGTTTGTCAATCTCACTCATTGCTTCATTGATTTTATTTAAATCACTACCAAATACTTTTACACTTCCGTCATCATCAATGTTAATTTCGCATTCATATTTTTCACAAAGAGCTTTGATATTTTTTCCGCCTGGTCCAATTAGTCCACCGATCTTTTCAACCGGTATAACAGTCTGTCGTATTTGCGGAGCCCATTTTGATATCTCATCCCGTGGTTTATCAAGAATTGTATTCATTGTATCCAGAATTTGTTTTCTCCCTTCAAGAGCCTGTTGGAGCGCTTTGCGGAGTAAATCAATCTGCAATCCTGGAATTTTCAAATCCATTTGAATTGCAGTAATTCCATCTTTTGAACCAGCAACCTTAAAATCCATATCTCCGAGATGATCTTCTGTTCCAAGTATGTCGGTTAAGATGGCGTAGTTGTCAACATCTTCAAGGATTAATCCCATCGCAATACCTGCAACTGGCGCAGAAATTGGAACTCCGGCATCCATTAATGACATAATACCACCACAGACTGTAGCCATGGAAGATGATCCGTTTGACTCAAGGATTTCAGAGACAATTCGAATTGTATATGGGAATAATTCCTGACTAGGGAGAACTTTCTTGATTGCTCTTTCGGCAAGATTCCCGTGTCCAATCTCTCTTCTTGATGTACTAAACTTAGGACGGGCTTCACCAACACAATATGGTGGGAAGTTGTAATGAAGCATGAATTGCTTAAAGGTAACACCGTCAATATTATCCAGCATCTGTTCATCTTTTTTACTACCCAGTGTGGTAATGACTAATGCCTGTGTTTCACCCCTTGTAAATACAGATGATCCATGTGCACGCGGTAACAGACCGTTGTCAATTGTAATATCCCGAATATCGGTCAAATTCCGTCCATCTGCTCTTTCACCATTTAGAGTTTTATTTCTCAAATCAACGCGGATTAGCTCGTCAATATATGCTCGGATTGATGATTCGTCCTCAGGGTATTCTTCAGAAAGATTTTCAACAATTTTGTCTGTAAAAAGACGTACATCACCATATCTGTCAAACTTGTTCTTTGGTTTATTCAAGTCAGATATTTTACCATCAACTGCTTTATCAACGGCAGCGTGAAGTTCAAGATTTATTTCAACTTCAGGAACAACTCTTTTTTCTTTACCACATTCTTCAACAAGGCTATTCTGCATTGAGATAATATCCTTGATGGCTTCATGAGCATACATAATTCCGGATAGAAATGTATCTTCAGAAATGAAGTTTGCTTCACCTTCAACCATAATTATGGAATCTTCTGTACCAGAAACAATTACTTCCATTTCGCTTTCTTCCATGTCAGTTTTTGACGGATTTACTACATATTTTCCATCAATTTTTCCAACACGCACTGATGCGACTGGTCCGTCCCATGGTATATCTGAAATAGCGAGGGCTGTGGATGCTCCAATTGTCCCAAGGAGATCAGCTTCATTTTCGCCATCATAGGATAAAACATTTATGGCGACTTGTACTTCGTTATAAAATCCCTTTGGGAATAAGGGACGGAGCGGTCTATCGGTAATCCTGCAAGCAATAATTTCTGATTCGCTTGGTCTTGCTTCCCGCTTAAAAAATCCACCGGGGATTCTTCCTGATGCATAAAATTTCTCTCGGTAATCTACTGACAATGGGAAAAACCCACGATCCTCGGCCACGCCTGGATTTGCAGTAACTGCTACCAATACGACAGTCTCTCCCATCGTTACTAAAACCGATCCGCTTGCTTGTTTGGCAAGAGTTCCAGTTTCAATTTTTAACTCGCGTCCGGCTAATTCAATTTTTTTCTCTATCATTTTTTTCCTTTTCTATTTTTCTTCTTCTTTATCTTCTGTTTTTATTTTGTTCTATCACTTATTTATTTTCTTATTTCCAACTTCTGGATGAGGTCCTGGTATTTTTGAATACTATTTTTCTTAATATAACTTAATAATCTTCTTCTTCTTGAAACCATTGCAAGCAAACCTCGTCGGCCTGAGTGATCTTTTTTATTTTCTTTTAAATGATCCGTAATGCGCCTTATTCTGGTAGTAAGTATGGCTACTTGAGATTCGGATGATCCAGAATCTTTTTCATTTTTTCCATATGTACTAATAAGATCCACCGTTTTTTCTTTTGTTATTGACATCTTTTTATTTTCTCCTTAACTGTCTGTTAATTCAGACATTTTTCTCTATCTTTTTTTAATTGATTAATTAACATATTTTTTGAATCAAACTTTATTTCCGCCCTGACAAATTCTTTAAATTCAATTATTGCAAATTCATCATATATATTTTCAATCTCAGAATTAAGAATATTTACTTCAATGGCAAGCTGTAAATTATCTCCAAAAGTAGGACGACTGCCGATATAGCACATCCCACAATATTTATTGTTATCAATGATTATATCTACACAGTAAACACCATCAGGTGGTAATAATTGAGCTAAATCATCAAGTTCAATATTTGCAGTTGGGAATCCTAATTCCCTTCCAAAATGCTGTCCGTGAATTATTCTACCGGATATCTCATAATTCCTGCTGAGCAAATTATTTGCTTCAGTAATACTGTAATTATTTATTCGATCTCTTATATAGGTGCTGCTGATTATTTTTCCATTTGATTCCACCGGACCAATGACTTCCAGCTTAAAGTTAAAAACATTTGATTGAGTACTCATGAAGGAACTATTTCCTTCACGTTGGTAACCAAAATGATGATCATGTCCCAGAATAACTTCCTTTGGATGGAATTTCTCAATTATGATATCCCTTAGAAAATCAATCGCAGATATCTTGGCAGTATTTTCATTAAATGGCAGAATTAGCATTACACCTAATCCTAATTTTTCCAAGATTTGAATTTTCTTTTTTATTGTACTCAGTAATTTTTTATTGGGTTGTTCATCCAATCTTAAAATATTTTGTGGGTGAGGATCGAAGGTGATCAAACATGAAATGGTATTTAATAATTCAGCATCCTTTACCAGTTTCTTGATAATTCTCCTGTGTCCAAGATGAATACCGTCAAAAATTCCCACTGTCAAAACAGATTCGTCCACACCATTAAAATTGCTTAGACCATGGTGGACAACCAATTTGGAATCCTTTCAATAGTAATAGCAGAATCCTTTTCAAAATTGCCTATGCGTGTTCTGGTCAAGCTTGTAAGATAACCAACTGTCCCCAGTTCTAATGCAATATCTCTTGCCATGGACCGTATATAAGTTCCCTTCCCACATTGAACCTTAATTATGACTGTATCTTTAGTAAAAGATAATAACTGTATACCGAATACATTGACTTTTCTCGGCTCAATTTTTACCTCTACGCCTTGTCTGGCATATTTATAAAGTGGCTTACCATTCCTTTTCAATGCAGAGTAAACAGGCGGAACCTGGGAAATCTCACCGATGAATTTCTTAAGTACAGCATTTATCTTGTTTTCATTAAGATCACCAATAGGCGATTCCTCGATAAATTCTCCTTCAGGATCAAGAGTTGTAGTTGTTTTACCTAGCTGAATCGTTGCGATATATTCTTTCTCAAGGTCCATCATAATAGCCTGTTTTTTTGTAGACTTTCCAAACAATATGATTAATATTCCTTCAGCAAATGGATCCAGAGTACCGGCATGGCCAATCTTGGTCTTTCCCAGGTATGTCTTTAATTTTCGTATAACATCGTATGATGTGCAGCCTTTGGGTTTCCAAAAGGCATCAACCCTATTCATTTATCAGTATTTTCTGCTTTCAATTTATGGATCAATGTTTCAATATGCTCTGCGTGAGCGAGGGTATCATCGTAATAAAATCTTAAATCAGGGACGAACTTTGAATTAATCCGATTTCCCAAATTATATCGTATAACTCCCTTTTGGTCTTTTAATTGTTTTATTAAATCCTCAGCGGTTTTTTCCTTATCCAAAAAGCTTACATATACTTTTGCTATCATCAGGTCTCTTGTCATTTTAACTTTGGTGATTGTAAGCATGCCAACACCATGCAAATGGACATGGGTAATAAATAGTTCACCAAGGATGTGTTTAACCTCATCTCCAAGGCGATCAGCACGGCTATATGGACGGTTGCTGCTTGGCATATTGTTTAAGCGAGTTTTCTTTTAATATCTTTATGTTCATAGAATTCGATATTATCTCCCTCATTGAACTCAGTGAATCCATCAATAGATATTCCACATTCAAATCCTTCTTTTACCTCATTAACATTCTCCTTGAATCTTTTCAAGGTGCTTAATCTTCCGGCAAAAATCAATTCTCCATTCCTTAATACTCTCAGAAGGGAGTTCTTTTTGGCAATACCGGATCTTAAATAGGAACCGGCAATAAGATTCCTTCTGCCAACCTTAAATAATGTCCTGACTTCTGCCTCACCGGTGATGGTCTCAATTCTTTCAGGAGTAAGTAAGCCTTCTAATGCTAGTTTAATCTCATTTATAGCATCATAAATGACAGAATAATGTCGAATGTCAATATTATGAGATTTTGCAAGAGACCTGGCTTCATTTGTGGCAATAACATTGAAGGCAATGATGATTGCTGATGACGCATTGGCCAAGGTAACATCATTTTCTGTAATCATCCCAACAGATCTATGTAATATGTCCACCCCAACTTCTTCAGTGGAAAGACCCATCAGAGAATCACTAATGGCTTCAATTGAACCATCCACATCACCCTTAATAATAATTTCCAGATTTTTCATTTCACCTTTAGAAATTCTTTGACCAATTTGCTCAAGAGTCAAATGTCTGAATCGGCGATGTTCTGCTTCTCTTTCTAGTTGTGATCTTTGCAGGGCGATTTTTCGGGCTTCACGTTCGTCTTTCAGGACAATAAATTTATCACCTGCACTGGGCACTTCGGTAAAACCAAGAATTTGAACGGGATCGGAAGGATAACCCTCACTTTTTCGATTATGCCGTTCATCTAAAATGGCTCGTACCTTAGAGTACTGAGACCCACAAACGAATACGTCTCCCATCTTTAAAGTACCCTTATTGATCAGTATTGTTGCAACAGCACCGTACCCTTTATCTAATCTGGATTCAATAACAACACCTTGGGCATTTGTATTTTTACTTGCTTTTAATTCAAGTAATTCTGACTCCATAATGATTTTGTCAAGTAAATCATCTATTCCCAAGCCTGATTTGGCAGAAATTTCTGAACATTGGTATTTCCCGCCCCAGTCTTCTACCAGAATATTTCTCTCTGATAATTCACGTTTTATTTTCTCAGGATCTGCACTTGGTCTGTCAATTTTGTTAATTGCAATAATTATAGGAACGTCAGCTGCCTTTGCATGATCTATGGCTTCAATTGTTTGTGGCATTACACCATCATCTGCAGCTATTATGATAATTACAATATCAGTGACCTTGGCTCCTCTAGATCTCATTGAAGTAAATGCTGCATGACCTGGAGTATCAATAAAGGTTATTTGTGCTTTACTGGGTAAAATTACTTCATAAGCACCAATATGCTGTGTAATCCCGCCAGATTCACCAGCAACTACATTCTCTTTTCGAATGTGATCTAAAAGTGAAGTTTTCCCATGGTCAACATGCCCCATAATTGTGACTACTGGAGGTCTGGGTTCAAGATCACCATCATCTTCGATAACAGATTCTATTTTATCAAGGATTTCCTGTCCAACATCCGTGACAGTTTCAACTTCGAAACCAAACTCATCAGCAAGAAATTCAATAGACTCCATATCTAATCTGAAATTAATGGATGCCATCATGCCCATATCCATACATTTCTTAATGACTTCGTTTACATTCACATTCATTGATCTGGCCAACTCATCTACCGTAGTAAATTCCGGCACTCGTATAGATTTCTTTAAATCAGTTAATAATTGTTCCGGAGAATCAACTGCTTTAGCAGATTTTTTCTTCTTTCTTCTTGTCGATCTTCCACCAATTTGAGTTGTAGTCTTTGTTTTTAATCCAGCCAGTGATATGCTTTTTGATTTTGACTTGGGAGCAGATTTTTTTGATTGATTTAATTTATTAGCAATATCTTTAACATCAAATTTCTTAAGACTAGAAATTTTATCAGTCGGTTTTTTGCTTGCTGCGGCAGGTTTTGTAACGCTTTTTGGCTTAGTACGAGGAGGAACATCTTTCGCTTTGGCAGCTTCTTTTTTTGCAGCAATCGTTTTTTTGGAATCAGGAGGACTTTCCTTTATCACAGGTCGTGAGATAATCTTTAAACCAACAATAGGTTTTTTAGTCTTTTTAATCTTTGTAGAGATTACCTTTTCATCGGGGATTTCTTCAATCACTACCGGCACTACCGGTTTTTCTACAGTTTTTTCTAATGATTTTTTCTTTTCTTCAATTTGATGCTTTTCAGTGGTAATTCTCTGTTTCTCTTTTGCAAGTTTATCTTTTAAGTTTAATAAACCAGCAGTTTCACTTTTTGCTACAGGTTTACCCCTAGCTGCAGAATGATCAGATTCGACGGTAATATTTTTCTCAAGGATATCTTTTGTGCGAATAGTATTTTTTATATTTCGCCTTGCCTGATCTTTTCTAAAACGATCAAGGGCTTCTTTATCCTTTGAGAATTCACCTAATATTTTTTCATACACTTCACTGTCAACTGGTGAATTTAAACCGCTTACCTCAACCCCTTGTTTAGAAAGGTAACTAATTATATCCGCATGGGATATATTCAGTTCTTTGGCTATCTGAAATATTCGTTTCTTTTTTACAGTTTCTGGCATTTAACCTTCTTCGGTTCCAATTTCGTTATTTTTTTCGCTTTGCTCTTGTTCTTTATCCTGTTCTTGCTCCTGCTCCTGCTCATCAGTTATTTTCTGAATTTCTGAGGCAATATTAGTAATAACATCAGAATCAAATCCATCAAGCTTAATAAGTAAATTTCTATCCGCATCCAAAAATTCTTCACCGATAAATATTTCTTCTTTTGAGAGAGACTCCAATTGTTCTTTTGATATGATATCAAGTTCATCAAGATAAACGGTGCTTTTCTTTATCCCTTCATATTCAGATTTTTTTACTGCATCAATTGTATATCCTGTTATTTCAGAAGTGAGTTTTATGTTTTGTCCATTTTTTCCAATAGCAATAGGCAGTTCCTCATCTTCGAATACTGCGATGCAGTACGGTCTATTTTCATCTATAAATAGATTGAGTGGCTTAGCAGGTGACAGGGCCCGGGTAATAAGAATTTCAGGCTGTTTGCTCCAGTTGACGATATCAATTTTCTCACCATTCAATTCTCGCACAATCGCCTGGATACGACTTCCCCTCATCCCCACACATGCACCAACAGCGTCAATTCTCTTATCTGCAGAAAATACTACAACTTTACTGCGATCTCCAGGAACTCTAGATACTTTTTTAATTTCTATAATTTCATCTTCAATCTCAGGGATTTCCATCTCAAATAATCGTTTTAGAAAATCATTTGATGATCTCGACAAAATAATTTGCGGACCTTTTGACTTCCACTCTACAGATTTAATAATTCCTCTGACAGTCTGGCCACGTCTAAATCGATCATTTATCATTTGCTCAGATTTTGGCAGAAGCATCTCAGCTTTATCAATATTTACAAATACATTGTCACGCTGAATCTGATGCACATTTCCAACTGCAATTTCACCAACACGTGCTTTAAATTCTTCAAAAATAGATTCTTTTTCAATATCTCTGATCTTTTGATTAAGATATTGTTTTGCTGTATTAATCAAACGACGGCCAAAAGAGGTAGGATCAATAACCACGATAAATGGATCGCCGACTTCGATATCTGATTCCAGTTTATTTGCATCTTCAAGGCTAATTTCCACAACTGGATCAACAACATCTTCCACCACTTCCATTTCTTGGTAGATTTCAATTTCACCTTTTTCCATATTTACGATAACACTAAAATTCTCTCGCTCTTCGCCGTACTTTTTACGAATTAGTGTCATAAATAGTTCTTCAATAATCGTTCCGAGATTCGTCCGATCTACATTTTTTTCCCTGGCGATACTTGTAAACGCTTCAATGATACTCTTATTTATCAATATCGATTACCCCGATTTTTTCACTTCTCTTAAATTTTAAAAAATAGTCTATATAAGCAGAAAGTGGGTAAACTGCCCACTTTCCAGACGAATAATTTATGAAATACCCAAACTGAATAACAATAGATTATCAATCTTTTGTTATCCTAGTCCAAATTAATTTAGATGGTAATTCACCTCTGCTAATAAATCTTCAGCAATATTTTTTACATTAAAGCGGAGATCAGAATTATCAAGGACAGAATCTAACACTTGTTTTGCATCTGCATAATTTTTCTTTTCCATATAAACTCGTGCCGCATTAACACGATAACTATCCGCAATTGATTTCAATTCAATTGAATCTGCTGCTTTCTGATAATTATGAAGAGCGGAATCGAAATCACCCTGATTATAGGCGATATCTCCTTTAACAGACCACATTGCAGATATAATGAGATCATTACTCGTATTGTTAAGCAATTTATCCGCCTCCTCTTTGGCAAGGTCATAATCCTTATTTTTCATCGCTTCCTGGATCAAAAATATCCTGGCATGATCGGCAGATTGACTACCATCATAATTATCTGCAACGGACTGAATATCAATCATTGCCAAATCTGATTCACCATCAATATAGAGGTTTACAGCTTTTCCAAATTCCACAATTGATGCATGGTCTTTAGATTTTTTATTGGCAACATACCATGAGATTAATGAAAAAGCGACGATAGCAATGACGCCATACTGTAGAATCTGACTTTTATTATTTCTAAAAACGCCAACAATTTTTACCAGATTCTCTCTTACAGCATCGTGTTTAAATTCTTCTTTATGAGCCATTATTTTCCTTTATTATTATCAAAGTACCCTCGTCCGGAATCGAACCGGAAGCCTTTCACTTAGGAGGCGAACGCTCTATCCAATTGAGCTACGAGGGCGTTATCCTCTGAATTCTTTTCAAAAAAAGCAGGCAAAATTATCCTACCTTCGTTCTATTATCAAAAGTCTTTTCAAATGAATTTTTATAGCACTACTTTAGTGACTATAAATTGTTTAATAAAAATCTAGTATTATCTATATGAAGCAGATTAGTAAAAAAGGGATAGATTATATTTTTTCCTCGATTGGCAATCGAGTCATAAGTTCATTAATAGCAGATTTTGCATCCTTATCATGAAATAAAACCTGATAAATCTGTTCGGAAATTGGCATCTCAATCTCTGTCTTTTTTATTAGATCATGCACAGATTGAGCAGTTTTTACCCCTTCAGCGACCATATCCATATTTCCAAGAATCTCATTAAGAGACTTGCCCCTGCCAATATTTTCACCCACAAAACGATTACGGCTCAACTTACTGCCTGCAGTAACCACCAAATCCCCTAAACCGCTTAATCCAAAAAAAGTATCCTTTCGCCCACCAAGCGATATACCTAATCGGGTGATTTCCGCTAACCCTCTTGTTATCAATGCAGCCATGGTATTATGACCATAACCAATACCATCACAAATTCCTGCGGCAATTGCAATGATATTCTTAATTGCACCACCCAATTGGACACCGAGGATATCATCAGATGAATAAACCCTGAACCCTGATGTATTAAACAATATTTGAATTTGACGAGCGGATTCAATACTGGTGCTGGCCGAGACCACTGCTGTAGGTAGGGATTTTATTACTTCCTCTGCATGACTCGGTCCTGATAAGGCGATTATCCTTTCATCAGATAAGTCAAGAACGTCTTTCACAACTTCAGACATAGTCATTAAAGTTTGATTTTCTATTCCTTTACTACCAAACACAATAAGTGCATTTTCCCTGATAGGAGGTATCCTCTTCAAAACCGCCCTGACAAACTGACTTGGGACCGTAATTAGAAGTACGTCGCATTCCGATATTTTTTCCAGTGAGTTTGTAATTTCAATTTCAGCAGGCATCAAATAATTATTAAGATTTGGATGGACTCGCGTTTTTAACATAGAGTCAACAATACTTTTATCGAGATGCCATAAAATTATTTCATGATTATTCTCAATGAGAACCCCTGACAAAGCAGTCCCCCATGTTCCAGCTCCAAGAACAAAAACTTTCATAATTAAATAATTTTACCCATTTCGACAAATTTTTCATTGTTTTTGTTTAAAAATTCGGTGAGTTCCGATAATCCTTCAGATTTAATTATCAAAATAAGGCCAATACCCATGTTTGTAGCTTCTCTCATATCGTCCAGAGGTACATTTCCTAATTTTTGGATCAGGCTAAAAATTGGCGGAGTATCCCATGCGTTCCACGTAATATCCAATTTGCTATTGTCATCAAGGATCCTGTTTGTATTCCCTTCTATTCCTCCGCCTGTGATATGACTAATCCCGGTTAGCCATTCTTTTTTAAGTATATCACGCACCACTGGTAGATACGAGCGATGAATTTTTAATAGTTCTTCATAGAGTAGACAATCCAATTCATCGATATAATCATCCAGATCAAACCGGTTTAACAGTACATTTCTGGCCAGCGAATATCCATTAGTATGTAGTCCGGTTGATGGGAGTCCAATCAAAATATCACCTGTATTGATGGCACGATTGCTCATCATATTATTCTTATCGACAACCCCAACGATTGTCCCGCTCATATCATATTCATTAAAGCCATAGAATCCTGGCATCTCAGCAGTCTCACCACCTATTAGGGCGCAATTATTCTCTCGGCAGGCAGTTGCAAGACCGGTTATCACCTCAGATAATACGTCGTTGTTCAATTTTGATGTAGCGAAATAATCTAAGAAAAAAAGTGGCTCGGCACCAGTTGTTAGAATATCATTGACACAATGATTTACAAGGCATTGCCCAATAGTATTGTGCCGATTGGATTTGAAGGCTATTTTTAGTTTTGTGCCTACACCATCTGCACTGGAGACCAAAACGGGATTATCATATTCGTCCTTTGGGAATTCAAAACAGCCACCAAACGAACCAATATTTGTCAGCACATTTGGTGTAAATGTTGACTTTACCTTTTTTTTGATTATCTCAACAGATCTATTTCCTGCCTCAATATCTACACCTGAATCCTTATAGGTCGCTCTCAATTTCGTCCTTTCCACCGGCGTACATGATATCAATGACATCCGTATAATTTTTCACAACTACCTTTCTGATTACTTTTAAGGACGGAGTAATTTCACCCTTGTCAATAGTAAATTGTTCTGGTAGTAAGCGATATTTTTTTACTTTTTCGTAATGAGCAAAGCTTTCCATTGCTTTCTCAACTTCTTTATCAATTAACGATATAACTGCAGGATGTTCAACCATTGCTTCAGGGTCAGAAATAGTGATTTCATGTGAATCTAAGTATGATCCTATGAACTCAAAATTTGGCACTATAAGGGCAGAAATGAAATTCTTCTTATCCCCAAGAACGACAGCCTGTTCAACATACATGGAATTTACTATGGCGCATTCCATCGGTGCCGGAGCAACATTTTTCCCACCTGAAGTAACCAATATATTTTTCTTTCTATCGGTTATTTTAAGATATCCATCATCATCTAATTCACCTATATCACCAGTTGAGAACCAGCCCTCATCGTCTAATACTTCTTTTGTGGCGTCGGGGCTATTGAAATACCCCATCATTATATTTGGTCCTTTAACAAGAATCTCCCCATCAAAGGCAATTTTTACCTGAACATTGTCAAGAGGTTTGCCAACGGTTCCAAATCTGAGATATTCCATGGTATTGGCTGTCAAAACCGGACTGGTTTCTGTTAGGCCATATCCTTCAAGTATAACAACATCTGCAGCCGCAAAAAATTCAGCAATTTCCTGAGATAGTGGTGCACCCCCGGAGATAAAATATCGAAGCCTGCCGCCAATTTTCATTTTGATTTTATTGAATACAAGTTTTTTTGCCAGATTATATTTAAATGATAGAAAGAAAGGTGCTTTTTCATTGTTCATCCGGTAGTCAACAATAATTCTACCCACATCAATACTCCACCAGAATAATTTCTTTTTAAAATTAGATGAAGCATTAACATTATCAAGTATTCGAGCATACATTTTCTCATACAATCGAGGTACACTTAGCATAACAGTAGGTCTCACGTCTAAAATATTTTCTGTGAGCTTCTCCATATTTTCTGCATAAAAAACCGTTGCAGCCTGACTGAAGGCAGTAAAATGCCCGCCCATTCTCTCGAATGAATGACTGAGGGGTAGGAAAGACAAAAATATATCATCGTCTAAAAATTCTATCTTATCCATGACAGCCGTTACATTGGAGACCATATTGCGGTGTGACAACATCACACCTTTTGGATTGCCTGTAGTACCAGATGTATAAATAAGCGTCAATAAATCATCAGGGGTAGCTTCTTTTAATATATCACGATATCTTATATCGGTGGTTTCAATGTACGATTTGCCAGATTCAAGAAATGTAGACCAATTTATTATTTGCTTATCATCTTGTTTAAATGAATCGTCCATTACAATAATGAATTTCAATTTATCACATAATTCCCGAATTTCTAATAACTTCTGCAATTGCTCATCATCTTCAACAAAAATTGCAACAGATTCTGAGTCATTTAAAATATATTCAATCTGGGATGAAATAAGAGTTGGGTATATACTAACGCTGGCTGCACCCATCGTTACAATACCATAATCAACCATAGCCCAATTTGGACTATTAGTAGACATTATAGCAATATTATCTCTGGCATTTACTCCTTTTGATAGAAGTGAAAATGAGATTTTTTTTACTGTTGTCAGAATTTCGCTCCCTGAAATTCCTTCCCATCTGTCTTCCACTTTATGAAAGAATAAATGTTTTTCAGGATTCTTTGTCACCGTGTTCATAAACAATTCACAGATGGTTTCGAACGCCATGTATTCCCCTTTCTTGAAGCATAGAAATGTCACGAATAATAATGGTATTATTCCAATCGTTCCAACGTTAATTATTTGAGGTTTATAGTATCGGAATATGTTTTTCCGATAAAATCATCAATCCTATAAATAAATTTTTAAAGAATGATTTGCTGATTGTTCAATGAGTATCATCTAATATAAATTTGCCGCGTAGTTAAGTGCCGGGGTGGTGAAATTGGTAGACGCGCTGGATTCAAAATCCAGTATCCTTCGGGATGTGAGGGTTCGAGCCCCTCCTCCGGTACTACTCAAAGTTCTTTTATTAATTAAATAATTTTTGTTAATAAAAACAGGTCTTCCTCGACGACTATTCCCCGGAAAAGAAATTTTTCCCCAGATTGCCCCCTATTAGTTAACCTTTTTTAATGAAGGTATTATTCATTGCTTTTACGGTATCAACACTGCATCGACCCGTTATAAGAAGCCCATTATCTTTTTGGAATTTTCGTGTTGCCATTCTAATCATATGAGAAATAGAAATGTTGGAATGAATAATACTGGAATCGATATAACCGTTGGAATGAATAATACTGGAATCGATATAACCAATATAAATAAGTAACTTAATTAATGCATTTTCAGTATCCTCGCCATATTTACCATCAATATCACCAGGATCGAATCCACATTTCAATAATGTGCTTTGTAAATATTTAACCGAGTCATATGCCACTGGGGCTTTTATTTTATTTGCATGTAATTCACGAATTAGTCCATCCATCTCATTCTCAGACTCAGCTATCAAATAAGAATAAAGCATTTCAACATAGTCTTTTATCCCGTTCATATTGCCTAATCTCATACCATAGATAATAAATACTTTCTTGTTGTACCGAATGGCATACCACTCGATATATTCACGATATTCCCATTTTATATCCCCCGCAACGAGTTCTTTATAGTCCCAAAGCGGAAATATATTTGGTACATCAAACACTGTAATATTTTTTGTACCGGCACAATCAGGGAATATTTGAATTATATCCGAACTATTAAAATTATGAATGTCATTTTCATCTTTAAATGATAACTCGATTATAGATAAATCATGGTAGGGATCTTGAAAATCTGCACGATATTTATAATCTAATTCAATTCTTTGAAAACTGGACAGATGAGAATATGTTGATTTTAGTAATTTATCATAATTATCGCCATTGACGTCAGTTATGGAATTGTTTTGAATTGGTGCCAGGAACCAATAATCATTGTTTTCTAAAATGCTCACAAATTCATTAACAGACTTATTGAGTTGAGCCTGCAATACTCCTGAACCGATCAAAAAAGCAAAAAAGATTGTTGAGCAACTCATGTTAATGACAATTCGATTAAATATTATTTTCCAAATATTATTGTATCTTTTCATCTATTAATTATTTTTATTTTGAGGAATAGTAATCGTTACACTGGTCCCCTTCCCAAGCTCAGAATCGAGTTGGATGTATCCCTTATTTAATTCAATAAATTCTTTACAAAGTATCAATCCTAATCCGGTGCCCAGTTCATTATTGGTGCCAGGTGTGGAAATATTGGAGTCTATTTTAAATAATTTATCTTTACTCTTGGCATCGACACCCACCCCCTCATCTTTGATCGTGACGTAACAAGATGTTTTTTTTGCAACAATATTAATGGTGACTGTACTGTCATTATTTGAGAACTTTATGGCATTAATAATTATATTTTGTATGATTGTATTTATCATATTCTTATCTGCATAAACCATAAAACTGCTATCATTATCGAGACGGAGTTTTATATGTTTCTCTTCAGCAAAATGATAAAGCATTTTGCAATTATTGGAGATAAGTTCGAATAAATCAAAATTCACCGGCTCCAATTTCAATCCACCCATTTGAAGCTGAGACCATTCAAGAAGATTTCCGACAAGTTCATTTAATAATGAAGATGACTCTTTCATATCCAGTGTAAGCTCTTTAATATCATTGTCATCAAGTGTATTGATATTGTCATTAAAATAAGTAGTGAGTCCCAGCAGTGCCTGAATCGGATTCCTAAGGTCATGGGCAATTATGGAAAAGAATTTATCTTTGGTATCATTTATTTTCTTTAGTTCAATATTCCGTAGCCGCCACAATTCTGTTTCTTTAATCTTTTTTTCTAATTGATATTTGGTTTGAAGTTCTTCAATTTTTTTTCTTGTGCTTTGATTAAAGATTTCTTCTTTTAATTTTGAATAATCTATATGATAAGAAAGTGCAATTTCAAAATCATTTAGTTGTTGATAAACTTCTGAATAGCTGTGATCAAGATTCATCCGTGTCTCAGGGGAAATAAACGTATCAAATAAACTATCTGCAATTTTTAAATAACCAATAGCAATATCGGGTTTATTCAGCTTCGCGTAATTATTCCCTATATTAATCAAAATATTAATTTTAGTATTTTTCTGTTCTGACTCGTCGCATAATCTGAATGCATTATGGAAATGACCAAGGGACACATCATAATCACCTTTCAGCATATAATTAAGTCCAAGATTATTGGTGGCTGAAATGGTAATTTCATTATTATTGATTTTAGAGGATTTTTCGATAGATTTCACAAAATATTCTATGGCTTTATTATAATTATTTTTTGCACTATAAATTTCGCCAATATTATTGTTTGCAGCTGCTATTCCATAATCGTTATTTGATTTTTCTGCAATTCTGAGCGATTTCTTATAATATTCGGATGCCTTTTCAAATTCACCAAAATCTTTATAGATTATTCCAATATTACTAATACAGGCTGCAATTCCCTTAACATTATTCTGCTCCTCAAATAAGCTCAACGCTTTTAAATAATTATTCAGCGCTTTGTGATTATTTCCCATTTGCGAATATACTACAGCCATATTGTTAAAACATTTCGATATTCCTGCTTTGTTGTCGAGCGAGTACTCAATTTTTAAACTTTCAGAAAAATGGCTAATTGCCCCGGCGAGTTCACCCTGAAGTACACATCCATTACCCATATATCTATATGCCTCGGCATGGGTAGCATAATCATTAAGAAGCTTAGACAAATCAACAGATTCTTTTGCATAAATCACAGTCTTTGCCGGATAAGTATGGAGACAGCTTTTGGCAAGATCCATAAGGATATTTAATCTATCGGTATTTTTGGCAGATGCCAATTTATCTTCCAGTAATAATATATTATTTACAGTCATTTGGGATAATAATTGTGATCAAAATTTGTCATATAATTATGGTGAAAATTTAGATATACTGTTTTACATCTAATAACGAAAATATTCATCAAATTAAAAATTTATTTTTGGAAATTATTTCTAAATTATGAATATAAACTTATTTGCTTTATTAGTTTTATTTTTATCTGAATAATGATTAATGGTTAGATGCATGATAGCTTTGGTAATTCAGTTTGCAGATTTTGTAGTAGTATCAGAGCTCCGAAATATTATTTGAAATATAACATGGCATTCGATTGTAAAGGATATCAACATATTTTGACTTTTCCATTCGTTGGCTGAAATGGGTCAATATTAATCGTTCTGCTCTGGCAGAATCGGCAAGATTTATTGCCTGAGATATTGTAGTATGATATTTTTTATAGGCAAAATCTTCCATGCCTCCTGGAAATGTGGCTTCATGTATCAAAACATCTACATTATCAGACAACTTATAACTATTATCAGAAATTCTCGCATCCGTAATAAAGGTCAATAATTTTTTATGATCATCAAATCTATACCCCCAACAATCAAGTTTATGTTCCATTAACCGTGAGCATACTGAATAATTATCGTTAAAAATAATTTCTGGACATTTAGTCACATCGATAAATTTTGTTTCAAAATCAAGTGTGAAATCAGAATACTTAATATTCATTCTGACATATTCTTCAAGATTTGGAGGACCAACCAATACGAGGGGTGTATTATTTCTGATTACTCTTTTGTAAAAGAGAAGCGGGATAAGTCCACCAATATGATCTGGATGAAGATGAGTGATGAAGATATATTTCAATCGGCTTAATTTGTAATTATGTTTCAAGAAATTTCTATAGGAATTTTCACCTGCATCAATCATTATATGAAAGGTTTCAGTGCTTAATACTGCCGAGGTAGTATTCACTGCCCGTGTAGGAACTCCTCCCATATATCCCATTAACTGAAAGGTCTTAAACATGATTAATATCTCTGAATCTGAAAGATTTTATTTCCATTTCATTGACAATTTTGAATACTTCCTTGAGAAAATCAATTTTTACTTCCCATTTTCCTTTGGAAGTATTTTCTTTCGGTGTGTGGGCATAAAACACAATAATTTTATTTTCTCTTTTGGTCTTTTTTAAAATATATTTGATTTGTTCTATATTGACTTCCTGAATTACATCAATACAGAATCCTCTAATTATTTGTTGGCATCCTTGGTCAAAATAAATGTCTTTAACATTCTGTATCCTTTGGATCCTTTTATGGCGTTGAGTCTCACTGACACCCCTGATATTAGGAAATATTGATATCAGTTCCTTATCTATTTTTTTATTTCTAATGCCATGAACAAAAGCAAACGATTCCTGGTGGAATCCATTCATAGTGAGGAAATCTTTTGCCGGCAGTATCTCTCCTTTGATATATTCCAGAACACCATTTTCTTTTATATATAAAATCGGATCAATATGAGTATATCCATGAGATGCTATTTCATGACCTGATTCTTGAATTATGCGTAATTTTTTTATTTCCTCATTACCAATCGACGCAATATCTGTGAGAAAAAATGTCGCCTTCATACTAAATGATTCAAGAAGAGGTAATATATTAAACCATTCATCGATACTACTATCATCGAAAGTCAAAACTATACCTGGTACATTTAAGATGGGACTACTTCTATTGCATCCATCATAAATTAAAAGAAATATATAAAGCAATCCACCAAGAATGCATATAGTTGAATACTTTAGCATTTATTCCTCACTTCAGCAGTGCTATTTTTTTTATAAAATGATTTTCATTATTGCTAAACCTAACAAAATAAATACCTGATCCTTTGTCCCTTGCATTCCATTTATATTGATATTTTCCTGCTTTCAGCTCACCAGAGAAAATATTTTGTGTTAATCTACCGGTTAAGTCAAATACTGTTAAGTCGTAGTATCCATTCTCTGGAACTAAGATTCCTATATTCACAATAGGATTGAATGGATTTGGGTAGGCGAATTCAATCGATAATTCGGTTGGTATCTCAATTATATCAAGACAGACAGCATTAATTGAGCACATTCTCCCTGACAATATAGAATTATTGTTGTTTAACTGAATGGTTATCCTTTTGTGGGTATGCTCAGTCATGTTTACAATTATGAGTTCATATTTACTGCGGAAAATTTCCCAGTTTCCTTCAATTTGGATTATATCATCAATTATAGGATTTGAAAATAATAAGTGAATAACCGAGAATCCACCATCCGCCTCGATAATAATTTCTTTTCCTATCGACCGATATTCAACATTTTTTAAATATTTTACGTTTTGTTGTGGAAGGTCTAGAATTAATCCAATCAATTGCACAACATCAGCAATGTCAATTATTTCATCTTGATTTAAATCCGCTACATAAGTATTGATGGGTTCAGGAATGTCTAACCCTAATATATAAAAAATCAAAAGTACTGCATCGGTCACGTCTATTTGACCGTCGTTATTTATGTCCCCTACCAGAATAGTTTCGGTTGATGGCAAATTAGACATATCGTACAGTGAAATACCATTTAGCGTTCCTATTACTGCCAGACTTTCTTCATAATTGAAGTCGATATCAAAGACAGTATTTGATAATATCGGACTATTATCAGTATTGAATCCTTCTTCATCTGGAAAAAATGAATTATCGCTAAGGATGAGAAACAGGCCGCTATTTTTTGTGGTGATCCATTTATTATCATGATTATCGATCCTGATATGATCCGCTTTATAAAGCGGTATATGGCCTAATAATGGATTGTCAAATATTGGATCCAGAGTAATATACCCATCAATGTCCTCATAACTATATGCTTGTATCCCATCACTTGTCAGGATCCATAATAAATCATTATTATCAAATCCAATAGACCAGATACTTTTGGATGGCAAAATCTCTAAATTTGAGATTGGCACCCAAATGTCGTCATCTTCAATATCAACAGTTAGTCCAAAGTCTAATATTCGGATCTCACCTGATGCATATTCTTCTAAATTGTCATTCATGGGTATATCATTTTTTAAGGCAAACCATGCCCTACCAAACGAATCAAATGCAACTTCCTGCGGCAGATACGAATTGTTATCCGTAGCTGTTACATGCCCCCAATTATTACCGTCGGTGTGCTGAATTGCGGCAATATGATTATATACTTCAGAGTATGGATTTACAACCCAGATATTGTCCTGTGTGTCTTTTGTGATCTGATGGATTGTAAGATATCGATTCGACCAAAATTGATTATATATTCCATTCAATCCATCAAGTATCCCCGAAGTGGTATCATAAACTGTAAGTTGGAGATTCACTGGATCAAACTCAATGATTCCACCGGCGAACCCTGGCTGGTTTGGTTGGATACCGCTGTTGCTGAAAAGATATTTTCCAGTAGCAGATTGTATGATACTCCATGGGAGATTGGATCCAGGTTTATAGGGTATCTCATAACCAGAAAAATTATTGACGTTGTCATCGTTTAATTGAAATGGTTCTGTATGATAACTGCTTATATAATTGGAGAAGTATCCTTCAACAACCAACATCATGCCCTCTTTATTCACAGCTGCTATGATGCCACTATTTTGATCAACTGAAATTGCATCGATCTCATTTGAAAATATTGTATTGGGACTCACATATGAATACTCATGAGTGACAACATTTATGATCATCATACCCTGCTTAAAGAGTCCTGCATAAATTGTATCATCGATGACATAAAATGAGGTGAAATGGCTGTTGACAGGTGCAGCAATTGGGAAGCCGCTTAGTAATTCAAAATTTTGGTCAAAGCAGTATATATGATCATCAGTCATCAGGATAAATAAATTGCCATCTGACTCATATCCTGCATCGACTACATTATCAAACCCATCAAATAATTCAACAAATTCTCCATCAGATTCAAGGAATAATGAATTACCAGCTATAAGTATATCAGATTCTCCAGGGATAAAGACAATGGGAATATCATCTTCATTCATGATCTCCCAGCTGTTTGAAGCATTTAAAAGTCCATTTACGAAATTACCCTTGAGTATACCAGTTGGTGTTGTTACATAAACGGAATCCTCCATCATTGATATATGAGATATTGAATTCACTTCAATCGGAAAGTTAGAATATACATCCTGCAAATATGGAAACGAATTCTCGCCAATCCTGAATTCAGCAACCGCAGAATTATCATTCAATTCTACAATTCCAAAGGCGCGTGATTGGTCCAGTGCTAAATCAGATAGTCCAGTAATTCCCATATCAGAAATACTTTCTAATAACCCCATTTGGACATCATAGATTTGTAGAATATTCATTTCAGAATCCGAACCAATCCATAATCTGTTTCCAGTATCTTTTTTTACCACTTTTAAATTTGATGCAAGTAATTGAGATCCTGGTGATATCATTTCAATCCCACCATCCTGAGATGAATATTTAAACAGTCCGCCATCGGTAGCGACAAGAATAGTCCCATCATCAAAACCAACAATGCTATTGGCAGTAATCATTGATGTTATGCTGTCCCAGGCATCATCAATTATCATTGGAATTTCCTCACAGTTCTCAATACATATTTGGAATGATGCTGTGCCCCGATTGTTAGCATTATCCCATGCTTCAAGTGATAATGTATGAATCCCTGTTGTTAGCCCTGAGACTGTAAAACCGACAATTCCAGAGTATGAATTTTCTGAAAAATATTCGAATTCACTGGTTATGTTGTCAGGCATATTATCATCAACACCGACGCTTATACAATGACCGGGCATATCCATTAGATTAATACCAGTTGAATCAGTGAGGAGAATTTCAAAAGATATCGGTTGATAAAATATATCCCAATCATTTACAATGTTTCCTTCTGATATCAACTGAATTTCGGGTTCATCAAAATCATATATTTCGTCAGGCAATGTGGGCTGTATATCTGACACTTGATCAGATATACTCTGAAACGGATGTGTTGAATTATCCTGAAACACAGTTATGGTAGCAGGACAATTATTACAGAACGGATAATCCAATGATGTATAAAAATCAATTTGAGTATCGATATTACTTGCAAAAATCAAGTCTCCAGGCAGAGTATAATCAATAGTGAGAATGTCTGTAATCTGTTTGTGAATTAGTTTATCTGGTCCACGGACTTTTATAAATGAATAGTCGCTATTTTGATTCTCAATGGATACATGAGATTGACTTAATATTTCTAATGAGTCAGGATAATTGGTGATAATCTCATTTGACCTTGGCAATATTATGGGCATTGCCGGATCCCCAAATAATTGAAAAACATAATCAGTTTGCCCCGTTTTTGAATCTTTAATAATATCTCCCAATCTGCTTTCATTTATTCCAAGCAGATAATCAGTTAGTTGACTATACAGACGAGTCATAAATGCATTTACCGATTGTGAAAGTATTAATCTTGTTGTGCTAATGACGGCAATTGCTCCATCTGGTTTTTGCATCAGGTTTTCGGCAAAACAATCAGCATTATCATAGTGACCAAGATCACATGAACCAACAACCCAAACCGGCAATTTTCCTTCGATTGAAGAGATAAGTGAAAGATCCCGTTCCATATCCAGAATCAACTCATCCCCCATCGTTGTCTCGTTTCCGTGGCCAATATAATTTAACCAGGCTAAACCTGAATTAATTTTGTCGATAATATCTTCTGTCATTTCAGGTAATGTTGGTATGCCGCTGCCATAATAAGGTTCGTAATCGGTTCCATAGATACAATCTATCTGAAGCAGACCATTGAGTTCCTGAAAAAGGTCATTTGAACTCAATACATGGGTCACTTCCAGCAGTGGATCCCCAGATGGTTTATAGGCATCATCAGCAATAAGTACGATTTCAGATTTCCAGTTGCCCTCTGTAGGCGTTAATAAATATGATCTTAATTTTTGCACAATTCCTTCTGCCATTATTGATGAATTAACTGGAATTCTGCCAGAGGCAACCCTCGGTAATGGATTCGATAAATCAAAAGAAGAATAAAAATCATCTGAGGGAATTTGGTAATTGTCATAAATGGGAGGAACCAGGATTTCATCACCAAGAATAAATAAATATTTGAATCCTTCAATGTCATTTATATAGGTTGAAATTTGTTCCCAAATTGCATATTCTGGATCAACATCTGGATAATTAACAGCAACGGAGTCTGCATAAATAATATGTGTAGTCAATCGCAGTGATTCTTCAATTTCAATATTATACACAGAAGCAAATGAAGCTGCTGGACCTGATAAAGATGAATGAGTAAGAATCAAATATTCAAAATTATCCTGCAATAATATTATGCCTGGGAAAATACAGAATATTGAAAATCGTGATAACTTGAAGATCAATGGTATTTACTTAATCAATGTAATTTTTTGGGTACTTGTCTGATCATTAATGCGTAGATGAATAATATATAATCCGCTTGGTGAGGCGCAGGCATTCCATATTAGTTGATGATTACCCAATGTCTGATAATCATCTAATAATTTCTGGATTAACCTGCCATTTATATCTGTGACAAATATTGATGCAATTCCTGCCGCCGGAAGCTGATAGTTAATTGTCACCTTTGGATTGAATGGATTTGGATAGCTATTTAATATACTAAAATTTGGTGGGGTCATATTAACATCAAGATCCAATGCGGTTCCAATCGAGATGGAGATATCATCTATAGCAAATTCATCCCTTGATCCGCTTCCACTCACATCAGCCCCAGTCCATCGGAAATAATAATAACCACCATCAGGGATAGCAAGGTTCTGAATCCATATTGCTTTATCTTCTTTCACCCAGACAGTTTCATCATCTGCAGCTTCTGGCGATATTAAATCCAGACTGGTAATATCTGTATAGCTCAAATTATCGGCGGAATGCGAAAATGAGATTGAATTTGACCGATTCTGATCATTAAAAATCCATACTTCGTATTCTAAAGTAATATGGGTTACCGAGTATCCTGTTGAGTTCTGAATTTTAAGAATTAACTCTCCAGGTGTAAAATCACTGCCTCCAGGTTGAATGCCAAAAGCAAAATCACCAACGGTATGTTCAAACGCATAAATACCTCCGGTTGTGACACCATTGCTGGGGCTAGAGCCATCTGTGCCACGAGCAAAATCTCCGGAGGTTATCGTATCCCCAAAAATCATATCACCATCACTTAATCCTGTTGCAATTATACCATCAGAATCCAATTGTCCTGTCAAAGGCGTAGATTGAAAACCAATTCCAGAATATTGCCCCTCGTTGATCCCTGTGACAGTTGAATCAAAATCGATTATATATACCTCAACACCATCGAGATTTGATATCGATAGTTGAGATAATATCATGCTGAATATTGGAATTAATACAATTGATTTATATAATAATTTCACTTTCATCCTCCTTATAGATATGATTATTTGTTTATTTAGAAATATTTTATCTGGAATTGAAATTTTATGATTTATCATCAAACAGATAAATAAATAGAACCAAAGAAATCTGGCCCCGACAATATCACTACTAACCATTTGGTTGAGAAAAATAAAAATGGTAAGTAGATAAAATGCTTTTTCTATCCAATTATTGTGGTGATATCCACTTTTAAAAAATATAATAATTAATAATGAAAATAAACAGAATCCAATAAGACCGGTTTCACATAGTATCTCAATGATGATATTATGGGGATATAACCAACCATCTCCCCAAATACTGAAGTTACCTACACCAATCCCGAACAATGGATTTTGCATGAAAGCAAAAACAGCATTTCTAATATGTTCAATGCGGGTTATATAACTGCCATACCATACACTTACATCAGAATTCATAGTCTGCCTGATAACATCCATTGAAAATAAAATGGTTAATACAACCAAGGCTACTGCCAGGATAAGATTCTTAATATTTTTGAATTTTTCATTTCTGATTCTATAAATCAACCAAACACAGAAAAGGCTCACAGCCGGACCTTTAGTAAAGGTGAAAATCATAACTAGGAGCATTAATCCTAAAATATTTTTTATGTTGAAATATGAAATCCATTTGGGGAAGAAATTGCCTTTATGCAGAAAATAAATTGTAATAATTCCATAACCCATTATTCTCGACATCGAAATGGGACCACCGCGAAGAACACTCAATCGAGTAATTTCTGGATTTAATATCAGCTTGATAATTCCCATAATTGACATGATAAGCGCTAATAGTGCTATAGAGAACAAAAGACGAATAAGTACAATATCTCCAAATAATCTATGTCTTAAATAAACTACTATTATGGGTAAACCGGTTAACAGGCATAAAGACAAAATTTTTGAGAGTGCATATTGAGGATAATGAGAAAAAAATAGACTGTTTATTATCATCCATATTGTGAAAAGTATTAATAATGGAAATCCAGGTATAATAATTTGTTTTATTTGTTTGGCTTTTGGCAAAATCAAGAGATGTATCATCATGATAGCAAGATTTATATGATTTAAACTTATTGGGTAGAAAATTGATAATCTGGGATCATAGGTAACCCTTCCTGCAAATAGACAGGCTATCACATTCAATTCCGGGAAAACCATACAAATGATAATGTACAGCGGCGAAATAAGTTGTACGAATGACTCTGTCATTGAGATATTGTTTTTATATCCCAACAACTAAATCACATAAAAAATGTGTTTGTTGATTAATGAGTGCAAATCCTTCAGTTTTGACTGCTCAATATTAGTTATAAGCCTAAATGAGAAAAAAGTGATTTTAAAAACAGCAGGTTTTCTTGAATATTTCCTACCTGAAAGTGTTATTATTGAATAATTATCAATACATCACATCGGTATGATTTCTTAAAATATTTGGTGAGATACAGAATTATTTAAACCGAAGTTATAAAGGAATCCCATTAAATGGCATTATCCCCTACCTATACTTATCAGAATATTTCCATGGTCCCCAGAAATATTTCAAAATCCAGTACGAGACGCAGCATAGATTTATCAAAAAAGATTCACAATAACGGGAATTCCATTTCTTTAAATATGCCAGTTCTTCCAGCGCCAATGGATACTATAAGTGGCATTGAAATGTGTAAGGTATTATCCAAGAACGGAATGCTTGGAATGATCCATCGTTTTCAATCTTCCGAAGAGAGGATCAATCATTATGAGATGCTTTCAGATTTAGGTACGGATTGTTTTATCGCAGTTGGTCTTGAAGACGAACTGTTCATCAAAAATATCTACAGCAAAGGTGCTAGATTATTTATTCTCGATGTCGCCAACGGATTCAATATCCATGTGGAGCCGGTTATTAAAATGATAAAAGATTTTGGTGATACATTTGTTATCTGCGGAAATGTGGCGTCTATGGAAGGTTTTGAATATCTTGCTGGATTAGGAGTGGATGCTATCAGAGTAGGTATTGGAAACGGGTCAATGTGCACAACTTCGATTATGACTGGTGTTGGGCAGGGAATTGTGTCCGCACTTCTTGAATGTAAATATATTAAAAAAGAAAAGAATCTGGATTCACTTATTATTGCCGACGGCGGCGTCAGAGATGTGGGCCATATATCTTTAGCTTTAGGCCTTGGTGCAGATCTTGTGATGGTAGGCAGGATGTTTGCCGGTACAAAAGAAGCTGAGGGAAATATACTTAAATATAATGGAAAGCTTTACAAGGCATATCGTGGATCCGCTTCTTTTGCCGTTCAAAATAAAAGCAAGTCCAATCCCTACTATATTGAAGGTGATGAGACAATTGTCAGTTATAAGGGCAGCGTACAGAATATTCTGGATAAAATTGATGCAGGATTAAGAAGTGCTCTAAGTTATATGGGTGCCTTAGATCTAAAGGAACTGCAGGAGTATGCTACATTTGTCCAATATTCCATGGATGAAAAATTATTCTCTACACCTTGATTTTTGATATTGAAGACTTCACATTACTGAATTGAAAAGGATTATTAAATCTAAGATTGAATCCACATAGTTGATCTTTTCACACAATAAATAGCCAATAAAACAAGCCGTTCTGGTTTTCGATGCCTAACTATGTCTTAATCTACAACGTTTCACCAGCTGTCTCAGTTATGATTGGCGGCCTGTATAGAATTTAATCTATCCTCAACAAAAAGAACCTATTCAATTTCTCCTAAATCGTTGACTGCCATATAATAATATCGTTCTGGAATTTCAATAATTGCATGAAGCGGAATTACGATTTTCTGCTTCGAATTTGAAGGATAAATCGTAACAGGCTCTTTATTAATCCCTATAATCAATGGCATCACAAAATCATCATTCACACCAGTCCACTGATATGTCAGTTGATCATTTGAAACAAAGTATTCGAATGTAGGAGGCTTCCGATTATATAAATATTGATCAAAGAAATACTGGAAATTATTATCTGTTTTCACATTCACAAATTGTATAAAATCTTCAGTGCATACAATACTTTTTCTATTTTGGACCTGGAATTCCAATAGAATATTATAAAATAGCGGATCATCATCAATTACACTTCTTAACGTATGAATCATCCATGCACCTTTCCAGTACACGTCATCAAAACCCCAATAATTCACATGCCTCGGTCCCTTCATAGGAAGCAGATTTCTAATATTTTTTCTTTTGGTCATCAGATAATCGATACTCGTAAGTCTACCAAGTTTTTCTTCTATGTACATTACTTCTGCATAAGTACCAAAAGTTTCATGAATCCATACATCCGCACCATCGCAGGCCGTCACATTATTGCCCCACCATTCGTGAGCAGTTTCATGGAGAATTATATAATCTACAAGGTCATATATATAATAATTATTGCTATTTTCGAACTCATTACCATAGGCAATTGCAGATTGATGTTCCATACCTCGATAAGGAGTTTCAACAAGACGATAGCCATCCTCCCACCAGGGGTATTCACCAAATACTTTTTCAAAATAATGAACTACATCAATTGCCTGTTTAAAATGTTCAGATGCCACTTCCTTGCTATAAGAAAGAACATAGTGGTCAATAAACTGCACACCTGCCTTATTCATCAATGTATCGGACACCGTAACGTAATCACCAATATTTAAGGTTACATTATAATTATTAATTGGATTTTTTACACTCCAGGTGTAACGAGCTTTTTCGATGTTGAAATCAGATGAGTCATTTTCAAAGATTTGTTTTGAAACAAATTTCCCATTGGCAACTGCTACCATATTCGAGGGAACTGTAATGATAATCTCCATGCTGTCAGGCTCTTCAGTGGGATGATCTTTATTTGGCCACCATAGGCTTGCCCCGTCTCCTTCACAGGCCACACCAATCCATGGATTATTATTTTTATCCTTCGACCAGACAAAACCTCCATCCCATGGCGGTCTGATGGCTTTTTTAGGAAATCCGGAATATGATACAGTAAATTCAATCTGCTCACCCGCTGAATGATCGGGAAGTATGGCATAAACAGAATTCTCTACTCGATAATATTCCATAATCTGGTTATTATGAGTGATTTTTTCTATTTCGAGATTTTTATATAAATCAAATTGTACGGTATCGAGGTCTGCTTCCACATTGGCATGAAATTCAACAATTCCTGAGATTCGTTCTGATAAAATATCTACATCAACATTGAGTCTGTAAAAATGAATATCATAACAATTCTTATAATCATTCAATTCACCCCGCAGTCTATCCGAAAGGGTTAGCTCTGGATACACGCCGCTTTCAACTGGAATCTTTACCGTATTTTTTGGCACCACATATGGTCCTGGAGCTTGACGACATCCCAGAATGAGAACAAACAATACTATCAAATTATTTACATATTTTATCATATTTATCCTTTTTGAATGACTCAATACTATTTGAAGAGATTAACATGATCCAACCAGAAATAAATCAAATGCTTCAATTAAAACAAATGACGGAATCAGAAAATAATTTATTGGATAATTTCTTATTCACCCTGCCAATTTGCTTTTCTTTTTGCAAGAAAAGCTTTCAGACCCTCATTCCAGTCCTTTGTATTTACAAGCTTTTGAAATGAACTAATTTCAAGATCGAGGGCATCTTTCATAGGTAAGCCCATGCCTTTTTCAATTGCATTTTTCGCTGCCTTAACAGCCAGGGGTCCCGATGACAAAATTTCATCGGCGAGTTCTATTGCAGATTCTAATAAAATCCCATCATCTACAATGAAATCTGCAACCCCATCTTCCATCGCTTCTTCTGATGAAAACTGGTTGCCGGTAAATATCCAATATTTTGCTTTTGATACACCAACCAATCTTGGTAATCGCTGTGTTCCACCAGCACCTGGGATGATGCCTAAACCAGTTTCAGGAAACCCAATTATGGCTGATTCTTCAAGAATCCTAAAATCACCGCTAATTGCCAGTTCTGCACCACCACCAAGGGCTGCTCCATTTACTGCACAAATAACCGGGATAGGTAATGTGGCGATTTTATCGAAGCAGTTTTGAATTTTTTGTACAGACTCAACAGATTGTTCTGCCTTAAATCCTGATTGCTCTTTCAAATCCAACCCGACACAAAAATACCTCTGATTAGATGATATGATCAGAACCCGAACAGCGGGGTCATTTTCAATATTTTCTACCACCTCTAAAAATTCATTGAGCATATTCTGTGATAATGTATTTACAGGTGAATTTGCCAATGTGAGGAATGCCATCCCATCATCCTGACAAGTATATCTAACTAAATTTCCCATATTATTTCTCCTTAAAACAATACGGGGACGCAGAAAAATGCATCCCCATATCAGTAATCATATTATATGATATTTATTCGCTAAATGAAAATCCTTCAGGCAACTGGTCATCAGCTGTACCTTTGGGAACCCATGACATATCAAGAATAGTGAATGTCGGATCTACTGTCTTGAAAATCGGTACTACTTTCATTCCGATTTCAGGTTCACCGACCGACATATAACTCATCAGGATTGTATCAACACCTTCAAACTCAATATTGATAAACCTGATAGGTTTTTCGAGCGTATTAAATGCACCTGTTCTTTCGGTTATCATGAATGTATGAACTGTTGCAGATTCATAGGCTTTTTTTGTCAAATCAATGACTGTATTCTTTCCCAGACAATCAGGGCAATGAATTTTAAATGGTATAGCAATATTGCCAGTGTGCTCACAATCAGGATTATTGCATTGGGTACCGAGGAGTTTTCCATCCTTTAATGATTCAAAGAAAATGGCTTCACCGCCATAAGAATGAATATGGGTTAAATCCCGTGGATTTGTAACTCCCATAAGTTTATTGTTTTCATCATATATTGGAGTATTAGGGTAAGCTATATGAAATTTACCTTCAGGACGATATCTTCCATTTACAACTTTTACAGTGCCTCTATTATTTTGATTATTCATTATTATTTACTTCCTTCCAATTTGTGATTTGGATCAACTACAACGGTTGCCGTCACATGCGAACCAACACCGGCATGGCTGATAGCCAAACCTCTTTTGGCGTCTTTCACCTGTAAATCGGTCCAATCTTCAGGTTTGGTTCTCCCAAAGTCATCCCATTTGGCCTGATTGCTGTGCATTTCTGCCCATCTGCCCCAAATATGCTGTCCGATTTCGATAACCTGCATAATTCCTGTTGCACCAACTGCATGCATACAACCGATAAGTCCACCGGAAAGATTTGCTGGTAATTTCCCTGGTTTACCTGTTAGTGGATTGATATGGTAGCAGTCGCCGGATTCAACATAGTTCCGACCTTCTCCATATGGCCTTATTCCTACATCTTCATAAGATTGAATATCACTAATGGTAAAGGCGTCATGTAATTCTACTAGATCGAGATCTTCTGTGGGATCAACAATCCCAGCCATACCATAGACATAATAGGCTGCCATGCGAGCGGCAAGGAATCCTGTAAATCCAGGATATCTATCTCCACCGGGGAATCTGTCACCAAGATCCTTATACTGATCAGCTGTTTCATTTGGTAGAAGTGGAATAGCCATATTACGTCGATCGGCAGGTCGAAGCGTGTGACTTCCAGCTGAAACATAAACCTGCAATGGATTATCAGTCAGTTCATAGGCAGTTTTTTCATCACATAATATTGCACATGCAGCTCCAACACTCATCAGACAACAATCCAGAGCTCGGAGAGGATCGGCAACAACTGGTGAATTTAGGACATCTTCCACGGTAATTTTCATAGGACCCTGGGCATGAGGGTTCATCCTGGCATACCCACGATTCTTTACGGCTATTTCAGCCATTGTATTCCTGAATGATTTTTCTGATTTCCCGAATACCTGCCAATATTTCTGAGCCATTACTGCATAATAACCTGTATAAATATGACCGAGAGGTGTTTCCCAGTCTTTGTCAGCAGCACAAGAGATATAATTATTTCCCTCATCAGTTGGAACTTCATCCATCCTTTCCCAACCCATGGCGAGAACGCAGTCAGAATACCCGGATGCAACTGCCTTAAATGCTTCCCACATAGTTGATCCCCCGGTGGCACCACCAGTCTTAATTCCAACATTTCCTAGTGGATCAAGACCGAGACGGTCATGAATAAGTGCTTCACCAAGTAACTGATCGCCGAAATGATCAGCAAAGTGACCATAATAACATGAATGGATATATTTTTTTAGCTCTCTTGGGGATTTACCGATAAATTGAGCAGCTTCGGTAAAAGCGTCAATTACAAGCTCTTCGGTTCGTTTTTCAGGAATTGCTCTTCCAAATTTGGACATTCCGCCTGTAACCATGTAAACTGGTTTACTCATCTGCGGGATTCTGAGTTGTCTCTCACTGAATGTAATCATAAGATTCCCTTTGCTTGTGTATCATTTTAGAAAACCAATATCATTATCAGAGTGTCAATTCGTCATCATTTTAGACAATCAAAATATGTTGTTTTGGGGTGATGTCGGATTTCAAATAATTTATAAATTGGTTTTAAATAATGATACTCATTTGGTAATTATTTAAATTTTCCGATATGGATTACTTATAATAAGATAATCACATATTTTATAGGGCAAATTTACAGAAATCCCAATGTTATTTTGAATAGATATGTTTCTATTTTGTATCAATTTTGGATATGAAAATTAAAATTTGTTGTGATTTGGTCAATAATTATTTTTGTTTCAATAGTGGAATCATTAAAAAAACTAATACCATATTTTGATATATCATTTTATTTTTAGTAGGAATCCAATTATACCAGGAGGGTAAATATGCGATATGTAGAATTTAGAGAATTGATTCAGAATGAGCTTCAAAATAATCCAAAAGGATCAACATGGGCGGAGCTCAAAAAATCTCTCAAATTATCTTATAATAATCCATGCCCTACTTGGGTCAAGAATATGGAACGGGAAATCGGTTTAGTGAGGTTGAAAGGAAATGGACGGGCCCTTGTTTGGAATCTCAATCAAAATCCCATAAACTCTAATAGGGTAAAATTATAAAACCATTTTCTGACTTAAATTGTTTTTGAATCTGGATTAATCCTATTCCAATAAATAGTATCCCAGATGTATAATGGAATTAAATCACTACGAACTTAACCCGATTTAAGATTCCTTCCACTCTCCAATCTGCTCATATTTCGCCATTCGCTGATGGATCAGATCATCCTTATCGAGTCCTGAAAGATATTTAAATTCTTCCAGTAATACTTTTTTTAACACATCAGCGGAAGCCTCTGGATTAAAATGAGCCCCATTATCAGGTTCTGATATTATCTTATCGGCAATCCCCATCTCAAAAAGATCATTTGATGTTACTTTCATTGCATCGGCAGCTTCGTTTGCTCTTGATGCATCTCTGAATAATATTGAGGCACATCCTTCAGGGGATATCACTGAATACCAGGTATTTTCAAGGCAAAACAATCTGTCACCTACTCCAATACCTAGCGCACCACCGGAGGCACCTTCACCAATAACCACACAAATAACTGGAACTTTAAGAAGCGACATCTCAAAGAGATTTTTGGCGATTGCTTCAGCCTGTCCTCTTTCCTCTGCACCTAATCCAGGATAGGCACCCTGGGTGTCGATAAGAGTGAGCACCGGTATATCAAATTTTTCGGCAAGTTTCATCATTCTAAGTGCTTTTCTATAACCTTCAGGTCGAGGCATGCCAAAATTTCGTTTTAAATTTTCCTTTGTCCCTTTCCCTTTTTGCTGACCAATGACTATAAATGATTGTCCATCCATGATCATCATTCCAGAAATTATTGCTGCATCATCGGCAAAATATCTGTCTCCATGTAGCTCAAAAAATGATTCTGACATCATATTAATATAATCCATTGTATGTGGTCGATCGGGATGTCTTGCCAGTTTCACTCGATCCCAACGTGATAGTTTTGAATATATGTCTTTTGTTTTTGCTTCAAGCTTCTTCTGTAACTGCTTGATATTAGAAGAAACATCAACGCCGGTTTGAATACCAGTTTTTTTCAATGCTTCTATTTTTTCATAAATATTCTGAAGCGGCGCTTCAAAATCAAGTATATAGTTTGGCATTATATCCTCAAGATAGATTTTAAAAGAATTTCAAGATCAAAAACCAGATTATGATTCTGGATATAGTATTGCTCGAATTCAGAAATCGAATTCATACCTGTATCCTTTTTAAGCTGATGCAAACCGGTGATTCCTGGTTTTATCATACTTTTTGGATCCGGCTCTGTGTAATTAATCACCCTGCTTCCCACAAAGGAAATCTCTCCAGCAATAATTTTATACAAATAAGGTAAGTTTCTTATGAAACCACTGTTGGAATCCAACTCAGTTAATTTTATTGGAGATTGATTCGTGTTCCAGACTTTTATCACCTTGAATTTCCCTGAAATAAAATAGAATACCTGAATTGGCATTGTGGCCAATATTAGAATCGAGGCAAGACTGAAATCGAATATACGTTTTGTAAATAAATGAATATGATCAAAAAGTGGGAAATCAATATCAACCAGGGGAACGCCGCCAATATCTTCAATAACCCCCTTACCGATTAGATAATGTTGTCCGTCCGGTACAAATTTAAATACTACATTGCTTGATGATAGATTTTGTATTTGCTCTATAATTGCCGAAACTGGATAGGATTCTTCCAGAATAATTAATTCATTTATTTGAGAGTTTTTAACAATATCACTCAATTCATGGAGACGTCCCAGATACGGCAGTTTATCATCGGCATTCCCACAAAATGATTCATCAATATATCCATGTATCTGATAATATAAGGATGGATTTCTATTCAACAGATTAGATATATTTTTTGCGGAATCAAAATTACCAAGAATAATAGCTTTACGGGTAAATAGGGGTGGAAATTCAAATGATTTTATCCTTCTCTGCCGATATCGGATATGAACAATTATTCTCCACAAACTGATAAAAAATGCTGAGCAGAAAAAGGTAATTATGAGCAACGCCCTTGAATACGCAAAAATGGATAAGAAATATGTAATGCTGGTGACAAGTACAAAAGTTATTGTGGATGTTACAAGTGCACGGCCATACGACAAATTATTCTTTTTGTATAATTGAAGCCAGATTGCCGTCGCGAACCAAATTGCCAAATAAGTAAACAATAACTGCCAGTGATCAACAATATAAGACAGGGTAATTGGTATTCCATGATGATAAGGATACCATAAAACCATCCCAAAGATATACGAAAGTATAATAAGCCCGGCATCATAAGCAGAAGATATTATTGATGAACGAAAATGTTTTATATATGTGGTAAGTTTTCGAAGTTGGATTGCTGCCTTGAGAAATATTCTCAATATAAACCAGAATTTGAATTCATGAGAATATTTTTCGAAAAATTGATATGCTGAGTGATGAAATTGTGTCAAAGTATTATAAGGGGCATGTTTCATGCTTTCACCCTTATAATGAATAATTTGGGTATCAGGAATATATTTTACTTTATAACCCTTCGATTTGACACGATAGCAAAAATCCGTATCTTCAAAGTAGAGAAAGAACCTCTCATCAAATTCCCCTACGTCATCGAAGACCTCCTTTTTAAACATCATACAAGATCCACTAACAGCATCTGTTTCCTGTATTGTAGAATCATCCTGGTCAGTTTGATTATATTTTGCAAACATTTTGACATTGGGGAACAACTTCTGGAGACCCAGCATCCTTGGTATTGCTACAGAAGGTCGAGGAAAGCGTCTTCTGGAGGCCAGCTGAAAAGATCCATCAGGATTCAAAACCTTACAACCGACAACGCCGGTGTCAGGATTGGATAAAAGATATTCTGATAAGATCTCTAAAGTATCTGATTTTATGATCGAATCTGGATTCAGTAAACAAATGAGATTACCCGTTGACATGGCAACACCCTGATTGACAGCATGTGAAAATCCACTGTTCTCAATATTTACCTTCAATTTAACTTCAGGGAATTCCTTGGAAATCATGTTTACAGAATTGTCAAAAGAATCATTATCTATAACAATAATTTCCGTCTGGTCAATAATCGTGCTGTCATAAATAGCGCTTAGACATTGACGAAGATAATCGCTGACATTGTAGCTGACTATGATGATGCTTAAAGTCAAATGAGTCCTAGAATTCTTTTAAGTTTTAATTTTGGAACCATCCATATAGCTTCATAGATTATTTTTTTTGACATCTTTGATTTACCGACTGTTCTATCTACAAAAACAATGGGGATTTCTTTAATCTTAAATTTCTTAATCCATGATAGATAATTCATCTCAATCTGGAAGGCATAACCCTCTGATTTAATTTTGTCCAACTCAATGGCCTCTAAAACCTTACTATTGAAACATTTAAAACCACCTGTAGAATCCTTTACCGGAAGACCAGTAATAATCCTCGAATAGATATTGGCAAAATAGCTGAGCATCAATCGCCGTAACGGCCAATTTGCCACATTAACCCCTTTTATGTATCTACTGCCAATTATTACATCGAATGTTTTTGATTCCTCCAGCATAACCGGAATTTCAACAGGATTATGTGATAAATCAGCGTCAATTTGGATAACCCGATCATACCCATTTTTAAGCGCCCATTTAAATCCTTCACAATACGCTGTTCCCAATCCCATTTTGCCAGCACGAACAATTAAATGCAGTTGAGGATCCGTTTTCATTAGCTCTCGAACCAATTTGTGGGTTCCGTCAGGTGAGTTGTCATCCACAATCAAAATATCACTTTCCGGAGTTGTATTGTGCACCTGTGAAATCAATTCAGCGACATTTTCTATTTCATTATATGTTGGGGATACGACGACTACTTTCAAATTAATTCATTCCTAGTTTTATTTGATCAAGACAGTATTGAATAGGATATACTTTTACATCCAATTCTGACTGGATTTTATCGGTACATAGACCGCTGTGTTTAGGTCTGGCTGCTAATTGTTTCAGATCATCTGTTATTATCGGATTGATTAGAGATTCGTCAAAATCAAAAGTACGAGCAATCATCAGGGCAAATTCATATCTGTTGATATTATCATCACTGCCATAGTGATAAATCCCTTCAGTATTTAAAACAATGCATTTCAGAATCACTTGAGAGAATGGAATCACCCATGTAGGATTACTGGTTTGGTCTGTCACGACATTTATATTTTTTTCTTGGTTGAGAGATGTATAAACCCATGCGAAAAAACTGGCCTGATCATGTGTAGTTGATTGGTACAACACATTTGGACGTAAAATGAGAAATTTTCTTCTAGATCCTCTTAATGCATTCTCTCCAGCCAATTTTGTCCTTCCATAATAAGAAATCGGATATGTTTTGTCATCTTCCTTATATGGTCCATTTTTACCATCAAAAACATAATCACTGGAAATATGAATAATCCGTGTCGATTGTTCTGATGCTTTGATAATATTTTCAAGTCCGTGAACATTTACAGACCAGGCAAGATCTCTATGAACTTCTGATTGATCTACATTTGTGTAAGCTGCGGTATTAATTATAATATCAGGGTTATATTTTTTAACAATATTATTCACATTCTCAAAATTTGTGATATCCATTTCTATAGATGCGATTGAGCTTCGCTCAATATTTGCTATGTTAAGATCTGATCCTAGTATATTAAAATGATCCTTTAATAGGTTGGAAAGTGATCTGCCAAGCTGACCATTTGCACCAGTGATAAGTATCTTTTTTTGCACTATAATTTGCTTCCGGCTGTTTTAAAATTCGCCAATTTGTGAACTAGCGAGTCATCTGATATTGATAGAATTTCGGCTGACAAAATAGCTGCATTTATTATCCCTGCCTTTCCAACTGCCATCGTAGCAACCGGTACTCCTTTTGGCATTTGAACTGTAGAGAGAAGGGCATCCATACCGTCCATCATGCCGCCTTTTAGAGGTACACCAACTACTGGAAGAGTACAATTTGCTTTTATGGCTCCTGCCAGATGGGCTGCCATGCCTGCCGCCCCAATAATAACTTTGTAACCATTGTCTCTGGCGTTTTTTGAAAATTCCTCAACTTCAGCAGGGTTTCGATGAGCCGACATGACAAATAAATCCCATATTATATTAAAATACTCAAAATATGGTTTTGCCGCCATTATTGTATCTCTATCGGTTTCACTGCCAATCAATACCGCAACTTTATTCATTTAATCCTCATAAGTATTATTTAATATCGAATATCATCAAAGCCTATTGGCTCAATTATCCTTCAAATACCCAATATCTGCATCAAGTATTATTGCCTCTAATTGTTTGATCAAGGCCATTTTCTCATGACCTGGATAATTGATAAAGCCACTTATTAATAGATAACCGGACTCTGGTTTTTTAAAAAACATTGTGAAAAATGGTCCACCGCTATCATTTTCAGGATGAAAATAATTCCCTCTTAATAATGGGATTGATTTTGACTCATATTTTACTATTTCACTACTTCGAAAATCTCCAGTAATCTCAATGCTCCCGAATGTTGATTCCAGTAAGATTTCTAGAAGTACCCATGTTTCATCAGGAGATGAAATATCATCGAAATCAGCCTCATGAAATGATATCCATCTATAGGGATAACCACGGCCAATCCATAAAAACGGCGGTTCTGATACCTCCTGGAGAATTTGAAAATCTTTCTGGATGATTATATCAACATCAAATACATCAGAGACATGCTGACTTAATGAAGAATTCTCTCCCTTGCTCCGTGCATATGCAATTATGGTCTTTTGAGCATTACTGTTTAACTCATCAAAAAACCAATTATGATAATTCTGAAGCTGTTGTTTCAGCTGGAATGCATCAAATGACTGTATCCCTAAAAATACCTGGTTCAAACTGTACATATTCTCAATGGCAATAACTGAATCTACACTGCTTATTGCATCATGAATTCTTTCAAATAACCTGTCACCAGTTTCATCTACTGGGTTAACAAGGGAGATGACCATCAAATTATGACGGTTTGAATATTCGCTAAACTCATGGGGTTCATGCCAGGAAACTGAATATAACTTCTCCGGCTGGGGCAAATTTAATTCTAAACTAAAAAAGTCATCTATCAATGGCTGAACCAATTGTTTATCTTCAATTGAACAGAATACTTCAATGGCATTATATTCACCGATTGCCGACCTTTTTGAACTGCAGGCCAAAACCAGTATTAACAGAATAATTAAACTTTTCTGCATATTATCTCCAATGATGATGCATATGTATTTCCATGAGCAAAAATATTTACTAAGGATTGAATTGTTTGTACCGCAGATTTTATGTAACCCAAAAGGGATGTCGAATTCTGACTTAATAAAATATTATAGGGAGTGTCCTGCAATAGTGGTTTTATCTCAAGAATCTCAAACCCATTATCTTCCAGCAATTTTCTTAGTGCGTCACTGCAAAAATGATATAAATGTCGGGGGGCATCATATGGTGCCCATGTTTCAGGGTAGAACCGTCTCTCATAGGCATTATAATTCGGCACTGCAATTATGCACAATCCATTATCATTTAAACTGGAATGCAAAAATCCAAAAAGTGATTTAACATCATGTATATGTTCTAGAGAATGCCACAAGGTGATTAAATCATAATATTCAGTTGATGGTATATTTTCAATTTTGTGATAAATATTTATATTAGTGTCGCCCTGTAAGTCAATAGAATCTTCATCTGTTTCCATTAATGAGACATCCCAGCCACAAGATTTCATATAAAGGCAGAAATCACCTCTTCCACCACCAATATCAAGCAGTTTCCCGCTGTGGATATATTTGCTGATATCCTGTCTTTTCTTTCTCAATGCTAAATTTCTCACGGCAGAATAGACTTTATTAAACAAGTTGTCCCTTGCATCTGAATGTGGATCATAATCCGGACTTTTATAATAATCTCTTATTTCGTTTTCATCGGGACGAGGATTCAGATAAACAAAATTGCATTCGCACTGAACCAGGTCAAATATGTTGTCTGAATCTGGATTTAACCTGTCGGATAAATTTTTGATTAATCGATAATTATCACTACCGCAAACGATGCATGGGACAAATTCCATTTAGTCTGAGATTGCTTTCTCTTTGGTGGATTCTAATACCATTCGATTTTTAACAAGAAAAAATATACCTGAGATTATCAAAATTATTGATATCCATTGTGCACCGGATAAGTAAAAATATTTAGGATTGAGCCTGATTATTTCTACAAAGAATCTGGCAATTCCAACCAATACCATATACATATACATGATTTCACCCTGGAATAGTTTTTTAAACCTTCTGTTAGATAGAATAAAAAATATTATTAAATAGGCTATCATCTCATATAATTGAGTCGGATGCACCGGAATATGTACTGGTGGTGCTCCGTTAGGAAAGGCGATACCCCATGGAAGATCTGTAGCCTTGCCATAATCGTCTCCGACAAGAAAGCAGCCTATACGGCCAATTGAATGGCCGAGAACAAGGTATGGAACCATCCAGTCAGCAACAGATTTCCAATTAAGTTTTTGTTTTCTGATGAAAAGAGTCACAGCAAATACACCACCGATAAACCCGCCATAAAACACCATGCCGGCTCCAAAATTTTGAATTCCATCTGCTATTCGAGATAAATTAAATGTGAAGATTCCCATGAAAATATCTACTATGCCAAGGAGATTATCCAACCCTCCACGGTCGCCAGGAATATTTTCGATAATATAATATATTTTTGCTCCCAGAATACCACCAATGGCTGCTCTAAATGTCAATTCGTCAGCAATGGAGCTATCCATCCCCATTTTTACTACATCTCTTTTAAGGAGTAGATTGCCAGTAATAAAAGCGATAACCATCATTGCTCCAAATGAGGAAATCACAAAGTCTCCAAATCGTAATAGTTCAGGATACATTGATCTCCTCACCACAGGATGTACAGAATTTAATATCTTTCAAAATACCTGATCCACAGTTTTTGCAGAATTGACCCTCTTTTGTCTTTTTGGATGCCTTCGGTAAACTTATATCCTCTTTCTTTCCAAATTTCCAAATGACAAATATCAACACCACCCCAAATACACCAAATAACAAAAAAGTATATTTTTTCACATTTTCGTTTTGATAAACCTCATTATCATTTTTCCGAGTCGAAGGGGATTCTGAGACTGCTGTATTATCCTGCTGTTCAAAATTTTCCTTTAGAATGTCTACAGTTGTCCGGTGTGAAGGATTGTCATATGATAATTCGATGATGAAGTTGTCGTTTGGCTCAAGAGAATCCAGATGCTGTCTCAAAAAATGTATATCATATTCATTTTGAAATTCTTCTGGGTCGGTAAGATTAGTTGTGAAATTCTCCCCGATAAGATGCTTTTGAATTAGGACATGATAATGATCTAATAATTTATTCGTACTAAACTCATATTTCAATTCTCTATGGGCGGATTCATTAAATGGATTAAAATAGAATTGAGAATAAAAATGTGACTCAGTCAGGTGTATCGGCATGATTGTTTTATCATTTACCACAATAATATCCTGTTGAATCATAGTTTCCTGTCCGTTTTCATCAAGCCCTTTCTTCAAGGCCATTCTTGATCCGGGAGGCAGGGTGATCTCAATATCATATGGAAGATCTGATTCTAAAATGTCAATTTGAATAGTGACTAACACACCGGGATGATCATATTCCGGCCACAGTCCTATAACAATTTCTTCAAATGGTGCTTTTTGTGAAAAAATAGTATTTACGAGAAATACAAAGAAAATTACTTTTTGAAACATAAGATTAATTCCTGAATTTTAGCATTAAATTTACAAACTTGAAATAAGAATATCATAGTATACATGAGAGTAAACTGCAACTCCCAATCCCCTGGTAAGATATAGAATCGCAAGAAAACAACCAGCGGAAAATCTATACAAAAAAGATTGCCATGAAAAAACATCTCCATAAACACCAATGTAATGAAATATTGAAAAAAATATACTTGAGAGCACAATTGAAAACATTAGAGAGAATACTTTTCCAGACCCAAACAATTTATGGCTGATAAATAATAATATCGAGATCAATAAAAATCTAAATACGATTTCTTCATAAATTCCGGCCCCTAGAGAGAGATAGAATTGTTCAAATGTTGAAAAAGAAGTTGGAACTGATAAAAGCTGACTAGCAAAGATAAATATTAAAAATAAACAGAATGCCCAAAACATTCCCTCCAAAATCATAATTGACAGAACCGGTAGTTTTATTGAGTCAGAGAATTCTCGTTTATGATATAGAATTATCGATATAATTACGAGATTGAGAGATATAATATAAAATGTCTCAGCATATTTACCGAAAAATTGAAAAAACAACCTGATGAGTACATCCGCACCGTTTCGAAGTTTATATGCTGTGTTCCAATTTATAAAATACCCCATAACGGAATAAATAACTGCTATTGGGGATATTATAATCAAGCTGTAATAATGGGATCGGCTTAAACGAAAATACTCAGTCATTATTAGTTTCTGTGATATGATAAAACTATTAAAAACAGAACAGTTGTAATTATTAGTCCTCACCAATTTTTAGAACTGCAAGGAAGGCTTCTTGAGGCAATTCTACATTGCCAACCTGTTTCATACGTTTTTTACCCTTCTTTTGTTTTTCAAGAAGTTTTCTTTTTCGTGAAATATCACCGCCATAACATTTTGCCGTAACATTTTTTCGAAATGCACGAACCGTTTCTCTCGCCAATATTTTCCCACCCACTGCTGCCTGGACGGGTATCTCAAATTGTTGTCTATGGATAACTTCTTTCAATTTCCTGCAAAGAGATGCACCCTGTTTATAGGCATTACTCTGATGGACGATGAGGCTAAGGGCATCAACTGGCTCAGTGGCAATTCTGATATCGAGTTTTTGCAGATCACCAGGTCTATCCTCGATAAATTCATAATCAAAGGAAGCATATCCTCGTGTGATAGATTTCAATTTCTCAAAAAATTCATAAATAACTTCACCAAGTGGAATTTGAAATAATAGCTGTACTTTTTTTGGTGTGAGATAACTTGTGGATTTGTATACGCCTCTTTTTTCTATACATAATTTCATTACCACACCGATGTATTCTGGGGGCGTTATTACTTCGGCATTAATATACGGTTCGAGAATTTTATCGATTTCCATAGGGTCAGGCATATCGGCAGGATTATCAACTGTTACCTTAATACCATTGCGCAATATTACTCTATAGCGAACATTTGGAGACGTGGTGATCAAATTCATATTGAATTCCCGTTCAAGTCTTTCCTGAACAATTTCCATATGTAATGGACCCAGAAAACCACATCGGAACCCAAAACCAAGGGCAATCGATGTATTTGGTTCAAATGATAATGCTGAGTCGTTAAGCACCAATTTTTGTAGGCTTAACCTTAAATTTTCATAGTCGTTGGTATCAACTGGATATAAACCAGCAAACACCATTGGTTTGATTGGACGATAACCAGGGAGAGCATGACTTGCTTTGCTTTCTTTTACTGTAAGTGTATCCCCCACTTTTATCTGTCTAACATCTTTTACATTTGTAATTATATATCCCACATCACCGGCATTTAATTGTTCTACTGGAGACTTCGTCATTTTCAAGATACCCACCTCAGCAATTTCATGACCAAGGCTGGAATTTGCAAAATATCGAGCCGTCATTCCCTTTTTTAGTGATCCATCAAACACTCTCACATAAGGTACCACACCACGGAACTGATCAAATGTAGAGTCAAATATCAACGCTCTGGTTTCTTTAATTGTAGATAATTTTGGACAAGGAATTGCTTTAATAATCGCATCAAAAACAGATTGAATATTTATATTATTCTTGGCGCTAATCAGAAGCACTTCATCTTTACTGCATCCTAATAATTCACAAATCTGAGAAACAGAGCTTTCTAAGTCGGCGGCAGGCATGTCAATTTTATTAATAACCGGGATGATCTCAAGATCAGCATCCAGAGCAAGATAAGCATTACTAACAGTCTGTGCTTCGACACCCTGAGCGGCATCCACCAATAATAAAGCACCTTCACAGGCTGCCAGGCTTCTTGAGACTTCGTAGGTAAAATCTACATGTCCGGGAGTATCAATTAAATTCAGGATATAATCGACATTATCAGTATGCCGATACTCCATTTGTATTGGATGCGATTTTATTGTGATGCCCCGCTCCCTTTCAAGATCCATGTCATCAAGCACCTGGCTTTTCATATCTTCGGACGTAATTGTGTTAGTAGCTTCCAACATTCTATCTGCTAAAGTAGATTTCCCATGATCTATATGGGCAATGATACAAAAATTTCTTATATTTTCTATTTTCAAAGTTATTCTTCTAATTTATTTATTTTATTCGTAAAATCGTTTTATTTTAGTACTCTATCAATTACCTGAGAAGTTTGCTTTTCTTTTCTCGATAAAAGCCAACATGCCCTCACGGCAATCTGATGATTCAAATGCTCGTTTAAAATATTCTGCTTCCAATGTCAATCCATCTTCAAGTGAACAATCCAGACCCCTGTTGATTGACTGAATAGTGTAATTCACCGAAAGTGGTCCATTTCTATTTATTTTCTTTATTACATTCAGACAATATGATATTAACTCATCTTGAGACACAACTTCATTGACCAGGCCGATAGTTTTAGCTTCTAAAGCATTGATCATTTTGCCAGTTATTAAAAGTTCCATTGCTCTGCCTTTTCCAATGAGTCTTGGCAATCTTTGAGTACCACCAAAGCCTGCGATGAGACCTAATGAGACTTCAGGTTGTCCAAACATTGCCTCTTCAGAAGCATATCTAATATGGCATGCCATGGCCAACTCACATCCTCCGCCTAAAGCGAAACCATTAACTGCAGCTATAACCGGTTTATTTAAGTTTTCAATTATTTTAGTTAGATTTTGCCCTTTATTAGAGTGAGATTCTGCTTCCTCAGCAGTCAGACTTGATAACTCTTTTATATCAGCCCCAGCAATAAATGACTTATTGCCTTCACCCGTGATTATCACACCAGATATATTTGCATCATTATTCAATTCAATGAATAATTCTGTTAATTCATCTAAAACTTTGGTATTTAAAGCATTAAGATGTTTTTCTCTGTTTATTGAAATAATACAGACATCACCAATCATTTTTGAATTTATTACATTCATATTTATTTTCTCCAAAAACTCCTGCTAAATAATACCATAATAGTAAATATTTCCAATCTACCCAACAGCATTACGAAACTTGCAAGCCATTTGGCTAAAACAGGGAAATGTCCCCAGTTATCCATCGGCCCGATATTACCAAGACCAGGACCCATATTCCCAATAGCCGAAGCGCTGGCAGTAGTCGCAGTTATAACATCGATACCCAAGGATGAAAACAAAATCGCTGTGAAAATGAAAATGACTATGTAGAATAGATAAAATCCTAAAGTATTATTTATGACATTATCAGGAATTATTCTTTTTCCAATAGTCAAAGGGAAAACGCCTTTTGGATGGATTAAGCGTCTTACTTCAACTGTGAGATATTTAAATACCAGCATTGTTCGAATAATTTTTAATGCTCCAGTGGTAGATCCTGCCGATCCACCTATAAAAAACAAAAAGAAAATAATGGTTCTTGAAAAGGAAGGCCACATTTCAAAATCTTCGGTTGCATATCCTGTTGATGATAAAAGTGACATTATTGTAAAAGCTGAGTGTCTTACTGTATCAAGATTAAAACCATATAATTTAATTGATATATTTACAGCAATAATAATAGTGAGAGTCAGGGCAGTACCAAGATAAAACTGAAATTCACTATCCTTCAAATATCCGAATTTCCGACGTGATAAAAATATAAAATGAAGAGAAAAGTTAGTAGCAGCAATAAACATAAAAAGAATTATGGTCCACTCTATCAAAGGAGACTGAAAAAAACCAATGCTTGCTGATTTAGTTGAAAAACCACCTGTGGCCATTGTACCAAATGAATGGCACAAAGAATCGAACCAGGTCATCCCTTCTAGTTTTAAGATTAATGTTTCGATAATCACAAAACCAACATATATACCCCACAGATACTTTGCTGTTTGCTTTACGCGTGGGGTTAATTTATCGGCTAGGGGGCCAGCAACCTCAGCTCGGAATAACTGAACACCGCCAAACCCCAGCAAAGGTAGAATGGCAATACTGAATACAATAATTCCCATGCCGCCAATGAAATGGGTAAAGCTTCTCCAAAACAGTATCCCATGAGGAATATTTTCAATTATATTTGTTGATGGATGTCCAAGTATACTTGCCCCGGTGGTGGTCAAACCTGACATGGCTTCAAAAAATGCGTCAGTATATGTTGGAATAGCTCCAGAAATATAGGCAGGTAGCGCACTAAAAATTGCCATTACTAACCAGGCACTGGATACTACAGCATATCCATCTTTTATAGTTAATTCAATTTTACGGGATTTGGTGAAGATAAATAAAATTAAGCCGACGGTTATAGTAATGATTGTGGATTTAATTATGGGGATCAGGTCTGGTTCACCGTAGTAGACGCTCCATGCTGCGCTGAACAACATTGAAATCCCCAGGAAAACCAGAATTGCCCCGAGAATATTAAAAATACTTTTAAAATGCATATTTTAGGAAAACAGGTCTTCTGTTTTTTTTACTAAAGCGGGTTTTGTAAATATAAGTAATCTGTCGTTAGCTTTGATGGATGAGTGACGATTGGGAATTTCAATAGTGTGATCTTGTTTGATGATGGCACCGAGAGCGATATCTTCTGGTATTTTTTCAATGCTGTATTTTCTTCGCACATATTTGCAATTGCTTCCAACGGTCAATTCAATTGATTCAATATCGATATCTTCAAACCTGGATACAAAAATACTGCTACCGCTTCGTATAAACTTAATTACCTCATTCACTGCAGAAATATTTTTGCTAACAATTGCATCGATCCCAAGTCTTCGCACAGCGTGCAAATGGCTCGTTGTTACAATGTGCGTTATAACTTGTTTTACACCAAGATGTTTACAAAGTAGTCCACACATAATATTCGTCTGTTCATTTTCAGTTACTGATATGGCAACATCCATTTGGTCAACATTTTCTGTTTCCAAAAATTCCAGATCTGTAGCACTGCCAACCAGGATAAGAGTTTCTGATAATTTTGTACTTATGGGTTTGGCTTTTTCCCCATTTATATCTACTAATCTCACATTATAATCTGTTTGGAGGGATTTTGCCAACAGCCTGCCAATTTTCCCGGCACCAAAAATGATTATATTTTCGACATTGATGGCAGGTTTACCAACCATCTGTTGAATTTTTGATATATCTCTTTTCTTTCCGGAAAAAAATACGATATCATCTTTCTTATACTTTGTGTATTTATGTGGGATAAAGCTATGGTCTGATCGAATTATAGTGACAAGTTTATGTGGAATAAATGGATTTGACAGCTCAATATTGTGAGCAGTCCTTCCAATGAGAGGGGATGAAGGTTCCAGTTTTATTCCAACCATAACAATTTTGCTATCGTGAAATTCCTGGATTTCAACAGATGACGGCTGACGAATCAGCATCTCAATTTCTTTTTGGGCCGCCATTTCAGGATAGGTAACCATATCGATGCCAAATTGCTCTGGGGTAATGACGGCATTTTTATGTCTGTACTCGGTATTCCGCAATCGGCAAACAACTCTTTTTGCACCCATTTTCTTGCCAATTCGGGATGCAACAAGATTTACCTCGTCTATTCGAGTCAGGCATAATAATATATCAATCTCATCCATCTCAATTTGGGCGAGAATTCTCTGAGATGCACCGTCACCTTCAAAGACCTTTGCATCGATACTATTACTAATACGTCGACACTTTTCAGGATTGATATCTACAACTGTGATATCATAGTTTTCTTTAGATAGGGTTTGTGCCAGATTGTACCCTACTTCTCCTGCTCCAATGATAGCTATTTTTAAATCCATTTAACTCGATTGAATATGTAGGGGAAAAATAACTCTTCCACAATTATAAAAAAAACAAATATGAAATATAGTTTGCAAAAAAAAACGCCCCCTAAAAGGAGGCGCTTTAAATGCAATAAAGTAATTACTATTTTAATAATGTCATCGTAATAGAGTCAGTATACTGTGGAGCATTCATTTTCAGAATATATCTTCCACTTGCAACAGAAGCACCATCATTATTTAACCCTTTCCATGTAATCATATACTCTCCAGCATCTCTATAACCACTTACCAGTGTTTTTACCTCAGCACCATTTATATTATAAATCACAGCTGAAACGAAACCAGGCTCAGCAAGTGAGAATGGGATCTGCGTTGTAGGATTGAAGGGATTTGGATAGTTCTTTGATAATGAAGTTATAGTAGGGATATTATTTCCACCAAAATTGACTTCGAATCCTGAAACCGAAGTTAGAATTTCCTGACCATGAGTTCCAGCAAGGATCACATCAGAAAACTCAACATAACTGGCTCCGGAGAAATTATTTACCGATTTAAATTCCATTTCAATCATATTTGCCACGCCATTGGCACTAACGATTGCGACGCCATCTAAACTAAAGAGTAAACCTCTTATAACACCATTATCTTTTTCTTTATAGTTAAAAGAATATTGAGTCATCAAATTTGTACATTCAACAAACTCCAGTTCATCCGTATCGTATAATATATCAAACTGGAGGCCATAAATATCATCTTCAGCAGTGATAACAATATCAAAAGACGAGATGTCATTGCCTTTGTTTAGTGTTGATTTAACCATGCCGATACTGGCGGTACTTGAGAAAACTAGTCCGATGGTTGTGATTATTGCTATAATACTCTTAGTATGTTTCATTTAAAATTCCTTACAATTAATGCAAAAACTTATAATTTATATATCTATCAATCCAAGTATCATTTGGGCTTTATTGTAACAGAACATTACTTATATCCCTCGTTTACTCTGGTAACATCACAGCCGAGTCCGATAAATTTTTCTTCTATTTTTTCATACCCCCTGTCAATATGATAGACTCTTGAAATTTCACTTTTCCCTTCTGCCGCAAGAGCTCCAATTAGCAATGAAGCGCTGGCCCTGATATCTGTTGACATTACAGGGGCACCTTTTAAGGCAGAAACACCAGTAACTTGAGCCCTGTTTGATGTCAGAGATATTTGTGCTCCAAACCGGGTTAACTCGGCGATATGAGTAAATCTATCATGATATATTTCATCAACAATAGCGCAATTACCTTTTGCAATTGTCATCATTGCCATCCATTGGGCTTGTAGATCTGTGGGGAAACCTGGATATGGAGCAGTTGTAATATCGATAGGTTTCAACTTCTTGCTGCCAGTGATATGAATAGAATCGTTTGTATAATTTATGGTGGCACCAGTTGCCCTCAGCTTTGCAATTACTTCCGCCAGATGGCCTGGATTAACATTTTCCAAAGTAATATTCCCACCAATCATACCTGCTGCAATCAAAAAGGTGCCAGCTTCAATTCGATCAGGAATAATCGTGAATTCACAGCCAGGTACAAAATCCTTTTTACCATTTACGGTTATAACTCTGGTACCTTTGCCATGTATGTCGGCCCCTAAAAGCTGTAAAAAATCAATTAATGAATCTATTTCAGGTTCACGTGCTGCATTTGAAATTACAGTTTTTCCTTTTGCTTTTACAGAGGCAGTTATGGCATTTTTTGTGGCGCCGACACTGGGAAATTCAAATTTAATATCTGTACCTACAAGTTTTCCCGATGCGATAATATTTCCTCGATTCAGGTCCACTTTCGCTCCCAATTTACGCAAAGCATCTAAATGAAAGTTAACCGGTCTTGGACCCCAGGCACAACCTCCAGGAAGTGATACTTCAGCATAATCAAATCTGCTAATAAGCGCTCCAAGAATATCAAATGATGCCCGCATGGTTTTGACCAATTCATAAGGTGCTACTGGATTGTCACAGGACCTTGTATCTATTTCCATAATATTTTTTGAATGGGATACTTTAGCACCAATAATTTCAAGCAACCTGGCCATCGTTCTTGTATCACGAAGATTTGGAACATTTCTCAAAATATACTCACCCGGTGAAATAACGGTGGCAGCCATGATTGGTAAAACCGCATTTTTAGCTCCGCTTATTTCTACTGAACCTGATAATGGAATTCCTCCATTTACGAATAATTTATCCATTGGACCCCCGAAGTAATTCTTTTGCTTGTGATATACCGGATTTTGTAATATCCGATCCGCTTATTAATCCGGCAATTTCATTTATTCTTGATGTTTTATCAAGATTCATGAATTTTGTCATTGTACGATTATTTTCTTCAATTTTGTATATTCTAAAATGATCATTTCCTTTTGCAGCGATCTGCGGAAGATGAGTAATACAAATGATTTGATGTGAATTACTTAAACTTTCAAGTATTCCACCAATTTTTTCAGCGGTGCTGCCAGAAATTCCGTTATCAACTTCGTCAAATACCAGCGATGGAGACGAGTTTTTATCAAGAAGTACGATTTTCACTGCAAGCATAAAACGAGAGGTTTCACCTCCGGAGACTACCTTAATAAAAGGATTTAGATCTTCGCCAATATTTGTAGATATAAAAAATTCGCACTCGTCTAAACCTGTTGAGATAAATTTTCCGTCTGGTAATTTACTTAGTTTGACAATAAATTTTGTGTTTTCCATATCCATACCAAGGAGCAAATTACATACCGAGTCCTGAAATTCTACTGCTGCCTTTTCTCTTAACCTGGATACCTGTAACGCTAATTTATTATATCTTTGACGGATCTGAGAAATTTTTCTTTCCTGCAAATTGATATCTTCATCAAAAGATTCTTTTTTGTTCAATTTCTGATTCAAAAAAATTAAATACTCAGTTGCACTTTCAAGACTTCCTCCATATTTCCTAGATATTGTCTCAAGATAACCAAGTTTTTCTCCTACTTCATTGATTTGGTCATCATCTACAACAATGGAATTTTTATATTTTTCCAAGTCACCGGAAATATCGTCAATTTCAATAAATAAATCACTCAGCCTTTCAATTACCGATTTTATCGATAAGTCATGATTTAAAATTTTCTGAAGTTCTTTTTCAACGATGAATAATCCATCTTTTACAGAGTGATCAGTCTCATCTAAAGTAGATGAAATCTCTTCAAGGGACTCGCGAATGGCAGATGCATTAGTCAATTTTTTATAGAGATGATGATACTTCTGATCATCATCTTTCTTAAAAGAATGTTGCGATAATTCATTCGCCTGAAATTGATATAGCTCAATCTTTTCATTCAACTCAGATTTATCAGATAAAAGTTGTCCAAGTTTTGATATTTCTGATTTAAGGTTGGTATATGACTCTTTTAGTTCAACCAGGAGATGATCATATTGCCCAAATAAATCTAAGTAATCAAGATGATACTCACGGTTTAACAGATTTTGGTGCTCATGCTGAGAGTGAATATCGAGAAAATTGATGCTAATCAATTTCAACTGTTTTAGTTTTATCGGTTCATCATCCAAATAAATTTTTGATTGTCCTGTTTTAGACATAATTCTCCTTAATGTGTGAGAATTATTTCCATCAATAAAAACACCTTCTATTACGGTCCCATCTGACTGTGTACGGATCATTTCTTTGGGAAAACGAGCCCCGGTTAGATATTTTAATGCATTCACAATAAGACTTTTACCAGCACCGGTTTCTCCAGTAATAATATTTAGACCAGATTTGAAATTGATGGTCATTTCATCAATTACTGCCAGATTTTTAATATAAAGGGATTTAACCTTCACCTAATTCGAAACCGTATTATAGCGCCGAGAATTCCTCCGAAGATATCTGCTGCACCATCGGCGATGTCTGGGAATCTACCAGGAATAAATCTTTGAATATTCTCATCTATAAATGGGATAATTATAAGAAACATGACGATTACTAATAGTCCTTTTAAATTCCTTTTGTCGGATTCAAGTGCATTGATAAACAAAAAGCCCAGAATGGCATATTCCACAAAATGTACAATTTTATCATTCTGGGCAAGAAATCTTGATTGCGGGAAAGAATTACCCGGTATGCAGGTTAGTAAGAAAATTAATAAAATGTATAACACCAATATTAGAGAAGGGAGAGATTTAATTTTCATTGAGAATACTTTCCATTGTACTTGAGATAAGATATGATATATCGGATGCAGTCATCCCAACGGAACCGATTTGCTTATTATAATATTGAGATGTTTCGGCATGGATAAAAGTTGAAAGTATTGATGATTCCAGGGCAGAATAATTTTGAGCAAAAAAACCTGCAGTCATACCTGAGTGGACATCACCTGTACCTGCCGTTGCCAAAAGAGAAAGTCCATTTGAAACCATATAGATTTGACCCGTCCCTGAAGTAATAAAGGTTGGCGAGCCTTTTAGAATGATTATTTTATTTCCAACTTTATCTTTTACTTTTTGAAGAGATCTGACAGGATCATCGCACACCTCGTTGATATCCAATCCAAACAAACGACTGAATTCTCCATAATGAGGTGTGAGGATTGATTCATCAGGTAAGTCATCCAAATTAATGATGCCGTTGATCAGTGGATTAAAACCTGATGCATCCAAAATCAGCCGGCCATTGTAGGACTGAATCAACTCACCCGTTGCTTCGGTTGTTGCGATGTTATTGCCCAGCCCAGGACCAATCAATAGAATACCATCAACATACATATTTTCAAGGATAGTTGGTAAATGACTGGAAGATACAATCCCATCATCAATATTTGCCAGAGGAAATGATATAATTTCAGGCATATTTGTTTTGATTTCAGAATTGATACGATCAGGCGTAAATAATTTGATAATACCACATCCTGATCGCAAGGCACCCTGAGAAGTCAAAATAGCCGCGCCGGACATTCCATTTGACCCAGCAACAATAGAGACTTTGCCCTTGGCATATTTATAAATATTATGTTTGACTTCTTTCAATATTCTGATAATATCACATTGTTGAATTTTCTGTATTACGATGTCTGACTGTTTAATGGATTTGAATCCAATATCTACAACTGCTACATCTCCAGACATATCCCGACCAGAGTTTAAATAATGTGCATATTTCTCATAGCCCATCGTTATAGTGAATTTAGATTTGATTGATAAACCGCCTACAAGTCCGGTATCAGTAAATAGTCCACTTGGGATATCCACTGAAATAATGTTTTTTGACAGATTCATTTTGGTAATCAATTTTTTGTATCGACCCATCACGGATCTTTTCAACCCGATACCAAATACTGAATCGATTAACCAATCGTGGCCAGGGAGCGGAACGTCTTCTTCAAAAATATTAATTGTTTCTATAGGGATATTGTAGTCAACCAACAACTCCCTATCTAACTCTGCTTTGTCCATTAACATCAATGTGGATTTAATACCATATTCAATCAAATAATGATGAGCGACAATTCCATCACCACCGTTATTTCCTTTACCGGCTATAATCAAAATCTCTTTTTTGAAGGGGCTGGGAATATTTTCCATAAACCAGATAGCCACTTCATTTCCAGCACTTTTCATCAAGTTAAATGCCGATTTGGTTCCAGAACTTATGGTAGATTCATCAAGATATTGGGCTTCAAGTTTTGATAATACAGGAATCATTTCAGTTCCAAAATTGCCACAGCAGTGGCATATTCATCAGTATGTGAAATCGAAACATTTAGGTAAGCAATATTATTATCCTCCATAAGTAAATTAACTTTGGGGGCAGAATCCTTTACGGGTTCAATTTCAATATTTGCTAATGGCATGTTAAGTTTGGGATTATAGGATAAAATAGCTTTTTTTATGGCTTCTTTGGCAGCAAATCTACCGGAATAATGTATTTCAGGGTGAATTTTCGACTCACAATATTCAACCTCTACAGAAGTAAATATATGAGACAAGGCGCGATTTTTATATTTAGTAATTAGGTCATGAATTCGGGAAACTTTTACAATATCATTCCCAACATATATCATAACTGATTTTCTTTTTTGACTATATCCAGCAGTTCAACAATGTCAGTCAAGTCGTAATCCGCTCCAGAATGGACAGTGCCGAATGTGTCACCATATTTTGCAAAAGCGGTCTTCATCCCAACTTCCTGTGCTCCAATTACATCTCTTTCTGGCCAATCACCAACCATGAGTGATTCTTGAGGTTTAACACAGAGAAGTTTAGAGATCAGCTCAAATGGTTTTGAGGATGGTTTATGAACTTTAGTGTCATCAAATGTAACAACTGCATCAAATATATGGTGCATCTTTAAATAACATATACGCATCCAGGCTTCCCTGCTGGGAGCATCTGATACAACTCCAAGTTTTAACCCCATTTTTGAGAGTAAGATGAGCGTTCGATTCACATTTGGATATAATATTAAAGACGCCTCTCTGGCTTTGCGATAGGCAACAATCCCAGCAGCCAAATATTTATAATTAACTTTACCCAATTTCTTGTTGATAAAATCGTCAAATATCTCCTGATATTCATACCCTTTCTTTTCATATATCTCGAACATTTCTGTATATGAAACATCAGGATTAATCTCCATACCGGCTTCAATCATACCATGGATGGCGGCATTTATGGCAATATCTTTCATTTTAATAAAATCTAAAAGAGTATTGTCAATATCAAAAATAATTGCTTTAAACATAATTAAAACTTAAAAAAAAGGGCGATATTACTCGCCCTAAATTTTTCGATTATAAAGTTATTCACAGTCAGTTTTATCTATAAACTTAATCTCATGCTGAGATGCTTTTCTCCAATCTTTATCTGAACTGGCTTTATTAAATGCATCCAGTGCAGCGGCTCTGTTCCCCAGGCATTTCTCAGCTAGCCCTAATTCAAAATATGCCGGGGCATAATTACTTTTATATTCTATAGCCGTTTTTGCATGGTCCCTGGCTTCGGTATAATCTTTTTTCAAATTATAGGAAGATGAGATCCTATACTGAATTGAGTAAGATTTCTTAGAGTATTTAATTGCTAGTTCATAATTCTCAACTGCGGCATCAAGATTTTCAATATCCTGGTAAACTGTGCCTAACAGTTCATATGCTTTTCCATATTTTGGGGACACAATAACAGCCTTTGACAATGATTCTATAGCTTTATCAGTATCTCCATTATTATAGTATATTTTGGCGAGAGAATAGTAAGCCCGGTCATAATTTTCATTGGCCTCAATTGCACTTTTATATGAGTTTATTGCATTCTGAGGATCACTCATTTTTTGATAAGTATCACCCAATAATTTCAGTGCTTGGTAGGCATTAGGGTCATAAATAATAATCTCATTCACAGTTTCGATTACTTTATCATAATCTGTGAGTTTGTAATAGGAATATGCAAGTTTAAATCTTGCCTCAACAAAATCAGGTTTTACCTGGATTGATTCAGTGAATTTTATTATCGCTTCATCCCAATCTTTCCTACCAAAGCTCTCTTTGCCCTCATTATACAATTTAATTGCAATATTATTTAATGCTAGTGAATATCTTTCTTCGAAAGGATTGTTTTCTATAGCTATTTTGATACTTTCGATGGCCAGGTCAAATTCCGATTGATGATAGTATTCCATACCCTTAAGATAATATGGGAGAGCAAAACTTGGCATTTTTTTATTTATAGTATTATAGCTTTCGATGGCTTCCTCATAAAATCCGCTTTCAGAGGATCTTCTTGCATCGGTAATCAAGCCCTTTGTATCCATTAATGATTCAGATTTATTTCGGTATTCTTCATTCTTTTTATCTAATTCAATTGCCTTAAATATGTGGCTATAAGATTCATCTAATTTGTCTAGATTAAAAAATACTTCTGATGCAAATGCATGCAATTCTGCATTAGTACTGTCAGCCTGAATAGCTAGGTTAATAAATTCGGTTGCATCAAGATATTGACCGGAATTGTATGATTTTTTTGCAGAATCAAAATCATCGGCATATAGTGCAATCGAAATCAAAAACGAGAATATGATACTTTTTTTCAAAATTAGCTCCTGTTTTATTTGTGCTGAAGGCGGGACTCGAACCCGCACGAGAGTGATCCCACTGCCCCCTCAAGACAGCGTGTCTACCAGTTCCACCACTTCAGCAAAATAGTTATTCTGAATCCTCACCAGTAGTTGTGGATTCTTCCAAAGGTATGATATCGATATTTGGCGGATTAGCCACTGCATCGCTATCGGCCTTCTGACTAATGATACTTTCATTGGTAACATTATTAGTACCAGGTACACCAATCCAATTAATAATTAATGCAAGAAGCATAAAGCTTACTGCAAGTCCTGCCGTAATTTTAGTAAGTATTTTATCTGCACCTTGACCACCAAACGCAGCAGTGACAGCTGCACCACCCATTGCGGTTCCCATTCCACCTGATTTACTTGATTGAAGCAGGATAATGCCAATAAGCATTAGTGCAATTAAAACAAATATGAATACAAGAAATCCATATAACATAAACGATTATCTCCTTTTAAAAACTTTGATAAATTTTATAATATTCTTCCACATTTAATGCGGCACCACCAATTAAGAATCCATCAACTCCATTAATACTATTTAGTTCACCAGCATTATCTGATTTAACTGATCCACCATAGAGAATTGATGTAGATTCACTCTCATATCCCTGTTTTGAAAGCAATTCTCGGATAACAGAATGTGCATCATCAACTTGTGTAGTTGTAGCAGTCAATCCGGTACCAATAGCCCAAACAGGTTCATAGGCTATAACGATATTTTGAAAATCATTTTCTGAAATGTCTTTTAACCCAAGTGTTAATTGGGCAGCCAATACCTGACCTGTATTTCCTGATTCTCTATCCTCTATTTTCTCTCCAACACAAAAGATTGGTTTCAGATTTGACTGCAATGCCTGCTTGATTTTCTGGTTAATCATTTCATCGGATTCACCAAAAACATGTCTTCTTTCTGAATGTCCAAGAATGACCCATTTTGCACCAGATGAAACTAACATATCAGCTGATATTTCGCCGGTAAAGGCGCCATTATTTTCAAAATGCATATTCTGTCCGCCCAACTCTATTGTATTTCTGTGTATTTCAGAAATCATCGCCGTAAGTGAAACAGCTGGTGGGCAGATTACAATTTGCACTTTATGATTATCCAATGCTTTCTTTTGAAATTCCAGAATATACTCTACGCTATCATGTGGAGTTTTATTCATTTTCCAATTGGCAGCACAATATTTTTTTCTATCCATGATCATCCAAAGCTTTAAATGCCGGCAAATAATTTCCGCTCAATAATTCAAGAGACGCTCCGCCCCCTGTTGAAATATGCGTAAATCCATTGTTAAAGTTCAATGCAGAAATAGCAGCTGAAGTATCACCACCACCAATAATTGAGGTTGTTCCCGCTTCAGTAAACTTTAGGATTGATTTTGCAATAAACTGAGTACCGACGGCATAGTTACTTATTTCATAAACACCCAATGGTCCATTCCACAAAATAGTATTGGCATCTGCCAATATTTGTTCAAATTCAATACATGATTCTGGCCCTATATCCAACCCTATCTCATCATTTTTAAGTCCATCCACATCTGAAATTCTCCAGCTCGAAGTTTCAGATATTTCGATCGATGCCAAGACATCTTTTGGAAGATGGATAGAAATATTTTTCGACTTCGCCTTATTTAACAATTCACTAGCGATAGCGAGCCTATCAGAATCAATTAGAGAACCACCTGTATTGAACCCTTGCGCTTTCAAGAATGTAAAGGCCATTGCTCCACCAATAATTATATCGCTGGCATATTCCATCATATTCTCTATTAACTCAATTTTACCAGATATTTTTGATCCTCCTAGCACAACCACAAAAGGTTTTACTGGATTTTCAATGGCATCCGACAAGTAATTTCTTTCCCCATCCAATAAAAAACCACTGGATGACACAGGTATAAAATCTAGAATACCAACATTTGAAGCATGTGCCCTATGAGCAGTCCCGAACGCATCATTGACATATATATCACCATGCCTTGCCAGCTGTTGAGAGAATCCAGCGTCATTGTCCGTTTCTCCTTGATGGAATCTGAGATTTTCTAACAAATGAACTTCGCCTGACTTCAACCCTTCAGAAGTGGAAATTGAATCTTCACTCACGCAATCATCTGAAAATATTATTGGTAGACCCAAGAGTTTTTCCAATTCATCAGCAACAGGATAGAGCGAATATTCTTCATCTAAAGCCCCATTTGGTCTTCCCAAATGAGACATGATTACAATAGATGTATTATTTTCCAAACAATATCTAATTGTCGGCAGAGCAGATTTAATTCTAAAATTATCTGTAACGTTACCATTCATCAATGGCACGTTGAAATCCACCCGGATTAATATTCGTTTATTTAATATGTCGATATCTGTGATTTTATTCATTAAAACAGGTTCAAATAAAGATATATAATTTCGAGCAATTCATGATCTGGAAACAAGCTTTTTGATTTAATTATATATAACTATTTGTATATAAGGTTTTCAGCCGTTTTTTCTTAACTTTGGTGTTGCCAATGTTATTACACCTACTTTTTCTGCCCCACCTTCTTTTAGGATTCTACAGCATTCATTTGAGGTTGCACCTGTAGTCAGGACATCATCAATGACGGCTATCGTATGTTTCTCAGGTTTGTTATGGAGCTTGAAAACATTTGAGATGTTTTCCTTCCGCTCTGATATATTCATAGATGTCTGCGAATCTGTCCATGAATTTCTTTTTAATATTTTGGAATCAGACGGAATTTTATAATAATTGGAAAATGATTCACTGATAATTTGGGCTTGATTAAAACCGCGTTCCCGTTTCCGAGTGGAATGCAACGGCACTGGAATAAGCAAATCTATATTGAGTGGAATGAGATCGTTTTGGATTATTTCAGCCGCATACTTCGAGATAATTCTCAGTAACTTCTGATATCCGTTATATTTGGATTTATGTACGCAGTCATTGAGTAAATCATCGTACCAAAATGCTGAGATAGCAAAATCGATATGTTCGCTACTTGTGACAATATTGCGCCAATCGCCCATTTCTGTATGAGGTACATTGGAAATACATTCATAACAGATGTAGATTTCCTTTTGCTTCAAATTAGTATCACAGTATCGGCAAATCTGAGGAAAGATAACATTCTCAATGTCCTTAAGAGAGTTTTGCATCATTGTGCCAATGGAAAACGTCATTTTATGTATTAGGTTAAAGAAATTTGAGAACTTTTGTCAGTCGAGGAAAACTTAACAGATACAATTGATGATACACCATCTTCTTCCTGCGTGACACCATACAAATAATCTGATTTATCCATTGTGAGTTTGTTGTGGGTGACAATAATGAATTGTGTGTTTTTTGAAAACTCTTTTAATACTTTTGTAAATTTGCCAATATTTGTATCATCGAGGGGAGCATCTACCTCATCAAGTATGCAAAATGGGCTCGGTTTTACTAAATAGATAGCAAATAGCAGAGCAATAGCAGTGAGTGATTTTTCACCAGCTGATAGCATCCTGATTGTTTGAGTCCTTTTCCCCGGTGGTTTTGCTGTAATGACAATATCCGATTCAAGGGGATCCTCATCACCAATCAAGCGAATATCTGCAGTCCCACCCTCAAAAAACATAGCGTAAGTTTTATTGAAGTTAACTCTGATCTCTTCAAATACTTTTAAAAATTTCGTTTTGACTTCTTCATCAATTTTACTGATGGTTTCTTTCAAGGTGATTTCAGATTCAACAAGATCGTCATGCTGAACAGTAAGAAATTCTAATCTTCCTGTTTCCTGATCAAATTCTTCAGATACAGCCATATTTACAGGACCAATTCTTTGGATTGATCTGTCAATGGTATCTATAGAATCCCGAAGTTCCGATTCATTTAACTCCTCGAGGATCAATACCTCTACAGGTATATCACTATCATGTTTATCTCGGATTCTTTGCTCAATTAATTGTTTCTCTTTTTGGATTTCAGCGAGTTTTATCTCATATTCCTGAATTTCGAAAATATTTCTTTCCTTCACTTTCTGCTGATCACGAATTCCTTCTTGAAGGCCTTCCATTTCCTCATAGAATTTGTTGTAATCTGATTCAATCACAATTTTATTATCTAATTGTTCGTTTTTTAGAATATTTGTTTCGTTTTTATTTTTATCAGCATTTTCCAGATCTGATGTCAATTTAGTAATAGAAAACTTGCATTCTTTAACTTCTTTATTAATCCGCTGCGACTGATTATCTAAATCAGTCTGCTGCTGCGTCGATGACTTTATTCTATATTCGTATCCTTCGCATTCTTTTTTGATTTCTATAAGTTTTACCCAGGCATCTTGAACAGTTTGCTGAACATTATTTTGGTTTATCCTTAATGAATTCAATGCTGACTCTTTTTGATTCAGTTCCTTTTGGATATCTACATTTTGAATCTTTAATGAATCTGTTGTTTTGGTCAAACTGGAATGATTAGAAATCAATTCTTCATTTTTGTTGATTGTAGCTAATATCTCTTCATCAATCTTCTTAATAGATTTAACATTATGATTTATATCATATGAGATATTATTCCTCTGAGATTCAAGAGACTGAAGAGATTTAATTTGTACATCCAGAGATGCTAAACTCTGATCAATATATTTTATTAATTTGTTTGCATTGCTCTCGGTTTTTTTAATTTGTTGAGCAATATGGCTATTGGATTTTTCTAAACTAATAATATTTCTCTCTATTTCAGAAATTTGATTCTGTCTTCCAAGAGTTGATCCCTTCTTCTGAGATATTATTTTAATTGTGTTATTTGATCCAAAATATTCACCGGCAAGTGTGACAAAATTGGTATGACTGCCAAAAGTTTTTCTACTTGATACGATTTGAGCTTCTGATTCAATTATTATCAGGTCCTTCAAGAGGAAAGACATTAATGGTTTATATTTGCCATCACATCCTATTTTAGTGATTGCAGATTGAATATTATTATTTGATTTAGTCTGTTCCAGATAGGGTATCCTATCCAGGGGTATGATGTTTATTGATAGGTTTCCTTGCTCTCTAATAAAGTTTACAATATTAATAGCATTTTTATATGTATCAATTATAACATATTCTGATGTGCTTCCCAACCCGATTTCAATTACTTTCCTATATTTTTCATCTACTGAAATAATATCAGAAACAGTTCCGATTACGCCATCAAATTTATTTTTATTTGAAAGCACATATTTTGCTCCATCTGATATACCTTCATTTTTCAATATTAACTCTTTGAAAAATTGGAGGCGATTATTTTCATTTTTTAGATCAACATCGCACTGCAGTAATTTTTCTTTTTTCGAAAATAATTCATCTTCATAAAGTGATCTTTTCTCTTCACGGGATTCCAATTCAAGTGATAGTGTTGAGTTTATTTTCTCCTGTTTCTTTATTTTGCCTGATATTTCTTCAAGTTCAAATTGCAGCTTACCGAGTAAATCGATAGATTCTTCCTTCAAAATATGTTGCTGATTCATGTGATCCGAGTTTATTGATAAATTGCTTTTCACTTGATTTAATTCAGCCTGGGAGTTATAAAGAGACCGGGTGTTTTTATCTAATTGAAACTTAATTTTATTTTGTGTCTGATCATGTGATTTTAAATTATCATTTATAATCTGCAACTCAGAAGTTAAATTGTCATAATTGTTTTTATATTCATCCATTTGCGGTTGCAAATTCTTCATGGTATTTTGAATATCATGGATCTGGGAGATTAAAGAATTCTTTCTGTCCTCATTTAATATTTTTTCATCTGTTATTTGAAGAATTCGAGACTCAGTTGATTTCTTTTGTTCGGTCCAAACAAGTATTTTATCATTAAGCGATCTCAATTCATGATCTGTTTCTGATATTTGCCTATTCATATTCTCAAGAATTAATTTCTGATCTTCAAATCGTTTCTTATTTTGAGAGATAAGTGATTCATCAAGGGTAAGCTGGCCAGAAAGAGTCAAATGTCTATTTCTAACATCATTTAATTTTTGATTTATTGGTAGCTCTGCTTCGTTCAAAATCTGTGTTTGAATTTGTGCAAGCAGAATTTCAGAGGATTTCAGTTTTAGCGCTAATTTTTTATGACGCTCAAATCTTTTTAACTGTAATCCCAGGCTGCGAACCTTATCATTTACTTCAGTCAGTATGTCTTTAACTCTGGCTAAATCGTTTAGGGTCGTTTCAAGTTGACGGAAAGTTGATCTTCGCTGCTTCTTGTAATACTTTACCCCGGCTGCTTCTTCAAACATGCTTCGTCGATCAGCAGGGTTGTAAGATAATATAGTATCAACCATTTTTAATTCCATCACCGAATATGCATGTGCCCCCATACCTGTATCAATAAATAGTTCGGTAATGTCTTTAAGTCTGCATGGTGCTTTATTTAATAAATATTCGCTTTCACCACTTCTATAAACTCTTCGTGTCACCTCTACTTCATCATATTCAATTGGGAGCACACCACGATTATTATGAATGGTTAATGATACTTCACAAAATCCCAATGGTTTATGATTCTTAGTTCCATTAAATATTATATCTTCCATTCTGGTGGATCTTAATACAGACTGTTTCTGTTCGCCTAATATCCAACGAATTGCATCTACAATATTTGTTTTACCACATCCATTAGGTCCAATGACCGTAGTAATACCCTCACCAAATTTCAAATTAGTTTTATTTAAGAAGGATTTGAAGCCGTGTATATATAATTTCGATATGTACATTTTAATTTATTAAATTTATCTTACCAGTATTGTTAACAATATCAGCTTAACTTTTTTTTGATAAAGTGAATATTTCTACTATCCCGGTGGCCAGCCTAATCTCCGACCACCTAATAAATGAAGATGAATATGGTAAACGGATTGACCTCCGTTAATTCCAGTATTAATTACCCAGCGGTAACCTGCTTCATCAATACCTTCAGTTTTTGCAATATTATTCGCCATTAGTCCCATTTCACCAAGAATATTAATATTGTCCCCGGTTAATTCCAGTGTACTTTCAATATGATTTTTTGGTATTATTAGAATATGCGTAGGAGCTTTAGAATCAATATCCTTGAATGCCAATACATTCTCATTCTCTGCAACAATATCTGCAGGAATTATTTTCTCAATTATTTTACAAAATAGACAGTCATTCATTGTCACCTCTTGCTAATCCCAATAATATGTGAAATCCAAAAGTACATTACCTTCGATATCAACAGTTGAAGGTACAGAATAGTAGCGAACTGAAATTTGATATTTCTGTCGATTAAAATTAAATTCTGCGCCAGCCCCGATCGACAAAAATTGACTAAATGAATATTTATGTTTAAAGGTATCACCAATTCTACCAGTTCCGGTTATGATCCCTAATTCCGCACAAACCATTGGTCTAAAGCTACCATCCATTGAATCGTGAAATAATGTTCTGCTATAATCAAGAGATATAGGAATATACGTGGATTGTTTTGTAGAAATTTCGACAATTTCTCCTCCCTGATTATACGCAAAGGACGATTTGGAATCTTCAAGATGGAAGCCAATTCTTGCAGTCAGTTTATTAGCGCCATTATAATACATTAGTGGAGCATAGACAATTTCAGTCCCTTTAGTTGATCTCCTGAATGATATGCCATGATTATCTATAATTTGCGATACAGCTATACCTATTAATAATATCAAAATGAATATTTTTTTCATATAATTAGATTTTCCTTATTTACAATGGCCTTGACCTTGGCATACCCTATATAATTCTCATCATATTTTTTCCACATTATCTAAAAACTTTCTTTGTTTGTTTAGATTAAGATCCACACTAAATTCAGGGATATCAGTTAGACCCTTTCCTCTCGGTTCTTTCTTCTATTGAATATGTAAATATGTATATGGCTTAAATAATTTAAAATTCTTAATTCAACCGTTATCACTTAGTACAATTTTTCCATATTGACATCTGTCTTCAATCCTCGTATGGGCATCCCTAATGTTTTCAAATGGGAATATTTTATCTATAAAAGGGAAAAATACTTTTTGATCTATAAGCTTCATCACAGTATTAAACGTGTTAATATCACTCATGGTAGATCCCAATATGCTTTGCTGTTTCATAAACAAATGCCTGAGGTCAATATTTACTTTGTGACCTGTTGTTGCACCACATGTGACAATTCTACCACCTCTTGCTAATAGTCTTAAACTGGAGGACCAAGTTGAAGCACCAACATGCTCAAAAACTACATTGATTCCTTTTCCGTCAGTTATATTTTTTACCTTTTTCACCCAATTCGAATCATTATGGTTAACACTGAAATCTGCTCCCATCTTTTCGGCATGAGGAAATTTATCATTTGAGCCAACAGTAGTTATTACCTTTGAATTTAGATATTTGGCGATTTGAATGGCAGCAGATCCTACGCCTGATGTGGCTCCATAAATCAAAACATACTCACCTGCTGTCAATTTTGCTCTACGAACTAACATTTGGTATGCTGTAATAAACACAAGCTGCATCGAGGCTGCAGCTTCAAAAGACAGATGTTTTGGTTTAGGATGTATATTTTTTGGATACAGAATTATCTCATTTGCCTGTGTACCGTTCTCTGTTTCACCTAGTATTCCGTATGTTTGACAAAAATTTTCTTTCCCACTTTGACATGCTGGACAGCTACCGCAAAACGTATTTGGCTGAATAACAACTTCATCACCTGTTTTCAAGTTTGTCACATCCCGACCAATTTCGGTAATAATTCCGGCTCCGTCTGATCCCATGATCAATGGCATCGGCAATGAAATCCCATCGAATCCCTTTCGTATCCAGATGTCAAGATGGTTTAATGCCGCTGCTTTTATTCTTACTCTTACTTTATCGTCCGGACATTCTTGAGATTTAATTTCTTCCCACATGAGTACATCAATACTACCATGCTCATGAATCCGAACTGCTTTCAATCCATGTCCTCATACTCAGCATCTTGAATGTCCATAGAATTAGTCCGTTTTTTATTTGAGGATTCCTTTGCATTTTCATTTTTCATGCCTGAATTTTTGACTGTTACTTTTGAAAGATATTTAAAAATAACCCATCCGAAAAGAAATATTAGTATAACCTTAAACAATTTATCTTCTTTTGATTGGGTTATAGAATTTTGTACCCAACACAGGTTTTCTTATAAATTCAAGAATTTCGTTCAAATCTTCATTACGATTAACAAAATCTAAATCATTTGTGTTTATAATGAGCAAGGGGCTTTTATTATAGCGGAAAAAATATTCATTATAGATTTGATTCAAGGCATCGATATAATTCCAGTCAATTGACATTTCATAATCTCTCCCGCGGTATTTAATATTTTCCATTAATCTGTCAGTATCGGACTGTAAAAATATGACTAGATCTGGATAGATAATATTTTTTTCGAGTAAATTTGCAACAGAATTATATAACGACATTTCTTTATCATCCAGGTTTAATGATGCAAATAATCTATCTTTTGCGAACATATAATCTGAAATAATTCTTTGTGAAAATAATTCTGTTTGCTGCAAATCCAGCTGTTGTCTATATCTAGATAATAAAAAAAACAATTGAGTCTGAAATGCAAATCTTTCAGGATCATTATAAAATTCGCTTAAAAATGGATTCTCTTCAAACTCTTCTAGTATAACCCTTGCATCCAGTTTTTCTGCAAGAATATTAGCGAGGCTTGATTTTCCGACCCCTATTGTACCTTCTATTGCGATATGATATGTGGTTCTCAAAATGCAACCGATTCTTTATATATATTAATTGTCGAAGTATCACAGCACGCTGCCAGTAATGATTCTATGGTAATATCACCCCCTGGAAGTATAAACTGTGGCGATATCTCGGACCAGGGGATAAGAACAAATTTTCTTTCGGCAATTCTCGGGTGTGGTATCTGCAATTCATTTGTACTAATTGTTGAGTGTTGGAATGATAAAATATCGATATCAAGTTTCCTTGGACCATTTCTTTCAATATTAAAATCACGACCAGCATTGTATTCAATATTTTTGATAATTTTTAGTAGTTCCTGTCCAGAGTATTCGGTTTCAATGTGTATAACCATATTTAGGAAATCATTCTGGTCTTGTAGATATTTTGGTTCTGAAATATAAACTGATGAGATATTGATTACCTGTATACCCTTTGCATTAGATAACTGATCAATACCGAATAGCAAGTGACTCAATCGATCATCAAGATTTGATCCAAGGCCGAGAAATACTTGATCATTCATTATTTTTAATCCTGGTAATTTCAACTTCAATTTCACTAAAATGTCCTTCGATTGGAGCATGAGGTTTCCGTATTCTAATTGTAACTTCTTCAACTATATCCAATCTCTCCAGCAATGTATCAGACAGAACCATTGCTGCTGTCTCGATAAGATTGTAACTTTTCTTTTGGAAAATTTCTTTTACTAAATTATAAACAATGATATAATCTACAGTTTTTGAAATATCATCAAACTTGAGATCCACGTCATTTTTAATTTTCAGTTGGACATCTAATTCATATTTTTGACCCAGTTTCTTTTCTTCAGAAAGACAACCATGGTAGCCAAATAATATAATATTTTTAAGATTAATTAGCATTGATATAAGGCGGAATATTTTTTTCGAAGGCGAATTTGTTAATTGCTATATTTAATGCTCGATTCATAATAATCTCATGAGATAACTTAAATAATATTTTGATGATCATTATCATTTGCTAACTATTAATTCCAAATGTAAGATATTCAAAATTTTCATTTTTTCTTTTAACAAATAATTTGAGTAAATATTACGCTGACATTCCAATTTATTGCTACGGCAAGAATTATTTATCCAGAAAATTCAATTCCGAAAGATTATTACATAATGATCGACTAATTTAAATTTGATAAATATTCTTCAATTAAGGCAGGTAAAAATAGACAATTCCCCGTGCTAATTGAAAATGAATTACGCACAAGGAATTGAAGTTGGGCTGGAAATTAATTTTTATGGGGAAATAAAAAACGGGAATCCAATTATAAATGAATGATAGTTACCATCTTCATTTAATAAAGTCTCATAATCTACAATCTCAAATGTGATATTTCTTTTTACGTTGTCATCGATTCCTAGTTCTCGGACTTGAAAATATCTGGTAAATAGATTATCGTTTTCAGTGATATCTCCTGAGTGATCTGGAAGACCATCATCAAAAAGTGATTTTCTAAAAATATGATGGTTGCGGAATATTTTATGCATATAAACCCCTTCACCAGAATCCGGATATAAATCAGCTTCAGGATTTGAATTTACGATGGCTGCTGTTACGTTATATGACTGCCCTGGATAAAACACTGGAAATTCTCCAATTCTATAAAAAGTGTTCATCAATCCGTCATTAATTTGTAATGAAAAAACCGAATTAAAGCCATCTTCCTGATCATCATGAAATGCGATTTCGGTAAATCCAACCGTTGGGGTTTCCGATGACAGAATTAGTGGAGTTCGTCCTGTTATTCTCCATCCCAGATAAATATCGTTGCTACCGAATAACCTGACAATCCTTACTCTTCTCTGAGAATCCATTGTAAATGGTTTTTCAGTTGTATCTACTGATATAAACTGTACACTTGAATCGATAATAACCGTGTCAAGATTTATGATTCTCAAATATCCCGAAATGATTTTATCAATACTGGCATAGATGGTGTCTGAATCCGTCTCATGTGATTCGATTAATATTAAACTACTTATATTTTCGATAAATCTCCTCCATTTTATCCGATATTCATATACCTCTCTATTTAGGAATGAATGACGCCCATCATTGTGAAATGCAAGCAACTCTTCAAACGACTCATCCTCTGTCATTGGATTAATACTTAAATAATCATCATCCTCAATCAATCGCACCAAACTTGCATCCAGTTCATCTAAATTATATGTACTCGAAGGCTGAGTGTCACAATTGCTCAGTAATAAAGTGATAATCGCCAGAACAAATATAATTCTGATTTTCATAAGACGACCTCTAATTATTTGTTTCTGAGAAATCGTCTATCAGACTTTTGGGTTTTCTCTTTAAATTTATCTTTTATATGTTTTTTAAATCGCTCTTCGAAAATCATGTATTTTGCCATTTGATCAGGTGTCAAAATATCTTCCATACTTTCAATATGTCTATATTTAATTTCATCTTGCATTTTGTCTAATTCCTTGAGCTCATTTAATAATTCCAGAACTTCCTGATTTGTAGCATTTTTATCTTTTGTAATTACCTCTAGTTTTTGATTTATTAGTTCTTTTTCAGTTTTTATCTCAATCATTCTTTTTTCCAATTCTCTCATTCTCGGAAAAAATTTGTCTGACTGATTCTCATTCAAATCCATATATTCAATCATTTTCCATTTTTTTAAATTTTTTAAATCATCACCTTTTGATTGGTTTTGGAATGCAAATAAAGTGGAAATCGTCAAAAATATACTCACAATAATATAATTCATCACTTATCCTTTCATTTTTTGGTTTTTTAAAGTAATTTGAGTAATAAACTCATCTGATAATAATAAATTGAGATCATAAACATCCATCTCATCAACGAGGAACTCAAACATTTCATCCTGATCAACATCTGGTATTCTATCCCATTCATAATAATATGATATGGTATTATTTTCCGTCCATAGATTCTCCATAGTGCTCTGGTAAATTAAATTGGTTGTAACAAATGAAATTATAATTATAGATACAAATATAAAAGATGTGTATTGAACATTTTTTATTTTCTTTTTCCTTCGAATTTTTGCACGCACTGTTAAAAGAAATTTATTTTTATCATACTGCATTTATATAACCCTTTAAATTGATTTTTGCTTTATAAAATGAAACCTTCGCAGAATTTTCTGTTATGGTGAGGATTTCAGAGACCTGTTTAAATGACATATCTTGAAATATCCTTAAAATGACAATATCTCTCTGCACCTTGGGTAACTTTTTTACTTTTGCTACAAGGTTGATATCAGAATTTGATTTATTATTATTAGAATTATCACCAGTGTCTCTTTCATTTAGATCAGCGTTAAACCATGACAATAACTTCTTCTTCTTGAAATAATTATTTAGTTGATTTATAATAATCCTATACAGCCATGTTTTGAATTGAGCCTGGAATCTAAAATTTTGGAGATTAAAGAATACTTTTACAAAAATATCCTGGGCAAGATCTTCAGCATCTTGAGGATTATTAACAATTTTAATTATAAACTCAAACACCCATCTTTGGTGTTCGTTTACTAATTCATCAAATGCGTGATCATCACCAGCTAAATATCTATTGATCTTACTAAAATCATCATTCATTTCGGATCCATTGAGTATTTAATTCTCTAAAGGTTAACTTGTTTTTTTTTGTAAAAAAAAAGGAGGGAATATTCCCTCCTTCAATTTCATTATTTCGAGATTTTCTAATATAAAGTTACATTTTCAGCCTCTGCCCCACGATCGCCTTCAGAAATATCAAATTTAATCATATCACCTGTTCGAATTATCTGGCCTTTTCTTATTTTTGAAATATGTAGAAAATACTCATATCCTTCTTCATCCACTACAAAACCCCATCCATCTGAATCACTCCAAGTTTTAACTTGACCAATAACCATATTTTCCTTTTGATTATTTAGGTGAAAATCCAATTTCCCTATCAAATTCATTTGGAAAATCGAACCCTTTCCTATCGGGATAATGCATAATTGTCAGAATATTATCCCATGTAATGATGAAATTTGCTTCTAATTCCTCTTTTTGGATTTTATCTGGCGGATAAGGCACACCAGACTCATCTTCTCTAACATATAATATTAACCCAGGGTGCGATACCCATAAGCCATAGTGATCAAATCCCTGGACTCTGAAGTGTCCGAGGTTATCCTTTAGTCCTATTGAAGCATATCTTTCAACATCCCTTAAAGCGATGAAGACAATGTCTCCAATAATATCATCTAGTTTCATCATAATTTTATCATCCAATAAACCAATATTCCATAAAAATAATATGGTTAGTAAAATAAGAAGGAAATAACATCAACCTAAGATAAAGTTTGAGATAATATCTATTTTTTTTCAGGATTTGCCAGTGAAGTAAGTGTTTCCTGTATAGCACTGATATCATCTTTCAAAGTTCTAACATCGTTTTGTAAATCACGCATTTGTCGCTGATTGGTCCGCTTATAACTATCAAATGTATCAGTAAAATCAGATATATCATTTTTAACTCCTCTGATTTCCTGATCAATCTTTTCATTTGTTAGCTTTATATTATATTTCACTTCTTCAAAAACCCCATTAATAGAGTCCATCTTTGCAATATAATTGTCATAGTGTTTATTAAATCTATCCTGAATAGTTTGTAGATGTTTTCCATGACCAATATACCTGAGTTCAAGTTTTCTTTCAGCTTCATTCACAACATTTATACTATCAGAGTGCAATTCTACTCTGGCTGTGAGAGTTTTAACTTCAAGTACATCAGCTTCATGTATAACAAACCAGTAGTATGCACCACCTAGAATGATAAAAAATGTAATAATCCAAATTGCTCTTTGCATGTTCTTCCTTTTATTATTAATTATTGCTGTAGTTTATATTCCCATTCAGAAACTTCTAAATTCGAATTAGAATTATCAATCGGTTTTTCACGAAATTTAACTAATTCTGAGATTGTGTCCTGATTATTGTTTTTATGATGGATACATGTAACATGTCTTCCTACTTCATTTTGAAATCTAATAATGTTTTTTTCAAGTCTATTCAACAATTCATTAAACAATATTTCACCATATTTAGTATTGACATCGTTCAGGAATCTCTTAAGTTCTTGATCAAAATCTCTTGAATTGTAAGCATTATAAGTATTTCCGCTGAAACTCTGCATCCTAATATGTAATTATCTGGTTAAAATCAGAATAATAATTTTTATAATTATTACTGTTATAAACAATGATTAATTCTCAAAATATTGCATCATCTAATTAATTATGATAAATAAAAATAATCCAGCTACCAAATAGATAATTAATATTCAATTGATGAACTTCAGTCTAAATCTAAATTTCATTAAATTAACGAGTGAAAATAAAGGAGTTCCTAAAATTTGATGATCAGGCACAAAACCCCAAAATCTCGAATCTGATGAATTATCTCGATTGTCACCCATAAAGAAATAATAATCATGTTTAAAAGTATAAGTCTTTAGTTCACTAACTGGCACATTGTTTACCAATAAATGATCATAAACCAACTTGTAATCAAATTTATTGAACTTAATCTCCCAGGGATTGAATATTCCATCCTGATGGTGTTTATCACGCATTTCATTCATAAATTTTCGTTGCTCAATACTTTGTTTCTTCCGATTCTTTTCCTTAGAACCAGGATTGACAATATCCCAGAATTTATATTTTAGGAAGCCTACCATTCGAGATAATTCAAATGGATCAATTAATGTAAATGTCTGATCACCTAATTCTATTTTATTTCCATCCTGAATCAATAAAGTCAAAATGGATGTCCAATCTTCTATATGGTCAAAATCAATTTGCATACCCTTATATGGGACAATAAATTGCTCGATGTTGTCCTGATTACCAAAGAAATAGGGATAGATAGTTCCCTGTTTTCTGTCCGTAGGAAAAATGTAACCTTTGGAATATTTTCCTTCATCGGGAAAATTCATTTGTTTACCATCTATATATATCTGTCCCTGATCAATCTCAACTTTTTGTCCGGCAGTTCCGATACAGCGTTTTACATACTTTTGAAAAGGATCCCGAGGGAATTCAAAAATTACAACATCACCTGATTCTACTTCTTTAAACTTTGGTAATCTCACTGACGGAATATCAAATCCGAAGCGAGTCCAAATTAAACTAATTTTTTTTGGTGTTCTTAATCCATAAATAAATTTATTCCCAATCAGCATATCACCGGGAAGTATTGTGTCTTCCATTGATCCGGTAGGCACAACATAGATTTCAACTACCGTTGCTTTTACAAGTAAAGCAATAATAATTAAGGTGATTAATATTCTGAGCTCTACCCAAAACGCCTTTTTAATTCCTAATATTTTTTTTGTACTCAATGAAATCCAGTTTATTGTGTTAATAATTAATAGTATTTAATATGCAATTGCAGAAGCTCCACGTCGGCTGTCGCCGGAGGCATGAATAATTTTTGTATTTGGATCATACATTATACAATTAGCTTCTCCAATGCTGCTCCGTAATGCAAATTTATATCCACGCTCTTTGAGGGCATCAAGGGTTTCTGTCGCATATCCAAATTGTTCAACATATACAACATCAGGCAGCCATTGGTGATGATATCTTGGAGATTCTACAGCATCTTCAATATTCATTTTAAAATCTATGACGTTGGATATAACCTGCATTGCAGTTGTAATAATTGTCGACCCGCCTGGAGATCCAACTACCAAGAGTAAATCACCATTGGGATTTTCTACGATAGTCGGGGTCATAGAGCTTAGCATTCTCTTCCCGGAGGCAATTTCATTTGCTTTGGCACCAACGAGACCATAGGCATTTGGCGTACCGGGCTTTGAGGAAAAGTCATCCATTTCATTATTCAGAAGAAATCCGGCTCCATCCACAGTAATACCGCTTCCAAACCATCCGTTTATAGTTGTTGTTACACTGACAGCATTACCCCATTTATCTACAACTGAATAATGAGTCGTTTCCTCTGATTCGTAATAACTCGGTGGTTCCTCCGGTAAGATTTCTGAACTGGATGTGGCATAAATTGAATCAATAGACATCCAATGATTATCGGCATACTCCTGAGAAATCAGGTGGCTGATTGGCACAGGAATAAAATCCATATCACCAAGCATAGTTGATCTGTCAGCATAAACCCGTCTTTGACATTCAGTGAGATAGTGAATGTGATCAGCGCCATGGAATGGCAAGCTGCTTAAATCGATATTTTCAAGTTGATTTAATATACCGGCAAGGGCAATGCCACCTGAAGATGCTGGGGGCATTGAGTATACTATATGATCCCGATAGGAAAAAGTGATCGGATCACGCTGCACGGCGATGTAATTCTTTAGATCGTTTTTTGAAATCAAACCATCCGTTCGCTCCATACATTTTTGAATTAGATCAGCCGTTTTACCTGTATAAAACTCCTCCCAACCAGCACGCGAGATTCTTTCCAGGGTACTGGCAAGGTTCCTTTGAACAAGTATATCTCCTGTTTTAAACTCTTCGTCTCTCACAAATATTGTACGGGTTACAGAGTCCTTTGTTAGAAAATCATTGTATCTATTAAATGAATTCGCGTCGTTATAATTGAGGGAATACCCATCTCTTGCCAATTGAATTGAAGAGTCAATTAACTGTGACCATTTCAATGTACCGAATTCCTCGTGTGCCAACCCAAAACCAGCAACAGAACCGGGGACGCCAGATGCCCAAGAAGTACTCCAACTTTTGCCTTCGATAATGTCGCCATTTTCATCCAGGAACATATCTCGTGATGCTTTTTGAGGTGCGGTTTCTCTAAAATCAATAGTAGTTTTTGTGCCATCGGCTAATCGTATAACCATAAAACCACCGCCGCCAATATTACCAGCACCAGGGTGGACAACTGCGAGGGCAAAACCAACTGCTATTGCGGCATCGACGGCATTGCCACCATCCTTTAGAATATTTATCCCAACATCGCTTGCAAATTTATTTGAAGATGTGACGGCGCCATTCACCCCAGATGCATCTGGTACGCTTCCAAATATTATATTTAAACTGACAATAAGTATTGTGAATCGATTAATCAATTGCAAGTCCTCTTTTTATTCGCTTTATCTTCGGAATATTTCCAGAAAATTGCACGGAAATTACATCAAATCTCACATGTGCATCGTAATCATTTTTTGATAAAAATACTTCTGCAGTCTCTAAAATTCGATCTCTCTTTTTTCTATCTATCTGATCAATAGGTTCTCCCCATCGGTTTCCTGAATATCCAGTTTTAACTTCCGTAAATACTATCTCATTTTCCTCCATGTGGATAATATCTATTTCACCGATTCCTTGGACATTGTAGTTCATTGCGATGATATCATTTCCCAATTTAATTAATGAACTTGCGGCTAGCTGCTCACCCCTTTTACCAAGCCATCGTCTGCTTTTGTAATGATCATGCCCAGGTAAGAAACTTTTAACCGGTTTAAAACTCTGCCTGTGAATTGGGGTAGCCCATAGTGTTTTTAAAATTTCCAAATGATTTTTAGTACCGTACCCCTTATGTTTCTCGAACCCATAATAGGGGTACACTTTAGAATACCGTTTCATGAGATCATCCCGTACAACTTTTGCAAGGATTGATGCTGAAGCGATAGAAAGAGATTTATTGTCTCCTTGAATAATATTTCTATGTTTTATGTGGCTGAATGGGACAGGGTTACCGTCGATGAGAAAAAGATGGGGTTTTATACTAATACCCCCGATAGCCTGTTTCATTGCCTCGTAGGTAGCGTTCAAAATGTTAATCTCATCAATTTTACGTTCGTGTACAACACCAATACCAAAAGATAGGGCATGGTCTATAATCGTTTTGTAAAGATCATTACGCTTCTTTTCAGATAGTTTTTTTGAATCCCGAACCTCTGGCATATCAAAATTAACTGGTAATACCACTGCTGCTGCAACAACAGGTCCTGCCAATGGTCCCCTCCCGGCCTCATCGATTCCACAAAGAAGATATTCGTTTTTGGATCTAAATGTATTGTCAAATTCAAAAAATGATTTCATTTCTGCTTTGTACTTCGTTTTATTTGCAATAGAAAATATCTATTTTCAAATATTTTATAATATTTCGAAATTTTGTCAATCGCTTGATTCCTTTCTAATAACTCTCACAATTACAAATTTGCTCATAAGGTCTTTTAGGTATCAGATACATTATCGGGTTAACAAATAATCAATCATTAAAACTAATATTTTATTTCATTCAGAAAGAGAATTTAATGCGCCGACATAAATCTGACTACATATTTTACACAAAATATTTTATCAATATGTTGAAAGATTATTAATCTATGCTATATCCAAAAGATTTTTATTATTCCGGATCAAACTAATGGGAAATTAATTCCTAGTAGCTGATAGAATTTCCTTTAAATTCTGTGGAATCCAAACCGGGGCACAAAAAAAATTATCTATCCAATAATCTTTCGATGACTATTCGATTTAACTTGTGGCATTATTATTGAACAATTACAATTTCCTGCATAATTATTGAAATTAATGAATAATTGATCACCAATATCAATTAAACAGTAATTGAGCACAAGGTAGCCTGGCTATAAATTTAAACTTTTAATAATTAGGCTGAGTCAGAAATTCAATAGTAAGCTCATGTTGATCATCAGGGTAAATGTTTCAGCATGTACAATTAAATTTTCTTATTATCAATCTTAATTCGGAATGGTAATAATTACTTTCTCCTTTAATCTTTAATTGTTTGAGTTCTGATTCTGCCTACTTTTATATTGAGAATTACACTCCAATTTTGATAAGTGAGAAACAGGTAAATTCATCTTACTGAATACAGAATAATATCCTTCATTAAATTATGAATTACTCTTATATTAAGATAATATTAAAGGGTAAAATTGACTGAATCATACCATTCGTTAGATTCTGAAAAACTTAGTCAGCACTACTGTAGCGTGTCAAAGCCTTCCGGAATAAAAGAGATTAATCCTGTGAGAGACTTCTTGTTAAATTTAAAACAAAAAAGGAAGTCAAATGAGTCCACATTCAAAAGCAGAGAAACGTATAAAAGAAATA